>Ga0207888_100022_pt1 | contig 196157 bp, 184 predicted proteins | sample LinPmetageLP43_FD_184055 | JGI IMG/M metagenome (GOLD analysis project Ga0207888, IMG submission 184055) | Marine viral communities from the Pacific Ocean - LP-43 (SPAdes) | ecosystem: Environmental > Aquatic > Marine > Oceanic | place: Pacific Ocean | collected 2010-08-27
GAGCGGCATGAAGTGGCCGCTGCGCAGTTGTGGCTGATCGCTCAGGCCGTCGGCCAGTTGCTGTTCGGCGCGGTGGCGTTCGAGGTTGATCTGGCTGAGTTGTTTGCCACGTTCGCGGTCGGTGAAGCGGCCGGGGTAGTCGTAGTCTTCCAGGTCGGGCTCGGGGGCCTTTTGTTGATCCTGTTCGGGATCTGCTGGCGTTTTGTACGCTGCTTCCATCAGCAGGCGCGGCTTTTCAAAGTCGTAGTCGCGGCGGGTGACGCGGCTGGGGCGGGTTTCTATCCGCAGGCCGAAGCGTTTGACCACGGGCTCATCCGCGACCATGCCGGTGCCCTGGCTGTACCCGATCTGCGCAAGCTCCGGGAAGGTGGTCTGGTCGTCACCAAAGACGATGACGTGGCCTTGGCGGCTGTGTTCAAAGTGGTAGTGCAGGCCTTCTTCTTCGCACAGGCGCTGGATGAAGTGCAGGTCGGTTTCGTCGTACTGGGTGCAGTAGATACGTTCAGGGTAGATGGCGTTGAGTTGAAAACGGTAGGCGTCGCCCTGAATGCCATGTTCTTCCAGCAGGCGGCTGATGATGTCTTGCACGGTAAGGTGCTGGAAGATGCGTTGATTGGTTCTGTGCGCCAGATAGCTGAGCTGGGGGCGCAGGCAGAGGTGATACCGGGTCAGGCGTTTGCCGGCTTCGCCCTGGGCGAGGCGGTCGATAAAGCCGTGGATACCGGCACCCTGGCCCATGTCGAGATAGGCGGTGTGGTGCAGCAGTGAGCCCAGGTCGATATCGGGCTGTTCGCTGATCAGTTCCAGCTCAAAGGCAAACGGCTGGTTGAGGGCCTCTTTACCGGTAAAGGCCAATACCTTGAAATCGTGGTCGACGCCATCGATCTGCAGGGTAAAGGCGGCTTCATTAGCGAGACTGAACATAGGCTTTCTCCTTGTGCCTTAGGTCGGCTGCGTTGATCTTTAAACGCTGCATGCGGTAGAGCAGGGTGCGACGGGGCAAGCCCAGCTCGCTGGCGGCAATGGTCTGGTTGCCTTGGTTTTTGCGCAGGCAGTCGAGCAGCAAATTACGCTCGACCTGTTCCAGGCGTTCGCGTAACGAGCGGCTGGCAAGCGGTTGTGCGCTGTCGGGCAGGCTGAAATGTTCGGGCAACAGGACGTTGCCGTCACAGAGCAGCAGTGCGCGGGCGATCAAGCCTTTGAGTTCACGCACGTTGCCGGGGAAGTGATAGCCGGCCAGGTGCTCGAGTGCTTCCTCTGACCAGCGACAGGGATCGCGCTGTAAAAAGTGACAGGCTTCTTCGGCAAAGCGGGTGGCCAGCAACTGAATATCATTGCCGCGCTCACGCAGGGGCGGCATCTCGATCGGGAAGTGGCCGAGGCGGTAGAACAGGTCTTCACGGAACTGGCCCTTGTCGACCAGGGTGCGCAGATCGTGATGGCTGGCGGCGATGATGCGTACATCCACTTTGTGGGTGCGGTTGCTGCCCAGCGGTCGCAGTTCCCCTTCCTGTAATACGCGCAGCAATTTGGCTTGCAGGCTGAGCGGCATGTCGCCTATTTCATCCAGAAACAGGGTGCCGTTGTTGGCGCCGTCAAACAGACCCAGGCGATCCTGCGTGGCGCCGGTAAAGGCGCCTTTGGTGTAGCCAAAGAGTTCGCTTTCCAGCAGGGCTTCGGGCAGGGCGCTGCAGTTCTGCGCGATAAAGGGTTGGGTGCGGCGCAGGCCGTAGTCGTGAATGGCGCGCGCGACCAGCTCTTTGCCGGTGCCGGTCTCGCCGGCAACCATGACGCTGACGGGGTTGTGCAATACCTTGCTGATGAGGCGATAGACCCGCTGCATGACGGGGCTCTCGCCGATCAGGCCGTAGCCGCGCTCGTGACTGATTTTACTTTCTTCACTCATGGGGGCGATGGCTGGCTCTGCATCCAGGCGCTGCAGCAGTTGCAGTTGGCACATGGCAAAGTCGCCGAGCAAACGCAGCGAGTCGGCGTAGGCATCGAGCTCTTCGGCATCCCGTTGGGCGATCAGCAGCAGGCCGCCCAGATGATTATCACGGTCGTGCAATGGCAGGCAAAGCAGGCTGCGCCAGCTGCGGTCGGTCTCGGGCAGAAAGGGCGTGGCGTACAGGCTGCTGTCGAGCGCATTGACGTGCAGTACCTGGTTTTGAAACAGGCAGTACTGCAGCAATTGCTGATCTTTATAGTCGCTCGGCAGGGCAGATTCGCCCCTGACCAACGGCTCACCGTCAAGCCACTCGGCGCACAGGGTGAGCTCGGTTTGGGTCTTGTCGAGCAGGTAGAGCTGTGCCAGTGGGCAATGGCTCAGGTCAGCCGCGGCCGCGACCAACTGTTGCTGCAAGGCACGGCTATTGCTGCTGGCCGCCAGCGTACTGAACCGAGTCAGTAATGACTCGGCATAGACCAGCGGCTGCGCCAGCTGGTCGAACAGGCTGGGGAGCTTAAGCGAACTCACAGACAATGGCTCCTGCGCTGCCGAGCGTGGCCTGGGCGCTGTGTACTCGCTCGCCCTTGGCCATCGCATCGAGCAGACGGTCTACCACCTGCGGTTGCAGGTGCTCGTCGATCAACTGATCAATCAAACGGGCGCCGCTGTCTGCCCGCAGGCAGCGTTCGGCCAGGTGGCTGACCAGTTGCTGATCGTAGCTGAAGGTCAACTGACGACGCTCAAGACGCTCGGCAAAGCGCTGCAGCTTGAGCTCCACCAGCTCTTCGAGCACGGAACCGGCAATCGGGTAGTAGGGCACGATGCGCATACGCGCGAGCAGGGCGGGTTTGAAGTGCTTGATCAGGGCAGGGCGAATGGCCTCTTCCAGCTGCGGGCTGTCGGGTTGAGTATCGCCAGCGCAGAGCTGGGCGATCTGTTCGCTGCCCAGGTTGGAGGTCATCAGGATGAGGGTGTTACGGAAGTTGATCTCGCGGCCCTCACCGTCATTGGCGATGCCTTTGTCGAAAATCTGGTAGAACAGGTTGAGCACGTCTGGATCGGCTTTCTCGACCTCATCGAGCAGTACCACGGAATACGGCTTTTGACGCACGGCTTCGGTCAGCATGCCGCCTTCACCGTAGCCAACGTAACCGGGCGGCGCGCCAATCAGACGCGAGAGGCTGTGCTTTTCCTGAAACTCGGACATATTGATGGTGGTCAGGAAGCGCTCACCGCCATACAGGAGGTCGGCCAGGGCCAGTGCGGTTTCGGTTTTACCCACGCCGCTAGGGCCAACCAGCAGGAAGACACCCACTGGTGCTTCGGGGCGGTTGAGGCCAGCGGCGGTAGCGCGCATGGCGCGATCCAGCGCTTCAATGGCAGGTTCCTGACCACGCAGGCGCTGGCGAAGATCACCGGCAAAGGCGGTGACTTTGGCGTTGTGCTCACGGGCCAGTTGCGACAAAGGCACACCAGTCCAGTGGCTGATAACCTCGGCAACCAGGCGCGGGCATACTTCGTGGCTGACCAGCCGTTCTTCGCTTTGTACTTGGCTCAGCTCACGCTGAACCTGCTGCAGTTCTTGCTCCTGTTGTTGCAGGGCTTCTTCGTCGATGACCTCGGCGGCGCGATCTTCGGCGCAGGCCTGGCGCAGCGTTAGCAGGCGCTCGGCTAGCTCGCGCTGTACTTGCCAGCGGTGTGCCAGGGCCTCGGCTTCGTCGCGTGCAACGTGCAGGCGGGTTTCCAGCGCGTCCAGCGCGGGCGCGTCAATCTCCAGACCAGCGCCCAGGTCGCGCTGTATCGCCTGTAATTGGCGTTCGCCTTCGGCGATTTCACCGCGTAGGGCTTCCAGTGCACCGGGTTCGGCAGCCAGGCTGATGCGCACGCGGGCGCATGCGGTGTCGAGTACATCGACGGCCTTGTCGGGTAGCTGACGGCCAGCGAGATAGCGGGCGGAGAGTTCCGCGGCGGCTACTACCGCATCATCACGCAGGTAAATGCCGTGGCTTTGTTCATAGACCGGGGCCAAACCACGCAGAATGGTGACGGCCTCTGCGGGGGTAGGTTCGAGCAGGTTAACTGGCTGGAAGCGTCGGGCCAGGGCCGGGTCTTTTTCAAAGTACTTTTTGTACTCGCTCCAGGTGGTCGCGGCGATAGTGCGCAGCTCGCCGCGCGCCAGGGCAGGTTTAAGCAGGTTGGCGGCATCGCCACTACCGGCCTGACCACCGGCACCGATCAGGGTGTGGGCTTCATCGATGAACAGCACTATAGGCTTGCTGGAGGCTTTGACTTCGTCGATCACGCCTTGCAGGCGACGCTCAAACTCGCCCTTGATGCTGGCACCGGCTTGCAGCAGGCCGAGATCCAGGCAGAGCAGCTCGACATCGCGCAGTGCTTCGGGCACTGCATTGTTGGCAATGCGCAGGGCCAGGCCTTCGACTAACGCGGTTTTACCCACACCTGCCTCACCGACCACGATGGGGTTGTTCTTGCGGCGGCGCGCGAGGATATCGATCATCTGGCGAATGGACTGGTCCCGGCACAGCACGGGGTCGAGCTTGCCGTCGCGGGCTTGTTGGGTGAAGTTGTGCGTGAACTTTTGCAGCGCTGACTCGCCCGAGGCGGCCGTGTCGCTGCCACCGGTGGCTTGCTTGGACAGCGCGAAATCGCGCAGGCGCTCGGCGTCGAGGCCGCTCAAAATGGTCTGGTAGCGAGTGCCGGCATAGCGCATGGGGTTGCGCAGTAGGGCCAGAATCAATGCCGCCTGATCGATACCGCTGCTGGCGAGCTCCAGGTTGGCAACCAGCAGTGCATCTTGCAGCCACTGCACTAGCTCGGCAGAAAAGCTCGGGTTGTTGCTGCCTTCATTCTGTCCACGCGGCACCAGGGTTTCGGCAAGGCTACCAGCGTCGATCTCGGCGTCCTGCAGGGCGCGGGCAAGCAGGCTGTCGGGGCGTTCGAGCAGGCCCAGCAACAGATCTTCAACCAGCACCTTGTTGCCACCGCGCTGCATGCAACGCTCCGCTGCGGCTTCCAGGTCTTGTCTGCTGGGTGCGTCCAGCGCTTGAACCAGTTGTTGTAGGTCGAGTTGCATCATGTCATCGGTCCTTAATGAGTTCCGTTGCCCAGGGTGACGCTGGGCATTGCGTGTTCGTGACCCAGCCAGCTGGTCCAGCCGAGCCGGCAAGGGTTGCTTGCGCCAAGCCGCAGTTCGCGGATTTCGTCCTGGCGCAAATGGAGTTGAATGTCGTAGTCGAGCGGGTCGCGCAGGGTGAAGCGCACCAGCGAGCGCAGCGGCTGAAAATAACGACCGGGGGGCAGAAAACTATGGAAACCATCCCAGTCGAGCTCGCGTATGTGCAGGCGGAATTTGCCGCTGCGGTCAAACACGTCTTCGCCCAGTACCAGGTCCATCCCCAGTTCGCTGTTGGCTTGGCCCAGCTTGCAGCGCTGAGCAGGCGGAATGCTGACGCGGCGCTCCATGCACTGTTCAATCTGCATGGCCGGGTGTTTGAAGTAGTAGCGCAGGATCGACTCGATCAGCTCGGCGGACTGTACGCGCATACTGAGTACGCCAAGGTAGGGCAGCAGGCGCTTCCAGTTAATGTCGGGTGACTTCTCCATGCGATCCGAGCGCAGCCCCACCAGCGACAGCAGGTGCACCGAGAGCGTATCTTTTGCGCCTTTGGCGAAGCGGGCGCGGTAGCGGTATTTCTGCCAGATGGGCAGCAATAGCCGCTGGAGTCGATCATTGAACAGGTCAAGAAACTCGCGGGTGGGATTACCATCCGGTCCGTCGCCGAGCGCCTGTTCGCCATAGAAAGCGGGTAGCGGTGAGCCCGCGCCACTCAGGCTGATCAGGTTGACCTGCATTCGCGCGCGCAGGCCATCGGTATCCTGAATGAACTCGACCCCTTCGATGTCGCAGCCGGGGAATCCCATACTCGGGTTGGCGACAAATTGCAGCCGCTCATAGACGGCCTCGTCTTCGAGGTTGGGATGCGCCAGTTGCAGGCGCTCGAGTACCAGCAGTACACCCTGAAACAGGCTGTACTGGCGGATGTCGCGTTGTATTCTGTTCAGAACAGGGGCTGTTGGCCCATGCGCGGCGCCCATTGGTACACCTCTCCCTGAATGCTGTTAACGGAAAGCTCGTGATATGAATTGAGGCTGGAATACAGCGACAGAAACTCGTTGAGTACCGAGGCGAACAGGTACATGTCGCCTTCACCCAGGTAGCTGTCCAGATCCATGCTCAGTTCAGTCTTGATACCGCGTATGGGCAGGCCGCGATGCAGGCGATCCACGTGGACGTGGCGTACATCCTTGAGCCCTTCGAGGCGGCGCTTGCTGACTTTGGCGGCGTGCTGGTCGTAGTGACGCGGCAAGTCATAGGTTTCGAGTACCAGCTTGAGCGCGTTGACGTCTTCCAGTGACAGGTAGTTGAGCGACATGTTACTGATCAGCTTCCAGAGGAAGTCCTGATGCAGCGGCGGCGCGTAGCTGGGCGTGACGCTACTGATATTGCGGAAGCTGAGAAACTCGGGTGTGCCTTCGGTGGGGCAGCAGATATCGCCTAGTGCCAACTGGCGTGGCAGATCCTGATTGGTGCAGGTCAGCTCGATCGACAAGGTCTCATGCTGATCAATGTTGCGCAGCCCAAAGCTCAGGTAGGTGTCCAGGCCGTCGCCCAGCAATGACGGATACTGGCGCAAGCTATAGTGCGGGTGGGCTTCGCGGTGGTCAAAGCTGGAGTCGTGCTCGAATGACTCAAAGGGTACATATTCTTCATAACCCATGCCGCCTGGCTTCCAGCCGGTGACGCGATCAACCGAAAAAATACCGCAATGATCGGCCTGGTATTCGGCGGGCCGCAAAAGGTACTGATCCTGGCGACCGTCGAGTCGAATCGGCATGGCGTCGTGGGTAAACAGGTTGACCACAGGGGTGCAGTGCAGGCGCACATTGTCTTTGCTGGGGCTGATGCGCTGGCTACCGATCTGGCGGATATCAAAACGCAGGGCAAAGCCACGTGCATTCTTCAGCAGCTCGGCGGGCATGGGCTCGAAGCGATCAATGCCACTGACTTCGACAAACAGGAATTTCTCCTGGAAGGCGTAGTACTCCTGCAGGTAGCGGTAACCCCGGAAGGTATTATCGGGATAGGGGATCAACGCATGGTCTTCGTCAAATCCGGCCGGCTTTACCTGTTTTGATGACAGGTGTTTGACGCCTTGCGCCACGCCGTTACTGTCCAGCATGGGTTTGCCATTGTGGTCGAGCAGTACCAGCTCAACGCCATCCAGATGGCAAAGCAGGTGCAGGTATAACATTTGGCTGATGTAGCCTTCACCGGCCAGATGCAAACGCAGCTTATCGAGGTGCAGATCGCCGAGATTACCCTCGGCGGTCATCATCAGTTTCAGCTCCAGCAGTGCGCCACTGCCCTTGACCGAGTAATCCAGATGGCTGATATCCAGTGGCAAGACTTCGGTGTCAAACGCGGTGCGGAACTGACAGGTCACGCCTTTGATGGGTTTGGATTCGACCGGCGTATTGCGTGGCACCAGCTGCATGGGCGAAGGGCGCTTGAGCGGATCAAATTGCAGCATGCTGAAGGCGGGCAGAGGCCGCATATAGTTAGGCCACAGTAGGTGCATCAGCGAGTGCGTCAACTCCGGCAGTTCATCATCGAGCTTTTGCCGTAGGCGACCGGTTAGAAAGGCAAAGCCTTCCAGTAGGCGCTCGACGTCCGGGTCGCGGCCACTTTGACCAAGAAAAGGCGCTAACGCCGGGTTGCGCTCAGCAAAGCGCTTGCCTTGTTGGCGCAGGGCAGTGAGTTCGCTTTGGTAGTAGTGGTTGAAACTCATAAACGACTGCTCGATAAGTGCGCTGCGAATGTCATCCCAAGCCCCCTGATAGCACTGGCCGACGCCATGAAAAGCGTCCCTGTGGCGCGGTACCCTGGGGGTATTTGAGCTGTGCGTAAAATGCTTCCCTGTTATCTGCTTTACGACAGATAACCGATTTATTGCTGGTGTTATGGGCCGTTAGCCGCCAATCAACACGGTGCCAGAGGCAGCGGTGACCGGATTGTCATGATTGCCGCTCGTGCCGAGCACGGCTGCTGGTTTGCCATTGATCAATACGGTGCCAGCGACGCCATTGACCAGACTACTGCCACAGGCTGTGGTATCGCCCATGCGTGCAGCGGCAATGCCGTCGATCAATACGTCTGGCGATCCGCTGGCGATGGGGTTGGTACCATGGCCCGTTTTGGGGCAGGCAGTTGGATCGCCCAAGCGGGCTGCAGGTTTACCTGACATGCAAAACTCCTTGTAGTTACCGCACTCGTGCCTGGCCGCGGCCATCGAGACGCACTGCAAAGCTGATGGCCTGGCGTCTGCCGTCGAGTGTTAGTGTGCCTTCAATGGCAAAGGACAGGTTAAGTGGGTCGTGATCACGAGGCAGACTCAGCACCTTTACCTGGCTGAGTCTGGGCTCGTAGATCTCAATAAAACGCTCAATGGCGACTCTGGCGTTCTGCAACGAGTCATGCAGTGATAGCCGCATGTCGTTAAGATCTGGCAGCCCGTAGTCCGGCAGCGCTTGTACGCTGCCGGCACGGGTGCTGAGCATCTTGCTCAGATGGACAGCGACCGACGCGCTGATGGCGGCATCGTTGGGGATGCCGTCACGTAGCTCGGCGCTGCCATCCAGTCTTTCGAACAGGCTGCCATAGGCCATGCTCGCCTTACTCCTTGTCCAGCTTGCCAACCAAGGACAGGGTGAAATCGGCACCCATGTACTTGAAGTGCGGACGTACGCTCAAACCAACGCGGTACCAGCCTGGCTCGCCTGCCACATCGCTGACCACAACCTGGGCTGCACGCAGTGGGCGACGACCGCGCACTTCAGAGCTGGGGTTGTCCTGGTCGGCTACGTACTGGCGAATCCATTTGTTCAGTTCAAGCTCCAGGTCAGACTTTTCTTTCCATGCGCCGATCTGTTCGCGCTGCAGCACTTTGAGGTAGTGCGCCAGGCGGTTGACGATAAACATGTAGGGCAGTTGAGTACCCAGGCGGTAGTTCAACTCGGCGTTTTTGCCTTCTTCGCTGTTGCCGAAGAACTTGGCTTTCTGCGCGGAGTTAGCGGAGAAGAACGCAGCGTTGTCGCTGCCTTTGCGCATGGTCAGGGCGATAAAGCCCTCGTCAGCCAGTTCGTACTCGCGGCGGTCAGATACCAGCACTTCGGTTGGGATCTTGGTTTCAATCTCACCCATGCTTTCAAAGTGGTGCAACGGCAGATCTTCAACCGCGCCACCGCTTTGTGGACCGATGATGTTTGGGCACCAGCGGAACTTGGCGAAGCTGTCAGTCAAGCGGGTAGCGAAAGCGAACGCGGTGTTGCCCCACAGGTAGTGCTCGTGGCTCTGCGCAACGCTTTCTTTGTAGACGAAGCTGCGCACTGGGTTCTCGACTGGATCATAGGGGTTGCGCAGCAGGAAGCGGGGCAGGGTAAGACCGACGTAGCGGGAATCTTCCTGCTCGCGGAAGCTCTGCCATTTGGCAAACTGCGGACCTTCGAAGTGGTCTTTCAGATCTTTTAGATCGGGCAGGCCAGTGAAGCTTTCCAAGCCGAAGAATTGCGGACCGGCAGACGCGATAAAGGGCGCGTGCGCCATGCTGGCAACACTGGAGATGTGCTGCAGGGTCTTGATGTCTGGCGAGCTGGGGTTGAAGTAGTAGTTGGCGATCAGGGCGCCAACAGGCTGGCCACCGAACTGGCCGTACTCGGCGGTGTATACGTGCTTGTACAGACCGGATTGAACCAGCTCCGGGCTGTCTTCAAAGTCTTCCAGCAGGTCTTCCTTGGACGCATTGATAATTTCCAGCTTGATGTTCTCGCGGAAATTGGTGCGATCGACCAGCAACTGCAGGCCTCGCCAGGAAGATTCCAGTGCCTGGAACTTCTCGTGGTGCAGGATGGCATCCATTTGACGGCTGAGCTTGGCGTCGATTTCAGCGATCATGCGATCAACCAGGGCCTTTTTGACGGGCTCCTGATCGTTTTGCGGCTTCAGCAACTCGGCGATGAAAGCAGAGACGCCACGCTTGGCGATGTTGTAGGCCTCGTCGTCCGGGGTGAGCCTGGTTTCGGCAATAATTCGGTCCAGAATGCCGCTATCGGCGGTGTTCTGGGTTTGCTGTGCTGAGGATTCGGTGCTCATGGCGGCGTCCTTGTCGGGGCAATCAGGTTTCGGGTTGGTTCTGGTCGTTCAGACCCAGTTCGGCGAGGACACGATCGCGCGAGTCATCATCGCTGAGCACGCTCTCAATGGCCTTGCGGAAGGCCGGTGCGTTACCCAGTGGGCCCTTGAGGGCGACCAGAGCATCACGCAGCTCCATCAGCTTTTGCAGCTCAGGTACTTGCTGAACCAGACTGGTGGGGTTGAAGTCTTTCATGGAGTTGATGTTCAGGTTTACCGCCAGCTCTTCGCTTTCGGTTTCTTCCTGCAGCTCATTGGGCACTGCGAAGGTAAGGTTCAGCTCTTGCTTGGCCAGTACTTCATCGAAGCTGTTCTTGTCGATGGAGATTGGCTTGCGCTCTTCAATGCTGCGGTCATCCGCACGTTGGGTGAAATCACCCAGCACCATGAGTTTGAGCGGCAGCTCGATTTCTTCTGTTGCGTCGCCGGTATCTGGCTTGAACGTGACGTTTACGCGTTCCTTGGGGGCTACTGAGCCTTCTTTGGCCATGAGATTTCTCCGTGTCAGTGTTAGGCCCCGAGGGCCTGGTCTAGTACCACACTCAAATCGAGGTGGCACAGGCGGTGATAGATCTCATCCTTACGCTCACGTGTGCTCGGGTTCTGCGGCATAAGATCACAGCAGCTATGCAGCAGACGCAGTACGTCAAGGTTGAGATCTGGTTCCCATTTGTCCAGACCTGTGGTCTGAAGCTGTTGGTAGAGTGATTCAAGCTGGGCCTTGGCCAGTTCATATTGCCGGGCTTCAAAACACAGTCGGGCCTGGGCAAGGCGCCAATAGAATTCGGCGCGAGCGCCACGGGCCTGTTGGATTTGCCCGGTTATTTCCCTGACGGCGACCTTCAGGCCTTCCTTGCGCAGCAGTGCGATGGCGCTTTGCAGGCCGGCATCCCAGGCAGCTTGTGCGCCGGTGTCGTCCGTGCGGTCGAAGCTGACAGGCGACGCTTTTGGCCCCGCCGCGTGCTGCTGTACGCGGCTGTTGATCCACTCAAGCGTGTCTGTCTGCGCGAAGGGCGCACCGTCGAAAAAGCGCAATTTTTCCAGCCCAGGTAGCCTTTTAAGCTGCAGCGCCAGTTGCCGTTCGATCTCTTCTGCGGCTTCTTCAGCGCCTAGCGCGTCGCAGCACTGCCACGCCAGATATTGGCCGTCCAACCAAAAGGGCGCACGCGCAATGCTCGCTTCTACATCCTGCAGTAGCGCCGCGTGATGGCCTTGGTTGAAACGTTCGTTGTACGCCGCAATGCGGTCAGCCGGTAGGTTGCGCAGCCCGGTTTTTTGCTCGGCATCGTGGCTGGGCAGGGTTTCGATCGGTAGCCAGAGCAGGGTGCGCGACAGCCGCAGGGCGCGCAGGTCACATTCGCTGCGCGTGAGCCACCAGTTGCACAGTGGTCTGGCCTGGTCCTGTAGCTGCCGCAGTGCCTTGTGCGCGTCCTTGTCGCTGACGATGACGATTGGATCGGCGCTGCCAGAGGACGATTGATTGCTACCCAGCGCGGGTGGGATGGGACTGACGACAGGTGTTGCCTGTTCCGTTTGCGACGGTTGTTTGCTGGCAGACTCCAGGCGGCGACACAAAGGCTGCAGGTCTGGCGCCTGGTCGTCAAGTCGCTTGGTGAGCGTGGCTTGCAGTTCCTGCAAGGTGCTAACCAAGGGGAAGTCATCGCTCAGCAGCTGCTGCGTTGGCGCACTTTCCAGTCGCGAAATCAGCCAGGTAAGGGCGGCGATACGAGTGCGCGGTTTGGTTGGATAAAGCTCTGTCCATTGCTGGTCACAGAGGTCGCTAAGCATTTGCAAGCTGCAGCGCAGACCGCCGACACCAGTGGTCTCCAACATGCTCCAGCTGAGCCATGAGGCAACGCGCAGGTCTTTGGACTGCTTGCTCAGCAGCTCCAGGCTACCGTCACAAATTATCTGCCAGTCTGGTTGTTCATTGGCATGAAGCGAGCCTGCTTTGGCGAGCTCACGCTCCAGATCTTCGTACTCGGTGCAGTAGCGCACGTCCTCGCCAGCAAAGCTCTGTTCGCTGATGGGGGTGGTTGCGATGGCGTCAATGATCTGCAGTTGCATCCGGGTGCTTTACTCTTGGTTGCCAGTTATCAGGGCGATTGCTTGTGACGCTCCCTGATGACGTTGCACTCATATTGCGCAAGTTTCTGCGCAGCAAGTTGCGCAATAAGTTGCTCATACTTGTTGCGGTTGGTTTTTTGATGGCAACTTTTTGCTCAAGTTTATGTGCAAAAAACTGCGCATCTCTGGCTGGAAAGGTGGCTATCCTATGCGCCGCGCGGTGTGCCTTCAAGTGTATAAAGTGTGAACTGGTTTGATTTATGAGTAATTGGCCAAGTTCGTTTTCATAAGTTCTTATTTTATAAGTTTTTCTTTAAAAACAATGGCTTGTTATTTGTGGCTATTGTTTTTTTTGGTGTTGTCAATGTGGTATTTGTAGTTTTTTTATCCTGTGATCTTGTTGGCAATATGTTTGTTTTAAGTTGTGACTTGTGGGGTTGTTAGTTTTTTTTTAATGGGTTATCGGGCGTTTTTTTTGTGGATGTGTCTTCAGTGTTTCTTTTGTTAGCGCCCGGACAAGCGCCGCGCCCGCCGAAATATGTAGTACCCCGCTGTTACCCGCCTGCAGTAAAAGGGGCGCATGATGCAGGTCTACTCACTGCGGAGGGCATATCATGAGCAGCAAGAAACTATTGTTATTGGCAGGTGATTTTGTTGAGGACTATGAAGTCATGGTTCCGTTTCAGGCGCTGAGCATGCTGGGTTACGAAGTACATGCAGTGTGTCCGGACAAGCAAGCCGGTGATACGGTCAAAACGGCGATTCATGATTTTGAAGGTGATCAGACTTACAGCGAAAAACCTGGCCACCTGTTTGCGCTGACGTACAGCTTTGCAGACGTAAAGGTTGACGATTATGTGGGCTTGGTTGTGCCGGGTGGTCGGTCACCTGAGTATCTGCGTTTGAATGAGCGCGTGATCGAGCTGGTGCGTGGTTTTGATGAGGCGCAGAAGCCTATCGCCGCGGTATGCCATGGCGCACAATTGCTGGCGGCGGCTGGTATCCTCAAGGGCCGCGAGTGCAGCGCATACCCAGCCTGCGGCCCAGACGTGACTATGGCCGGCGGGACTTTTGTCGACATCGCGGCTGATCAGGTCCATGTGCAAGGCAATCTGGTTAGTGCGCCTGCCTGGCCGTCACATCCGCTATGGTTAGCCGCGTTCGTTAAATTGCTGGGCGCACGCATCGAGTTGTAAGCTACCAAGGGCTGCACTGGCTGTGCGGCCCGACCTGGAGGCTGGTTATGTGTGAACTATATGTAAAGGCTGATCCTATTCTCTATGAGTCGCGCTCGCGCTCACTGCGTATTCGCGGCGTGGTGACTACCTTGCGGTTGGAGAATCAGTTTTGGCAGATACTGCAAGAGGTCGCTGAGGTCGATGACATGACCACCAATCAGCTAGTCACCAAATTGTATGATGAAATCATGGAGTTAAGGGGGGAAGTGGTTAACTTTGCTTCATTCTTGCGAGTCAGTTGCACCCGCTACCTGGCGCAGCGAGAGGCTCAAGTGGTTCCCTTGACGTTAGTGGGGCGTGCCAGCGCTCAGGGTTGATTGAGCTCGAGCGGCCGGGGTTTCAGGTTTGCTATAGTCAGTTTCCTTTAGCGGTTTATTAGTTGCGGAGTCGGGCTATGTCGATCGAAACCTGGTTGGCTTTTTTTGTTGCATGCTGGGTGATTAGTTTGTCGCCAGGTGCGGGCGCCATTGCGTCTATGTCCAGCGGCTTGAATTATGGCTTCGCCCGCGGTTATTGGACTGCTTTGGGTCTGCAAATAGGCTTGTTGCTGCAGATTACAGTGGTTGCGGCTGGCGTTGGTGCACTATTGGCGACGTCGGCGCTGGCCTTTAATTTGATCAAATGGTTTGGCGTAGTCTATCTGCTCTATCTGGCGTGGCGGCAGTTGCGCGCGCAGCCGGTGTCCATGGAGCAAGATGTCTCTGTGCGTCCATTAGGGCAGCCTTTGGCTCTGGTGTTTCGCGGTTTTCTGGTCAACGTCAGTAATCCCAAAGCGCTGGTGTTTATGCTGGCCGTGCTGCCGCAGTTCCTCGATTTGTCGCACCCGCTATTGAGCCAATACGTTTTGATGGCGATCACTATGGTCACCGTCGATGCGGTTGTGATGGCAGGTTACACCGGGCTGGCGTCCAAGGTGTTGCGTCTGCTCCGGTCGCCAAAACAGCAAAAAACCATGAATAGAGTTTTTGCCGGTCTGTTTGCCGGTGCGGCTGGCTTGCTGACGCTCGTTCGCCGCGCAGCTGCCTGAGCTTACCGGCTGTTGCGCATGGCGGATGGGCTGATGCCATGCACTTGGCGAAAGCGATTACTGAAATGGCTGAGTGAGCTAAAGCCACAGGTTAAGGCAATCTCGGTCAGCGGCAAGGTGCTTCTTTGCAGTAACTGTCCAGCCTTAATCAGTCTCCGATTCATGACGTACTGATGCGGCGCCACCCCCTTGCTGTGCTTGAACATACGCGCAAAGTGATACTCGCTGAGACCTGTTTCGCGAGCCAGATCGCTGAGTAATAGCGATTGATCCAGGTGGCTATCGATATAATCCAGCACCCGGTTCAGTTGGTGGGGCGCTAACCCGCCCCGCACAGCAGGTGCTTGCCAGCCCAAATGCACGTAATGCTGCAGTAGCTGGTTCAGCACCAGGGTCGTGGCGCTACTGATTGCCAAGTGATCTGCCGGGTTGTTCCAGTCATTGTTGAGCAGAAACTGGCGGTAAAGAACGGCAATGCGCGGGTCGTCGGTAAATAGGCGCTCATCCAGCGTAATCTGGCTTGGACTGCGATCCCAGGTTTGTTCGGCCTGATCGCGCAGATGCTGATCAGTGAAGTACAGGTGCATGAAGCTGAGCGGGCCGCGTATGTGCCAAGTGGATGCGTAGTCTTTTGGCATGAGACACAGCTTGTCTGGCGCGCCGCCGTTTTGCCAACCGGCAGCGCTCTGAAAGTAGGATTGGTAGCCGTCGGCGATGTACATGCTGAGCGTGTGATGATCTGCGTGGTCGAGTGCAATCAAGTCATCGTCGTTGTACCAACTGGCCAGCCCCAGGCCGTTACTCAGGCGCGTGCTCTCCAGCAACCTTGCCTTGTGCAATTGCAGGTTCTCAAGCACGTGATAGGGCAGGGGCATGCTGACTCCTTGTGTTCCGCGAGCATGGCGCTAGTGACTGCTCGATCTTAACTAGACATCAGTTGGCCGCCAAGCGGGAGCGCATCAGGTGCGTCCTATACACAGAAAAATGCGCAAGAATCTGCAAGTCCAGGTGTCTTTGTGCAAGCTCACGCAGCGCGACGGGTGGATAATTCGATACTGTCTACCTAGCGAGTGCACGGCATGAACGCGTTGTTATATATCACTACAGTCTTGATCTGGGGCACCACCTGGATCGCTATTTCAATGCAGTCTGGCCCGGTGCCGGTTGTGGTCTCTGTTTTTTACCGCTTTTCTCTGGCCGCAGGCGTACTGCTTTTGGTTCTCTTGATTAGTGGCCGCCTGCGTCGCCTGGCTAAGCGCGACCATCTGTTTTGCCTATTGCAGGGTATGTGCGTATTTGGCTTCAACTTTTGCTGTTTTTACGCGGCTAACGCCTATATCAACAGCGGCCTGGAATCGGTGCTGTTTTCCATGGCTACGGTTTTCAATGCCATTAACGGCGTCATTTTCTTTCGCCAGCGCGCTACTCGGCGTTTGTTGTGGGCTAACTTGCTGGGCTTTATCGGGATTGTCAGTCTGTTCTGGCAGGACCTGGTTGGCGTGGGTTTGAATGCGTCGGTGCTGACCGGCATAGGCTTGAGCCTGTTGGGTACTTATGGATTTTCTTTAGGCAATATGATCAGTGTTCGTCATCAGGCACGTGGCCTGGATTTGTTGTCTACCAATGCTTATGCCATGGGGTACGGTGCGTTGGTTATGCTGTTGGTGGCACTGGGCACCGGTGCGCAATTCAGCATAGAGTGGAGTGCGGCTTACCTTGGCTCGCTGGTTTATCTGGCGCTGTTTGGCTCAGTCATAGGCTTTGCCACCTATTTTGCTCTGATTGGTCGCATAGGCGCAGGCCCGGCAGCCTATGCCACTGTCGTATTCCCGCTGATCGCGTTGGGTATGTCGACTCTATTTGAAGGCTATCAGTGGACATCAACGGCTGTTCTTGGGCTGGTGTTGATATTGGTAGGCAACGGGGTGATGTTCTATCGGCCCAAGCCTCGTGCGACGGTGCCACAAGGTTCGGTTTAACGGGATGGAAGCGTTTTTATGGACTATCTGATTATTGCTGTTGCTGTGCTCAGTGGGCTCTATTTTCACTGGTGGTTATTTGTACGGATACGGCGTTGGGCTGACCGTGATCTTGCCTTGTCGATGGCTGGGAATGAACCGGCCAAGCGTGATTTTATGTTGGTTAAATTGGCTGAGGCGCGACGTTTGGGGATAAAAAAAGGCGAGCTGGAAGCGTGGCTGCAGGACGCGTCAACGAGTTATGCAGTGACCCGACTGCAAGATAAAAATTGAACTGATCTTGGCGGATGCACTCTCTTTATAGTAAGCGTTATCGTTTTTGAGCTAGTCGAGGAGAGACCATGGAACTGCCAAACAAAGATCTGGTTATGTTATTTGAACAGCTGGGTCTGGACTCAGATCAGGCCAGTATGGATGCCTTCTTTGCCAGCCATTCGCTAGCCCAAGACACCAAATTGAGTGAGGCCAGCTTCTGGTCGCCATCGCAAGCCGCCTTCTTGCGTGATGAGATCCGTGAGGATGCTGAATGGGCACCGGTGGTCGACGAGCTCAATGCGCGCCTGCACGAAGAATAAAGCGAGTTAAAACTGAACTATTCGGGCTGCTCATAAGGCGGCCCGATCAGTGTGTTCCAACTGTAGTTGAAGTCCACAGACACCAACAGGGGAATAATTATGACCAGTACCACTGACAAAATTAAAGGCAAGTACGACGAAACCGTTGGCAAGACCAAACGTGAAATCGGTCGAGCTACTGATGATGAAGAGTTGCAGGGTGAAGGTGAGCTGCAAAACATCAAGGGCAAGGGTGAGTCGCTCAAGGGTGATGTGAAAGACAAGTTGAAAGATATTATCGATAAGGGCTGATGTTCGGCGCTACTCAGTGCGGTAACCTGAGTGCTGGAAGTCCTCAATCTGAAAGCCGCTCGTCAATACGAGCGGCTTTTTTGTCTTTGCTTGATAAGGCAGGCCGCTGATACCTCGATCTTACGGAGCAATTCAAGCACTGGCTAACTCAGGCAACAATCTGTTCCATTCGCTTTCACTGCTTTTCTGGCATCATACGCGATCGATATCTAAGCTGATGTCGTCCCTTTCTTTTGCTTTTAGCGCTGCGAATAAGTTCTGTTGCACAGACCTTTGCATACTTCTTCTGCGCGACCGCTTTTACGGATACCTGAATGCCTTTTTATATCCTGCTGATACTCGGTGCGTTGAGCGCTTTTGGTCCTTTGGCTATCGACATGTATCTGCCGGCTTTTCCGGCGATAGGTGAAGCGCTGAACGCGGATGCCGAGCAGGTCCAGTGGAGCCTTTCGGTCTATTTTCTGGGCTTGGCGAGTGGCCAGCTGGTGTATGGCCCGTTGGCAGATCGCTTTGGCCGACGCCTACCTCTGTTGTTTGGTGTGGCGCTGTTTTGCGTGGCGTCATTTGCCTGCGCCATGGCGCCAACGCTCGAGTGGCTGCTTGCGGCTCGTTTTGCTCAGGCCTTGGGCGGTTGTGCGGGTATGGTGGTCACGCGGGCTGTGGTACGCGACTTGTGCGCGCCTATTGATGCGGCCAAGGCATTCTCGCAGCTTATGTTGATTATGGGGGTTGCCCCCATTCTCGCACCATTGGCGGGTGGAGCCATGTTGAAGGTCGCGGGCTGGCCTAGTATTTTCTGGTTCCTGACGCTCTTTTCGGCGCTGTTTGCCCTTGCGGTGTACTTCTTTCTGCCAGAGACGCTGCCGGAAGATACGCCGCCTGCACGGCTTGGTAGTGCGCTGGGGCGCTACCTCGGATTATTGCGTGAGCCGGTGTTTATGTTTCATTCGCTTACCGGCGGGGTGGCCATGGCGGGTATGTTTGCCTATATCGCAGGCTCGCCCTATATCTTTATTGAAATGTATGGGCTGAGCGTAGATCACTACGCTTGGCTTTTTGGTGCTAACGCTGCTGGTTTTATTCTATTTGCGCAGCTCAATAGCCGGTTGTTGCGACATAACACGCCCTTGAGCTTGCTGAAGGGGACGACCGGCGTGTATTGCGCTGCAACAGTGACTTTGCTGGTGGTTGCGCTCTTGCACTCGCCCAATATCTGGCTATTTTTGCCGCCGCTGTTCTGCAGCGTAGCGGTGATATCCCTGGTCATTCCTAACGCCTCCGCGTGTGCGCTGGCGGGTCATGGCCATCAGGCTGGCGTGGCGTCAGCATTGATGGGAACCATGCAGTTTGCCATTGCCGGACTGACGTCAGCGTTGGTTGGTGTATTGCATGATGGTAGTAGTGTGCCTATGGCGCTGGTCATGGCTGGCTGCGGCGTGGTTACCGTGACTATGGCGTTTCTGGCCAGGCGCGCTTCTGCACGGGCACCGCAGCCTAACTGGGCCTCGCGTTAAGGAATGTCGACAGGGTAAAAATATCGATATTCGGGTATAAAAAAACGCCGCATAAATGCGGCGTTTTTATTAGTGCCAGCCTCTATCAGGCTGCTTGCCAGCGCTTCATGATCAGCGTGGCGTTGGTGCCACCAAAACCAAAGCTGTTGGACATGACCAGGTCGACGGCCTTATCCAGACGTTCACGCAGGATCGGCAGGTTGCCGGCATTCTCGTCCAGCTCTTCGATGTTGGCAGATGCAGCGAGGAAGTTGTCACGCATCATCAGCAGGCAATAAATTGCTTCCTGCACACCGGCAGCACCGAGTGAGTGACCAGACAGGCTCTTGGTCGAACTGATCTTTGGCGCGTTATCACCAAAGACTTCACGGATGGCTTTCAGCTCTGCAACGTCGCCTACCGGGGTAGAGGTGCCGTGAGTATTCAGATACTCGATGGCACCATCAACGGTAGCCAGTGCTTGCTGCATGCAGCGTATTGCGCCTTCGCCGCTAGGTGCGACCATGTCGTAGCCGTCTGAAGTCGCGCCGTAACCGACCACTTCTGCGTAGATCTTGGCGCCGCGCGCCAACGCGTGCTCCAGCTCTTCAACTACAACCATGCCACCGCCGCCTGCAATGACGAAACCATCGCGTTTGCTGTCGTAAGCGCGTGAGGCTTTTTCCGGCGTGTCGTTATACTGCGTAGAGAGCGCACCCATGGCATCAAACAGCATGGTCTGTGACCAATGCTCTTCTTCGCCGCCGCCGGCAAAGACGATGTCCTGCTTGCCGAGCTGGATCAGTTCTGCTGCATGTCCAATACAATGCGCGCTGGTGGCGCATGCGGAGGAGATGGAGTAGTTCACGCCCTTGATCTTGAAAGGGGTCGCGAGACAGGCGGATACAGTGCTACCCATGGTACGCGGCACACGATACGGCCCAATCTTCTTCACGCCTTTTTCGCGCAGGATATCAACCGCTTCCATCTGGTTCAGTGTGGAAGCGCCGCCGCTGCCGGCAACCAGGCCGGTACGTACGTTGCTGACGAGCTCTTCGCCCAGGCTTGCATCGGCAATGGCCTGCTGCATGGACAGGTAGGCATAAGCCGCTGCATCACCCATGAAGCGCTTGACCTTACGGTCAATGGCCGCATCCAGATCGATTTCGACCGAACCGGAAACGTGGCTGCGCAAGCCCATTTCTGCGTATGAAGGGTTGAAACGAATGCCTGGCTTGCCGGCTTTCAGGCTGGCAGCCACGCTTTCTAGGTCCTGGCCAAGGCAGGAAATAATACCCATGCCGGTAATCACGACGCGACGCATAGTGATAATCCTCAGAAACTGTCGGTAGATGTAAACAGACCTACGCGCAAACCTTCAGCGCTGTAGATCTCACGTCCATCAACGGCCATGGTGCCATCGGCAATGCCGAGGGTCAGGGCACGATTGATGGTGCGCTTGATATTGATAGTGTAAGTGACTTTCTTGGCGGTAGGCAGAACCTGGCCAGTGAATTTGACTTCACCTGAGCCCAGCGCGCGGCCGCGGCCTTCATAGCCCAGCCAGCCCAGATAGAAACCAACCAGTTGCCACATTGCATCCAGACCCAAGCAGCCTGGCATGACGGGGTCACCTTCAAAATGACAGGCAAAAAACCAGAGATCAGGATTGATATCCAGTTCGGCGACGATTTCGCCTTTGCCATACTTTCCGCCGGTTTGGCTGATATGAACGATACGATCCATCATCAGCATATTGGGGGCGGGGAGTTGCGCGTTACCGGGGCCGAACATTTCACCACGGCTGCATTTGAGCAGCTCTTCCCGGGAGTACGCATTCTGTTGTGTCATAGAGGCTCCTGCTCTTCCCCTGTTACGGGGCGCTATAAATTCGGCTTGACCTGATATTCAGGCAACATCTGAAAAAGCGCGCTGTGAGAAGCCAACATTGCTAGATCCTGTATTAAGCTATTGCTCTATTCTTACGAAATAAAGTCAGTGCTGATCAAGACTCTTGTTCTTCTGTTCTCATGTTGCAGCGTTTTCAGATGTTTCCTGGCGCTATCGGGCCAGCGTAAAGTCAGACTGTATGCCTGACGATAAAGTCACAACTGTCGCTCTTAACCTGTGCAAAGAGGCGTTGAGGATACCCGCGATGACGTCCGAGGAAAAGGTTCTCTCTCCTCGGGCATCTTGTGGTTGTGCAAAATGGCAGGTTTTTACTAGCGATGCGGATTATTTCAGTACGCCAAACTCGGCCTGAAAAATGTCGCGTAGCTCGCGCTTGAGCACCTTGCCGATGGCGCTGCGCGGCAGCTCATCAGTAATAATGACACGGTTCAAACGTTGGGTTTTACCGACGCGGGCATTGAACCATTCAAGGACGCTCTCAGCGCTGACGTCAGCATTAGGCTTGGGTACCACATAGCCGACCGGGGTTTCGCCCCAGCTGGTGGACGCTACGCCAATCACGGTCACATCCAGCAGTTCTGGATGCTGGCGCAGTTCTGCTTCCAGGTCACTTGGGTAGATGTTGAAGCCGCCGCTAATGACCATGTCTTTCTTGCGGTCCATCAGCGTTAGGAAGCCTTCCTCATCGAAGCGGCCAACATCGCCAGTGCGGATGAAGCGCTTGCCAGTACTGTCATACCATTCGGCTTCGCTGGTTTTTTCCGGCTTGTTTAAATAGCCGGTCATCATCGCCGGCGAGTTGCCAACTACTTCGCCGATCTCGCCATGCGGCAGCTCGTTGCCGTCCTCGTCAATCACGCGCATGTCATGCCCCTCTGAGGGCATACCCACGGTGCCGAGTTTGGTCGGGTGCAGGTGGGCAGGCAAAATACAGGTGCCGCCACCTTCGGTCATACCGTAAAACTCAACCAGGCCACCGGGCCAGCGGTCCAGGATGTCTGCCTTGAGCGCCGCATGGAAGGGGGCGCTGGTACTGAACTTCATGATGAAGCTGGACAGGTCATACTGGTCAAAGTCGTCACGCGCCATCAGACGTTGATACTGCACTGGCACCAGCATGGTATGGGTGATCTTGTGCTCCTGTGCGAGGCTCAGGTAGCGTGCGGCATCAAATTTGGCCATGAGTACAACGGTGCCACCTAACCCCAACGTGGGCAGAAAAGAGACCAGTGTTGTGTTGGAGTAGAGCGGGGTAGAAATCAGGGTGCGCGCGTCAGGGCCATAGTCGAAGACCAGGGCACGTTGGATATGCGACCAACGCATGCCATGTGATTGCACAATACCTTTTGGCTCACCGGTGGTACCGGACGAGTAGATGATGTTGAAAACCAGCTCCGGCGCGAGTTCGACTGCTGTTGGTTTGGCGTCGGCTAGCCACTGGCTATAACCGTGCTCACCGACACTGTTATCCAGACTATAAAGCGCGGGCTGGATGCGCTCGCGTACACCGCCGATGGCATCACGCACATCCGCGTCGACAAAGAACAGCTTGGCTGCGGAGTCAGCTAGCATGCCGAGCAGGCTTTCTGGAGTAGAGGATGGTGCCAGTGGTGCGACTACCACGCCGGCCCTCAGCGCGCCGACAAAAAGGACCGCGTAGTTGATCGAATTGGCTGCACAAACCGCAATCGCCTCGCCCGGTAACACACCATCACGTTGCAGTGCGGCAGCTACGCGATCGGCCTCTGCGTTTAGCTCGCCGTAACTGAGGCGTCTTTTACCCTCTATCAGTGCAGGGTGTTCAGCGCGCTCAATAGCATGAGTGGCGATCAGTTCAGGTAGTGTGCTGTAGGGTGATTCGAGAGTGATTGTTGACATTGTTGTGCGCTCGTATGACTGGATCGGGGCACGACGCCTTGCGGTACACGTGCTGCCTGATAGCAGAACCTGACGCTCAGGGTCGAAAAAAATGAGCCCTAGTGTCGCGATATTCGCTATTCGAATCCAGCGCTGGCTGGTCTAGGCGCAGAGCAGAATGGTGCAGGATCAACGCGATCAATGATCTGCTGTTTGAGACCAGTGGCTGACTGCCTCAAATAGCGCTTGTCGGCTCACCGGCTTGCTCAGAAAATCCTGCATGCCGGCTTCTTCGCAGTGTCGCCGGTCCAATTCAAAGGCGCTGGCGGTAAGTGCAATACAGGGTATGGGAAAGCGCCCTTCGTTTTTGCATTGCCCGTGGTACCGGCGACAGACTTCAAGTCCATTGGTATCCGGCAGGTGGATATCCATCAGAATCATGGAGTAGCGATCAGGTTGGCTGGCAAGTAACTGGAGTGCCTGTTCACCTGAGCTGGCGATATCAACCTGGATCTCGAAGCCGTGCAACATGCCTTCGATCACCATTTGATTGACTGGATTATCTTCCACCAACAGGACCGGTTTGTCGGGGCGATCATGATCACTGGTCTGATTTTGCTCGCAGCTTTGTTCTCCTTGATGGCTGAGCTCCAAAGGAATATTGAAGCTAAAGTGCGAGCCTTTACCTTCCGTACTCAGAGCGCTCAGCTCACCGCCCATTTTCTCTACAAAGGTACGTGCTATGGACAGCCCCAGCCCGGTTCCACCGAAGCGCCGTGAGGTGCTGGAGTCGGCCTGCTGAAAGGCATCAAACATGCTTTCGAGGCGTTCCGGGGCGATGCCAATGCCGGTGTCTGTTACCTCACACTCCAGCCAGAGCCGGTTGCTGTCGTACAGGTTCCAGCTGGCTGCAACAGTGACATTGCCTTGTTCGGTAAACTTCAATGCATTGCCAATCAGGTTAACCAGAATCTGCCTAATGCGGGTAGGGTCGCCCTGTACCTCAGACCATTGCGTATTACCTTGCATTCGGGTTATGAGCTGCAGGTTTTTTTGTCTCGCCGTATGCTCAAACACATTTACCGAAGAGCTGATCAGTTGTGGCAGGTTGAACGGGATTTTTTCCAGTTCGAGTACGCCACGCTCGATGCGCGAGAAGTCGAGGATATCGTTGATTACCTTGAGCAGGTGGTCGGTCGACTCGCCGGCGATATTGACGTATTCGCTTTGCTCGCTGCTCAGGTCGGTAGTCTCCAGTAGCTGCAGCATACCCAGCACGCCGTTCATTGGTGTGCGTAGCTCATGACTCATCATGGCGAGAAATTCCGACTTGGCACGGTTGGCCGCCTCAGCCTCTTCACGCGCGCTGACCAGCTGCTGCATTGCCTGCTGTTGTTGCGCCCTGGAGCGTTCCAGGGTTTCAGCCAGGCTGTTGATATTGCGCATCAGTTGTCCGACCTCATGCTCATCGGTGACCTCCAGCCGGGTGCTGAGTTGCCCTTCCTGCAGTTTGTGCACGGCCAACCCCATACGTGCCATTGGGTTGGCTAGCGCGCGCGCGAGGCGGATGGCCAGAAACAGTGTGGCGATCAATACGAGTGTGGCCAGGCCGGCCGTTTTCAGCAGAATGGCATGCTGGCGTTCAACGAAGGCTGCGTTGCTCAGACCAACATGTACCTGACCGAGGTAGCTGAATTCGTCCTGAGGTTCGCTGATCGGTACGTCGAGCAGAAATAGATCGTTTTGCAAGGTGATACGCTGACGCATAATGTCGGCGACAAAGACCTGAAGGCCACTACTGGCGTTGCTTTTGGCGTTCTGCTTGCTGAGCATCAGTAGCGGCTGGCCGGTGCTGTCATACACCTCGACGTAGCGTACGTGCGGCATGTTGAGTGTGCCTTGCACCAGACTCTCCAGCGTGCGCAGGTTGCCACTAATTACGCCGTACTCGGCGGCGGGTGCAAGCTGGTCGGCAATCAGTTGTCCGGTTAACTGTAATTCGCGGTTGACGTCGTCCAGCCGCGCGCTGGTAAATACCGTGAAACCTACCCCAGCCATCAACATCACCGGCAGGGTAGCAATGAGTATCAACCGGCTGAAAATAGTGCCGTGCTGCAGAAAACTCATGGTGATTGCTCCAGCTCAGTCAGCAAGTGACGGAGCGTTTCGTCATCAGGTTCTGGCAAGCCCAGAGAGCGGGCCACTTGTGCGTTGCTCAATACCGAAAAATAAGCGGGGTAGGTAACCTCGCCCGGCAGCTGATCCTGTTGCAGTAGTAAGGCAACGCTGTGGGCCATGTCTCCCGGTGTGCTGTACGTTGTGCTAAGGCTGCCGGCTTCAATGAAAGGCGCACTTGGCCCTATGAGCACCTTGCTGCGCGAATAGCTGGTGAGCAGTATGGTTTTGAGGTTGTCGGCATTGTAGATGCCGGGGTCGTCGAGGCCGATGAGTACATCGGCTGTATCTAACACTTGCAGCAGGTCTCTGGTCAGGTTGGATGGGCGCTTAACTATGACGCTGTATAGCCGCAAGTCGCTTTGCTCTGCTGGATAGGTCCATTCGGCATGGGCGCTGCTTTGTTCTTCGCTATAAAGAAAACCGGCGACTCGTAACCTTGGTACCAGGATTTTTGCCAGGCGCAGTTGGCGGATTGGCTTGGGGTTGGCGAGCAGGGTGGTCAGATAGGCTGGCAGTGGCTGCGAGGGGAGGGCATGTCGGTTCAGATAGGCGGCGATGCTAGGCGTTTGCAAGCCTGACTGTAAGCGCCAGTTCAGCATATCTTTGCCGAGTGTAATGATGATGTCCGCGCTGGTTGCATCGGTTGCCGGGGTGACTGAAACCGTTACCTGGTCCTGTGGCAGCTTTGTCCGCAGTTCGGCTACAAATTCATTAATCAGTGGGCTATCGGCCGCAGGAGCGGCAACAAGAATGGCACGAGCAGATGCGCTGGCTGAACATAACACCAGTAACAGCAGGCAAAAGGCTCTAGCGCCAAATCTCATTTCAGCATAAGCCGCAGCTGGTAATCATTAATCATAGTGACGTTCCTTGTCGGTTTTGCTTTCGCGCCTTGCCGGGTGCTGGGCCGCCCCGGCTTGCTCAAAAGTGTAGTTCAGCACTCAGGTAGTAGTGGTTCTGGCTTTCGTACCTGTTTTCGTCCCATGTCAGCGGCTCGTCGTCCAGGCGATGCTGCAGTACCAGGGCCAGGTTCAGGTGGCTACGCTGCCCGAGCGCGAACTCTTTTTCCAGCCGAGTATCCACACGTTCAAAGCGGCGCTCGTTAAGTTGGTCCGCGCCGTAATAGATCAAGCTGCTTTCAATACCTGCGGGCCATGAGCGAATCCATGCGGCGCTACCGGAATTACGGGCTGTGAGACGTTGGTCAAGCTTGCTGCTGGCTTCGAAGTCAACGTAGGCGTACGTCAGCCGAAAGCGGTCGGCATAGGTGGCACGCCAGTCGATCTGAGCTTCAGCGCCTTCAAACTCGGCAGATGAGTCGTTATTGGGGTAAAAGTCAGTCAGCTTTAGCGGCTCACTGTTCATGCCCGTAATACGCTCCTGAAACACGCGCAGATCTACGGACACGCCATAACGGTGGTTGGTTCCGTTATAGCCAATCTCACGTGAGCGCATGGTCTCGGTATCAAGGTCCCCAGGGCCAACGGCGGTGGCGTAATAGCTTTGTGGTCCGCTTACTGGCCCACTGATGTTCTTCAGGTTATAGGTCCAGTTGATGTTGTTTTCGTACATGTCAGGTGTGCGTACGGCTTCTGAATAGACGAACCTGAGGCTGTGCAGTGGGGTGATGAAGTAGTGCATTGCTACTCGCGGCGAAAACGCATCACCCACCAGTTGGGAGTCTTCGTACATGCCGCCGAATTGAAATAGCCAGCGATCATGTGGACGGTACTCAGCGTTACCAAAAGCCTGAATAATGGCGTTGTCGACAGTGCCACCGAAGAAAGTCTCGGATTTGACCCTGTCCTGACGATAGCTGGCGCCGCTGACAAAGCGCAGTTGCTCGTTTAGACGGAAGGTATCCTGAACCTCAAGGTGATAGCGGCTCTCGCGTATGTGTTGATCAATGTCGAAACAGGCGGGTTCACTGTCCACATATTGTTGGCGCTCCTGCAGTATCCTCTCGCCCAGATCGCCAAGATAGTCGTAATACTGACCGTACATGAAGTCGTTCATGTAGTTGCGTAGACCGCCCGCTACGTCGTGACTCATATAGCGGCTGACCCGCCTCGCGGCGAGCGGACTCAGAGCAGAAAGCTCGCGTAGCGTCGGTGAGAAGACCAGTGGGCTGTCACAGGCGCGGAAGTCGCTCAAACGCTCCATATGCTGACCGTAGGCGAGAATCTGTACGCTATGGTTTGCCGATAGGTCGGTTTTCCAGAGGCCCTGCACAACGTAATCGTGGCCACGAATATCAGAGTCGGGTTGCCATTCGTCGATCAATTGATCAAATTGTCCCAAGGGTTGCTTGGCGGCGCCCAGGAAAGGGCTGTAATCGTAGTAACTTTGGCGACTGGTTTCGCTGGCAGCCAGCTGCCATTCAATCGTGTTGGATGCATCCACCTGGAAAGCGCTGCTCAGGTTGACGCGCGTTAGGCGCTTGCCATCTCGATATTCCTGGCCGGGTTCTTCGTAGAAGTCGAAGCCTTCATCTGCCATGCCGGACAGCGTCAGGCGGGTTTGGCTGTTTTCGGTGCTAAAGCCCTCGCGCGCTAACCAGTCATTAACTCCGCGCGTGCCTTTGGTGAGCTTGAATGTGGTGCCCAGCGTGTCACGCGGGTGGCGGGTGATGATGTTGATCACCCCCATCAGGGCGTTGGCACCGTAAGCGGCGGTGTTTGGCCCGCGAAAGACTTCGATACGATCGATATCTTCAACCGCAACCGGTATTTCAGCCCAGTCTACTGTGGCAAAGCCTGGACGGTAGACCGAGCGCCCATCAATTAGTACCTGCAGGCGCCGCGCTTCGGTAACGTTGGTGCCGTGATAATTGACGTTTATCTGATTGCCGCGACGGTAACCAATCATCATGCCCGGTACTAACCGCAGAATCTCCGGAATGTCTCTGGCGCCAGTGGCGCGAATCAACTGGCGGTCGAGCACCGTCATACTGCCAGGCACCTCCGCAGGGGCTTGCTTGAGGCGGGTTGCGCTGAGGACTTTGGGCAATTCGAGATCATCAAGCAGCGGATCCGTTGAAGCCTGCAGGCTTGCTGGCAGGCCCAGTAGTGTAATTCCTGCCAGAAGTGTGACGCGGTAGGTGGACATATAAAGAGGCTTTGTGAGTTCTTCTTCGGTGCCTCATCTTAACCGTCGTAACAGGTTTTTCCACTGCTGAATCGCTGTTATTGTCAGGCAGGCTTATACTGGCCCCGGAAAATCTGATTAAAGGATGTTGAATGACCGATTCCAAAGCGGCTGTCTGCGTACTCGGTGGAGGCAGTTTCGGCACGACGTTGGCCAATTTGATGGCCTGTGAAGGGCAGCAGGTAACACTCTGGTTACGTGACCGGGAAGTTGCCGACCATATTCGCGACGAGCAGGAAAATCCGCGCTACCTGCCGGGTTTCAAGCTGGATCCTCGGTTACAGGTATCAACCGACATTGAGGCGACCATTGCGGCTGCTGACTTGGTCTTTCTGGCTATTCCCAGCGGCGCTTTTCGCAGTGTGCTGCAGGAGATTGGTCCCAAGCTCGCTGGCAAGAAAGTGGTCAGCACCACTAAGGGGATCGAACAGCCCGGTTTCCTGATGATGAGCCAGATCGTTGAGCAGGAAGCGCCGCAGGCTCGCGTTGCCGTGCTCTCAGGTCCTAATTTGGCCAAGGAAATGGCCGCCGGCGAATTGACTGCAACCGTCATTGCCAGTGAAGACCAAGACCTTTGTATTTCGGTACAGGACGCCTTGGGCAGCCAAAATCTTCGGGTCTACGCCAGCCAGGATCGCTATGGCGTTGAACTCGGTGGCGCGCTGAAAAATGTCTACGCGATTATCTCCGGCATGGCGGTAGCGCTGGGTATGGGCGAGAACACCAAGAGTATGCTGATTACGCGGGCGTTGGCTGAAATGACCCGTTTTGCTGTGCACATGGGCGCCAACCCGATGACCTTTCTCGGGCTTGCAGGCGTCGGCGATCTGATTGTGACCTGTATGTCGCCGCAGTCGCGCAATTTTCGGGTTGGGCATGCACTGGGCAAAGGCGAAACGCTGGAAGAAGGTGTCGCTCGGCTTGGCCAGGTGGCAGAGGGTGTTAACACGCTAAAAACCCTGAAGCAGAAAGCGGACGAAGAGGGCGTTTACATGCCGCTGGTTGATGGGCTGTATGCCATCGTTTTTGACAAGCTGCCGCTGGGGCAGGTGATCAGCAAGTTGATGTCGGCAGAACAGAAGCACGATGTTGAGTTTGCGGCCGTTATGAGCACCACACCTAACAAGGAGTCATAAGTTATGCACGCGTTTAAAGAGTCTCTTTGTTCGGCCGATTTCTGGTTGCGTTTGCTTTATACGTTTTTATTCATGCTGGTTTGGCAAGGTGTTGAGATACTGCTGGCGCTGCTGGTGATTATTCAGATCATCGCGCGCCTATTTACTGGCAATGCCAATGATGATGCCAAAGCATGGGGCGAAAGCGCCTCCCTGTACGCTTGCCAGATCGGCCGTTACGTCACCATGGCAAGCGAACAGAAGCCCTGGCCTTTTATGGAGTGGCCAAAGCCACAGCCAGCGCCTGAACCCATCATAAAGCCCGCCCCGAGCGAGCCGGAGATAACGGCGGAGCCCCGTGAGCCAACGCCATGAGGCTCTGGGTTTTGCGTCATGGGCAGGCTGCTGCGCAGGCCGCCAGTGATGCTCAGCGCCCGTTAACTGGCGCAGGCGAAGCTGAGGTGCGGGCTATGAGTACTTTGCTCAAGGGGCAGCCCTTGGGTGCCATTCTTGCCAGTCCCTATGTGCGGGCGCAGCAGACCGCTGCGCTGATGCGTGAGGAACTTGGCTTCGCCCAGGATGTGGGAACTGCTCCTTGGTTAACGCCCGATGATCAGCCCGGTGAGGTCATCGATTTTTTATCCGAGCGCACAGAGAGTGAGCTGTTACTGGTATCGCATCAACCTCTGGTAAGTCAGTTGGTCAGTCTGCTGGTGCATGGGCACCGCGCTGAGCATTATCCCATGCCGACGGCTGCACTGGCCTGTATTGATATGGACTTTGTCGCGGCCGGGCTGGGCAATCTAGTGCAGCTCAGCGTACCCGCCGATTTGTCGCGCTGATATAACTCTATTCTCATCTAGTGGGCTGTGCCTTAGCCTGTGTGTTAGGACCTTGTGGTGAGGTGTTTGCATGGGATAGTGTTCATTCGAAAGGGTGATAACTTCTCAGCACGTGATGTCATTCCAACAATAATAATTAGTTAGAGTCACGAGGGCACATTAATGAGCGCCTTAACTAAAGCGCCTGCAACGGCACTGGAAGCGTTTCTGCGCCAGGAAAGTCTGCAGGCGGACAGAATCTATTTGATTCAACCTATGCCTAATGGTGAGGTTGTCGAGTTGAGCTGGCGCGAGGTTGGCGATCAGGCACGACGCATGGCGAGTCATTTGAAGTCGCTGTCGTTTCCACCTGGTAGCCAAATTGGCCTGCTGTCCAAGAACTGCGCCCACTGGATAATCGCTGACCTGGCTATCTGGATGGCCGGGCATGTATCGGTTCCACTGTATCCCACCCAGACTGCTGATAGTACGCGACAGGTGCTAGAGCATTCAGATACCTGCGCGGTATTTATCGGCAAGCTGGACGACTGGCAGAACATACGTGGCGGCGTGCCCTTGGATATGCCCTGGATTGGGTTGCCGCTGGCACCGGATGACGACAACATTACCCCTTGGCAGTTGTTGCAGGATAGGAATACTGCGCTCGAAGCGATCGCCACGCCGACCGAGGATGAACTCGCCACCATCGTTTACACCTCAGGCACCACGGGCATGCCCAAGGGCGTCATGCTTAGTTTTGGCAGTATGTATCTGTCGGCCAACAACGGTTTGCGGCTGTTCAACATCAGTGCTGAGGACCGCTTGCTGTCTTATCTCCCCATGAGTCATGTGGCTGAGCGACAATTTATCGAGATTGCGTCCTTGCTTTCAGGTCAGCAGGTCTATTTCGTCAACAGCGTGACGACTTTTTTTGATGATGTGCGCAGAGCCAGACCAACGGTGTTTTTCGCTGCCCCGCGCATCTGGGAACACATTAGGAATTATGCGCAGCAGCGCAACGCCTCTGTCTGGTCTCGTCTGCAAATGAAACTGCCGGTACTGTCTGCTGGCAAGTCGCGCCGTACGCTAGCTGATTTGGGGCTTGATCAGGTGCGTTATGCTGTTTGTGGTGCAGCGCGCATCAACGCGGGTCTGGTCGCCTGGTTTGCCGAACGTGGCATGCAGATAGTAGAGGCATACGGGATGACTGAGAACTGCGGTTACTCGCACCTGGGGCGCCCCAAAAAGATCAAGTCGGGTTATATCGGCCTGCCCAACCCCGGCGTGGAGTGCCGTTTATCCGCCGAAGGTGAAGTGCTAGTGCGCAGTCGGGCGTTGATGTTGGGTTACTACAAGGATCCGCAGCGCACGGCAGAGGTAGTTGATGATGAAGGCTTTCTGCATACCGGCGATCTTGGCGAGATTGATCAAGACGGTTTTCTGCGGCTGACGGGGCGGACAAAGGATATATTTAAAACCTCCAAGGGCCGTTACGTGACGCCTGTTCCGATCGAAACCTTACTGCTCGATCATCCGCTTATTGCGGATGCCTGTGTAGTGGGGCATGACCTGCCACAGCCGCTGGCGTTGATCAGGCTGCGCGCTACTGCAGACTCACATGAACTCCTTAACCGTCAGCTTGATACGCTGCTGCAGGGGATGAATGCGACGCTGCAGCGCAGTGATCGGCTGGCATGTCTGGTTGTAGTGAGTGAAGAGTGGACGGCTGAGGAAGGTTTTAGAACCGCCAATCACAAGCTGAAACGCAACGTGGTAGAAGCAACTTATCAGGGCCAGCTGCAGCACTGGCTGGTTTCCGGCAATACAGTGGTCTGGCAGCAAGACGATAAGGAAACAGCATGAGTGAAATCTGGTTTGGCAAAGTCGATTTGGCCGCATTGAACGCACCCAAAGAGGATATCAATACCCTGTTGGATGTGAGGATCGAGGACTATGGCGACGACTGGATAACGGCCAGCATGCCGGTTGATAAGCGAACCCATCAGCCCTACGGTATCCTGCATGGGGGTGCATCGGTAGTGCTGGCCGAGTCCCTTGGCAGCATGGCCTCTTACCTGTGTATCGACAGCAGTCGGTTTTACTGTGTGGGGCTTGAGGTGAACGCCAATCATTTGAAAGCCGTCAAGAGTGGCCGGGTTAGGGCCATTGCCAAGCCGGTTCATCTGGGCCGTACTACCCACGTCTGGGATATTCGCTTAAGCAACGAAGAGGGCGCGCTTACCTGTATCGCTCGCCTGACCATGGCCGTGGTGCCGGTCAAGGCCGCCTGACTGTTTGGGTTGTGACGCCAGGTCATAACCCTTCAGCACCTTTCTCCGCCTGCTCTTGTCGAGTCACGCTAACCTTTCGTTAACCTGATCTATGCCGCTGCATTCACGGCTGGTGTGCTTGATTGTCGCGAGCCCATGTAGCCTTTAGATTGGCCCAAACAAGATCATGCCTAGAACCTGAACGGATAACAGATGACATTGACCAGCCGCGAAGTACGTTTCTCTCTGCCCTCACTTGAAGTCGCCGGTAAAGTCTGGGGTGAGCCCGGCGGCATCCCCGTTATTGGTTTGCATGGCTGGCTGGATAACGCAGCGACCTTCGATCATATTGCGCCCGCGCTAAAAGGCGTGCAGCTGGTGGCTCTGGACCTTCCGGGGCACGGCCTCTCGGATCACCTGCCGATGGCGGGTTACAGCTTATGGCAGCAGGCCTCGACGGTATTACAGGTGGCAGAAGACCTGGGTTGGGAGCGCTTTGCTCTGCTCGGTCACTCGATGGGAGCAATTATCAGTGGCATCCTTACCGGCAGCTTGCCTGAACGTATCATTGGCGCGGCTATGATCGACGGGCTAATGCCCTTTACCTCCGAACCCGATGATGCGCCAAGACAAATGGCGCGGTTTTTTACCTCCAGCCTGGCCGTCGGCAATAAACGCAAGCCAGTGTATGACAGTGTTGAAAAAGCCATTTCCGCGCGGGTGTTGGGCGGCACTACGAGCATTGCCCGCGAGGCCGCCAGCAGTCTGGTAGAGCGCGGCCTGATGCCGGATCACGGTGGCTGGACCTGGCGCACTGACCCGCAACTGATGTTGCCGTCACCACTGCGCTTTACCAATAAGCACGCCGAGTCGTTCATTGAAGCGATCAGCTCGCCAGCCATGCTGGTGCTTGCCAACCAGGGTGTCATGCACAAACATCCACAGGTGCTGGATCGTATTGAGCGCTTCAAGCACATCCAGTTACATAAAATGGATGGTGGTCATCACTTGCATCTTGAGGCGCAAGCGCCCGATGTAGCGGCCTTGCTCAATGATTTTTATGCCGCCTTACCCAAGGTGGATAGCAGCGCGCCCTGACCGTGGCTGCGTAAACCGAGTATGCTGTGGTTTGATCAGCCGCTGCATCAAGGAATCCTATGTCTGTGCGTCATTTCCCTCTGCTTGGATCATCCATCGCCTGCCTGCTGTTAAGTGCGGCGGTGGTCGCGGACGAGGCGTTTGACCAGTCCCTCAGCATTCAACCGTTTAGTCATGCCAGCTCGGTTGAGCAAAAGCTGATCCCTGATGCTGAGCATAAGGTCATGATTGGCAGCGTACGCCGGATCAACAACCAGCTGCGGGCCGAGCGAGAGGTGCGAGCTACCGGCGAGCTGCTCCGCGCTACCTGGCAGGTACATGATGGTTATGAGCCTGAGGAAGCCTTCAGAGATGCGTTGCGACAACTGACCGAGGCACCGCATACCTTGCTGTATACCTGCGAGGGGCGGGAGTGCGGCAGTAGCAGTCTGTGGGCTAATCAGGTGTTCAATAACGCGCAGCTGTATGGTCCCGAGGACGATCAGCGTTATCTGGCGTTACGCCTGGACAGCGAGCCTCAGCGTTTTATCTCGTTGTACTCCATTACCCGTGGCAACAAGCGCAGCTACCTGCATATGGATCAGTTCACGCCGACTGAAGCGGTTACTGAAGCCTTGTATCCCACGCCCATCACCTTGCTCAAGGTGCTCAAGCGCGAGGGGGTGATATTGTTGCCCGCGTTGGATATGAGCAAGCCAGACGCTGAGCCAACGACCGAGTGGTTGAGACTCCTGGTGCGTATGCTGCGGACCGATTCGCTATTGCGAGTCAGCATCGATGGCCTTGATGCACCAGCATTGGTTGAGGCGCTGAAGGTCGGCGGTATCCGCGATCAACGTCTCAACGTTGGCGAGCCAACGCCGGAGCAGGGCGTAAAGATTACGCGTATTCGCTGAGCAACACGGCTCAGCGCTCTGGCGCACTTGCTGGGCTAATGAGCAGTTTGTCGGGCAGCGCCTGTATCGAAAGCCAGTCGAACAGCTGGGTGCGATAGCGCCCCTCGTTGTACATGTCTGCCTGATCAAGGGCGTGGTCATCCAGCGGATTACCCGACTGGCCCAGCGGGTTGATACCCAGCGTGGCGTTAACGTCGGCCAGATCGATCAGGCGGCGGGTGGATGGCCCGGACTTCACTTGATAACGCGCGCCGCCGGTATTGAAAGCCATGTTGTTCAGGGTTTCGTTACCACCGTTGACGGCAACCGGATCAGGGTTGAGGTAGCGGCCAAAGGGAATGCGGCTTGCTAGCGCGTGTTCAGGCTGCAGGCTTGCCAGGCGGGACCATTGCCATTGTTCGGGCTGTTCGCCCAGATCTTTGACCAGACCTTCTACTGCTTTGATCCAGGCGTGGGTAATCGCCGCCTGACGACCATCCATGCTCGGGTTTTGGCGGTTGTCCCACCAGGGTGAGGTGGGCTTCCAATACAGCTGCGTCAGGGTCTTGCTGGCCAGATAGGTATCACGGAAAAAACCAAAACGCTCACCCATTTCGTCGGCAAAGAGTGCGGCGCTTAGCTCGTCACGCCAGCGCTGAAACAGGCTGGCGCCTACGCTGTCCTGCTGATAACGGCCATCCCATTGCGCCAATAGCTCGGCGGCTTTGGCAGCGGGTGCACGCAACTCGGCACTGAACAGGTTGTAGTCAAACAACGGCATGGCATCTTGCACCATGGCGAGTGCCTGGGGGCGTTGATCGTCCAGCTGCATTGCCTTGAACTGCGACAGGTCAAAGGCTTCGTCCTGCTCCAGCAGAGCCTGCAAGCGCTGCGCGCGTTCGGTGGGTGCGTAGTAACCGGGCAGACTGCGGCGTACGTTGGTCTCTGGGTAGGGATTATTTGTGCTGAACAGATAACCCGAGCGTGGGTTCACTATCTTCGGGTTGCTGGTAAAGGGCTGATAGCCACGAAATTCATCACGGCCAGAGCCGCCATTGAGCAAGGTGAAGCCGTTGCTGCTGGTGGGCCAGCGTTTGAGTTTGCCAATGGCCCACATGGCGATATTGTCGTCTGTGTCGGCGTACAGCAGATTCAAGCCGGGCGCGCTATGAGCCGCCGCTGCTGCTTCAAACTCGGCCATGGACTGCGCTTGGGTAAAGCCATGGAATGCCTTGGCGGAGTCATTCTCTGGATCAAGAAAGGTCCAGAACAGGCTGACAGGCTGGCGCTCGAGGCTGCCGGGCAGATCGTTGATAACGGGGCCGTGGCGGGTGCTACGGGTTTTGATCAGGCGGTCTTCCTGGCCGCGAATCTTGATTACCTCTTCATGTTGGGTGAAGTCTTCCCAGTGATCGGTAGCCCAGACCTGGTCGGGATTGTCGGGGTTGACCCGCTCGCGATAAAAGTCGAGATCGTCGTTCATCAGCATGGTCAGGCCCCAGGCGTGATGCCGTGTCTGGCCCAGCAGGGGAAAGGGAATGCCGGCCAGAAAGTGACCGTAGACTTCATTCTCCGGAGTGCGCAGATGGGCTTCGTACCATACGGCCGGCACCGAAAAACCAATATGCGGATCGTTGGCCAGCAAGGGTGCCCCGCTGGCACTGCGGCTACCCTTTACTGCCCAGGCATTGCTGCCAATGAACTGTCCTGCCGGGAAATCCTTCTCCACTGCCGATATTTGCTCCAGCAGTGGTCGCAGCAGCTCTATATAAGGTTGCCCGGAGGAGCGTGCTGGCGGCAACTGGTCTGGCCAGCTGGGCACCAGATCCTTATAGTGACGCTCGCTCAGGGTGCCGCGAATATGATCTACCAGTACATCGGTCTTGAAAGCTTCGGCGAAGGAGTAGGCCATGTAGCCCATGATCTGGGCGATATCCTCGGTGGTGAAATAGTCGGGACTTGCCATCAGCAGGCGGTATTCAAGCGGTCGGCCGCCTTGATCGATATATTGGTTTATACCGTCTTGGTAGGCGTGCAGGAGTTTGACGTGTGGGCTGTCGGGCTCGGCTTCCAGCCGCTTGGCGTACGCACGGGCTAATCGATTGATGCCCAGGGTACGGAAGAAGCGGTCAGTGGCAAAGGATTCAGCACCAAAGAGCTCAGACAACCGGCCACCACCGACGCGGCGTAACATGTCCATCTGAAATAGCCGGTCCTGCGCATGTACGTAACCCAGCGCGCGGTAGGCATCCTCTTCGCTTTGTGCATCTATGTGCGGAACGCCCCAGGCGTCGTAGTAGACTGAAACCGGTTGTTGCAGATTGCCCAGTTGCAATTCGCCATTGCGTTGCGCCTGAGCGCTCTGCAGTATCCAAATGGCCGCCAGCGCGATGAGTGCCAAGAGCAGAGTAATAGAGAAGAGTATTTTTATAGGTATGGAAAGACGCTTGATCACGGGGTGCCTTGTGCCGCAGGAAATCATCACGGCATCATGCGCAGAGTGACCATGAACGTCAATCGGGATTAACCAAATTGCGGGGGAGCCAACATCTTATGGGGCAGCGAGTAGCATTGGTGCTGGGCAGCGGCGGTGCACGTGGTTATGCGCACATTGGCGTGATCGAGGAGATCGAACGGCGGGGTTATGAAATTTCCTGTATCGCTGGTTGCTCTATGGGCGCCGTGGTGGGTGGTATTCATGCGGCTGGCTACCTGAAGGAGTATCGCGACTGGGTTTCCGGGCTGGATTACCTGGATGTTATCCGGCTGCTGGATATCGGTTTTGGCAACCTCGGCGCCATTCGTGGCGAACGGGTGTTTGGTCGTATCCGCGAGATCGTCGGTGAGATCAATATCGAGCAGCTGAATATCCCCTTTACCGCTGTGGCGACGGACCTCACCAATCAGCAGGAAGTCTGGTTCCAGCAGGGCTGCCTGCATCAGGCCATGCGCGCCTCTGCGGCCATTCCCAGTCTGTTCTCGCCGGTGCGCCAGGGGAGTCGTGTGCTGGTTGATGGTGGTTTGCTGAACCCCTTGCCGATCGTGCCCGTGGTGTCTTCACATTGCGACCTGATCATGGCCGTCAACCTGAACTCCAGTGAAAATGACGGCTACAGTATGCCCGTTGTTGAGCGCCCGGCACCTATTCGTCAGCAATGGGATCAATGGATGACGGCGCTCAAGCCCAATTGGCTGGGACGCAAAGGCGAAGACGAAGAGGAGGGCGATGCTATTTCCTTGCTGACCGCAGAGCACGAACTGGAAGAAGCCCCGCACTCGCGGGAAGAAGATCAATTGGCGCCAGTTGAAGTAGATGTCGCGCCTGGTCCAGCCAGCATGTTGGAGCTGGTCAATCTGTCGTTCGAGGCCATGCAGTCATCCCTGACCCAATACAAGATTGCCGGCTATCCGCCGGATGTATTGATCAACGTGCCCAAGCGTTTGTGCCGGTTTTTTGAGTTCTACCGTGCCCCTGAGTTGATTGAACTGGGCCGTATGGTTGCCAGCGATACGCTTGACCAGTTCGAGCGTCGCGGGCGCTGAGTCATAGGCGCAGGGGCAGACGGCTGGTAGAATCGCCAGCTATATGATTCTGCCGGAGAGCCTGCATGACCCAGACAGTGCGATTGACTGAATACAGCCATGGTGCCGGTTGTGGCTGCAAGATAGCACCCAAGGTGCTGGACGAAATGTTATCGGTCGGTCAGCCTGGCCCAAGCTTTGAGCGGCTTTGGGTCGGTAACGACAGCCGCGATGATGCGGCTGTTTTTGGTTTGGATGCCCAGCAGGGTATCGTCAGTACCACCGACTTCTTTATGCCCATCGTTGATGATCCCTACGACTTCGGGCGTATCGCCGCCACTAACGCTATCAGTGACATCTACGCCATGGGCGGTACGCCCCTGATGGCGATTGCCATTTTGGGTTGGCCGGTCAACCTGTTGCCTGCCTCGGTTGCGGGCGAAGTTTTGGCTGGTGCACGTCAGGTTTGCACTGATGCGGGTATGCCCCTGGCCGGTGGCCACTCGATTGATGCGCCGGAGCCGATTTTTGGCCTCGCCGTTACCGGCAGCGTGATGCGGCAGCATCTCAAGCGTAATGATCAGGCACGCGTTGGCGCGCAGCTGTTTCTTACCAAACCCCTGGGTATCGGCATTCTTACCACCGCGGAGAAACAGAAAAAACTGCGTCCGGAAGACGTGGGCGTCGCGCGGGATCTGATGTGCACGCTGAACAAGGTCGGCCAGCGCTTTGCTACCTTGCCGGGCGTGCAAGCCATGACCGACGTCACCGGCTTCGGCTTGTTGGGGCATCTGGCCGAAGTAGCCGAAGGCTCCAAGGTGAAAGCACGTATCCATGCCGATCGCATCCCACGCATTGCCAGCGTGGATTACTACCTTGAACAGGGCTGCATCCCCGGTGGCACGCTGCGCAACTTTGACAGCTACGGCCACAAGATAGCGCCGCTACCCGAAGGCCAGCAGCACCTGCTGTGCGACCCGCAAACCAGTGGCGGGTTGCTGGTGGCCGTGGCACCGGAAGCAGTCACCGAGTTTCTGTTGCTGGCGCAGGAAGAAGGCCTGGCGCTCGAGGCCATCGGAGAGTGCATAGAATCAGATGGCGGTCCTTGGGTTGAGGTCATTTGATGCGCGATAACACCGCCGATTTTCGCCAGTTGTTTTTATCGGATGTGCCACTGATGGATGTGCGCGCGCCGGTGGAGTTTGCCAAGGGCGCGTTTCCAGCCTCATGTAATCTGCCACTGATGAATGACACTGAGCGTCAACAGGTGGGGACGACCTACAAGCATAGCGGCCAGGAGGCGGCGATCGCGCTGGGCCATAAACTGGTTGGCGGTGATACCAAGGCCGCGCGAGTTGAGGCCTGGATTGAACAGGTCAAGGCCAATCCGCAAGGCTATCTGTATTGCTTTCGCGGTGGTCTGCGCTCGCAGATTGTGCAGCAATGGCTAGCTGATGCTGGCGTGCAATATCCGCGCGTTGTCGGCGGCTACAAAGCCATGCGTCGCTTCCTGATAGACACGTTGGATCAGGCGGTCGAGCAAGTACCGCCGGTTCTGGTTGCGGGTTTGACCGGCACGGGTAAGACCGAAGTCATTGCCGCGCTGAATAACAGCCTGGACCTGGAAGGCCACGCTCATCACCGCGGCTCCAGCTTTGGACGCCACGCCACGCCACAGCCTACGCAGATCGACTTTGAAAATCGCTTATCAATCGAAGCGCTCAAGGTGCGGGCCGCTGGGGCACAGCGGCTGGTGCTGGAAGATGAAGGCCGCATGGTAGGCAGTTGCACTGTGCCGCTGGAAGTCTACAACGCTATGCAGCAGGCTCCGCTGGTATGGCTGGAAGACAATCAAGAGAACCGTGTTAGCCGTATTCTGGCTGACTATGTCACCCGCATGCAGACAGAATATGCACAGGTAAACGCCGAGCCTGAGCACGCTTTCAGCGCCTTTGCCGACTACCTCACGGAAAGTCTGCTGCGTATTCGCAAACGTCTGGGGGGGGAGCAGCATCAGCAGCTCGATGCGCTCATGAGGCAGGCGCTGGCAGAACAACAACGCAGCGGCGATGTATCCCTGCACCGGGAGTGGATCAAAGGCCTGCTGGAAAATTACTACGACCCCATGTATGCCTATCAGGCTGAAGCCAAGCAGGCGAGGGTAGTGTTTTCCGGCAATCATGCTGAGATTGTTGAATACCTGGCAGACCTGGAAACGCGTTAAAGCCATTCTGACTGCGTTGGCGCTCATTGTTTGTTTGCCAAACCGCGTGGATGAATATCAGCAATCAGCATGTTGCTTGAACAAAGCCGCTGATTCAGTCGAATCCTGACCGAAAGCATTGTTATTATCCGGCTATCCTTGGGTTGCGTAGGCGGCCTATAACGGTAGTCAGGAGATAATAACAATGAGCAGTGAGTTTTCCGGCAAGGTAGTACTGGTGACAGGAGCCGCAGCGGGCATTGGCATGGCGACCGCAGAGGCCTTTGCCGCCGCCGGCGCGAGGGTGATCGCCTCTGATGTCGACGTTGAAAACGGTCAGGTTGTGGTGCAGAGCATTACCGCCAACGGTGGGGATGCCGTGTTTATCCCCTGCAATGTCGCTGACGCCGAACAGGTCCAGTCCCTTGTTAAACAGATTGAAGCTGACTACGGCCGCCTTGACTGCGCTTTCAATAACGCGGGTATCGAGATCGAGCGCGGCAAATTGGCCGACGGCGACGAGGCCGTGTTCGACCGCATCATGGACGTCAACGTTAAAGGCGTCTGGCAATGCATGCGCTTTGAAATACCCTTGATGCTGAAAAGCGGCGGTGGAGCTATCGTCAACACCGCCTCGGTTGCCGCCCTGGGCGCCGCGCCGAAAATGAGCATCTACGCTGCTAGCAAGCACGCTGTGCTTGGTCTTACACGGTCCGCCGCAGTGGAATATGGCAAGCAAGGCATTCGCGTCAATGCCGTCTGCCCCGCGGTAATCGACACCGAAATGTTTCGCCGCGCCGCCGCGATTGAGCCACGCAAAGCCGAATTTGCTGCCGCTATGCACCCGGTAGGTCGTATCGGCAAAGCCGAGGAAATCGCCGCCGCGGTTTTGTATCTCTGTTCTGACGGCGCGGCCTTCACCACGGGTATCGCCTTGCCAGTTGACGGCGGTAGCACCTGTATCTGAATGCTAGGACACATCGTTTGCAATAGGTTTGAGTGAGACCTTTTTGAACCTGTGGGCACGTTGAATGATTAGGCGGTATTAGCGCTCAGGCAGGAACGCGGTATTTTTCCACTGGATTGCCTTGGCGCTTTGCCGGTTGATGGCGCAATTAAAATTATAAATAAAGGAAGAGGTATGAGCATGGATGGTCACGGAGCTGATGTGCTTCAAGGTGGTATGGTTTCCTGCAGCGCTTGTAAAAAAGATATTCATAGTAGTGCCGCTGTGTGTCCGAATTGCGGATTGCAAAGACGATCTTCTCGATACAAGAACAAGTTTGTCGCGGCTTTTTTTGCGTTTTTTCTAGGCGCTTTCGGTGCCCACCGTTTCTATCTGGGGCAGTGGTGGGGCGTGTTTTATTTGTTGTTTTTCTGGCTCTGGTTACCGGGGCTGGTTGCGTTTGTGGAGTTTATCTATTTTCTCGTCTGTGATTCGAAAAAATGGGATGAGAAATACAATGAGGGGATGCCTGCCGGACCGAACGAGCGCGTCAGCGGTGGGCTGATCGCCTTGCTGATGGTGTTCAGTTTGTTTTTCTTGATATCCATGATTGGCATCTTAGCGGCTATTGCTCTTCCCGCTTACCATGAATACACAGTCCGCGCCAAGCTGGCTGAGTCACATAATGCTGCCCGTGTCGTGATGCAAGGCGTAGAGCTGTATGTGAATGAAAATCGGCAGTGGCCGTCAGCGCTTGCTGATATTGAGCTATACGCCGATATTGAAACGCCGTTGGTGGAATCAGTGATAGTTAGGCCAGAGGTTGTGTACGTGCAACCAAGTCAGGCGGTTGGGGTGGAAGGTGCGATCATCTATGTGGCCTCTGCGACGGAAGCCGGTATCTCCTGGAGCTGCAAGGAATCCACAGTCAAGCCGCAGTATCTGCCACCGGAATGCAGACCTTAGCGTGCGCTGGGGTGGGATGATCGTCAGCGCACACCCGGTAGCCTGGTAGTAAGTATGATCTCTTGCTGATGTGTTGACACCGTTCATAGCGGCATAAGGTCGCGTAGGATCACTGGGGCTCATCTCGTCCCCACTCGGCGTTATACTGTGCCGGTATTTCTCATGTTAATCAGGAGCTCTCATGTCGGCACAGTTTCCACAGGCCCGCCTTCGTCGCTTGCGCTCAAGCGACGCCCTTCGCACCTTGGTGCGTGAGAATTCGCTGAGGGCGGAGCATCTGGTCTATCCCATCTTTGTCGAGGAGGATACGGACGAGTACACCCCGATTGAGGGTATGCCAGGTCAATATCGTATTCCCGAGAGCAAGCTGGGAGAAGAGGCCCAGCGCCTGGCGGCACTGGGGTTAAAAAGCATCATGCCGTTCGGTATTTCCCATCACAAGGACGAAACCGGCAGTGATGCCTTGCGCGAGGACGGGATGGTTTCGCGTATGGTGCGTATCATCAAGGCAGCCGTACCGGACATGGTCGTTATTCCCGATATCTGTTTCTGCGAATACACCTCCCATGGTCACTGCGGTATTTTAAAGGATGGCACCGTAGATAATGACCGCACCATCAAAAACCTGGGTGTTCAGGCCGTTCAGGCCGCCAAGGCTGGCGCCGATATCATTGCTCCGTCAGCAGCGCAGGACGGTCAGGTGTTGGCTATTCGCGCTGCGCTTGATGAGGCTGGCTTTACTGAAACCCCCATCATGGCCTATTCCACCAAATTTGCTTCGGCGCTTTATGGACCGTTCCGCGAAGCTGCGGGTACCGAACTCAAGGGGGATCGTAAAACCTACCAAATGGATCCAATGAATCGCCGAGAAGCGCTCCGCGAGTCGCTGGCAGACGAAGCAGAGGGGGCCGATTTTTTGATGGTCAAACCAGCTTTGGCTTATCTTGATGTGATGGCCGACATCCGGCGTAATAGCCTGCTGCCGCTAGTGGCCTACCAAGTGAGCGGGGAGTACGCGATGATCAAATTCGCTGCACAGCACGGCGTAATTGACGAGTCCGCCGTGGTGCGTGAGACCCTTGGCTCTATGCGTCGCGCGGGTGCTGACCTCATCATGACGTACTTTGCGCCGCAGCTCCTGGAAGAAGGGCTTTAACGTCTCGGCGGCACACCGTGTTTTGGAAATGCTGTTGCCGCCGCGGTGCCTGATTTTTCAGTGCCATGCCATAAATGACTGACAAAGCCAAAAGCGGGGTCTGTTGGTGGATACCGTTCTGATATTCGCCAACAGGGAGTGCAGGCCGTCAACCGCTATTGAGGTCGTTGGATGACACCCGCCAGGGAGTTGAATCTATTCATTCCAAAATAGCCTGTTAGCATAATGAGTTAGGTATATATGTAGAGGTGGCGTTGAGAGGTCTAATCGTTATTGTAAGCACATTACAGCTTATGGCGTGCTCATCCATCTGCCTTGTTCCAACCAAGAAAGGCTCGGGCAATGCGGAGGTGTATACCGTCAGCCATCATGCAAATACCGTTTGGTTGGAGGCGCTGGAAACTAAGTTAGCGCAGTGTGACGTTGTAGCAAGTGAGCGTTATTCTCAAGGTAATATTATGGCTGATTTTGTGCCTTCGCCCATTAACTCAAGCCCGTCGTGCCTGCTGAGAAAGGCGAAAAATAACGTCGTCAGCCAACATGGGTCGCTGGTACTCGTTGAGTATTATTGGTATCACTTTGAGGCGGGTTTGCAGTATAACCTTTTGACGTATGAGTGCCCTGATGACGTCATTTTTGTACCAGAGCCGAATGCTGCAAAACACGACTATCCGCTAGCAGAATGATGTGCCAGTGCGTGATAAGAAAAGCAATGGTACGTGTAATCTGATGAGCGAGTATGGTGCTTACTATCTGGCTTCTTATGATTTACTCAACCGCTATAGCTTTGGCTAGGGTGGCATTAGATGTGTTAAGTATGCATATCCCTTTTAACGTGTATCTACACTCGGCTCCACACGGTAACTCCTCAGTTTGCATTTTACAGCAGCACGCCTTCTGGCATTTTCAATGCGGGTAAGCTTGTTACCGTCCTGAATGCAGGCTGCCACTTTTATCTAGTCATTGTGCTACTCGGTTAGCATTCCATACAAATATCCTTGATTGGGAGTCGCTATCGTTGGCTGCGCTGCGAGCCGTCTTTACAATGTCGCCAGCAAAGATTGTTTTATATTTTATGACGTTAAGGTGTGTATTAGATGAAAGGTACGGTATTGGGATTTGACGCGCAAAGCGCAGTATGAATCGCCCCTAGTTTCGTAGACACCTTCTGGCCTCATAATACGGCCCATTAGGAGGTGCCATGAGCAACCCGCGTTATCCCGAAGAATTCAAAATCGAAGCAGTCAAACAGGTTACCGAGCGAGGTCTGCCGGTGGCCGAAGTAGCTGCTCGCTTGGGCATGTCGACCCACAGCCTGTATGCCTGGATTAGACGCTACAGCAAGCCCCAAGAGCAGCGCGCACAAGAGGACGATCAGCAAGCTGAACTGCGTCGTCTGCGTGCCGAACTCAAGCGGGTAACCGAAGAGCGAGACATCCTAAAAAAGGCCGCCGCGTACTTTGCCAAGGAGTCCGGCTGAAGTACGCCTTTATCAGCCAACTATCCGCTGACTACTCGGTTCGACGCCTGTGCCTGACGTTGAAAGTACATCCTAGCGGTTACTACGCTTGGCTGGCTGAATCGAAGTCGGCACGAGCCAAGGACGATCAACGCCTGCTTGGACTGATCAAGCACGCGTGGCTAGAGAGCGGCGGAGTGTATGGCTACCGCAAAATCCACGACGACCTGCGTGAGCTTGGAGAAGCATGCGGCAAGCATCGTGTTGCTCGACTGATGCGCCTGGAAGGATTGCGCTCGCAGACAGGGTACCGACGTCGGCCGGGGCGCTATGGTGGCAAGCCTCCAGCGGCCTCACCGAATCATCTGGAGCGCCGATTCAATGTCACTGAACCCAACAAGGTCTGGGTCACGGACATCACCTACATCCGCACCTATGAAGGCTGGTTGTATTTGGCGGTGGTGCTTGATTTGTTCTCGCGGCAGGTAATCGGCTGGTCAATGAAGCCGCAGATGACCAGTGACCTGGCTATTGATGCCTTACTGATGGCCGTGTGGCGCCGCAAGCCAAAGCAGGAGGTGATGATTCACTCCGACCAAGGTAGCCAATTCAGCAGCGGTGACTGGCAGAGCTTCCTGAAAGCCAATAACTTGCTTGGTAGCATGAGTCGGCGTGGTAACTGCCATGACAACGCGGTAGCGGAAAGCTTTTTCCAGCTGCTGAAACGGGAGCGAATCAGGCGAAAAATCTACAGTACCAGGCAGGATGCCCGTGCTGATGTGTTCGACTACATCGAGATGTTTTACAACTCAAAGCGCCGGCATGGTTTCAACAATCAGCTGTCGCCGGTAGAGTTCGAGAAGCAACATTTACTGAGCCAGGAAAGTGTCTAGGAAAGCCGGGGCGATTCAAAGCGACAAAGCGTTCCCGTTATGTTGAGCAGAAAATTAAAGGTGAGGCACCGGAGGATGATTACGAGGCGCCCATCAAGGAACACGTGGACGAGGTGGTGGATGATGCCAATATCATTACCATCTGTCGCTACGGTGCGAGGATCCTTAATACCTGCCAGTACACGGTGCTTGATCTCGATGATTATCCTGTCGATTTTCTGGACATGTTCAGGTCACTGCGCAAGCTGCCGAAGAAGGAACGCATCGTCGCCAAGTTTTTGCAGCGCTTAAGCAAATACCCGGAGCTGGGCACTGACTTTCGTATCTATGAGACGACCAAGGGCGTGCGGGTAATTGGCAAGAAGTACATCGAGCCTTCTGGCAAGGGTTATGCGGCGTTAATGCGCAAGCTGCGGGTTGATTGGCTGTATATCGTCTTGTCGCAAAAGCAGAATTGCTATCGCGCCCGTGTCACGCCCAAGCCTTTTCGTATGAAGTTCAAAACGATCAAAATCAAAAGTCCGCTGGATTGTGAGACTCAGGCGTATCTGGATTGGGCGCAGGAATACGCGGCGGTATCTGCGCGCTATAGCGTGGTCAAGCTGATTCAATCGGTGGGCTCGGATTTTTCCACAGAGCCGGTGATTCGCTTGCACGATAGCCTTTGCAATGAGTCCAGAAGCAGTACCTTGGCCTAGCAAGGTGCTGCGCCGTTTTAGTCGTCGCGACCTTCCAGCATGGTGCGCTTGAGCAGTACATAAACCGACCCTGTGCCGCCGTGGCGGGGGATGCAGGAGGTAAAGGCCAGCACGCTGGTGTGTTGCCGCAGCCAAGTGTTGACGTGGCTTTTCAGGATAGGGGTGCGGCCGTCTTTGCGCTGCGCCTTGCCATGGGTTACGCGCACGCAGCGAATCTCCTGCTTGACCGCTTCGGCGAGGAATGCCCAGAGGTCTTCGCGGGCGCGCTCGACTGTCATGCCATGCAGGTCAATTGAGCCATCAAAGGGGATTTGCGCGCTCTTGAGTTTGCGTAGCTGGCTCATTTGCACGCCATTGCCGCCCCACATCAACTCTTCTTCCGGCGCCACATCAATCACAAATTGATCTGACAGGCCGTCCATGACGATCTGGGTTGCGCTGTGGGTTGCGCGGGCGCGACTGGCAGCAATTCGAGCGCGATCAGCTTTGGCTGTGCCAACATCAGCTTGCTGTTGTTTGAGCGGTTTGACACCCTTGATGGCCTGCTGGAACAGGTTTTCGTCATCGGGTCCGACGTTATCCTGAGACATTGTCCACTAGTCTGCTGCTAAAAAAACGAAGTGTACCAGTAGTCGCTGGCACGCGGCAGCGTAGAATGGACGCCTGACTGGACAAGGATTTACATCATGAGTGAATACGCTGCACTGAAAAGTGTTCAGGACTTGATACGTTGGGGCGTCAGCCGCTTTCATCAGGCCGAGCTGTACTTTGGCCACGGTACTGATAACGCTTGGGATGAGTCACGCCTGCTGGTATTGCACGCGCTGTATTTACCCTGGGAAACGCCAGAAAGCTACTTGCAGTGTCGAGTGACCGAAGAGGAGCGTGAGGCCGCGGTAGGGCTGTTGCTGGAACGGGTGCGCCTGCGTATTCCGGCGGCGTATCTCACCGGTCATGCGCGCTTTGCCGGGCTGGAGTTTATTGTGGATGACCGTGTGCTGGTGCCGCGCTCGCCAATTGCCGAGTTAATTGATTCGCGCTTTGCTCCCTGGCTAGAACGCGATCCGGAGCGAATTCTGGATTTGTGCACTGGCAGTGGCTGCATCGGTATTGCCTGTGCTATCGCGTTCGACGAGTCTGAGGTGGTGTTGGCGGATCTGTCTGCCGATGCCTTGGCTGTCGCGGAAGCCAATATTGATATGCACGGGCTGACGGAGCGTGTCGAGGCGCGTTGGTCAGACGGCTTTGATGGCTTGGCCGGCGAGCGCTTTGATCTGATTGTGAGTAATCCACCTTATGTGGATGCCGAAGACATGGATGGCCTGCCGGATGAATACCACCACGAGCCGGAAATGGGCTTGGCTGCCGGTGATGATGGTCTGGACCTGGTTAGGCGCATGCTGGCCGAAGCAGCCGACTACCTTACCGAAGAGGGTGTGTTGGTAATCGAAGTGGGTAACAGCATGGTGCACGTGATGGCTGAGTGGCCTGAAGTTGACTTTGAGTGGGTCAAGTTCGCGCATGGTGGGCATGGGGTTTTTGTACTCAGTGCCGAGCAATGCCGTCACTTTCAGCCGCTATTTGCTGGTGGCCGCTAACACGAACGGCGTTTAACGTAGTACGACCCAGAGCAGCATCAGCGCCTGAAAAATGCAGAATACGATCAGGCAACCGATAGCAAAGCGGTTGCCTATATCGGTGCGCTTATAGTTGGCAATCATGTTTTGCAGCTGGTTAAGCTGCACAGTCTGCTTGTGGTTGAGTGCTTCATGTTCACGTAGCTGGCCGAGTAAGCTGTTGATCTGCAGGGGCTGAATCTTTTCGGTGTTCCAGCTGCCGATCAAATCGTTCACGCGATTAGCCATAGCAACGCTGTTTTTGCTTTCTTCATCCAGCGTGTTAATGCTGAAGCCCGCTCGCGTGAGGATCTGCTCCAGCGCGGTACGGGCATCGTTATTGCTGAAATTCTCGGTGTTCAGGCTGATTGGGGTAACTGCATAGTCGCCACAGTAGCGCTGACACCAGTGAATCAATTGCGCCAGCATGAACATGCCCAGGCCGCGTTGTGCTGGCTGAATGCTGAGATCACTGATAGGACCGAAGCGTACTCGCTTCCGTTTGTGATCGACCAGCACTTCAAGGCGATTGCCAGAGGCGGGCAGTGCTTCACCTTCAAACCGCACCTGAAGTCGCAATAGCTCCAGCAGGCCGAGCTTTTCCTGGGTGACGGCAATCTGGGCGAGCTTTTCCTGATGAACCAGTATCCTGGCTTTGAACACCGGTTTGAGCTGAACCCAGTAGAAGTCTGACGGTTTGGCACGCGCAAAGGGGTCACGCGCGACTTCCGCTTCCGGGCTGGCTTCTGAGGTTGAGGTGTCTATTTCGCTCATTACGGGTCCTGGGTTAGTACCGCGGTCACACGAGAGTTATCGGCGTTCGCAGTCTTTTCTGTAATTTATCTGCATGTTTTGCAAAAGTCATGCAAAGCCTGTGGTGATGGCTTGCCAGGCCAGGCGTATGGCAAGCAGGGTGAGGGCCAGATTAAACAGTCGGGTGAAGTGTCGATCACTAATACGCGAGAGTATGTGCAATCCTAGCCAGGTGCCCAAGGCACCGGCGGCTATCATGGCGGCAATGAGCGGTAGCCAGTTGTGAAATACAAAGCCCGCTGCACCAAAGGCCAGGGCTTTGGGGGCATGTTGCAGCGTCATGGCGGCAGCGAAGGTGGCAACGGTTTGCATGCGATTGTTGGCGTGTTGTTGCTTGATGAAAGCCGCAACGAGCGGTCCGGTGGCACCCACAAAGAGACTGAGAAAGCTGGTTAGCGTAGAGGCCAGTAGCGTACCTATTTTACCGGTAGCTACCTTGGGTATAGCTGGTCCCCAGCAGAGCAGCAGGATAAACAGGGCGATGCTGAGCTGGATGGCACCCAGCGGCAAGTTGATCAAAAGACGGCTGGCCAGCCAGGCACCAAGGATCACACCCGGCAGAAACCAGGCGATGACCCGAAGGTTGATATGCCGCCAGGTCATCAGCGCGCGATTGGCGTTGGAGCCGAGCTGAACCATGCCATGCACCGGTATGATCGCTGCGGTTGGCATGCTCAGCGCCATGATCGCCAGCAGCATCACGCCGCCGCCGGCGCCTAATGCGGCGGTGATCATTGAGGTAATGGCTGAGCAGACAATCAATGCCAGTGCCAGCAGGGGGGAGAAATGCTCGGGCAGCAACTGCGCCAAAAAGCCTGGCATACTGAATCCTGTGAGGTTGGCAGGCTGCTAGCCTAGCGGGTTGATTTCAAGCTGTCACCCACGCAGAGCGGACGGTATACTGCCCAACTGCCTTCGCTTACATCAGGTTTAGTCTTATGTCTGGAAACACCCTTGGAACCCTCTTCACCGTCACCACCGCCGGTGAAAGTCATGGTCCTGCTCTAGTCGCCATTGTTGATGGTTGCCCGCCAGGACTGGCACTGTCGAGCGCCGATCTGCAGTTTGATCTTGATCGGCGCAAGCCCGGGACCAGCCGACACACTACCCAGCGTCAGGAAGCGGACGAGGTCGAGATTCTGTCGGGTGTGTTTGAGGGGGTCACCACCGGTTGCCCGATTGGGTTGCTGATTCGCAACACGGATCAGAAGTCCAAGGACTACTCCGCAATTAAAGATGTTTTCCGGCCGGCGCATGCCGACTATACCTATCATCATAAGTACGGCGTACGCGATTACCGTGGTGGCGGCCGTTCTTCTGCGCGTGAAACCGCTATGCGGGTTGCGGCGGGTGCTATTGCCAAGAAGTATCTGGCGGCGCAGGGTATTCAGATCCGCGGCTACATGAGTCAACTGGGTCCTATCGAGATCCCATTCAAGAGCTGGGATGGGGTTAACGATAATGCGTTTTTCAGCGCTGACCCGGATAAGATCCCCGAGCTTGAAGCTTACATGGATCAACTTCGTCGCGATCAGGATTCGGTCGGCGCGAAGATCACCGTCGTCGCCGACGGTGTGCCGCCAGGTTTGGGTGAGCCGGTCTTTGATCGCCTGGACGCCGAGCTGGCATACGCGTTGATGAGCATCAACGCGGTTAAGGGTGTGGAGGTGGGCGCAGGCTTTGCCTCGGTGGCGCAGCGCGGTACTGAACATCGCGATGAACTCACCCCGGAGGGGTTTGTCAGCAACCACGCCGGCGGTGTATTGGGCGGTATTTCTTCCGGTCAGCCGATCGTTGCCAGCCTGGCGCTCAAGCCGACATCCAGCATAACGACGCCTGGCCGCTCGATTGACGTCAATGGCGAGGCGATCGATATGATCACCAAGGGCCGCCATGATCCTTGTGTTGGCATTCGCGCCACGCCCATTGCCGAGGCAATGATGGCGCTGGTGTTGATCGATCATCTGCTGCGCCAGCGCGCGCAGAATGCAGACGTTAAGGTCAATACGCCGGTACTGGGCCAGCTTTGAGCTCAGCGCTTCAAAAGGAAGGGGTTGGCAGCCAGCCCTTGCCTTACTGGCGCCTCTCTGGTTTTTACTTTAGCTATTTTGCCCTCTTGGGCGGGGTAGCTCCCTTTCTTGCGTTGTATTTTGAATCCCTGGGTTTTTCTGCTGCGCGCATTGGCGAGCTGGTGGCTATTCCGATGCTGATGCGTTGCCTTGCGCCCAATTTATGGGGATGGATTGGCGACGCTACCGGCCAGCGGTTGCTGATTGTGCGCCTTGGCGCCATCTTCACTGCGCTAAGCTTCGCCGCTATTTTTTATCGCCAGGACTACTGGTGGTTGGCGGCTGTGATGGCATTGCACGCGTTCTTCTGGCACGCGATCCTGCCGCAGTTTGAGGCTATCACGCTGGCTCATTTAAAAGAGCAGGCCTCGCGCTACAGCCAGGTTCGGCTATGGGGCTCGGTTGGCTTTATCCTCACGGTGGTGTTGCTGGGTGAGGTGCTGGAGCGCTTCGGGATGGTGGCTTATCCGCGCGTGTTGTTAGCGGTCATGTGCGTGATTATCGGCTGTAGCATGCTGATTCCGGCGCCGCCTTCATTTGCTATCAATCGTGTGGTCGGAGATGGTCTGCTGGCGCAGCTGCGCCGCCCTGGCGTGCTGGCGTTTTTTCTCTGCGTCGCGTTGATGCAGTTGTCGCATGGGCCTTATTACACCTTTCTGAGCATTCATCTGGAAGACCTCGGTTACAGCCGCAGCGTTATTGGCCTGTTATGGGCATTGGGTGTGTTGGCAGAAATTGTGCTTTTTTTGTTGATGCGACCGCTTTTGGCACGTTTCAGCCTGAAGTCATTGTTGGTAGCCAGTTTTGCTCTGGCGTCAATGCGCTGGGTGCTGCTGGGTAATCTGGCGGACTCGCTGCTCACCTTGCTGTTGGCCCAGTGCCTGCACGCGGCTACATTTGGTGCTTTTCATGTGTCGGCCATTCATTTTGTGCAGCACAAATTCAGCGCACGGCTGCAAGGGCAGGGGCAGGCATTCTATGCGACCTTGGCCGGGGTTGGCGGAGCTTTGGGTGCACTTTACTCTGGCTACGTCTGGGATAGTCTGGGGGCGGCCTGGACCTTTGGTATAGCGTCGCTGGCGGCGCTGGCCGGTGCAATCATTTTGGCGCTGTGTTTGCAGCGAGACTAAGGAACGAGTGATGAGTATTCTGGCGATGTATGAAGGCGGGCAGTGGCATTGCCCGGCGCGGGTGTTGACCCATCTGGACGACATTACGACAGTTCTGGCCGAGCAGGGCGTTGAGCTGATGCGGCTCGCTACGCCACTGGCTACCGACTCAGCCGAGTTACTGAACCAGTGCGCCGCCTTGATTGTTACCAAGGGCTTGCCTGGGCCCCTGGTAAGCCGTATGGATAAACGCGATGGTGTTCCCGGCTACGCCGAGGTGCCGACTCAGCTTGCGGCAGAGGAGGTGACGCGCTCGGCCGGCAAATGGTTGCTGCTCTGCGCCGGTCAGGCCAGGCTCTGCGTTGGTGAGACTGGCAGCGTCACTGGTCGGGCCTCGGTATTGGCTTGTCATGTTGGTGATCTGCTGTGGCTTCCCGCTGGTATGGAGTGGGCGCTGGTGCCCGCGCCTAGCCACTCTTGTCGCTGGCTCAGTATGGCAAGTGATGAAGCTGCGCTGAACGACTCTGATCCCAAACAGTCAAAGCTCAGTGAGTTGCAGCTTTTGGATATCTGATGGGTAGCCAAGTTGCCGGCCTCGACTATAGTGGAAACATCAAAATGGCGTTAGGAGAGTACGATGGGCTTAAATACCGGTGGAGGGATCTTGGGGGTGTTGATTCTGATCGCAGATGTATGGGCGATCATTAACATCCTGCAAAGCGGTGCCAGCATGGGCGCTAAGCTGCTCTGGGTTTTGCTGGTTTTGTTCTTGCCCGTTCTTGGTCTTGTTATTTGGTTCTTTGCCGGCCCCCGTGGTAGCAGAATGTAGCCAGCACACCTGTTTTTAGCAGTGCCATAGACACAAAAAAGCCCCAGCGTGATCAACACGCCGGGGCTTTTTTTATTTGTTACTCAGGTACGCTTACTTCTCTACGAAAGCGCGCTCAATAACGTAGTGCCCCTGGTCGCCATGGCGGGCTTCCATAAAGCCTTTGGCGTCGAGGATTTCACAGCAGTCTTTCAGCATGCTGGGGCTGCCGCAGAGCATGAAGCGGTCTTGCTCGAGATCAAACTGGGGCAGGCCGATATCGTCAAATAGCTTGCCACTGGTCATCAGATCAGTCAGCCGGCCTTCGTTACGAAACGGCTCACGGGTGACCGTGGGGTAATAGATCAGCTTGTCGCGCACCATGTCGCCAAAGTATTCGTGGTTTGGCAGCTCGTTGGTGATCAGGTCTTCATAAGCCAGCTCGCGAACGTGACGGCAGCCGTGAGTGATGATGACCTTGTCATATTGCTCGTAGGTTTCCGGGTCTTGAATGATGCTGATAAAGGGTGCCAGACCGGTGCCGGTGCTGAGCAAATACAGATTGCGGCCGGGCAGCAGGTGATCCAGGACTAGCGTGCCGGTGGGCTTGCGGCTGATCATGATCTGGTCGCCGGGCTGGATGTTCTGCAGGCGCGAGGTCAGCGGGCCATCCGGCACCTTGATGCTGAAGAACTCCAGCGTTTCTTCATAGTTGGGGCTGGCGATGCTGTAGGCGCGCATCAGTGGGCGGCCTTCGACCTCAAGGCCGATCATGATGAAGTGGCCGTTCTTGAAGCGGAACCCCGGATCGCGGGTCGTCTTGAAGCTGAACAGGTTGTCTGTCCAGTGATTAACGCTGAGTACCGTTTCGTTATTGAAGCCCGCCATGTCGCCTCCCGGCATGAATGAAGTATTGGCGTGGAGTCTACATCCCGTTAACCTATCGGATAAATGGATTATTGTTATTACTGTATTCGGGAAAACCGATTATGAAATATACCCTGCGTCAGCTTGAGGTCTTTCTCGCAACCGCCCACCACGAGAACCTGACGCGTGCGGCGACCAGTCTTGCGATGTCGCAATCTGCTGCGAGCAGCGCGTTGAAAGATTTGGAGAGCCAGTTTGACGTCCAGTTGTTCGATCGCGTGGGTAAGCGACTGCAGCTTAATGAGCTGGGGCAGAGCATCAGACCCAAGGCGCAGGCGCTGTTGGAGCAAGCCAGGGGGCTGGAAAGCGCTCTGGCAAGACACCAGGACATTGGTCACTTGAAGGTGGGCGCTACGCTGAGTATTGGCAACTATCTTGCTGTCGAGATTATGGCGCGCTACATGGGTGAGCAGGAAGGCGCGCGCGTCGAGTTGGAAGTAGCCAACACTGAGACCATAGTGCGCAAGGTGGCGAATTTCGAGCTGGATATCGGCTTGATTGAGGGTGAAACGCGGCACCCTGAGCTCGAGTTACTGCATTGGCGCGATGATGAGTTGACCGTATTCTGCGCGCCGGATCACCCATGGGCCGGACGCCCCTGGTTGAGTGATGACGAATTGCTGGAGGCGCAGTGGATCGTGCGTGAGCAGGGCTCAGGTACGCGCCAGCACTTTGAATGGGCAATGCAGGGGCTACTGCCTCACTTGCAGATCAAGCTGGAGCTGCAGCATACCGAGGCGATCAAGCGTGCAGTGGAGGCGGGTTTGGGGGTGGGTTGCCTATCAGAGATTACGCTGGTGGACGCTTTTCGGCGTGGCAGTCTGGTACCGCTTCCGGTACCGCAGCGAAATTTTCATCGCCGCTTTTACTTTGCGATGCACCGGCAGAAATTTCGTAGCGCAGGTATCGAGCGTTGGTTACAGCTTTGTCGCAGCAGTTTGGAGGAGTAGTGCGGTTGCTTGGGTAATCGGCCGAATAAAAAGGCATCCGGGTTAAGGGATGCCTTTTCACTGACTGCAGGGTAAAACTATTGCTGGTTACGGCTGAGTACCAATTCGCCGTCTTTCAGCGGAATGCTATCGCCCGGATCGTGATCCATTCGCACTGAGCCGGTCTGCTCTCCAATTTCATACTTTACCTGGTAGCCGACCACTTCATCGTGCTTGTCGTAAACAGTGTCGCAGCGACGCTCCATGGTGGTGTAAGTGTCGTTGGCCTGCATTCGCTCCTGAGTTTTATTGCCGGCATAACCACCTGCCGCAGCACCTGCTACCGTGGCAATTTTCTTGCCGTTACCACCACCGACCTGGTTACCCAATACGCCACCAATCACGGCGCCTGCTACCGAGCCGAGAACCTGGTGCTGATCCTGCACGGGTCTTTGCCGGGTGACGGCAACATCGTTACAGACTTCGCGTGGGGTACTTTTGGTTTCCTTGATCTCACTAACATCAAGAACGTTGGCCTGGTCGGGCGTTTTGTCCGCGAACGCGGTATAGCCCGCAATAGCGCCGCCTGCTGTGGCAACTGCCGCTCCAATTAGAACACCGGTCAACATAGACTTGTTCATGATGAATACTCCTGCTCTCTCTTTTATTCACGGCAGCGGCCGTGGTCTACGCAGATATAGACTAAGACTGACTGTACAGGTTCAATTCGCAGGTGCGTATTTCGAGGGGCTGGTTTTGCATGTGTGACGCGATAGGCATTGCGAGGTCGTTTTTCAGGTTTGCTGCCGTGAGTTAAGCAAAAGTCGAAAGGCGTGCTCATCTACCGGTGGGCTAAATAAATAGCCTTGGTAATGATCGCAGCCCAACTCGTGCAAAAAAATCAGTTGCTCGGTCGTTTCTACCCCTTCCGCGATCAAGTCCATGCGCAGACTGGAGGCGATAGCAATGATCGCGCGGATGATTTCGGCGTCATTGGGGTTGCTCGTGCACTCGCGTACGAAGGACTGGTCAATCTTGAGCAAGTCAACCGGGAGTTTTTTCAGATAACTGAGTGAGGAGTAGCCGGTACCAAAATCGTCAATAGCAAAATGCACGCCGCGCTCACGCAGAAAATTCATTTTATCGATAGTATCCGCTACGTTTTGAATGACGATACCTTCGATGATCTCCAGTTTAAGGCATTGGGGGGGGATGCTATAGGTCTCTATCGCCTGCAGTACGTCGCTGACAAAGCTACTTTGACGGAACTGGCGGGGGCTAATATTGATGCTGAGACTGAAGGTGTTGGCGTCTATTGCGCCTTCCTGCAATAGGCGTGAGACAAAGCAACAGGCTTCCAGTAATACCCATTCGCCAACTGGCAGTATAAGGCCGGTCTCTTCCAGTACATGCATGAAGGCGCCCGGGACTACCGTCCCCTTGTGCGGATGCTGCCAGCGTATTAGCGCCTCTGCGCCCTCGATTGCGCGGGTAAGATGATTGATCTGCGGTTGGTAATAGAGCACAAACTCCTTTTCCTTCAGTGCGCCGCGTAGCTCGGATTCGATGGCTAGACGTTCGCTGGCAGCGACCTGCATGGTCTGCTCGAAAAAGGCGATGCCGTTGCGGCCCAGTTCTTTCACTTTATACAGCGCGATATCAGCCCGTTTCAGCAGGTCGTCGGGCGTGCTTCCATGCTCGGGCATCAAGGCCACCCCAATACTGGCGCTTAGCTGTAGCGTGTGCCCGTCAATCTGCATGGGGTCGGAGATGGCATTGAGCAGCTTTCTAGCCGTGCATTCAACCTCCTGTTCCAGTTGCCGCCCGCTGGCCTCTAGCCCACTGAGCAGCACAACAAACTCGTCGCCACCCAAGCGAGCAACGGTATCCTCTGCGCGTACCAGGGTGAGCAGTCGTGATGTGACTTCCTGAAGCACGGCGTCACCGCAGGAGTGTCCCAGCGAATCATTGATATGCTTGAAGTGATCAAGGTCAAAGAACAACAAGGCGCCATGCATATTATGGCGGTTATTGAGTGCGTTCAGTTGACTGAGGCGATCGCTCAGCAGGAGGCGGTTGGGTAAATTGGTGAGCGCGTCATGGTAAGCAAGGTGCTTTACCTTGGCCTCGATCAGTTTCTGCTCAGTGACATCCCTGGAGGTAAGCAGGATACAGTCGATGCCATCGATATTTAGTGGCTGCACGGATACGGCAACCTGCATCTGTGTACCCATGCGGGTATTGACCGTCATTTCGTGATGGTGCACGCGGCCATGCCGGTCCAGTTCGTCTATCAGTGTCTGCCGGTCCGATGCTTGCGCCCAGATATTTAACTCTTGTGCGGTTTTGCCGATCACCTCCTCCGCGCTGTAGCCGGTAAGGCGGGTAAAGCCGTCGTTGACTTCAAGGTGCTTACCGCTGATTTTTTCAGTAATGCTAATGCTATCCGGGCTGCCCTTGAAAGCACGCGCGAATTTATCTTCTGAGGCGCGCAACGCGGCTTCGGCCTGCTTGCGCGCCGTGATATCACGAAAGCTGAACAGCACGCAGGGCTGGCGATTGATACTGAGATTGGAGGTGGACACTTCGCAGATCAATAGCTTGCCCTGATAAGTGGCAAAGGTTTCGATCAGCCCATTGAGCACGCGCTTGCCGCGGATGGCGTCGTCTAGCGGGGCATGCATCTCCGCTTTGCTCCATACGCCGGCCTCATCTGGCGTGTGACCAACGATACTTTGTGGCGTATGTCCAAAGGTGCTGGTAAAACTGAGGTTGACCTCGATAATTCGGCGACTCTGGCTGTGCACCAGGCAATAGGGGTCCGGGGCGCCTTGAAATAGCGCTGCGAATTTGGCTTCGCTGTCGACCAGCGCTTTTTCACTTTTTCGGCGCACAGTGATGTCGAGCAATGTGCCGACCAGTCTTACCGGTTTGCCAGCGTCGTTCCTATGCAGTGTGGCCGTTGCTTCGATCCAGCGCTCTTTGCTATCGCTGTTCAGTACGCGGTAAGTCAACTTGTGGTAGCGGTTCTGGCTGCGGCAGATAGATAGGTAGGCGCGCCTTAAGCTGCGTTGGTCTATCGGTAATACATGCTGGGTAAAACTACGAATATTGCCTTCAATATGGTCTGCCGCAAGTCCATTCAATTCGGCGCTACGCGGTGAGCAGTGCAGCTCACCACTGCTTATTTGCCAGTCCCATACGCCCATTTCACTGGCATCCAATGCTCGATTCAGGCGCTCCTGACTTTCGTTTAGGGCTTTCTCGTTTAATTTTTGCGCGGTAATGTCCCGTGCGGTAACAACCAGGCAGGTACGACCGGCTAGCTGCACTGTTTTTGCATGCACTAGTACGTCATAGGGTTCACTACCTGGTTTTATTTGAACCCGGATCTCTTCACTGTCCAGGCGTCCGCGACGCTTCAGCTGCGAAAGTAGGCGAGCAGCAGTCTCGGTATCGAGTATCTGCATCGCGCTGAGCTTTTTATTGACGCAATCACTGTTGCTCAGGCCTGTGAGCCGTTCGAACTTGCTGTTGACCTCCAAAATGTAGCCATCGGAGTCGATCAGCAGCAGTGCTTCGCCTGTGGCGTTGAAAATCTTTAGGTGTCGTTCATCTATACCGGTGGTAGCTGGCGCCGACGGACGCTCTTGCTGCAAGGTTATCAACAGGCAGCTCGATCCCGGGCTGATCGGTTCTATGTTCAGTATGCAGTGCTGAAGGCTACCGTTGCGGCTGCACACTTCATGGCGCACGCCCCTCAGTGTTTTGTTCTGATCCAGCTTGCGCAGCAAGTTGTCCCAGCGATCGCTACCGCACCATAGTGGAAAGTTATTGGCTGGTTGGCCGACGATGCGCTGCGCCTGCCAGCCGAATAGTTGCGTAAAGGCGTCGTTGACCTGGATTACCCGTTGACTGCTGGCATCCACCAGCATTCCGGCGGCCGGCATGGTCGCAAAGAGAGTAGCGAATGCACTACCTGTATTAGCCAGTAGGTCGGCTGGAAATGCACCGGTGGTAGGTGACATAGATTCTCCGCGGGCTTAACTAATCCTTTAGATCAAGAAGCCTCGCACGGCTGGGCTTTTAAGCTTTTGCATGCGGCACTCTCGGCCTCTTGTTGCCGGGCACAAGGACATTCTTTGCCTTCGTTTTTAAGCCGCAGCATGGCGATGATTCGCCTGACTAGGTTCGTAATGCAACTTAGTCTCTCTCCAAGATAGCCCCTGTGGCTAGGTGCAACAAGCAAGGGTTCACGCTTTTTCACCTTTTATATCGCCCGCCTGCTGTAAAAGCTTAATGAGTGCCAGCGCCGCATTGGAGCGGGTGCGACCGCTGTGCCAAATGCAGCCAAGGTCACGCTGCATCTGTATGCCGGGAATTGCCAGCGCCTTGACCTGCTCGTCGAGCATGCTGCGCGGCAGCACACTCCAGGCCAGGCCAATGGAAACCATCATCTTGATGGTTTCCATGTAGTTGGTGCTCATGCTGATATTAGGGGTGATCCTGTGCTGCTCAAACAAGGTGCTGACGATCCTGTGCGTGAAGGTGTTAACGCCGGGGAACACGGCGGGATATTCCGCCAACTGGGCCAGCTCCAGTTGGCTTGACTGCGTCAGCGGGTGTTCGGGCGCAATGACCAGATCCAGTGGGTCATGCCAGATAAGCTCCGATACCACGGGCGCTTCAACCTCGGGGGCGAGGGTGATGACGGCTAGCTCAATCTCACCGTGCAACACCTTTTCGTATGCGATCTCCGAGTCGAGGAACTGAATGTCCAGTGCGACCTTGGGGTAGGCGCGGGTGAACTCGTGCAGGATCGGAGGCAAGCGGTGCAGGCCAATGTGATGACTGGTCGCCATGCTGAGACGCCCTTGTACATTGTCGGATAGATTGCTTAGCGCTCGGCGCGTATCATTCAGCAACCCCAAAACCTCATGCGCTCTGGGTTTGAGTGCGCGCCCAGCTTCCGTCAAGGCGACTTTGCGGCCGATGCGATCAAACAGACGCGCGTTCAGCTGTTGCTCCAGCATGGCGATGCGCTTGCTGACGGCCGGTTGGGTTAGATGGAGTTGTTCCGCTGCGCGCGAGAATGAACCCGTTGTTGCTACCGCGAGAAAGGCAGAAAGGTTGGCGGTATCCATCTCGAATTCCTTTTGGTTATCTATTTAATAAATAATATTCCTTTGTTTTATCTTTAGCTAAATTTTATCCTTGGCCCGTTCAAAGAATCGCTGCGCCCCGGGCATCTCCGGTGATGGTCGATAGCGGTCATAGTCTGATTTGAGGAGTACCGCATGTCTGCGAAAACGCTTTACGACAAGCTGTGGGACAACCATCTGGTTAAGCAGCGCGATGATGGTTCGGCATTGATCTATATAGATCGCCAGTTGCTGCACGAAGTGACTTCGCCACAAGCGTTTGAAGGCCTGCGCCTGGCTGGCCGCAAGCCATGGCGGATTGACGCCAACCTGGCGACGCCGGATCACAACGTGCCCACCACCAATCGGGCTGCGGGTGTCTCAGGCATTGATGATGCGGTGTCCAAGCTGCAGGTCGTCACCCTCGACGATAACTGTAACGAGTTCGGTATTGTCGAGTTTCAGATGACCGATCGCCGCCAGGGTATTGTTCACGTAGTCGGGCCGGAGCAGGGCGCAACACTGCCAGGTATGACCATTGTTTGTGGTGATTCGCATACCGCGACGCACGGCGCTTTTGCTGCCTTGGCCCATGGTATCGGTACCTCTGAAGTCGAGCATGTGTTGGCTACCCAGTGCCTGGTTGCCAAAAAAATGAAGAACATGCTGGTCAACGTTGAGGGCAAACTGGGCTTTGGCGTCACGGCGAAAGACGTGGTGCTGGCGGTTATTGGCAAAATCGGTACTGCCGGTGGTAACGGGCATGCCATTGAGTTTGCCGGTTCAGCCATTCGCGACCTGTCGGTTGAAGGCCGTATGACTATCTGCAATATGGCGATTGAAGCGGGCGCGCGCGTGGGCCTGGTGGCGTGCGACGAGAAGACCGTCGAATACGTGAAGGGTCGTCCTTATGCGCCCAAGGGTGCTGACTGGGCAGTGGCCGTCGAGTCCTGGCAGGATCTGGTCTCCGATGCGGATGCGCATTTTGACACTGTGGTAGACCTGAACGCGGCGGAGATCAAGCCGCAGGTCTCTTGGGGTACTTCCCCGGAAATGGTCGTCGCCGTTGATGCACTGGTGCCGGATCCGGCTCAGGAAGCTGATTCGGTCAAGCGCAGCGGCTATCAGCGCGCGCTGCAGTACATGGGCCTGGAGGCCAATCAGCCAATTACTTCTATTCAGCTTGATCGTGTATTTATCGGCTCTTGCACCAACTCGCGCATTGAAGACCTGCGCGCCGCTGCCGCCGTTGCCAAGGGTCGCAGTGTTGCGCCCAGCATCAAGCAGGCGATGGTTGTCCCCGGCTCTGGTCTGGTCAAGGAGCAGGCAGAACAGGAAGGCCTGGATGTGATCTTCAAGGCTGCCGGTTTTGAGTGGCGTGATCCGGGCTGCTCCATGTGCCTGGCTATGAACCCAGACAAACTGGAGTCGGGTGAGCATTGCGCTTCGACCTCAAACCGCAATTTTGAGGGGCGTCAGGGCAATGGTGGGCGTACCCATTTGGTCAGCCCTGCCATGGCCGCCGCCGCCGCGATCGCCGGTCACTTTGTCGATGTACGCGAAATGATGAATCAGGAGGTGAGCGCATGAAGCCATTTACTCAACACACTGGCCTGGTAGCGCCGCTGGATCGTGCCAACGTAGACACCGATCAGATCATTCCCAAGCAGTTTCTCAAGTCGATCAAGCGCACTGGCTTTGGCCAGAATCTGTTTGATGAGTGGCGCTATATGGATGAGGGCAAGCCGGGTGAGGACTGTGCTAACCGTCCGTTGAATACCGATTTCGTGCTTAACCAGCCACGCTATCAGGGTGCTAGCGTGCTGCTGGCGCGTAAGAACTTTGGCTGCGGTTCGAGCCGTGAGCATGCGCCATGGGCCTTGGAAGAATACGGCTTTCGCACCATTCTGGCGCCCAGTTATGCCGATATTTTTTATAACAACAGCTTTAAGAATGGCTTGTTACCCATTGTTTTGCCTGAAGAAGATATCGACTATCTGTTTGATCAGGCGGAAGCGCAAGAGGGTTATGAGCTGACGGTTGATCTTGAGGCGCAGACCGTTATCTGCCCTGATGGCAGGACCTACAGTTTTGAAGTGGACGCGTTCCGTAAGCACTGCCTGCTTAATGGTCTGGACGACATTGGCCTGACGTTGCAGGACGCCGATGCCATTGCGGCGTTTGAGCAGAAGCACAAGCAGAGTCAGCCTTGGCTGTTCGGTGCAATTCAGCCGTAACCGATACGCCTTGAACCGGCGAGGAGCCACCTTATGACAAGCGAGCACAACAGCGTAGTCGAGCGGCAGTTTGGCGATCAGGCGAGTGCTTACCTCACCAGTACGGTGCACAGCACTGGCGAGGAGTTTGTTGCACTGGATGAGGCGGTCGCCGGGTGCTCGCATGCCAGGGCGCTGGATTTGGGTTGTGGCGCTGGGCATGTCAGTTTTCGTGTGGCCAGCCAGCTTGCCGAAGTGGTTGCTTACGATCTATCCCAGGCGATGCTGGATACGGTTAAAGCGGCGGCGGTTGAGCGTGGTCTGGATAACATCAAGCTGCAGCAGGGCGTTGCTGAATATTTGCCGTTTGCGGATGCCAGTTTCGATTTCGTCTTTAGTCGTTACTCGGCACATCACTGGCAGGATTTGGGACGCGCTCTGCGCGAGGTGCATCGGGTGCTCAAGCCCGGTGGTCAGGTGATTTTTGTTGATGTCATGTCGCCCGGTTTGCCGCAACTCGATACCTACTTGCAGGCTGCTGAAGTGCTGCGTGATACCAGCCATGTACGTGATTACTCGGCGGCGCAGTGGTTGCTGGAAATGAGCCAGGCGGGTTTGCAGGTTGAGCGTCAGCGCCGACAGCGCCTGGGTCTCGAATTCACTTCCTGGGTAGAGCGCATGCGTACCCCGTTGGTGATGCAAACGGCGATAAAAACGCTGCAGCAGGCGATGGGTGAAGAAGTCCGGCGCTATTTTGAAATTACCGCGGATGGCTCGTTCAGCACGGATGTGATCGTGCTCTGGGCCGGTCGCTGAACCGTATTGTTAGTGCCTGAATGGCGCTTTATGGAGAGAAGTGAATGACTAAACAGATTCTGATTCTTCAGGGTGACGGTATTGGTCCTGAAATCATGGCTGAGGCGGTCAAGGTGTTGAACCTGGCCAATCAAAAGTTTGATTTGGGCTTTGAGCTGTCGTCTGGCGAGCTGGGTGGTGCTTCGTATGATAAGTACGGTGTGCCCCTTGCCGATGAGACGCTGGAACGGGCACGCAAGGCCGATGCAGTCTTGTTGGGCGCCGTCGGTGGCCCCAAGTGGGATACGATTGATCCCGCCCTGCGTCCTGAGCGCGGCCTGTTGAAGATCCGCTCCGAGTTGGGGTTGTTCGGTAATCTGCGGCCAGCGATTCTTTATCCGCAACTGGCTGATTCATCCACGCTCAAGCCTGAGGTGGTCTCGGGGCTGGATATTCTGATCGTGCGTGAGCTGACCGGGGGTATCTACTTTGGCCAGCCGCGAGAGAAGCGCGTGCTCGAGAATGGTGAGCGTCAGGCTTACGACACTTTGCCCTACAGCGAAAGCGAAATTCGCCGCATTGCCAAGGTCGGTTTCGATATGGCGATGGTGCGCAACAAGAAGCTGTGTTCAGTTGATAAGGCTAACGTTCTGGCGTCGAGTCAGTTGTGGCGTGAAGTGGTTGAAGAAGTTGCCAAGGACTACCCGGACGTCGAGCTGTCGCACATGTATGTCGATAACTGCGCCATGCAACTGGTGCGCGCGCCCAAGCAGTTTGACGTGATTGTGACGGACAACATGTTCGGTGACATTCTGTCTGATCAGGCGTCGATGCTGACTGGCTCCATCGGCATGCTGCCTTCGGCATCGCTGGATGTGAACGGTAAGGGTATGTACGAGCCATGTCACGGCAGTGCGCCTGATATTGCCGGGCAGGGTATCGCCAATCCACTGGCGACGATTCTGTCTGTTTCCATGATGCTGCGTTACAGCTTTGCGCAGACAAAGGCGGCCGATGCCATTGAACAAGCGGTTAGCCTGGTGCTGGATCAGGGCCTGCGTACCGGCGACATATATTCTGAGGGATGCCGCAAGGTAGGCACCGTTGAAATGGGTGATGCCGTGGCCGAGGCCCTCAAAAACCTGTAATCTGTTCGATTATTCGAAAACGCCCGACTTTGCTCGGGCGTCTTTCTTCTTTGAATTTGTTACCCCACGGGGGTGTTGTTATGAAGCGAGTTGGTCTAGTTGGTTGGCGTGGCATGGTTGGTTCCGTGCTGATGCAGCGTATGCGTGACGAAAATGATTTTGCTGATATCGATCCGGTGTTTTTTACCACCTCGAACGTAGGTGGCAAAGGTCCGGATATTGGCAAGGACACCCCAGCGCTGAAAGACGCCTTTGACCTTGAAGCGCTCAAGCCCATGGACGTGATCATCACCTGTCAGGGTGGGGATTACACCAGCGAAGTCTATGCCAAGCTTCGTGCTGACGGCTGGAATGGCTATTGGATTGATGCCGCCTCCACTCTGCGCATGGAAGACGAGGCCCTGATCGTGTTGGACCCGGTTAATCGCCGCAACATTGATCAGGCGCTGCGTGATGGCGTGAAAACCTACGTGGGTGGCAACTGCACTGTCAGCTTGATGCTGATGGGGCTGGGTGGTCTGTTTGAGCAGGGAATGGTCGAGTGGATGAGTGCCATGACCTATCAGGCAGCCAGCGGCTCTGGTGCGCAGAACATGCGCGAACTCATTAACCAGATGGGTGCTATTCATGGCTCGGTCGCCGAGCAGCTGGCTGACCCTGCCAGTGCTATTCTGGAAATCGATCGCAAAGTTGCGGCCACGCTGCGTGATGACGCCTTCCCGGCTGAGCATTTCGGTGTGCCGCTGGCGGGCAGCCTGATTCCTTGGATTGATAAGCAGCTGCCTAACGGTCAGAGTCGTGAGGAGTGGAAGGCGCAGGCTGAGACCAACAAGATTATTGGTCGCAGCGCTCGTCCTATTCCGGTTGATGGTATCTGTGTGCGCGTGGGTGCCATGCGTTGCCACAGCCAGGCATTGACCATCAAGCTAAACAAGGATGTGCCGCTGGCCGATATCGAAGGCTTGCTGGCTGAGCATAACCCCTGGTCGCAGGTCATTCCGAACACCAAGGAAGCGACCTTGGCCGGACTGACGCCTACCGCAGTGACCGGTACGCTGAATGTGCCAGTCGGGCGCCTGCGCAAGCTGAATATGGGGTCGCAGTATCTTTCTGCCTTTACTGTAGGTGATCAGCTATTGTGGGGCGCGGCCGAACCGCTGCGTCGCATGCTGCGTATCCTGCAAGAAGGTTAAGGCTTTTACGGCCGCTCAGTTCGATAAGAACTGATACGGGGCACCCCTGACTTGGTCAGGGGTGCCCTTTGTCTTTTAGTGAATTCAAATACTGGTTGGTGATTATGAGTAAGAAAACAGGTGTTGCGGTTGTTGGTATAAGCGGCTTGGCAGGCGATATGCTGATCAGCGTGCTGGAAGACGACACCTTCAGCTTCACCGATCTCCATTTGGTGGACGCCGATGATGAGGCCGGTGAGCGGCGCATGATCAAAGGGCAAAGTATGCGAGTTGAGCCGATCTCGCGCTTTGACTTCAGCCAGATCGCTGTTGTTGTGATGGCGAGCGATGCCGCATTCGTTCAGGAATGGGCGCCCAAGATTCGTGCGGCTGGCGTGTTGTTGGTTGATACCAGTGGCAGTCTGGGTGGTCAGGCTGTGGTTGCCGAGGTTAATCCGCACGCACTGGCTTCGTCGAAAGAGAAAGGCGTGGTGTTCTCGCCGGACAGTCAGGTTGTACAAAGTGCGATCGTCCTCAAGGCGCTGACGTCTATCGCGCCGATCCAGCGTGTGGGTATTGCAACCTATCAATCGATGTCCACCCATAGCCGAGCGGCAGTCGAGGCTCTGGCAATGCAGACCAGTAAGTTGCTTAACGGCCAGCCAGTAGATAAAGGCGTGCTTGATAAGCAGGCCGCGTTCAATCTGTCGCCTTGTGTCAGCGAACTGGACGAGGCGGGCGCAAGTCGTGAAGAGCGATTGCTGACTGCGGGTGTGCAGGCTTGTCTCGAAGCTCCCGATCTGCCGGTTTTGGTCAATGCGGTGATGGTGCCTTTGTTCTACGGTAGTGCGCAAATGATGCAGGTCACTTTTGCTGAAGCGCCCGACGTTAAGCGCATTGTTAACATGCTGCGGCGCGCCAAGGGTATCAAAGTGCTGGATAAGCCAGCTGCTGGTGGGTTCCCCACTCCCATAACAGACGCCACTGGAAGTGATAACGTATGGGTTGGGCGTGTCCGGGCAGATGCTACTGAGCCGAACACTATTCACATGTGGATTGTCTCTGATAATCTTCGGAAAGGTGTCGCAATTAACAGTCTTATGCTTGCCGAGTTGTTGATAAAAGACTATTTGTAATCGATACTTGCTGGTGTTTCTGTACTAAGCGGTTTAGGTTTGTGCATACAAACCCTGTTTAGATTCGGCGGTTGCTGTTTTTTCCCAGACTGGGTGGGGGCTTTTGTTTTAGGCCAGTCTGAGCACAGCAGGGTCTGTTGAAGCGTGAGAAAACGATAAAAGCAAAGGATTTTCGCTATGGTTCGCAAACTGGTTATAGCTGTTGCCGCAGCAAGTGCCTTGATGTCCACGGGAATGGTTCAAGCATTGGGAGTAGGCGACATTAACCTGCGCTCGTCGTTAAACCAGCCGCTGGATGCTGAGATTGATCTGCTACAAGTGCGTGATCTCAGCAGTGAAGAGATTCGCACAATGCTGGCCTCGCCGGACGATTTCGGGCGAGCAGGTATTGAACGCCCGTTCTTTCTGACTGATCTCAAGTTCACTCCGGTAGTTAAGCCCAACGGCAAGTCGGTTATCCGCGTTACTTCAAACCGGCCAGTTAACGAACCCTATCTTAACTTCCTGATGGAAGTGCGTTGGCCTTCAGGCAAAGTGCTGCGTGAGTTTACCGTACTGCTTGATCCGCCTCTGTATCAGCCTTCTTCTGCTGTCAGCAGCACGCCCGTAACGCCTCCGCGTTCGGCGGCACCTGTTTCGCGACCACAGCCAACCATTGCACCAGCCCAACCAAGAGGCGCAAGCCCTTACGCGGAACCATCGGCACCAGCTGCCGCGCCGCAGCGCAGCTCGACAGAGTGGCGTACCAGTCGCGCTGACACTTTATGGGAAGTTGCCCTTAAGTCACGTCCCTCTGGTGCCAATGTGCATCAGACCATGTTGGCGATTCTGGATCTGAATCCTGACGCGTTTATCAATGGCAATATAAATCAACTCAAGTCCGGTCAAACCTTAAAGCTACCGACCAGTGAGCAGGCCACCAGACGCAGCGGTAGTCAGGCCGTTGCGGAAGTGGCGGAACAAAATCGGGCTTGGCAAGAAGGCCGCTCGGCACCTGTTACCAGGGCACCGCAAGAGCCATCCGCACCGCAACTTGATGCACGCCAACGCGAAAACGCTGGCAGTGCGCCGGAAGAAGTTGATGCCGAAGACTCGCTGCGCCTGGTGTCCGGTGCTGATGAGCAGGTAAGTGAGGGGGCTGGCGATGGTGAGGCCGGTGGTAATAGCACCGCCAAGCTGCGCGACTCTCTGGATATGACCAAGGAGCAACTCGACGCGGCCGAGCGTGAAAAAGCTGAAATGGTCGGTCGCCTCGATGACGTTCAAGGCCAGCTGGAAACATTGCAGCGCTTGCTGGAGTTGAAGGATGCTCAGCTCGCAGCACTACAGCAAGAAATCAGCGCCAGTGGTCAGAATAGTGAGCTGCCCGCCGAACCTCAGGCTGACCTGGAAGAAATTGCGGCGCTTGAGCAGCAGGCCTCTGAGGCTGCAATTGCTGAGGAACAGGCGGATGGTTTAGCTGCGAATGAAGAGACCCTGGCTGAAGCAGCTGAGGTGATGGAAACGACTGAGCCAGAGGTTGAGGCTGTTGATCCGGAGCTGGTTTCTGAAGATCTGGCCGCAGAAGAACCGCAGGCAGAGGATGCGACTGTCGACCTTGAGGAGCCCGCTGCTCCAGTGGTTGAGGCGGCTGAAACCGAGTCTGAAGCAGCTGTTGCTCAGCCCGCTGACGAACCGGAAATGGCGACTGCAGAGTCGCTGTTGCAGCGCATGATGCAGAATCAGATGCTCTTGGTTGGTGGTGGCGTTGTCGCGATCTTGTTGCTATTGATGGTGCTGATGGCAGTGTCTCGCCGTAATGCGCGCCGTGAAGCGGATATGAACGACAACTTCATTGCCAATGCCGCCGAAGGTCAAGACGGTGATTCTTCTTCTCTAGAGTCGGATGATTTCAACGTTGCCCTGGCAGCGGAGCTTGATGAGGGTGATTCCGGTATTGCGGTCGACCCTCTGACTGAAGCCGAGGGGCTGCTGGCTTATGGTAAGCCACAGGAGGCGCGTGCGGTCCTCAACGAGGCCCTGAATAGCGAGCCAGAGCGCACTGACCTGCGTCTCAAGTTGCTGGAAGTGGAAGGTATGCTGGATAACGCAGAGGGTTATCGTGCTCAGCACGAGGCGCTGCGTGCCGCTGGAACCGTAGACGATCAGGTTGACGCAATGGATGCGCGCTTCCCGTTGATGGCTGCTGCAGTAGCAGGCGCGGCTGCTGGCCTTGCCTATGATGCCAGTGCGGACGAGGACATCTCTTTTGAGATGCCGGCAGATACTACTGAAGCTGAAGTTCCAGAAGAAGATATGGATTTCGATTTCAGCGAGTTCGAACTAGGCGATACTCCTGCAGCAGCGGCTGTGCCGGAAGACGCACCTAAGCTGGAGCCAGAAGAGCCAGAGGAAGTGGACTTTGATCTTGATTTTGATCTGGATGACACTTTGAGTGATCAGGATCTGCAGGGTGCTGTCGAGCCCGGTGCAAGTGCTGCTGACGCTGCCGTGTCGCTGGACGAATCCCTTGAGTTTACCGAGGTTGAGAGTCTGGAGCCTGCTGTTGAAGACAAGATAACCCTGGATGATGACTTCGATCTGTCGCTGACTGATGATCTGCAGTCAACTGGCTCGGCAGATGATTTTGCGTCCCTCGAGTTGGATGAGACAGCCAATACTGAGAAGACAGCAGAAGAAGACTTTAGTCTTTCTGACGATGATCTTGCCGATTTCGAGCTTGAGCTTGATGAAGTCGCCGGAAGCGCTGAGAACGCAGATGTTGCGCTGCCTCTGGACTCGCTGGAGTTAGATGAAGAGCAAAAAGATGACGAGTTGATGGCGCTCGATAATGTGATGGAGGAGCCTGTGGCTGGTGATCTGGACGAAGACGACGAATTTGATTTCCTTTCCGGAACGGATGAGTCTGCAACCAAACTTGATCTTGCTCGTGCCTATATTGATATGGGTGACAGTGAAGGTGCTCGTGACATTCTCAACGAAGTGGTTGAAGAAGGTGACGAGCAGCAGAAGCAGGAAGCTCGCGAGATGATGGAGCGCTTGACCGATTGATGGATGTTGATCAGCTGGACCCAGCGGCCGCCCCTGAGGCGGCCGCTGTTGTTTCAAGGGTAGCCGCTTGTGTCGAGTACCGCGGCAGTGCTTATCGAGGCTGGCAGCGCCAGCAATCTGGCGTGCCCAGCGTTCAGGAAGCGGTAGAAAAAGCCTTGAGCCGGGTTGCCAATCATCCGGTCCAGGTTTTCTGTGCCGGTCGCACGGATGCCGGCGTGCATGCTTCTTGTCAGATTATCCATTTTGACAGCGACGCTGTGCGCTCACCGCGCAACTGGATCCATGGCGCAAATGCCAATCTGCCGGCAGATATTTCGCTCAGCTGGGTACAGCCGACGGGCGACGATTTTCATGCTCGATTTTCTGCCATGGCTCGGCGCTATCGATACGTTATTTATAACGACCCAGTGCGCCCAGCACATCTTTCACGGGAGGTAACCTGGAATTACCGTCCGTTGGATATTGATCTGATGCGTCAGGCAGCGCAGGCACTCTTGGGTACGCACGACTTCACCTCCTATCGCGCGGTTGGCTGTCAGGCAAAGTCGCCGATCAAAACCATTCACCATCTTGAGCTGTTGCGTCATGGTCAGTTCATCGTGCTGGACATTCGGGCCAGTGCCTTTTTGCACCATATGGTACGCAATATCGTCGGCGTATTGATGCAGATAGGCTGCGGCGAGCGCCCGGTTGAGTGGGCTGCGGAGGTGCTGCGGGCGCGCGATCGGGCGCAGGGCGGGCTTACCGCGCCGGCCTATGGCTTATATCTGGTAGATGTGACCTATCCTGAGCACTTCGAATTACCACGGCGTTACCTGGGTCCTCACTTCCTGTCAGCGCTGCCGGATGTCGCTGACTGACGCCTGCAGTGCTATCTGCTACTATCGTCCCCTTGTCGAATAGAGGTCCCAACGCACCTATGGCGCGTATTAAAATCTGCGGTATTACTCGTGTTGAAGATGCTTTGGCTGCTGCTCACTCAGGCGCAGATGCCATCGGCTTGGTGTTTTATGCGCCCAGCCCCCGTGCTGTTGACGCTGAACAAGCGGCTAAAATTGTGGCCGCTTTACCGCCTTTTATCACCACTGTTGGCTTGTTTGTCGATGCTGATCCGGGATACGTGCGCGAGATTCTGCAACAGGTGCCGCTGGACTTGCTGCAATTTCATGGTGACGAAGATGCAGCCTATTGTGACCAGTTCAGCCGGCCCTATATGAAGGCAATCAGGGTTCGTCCTGAGCAGAATGTGTCTGCGGTTGCCGCTGCCTGGCCAAAGGCTAACGGTATCCTGCTCGACAGCTATAAACCCGGTTTGCCAGGTGGTACAGGGGAGGTTTTCGATTGGGCTTTGGTGCCCGGCGAGCGTCCCTGGAATCTGGTGCTGGCCGGCGGTTTGACGGTAGATAATGTCGCGCAGGCTATTACTGAAGTCGCCCCTTGGGCTGTGGACGTCAGTGGTGGCGTCGAGTCTGCCAAGGGCATCAAAGATGTCGAGAAAATTAACGCTTTTGTTCAAGAGGTGAAGCGTGTCTGAGTTCAGCAAAACCGATTACTCTGCGGTCCCCGATGTGCGTGGGCATTTTGGTCCCTATGGTGGACGATTTGTCTCTGAAACGCTGATGGAAGCGCTGGATGATCTGGAAAAACTTTACCGTACGCTGTCCGCAGATCCTGCGTTTCAGGCGGAGTTCGATCGAGACCTGGCGCACTACGTAGGGCGTCCTTCGCCGCTGTATCTTGCCGAGCGGCTGACCGCGAAGGTGGGTGGCGCACAAATTTATCTGAAGCGTGAAGACCTTAACCATACCGGTGCTCACAAGGTAAACAACACGGTTGGTCAGGCCTTGCTGGCGAAGCACATGGGCAAACCCCGGGTGATCGCTGAAACGGGCGCTGGCCAGCATGGCGTCGCCACAGCCACCGTCGCCGCTCGTTTGGGCCTTGAATGCCAAGTCTATATGGGAGCGGATGACGTCAAACGCCAGTCGTTGAACGTCTATCGTATGAAGTTGCTGGGCGCCGAAGTTATTCCGGTAACCTCAGGTTCAAGGACGCTGAAGGACGCGATGAACGAGGCAATGCGTGATTGGGTAACCAATATCGACGATACCTTCTACATCATTGGTACCGTGGCAGGTCCGCATCCTTATCCTCAGCTGGTTCGCGACTTCCAGTGCGTGATCGGGCGTGAGGCGCGCGAGCAATGCCTTATCCAGGCGGGTCGTTTACCGGATGCGTTGGTGGCCTGTGTTGGCGGTGGCTCCAATGCCATTGGCCTGTTTCATCCCTTCCTCAATGATGACAGCGTCAAGATGTATGGTGTCGAGGCTGGTGGGCATGGCATCTCCACGGGTGAGCACGCGGCGCCATTGAGCGCCGGTCAACCGGGTGTACTGCACGGTAATCGCACTTATCTGATGTCGGATGAAGCAGGGCAGATTATTGAAACACATTCTGTTTCTGCCGGTTTGGATTACCCTGGTGTTGGACCTGAGCATAGTTGGCTCAAGGATATCGGTCGGGTTGAGTATGTTGACGCCACCGACGAAGAAGCCCTTACAGCCTTTCGTGAGCTGACTCGGGTTGAGGGCATCATGCCCGCACTGGAGTCCAGTCACGCGGTTGCCTACGCCATGAAATTAGCGGCAACCATGCGCCCCGATGAAATTGTGGTGGTCAACCTGTCTGGTCGGGGTGACAAGGATATTCATACGGTCGCCGGCATTGACGGCATCAGCATTTAACGAGAGTCACATGAGCCGAATCAAAAACTGTTTTACTGCCTTGCAGGCCAAAGGACGCAAGGCGTTGATCCCTTATGTTACTGCTGGTGATCCCGCGCCTGAGGTGACCTTGCCGCTGATGCATGACCTGGTTGCGGCCGGAGCAGACATTATCGAGCTGGGTATTCCATTTTCTGACCCCATGGCTGACGGTCCGGTCATTCAATTGGCAATGGAGCGGGCACTGGCTCATCACGTGAGCCTGGCTCAGGTGCTGGACATGGTGCGGCGCTTCCGCGAGGATGATGATAAGACGCCGGTTGTGTTGATGGGGTACTTGAACCCGATTGAACGTATGGGGTACGCCCGATTTGCCGAGGCTGCGGCCAGTGCTGGGGTTGATGGCGTGTTGACGGTAGACCTGCCGCCAGAAGAGGCCACAGACGTCTCACCGGTGTTCAAGGCACAAGGACTCGATACTATTTTCCTGCTTTCGCCGACGACGACAAAAGAGCGCGCACGGCTGATTTGTGAGCAGGCCAGTGGTTATGTCTATTATGTTTCATTGAAAGGTGTGACCGGGTCCAGTGCTTTGAACGTCACCGAAGTAGCAAACCGGTTGGATATGCTGCGCACTGTCACTGATTTGCCGATTGGTGTTGGCTTTGGTATTCGTGATGGCGCTTCGGCTGCTGCCGTTGCTGCCGTGGCAGACGGGGTTGTAGTGGGGTCGGTATTGGTTAATCAAATAGCCGAACATGCGTCCCAGCCAGAGCTCGCGCGTAAAGGTATCGCGGCTATTATTGGCGAAATGCGCGGAGCAATGGACCGGTAAAGATTTAATCACGCGGCCCTGATGGCTGAGTGACCAGATAAACAGATTAAGGAATGGCGATGAGCAATTGGCTGGTGGATAAACTGATTCCTTCCATCGTGCGCTCGGAAGCACAGAAGAGTAGCGTGCCTGAAGGACTGTGGCGTAAGTGCCCTTCATGTGAAGCGGTACTGTACCGCCCCGAGTTGGAAAAGAACCTGGATGTCTGCCCGAAGTGCAGTCATCACCTGCGCATAAACGCTCGTCGGCGCCTGGACATCTTTCTCGACGAGGGAGAGCGCACCGAAATCGCGGCCGAGCTTGAGCCGGTTGATCGGTTGAAGTTTCGTGACAGCAAAAAATACAAGGATCGCCTGACTGCCGCGCAAAAAGCTACCGGTGAAAAAGACGCGCTGGTCGTTATGCAGGGCAAGCTCAAGGGCTCTCCGATTGTAGCCAGTGCCTTTGAGTTTAATTTCATGGGCGGTTCTATGGGTAGTGTCGTAGGGGCACGTTTTGTTCGGGGTGCCGAGATCGCATTGCGTGAACGTATCCCTTATGTTTGCTTCTCCGCCTCCGGTGGCGCGCGCATGCAGGAAGCCTTGTTTTCGCTGATGCAGATGGCCAAGACCAGTGCCGCCCTCGCTCGACTGAAGGAAGAGGGTATTCCCTTTGTTTCGGTCATGACCGACCCAGTCTACGGCGGTGTGTCTGCCAGCCTGGCGATGTTGGGTGATATCAACGTGGCTGAGCCTAATGCGCTTATCGGCTTCGCCGGCCCCCGTGTGATCGAGCAGACCGTCCGTGAGAAGCTGCCTGCCGGCTTTCAGCGTAGTGAATTTTTGCTTTCACACGGTGCGCTCGACATGATCATTGCCCGCAGTGAGATGCGTGATCGCCTGGGTAGCATGTTGTCTATCTTTACCAATTCTCCGGCGCCAGCCGTTGAAAACCTGGCTGAGCAAAGCGAGGCTTGATGTCCAAGCGCAGTCTTTCTGAGTGGCTGACCCGGCTTGAGGGGCTGCATCCGACAGAAATTGATATGGGCCTGGCGCGCGTGCGCCAGGTTGCCGAGCGACTGGATGTGCTCAAGCCTGCGCCCTTGGTTTTTACCGTAACGGGAACCAACGGCAAAGGCTCCACTTGTGCGGGGCTCGAGTCGTTACTTCAGGCGGCGGGTCAAGCGACAGGCTGCTACACCTCGCCACACCTGCTTCAGTACAACGAAAGAGTGCGCATCAATGGCGAAATGGTCAGCGATGAAGCGCTTTGTCGGGCCTTTACGGTAGTAGATGAAGCGCGCGGCGATGTGTCATTAACCTATTTTGAGTTTGGCACCCTGGCTGCGCTCTGGTTATTCGCCGCAGCGGAGTTGGACGCGGTGGTACTTGAGGTTGGGTTGGGTGGGCGTCTTGATGCGGTTAACGTGGTGGACGCCAATGTAGCGGTTGTCACCAGCATTGGCCTTGATCACCAGGAGTATCTGGGTGATACGTTGGAGTCGGTCGGTTTTGAGAAGGCCGGTATTCTGCGGTCAGGGCGCCCGGTCGTTAGCGGTGAACAGAATCTGCCTGACAGCTTTTTGCGTCAGGTAGATGCGCTTGGTTGTAAGCTCTACCAGCGGGGGCATGACTTTGGCTGGCATTCGCAGGCTGAAAGCGAGTGGAGTGCCTTCGCCGAGGTTGGCTCTAAGCCTGTGGAGTACGCCGGTATTTCGAGTGTTTCCTTGCCTCGCGATAATTTGAGCGCAGCGCTGCAGGCTTTTTTGCTTGCTGATTTGGCGTTATCCGAGGCAAAAGTAAAGCAGGCGCTTGTTGACGCCAAGGCGCCTGGCAGGCTGGAGCGCCGACAGTTGGTGTGGCGTGGACAGGACCGCTGCCTCTATCTGGATGTTGGCCACAACCCGCACGCGGCAAACTTTATGGCAACAGCGCTCGCTGGACACAACGCCCGCAGGGTGGCGGTGTTTGGGCTGCTGGCCGACAAGGATCTTGCTGGCGTTCATGCGCCGCTTGGTGCGCTGTTTGAGTGCTGGTACGTTGCGCCGCTCGAGAGTCCGCGCAGTCGGCCTAGTGCCGATCTTTGCCGTTATTTGGCCGGGCAGGGCGAGCGTGTGCAGGAATGCCCGTCGATTGCCTCTGCCATAGCGCAAGCGCTGGATAACTCTGATGCGCAGACCGAAATTGTTATTTTTGGGTCGTTTTTCTCTGTCGCTGCCGCCATACTCTGGTTGTCTGAGACGTCCGGAGTACTGATAGATGGATGAAGGTCTGAAACAGCGCATCATCGGTGCGGTCGTGCTGGTTATTGCGGCAGTGGTGTTTTTGCCCATGCTGCTATCTGGGCAGGATGAAACAGTCGAGGTGGTGGTTGATGTGCCGGAGGCTCCGGTTCTCAATCAGCAACCTATCGCACCTGCCGAGCCAGTAGTACTGCCTGCCACGCCCCAGGTCCCCAATATCCCAACGCCACAGTCTGCTGCCGAGCAGCGCGCGCAGGAGCAGGTAGAGGCTGAAGCGGCCAAGGCACCGGAACCGGAAGCGAATCCCGAAGTCGTTGAAGTCACCCCTGAGCCTGCGCCGGTAGAAGAAGCCCCCAAGGCGACGGGTGACTGGGTGATTCAGCTGGGCAGCTTCTCCAGTAACAGTAACGCCGAAGGTTTGAGTGAAACGCTGCGCAGCCAAGGCTACAACTCTTATACCTATTCGGTAACCATACAAGGCAAGCCGATCACCCGGGTTTATGTTGGGCCGTTAGCGAGCCGCGATGCAGCTAACCGCGTGCGTGACGAACTGGCGAGCAAGCGCGGTAGCAAGGGGCTGGTTGTTGCCTATGACAAGGACAGCGGTCGGGGTTGACTCGTCCCTTTGAGGCGTTCTGGTTGGCTCGCCAACCCAGCTAAAAGCAGAGTAGGGCAAGATTGCTGTTTCGATGGCCTTTACTGCTCTGCTAGAATACCGCTCTTTGCGTAACAGGGTGTCGTGACCGTGTCGTTTACCTGGGTTGATTGGGCTATCATCGCCATCATTGTTGTATCGGCCCTGATCAGCTTGACCAGAGGCTTCGTTAAAGAAGCGCTGTCCTTGGTCACATGGGTTCTGGCTGGCCTGGTCGCCTGGTTATTTGGCGGTGCACTGGCCGAGCTGCTGGCTCCCTATATTGACACCCCGTCGCTGCGTGTCATCGCAGCCTGTTCTATTCTCTTCATACTGACTTTGCTACTGGGTGGCTTGATCAATTACTTGATCGGCCAACTGGTAAAGGCGACAGGTCTTAGTGGTACTGATCGCTTTTTAGGAATGGTATTTGGCGCCGCTCGCGGCGGCCTACTGGTCGTGGTGATGGTGGGGCTGCTGAGCCTGGCCCCAGTCGACGGTGATACCTGGTGGCGAGAGTCAGTCATGATTCCTCACTTTTTACTCGTGGCCGACTGGTCCAAGAATTTTATTCTGCAACTGGCTGGCCGCTGATCCGGCGCTAGCGTTGGATGATTTTCATTTTCTCAACGAAAAAGGTGTTTAGGCATGTGTGGCATTGTTGGCATAGTGGGCAAATCGAACGTCAATCAGGCGCTCTATGATGCCCTGACCGTCCTGCAGCACCGCGGCCAGGACGCCGCCGGCATTGTGACCTGCGATCGGGGACGTCTGTTCCTGCGCAAGGATAATGGTTTGGTTCGCGATGTTTTTCATCAGCGTCACATGCAGCGCCTGGTCGGCAACATGGGCATTGGTCATGTTCGTTACCCAACCGCTGGTTCCTCCAGCTCTGCTGAAGCTCAGCCGTTTTATGTTAACTCGCCTTACGGTATAACCCTGGCGCACAACGGCAATCTGACTAACGTCGAGCAGCTATCTCGTGAGATTTACGAGTCCGATTTGCGCCACGTGAATACGACGTCTGACTCTGAGGTCTTGCTGAACGTGTTCGCCCACGAGTTGGCGCGCGGCGGCAAGCTGCAGCCGAGCGAAGATGACATCTTCAATGCGGTAAGAGCAGTGCATGAGCGCTGTCGTGGTGGTTATGCTGCGGTGGCTATGGTTACCGGGTACGGGATCGTCGGCTTCCGCGATCCAAACGCTATTCGCCCCATCGTTTTTGGTAAGCGCGAAACCGAGAACGGCGTTGAGTACATGATTGCATCAGAAAGCGTGTCTCTGGATGTGCTCGGGTTTGACTTGATTCGTGATCTGGGACCCGGTGAAGCGGTGTACATCACCGACAAGGGCGAGCTTTTCACCCGCCAGTGTTCTACCCACCAGGAATACTCTCCGTGCATTTTTGAGCACGTTTATCTCGCGCGCCCCGACTCCATGATCGACAAGGTGTTGGTCTATAAAGCGCGCTTGCGTATGGGCGAGAAGCTGGCTGAAAAGATTGAGCGCGAACGTCCTGACCACGGTATCGATGTGGTTATCCCGATTCCGGACACCAGTCGTACGTCTGCGGTGGAGCTGGCTAATCACTTGGGCGTCAAGTTCCGCGAAGGCTTCGTCAAGAATCGCTATATTGGTCGAACCTTTATCATGCCTGGGCAGGCCGCACGCAAGAAATCGGTACGTCAGAAATTGAATGCGATCGATCTGGAGTTCCGCGGTAAAAACGTTTTGCTGGTAGATGATTCCATTGTGCGCGGGACCACTTGCAAACAGATCATCCAGATGGCTCGCGAAGCCGGTGCGGCTAGTGTCTATTTCTGCTCGGCCGCGCCTGCGGTGAGATACCCCAATGTGTACGGCATCGACATGCCGACACCGCATGAGCTGATTGCCCATGGGCGTACCACCGAAGAGGTGGCTGAGTTGATTGGCGCTGACTGGCTGATTTATCAGGATCTTCACGACTTGATTGATGCTGTGTCTGAGGGCAACCCGGACATCAAGCGCTATGATTGCTCAGTGTTCAACGGCGAATACGTGACCGGCGATGTGAGTGAGGCCTACCTCGGCAAGATTGAACAGGCGCGTAACGATTCGGCTAAATCCAGTGCTGAAAGTGCGGACGCAGTCATCGATCTGCATAACAACTGACAGTAATGCCTGCGCTTTAGCTCTAAGGCGCAGTACAAGGGGTTTTTAGCATGACGCAAGATTGGCAGGCAGGTCGTCTCGACAGTGATCTGGAAGGGGTCGGCTTTGACACATTGGCGGTGCGCGCCGGGCAACGCCGTAGCCCTGAAGCCGAGCACGGAGAGGCCTTGTTCCTGACGTCCAGCTATGTGTTTCGCAGCGCCGCAGAAGCGGCTGCGTGCTTTGCTGGTGAGTCGGATGGCAACGTTTATTCACGTTACATGAATCCCACAGTGCGCACCTTTGAGGAGCGCATTGCGTTGATGGAAGAGGCTGAGCAAGCGGTTGCGACAGCCTCTGGAATGGCGGCTATTCTGGCGACTGTCATGAGCCTCTGCTCCGCGGGTGATCATATCCTGGTCTCGCGCAGTGTGTTTGGCTCCACGGTAACCCTCTGCGAAAAGTATCTTAAGCGCTTTGGCGTTGAGGTGGACTACGTCCCGCTGTCGGATGTAAGTGCCTGGCAGGACGCCTGCAAACCCAATACGCGGATGCTGTTTCTCGAATCGCCGTCCAATCCGCTGGCTGAATTGGCGGACATCCGCGCGCTTTCTGGCGTGGCCAAGCAGCAGGGTGCGTTGTTGGTGGTAGATAATTGTTTCTGTACGCCTGCGTTGCAGAAGCCGTTGACCCTGGGTGCCGATATCGTCGTGCACTCAGCCACCAAGTACATTGATGGGCAGGGCCGCTGCCTGGGCGGCGTTGTGTGTGGGCGAAAAGAGCACATGCAGGAATTGGTCGGCTTTTTGCGTACGGCAGGACCGACACTCAGCCCGTTCAATGCCTGGGTATTTCTTAAGGGGCTGGAAACCTTGCGCCTGCGCATGCGTGCCCATTGTGAGTCTGCTCAGACGCTTGCCGAATGGTTGAATCAGCAGCCTGAAGTTGAGCACGTTTATTACGCTGGCTTGCCAAGCCATCCGCAGCACGAGCTGGCTAAAGCGCAGCAGTCCGCTTTTGGCGCGGTTGTCAGCTTCGAGTTAAAAGGCGGCCGTGATGCAGCCTGGCGCTTCATTGATGCTACCCGCTTGCTGTCAATTACCGCGAATCTGGGTGATAGCAAAACCACCATCACGCATCCGGCAACTACCACGCATGGCAGGCTGACACCGCAGGCGCGCTCAGCGGCCGGGATTGGTGATGGGTTGATTCGCCTGGCTATTGGCTTGGAGGAGGTTGCAGATCTCAAGGCTGACTTGCAGCGCGGCCTGGACGCTCAGCGTTGAACTAATTAGCAAGGCAAACGAGATTGGTGTCACATTCAAGGCCGGCCGGGTTTTTACTCGGCCGGCCTTTGCTTTAGTGTTTTTGATGCCGCAGGGACAGCGAGCAATGCTGCTGAAGTGCGTTCCTTCAGTGCGGCAACTTCAAACAATGCTAAGGAGAGTCACATGCGTAAACTCGTTACCGCGTTCTGCCTGGTTTTATCCTGCTGTCTTATGTCACCGGTATTCGCCGATGAAACCGGGGCTGCGGCCACGGAACCGTTGGTTAGCGTCAACATCAATACAGCCAGTGCTGATGAGATTGCCGAAGTCATGCAGGGCGTGGGCGCTGCCAAAGCTCAGGCGATAGTTGATTACCGTGAGCAGAATGGCGCCTTCACTGCAGTAGAAGGTCTGACTGCGGTCAAGGGTATAGGGCCGAGCACACTGGCCAATAATAGTGATCGTATTGAGCTGGAGTGAGTCACGCCTGTTCGTTGAAACGGCCCTTAGGGCCGTTTTTTATGACTTCAACTGGCTGACTGAAAGCTTCAATTGGTGCGCCAGTTTCGCCAGCTGATCACTGGTGGCGGCGCTCTGCATGGTTTGGTCCACGGTGCGCTCGGTCACATCGCGTATTTCTACGATGCTCTGGGTGATTGCTTCAGCCACCTGGCTTTGCTGATCAACCGCGGAAGCGATTTCGCTATTGCCCCGGCTGATCTGGCTTACCGCACTGGCGATCTCGTTCAGCGACTCACCTGCCTGAGCGACCTGTTCTACGGAATCATGGGTCAGGCCGGAACTGGCTTGCATGTCCTGTACGGCCACCTGCGTGCCGGTCTGCAGCGTTTCTATCATGCGCTGGATATCATCGGTCGAGTTTTGCACTCGTTGTGCCAGGGCGCGCACTTCATCAGCTACCACAGCAAAACCTCGCCCAGACTCGCCCGCACGAGCGGCCTCAATAGCGGCGTTCAGTGCCAACAGATTGGTTTGCTCGGCAATGCTGCGAATGACCTGGACCACACCGCTGATATCTTCGCTGTTTTCCGCCAGTGTCTGCATATGCTGCGTGCAACGCTCAATGCTGGTGGCCAGTCCGGTGATAGTTCGGCGTACCTGCTCGACCTGATCACGACCGCCGCTGGCTAGTGTGTCTGCCTGGGTTGATTGATCGCGGGTGGTCGAGGTATTACCGGCGATGTCCTGCACGGTGGCGCTCATTTCGTTAACGGCCGCGGCTACCTGATCAGTTTGACCCTGTTGTTGCACCATGCCATCGCGTACCTGACTCATCAAGTTGGCAAGGTTGCTTGCACCCTGGTCAAGCTCAAGCGATGCCTGTCGTACAGCCGACACCACTTGTTGTTGTGCTTGCTGCATCGCATTGAAGGCGGTCGCCATGGAGCCTACTTCGTCACGGCTGGTAGCCTTGGCGCGCAAAGTCAGGTCACCCGTGTTCTGCACTTGGGTCATGGTGTCGCGCAAACTGATAATATTCCGGGTAATAAACAGGATAAGCAGCTGAGACACGGCCAATACCAGCACCATCAGCACGGAAACCACCAGAGCATAAAAGGGAGCGCGTTGGAACAGCAGGTCAATGTAGTCCTGGCTTTCAATGCCCAGCGCACGATCTTGCTTCACCCATACGCCATGCAGGTCAGCTGGAAGGCCTGCTGGTAGCTCGGCTGCTGCATACCAGGTTGCCGATGCTCCGGTAGCGGAGCCCAGCGCAGCGTTGTTTACCCAGCGCAAACCGGGTAGTACCGGGCGCTCAGGCGACTCTTGCGTGATTAGCGCTTTGCCCAACTGCATGCGGTGTGTCTGAATGCTGTCTTGCTCTATCCCTACAGCCACCAGAACCAGCAATAGCGTTGAGATAAATGCGACGCTATTGACTGCCCAGAATTTGTACTTCAGTGGCAGGTGCTGAAGAAATTGCATGCATACTCCAAATTTGCAGTTGATGGTGATGGCTGACAGCGCTTGCGCGTAGCAGCTTACAGTATGATCAATACTCTTTGTTTATCGGTTGATCCTGATCAAACTTGATAGTGCATTACAGCAAAATGTCGCCGGGGCAGAGCGGTTACAGATCAGTTATACTGGCGACAATTTATTGAAAAGGCTTCCCATGAATAGCCCGTTGGTTCCACCGCTGATGATCGACCAAAATGCCGAGCTGGCAACCTGGTGCGCGCATTGGCTGACACTGCCTTACGTTGCCGTTGATACCGAGTTTGTTCGTACCGAGACTTTCTATCCTATCGCCGGTTTGATTCAGATCGGTGATGGCGAGCGCGCTTACCTGATTGACCCCTTGGCAATAACGGATTGGGCACCATTGGTTGAGCTGCTGCAGGCGCCTGATGTAGTTAAAGTGCTGCACGCCTGCAGCGAAGACCTTGAGGTCTTTTCTCGCCTTTGCGGCGTGCATCCATTGCCCCTGTTTGATACCCAGCTGGCAGCAGCCTTTTTGGGTATGGATTTTTCGATGGGTTACTCGAGATTGGTCAGTGCGCTATTGAATATTGACCTGCCCAAGGAGGAAACCCGCTCGGACTGGGTCCAGCGACCGCTTAGCGCAGCGCAAATCGAGTATGCGGCGCGAGATGCTCAGCACCTGGCGGAGGTGTATCAGATACTCGCACCGCGGATTGCCGAGGCAGGTGTTGAGGCATGGTTGTTTGCAGATACTGCAGACCAGGTTGCTGCCAGCGGTCAGACGACGAATCCTGAGTTGGCTTATCAGCAGGTAAAACAGGCTTGGCGCCTTAATCCGCCGCAGCTGGCTATTTTGCAGCGCTTGGCGTTTTGGCGTGAAACCGAGGCGCGTCAGCGCGACCAGGCACGCAACCGGCTGGTGCGCGAGCGCGCACTGTGCCCTTTGGCGCAGCAGCAGCCTGATAACCTGCAGGCGCTATCTCGGATCGAGGATATGCACCCACGAACCGTCCGCCAAGATGGCGAAACGCTGCTTAGACTTATTCGTGAAGGTCAGGCTGCCGATCCTGCAGACTACCCAGAGCGCTTGCCGGAACCCTTGCCCGCAGCGGCTAACCGTCTGTTAAAACTGATGCGCAAAGTAGGGCAGGCTGAGGCGGACAGGTTGAATATTGCTCCCGAGATCATACTGCGCAAGAAAGTACTGGAAGCGATGCTGCGCACGGGCTTTCCTAACGGACCATATCAGTTGCCGGAAGAGCTCACTGGTTGGCGCAGGGACCTAATGGGCGACGCGCTCTTGGCGGTTGCCAACGACCATACTGAGGAAGCGCAATGAAGGTGCTTTGCTCCATTTATCGCAGTAGCAAAAAAATGGGAATGTACTTGTATGTGCCCAGAGAAAAAGGCTTGGCGGAGGTGCCTGCTGAGCTGAAGACTTTGTTCGGGCGTGCCGAACACGCAATGGACCTGGTGCTTACTGAAGAGCGCAAACTCGCCCAGGAAGATATCGGCAAGGTGCTGCTCAATCTTCGGGAGCAGGGGTACCACGTGCAGATGCCACCGCAGGAGGACGATTATATTGTGCATCTTCCTGACGAGTTGCTGACTCGCAACGATCCTGTCTGACCGGCAAGGTCTATACCGGCGGTAGACGCCGGTTTTGGGTTTTAAGCTGGCTTGGTTTTACGCCTTGCTGTGCCCTGCGATCCCTGGTTTTCCCCCACCTTTCCCCAGTCGCAGAAGGGGTCCTGTGCTTACCAGTCACGCTGCATATTTTTGACCGAAATCTGCTCGTTTAGCGTCCAGTAGTCATAAAGAATACCGACACCAAACAAACCCACGGTAAAGAAGTAGATGATGGCTGTGACCCACTTGCCCATGTAGAGGCGGTGAGCGCCAAAAATGCCAAGAAAAGTCAGCAGGATCCATGTCAGGTTAAAGTTGATCGGTCCGGTACGGAACCGGCGGTCGGCACTACGGTCCATGGAAGGAATAAGGAAGAAGTCGACAATCCAACCGATGAAGAAAAACCCCAGCGTGAAGAACCACAGCGTGCCAGTAATAGGCTTTCCGTAATAAAACCGATGAGCCCCCATAAAGCCGAATATCCAAAGTAGATATCCGATAGCTTTGCTGTGAGTGTCCGAATAGGCCATGGGGGTGTGCTCCTCCGTTCCGTCAGTTGGTTATGTAATACTCGTCATAGACCATAAATGATTTGGGGAGTGCCCGCACCGTGGGAAATAAAAGTGCGAACTGGTTCAAGCAACCCGCAAAAGCCAGGAATCCGTTGCGCCGCTCGCATTTGCGCGTGGGTGTGACCGGCCTTAGTGGCGCGGGTAAAACCACCTTTATTACCAGTTTGATTAACCAGCTGGAGAATCATAGAAAAGGGCTGCTGGCTCAACGTGCGCCCTTTGATCGTTTGGAGTCAGTGCGTTGGCGTCGTGATGATGTTGAACGCCCCTTTCCCTACTTGGACTCCATTGCCGCGTTGTCAGCCGAGCCAGCGGCCTGGCCGGACTCGACCGCTGACTTTTCGAGAGTGCTTCTGGATCTGCGTTTTAAACCTCAGGGGCTGCTGGGCAAGCTTCAGGGCGCACGCGAACTCAGTATCGAAATTCTTGATTATCCCGGAGAGTGGCTGCTTGATTTGCCTTTGCTGAACCTCAGTTACGGTCAGTGGTGCGAGCAGATGGCGCAATGGCTTGACCGCCCACCGCGTGACGAGTTGGCGGCCGAGTTACGCGCTCGCTTGCAGGCGATCGATCCGACGGCGCTGGCTGATACAGAAAGCTTGGCCCAGCTGGCGGCTGATTGGACGCTTTTCCTGCAGCGTTGCCGCACTGAGGCGGGGCTTTCACGCAACCAACCCGCGCGATTCCTGCAGCCTGGCAGCGATGTGGCAGCGCAAATGTTGCACTTTGTGCCCCTGCTGCAAGCCAACCAGCACACCGAGGCTGCTGCTGGTAGCTGGTGGGCGCTCTGTGAAGCGCGCTTTAATTACTACCGCGATTTTATCGTACGTGGTTTTTATGATGAACATTTCAGGCATCTTGATCAGCAGGTGTTGTTGGTCGATATGCTGGGGCCGATGGACGCCGGGCAAGCTGCTTTGGCCGATTTGAAGGATGCCATGGAAGCGGTGCTTGAAAGCTTTCATTATGGTCAAAATGGTCTTCTGGCTCGCTTGCTGCGTTTTCGCCCGCGTATTCGACGTCTGGCACTGTGCGCTACCAAGGTGGATAAGGTGGGGCCGCGTCAGCAGAGGGCGGTACAACAGTGCCTTGAAGACCTTATGGTAGATCGTCTGGCGGACGTGCGGCACGGCGGGGTGGAGATCAAGGGTATTCCGCTGTCCGCTATTCGTGCTACCCGGCAAGAGGGCGAGTCATTAGTGGCTGGTTTGGAGGGTAAAACCGGTTGGATACGTTACCAGCCGGGCGATATTCCCGCGCACTTGCCGCAGTCGTTAGAGGTTAATAGTCCCGAGCTGCTGCCGTTAAGACCGCCTCCTGGCCTGCACCGCAATGAACCTTTCCCGCACTATCGTATGGACGACCTGGTAGCCTGGTTACTGGGTGGAGAGCGCCTGTGAAAGATGAAAACAAAACACGCATCCTGGACAGCTGGGACATCCCGGATGAGACCGGCGAGGCTCGAGTAACCGAGCTGCTGGGCGACGTTGACGCCGTACAGATGCAGGCAACGGCCAGCGAAGTGCCTTTGCCGGGAACCTTGAACGCGCCGCCGCAAAGCCGGTGGCCGAGCCGTTTGTTAAAACTCGGTGTGATGGTCGCGCTTGGTGGCGCTGCTTTGCAGTGGAGTCAGTGGGCTTGGGCGAGCTGGCAATGGCACCCGGTTGCTGGAGGCCTGGTGGCGGGGGCGGGCGCGTTGCTTGGTGCTGTGGGCTTGTTTGCCCTGCGTGATCTGCGCCGTCAACGTCATCGGCTCAGTGAGCTTGAGCAGTTACGTCATGAAATGCAGTCCGCTTTGAAAGATCCCAGCCAACGCCTGGCGGTAGACTGGCTGGATCGGCTGGCCCACGTCTATGCGGCAACACCGCTGGCCGCAAGACTCAGCGCTGCTTGCGCGGACCTGGATGCGGCCCACGATGCGGAAGAAGTGTCGCGCAGATTGAATCTGCAATTTTATCAGGCTATCGACCAGCAGGCGCGGCAGATAGTGCGCAACGAGTCAGTGGGTACAGGTCTGCTGGTGGCCTCAAGTCCGTGGGTCTCTGTCGACCTTATGCTGGTGGTGTGGCGCAATATCCGCATGATGCAACGCATCGCGGTGTGTTACGGACTGCCCATTGGCCGCTTGAGTCGCTGGCGTTTGGCGCGTCACGTATTGCGTAATATAGCGCTCGCGGGCGGTACCGAGATGGCGATGGGTGCGCTGAGTGACTCGCTGTTGTCAGGCTTGCTGGAAAAGCTGGCGGCGCGCATAGGGCAGGGTATGGGGATCGGCCTTTACAGCGCTCGTTTGGGGCACTTTACCCTCGACTTATGTCGTGCGGTGCCCTTGTCTGAAACGGGTGCATTGCTGGAAGATAACAAAGGGATTATCAGAACCATGAAGGAACGGCTGGGACGTACATCGGATGACAAGTTATAAATCGCGGCGACGTTGGTTGGTCGAGCGCTGGTTAAAAGAACGCAAAGCCCTTCTGAACGGGAAATGGACTCTGTTTCAGCAGCAATTTGTGTCGGCGAGTTGGCCTGAGCGCATGGCGCAGGCAGGCCATATTCCAGACGGTGAGGTAGGTGGATGGCAGCCCGTGGCGGGTAGCAGTAGCGCCGAGCTATTGCTCTGGGTAGATCAGTTACCCTTGTTTCAGCGCCGCTGGCTAGCCGCTTTGCTGGGCGCGCCAATGGCGGGTAGCAATACATTAATTGATGCCTTGGAGCGCCAACAGCTGGACTGGCGTAGTCAATTGAACCCGTTGAAAAGTCATCGGGAGTACGCCGCGCAGCTAGTGGTGCTGGCAAACCAGATGGAATGCAAGGTTGCGGCAGAGGCGGCCTATCTTGAAAATGAAAAGCGAATTTTTGTCGCGCTGGATCAGTTGCTGTTTGCCTCGCTACCCATGCGTTTGCGTAGCCAATTAGCCAACAAGCACAGCACTGGCCACGGCTATTATGTGGTGTGGTGGTATGAGCGGTTGATGGCCCGAGCGGGCGTTGCTGATTTTACCCTGACAGACCTCAACGACGCCGACTGGCCTGATATGCCCCCGGCGTGGTTTGCCATAGGCTGGCTGTGCGGTTTACGGCTAACGCGTGCTGAGTGACTGCCTCGACACTCAAGCTACTACTTTTCGTGTTTACAGCTGGTGATCCGCTAGCGCTTTAAATTAGTATGTTCGGCTGGTTTTCTCAGGATACTGACATGACATTTGCTGAACTGCTAAACGCCTTCGCTACATCTCCCGATAACAGCCTCACCATTCCGACCAGTTGGGCGCAGGGGCGTGCTGGGTATGGCGGACTGGTTGCGGCGTTAGTCTTCGCGGGCATGCGTGCCAAAGTTGCCAGCGGACGCCCTGTTCGATCCTTGGCAATAACCTTTGTTGGGCCGGTAACACCGGGCGAGAGCATGTCGGTTGAAGCCGAAGTACTTCGAGAGGGTAAGGCTGTCAGTCAGGTTTTAGGCAGGGCCATGCAGAATGGTCAAACCATGTGCATTATTCAGGGTAGTTTCGGCGCTGGTCGTGAGTCCGTTGTGGATGTGGCTGCAGAGCCTGCGCCAACCGTTCCGGCACCAGAGCTGTGTGAGCGTATGCCTTATATCGAAGGCGTAATGCCTTCGTTTATGCGTTATTTTGATGTGCGCTGGACCTTCGGTGATTACCCCTGCACCAACAGTCGCAAACGGGAAATGGGCGGCTGGATGCGTATTGATGAAACTGTGGCGTCTTTTGATACGGAGCATCTTGTTGGACTGGTTGATGTATGGCCACCAGCGGTACTGCCGCACCTGAAAGAGCGAGCCCCGGCGAGCTCGCTGACCTGGACTATTGAGTTCGTGCAGCCGCAGCCAGAACTGGGCAAAGATAACTGGTTTTTGTACAAGGCCAATATTGAGCATGCGCGAGATGGCTATGGTCATGTCGCCGCAATGATCTGGAGTCAGTCGGGTGAACTGGTCGCTATCAGTCGCCAGACGGTTACTGTGTTTGGTTGATACTGGCGTCCGCCTGGCCGGGTTTAAGGGCCAGGCTTCACTGCGATGAGAGTGGCGCGCAAGGGGGCAGGATGTCCCTCCAATGTCTTGCTTGCGTCATCGGGTTGAAGAAAGTCCGGCAGTGATTGAAAACGCATCCAGTCGGTGCTGCGCTGTTCCTCGATACTGGTACGATTGAGGTCTACGCAACGAATATCACTGAAGCCCGCACGGGCCAGAAAACGCTCCAGCATAGGTACTGACGGTAGAAACCAGACGTTACGCATTTGCGCGTAGCGATCCTCTGGTAGCAGGCAGCGACTCTCATCACCCTCAATTACCAAGGTTTCCAGCACCAGCTCGCCGCCGGGTCGCAAGCAGGCCTTGAGCTGCAAGAGGTGATCAATAGGTGAGCGTCGGTGGTATAGCACACCCATCGAAAAGACGGTATCGAAGGCATCACTGGGTTCGGGCAGCGCTTCGAGGGTGAAGGGTAGTTGCCATACGGGCGCGCTCGGCAGGTAGCGCTTGACCGCTTCAAACTGTTTAAGAAACAGCAGGTTAGGATCGACTCCTATCACCATACTGGCGCCCGCTTGCCACATGCGCCACATGTAATAGCCGTTGCCACAGCCAATATCCAGCACGCGACGGTCACGTAGATCAATATGCGGCGAGACGCGCTGCCACTTCCAGTCGGAGTGCCATTCGGTGTCGATATGCACACCAAATAGGTCGAATGGCCCCTTGCGCCAGGGGTGAAGTCCCTGCAGGCCTTCGGTTAGCTTGTCCTGAGCTTCCTCACTGAGTGTCTGATCGCTTCGCAGAGAAACGCCTGATGACATGTCGGCTTCAACGTGAGTGAGTGCCGGCAGCTTGTCCAGACTGGCCTGCCAGCGTTCCAGGTCGCCGTGCTGCAGGCTATCCAGGCGCTGCTCCAGCCCTTGGCTGATGGGGTGCCGCCACTTGGCCAGTGGTCCGCTTTTCAAACTGTCGAGAAAGCCTGTGTAATCAATCACGTGCGAGCAATCATTGAGCAAAAGTTGAGGCATTGAAACCAGATATGGCTGTGCTCAAAACCAGCCTGCTGTAGCCGTTGCTGATGCTGCTCGAGGGTGTCGGGCAACATAACGTTTTCGATTGCACTGCGCTTTTGTGCAATTTCCAGTTCGCTGTACCCGTTGGCACGCTTAAACGCGTAATGCAGCTCTTCAAGACTGTTTTGAGTGCTGGGCTCGGCAAAGTTGAGTTTTTCCGACAGAATCAGCACGCCACCGGGCAATAGGGCTTGGCGAATAGCCCGTAGTAAGGCCAGTCGCTCGTCTGGCTTGATGAACTGCAGCGTGAAGTTGAGTACGACCACAGAACAGGCCTGCAGTGGGTAGTCGACGATATCACCGGTAATGACTTCAGCCGGAATGGCTTCCTCAATCATGGCGTCCTGCGCCACCAGATACTCGCGGCAACGCTCGACCATGGCCTGCGCATTGTCTATGGCGATGATTCGACAGCCTTCGCTGCTGACATGGCGGCGCATGGACTGAGTGGCCGCACCGAGCGAACAGCCCAAATCGTAGATGATTGAGTTGGGGCGTGCGTATTGGCTTGCGATTAGTCCAATACTTTCAATAATGGTGGGGTAGCCTGGCACCGAGCGCTTGATCATGTCTGGAAACACGCGGGCTACGTTTTCGTCAAAGGCGAAGTCGGCTACCTTACTGAAAGGGCTGGCGAAAAGGTTGTCGAGGTCGGTCATGCCGATATTCCGAATACAGAAACGAGCGCGCTATTCTAGCGTAACTCCGTCGCCTTGACAGGTATGGCAAGTGATTGCTTGACTAACAGATATGCGTCGCGCCCAAAAAATGGGTCAAATTAATGACTGTTTGTTCCGTGACTGAAGTTTTAGAGTCTATTTTCTGTCATAAACTCTTTGCGGGTTATTTTTTTAATTTTCGTAATGGCATAATGACCGCAGGCAGCTAGTCGCGCACCCATTGTGTTTTTTGTTTGAGTGATCATAACAAGCAACGGATAGCAGATTTTCGATGTCGCAACAGGCTGTCGAAACTCACAGGAAATGAGGAAGAAGGTATGGCTGTTAAGCGCCAGATAGTCCTGGGAGCCGCATCTTTGGCGGCACTCTACGTAGGAGTTAGCAGTGCGCTGGGGCTAGGCGAGATGCAGTTGAATTCTGCGCTTAATCAGCCACTTAGCGCGATCATTGTGTTGCAGGGTGCAGAGGGCCTGTCGCCTGATGATGTGCTGGTTTCTCTGGCAGATGCCGCTACATTTGATGATGCCGGTATTAATCGACCTTTCTTCCTGACCGATTTACGCTTCAAACCCGTCTTGCGGGGTAATAAGCTAGCCATTCAGGTGCAATCGAGCCAGCCCGTGCGCGAGCCCTACCTTAACTTCCTGGTAGAGCTGCGTCGTCCCAATGGGCGCCTGTTGCGCGAGTACACCTTGCTGCTTGATCCGCCGCTCTACGGGAATAATGCGCGCGCGCCAAGCATGCCGCAGGCCGCGCCGCCGGCACGGGTTCAATCGGCAGCCCGAGCGCCCGCTCCGGTTGCGGCGCCGGTCGCCCAGCCGCTGCCAGACCTGCAGCCACAAGCTGGCGCAAAACAGTACACCACGGTATCGGGCGATACACTCTGGGATATAGCTAATCGCAGCCGACCGGCTGAAAGCGCCAGTGTTGCTGACACTATGATTGCCATTCACGCGCTGAACAGAGCAGCGTTTATTAACGGCGATCGAAATCGGCTAAAGCTGGGACAAACGTTGATCCTGCCGACGGCCGCGCAGTTGGGCGTTTCAGTGAGTCCGCCAGTCGCGGCTCAGAGCGCTGCTGAACAAGATGTAGTCCGTCAGCCGCAGACTGCTGCGCGCGATCAGGCCGCACTGACCGATATTGCCACTGAGCAAGAGCAGGCGTTGGCTGATCAAGCATCCGTGGCTGCAAATGACGGTATGCAAGCACGCCTGCGAATTGAAGAGACTGATATTGCTGAGACGCAGACTGAAACGGGCGAAATGCGCGGCAGGTTGACGGAGCTGGAAAGCCGTTTCAACGTCATGCTGAGTGAGCTGGATGACCGCGATCGTAAGATCGCCAGCCTGCAGGCCGAGCTTGACGTGCTGCGTGCGGCGCGCGAGGCGGAGAATGAGGCAGCGGTTGCCAGTGCGGCTGCCGTTGGAACAATAGGGTTGGGTAATGGCGGCGTGGACGCATCGGCGAATGGCAGCGATGAGCCTGCTGCCGGTGCGGTATCTGCCGACGTCTTGCCTGCTGAGGCGAGTGATCAGCCAGAAAGCTCTGCGCAGTCCAGCTCCTGGTTCAGCTGGTGGTCGCTGCCGCTGATTGCCCTGGCGTTTCTGCTGGGTTGGGTTATTGCTCGTTTGCGTGCAATGGGTAAGCGTGAGGCCCATGAGCCGCAGCCAGCCACGCCGGTCGTAGCGGGTGCGGTTGGTATGGCATCACCGCGTGAGCAGAAGGTCGAAAAAGAGCAGGCGCTCGCCGAGGTGCAGGCCTCAGAGCCACCGGTTGATCGTCTGGACGATATGGATGGTGTAGAGCTTTATATTACCTACGGCCGCTTCCCTGAGGCGCGTAGTATGCTGGATAAGGCCATCGCACAAGACCCCGAGCGTTTGGAGCTGCGCTACAAGCAGGCGCGCGTTATGGGCGAGTTGGGTGATGCAGACGGCTTTGCTGAGCAGGCGCGGGCAATTGAGTCGCTTGGTGGTGATATGGCCCGAGTCGATCAGTTGAAGGCGCGTTTCCCGCAGCTCGAGGCGGATAGTTTTGCAGCCGCACCTGTCGATCCGGTTGAAGATGTGCTGGCTGATGATGAAACCTTGGCTGACACCCGACTCAATCTCAACGATTTTACCCTGGATCCGGATTGGGACCTGATTGAGGGGCTATCGCCGACACCTGCTCGCAAGTCAGCTGACAAAAAGCCCGCTGAGCCGCAGGAGTTCGACGACGACTTCGAGAGCAGTTTGCATGAATTTCCGGTAATCGAAGAGCTTGATGAAGATCATCGTTTCAGTGTGACATCAGACACCCCTCGAGGCAGCCGAGACGACTGAGTCGAGTGTCTTTAGAGGCTCTTGTGAGGTCACCAACAGGACGTAAAAAAGGGCGATAACTATCGCCCTTTTTTGTGCCTGCGTTTCGCTTTAGTCAAAAAGCTTCTTGGCTACATCACGGAAATGAGTGGCGAAATGGATCGTCATGCCCTGTTTAAGATAATCGGGCAGTTCTTCGTAGTCGCCCTGGTTTGCGTCCGGCAAAATCAGTTCATGGATTCCCTGGCGTCGCGCGGCAATCACTTTCTCGCGAATACCTCCGACTGGCAGCACATAGCCCGTTAGCGTTATCTCGCCGGTCATGGCCAAACCCGAGCGTGGCGCGCGATTGCGTGCTAAAGAGAGCAGGGCGCTGGCGATGGTTACCCCCGCAGATGGGCCATCCTTTGGAGTGGCGCCCTCGGGTACGTGCAGGTGAACAAAGGCCTCATCAAAGAAGGTTTTATCTGCGTGATAAGTTTTCAGGTTGGCACAGAGATAGCTATAGGCAATTTCTGCCGATTCCTTCATTACGTCGCCCAACTGGCCGGTCAACTTGAAGCCACGATTCAGCGTGTGGATGCGCGTTGCCTCTACCGGCAGGGTTGCGCCACCCATAGAGGTCCAGGCAAGGCCGGTAATGATACCGGTGCCCTTTAGGCGTTTCTCTGTCTTGAAGGACGCGCTACCCAGCATGGCTTGCAGATCTGTTGGCTTGATGCTGAGCTTCTGATCCGGGTTTTCCAGTAGTTGCATCACCGACTTGCGCACCAATTTGGCCAGTTGTTTATCCAGATTGCGTACACCGGCTTCGCGCGCGTAGTTTTCGATGACCTGGCGCAGGGCCTTGTCGGTAATACGCAGCTGGCTTTTGCGCAGACCTGCACGCTCCAATTGCCGTGGCCACAAGTGATGCTTGGCGATAGCCAGTTTTTCATCGGTGATATAACCGGACAGCCTAATCACATCCATACGGTCGAGCAGTGCTGCTGGGATGCTGTCCAGGGTATTGGCTGTACACACGAAAAGTACTTTGGATAGATCCATCCTCAGGTCGAGGTAGTGATCCAGAAACTGATTATTCTGCTCGGGGTCCAGGGTTTCCAGTAGCGCCGAGGCGGGGTCGCCCTGATGGCTGCTGCCCAGCTTGTCGATCTCATCCAGCATTATTACCGGGTTCATCACGCCAACATCTTTTAGTGCTTGCACGAACTTGCCTGGCATGGCGCCGATATAGGTTCGTCGATGCCCCTTTATCTCGGCTTCATCACGCATGCCGCCGACGCTAAATCGATAAAAGGGGCGACCGAGGCTTTCTGCAATGGAATGACCAATACTGGTTTTACCCACGCCTGGTGGGCCTACAAGCAAGACGATTGAGCCGGAAACGCTGCCTTTGAAAGCACCGATAGCCAGGAACTCAAGAATGCGCTGTTTTACGTCCTCAAGTCCGTCGTGGTCGCGGTCCAGCACCTTTTTCGCGTGTTGAATGTCGAGCTTGTCGGTATGGGTAACGCCCCACGGCATGGCCGTGGCCCAATCCAGGTAATTGCGGGTGACAGCATATTCGGGCGAGCCGGTTTCCAGAATGGATAACTTGTTCAGTTCTTCATCAATCTTTTTCTGGGCCGCTTCGGGTACCTGCTTATCGGTCAGGCGATCACGAAACTGCTCAATATCGGCAGTGCGATCATCTTTGGATAACCCCAGTTCTTTTTGAATGACCTTGAGTTGTTCCTTCAGGAAGAACGTACGCTGGTGCGCGCTGATGCTGCGGTTAACCTCGGCGCTGATTTCACCTTGGAGCCGAGCAACGTCGATTTCTTTCTTCAGTAGCACCAGTACCTTCTCCATGCGCCGCAGCACGGGAATAGTATTCAACACATCCTGCAGCTCACCGCTTTTTGCCGAGGTTAGCGCGGCGGCGAAGTCGGATAGCGGAGAGGGCTCATTCGGACTGAATCGATTCAGGTAATTCTTTAGCTCTTCGCTGTATAGCGGGTTGAGCGGCAGCAACTCCTTGATGGCGTTGATCAGCGCCATGGCGTAGGCGCGTACTTCGTCGCGCTCATCGCTTGCCGTAGTGGGGTATTCGACCTCAACCAAGTAGGGCGGCTTCTTACTCAGCCACTTGGTGATTTTGACGCGGCTGAGGCCCTGGGCGATGAATTGAATCTTGCCATCTTCACGCACGGCATGATGGATACGTACGGCACAGCCAGTCTCCGGCAGCATGTCAGCTGTCAGCTCACCACTGGCTGGTACCGGTTGGTCGATGTAAAACAACGAGAGTGCCTTGTGCTCGGTATTAGCGACCAGGTCGATGGTTTCTGCCCAGGGTTGCTCGTTGACGACCACAGGCATTACCTGTGCCGGAAAAAAGGGCCGGTTGTGGATGGGTAGCAGGTGTAGCCGAGGGGGCAAGCGTTGATTGGGCACTGCCAAATGGGTACCTGAGACTGCTTCGTTGTCACGCTCAATAAAGTCTGAGGTTTCTGGTTGCTGCTCTGTCATCGGGTCTACCTTGCGGCTGCAAAAGGGATGTTTTTTACCATGTTGTTTAAAAGGTGGAGCCGCCAAGCGCTAATTTCAATGGCGAGTAATTTTTTCGCGTTTGTGGCAACATCAGCACATGATCAAAACACGCATCCTCGATTTGCCTACGCAAGCGGCCACGCATGCGCATCCTGAGCACCAGTTGGTGGTCGGGTTGCAGGGGTGTGCGGACTTCGAGGTGATGGGGCAGGGTGGCGCTGTTAACCGTCTGCATGCCTGTCTGGTGCCGGGCGGGGAAGCGCATGCGTTTTCCGGTCGTGGGCATAATCATATGCTCATTATGGACTTGCCGGCTGAGGCGCAGGGGTTGTCGGGTTATGCCGATGAACGGCTTGAAGTGCTATTTGATCGGCCTCGATTCATCGAGCTGGATCATCACTTACAGGGCTTGCTGGACTTTGCGGATTACACCTTGAGTCAGTCACGCAGCGCAGCGGGTATGAACTGGCATCTTGGCGGTGTACTGCTGCATGCGCTGCACGAGCGTCTTTCCGCGCCCGAGAAGGCACGCTCGACGGGGCTGGATGCCGCTGAATTGCGCTACATCGATATTTTTGTGCAAGAGCACCTTGATCAAGGTGTCAGCGTGGCCATGCTGGCGAGTCTGGTCTGTGTGAGTCCGAGTCATTTTCATTCGTTGTTCCGCGATGCAACGGGTAAAACCCCCCATCAATACGTGCTTGAGATTCGTTTGCGTGAGGCATCGAGATTGCTGCGTGAGACGGATCTGCCAGTAGCGCAGCTGGCCAGTCGTTGCGGTTTTTCCAGTCAGAGCGCACTCAACCACGCCATGCGTCGTCAGCTTGGCGTTACCCCGCGGCAGCTACGATTGGGTCGGCTGCACTAGGATTTAGCCCTAGCTTCCCTGTTTTTCACAAAAAAACCATAGATTCCAACAATATTTTTATCTTGGCTGCTTCTACAGTCGATGGTTGGTCGATTCCGGGCGTTTTAACGTCTGCTTTTTACCGTTTGGTTTCAATAACAACGGATGATTCGTTCTATTGCCGACCATGGTCTAGGGTTAGTAGAAAGGCGAACTCATTCAGCTGTTGTTGTCGTGGCTGACGACGACAGGCGATTCCAGGAGCATGCCAGGATGTTTAAAGCGAGCACGGTTTTACAGGGTGATTTTTTGGGCAGCAATCCAGATGATTTCCTGTATGAAGTAAGCGAAAACTACTCGGTTGACGAGTCAGCCTATCTGCAGGAGTTGCTGGAACTTGCGCGCGCGCGTGACCTTGATGCGTTGTCGCAACAGGCGCGTCAGCTGATTCTGGACGTGCGCAAGCGCGATAACGCAGTAGACAGTATCGATGCTCTGCTACAGCAGTACAGCCTGGATACCCAGGAAGGCATTATGCTGATGTGTCTGGCTGAAGCCCTGTTGCGTGTACCTGACGGCGATACGGCCGACGCCTTGATTCGCGACAAGCTGAATGCCGCCCAGTGGGATAAGCATGTTGGCCAGAGTGAGCACACATTGGTCAATGCTGCTGCCTGGGGTTTGGTCATGACCGGTAAGGTGGTGAACCTCGACAAGCGCCAGGATGGCACACCGGGCACCGTGCTCGGCCGCTTGGTCAAGAGCAGTGGTGAGCCCGTTATTCGCGCCGCCATGATGCAGGCCATGAAGATCATGGGGCGCCAGTTTGTGCTGGGTCGCACCATCAAGGAAGCACTGAAAAACGGCAAGCCGCAGCGTGACAATGGCTATACTTATTCCTTCGATATGCTGGGCGAAGCGGCGTTGACCCATGCTGACGCCGAGAAATATCTCAAAGACTACAGTGATGCTATCGCTGCCCTGGTCGACGATAAGTACAAGGGCAAGAGCCCCAAGCCGACCATCTCTATCAAGCTGTCAGCCCTGCACCCGCATTATGAAACGGCGCGCGAAGAGCAGGTATTGGCTGAACTGAGCGAAACCGTTCTGAAGCTGATCCGCCAGGCGCGTTTGGGCGATGTCGGTATCACTATTGATGCCGAAGAAGCTGATCGTCTGGAGCTATCGCTCAAGCTGTTCAAAAAAATCTATCAGCACCCGGATGTCAAAGGTTGGGGTAACTTTGGTCTGGTAGTGCAGGCCTACTCCAAGCGTGCATTGCCCGTATTGTGCTGGTTGACCTTGCTAGCGAAGCAGCAGGGTGACCTGATTCCGGTGCGTTTGGTGAAAGGCGCTTATTGGGATTCCGAAATCAAGTGGTGCCAGCAAGCGGGTATCGAAGGCTATCCGGTGTTTACCCGCAAGGAAGCGACCGACGTTTCTTATCTTGCCTGTGCTCGCTACCTGCTTAGTCCGCTAACCCGTGAGCTCATCTATCCCCAATTTGCTACTCACAATGCGCATACAGTGACTTGCATTCTATCGATGGCCGATGGCGAATCCTTCGAGTTCCAGCGCTTGCACGGCATGGGCGATGCGCTCTATGACACCGTGATTGAAAAGGCTGGTTGCCCAGTGCGTATTTACGCCCCCGTTGGCGCCCATAAAGACCTGTTGCCCTACCTCGTGCGACGCCTGCTGGAGAATGGTGCTAACTCCTCTTTCGTGCACAAACTGGTCGATTCGCGTGTTCCGGTCGAAGGCTTGATCGAGCACCCGGTAACCAGCCTGCAGCGACACGCCAACTTTGCTAATCCGCGTATTCCTCTGCCGCCAGCCATTTATGGCGCGGAGCGACGCAATTCCCGTGGGATCAATATGAATATTCTCAACGAATGGGCCCCCTTGGAGGCAGAACTAAACAAGTGGTGGGATAAACAGTGGAGTGCGGCTCCGCTGGTTGGTGGTAAGCGCCTCAGCGGTGATGCGCGCAAGGTCATGTGCCCTTATCAGTTGTCACGTCAGGTTGGTGAAGTGGTCTGGGCCAGTGCAGACCAAACACGTGATGCGATTGATCAACTCAGCGCAGCCTTTGTTGGCTGGAACGCGACCCCTGTTGATCAGCGTGCAGCCGTGCTTGAACGCACAGCCGACAAGCTTGAAGAGCACATGCCCGAATTGATGGCGCTGTGTACGCTTGAAGCCGGCAAGAGCCTGCAGGATGGCATTGATGAGGTGCGTGAGGCGGTCGACTTCTGCCGCTACTACGCGCTGCAGGCGCGCGAGCGTTTTGCAACTATCACGCTGCCAGGACCAACAGGGGAGAGCAACGAAATTTACCTGCAGGGTCGCGGTGTTTTCGCCTGTATCAGCCCTTGGAACTTTCCGCTGGCTATCTTCCTTGGCCAGGTTTCCGCTGCGCTGGTTTGCGGTAATACCGTGGTTGCCAAGCCTGCAGAGCAGACCAGTCTGGTCGCTATGCGCTGTGTTGAACTCATGCACGAAGCTGGCTTGCCTAAAGAGGTGTTGGCCTTGTTACCCGGTGATGGCGCACAAGTGGGTAGCGTTGTTACCTCTGATACGCGAATTTCCGGTGTGGCGTTCACTGGCTCTACGCAAACCGCACATATTATTAACCGCGCACTCGCCGCACGTGATGGTGCCATCGCGCCTATGGTTGCCGAGACCGGTGGCCAGAACGCAATGATCGTGGACTCTACGGCGCTGCCCGAGCAGGTTATCAAGGATGTAGTACATTCGGCCTTCCAGAGCGCAGGTCAACGCTGTTCTGCCTTGCGTGTGCTGTTTATTCAGGAAGATATTTCCGAGCGCGTAATCGAGCTGCTCAAAGGCGCCATGGCCGAGTTGAATATCGGTAATCCGGGTTACCGTTCAACGGACGTCGGTCCGGTGATTGACGCCGAAGCGCGCACGGGTCTGCAGCAGCACATCGAGAAAATGAAAGCGGCTGGCCGCCTGATTGCCGAAACACCCTTGCCGGCCGATCTTGATGGTTACTTTGTTGCGCCGGTTGCCTTCCGACTGGATAGCATCAGTGAACTTGAGAAAGAGCAGTTTGGGCCTGTGCTGCACGTGGTTACCTGGCGTAACAAGGACCTGGACAAGATCATTGATGACATCAATGCCACCGGGTTTGGTTTGACCATGGGTATTCACAGTCGCAATGAAGATACGGCTGAACATATCGACTCACGGGTAAGAATTGGTAATGTATACGTCAACCGCAATCAGATTGGCGCCGTTGTCGGTGTTCAACCCTTTGGCGGTCAAGGTCTGTCGGGGACTGGTCCCAAGGCCGGTGGCCCACATTATCTGCTGCGTTTCGTGACTGAGCGCACGCGAACGATCAACACGACGGCGGTTGGTGGTAATGCCAGTTTGCTGTCGCTGGGGGATGGCGAGCCGTAAGGCTCGCTGGTAAGTGCTATAGCAACAGGGAAGCCTATTCAGCAAGGATAGTTAAAGCTGGGACACTTCAGCAAACAAGAGAGAGAAGAATAATGGACGGTAACACCGCAATTGTGACGGCCACGTTCGTGGTCTATATCGGGGTCATGCTCGCCCTCGGTTACATAGCCTACAAGCGCACCACCAATCTATCCGATTACATTCTGGGCGGCCGATCATTGGGGCCGGGAACAGCAGCTCTATCAGCTGGCGCCTCAGATATGAGTGGTTGGTTATTGTTGGGCTTGCCCGGCTACGCCTTGACTGCAGGCTACGAAGCCATCTGGATTGCTGCGGGCCTGCTGGCTGGTACCTGGCTTAACTGGCTGATAGTCGCACGCCGTTTGCGGGTCTACTCGCACACTGCCAGTGACTCCTTGACGCTACCGGCTTACTTTGAAAATCGTTTTGAAGATAAAAGCCGCCTGCTGCGCGTTATCTCAGCGATCTTTATTCTGTTGTTCTTCCTGTTTTATACCAGTTCTGGTCTGGTGGCTGCAGGCAAGCTGTTCGAAAGCACCTTTGGTTTTGATTACAGCATTGCGGTTATTGTCGGTACGCTGGCAATCATTTCCTACACCTTCTTTGGCGGCTTCCTTGCGGTCTCCTGGACCGACGTTATTCAAGGCTTGCTGATGGCAGCTGCGTTGGTGCTGGTGCCTATCATGGCGCTGAATACCCTTGGTGGTTGGGAGTCAGTACACGGTGCTATGGAGGCCCGCAACCCTGAGTTGCTGGATATCTGGACTGGTGTTGACGGCTCACCTCTGGGCTTTGTGGCGATCATCTCACTGCTAGGTTGGGGTCTTGGTTACTTTGGCCAGCCACACGTTTTGGCACGCTTCAAGGCGATTGAAAGTGATGCTGCGATGCCGACTGCACGTCGCATTGCGGTGATCTGGTCAGGCGTGTGCCTGGTAGCCGCGTTGCTGATTGGCTGGATTGGCATCGGTTACTTCGGTGAAGCTGGTTTGGCTGATGCTGAAACGGTCTTCCTGGCACTGGTTCAGGCGCTGATGCATCCTCTGGTTGCTGGTATCCTGTTGGCCGCCGTACTTGCCGCTATCATGTCGACTGCTGACTCCCAGCTGTTGGTATCGTCTTCGGCTCTGGCTGAGGACTTTTACAAGGCACTGTTCCGTCGTGACGCGACTCAACAGGAGCTGGTATGGGTTGGTCGCTTCGCAGTAATTGGTATCGCTGCACTGGCACTGATGTTTGCATTCAACCCGGAAAGCACCGTGCTGGGCCTGGTATCTTACGCTTGGGCAGGTTTTGGCGCAGCCTTCGGTCCAGCCATGATTCTGTCCTTGTTCTGGCGTCGTATGAACCGCAATGGCGCGTTGGCCGGCATCATAGTTGGTGGCGTTACCGTTGTGGTCTGGAAGCAACTGGGTATCTGGGGGCTGTACGAAATCATCCCAGGCTTTATCCTTGCAACGATCGCCATCATTGTTGTTTCGCTGATGACGGCACCACCGTCTAAGAGCATCGAAGCACAGTTTGATGAAGTAAACGCACGCTTCTAAGGCGCGCTAGTTGTAAAAAAACCGAACCCAGCAATGGGTTCGGTTTTTTTATGTCCGGCTAATCTACTCGCTAGATTAAGTAATTACCGTCAGCAGAAAGCAGTACTCTTCGGCAACTTCGCGCATCGCCTGGTAGCGTCCGCTGGCGCCACCATGGCCGGCGGTCATCTGGGTGCGCAGCAGCAGGGGTTGGTCGTTGGTGCGCAGGTGACGTAACTTGGCAACCCACTTTGCTGCTTCCCAGTACTGTACCCTGACGTCATGAAATCCTGCGGTAACCCATAGGGCAGGGTAGTCTTGAGTCGTGACGTTTTCATAAGGTGCATAGCCTTTAATCCTCGCTGCAACTTCAGGCTCGCGTGCGTCCCCCCACTCTTCGTACTCGCCGACTGTGAGTGGCAGGTCAGGGTTGTTCATGGTGTTCCAGACATCGACAAAGGGGACGTCTGCCACCGCCGCAGCAAACAACTCCGGCCGCTGATTAATGACATTGCCAATCAATAGTCCGCCAGCACTGCCACCCGCTATGACCAGGTGTTGGGGGCTGGTTTTGTTGGTGCTGATCAGGTGTTCGGCGCAGGCGATAAAGTCGGAGAAGGTATTCTCTTTATGCTGCAGCTTGCCTTGTTGGTACCAGTGTTCTCCCATGTCAGCACCGCCACGTACGTGAGCGATGGCAAATACCCAGCCACGATGTAGCAATGATAGGCGAGCGTGAGAAAACCAGGGGTCCATGGAGGCGCCATAGGAGCCGTAACCATAAAGATATAGCGGGGCTTCACCCTGGGTGTCTTTGTGACAGATCAAGCTGATGGGGATGTGCGTGCCGTCCTTTGCCTTGGCCCATAAGCGCTCAATCAGATAATCGTCGGGATCGAAAATACCTTCGACGGGCGTTTGCTTGAGCACATGTTGTTCGCCGGTTGCCAGCGTCAGCGCGCGCACTTCGGCGGGGCGATTGAGCGACTCGTAACGCAGGCGAATTTGTGGGCTGCTATATTCTTCACCGCCCTGCACGCTCAAACTATAGACCGCGTCTGGCATCGCCAGGGTGTAGCTATTGTTGCCTGTTACGCGCACCTCTAGCTGGGTAAGCCCGAGATGGCGATATTGCAGTACCAGTGCAGTGCTCTGCAGGCTTATCTCTTCCAGCGTGCGCTGTGGGTCTGGTGGCGTCACCAGTTCCCAGTTTTCCAGACCGGGCTTGCCGGCATCGCAGCTATAGAGGCAGAACATCTCGCCAAGCCGATTACTGCGAATCATGAAGCCATCGCTGCCGTGGTCCGCATCATACTCGTGGTCAGCCTCGCGACTGGCGAGGCAGCGCAACTGAGCTGTTGGCTTGTCTGCGGGAAGGTAATGTATTTCACTGGTGTTTTTGCTATTGCTGCTGACGCAGATGTAGCGCTCTGAGCTACTCAGGTAAGCGCTGACATAGAAACGCTGGTCCGGGTCATGGAACACCTGTGCCGGCTCAGTGCCTGGCTGTAAGCGCCATAGCGTCGACGGGCGTGACGTCTCATCCATGCTGACAGCAAAGAGTGTCTTGTTGTCCTGTGCCCAGCACAGGCTGCCGTCCGCGTCGTCCAGACTAAGTTCCTGTGTTTGCATGTCGTCCAGTGAGAGCAGAAACAATCGGTAGGTCTCATCGCCCTGTGTGTCCAGGCTGTAGGCTAGCCAGCGCTGGTCGGGGCTGATACTGAAGTCGCCAAGTTGCAGGAATTCTTCACCGCTGGCGAGGCTGTTCAGATCCAGAATTAGTTGCTCGCTGGGTTTGTGTATCTCCAAGCTATCGGCAACGGATCTTTCGCAGCGGTAAAAGCGGGGGTATTCGGCGCCTGCTTCTGTGCGTTGGTAGTAGAGCCAGTTACCTTTTGGGCTGGGTAAGCCCAGATCGGTTTCACGAATACGGCCACGAATCTCCTCGAATAAAGACTGTTCGAGCGCTTTATGCGGCTCTAGCCAGGCGTCGGTATGCGCATTCTCTGCATTAAGGTAGGTGGTTACCTCGGGAGCTTCTCGCTGCTCTAACCAGACGTAGGGGTCAGCACCGTTCTGGCGGCGGGCTAGAGGCTGTTTGTTATCAGGACGCATGGAATAAAAACCGTTATGATGGGCCGCGTAATTTAGCCGAGTGGAAAACTGTCGATGTTCAATGAATCAGAATACCAAACCGTGTGGCTGTTTTATCTGGCAGCAGCAGCAGGCTGCTGGCTGGTTTGGTGGAAGCTGACTGGATTGATCAAGTGGTGGTTTATTCGTGAACCATTGTGGGTAGCAATGGCCGTTTTGCTGTTTACGCCAACTCAAGTGGCGGCGAGTTCAGCATGGCAGGCGCCCGCGTTTTTGATCTACCTGCTGGATACCATCCTATCAACTGGAGATAACCAGGCGCGTATGCTGGGCGAGATAGCCTTGGTAATGGGTGGGGCGCTGGTTGCCTACCTTTTGTTTGCCGGTCTTCGAGCGCTGTATCACTATCTGCGGAGCCGGGGTGAGCCGGCCGTTAGTGAGCAGTGAAGTAAGCTGAGTGTCGAGCGGCGATTATTCGCCGCTACGCTGCTCGTTCATAATGCGTGCAAGACGCATTATCTGTTCCTGAAACTCGGTACGTTGCGCATCGGTCATTGGGCACATGCCCAGCTGTTCAAACAGCCGGTAGCCGCGAACCGAGAAAAACAGAATGCTGGCTTGGGCCAGGCCCAGCGGTGACTTCGCCAGTATGTCGAACAAGCCCTGTACGTTGTCCGCGCTGGTTTGCAATAACGCTGGATCACTAGCGGCTGCTGCGAAGATCGCTGAATCAAGATTCTTTTCCTCGCTGGACTCACTCATGTTGCTGAGCAGCAAGGCCTTAAGCTCGCGCATGGGTTCGTCAGGCAGCACACTTTCGTAAGCACCCCAGCGCACCCTGAAGCGTTCCAGACGATACTCAATCATCGCGGTCAGTAGGGCTTCCCGGTCAGGGAATAGAGACCTGATATCGGGCTCGGCGATTTCAGTGCGTGCGCTAAGTGTTTCAAATGTCAGTTGTGATGCGCCAAGCTCGCTAACGATAGCCTCGGCGGCACGAAAGATGATGACCTTAACTGCTTCCGGGTTTTGACTACGACCCAAATTGTCCACTGAAAAACCCCCTTTTGATAGTGGTCGACGCTGCCGGCGGGAAGTGTATTGCTGGCTGCGGTAAACGAGGCGTGATGCTAATGGGGATGCTGTTAACCCGTCGCCTGAATAAGCGATGGTGCAGGTACCGAAGCCTCTACTGTATGCGCCATAGGGTACGATGTAAGAGCTTGTGAGGCGAGCAATTTTTCTGCGCGTGGGCAGGGCAGGGACTAAATTATGGGCAACAAAAAACCCGGCCTAAGCCGGGTTTTTTGGTTCAGAGGTTGGGATTAACCAACGATCTGAATGTTTGCAGCCTGCTTGCCCTTAGGACCAGTAGTGATGTCGAAAGACACCTTCTGGTTCTCGGCCAGTGACTTGAAGCCCTGTACCTTGATTTCGGAGAAGTGGGCGAACAGATCATCACCACCGCCATCTGGAGTGATGAAGCCAAAACCTTTAGTGTCGTTGAACCACTTAACTGTACCAGTTGCCATTTCGGATAATTCCTATCAAATTGAAATACTTGAGCTTGCACTCAATTAAAGCGTGGGAATCAAAGATTGCGAGAATGACAAACTTACGTACTGAAAAGTGCGCTTGCAGCCTACAACTCTATCTCTTGAAAACCTACGCGCTCACTCTGCGCCTTTCAGTAGTACAAGTCAAGAGGTCTTCACTTATCACTGTCGGGCTCGAATAAACGAAATTCAGTATACGACAGTTTTCAGAAATAACACGCCTTTCGTCGGTTTTTTTACAATATAAAGAGCGCTACCTATTTATACCGCAGGCTGATGCCGGCGGTACGGGTACACGTCAATAACCTGGCCATCCTTGATCTGCTGCTGCAGGCCCTGCCAGTAGCTGGCGTCAAACAGGTCGCCATGCATTTTGCAGAACTGTCGTCGGTGCTTTATGTCGGCAAACAGAAAAACCGGGAACTCCTCTGGAAAGACGTCGTTAGGGGATACCGAGTACCAGGGCTCTGAGGCCATCTCTTGCTCTGGGTAAAGGGCTTCCGGAATGACGCGAAAATTGATCTCGGTGAGATAGCTGATTTCATCATAGTCATAGAACACCACTCGGCCGTGGCGGGTTACACCAAAGTTTTTCAGCAGCATGTCACCTGGGAAGATATTGGCCGCTGCCAGTTCCTTGATGGACTTGCCGTAGTCGTAGAGTGCTTCTTCGGTTTTGGTTTCGCTGGCCGTTTCCAGGTAGATATTGAGTGGCGTCATGCGCCTTTCGGTCCAGCTGTGGCGGATCAGGATGACATCACCTTCTTCAATCACAGTTGAAGGTGCTACCTCCAAAAGCTCTTGCAGACACTCAGGATCAAAGCGATCGCGGGGAAAACGGAAATCGGCGAATTCCTGGGTGTCGGCCATACGACCCACGCGGTCGTGACGCTTCACCAGTCGATACTTCTCAATGACGGTGGCGCGGCTGATGTTCTTGGAAGGTGCGAATTTGTCCTTGATGATCTTGAATACGGTATTGAAGCCGGGCAGGGTGAATACGCTCATCACCATGCCGCGTACACCAGGCGCCATGATGAAGCGGTCTTCCGAATTGGCCAGGTGCGAAATCAACGCGCGGTAAAATTCAGACTTGCCCTGTTTATAAAAACCGATGGCGGTATAAAGCTCTGCTATGTGCTTTCCAGGGAGTAATCGCTTTAGGAAGGCAACCATTTCGCTGGGTACCGCCGCCTCGACCATAAAGTAGGAGCGGGTAAAGGAAAAAATGATCGAAACTTCCGACTCATCAGTGATCAGGGTATCAACGCTGATGCCCTTACCCTCGCGGTGCAGTAGAGGCAGAACGAAAGGCCACTGCTCCTGTTGGCTGATCAATCGTCCGACCAGGTAGGCGCCTTTATTGCGATAGAACACGTTTTGTACCAGTTCGATGGTTAGTCCGTGATCCATCTGTGCCCAGTCGGGCAGGCCTTGCTGCAGTTCAGCGACAATCATGTTGGTGTCGCGGTCAATATCTTCCCAGGGCGTAGTAAAGCTGAACTCTTGCAGAACCTGGCGAGCCAGGTTCTGCAGTGAGCCATCGGATATAAAACCACGGGTTAAAGGATTGCGCGACGGCGGCCGACTGGCTGGTCGAGTGCTATGCACGAACATGGTTTCATCGCTGATCTGGTCATGCCGATGCAGACAATAAAAGATGGAATTAAACCAGGTTTCTGCCAACTCACCGTCAAAACGCTCCTCAATGGCGTCTATGTAGGCCAGGCGAATAGCGGGCCAGTTGGCAGCGTCAGTTACTGAGGAGCCTGCCTCGGAGGCTGCAAGCTCCTTTGCAGTACGATGCACCTGGTCTTCATAGGCGTTGATACGCTGGGTTGACGCTTCCTGAATATCGTTCCAGCGCGCCTGTTCGAAGCGCTCACGGGCACCGGCAGTCAATTCACGGAACTCGGCACGGTATAAATCGAAGCCTGCCAGTATCTGTTGCGCAATGAGATCGGGAGAGTAGGGCATTAAAGATAGCCTGTTGCGGAGAGTCATCCCAGCAGCATAGCTAGTCGAGGCGCTGTGCGGAAGCGTCAGCGAGATAGAAACTGCCGCACACATCCGTGGCGGCAGCGATCATTGCTTACTGAACGTTTTCCTGTTCGCTGAACATATCGGCAAACAGCATGGTCGAGAGGTAGCGTTCACCCGAGTCAGGCAGAATGACCACAATAGTCTTGCCCTGCATTTCTGGTTCTTCAGCAATGCGCACGGCTGCGGCCATTGCAGCGCCGCAGGAAATCCCGCACAGAATGCCTTCTTCGCGCATCAGGCGCAGGGCCATTTCTTTTGACGCGTCATCACTGACCTGCTCGACGCGATCAACCTGGCTCAGGTCCAGGTTGCCCGGTACAAAGCCAGCGCCAATGCCCTGGATCTTGTGCGGACTGGGTTTTACCTCTTCGCCAGCAAGGGTCTGGCTGATGACGGGTGAGCTGACAGGCTCAACAGCGACGGAAATGATCTGCTTGCCACAGGTCTGTTTGATATAGCGGGAAACACCCGTGATGGTGCCGCCCGTTCCAACACCGGATACCAGCACATCAATGCTGCCTTCGGTGTCGTTCCAGATTTCCGGGCCTGTCGTTTTTTCATGGATACTCGGATTGGCCGGGTTCTCGAACTGCTGCAATAAAATGAAGTCCTCGGGATGCTGTTGCGCCAGTTCAGTGGCCTTTTCAATAGCCCCTTTCATGCCCTTGGCAGGTTCAGTCAACACCAGTTCAGCGCCCAGTGCCTTGAGTACCTTGCGGCGCTCCAGGCTCATGGACGCAGGCATGGTTAGCATGAGTTTGTAGCCACGGGCGGCGGCGACAAAGGCCAGGCCGATGCCAGTATTACCTGAGGTCGGTTCGACTATGGTCATGCCCGGCTTTAAGCGGCCGGATGATTCGGCGTCCCAGATCATACTGGCGCCGATGCGGCACTTGACTGAATAGGCGGGGTTACGCCCTTCGATCTTGGCCAGGATATTCACGCCTTTCGGGCCGAGTCGATTGATCCTCACCAGTGGCGTATTGCCGATGGCTTGTGAATTGTCTGCAAAAATACGGCTCATGCCTGAACTCCTGTGGGCAGTGGTGGTATGCGGTAGCATGGCTAACGATAGATAAGCCATTTAGCCTATGCCCGGGGGCAATATCCGTCAATTGAGATGAACTGTCGTTAGCCTATAAGGTCAATCTGCAATGAACCGAAAAACGCGTTACCTGCTGATTCCTATCGTGCTGTTGGCAATCTTGTTATTGCTGGTGCACTTTTTGCTGCCTGTTTATGTCAAGGACGTGCTTAACCAGAAGATGGCCAGTATGGGGGATTACCGTGGCCACGTTGACGACGTAGACATAGTGCTGTGGCGGGGTGCATACCGCATGCAAGGCCTCGAGATTATCAAGGTAAATGGCAATACTCAGGCGCCTTTCCTGCGGTTACCCGAAACCAACGTCAAGATTCGTCTGCGTCCGTTCTGGAGTGATGGTGTTCTGGTCGCCGAAATGGAACTCAATGAACCTCAGCTAAACTTTGTTGATGGTGATACCGATGAGCAGAAACAGGCCGGTAAAGGCGTGGACTGGCGTGAAAAAGTCCAGTCGATTCTGCCTGTGCTGCTTGACCGAGTCGATGTCAATAAAGGCATGGTCGCCTTCCGCAATTTCAACTCTGAGCCGCCGGTTAACCTGTATGTGAATGAGCTTGATCTGACGATTCTGAATTTGACCAATGCCAAGCAGCAAGAGGGCTCGCGCGACGCCAGCGCTGAGGGGAAGGGGTTGTTTCTCGGGCAGGCGCCAATTGAAGCCTCAGCCAAATTTGACCCGCTGGTGCGCATGCAGAATTTTGATTTTCGTTTGCGCATGACGGATCTGCAGTTGCCTCGTCTGAACGACTTTGCCTCTGCTTACGGCAACTTCGACTTTAAAGATGGTACGGGTGATCTGGTGGTTGAAGCCAAGGTGCGTGACAGTCAGCTCAGCGGCTACGTCAAACCACTGCTGCGCAACGTTGATGTGTTTGATATGAAGCAGGACCTTCAGAACGAGGACAAAGGCCTGTTTCGAGGTATCTGGGAAGCGCTTGTTGGCGGCAGTCAGCAAGTGCTGCAGAATCAAAAGTTGGATCAGTTTGCCACCCGTGTCGAGCTATCCGGCAGTGTGGAGCAGGCTGACGTCAGCTCTTTTCAAGCCTTCCTCGGCATTCTCAGGAACGCCTTTGTCGAGGCCTTCAGTGCGCGCTTTGAGCAGGTTCAGGACGAGCGTTAAAGCGGTCTTGCTTATAGTGATGGCGCCATATCATTCAAATTTTGAATGCTCTACCTGCGTTTACAGCTGATTTGCCTGCGCGCTATAGTTTCAGATCACATTTCTCCTACGTATTGCCTGGTCTAACCGGGCTTCGGCCCAAGGAATATCCGATGAAGTTTGAAGGCACTCAGTCCTACGTCGCTACCGACGACCTGAAACTGGCAGTTAACGCTGCCATTACCCTGGAACGTCCGCTGCTGATCAAGGGTGAGCCTGGCACGGGCAAGACCATGCTCGCCGAGCAATTGGCAGAGTCTTTGGGCGCCAAACTGATTACCTGGCACATCAAGTCCACGACCAAAGCGCATCAGGGTTTGTACGAGTACGATGCGGTCAGCCGTTTGCGTGATTCTCAGCTGGGTGTCGACAAGGTGCACGACGTCGCCAACTACATCAAGAAGGGCAAGCTCTGGGAGGCCTTTGAGTCTGAAGAGCGCGCCATTCTGCTGATCGATGAAATCGACAAGGCCGATATCGAGTTCCCGAACGACTTGCTGCAAGAGCTCGACAAGATGGAGTTCTACGTCTACGAGACCAATCAGACGATCAAGGCTAAAAAACGTCCAATTATCATCATTACCTCCAACAACGAAAAAGAGCTGCCGGATGCGTTCCTGCGCCGTTGTTTCTTCCATTACATCGCATTCCCTGATCGCGACACGATGAAGAAGATCGTTGATGTGCATTTCCCCAAGATCGAGACGCATTTGTTGTCTGAGGCCATGGATATCTTCTTTGACGTGCGCAAGGTGCCCGGCCTGAAGAAGAAGCCCTCTACCTCTGAATTGGTTGATTGGCTTAAGTTGTTGATGGCCGATCAGATCCCCGAAGCGGTGTTGCGTGACCGCGATCCCACCAAGGCGATTCCTCCGCTTTACGGGGCGCTGGTCAAGAATGAGCAAGACGTGCAGCTACTTGAACGTCTGGCCTTCATGACCCGCCGTCAAAACCGCTAAGGAAACACCGAAGACCATAGTGCGCGAGATGGCAGCTAGTTATTGCTAACAAGGGTAAGGGCGGTGCAGAGGCTGTATTGCCCTGTCTGTTTTAACTCGCGTGCTGACTTTTACTGTGTTTCCCCGACTGGGAGGTGCCCATGTTACTGGGCCTGTTCAATGAAATGCGGGCAGCCAAGGTGCCGGTATCGGTACGCGAACTGCTCGATCTGATCAACGCGCTCAAGCACCACGTCGTTTTTGCCGACATGGACGAGTTTTACTATCTGGCGCGTACGGTCATGGTTAAGGACGAGCGTCATTTCGACAAGTTCGACCGTGCGTTCGGCGCCTACTTCAAGGGGCTGGAAAACCTTGATCAACTGATCGAGGCGATGATCCCGGATGACTGGCTGCGCAAAGAGTTCGAGCGCATGCTGAGTGACGAGGAAAAGGCCAAGATTGAGTCTCTCGGTGGTCTCGACAAGCTGATTGAGGAGTTCAAGAAACGTCTCGAAGAGCAGAAAGAGCGGCATGAAGGTGGTAACAAGTGGGTAGGAACCGGCGGCACCAGTCCGTTTGGCTCCGGTGGTTATAATCCCGAAGGCATTCGCGTTGGTGACGCCGGCAAGCGCCAGGGCAGGGCAGCCAAGGTGTGGGATCAGCGCGAGTACAAGAATCTGGACGACCAGGTTGAGCTGGGTACTCGCAATATCAAGGTTGCACTGCGACGGCTGCGCAAGTTTGCTCGCCAGGGCGCCGCAGACGAGCTGGATATTGACGGCACCATTGATCACACCGCCAAGGATGCGGGGCTGCTGAATATTCAGATGCGTCCGGAACGCCGCAATGCGGTCAAACTGCTTTTGTTGTTTGATATCGGCGGTTCTATGGATGCGCATATCAAGGTATGCGAAGAGCTCTTTTCAGCCTGCAGAACCGAGTTCAAGCACCTTGAGTATTACTACTTCCATAACTGCGTGTATGAGTCCGTTTGGAAGAATAATATGCGTCGCACCAGTGAGCGCACCTCAACCATTGATCTGCTGCATAAGTACGGTCCGGACTACAAGGTGATTTTCGTCGGTGATGCTGCCATGGCACCTTACGAAATCACCCAGCCTGGCGGCAGTGTTGAGCACTGGAATGAGGAAGCCGGTCACGTATGGATTCAGCGCTTTAAAGAGAAGTACAAAAAGCTTATCTGGATCAATCCGTATCCCAAGGATGCCTGGGAGTACACAACCTCGACCCAGATCATGCGTGATCTGATCGAAGACAAAATGTACCCGCTGACCTTGCAGGGCTTAGAGGACGGGATGCGACACTTGAGTAAATAGCCAGCCGCTATTTACTCAAATGCTGGAAGCTTGAAGCTATAAGTCTGAAGTGGCTGGAATTAATTTTGGCTCTCTCAGTTGCCCCTAGGTCTCTGAACCCCAAGACTTTCCAGCTTCCAGCTTCCAGCTTCCAGCTTCCAGCTTAAAAGCTGATAGGCGGAAGTGCCGGTTGTGGGATGGCTGTTTTTTCGGTTGGCGCCATGACGGTTGCCACACCGTCAACCACCTTTTTGCCGTCCTGGTTGAACACGCGGGTAGCGATTTTGACCCGGTTTTTCGGCAGCTTTTCGAGCACTTCCAGCTCGATGCTGATGGTGTCGTCCAGGCGTACCGGGCGCAGAAAGCTCATTTCCTGGCCGATATAGATAGTGCCCGGGCCAGGCAGCTCGCAGGCGATGGTTGCCGATATGAGCGCACCGGAAAACATACCGTGGGCGATACGGCCCTTGAAGGGGGTGTTGGCCGCAAAAGCCTCGTCCAGGTGCACCGGGTTTACATCGCCGGACACCTCGGCAAACAGGATCAGGTCGCGCTCTTTGACCAGGTGGTCAACACGAACGCTATCGCCCACATTGAGTTCGTCGTAGGTGCGGTTTTCAAGCATTTTCATCAGCAGGATTTCCTAGGCTGTCGAGTGAAAGAGTGGTCATTATCCAGCTCAGCATGTCGCTGGTAACCTGATCCCGGTTGATCTCGTTAAAGACCTCGTGACGGGCTTGCGGATAGAGCAGCAATTCTACCTTTTTGAGCTGTGCCTGCTGCAAGCGTTGTTGTAATTTGCGTAAGCCGTGGCCGGCGCTGACCGGATCTGCGTCGCCACCCATGATCAGTAGCGGCAAGGTGGGTCTTATGTGCTGCAACTGCTCTCTATTGGCAATTCGCAGCAGGGTTGAAAACAGCTCCTGCCAGTAGTCAGCGCTCAGAGTGAAGCCACACATGGGGTCATTGATATAGGCATCCACTTCGGCTAGATCGCGGCTAAGCCAGTCGAATTCGGTACGATTTGGGGTAAATGCCTTGTTGAATTGACCGAAACTGAGCTTGCCAAGTGTCTCAGCGGCAGCGCCATCCGCGCGCATCAAGCCCTCAATACGTGCCGCTAGGCGGCCAACCCGGCTGAGCCCGGGCGGATGAGCATTGCTTCCACTGAGGATGACTGCATCGATCAATGCCGAATGCTGCAGCAGAAAACCCTGTACCATGTAAGAGCCCATGCTGTGCCCCAGTAGTATCAGCGGAGTGTCAGGGCAGAGTGAACGCACTGACTGGACCCAATGCAGTAGATCGGCTTCCAGTGCCGCCCAGCCCCCCACTAACTGGCCCAGCTGGCTGGCTGCATCAGGCCCGTGGCCACGCAAGTTGGGGGCGTAAACGGCAATGCCTTGGCGAGTAAGAGCCTTGGCCAGCCTGGCATAGCGCGCACCATGCTCTGCCATGCCGTGGCAAATGATCAGATTGGCGCGAATCCGGTCTGCAGGTTGCCATTGCGGCATCATGTTCAAATCGCGGGTGTTAACACTGCTTGAGCTGCTGGCGGAATCCATAGTGGATGGTGTCCTGATTTTTTATTCTGGGTCCTGACAGGTTAATCCAGTGCCTGCGTTCGGGGCGAGAGATGCGTGATATTCACAAACCAAATGAAACACATCCGCAGTTTGTATTTGGTGAGTCAGCTGTTAGTTTTGAGAATCTTTGCGCAATCGACTGACTCAGACAATCGAGTCAGGGCTTGTCGCTAGCCAGATCAGCTCATAACAAATGCACTAAGCGAAAGAGGATAAAAATAATGGACGCATCCTTCTGGGACGATAAACGGCCTAACGGTGTCCCAACCACGATTGATACCGCCCAGTACTCATCAATCATTGATGTCTTCCAGCAAGCCTGTGCCAAGCACGGTGACCGCCCGGCGTTCAGCAATATGGGCGTCACGCTCAGTTATGCTGACCTCGACCGCTATTCCGCTGCGTTTGCCGCCTATCTGCAGCAACATACCAACCTGCAGCCTGGCGACCGTATCGCAGTCCAGATGCCTAATGTGCTGCAGTTTCCTATCGCCGTTTATGGTGCGATGCGCGCGGGGTTGGTCGTGGTTAACACTAACCCTCTATACACAGCCCGCGAAATGCGCCACCAGTTCAAGGATTCGGGCGCGCGCGCGTTGATCTTCATGAATGTGTTTGGACACCTGGTGCAGGAAGTACTGCCCGACACCGAGATCGAATTTCTTTTTGAAGCACGTATTGGTGACATGCTGCCTGGTCTCAAGGGCATCATCACTAATGCGGCAGTTAAATACGTCAAAAAGATGGTGCCTGACTATCAACTACCCCAGGCAGTGTCCTTCAAGAAAGCGTTGAAACAGTGCCAGGGCCAGAGCCCCTCTGCAGTGACCAAAACGCTCGATGACGTTGCCGTGCTGCAATATACCGGCGGTACTACGGGTGTGGCCAAGGGCGCCATGCTGACGCACGGTAATCTGGTCGCGAATATGCAGCAGGTGTATGCCAACATGCAGCAAATTGGCAGCGACGGCAAAAAGATCAGCAACGACGCCGGTGAAGTTGTTATTGCTCCGTTGCCGCTTTACCACATCTTTGCCTTTACCGTTAATTGCATGTGCATGATGATCGCCGGGCACCACAACGTATTGATTACCAATCCGCGGGACATTCCCGGCTTTGTTGCTGAACTGAAAAAGTGGCCGTTCTCCTCAGTTGTTGGCTTGAATACGCTCTTTGTTGCCTTGATGGATCATCCGGAATTTGACCAGATCGACTTCTCGCACCTTAAAACCACAGGCTCCGGTGGCACGGCGCTGGTGAAGGCGACAGCGGAGCGCTGGGAGAAGAAAACCGGCTGCAAGATTGGTGAGGGTTATGGCTTGACCGAGTGTTCGCCCGTGGTGACCTCAAGCCCGGGTGATGGCCTGGCACGTATTGGCAGTGTAGGTCTTGCCGCCGTAGGTACAGCGCTCAAGGTAGTAGATGAGGAAGGTCGTGAGCTGGACATCGGCGAACGTGGTGAGCTGTGCGTGAAGGGGCCGCAGGTGATGAAAGGCTACTGGAACCGTCTTGAGGCAACCGAGGAAGTGCTGGATGCCGACGGCTGGTTCCATACGGGCGACGTGGCAATCATTGATGCTGACGGCTTTGTATCCATTGTTGACCGCATCAAGGATTTGATCATTGTATCGGGGTTCAACGTTTATCCGAATGAAATTGAAGACGTCGTAGCCGCCCATCCCAAAGTAGCCAATGCTGCAGCTGTGGGTGTGCCGGATGAAAAATCCGGTGAAGCCGTTAAGCTGTTTGTTGTCGCAAACTCAAAAGACCTGACCGTTGACGAGTTGAAGGACTACTGTCGGGCTAACTTTACAGGCTACAAGGTACCCAAGTACTTCGAGATCAGAGAGTCTCTGCCTATGTCCGCAGTGGGCAAAATTTTGCGCCGGGAGCTGCGCGACGAGAAGTAGAATTTCTCAGGCGTGTGACTGCTCAGTCAATCACACGAATCGCGCAACAGCGCGTAGTCCGCGTGTTAGAGCCGTTTTCGGGGGTGCTGGTCTGCCCCCGGAAAAGCTGATAGTCTTCGGAACGCCTCGATTGCAGATATAAGGATATTTTATAAATCTGCAGCGAAATGTGCTTATAAGCACCTTAAAACCATAAGACATCAGCGGCAAATTCATGCCGATTGCGTTCAGGAGCGGGCTTTTATGCTTGAGAATTTCTGGAAAGATAAATATCCAGCGGGCGTTTCCTCAGAAATCAATCCCGATCAGTACCCTAATATTCTGGCTGTTCTCAAAGAGTCCTGCGAACGCTTCGCCAATAAGCCTGCTTTTACCAATCTTGGCAAAACGCTCACCTACGGTGAGATTTACACCCTTTCTGGTCATTTCGCAGCCTATCTGCAGAAGCACAGCGGCCTGCAGCCTGGTGACCGTATTGCTGTACAGATGCCAAACGTACTGCAATATCCTGTCGTAGTCTTTGGCGCTATGCGCGCTGGCTATGTCGTGGTGAACACTAACCCGCTTTACACACCGCGGGAAATGGAGCATCAGTTTAACGACTCGGGTGCCAAAGCCTTGGTTTGCCTGGCCAATATGGCTCATTTGGCGGAAGAGGTAGTGCCTAAAACGGGCGTAAAGAAGGTCATCGTTACCGAAGTGGGCGATATGCTGCCGCCTTTGAAACGGTTCCTGGTAAACACCGTGGTCAAGCACGTCAAGAAGATGGTGCCTGCATACTCAATTCCCGGCATGGTCAAATTCAACGATGCCATGTCGAAAGGCCGCAGCCTCTCGTTTACTGAGTCCACACCTGGCGCCGAAGATCTGGCGGTGCTGCAATACACTGGCGGCACAACCGGCGTTGCCAAGGGTGCCATGCTGACCCACCGCAATCTGGTTGCCAACATGTTGCAGGCCAAGGCGCTGATGGGCGCCAACATGATTGATGGCGAAGAGGTGATTATTTGCCCCTTGCCGCTATATCACATCTACGCCTTTACCTTTCACTGCATGGCGATGATGCTCAGCGGTAACCACAATATTCTGATTACCAATCCCCGCGATATGGATGCCTTCGTCAAAGAGCTGGCGCAGCATCGCTTTACCGGTTTTGTGGGTCTCAATACCTTGTTTGCTGGCCTGTGTAATAACGCAGCGTTTCGGGCGCTGGATTTTACCGGCTTCAAAATCACCCTGTCTGGCGGCATGGCGCTGCAGCTGGCTACCGCTGAGCGCTGGAAGGAAGTGACTGGCAGCCCGGTGTGTGAAGGCTTTGGCATGACGGAAACCAGCCCGGTTGCGACGGTCAATCCCATCAGCGACATCCGTTTGGGCACTATTGGTATCCCGGTCCCGTCTACGCTGTGCAAAGTGATTGATGAAGACAATAACGAACTGCCGCTCGGTGAGCGCGGTGAGTTGTGCGTGAAGGGGCCGCAGGTGATGAAGGGCTACTGGCAGCGTAAGGAAGCGACCGAAGAAATCCTCGATGCTGATGGCTGGCTCAAGACGGGCGATATTGCGATTATTCAGGAAGATGGTTATCTGCGCATTGTTGACCGCAAGAAAGACATGATTCTGGTCTCGGGTTTCAATGTGTATCCGAATGAGCTGGAAGACGTTATGGCAGCCATTCCAGGTGTTGCTCAGTGTGCCGCTATTGGCGTGCCGGATGAGAAGTCTGGCGAGGCCATCAAGGTGTTCCTGGTCAAGAGTGCGGGCACCAACCTGAGCGAAGCAGAGGTCAAGGAACACATGCGCAGTAACCTGACCGCCTACAAAGTACCCAAGTTTGTCGAGTTTCGCGACAGTTTGCCGACCACCAACGTTGGCAAGATTCTGCGCCGCGAACTACGTGACGAAGAGTTGAAAAAACTGGCAGGCTAAACGCCTGCAATAGTGGTCGTATTTTTGCGACAATGAAGCCCCGTCTGGCTGAGCCCGGCGGGGCTTTTTCATGCTACAGGATGCTCCATGCCCGCCTCAGATACTCGTACTCCCGACTTTTCCCGTGTTATGGCGGCTGACCGCAACCGCTTGCAGCAGCAGTATCGCAAGCTGGGTGAGGGCGCGGACGCAAAAGCCAGCAGCGACTGGGTCAAACGGTTTGAGGCCTCCGCTGCCAAGGTGGAGGCGCGTCAGGCGAGTATTCCGAACATTCGTTTTGTCGATAGTTTGCCGATCGCCGATAAGCGTGAGCAGATCAAAGCGGCCATTGCTGCGCACCAGGTGGTCGTCATCGCGGGTGAAACCGGTTCGGGTAAAACTACTCAGTTACCCAAGATCTGTCTGGAGCTGGGCCGTGGCACGCGCGGGCTGATTGGTCACACACAACCTCGTCGTCTGGCGGCACGGAGCGTGGCAAGCCGAATTGCTGATGAGCTGGCGACGCCACTGGGTGAACTGGTGGGCTTTCAGGTGCGCTTTACCGATCAAAGCTCTGAAAAGTCGCTGATCAAACTGATGACCGACGGTATCCTGCTCGCCGAGACCCAGAATGATCGATTTCTTAATCGTTACGACACTATCATCATCGATGAAGCCCATGAACGCAGCCTGAATATCGACTTTCTGCTCGGGTATCTGAAAACTATTCTGTCCAAGCGGCCTGATCTAAAAGTGATCATTACGTCCGCAACCATTGACCTTGAACGCTTCTCTCAGCATTTTGATAACGCGCCAGTGATTGAAGTGTCGGGTCGAACCTTTCCGGTGGACGTCTGGTATCGGCCGCTAAGTGCGGAACAGGACGAAGAAGGTAATGTTGTAGAAGAAGACCTGAGTATTGATCAGGGCATCGTCTCCGCGCTACGCGAAATTGATGAGCATGAACGTACGCAGCGGCAGCCGCCCGGCGATGTACTGATCTTCCTGCCGGGCGAACGCGAAATTCGCGATACGGCTGACTATCTGCGCAAGGCAAACCTCAAACACACGGAAATTTTGCCACTCTACGCGCGGTTGTCAGCAGCCGAGCAACAGAAGATCTTTGCCTCCCACGCTGGCCGCCGTGTCGTGCTGGCCACCAACGTCGCAGAAACCTCCCTGACGGTGCCGGGCATCGTCTACGTGATAGATCCGGGTGAGGCGCGTATCAGCCGTTATAGCCCGCGCTCGAAAGTACAGCGGTTGCCGATTGAAGCGGTGTCGCAAGCCAGCGCTAATCAGCGCAAGGGCCGCTGCGGCCGGGTTGCTCCGGGGATTTGTGTGCGCTTGTATGCCGAGGATGACTTTAACGGCCGTCCAGCCTTCACCGATCCGGAGATTCGTCGTACCAATTTGGCGTCGGTGATACTGCAGATGCTGCATCTGCGCCTGGGCCGTATCGAAGATTTCCCCTTTATTGAACCGCCGGATAGCCGCGCCATCAGCGATGGTTTTACCTTGCTGCAGGAGTTGGGCGCGGTGGATCGCGCTGGTGCGATGAGTCATCTGGGTCGGCAATTGGCCCGACTGCCGGTGGACCCGCGAATTGGGCGCATGTTGCTCGAAGGCGCACAGCAGGACTGTCTGCATGAAGTTGCCGTTATTGCCAGTGCACTGTCGGTTCAGGACCCGCGTGAAAGGCCAATGGAGAAGCAGCAGGCCGCAGACCAGGCGCATACGCAGTGGGCCGATGAGGTGTCGGACTTTGCCGCTTTTCTTAACTTGTGGGCAGGGCACGAACAGCAACGTCAGGCGCTGACACAGGGGCAATTGCGTAGTTGGTGTCGGCGCAACTTTCTCAACTTTTTGCGGCTGCGCGAGTGGCGCGAAACCCATCGGCAGATCCGTCTGACGTGCCGTGACCTGGGGCTCAAGGAGAACACCCAGGCCGCAGGCCATGAGTCGATTCACAAGGCCCTGTTGTCCGGCCTGCTTAGTCATCTCGGTAACAAGACCGAAGAAGGGGACTACCTCGGGGCACGGCAACGGCGGTTTCTGCTGCATCCGTCATCTGCGCTGGCAAAGAAGAAACCGGCGTGGGTCATGGTGGCGGAATTGACCGAGACACGACGGTTGTACGGTCGCCTGGCAGCCAAGGTTGATCCGGCCTGGATTGAGCCATTGGCAGCCCACCTGACGAAAACCAGCTACAGCGAACCACACTGGGAGAAAAAACGCGGTCAGGTAGTCGCCTTTGAGCAAGTGACGCTTTATGGGCTAATTATTGTCCCGCGGCGCAAAGTTCACTACGGCCCGATCGATCCCGTGGTGTCGCGCGAGCTCTTTATTCGCCATGCGCTGGTGGGTGGTGAATGGCATGGTCGGGCGGCATTCAACAAGGCCAATCAGCAGCTCATCAGTGAGCTGGATGCGCTTGAGGCCAAGTCGCGTAAACGCGACATCGTAGTGGATGACGAGACGCTGTACCGCTTTTTTGATCAGCATATACCAGCCGATACCGTCCAACTGGCGAGCTTCGAGCGTTGGCTGAAACGCAATGCAGAACAGCAGCCCACGTTATTGCACATGACCCGTGAGGACCTGCTACAACGGGAGGCCGATGAGGTCAGTGCCGATCTCTATCCCGATGTGTTGCGTTGGGAATCGGTTGCGCTACCACTTAGTTATCACTTTGAGCCAGGCCATCGCGAAGACGGTGTCACGGTCAAAATACCGGCTTCGTTGTTACGCCGTATTCCGCAGAGCCGGCTGGAGTGGCTGGTGCCCGGCTTGATCTTTGATAAGTGCGTGGCGCTGGTGCGCGGCTTGCCCAAGGCATTGCGCAAAAACTTTGTGCCGGTGCCCGATTTTGTGCGCGCAGCGCTTGAGCGCATGCCGTTTGCTGAAGGCAGTCTGACCCAGGCACTGGGCCGCGAGCTGACCCGCATGACCGGGGTTCGATTGGATGAGCAGAGCTGGGATAACATTGAGCTGGAAGACCACCTCAACATGCGTATTGAGGTGGTCGACGCCAGCGGTAGCGTGATCTGCAGCGGCCGAGATTACAGTGCGCTTTGCGGTGAGCTGGAAGGGCGACCGATGGAGCCCGAGTCCAGCAGCGATCAAGACGCCTCGCCGCGCGACGAAAATACTCAGCCGCCCGGTTCCTACGCTTTACCCGGTAGTTTGATCCGTAAGCAGGCAGGTATCGCAGTCAATGTTTATCCGGCCTGGGTAGAGCAGGGCGACGAGGTGATTGAAAAGCTATTCGATGTGCCTCAGATAGCCGCTCAGCAGCATCGCCTGGGTATACAGCGCCTGTTATTGCAGGCACTACCGGAACAGGCCCGGCTGCTAAGGCAGAAGACCCAGGCGCTCAAGGATGCGGCTATCTACTATCGCGAGTTGGGCACCCAGAAACAGCTCACCGATGACGTGTTGCTCGGCGCGATTGACCGGGTCTTCCTCGCGGACGCTGAAGAGCTGCCTCGTGACCCCGCGGGGCTCAAGGAACTGCTTGAGCAAAAACGGGCAGATTGGGTCCCCAGTGCTGAACAACTGGCGCAGCAAGTGTTGGGGATACTCAAGCAGTGGCACGGCCTGCGTAAGCGCTTCAAGGGCAAGGTGGAACTGGCTCATGCGCTGGCGATGAATGATGTGCGTGATCAGCTGGCGAACCTGGTCTACCCCGGTTTTGCCCGTACCGTACCCACCGAGTGGCTAGGGCAGTACCCACGCTATTTGAGTGCTATCGAGCAGCGCCTCGACAAGCTGCCAGGCCAGGTGCCGCGTGATCGCGCCTGGACCGACGAACTGCAGGGGTTTTGGCAACAGTATCAGGCGCTAGCCGAGAAAATGCGCCGCGAAGGCCGCTGGGATGCGCGATTGGATGAGTGGCGCTGGATGCTCGAAGAATACCGGGTGTCGCTGTTTGCCCAGCAGCTAGGTACGCGCATGCCGGTTTCGGCAAAGCGCCTGGCGAAACTTTGGCGCGAAATCACAGCCTGAGAAGCAGGCGGCCGTTACACTGGCCGGCAACAACAAAACGCTACAAGGATTTCAGGTGGAGCAGAGTGTGATTGAGACGCACGCGTTAACGGTCAACTCCGTAGAGCTACAACTGCGTTGCTTTGGCAGCGACAACACCGGCGCTGTGCTGTTACTGGTGCACGGTGCCCTGGAAGACGGTCGTGTTTTTCATCCGCGCACTGATCAAGGGCTGGCGGGTACCTTGGTCGCGGCTGGTCACACTGTCTATGTGGTTGATCTGCGCGGCCATGGGGCCAGTCAGCCAGCGCTGGCCGATGCTACCGAAGGGATGACGCAGTCAGCGCTAATCAGCCAGGATCTGCCCGCTGTGCTGGCGTTTATCAGAGCACGCCATGCCGAGCGTCCGCTGTTTTGCGTCGGTCATGGTTGGGGCGGAGTGTGGATGGTGAGTGCCTTGATACGCCATCCTGAGCTCCTTCCCGCTATCAGCGGCTTATTACACTTTGGCGTAAGACGCAGGCAGCAGCATGGCTCCGGACTGACCCGATTAGCGAGCCGATGGGTTTGGCAGCGTCTGTTGCCATTGCTAGGTAAAATCAACGGGGTCATACCGGGTCGCGCCTTGGCGATTGGCACGGCCGATGAATCAACCGCGATCTACGCCGCCAATCTGGCCTGGATGCGCGGCGAATGGCGTGATCTTGAGGATGGTTTCGACTATGCTAGCGCCATAGATAAGCTGGATTGGCCGCCTGCATTGTATCTCGCAGGCGAGTCGGATCGTCAGCAGGGACATATTGGTGATGTGCGTGATTTTGCCCGAGAGATGGGGCCACATGACGCGCAGATCGTGTTGCTGGAGAAAGGGCAGGGCTGTTCCAGGCGTTACAGCCATAACGACCTGCTGACTCACCCGCAGGCGGAAGTCGATCATTTTCCGTTGGTACTCGGCTGGCTTGAACAGCACTTGCCCCGGTAGGTCTGCTGCCTGCAAAAGGTAAATCTACGGCAACAGCTGTCGAATCATATGATTTTACTGTTTGTGAAATAGCATTTCAGGTTGAATTTACGCAGCATTGGTAAACCATGCAGCGTTGTGAAGGCCTGTTGGAAATAGAGAGTGGTTTACCGATCTTGGCGCACTGGCGCTGGGTAAACCGCGTTCATAACACGAAAAGAGGGCCGACCGTGCACAAAGTAGTGATCAGCGGAACAGGTTTGTACACCCCTACAGAAAGCATCAGCAACGAAGAGCTGGTGGAAAGTTTTAATGCGTATGTCGAGCAGTTCAATGCAGACAACGCCGCAGCCATTGAGGCCGGTACGGTAGAAGCGCTGGCCTGTTCCAGCACCGAGTTTATCGAAAAGGCCTCTGGCATCAAGAGCCGCTATGTGATGAACAAAAGCGGTATTCTGGACATCAATCGCATGGTGCCGGATATCCCTGAGCGCGCTAACGAAGAGCAGTCACTGCTTTGCGAGATGGCCGTCAAGGCTGCACACCAGGCGCTTGAGGCCGCAGGTCGCACACCTGCTGATATCGATGCGGTTATTGTGGCTTGCTCCAATTTGCCGCGAGGCTATCCGGCACTGGCCGTAGAGGTGCAGGAAGCACTGGGTATCGATGGTTTTGGTTTTGATATGAACGTTGCCTGTTCTTCTGCCACCTTTGGTATTCAGAATGCAGCCAGTGCCGTGCAATTGGGTCAGGCGCGTGCGGTACTGATGGTGAACCCTGAAGTCTGTACCGGTCATATGAGCTTCCGTGATCGTGACAGCCACTTTATCTTTGGCGACGCCTGTACTGCAGTTGTCATCGAGCGTGCCGATCAGGCCGTGTGCGAGCATCCCTATGAGATCCTGGGTACCAAGCTGCTAACCAAGTTCTCTAATAACATCCGCAACAACTTTGGTTTTCTTAACCGCGCTGACGAGTCGGGTATCGGCAAGGCCGACAAGTTGTTCGTACAGAATGGTCGCAAGGTGTTCCGCGATGTCTGCCCTATGGTGGCCGAACTGATTGGCAACCACCTGCAGGAAGTGGGGCTATCAGTCGAAGATATCAAGCGTTTCTGGCTACACCAGGCCAACCTGAACATGAACATGCTGATTGCGCGCAAGCTGCTGGGTCGTGACCCAAGTGCAGAAGAAGCACCTGTCGTGCTTGATAAGTATGCCAACACCAGTTCAGCTGGTTCTATTATTGCCTTCCACCAGAATCAACAGGATCTGCCCGTTGGTAGCCACGGAGTTATTTGCTCCTTCGGCGCGGGTTACTCGATCGGCAGTGTGGTGGTGCGCAAGCATTAATAGCCGGTCGCACCGGAGGGATCGCCAGTGACAGATGAAGATCTGTTGCTGGCGCGCCTGCGAAGCGGCGAGCAGGCGGCTTATAAAGTCTTGGTTGAGCGTTACCAGGGTGCGATGCGCGCCATAGCCATCGCCATCGTCGGCATGAGCAGTGCCGACGAGGTAGTGCAGGACAGCTGGCTATCGGTCGTGCGTAATATTGATGGCTTCGCCGGCCGAGCGAGCCTGAAGACCTGGCTGCTGACCATTACCGCCAACGCCGCTAAAACTCGTCTGAAAAAGCAACGACGAGAAGTTTTTATCGACGATATTGCCGGTCCGCATGGCACCATAGGCGCTGACCGTTTCAAAGCTGATGGGCACTGGCAACAGTCGCCGCTTGGCTGGCATACCGACTCCCCTGAAGCCCTGCTCGATGAGCAGGAGCTACGCGAGTGCCTGGACCATACCCTGACCAGTCTATCCGAGCTGCAATGCAGTGTCCTGCTGCTGCGCGATCGACAGTGTCTGGAGCTGGAAGAGATCTGTAACCTGCTCGAAATTTCGCACTCTAATGTTCGAGTACTGTTGCATCGTGCGCGCTTGAGCGTCTTTGCAACACTGGAACATTTTGAGGACACGGGCGAATGTTGACGTGCAAGGGACTGGTGGCTCAATCCAGTGATCTTCTGGATGGCAGCTTGAGTTTTAGACAGCGATTAGCCGCGCGGACGCATTTGGCTATCTGTTTTCACTGTCGACGGTTTATCCGACAAATGCGGATCAGCCAACGCGTAATACGTACTCTGCCCGAAGCGCCACTTCCCGATCTTGAGCACTTGCTGAGAGCTATCAGCGAGCAGCGCGCGGCTCAATCAGACGACCATAACGAGCGTTGATTCATATCAGGTTTCAAAAAAGAGCCTGCTTTTGTAACCGCGACAGGTCAGCCTGGTCTAGTTTAGTAGGGAGGCACTCAATGCCTTCATTCAAAAAGACGGAGATTGGCCATGAATAAATTCAATACTGCGATGCTGACCTTGGGTGTCACCTTGGTAAGCGCTGGTGTCAGCGTCAATGCTGCCGAAAACCCTTTTGCTGTGCAGGAGCTGCAGAGCGGCTATAACGTTGCTGACAACCACGGTGAAGGTGACATGGAAGGCAAGTGCGGCGAAGGCAGTTGTGGTGAGGAGAAGGAAGAAAGCAAAAGCGAAGCCGAAGGCAAGTGCGGTGAAGGCACCTGCGGTAACTGAGCAATGACTGTAATTCAGCATTCCGGCCTTAGTGGCGCAGGCCTCGGTCTGCGTCGCAGCCTGCTTGGTGAGATCGCCGATAGTTCGCACGCCGGTGCCGACTTTCTTGAGGTGGCGCCGGAAAACTGGATCAATATCGGTGGCCGCTTTGGTCGCCAATTCCGTGCGCTGACTGAACGCTATACCTTTGCCTGCCACGGGTTGTCATTGAATTTGGGCGGCTTGGCCCCCCTGGATCAGCGGCTACTTCGCGATATCAAGTGCTTCCTCGATGAGCATCAGATCAGTGTCTATAGCGAGCATCTTTCGGCTTGCGCCGACGATGGTCAGCTTTATGACCTCATGCCGGTTCCCTTCAGCGAATTCAACGTTCTGCGTATCGCTGAGCGTATCAATCAGGTGGAAGACGCGTTGCAGCGGCCACTGATCATCGAGAACGTCTCGGCTTATGCCTGCCTGCCAGGTGATATGGATGAGACAGCATTCGTTAACGCAGTATTGCAGGAGGCCGACTGTCAGCTATTGCTGGACGTTAACAATGTATTGGTAAACAGCATTAATTTTGGCACTGATGCCGAGCAGTTTATCCGGGCAATGCCGAGTGCACGCATTGCCTATATGCACATAGCCGGTCATCACGATGCGCAGCCAGGGTTGAAAATTGATAGCCATGGTGCACCGGTGATAGATCCGGTATGGCAGCTTTTGCAACTCGCTTATGCTGAGCATGGCGTGCGCCCAACGTTGCTGGAGCGCGACTTCAATTTTCCGCCGATAGCCGAGTTATATGCTGAGTTGGGGCAGATCCGTGAGATGCAGACGGCAGTGGCTGCGCCCCGGATTTTGCGCGCATGAGCCGCGCTAGTCGCAGTGAACAGCACCAGCGCGACTTTGCGGCACGTATACGTAACCCATCGGCTGCGCCGATTCCCGACGCAATACCGGCTGATCGTGTCGCCGTCTATGAACGATTGTTTTACAACAGTATCGAGAGCTTTGTTCGCGGTACCTTTCCGGTTTTACATAGCCTGCTATCGGCGGAGCGCTGGGCTCAACTGGTCAGCGGCTTTATCGCACAGCACCAGTGCCGCTCACCGTACTTTCTGGAAATTGGTCAGGAGTTTATTGCCTGGCTACAGCAAAGTTATATCAGGGACCTCGATGATCCGCCCTACATGCTGGAGCTGGCGCATTATGAGTGGGTCGAGCTGGCGTTGGATACCGCAACCGCTGAGTTGCCGGTAAAGGCGCCAGAGGGCGGCGTGCTCGACCTGTATAGTAGTACCCTGAGTGCCTCGCCGTTGGCCTGGCCGCTCGCTTATCAATGGCCGGTCCATCGCATAGGCCCAGATTATCAGCCGACTGAAGCACCCGCGCAGCCTACCTGCCTGCTGGTCTGGCGTGATCGCAACGATAAAGTGCGCTTTATGCAACTGACCAGCTTTACCTTCCAGCTGCTGACCCGGTTACAAGAGCGGGCGGGGACGCCAGCAGCCTTGCTTGGCTACGTGGCCGACCAGAACGGGTTAGTCTGCGATGAGGGTTTTCTGGCTAATGGTTTGGCCTTGCTCAACGATTGGGTCGCGCAGGATATTGTGTTGCCTGCTTGAGTCGAGCCCTTGTTACCAGTTAAAGCCTGGTCTCCATTTCTTTTCTATCCTACTGATTTTCCTCGTGACACCTCGATCGCCGTTTGAGCGAACGTCCTCAGGTCTGTGTTCCCGCCAAAAAGTTCCGTTGTCACTGAATGTTCATCTTTGCGCAACTGATTTGAAATATGGCGCTGCCAAGATTCGTTCCAACACCGGGCATCAAGCCGCAAGGCAGCCCAAATGTGTTGTTTAACTGTCAACGCAAAAACACTAATGAGGAAAGACTCAATGACACTGCGTAAGCATTTTGCCGGATTCGCCGTTACCGCCCTGGCAGCTGCCATTCCTGCTGTTGCCATGGCTGACGTAAGCATCTATGGCCGTGCACATGTATCCGTGGACTATCTGGACGACGGTGCGGATTACTCCGAGACCAACCTGTCCAGCAACGCTTCACGTCTGGGTTTCAAAGGTGATCATGAGATTAACTCAAACTTGACTGCTTTCTTTCAGATTGAGCAGGAAATTAATTTCGGCACTGATAGCGATAACACGCTCAATACCCGCGATACGTTCGTCGGTCTGAAGGGTGGTTTCGGTAGCGCTCGTATGGGGCGTTTTGACAGCCCATTCAAAGGCGCTCGCGGTCCCGCTAACCTGTTCGGCGATCAGGTCGGTGATATGCGTAACTTGACCCGTGTGGGTAATGCCCGTTTCGACGAGCGTTATGACAACACGCTTGAATACACCACTCCCGACATGAGCGGCTTCTTTGCCAAGCTGGGTTACTCTGTTCAAGAAGGCGAGGAAGCTGATTCCGACGCAGATGAAAGCGTAATGAGTGGTTCATTGAACTACGCGGGTTCTGCCTTGGAAGCGGCTTTGGCTTATGAGTCTGCGGAAGAAGACACCGGTCGTGGCGAACGTGACGGTATCCGCGTTGCAGCAGCTTACAAGATTACTGATGGCTTCAAAGCGGTTGGTTTCTATCAGACTGTTGACTACACCAGCGACGCAGTAACGGACGCTGTACAAGATCAACTGTCTTCCGATACTTACGGTCTGGGTGCCGAATTTAAGGTCGCTGAAAACACGGCTTTGAAAGGTATGTGGATGACGCGTGATTCAGATGCTGACAACTTTGACAGCGATATGTGGGTTGTTGGTGTTGAGCACAAACTCGACAAGGCTGTCCGCGTCTACGCTAACTACGCTCTGGTTTCAAACGACGAGAACGTCAACTTGACTCCTTGGGCACAAAGTCGTTCCGCTGCACCAGGTGGCACTGTCAATGAAGACGCCTCTGGCTTGTCTGTAGGCCTGCGTTACGACTTCTAATCTGGTTATTAGTTAACGGATTGAAGTACTCCCCAAAGCCGGGCTGTTTGTAAAAGCAGCCCGGCTTTGTCATTAAAGTGAAACGATACGGTCTTAATCTTGTCGCCCAGTGGTCACCTAATCATGGCCATGGCTTGATCAAACGCTATCTTCACTCGTGCTAGGAGTTTTAACCCATGCGTCATCTGCTTTGTATCGCCGCCGCTGCGCTGCTATCAGCCTGTGCTCAACAGGCTCCTGTTAAACTTTATTCCGGTGCCGAGCAGCCGGTGTCACAGGTGGTCGTGGTAGAAATGCCCAATACGCTGGAAGTGCTGGATATAAATGGCCAGCCAGCTCCGGCAGCGAACGCGATGGTAGGTAATAAGACACGCCAGCTGCTGCTTCAGCCTGGTGAGTATCGTATTAACGCTTACTTTGAAAATGGCTACGACATCGGTGGTGGTCTGAGTCACGAAGTGGTGCGTACTCGCAGTGCTACCTTCAAAATTGACGGCAACGCCGGCGAAGTATGGCGCTTGGAATTTACTGAGCCGAATAACCTGAAGGAAGCCCAGGACATGGAGAATAGTTTCTCTGGTGCCGCCGTTAACACTCGGACAGGAGAGCGCGTCGCGACAGAGAAGGGCCCTGCTTACGTATCTCTGTTGGGACAGATGCTGGGCTCCGGTGGCGTGGCTGTGCCAGACGCGGGCACTGCTATCGCTCCGCTTGGCAGCCAGCAGCAGGCTGCTCATAGCGTCGCTGCAGTACCTGCACCCTCTCAGGCCGCTACTCCCGTTCAGACCCTGCCAGCGGACGCCGCAACGCTATCGACGCTCAAACAGATTTGGCTGATGCTTTCCCCGCAGAGCCGCGAGGCTTTTATTGACTGGACTGCCCAGTAAGTTTTTTGGTTTTTGTGTTGCTCCTTATTCCCCCGCTTGCGGGGGATTTTTTTGTCTTTTAATAATCGACCGCTTTTTCGCTTGCCGCCATTGCCCATAGATGCGCCCCGACCAGCGCGCGGTAAGGGCTGAATGCTGCCAGCCAGGCGGCGGTTTGGCGCTGATCCGGGGTTTCCGCTTGTGCCAGCAGCCTTTGCAGTCGCTTGCGAATGACCACGTCACCGTGCAACGAGCCGTCAAGCAAACCAAAACCACGCAGCATTAGATAGCTCACTGTCCAGGGTCCGATGCCACGCAGCGCCAGTAGTTTGGCTGCCAGCGCCTTGGGGTCCAGATCCTCGGCGCAACGCCAATGCCGAAGCGGTAGGTTGTCATTGATGGTTTCCTGCGCAAGCGATAACAGGCTTTTGGCCTTGCTTTGCGATAAGCCACAGGCGGTCAGTTGCTCAATGCACAGACCCGCGAGGATATCTGCATCCGGATGGCAAGTAAGCCCGCCACTGTGTGGCACGCCATGCTGTTGGATCAACCTGCGGCGTATCGATATCGCTGCTGCAACGCTGATCATCTGGCCAATAATCGCCCAGCAGCCAGCCTCGAAAGGGGTTATTGCTTGCGGTATACGCAATCCGGGTGTGGCAGCAATAAGAGGGCCGATCTGCGGGTGTTGGCCATAACGTTGTGCGAATACATCCACTGGCTGTGACAGGCCTAGAATGTGCTCACCCCATGCCACCAGATCATTGCGGCTTAGGGGAGTGGGTCTGTCGCTCTTCCAGCTAATGCTGGCGACGCCGCCATGGCTGAAGTTGATTGTCATGGCAGCCGGTATGCCCTGATACAAGGTGGCTTTGCTAACTGTCGTTTGTTGCACGACTTCAGCCAGTTGCTGATTATCACGTTGATAAAAACGCAAAACGTCATACACCCGAAAATCCCGGGGTAGGCTGAGCGTGACGCTCAGTTGGCTGCCTTGGGCCATATCAGATGTCCTCTCGTCGGGTTGCAATACTTGGCTTTGGCGCGTTAGCAGTAACCAGCAGGCGTGATCGCGCATTTAGTAGTGAATTTCGTTCGGTATGGACGCCGTGTTGTGGCACTCTTTGCGCTATGAACTTACGCCAGCTTACGCATATCGATCAGGTCAACGCCAGCCAATGGGATGCGCTATTGCCCAGTGGCTATCCCTTTTTGCGCCACGGTTTTCTTGCCGCATTGGAGCGTAGCGGGTCGGTTGGTATTGATGCCGGTTGGGTACCTGCGCATTTGGTCGTAGAGAACGCCGATGGTAGCTTGCAGGCACTGTTGCCGCTTTATCAAAAAATGCATTCCTACGGTGAGTATGTCTTCGATTGGCAATGGGCGGAGGCCTGGGAGCGGGCAGGGCAGTCGTATTATCCCAAGCTGCTCGCCGCTGTGCCTTTTTCACCGGTACAAGGGCCGCGCCTATTGGGCCGTTGTGAGGCCAGCCAACAGCTCATTCTGCAAGCGCTGGATGAGACCCTGCAACGCGGTTTGGTCTCGGGGGTAAACCTGCTGTTCAATCAAGACAGTGATAATTCTCTGTTGGAGCGTGCCGGCTGGGTACAGCGGTTGGGCTGCCAGTTCCATTGGTTTAACCGTGGGTACAGCAGTTTTGATGATTTTCTCGCTGCTTGTAGCTCGCGCAAGCGCAAGAATTTTCGCAAGGAGCGGCAGTCCGTAGCGGCGCAAGGCATCCATTTTGAATGGCATCAAGGGGCGGAGATTACTGAAACGCATTGGCAACGGTTTTTCCCCTTTTATGCGGCGACCTATCTCAAGCGTGGTCAGCAGCCCTATCTCATGCGTGCTTTTTTCAGTGAGCTATCTGCCGAGCTACCTGAGGCAGTGCGCCTGGTCTTTGCCCGTCAGGACGACCGAGACGTCGCCGGTGCGCTCTTCCTCGTTGGTGACGACACCTTGTATGGCCGCTATTGGGGATGTCTGGAAGAATATGATCGGCTGCATTTCGAAACCTGTTTCTATCAGGGCATGGATAGATGCATAGCCGAAGGGCTTAGCCGCTTTGATGCCGGCGCGCAGGGCGAACATAAACTGGTGCGTGGCTTTGAGCCGGTACTAACCCAGTCCTGGCACAAGTTGCAGCCAAGCTTGCATGAAGCGGTAGCGGACTTTCTTGAGCGCGAGCGCGCCGGGGTGAGGTCTTATCAGGCGGAGTCTGCAGGTTTCCTGCCATTCAAACAGGAAACCTGACGATAACTACTCTGCTTACTCGGCGTCCAGAACCTTGGCGCTGAGGATGGTGACGGGGTTGCGTGGTACATCTGAGTGTCCCGCTTTACTGGTAGTGGCCACCTTGCCGATGGTCTCTACCACGCCTTCACCGCTGACGACTTTACCGAATACCGCATAGCCAAAGTCACGGCTGCCGTTGTTCAGAAAGTCGTTGTTACCCAGGTTAATGAAGAATTGGCTGGTTGCACTGTCAACTACACCGGTACGCGCCATCGCCAGGGTGTAGCGGTTATTCATCAGGCCATTGTCTGCTTCATTCTTGATCGGATTGCCCACTTCCCGCTGGCGCATGTTTGCGTCAAAACCACCGGTTTGGATCATGAAGCCAGGGATGACACGATGGAAAATAACCCCGTCGTAATGCCCGGATTCAACATAGCGCAAGAAGTTGGCTACGCTGATGGGTGCAGCCTCTTGGTTCAACTCAACCACAATGTCACCCAGCGAGGTGGATAGCTGGACGCGCGGATCATCGGCCAGCGCAGTGCAGCTCAGCAGCATTAGGGTGGCAGCACCCAATAGGTGTTTCAGCATCTTTTACTCCGTCATTATGTGGTCCTGCTTAGGCAGGATCTATTTCGTGGGTAAGGGTCCGGGTGGCGTCCACCTGTTGCAGAAAATCGAGCAGAAGGCTATTGAACGCCTCGGGTTGATCAACGGGTGTAGCGTGCCGTGAATCGGCGATGACTTCCAGTCTGGCATCACCCAATCGACTCACATAGTTGCGTTTTTGTTCCACCGGCGTGTAGTCCTGGTCCGCACTGACGACCAGCACCGGGCAAACAATGCGGTCCAGCTGAGCGCTCACACCCCAGCCGACGATAGCGCGAAGCGAGGCCAGGTAACTGCGGCGGTCGTTTTCGCACCAGCGGGCCTGAAAGGTATCGCGATGATGTTGCTGATCCGGCTTGGGGAATAACATTTTGCCCAGGCCACTGGCGATAGCGCGCATGGGTAGGATATGGGCGAAAAACAGGCGTTTACCCGCCATCCAGTATTCTGCAGGGCGTCTTGGGATAACCTCAGGCGCACTGTTGACGATGGTCAGGCTGGCAGGCGTTTCTGGTGAATTGGTCGCTAGCTGAAAGGCAATCATGCCGCCCATCGACAGCCCCACAATATGCGGTTTTTCCAGCTCCATGGCCTGGATGAAAGCCAAGCAGTCTGCGGCAAAGAGGGGGATAGAGTAGCCGTTACCCCCTTTTTCGGTTTGGCCATGACCGCGACTGTCGAGACAGAGCACGCGGTAATGTTCGGTCAGTGCCGGAACCTGGTATTCCCAGTCGCGTTCACTTGAGCCAAGTCCGTGCAGCAGCAGCAGGGGTGGGCCACTCCCCTGATCGGTATAGTGAAACAGGCAGTCATTCAGTCTGATCTGCGGCATGCGATGCGTCCCTGATGGCCAAAGTCCCATTCTAGACACGGACTTGCTGCAATGAGAAGCCTGCAATCAGGCTGTCATCGAATGTTCAATCAGCAGATCTGCGAGAATGCGCGTAGCAGGGCCCATGGGGCGCTCACGGTTGGCATACAGAAACAGGTAATGTGAGCGGCGCGCACCCTGCTGTAGCGGCAGTATCTTTAGCTTGCCAGCGGCGACCTGCTCACTGATCTCATGCTCTGGCAGCCAGGCGAATCCTAGACCACGGGCTACCAGTTTGGCGGCGGTAGACAGGCTGGCTACCGTCCAGCGCTGCTCTGCACCCAGCCAGCCTGAGTCGCGGGGTTGGCGCTTGCCTGAATCACGAATAACGACCTGCAGATGGCCTTGTAAATCATCGTGGTTCAGCGTGCGTTGCAATTGGTGTAATGCATGCTCTGGGTGAGCAACCGCGATGAAATCAACGGCGTTAAGTTGCTGCGGCAGAAACCCGGCAATACTGATGCCTGAGATGGCCAGGTCCGCGCTGCCGTTGACCAGGCACTCTTCAACGCCGGAAAGTACCTCCTCACGGAGCTGAACGCGGCAGCCATGGCTGGCGGGCATGAAGGCCTGCAGCGCGGTCGCCAGTCGCTCGGCGGGGTAGGCCGCATCTACTACCAGATTCACTTCGGCCTCCCAACCCAACTCCAGCTGGTGGGCGAGCACTTCCAACTGACTGGCTTGCTCTACCACTTGCCGTGAACGCCTCAAGAGTGTTGTTCCTGCCTCAGTCAATACCGCTTTACGACCTTCTATTTCCAGTAGCGGCACCCCGAGCTGTTCCTGCATGCGCGCTATGGTGTAGCTTACCGAGGATTGTGAGCGGTGCAGGGCCTCTGCTGCCTGGGCATAGCCGCCATAATCAACGACGGCTTGCAGCGTACGCCACTGCTCAAGGGTTACCCGGGGTGCTTTCATCTCAACTACCTCTTATGGCGCTTGCGAGCCAGTGCGCTTAGCGCCAAGCTGCTAGAGTTACTGATTGCGGCCGTGCGATAACGGCTAATAACAAGGAGCTTCACCATGTCTCGTCTCAACTCGATCTTGCTGGTCGGTTGCCTGCTGCCGGCCGTCGCCATGGCCTCTTTTCCTATCGACGTTGAAATGAACGCCAACGGGGTCAGTGTGTCGGCTACGTCGGCTGACGTTAGCAACGTTGCTACAGTGACGTTAACAAATAACGGCAGCAATACTGCGCAATGCGAAGCCACTTTTATCAGCGGGCCAGAGCGCCCTTTTCCGCGACGTACCCAACTGGATGCGGGTGAGAGCACAGTGCTTACTCAGCACTTTGAACGAGAGATAACGCGCGTTCGCGTTAGCGTGAACTGTAAAGCTAAGTAAACATATCAGTTTTGTCGATTGTTATAAGCGTATTTTTGCGCTTTTATATCTTTTTATTGGGTCTAATATACCTCCATCACAACACATTTGATGGAGGCTTTTTATGCAACAGATCCTGGTAGTTCAAAGCAGCGCGCGTCAGAACGGTTCTCTGTCACGTGAATACACCGCTAACCTGGTAGCCAAGCTGCAGGCGCAGCATCCTGAGGCTAAGGTAGTGACGCGCGATATTGGCGCGAACCCGGTACCGCACCTTGACGAGACCCTGCTTAACGGCTGGATGAAGCCCGCAGACCAGCAGACTGATGCAGACCGCGCCGCTGACGCCCGCTCCAATGAGCTGGTAGATGAGCTGCTGGCCAGTGACATCGTGGTCATCGGCTCGCCGATGTATAACTTCGGTATTACCTCGACGCTAAAAGCCTGGTTTGACCACGTGCTGCGTGCCGGCCGTACGTTCAAGTACACCGAAACCGGCCCTGTTGGTCTGACGCCTGATCGCAAGGTTTACATTGTGGCCTCGCGCGGTGGTCGTCACCAGGGTTCACCGCTGGATCATCAGCAGCCTTACATCACCACGGCTTTTGGTTTTATTGGTATTCAGGATCTGACTTTCATACATGTGGAAGGTCAGGCAATGGGTGAAGAAGAGGCCGGTAAGGGTCGTGCTGAGGCTGATAAGGCGCTGAGTGAGTTGGCTGCCTGATCAACTGGGCAAAGCTCTGTCTTAGCGACAAAAAAGCCGGGGCGCTTCAGCACCCCGGCTTTTTTATGCTGCCGTTACTCGGTCATTACGCCTGCGGTATAGCGTTGCAGTAGGCGCGGTTGAAGTAGATCAAGCCGTCGCCGCTATCCTGCTGCCGGAGACCAACAATCTCACAGATGAGTATGTCGTGGCTGCCAGCGGCGACTCGATTGATAATGCGGCAATCAAAGTTGATCAGCGCGTCATCGAGCATGGGAGACCCTGTGCACTCGGTGTGCCAGTCAGCGGTCGCAAAACGCTCTTCCATCGACGACTTGCCACCAAACAAGTTTGATAGGGCCTGGTGTTTGGAGGTCAGGGTATTGACGCACAGGTGTCCGTTAGCGCTGAAAATATCGTATACCGATGCACTTCGGTTGAGACACACCAGCAAACTGGGTGGCTCATCAGAAACGCTGCAGACTGCGGTTGCAGTGAAGCCGGCGCGACCGGCGGGCCCATCGGTAGTGACCACGTTGACGGCGGCGGCAAGTACCGACATGGCGTTACGAAATGCGTCGCGGCTAACTTGCATAGGCGCTGTCTCTTGAGTTTGGACTGCCAACATGGCGAACTCCTTCAGGTAAGTATGCAGGTTTTTGAATAGGACAGGCGAGGGAGGCGATCAAATACCTTGCTGCTGTCACCGTAACCCAGATTGATCAACAGGTTCGATTTCCAATGGCTGTCACTGAAAAAGGCCTGGTCCAGCGCATTGGCGTCGAAACCGGACATGGGCCCGGTGTCCAACCCCAGGCTGCGGGCGGCCATGATGAGATAGGCCGCTTGCATGGAGCTGTTGCGGAACGCGGTCTCGTGGATGAGTTCTGGGCTACCGGTAAACCAGCTACGGGCATCGGCATGCGGGAAAAGCTCAGGCAGTGCGTCATAAAAGCGGCTGTCGTAGGCGACGATAACCGTCACAGGCGCGCTCATGGTTTTCTCAAGGTTACCGGATGACAGGCACGGCTTGAGCATCTCCTTGCCCTGACGGGTGCGCACGAAAACGAAGCGCGCAGGACTGCAGTTGGCCGAGGTCGGTCCCATTTTTACCAGGTCGTAAAGTTGTTCAAGCAGGCTGTCGGCTACCGGCAGATCTTGCCAGCCATTGTGGCTGCGGGCTTCGGTGAAAAGTTGCGCGAGCGTATTTTGATCCAGTGATTGCTGCATAGTGCCCTCGTTCAGGCGAATGTCTTGGTGGTATGCGTAACGCTGGCTATGAAATCGCGTAGCGTTGCATTGATGGTGTCTGCGCAGGTGACGCTGGAGGCGTGGCCGCCGTACTCAAACAGCTTCAGCTGCGAATGGGGCAGTGTGTTCTGCAGCTCCTGCGAGCAGGTCCAGGGCACGAGCATGTCGTCACGATTGGCGATCAGTAAGGTCGGCTGCGCAATGCTCATGAGTGCTTCGCCTGGGCCAAACTTCAGTAGCGCGTTGATACGGCGTAACAGATTGGCTTCTGGCGGAAACCCTGCGAGCTGTCGCCTTTCTTCTACTAATAGCTGCTCGATGTGTTCGGCTATCCAGGTGGGCGGGTAAAGAAATAGTGCTTGGGCTTCGACGTAGGCGGCAGGACCCGCGCCAGCGAGTAGCTGTTTACGCACCGAAAAGCAACGAGCGGTATGCGGACTGGCACTGGCCCAGGCATTCATCAGCGTCAGGCTGGCAAGCCCTGGCGCCTTTTGTAGCGCAAGCTCCAGTCCGACCAGGCCGCCCAGCGCATGGCCAATCAGATGGTACTCGCCAATATCATGAGCGCTCAGCAAGCTGACCAGTTCATTAGCCATGCTGCCAATGCTGTAGCCCTCTGGCAAGGTCGCGGGACTTTGTCCGGTGCCCAACTGATCGTAGAGAACCAGACGGAAGTCCTTGCCCAGCTCGTTGAGCTGGGGCGTCCAGAAATGGGCGGCACCGCCGAGCCCCGAGCTGAATACCAGCGTTGGGGCATCGGCTTCCTGGCGGCCATGGAACTCGATATGCATACCAGCGCTCATGCCTTTAGCCGACATGCGCGATGCTGGCGATTTCGATCAGTGCGTCGGGTTTTACCAGACCGCACTGGATGCAGTAGCGCGCTGGTTTTTCGCCCGGAAAGTACTCGGCATACACTGTGTTGACGGCGGCGTAGTCGCTCCAGTCGCGCACCATAATCATATTGAAGGTGACGTCATCCATAGTGCCACCGGCTTCTTCGACGACGCCCTTGATGATTTCCAGCACGTGGCGCGTTTGCGCTGCCGCATCACCCACATGGACTACGTTGTTTTCCTTATCGAAGGGCAGGGTGCCGGACACGTAGAGAATGCCGTCTGCCATTGAGCCAGGAACGAAAGGGGCCAAAGGTTTGCCGGTGCCTGCTGGAAGTACAGTTTTCTTGCTCATGCGGTTGCTCCTTGGTTCTGGGTAGAGGTGGCGAGGGTGGTGCAAAAGTCATCGACAGTGCTAACCCAGCCAAAAAAGGTTTCGATGTTGTAGAGCGAGGCCTGCTGCACGTAATCAGGGCCTGCCTGATGGGTGGCATCGGCCAGCACTACGCCAAAGTATTCGAGGAAAAAGCCGTCACGCAGCGTGGATTCCACGCAGACGTTGGTGGCAATACCGGTAAACACCAGGTTGCGGATGCCGCGGCTACGCAGCAGGCTATCGAAGGCAGTGTTGAAGAAGCCGCTATAGCGTGGTTTGGGTACGACCAGATCGCCAGGCTGTGGTTTCAGCTCATCGACCAGGTCATAGTCCCAGGTGCCCTTGGCCAGTAGCGTACCCATCAGTTCCGGGTTCTTGCGCATGGTCTTCATGGCGTTGGACTTGTGCCAGTTAGGCGAGCCGGGGCCACCTGCTTCGGCGTACTCCGGGTCCCAGCCGTTCTGGAAAAAAATCACCTGTACTCCAGCGGCGCGTGCCGCTTTTATCGCCTTGGCGATGGATTCGATCACCGGGCCAGTGCTGGAAATATCAAATCCAGCCAGATCCAGATAGCCGCCCTTGGTGGAATAGGCGTTCTGCATGTCGACCACGATCAAGGCGCTGTCGTTGGCGTTGATGGCCAGCGATTCCGGACGTGCCGGTAAAATCATGCTGTTGTCGTGGCTATGATTGGGCGCGTAGCCAACTACCGGGCTGCTTGAACTGTTCATCAAGCGCTCTCCAACATGTCGACTACGTGCTTGCGACTCTTCATCAGCGGCTGGATCTTTTGACCGAAGTTTTCGATGCCTTCAACAAAATCATCAAAGGTGAGCATCACGCCGCTGGTGGCCGGTACTTCTGCGATTTCGTCGAGCATTTTGGCGACATTCTCGAAAGAGCCGACCAGGGTGCCCATGTTGATATTGACGGCTGAAGTGGGGTCAGCCATCTGACGAATATTGGTATCGCCCTTGGACTTGGTGTCGGCGGCGCCTTGCTGTCCCAGCCAGGCGACCGCTTCTTCATCAACGCCTTCTTTATAAGAGTCCCAACGGGCACGGGCGGCTTCGTCGGTCTCGTCGGCAATCACCATAAAGAGCGCTACCGAGGAAACGTCGCGGCCGCTCTCGGCGATGGCGTGCTCCAGTCGCTCTGCGGTGGGGGCGAAGGCCTTGGGCGTATTCACACCCTTGCCGAAGCAGAAGTTGTAATCGGCATACTTGGCGGTAAAGGCCATACCAGCTTCACTCTGACCGGCGCAGATAATCTTCATGTCGGCCTGCGGTTTTGGGCTTACTCGGCAATCTTCCATCTGGAAGTGCTCGCCCTTGAAGTCGCTGGTACCGGTGTTCCACAAGTCACGCAGCACGGTGGCATATTCGCTCAGGTATTCGTACCGGTTGGCAAAGAACTCATCGCCGGGCCACAACCCCATTTGTGAGTACTCGGGTTTCTGCCAGCCAGTGACCAGGTTGACCCCAAAACGGCCATGGGAGATGGAGTCGATGGTTGACGCCATGCGCGCAACGATCGCGGGTGGGATAGTCAGAGTAGCGGCGGTGGCGAACAGCTGGATGCGTTCTGTTACTGCAGCCAAGCCAGCCATTAGCGTGAAGGATTCCAGGTTGTGCTCCCAGAATTCAGTCTCGCCGCCAAAGCCGCGCAGTTTGATCATCGAGAGCGCAAACTCGAAGCCATAATGTTCGGCACGCTGGACTATGGTCTTGTTCAAATCGAAGGTCGGCATGTATTGCGGTGCGTTTTTTGAGATCAGCCAGCCGTTATTGCCAATGGGGATGAAGATGCCTACGTTCATTGCTCTGCCCTCAGGGTCTGGTAATAGAGTTGCCTCAGTGCAGGCAGGGTTGCACTGCACTTTGGCTGTACGAAGGCAAAAGCATCAAGCGTGCCATATTCAGGTTTTCTTTATTTATCAATGGCCTGATTGTTTTTATCTAACTATCACGGACCAGTTAGTCCGAATTAGAGCACTTGGTTTGTGCGCCTCGGTCCGAATTGGGGCGTTGAGCAAGGCTTGAGCTATAGGCAGTACAAGAGGGTAGAATGCGGTCAACCAAGGGATGAGGCTGGAACCAGAGTGAGCAAACAGATACCACGGCCAGGTGTGCCTGCGAAGAAGCCAACGGCAAGAAGCCGGGTGCCAAGCGAGGCAACATTAAACAGACGCAAGCGCCTGATGGAGACCAAGCGCAGCGCAATTATGGAAGCCGCGCTGGATATCTTCTCGCGCTATGGGCTGCACGGCACCAGCCTCGACCAGGTAGCCAGCCAGGCCGATGTATCCAAAACCAATCTGCTGTACTACTTCGCATCCAAGGATGACTTGTACATCAATGTATTGCGTCAGTTGATGGAGGTATGGCTGCGTCCCTTGCAGGCTTTTACCGTTGAGCAGGATCCGGTGGAAGCGATTGGTGACTACTTAAAGGTCAAGCTCGAGCTGTCGCGTGATCATCCAGCCGAGTCACGCTTGTTCTGTCTTGAGGTGATTCAAGGGGCGCCATTGCTTCTGGAAGAACTGAGTACATCACTGCGCGATATTGTCGAGTCCAAGGTTGCGGTCATCAATGCCTGGATTGCCGCCGGCAAGCTCGCCCCGATTGAACCTCACCATCTTATCTTTTCGCTTTGGGCAACGACCCAGCACTATGCCGACTTTCGGGTGCAAGTAGAGGCGGTGTCCGGGCGCACGCTCGACGACCCTGCTTTCTTCGCTGAAACGCTGGCCAACCTCAAGCTGCTGGTCCTGCAGGGTATTTGTCCTCGGCCTTGATGCTGCCAGGCATTCCCCATGTTTGCAGTCTTTACCCTCCAGAAGGCGCTAGATAGTGCAAGGTGGTGCGGCCAATAACCTCTGTATACCTGGCATTGCCGCCCCGTTATTGGGCTGTCCGCACAAACCGGGTGCTCTGAATCAGACCAGTTGATCAAAGTTAAGCCTCGGCAAATCTTCAATACCTTGTTATTCAAAGAAAAAGCGTTATTGGCATAGTTGCTGCAATTGTTTTCCTCGTTCGGAAACGGCGGGCGATTTGATTCGTCTGCGGATTCTTCAGTTCGGGTAGCTGGTTGAGCTGGCGCCTGAGTTTTAGTCGGAGGATGCAATCGTATGACGCTTCACTATGTTCCCATCATCGATCTTGGCCCCTATTTCAGCGGAACCGCCGAGGGCAAGGCGGCTGTGGCCAAAGCAGTCAATCAAGCGTGTCGTGATATTGGTTTTCTGGTTATTACTCAGCATCAGATCCCCGCCGAGTTGATTGAGCGCGTCAGCAAATTAACCAGCCAATTCTTCGATTTGCCTATGGATGAAAAACGCAAGGCAAACAGGCCGCGCCCGGATATGGTGCGCGGTTACAGTGCAGTGGCCGAAGAGAGTCTCTCGTACTCCATGGAAGAAGCCGCGCCCGGTGACCTGAAAGAATCCTTTTCGATCGGACCATTGAATGTGCCAGATGAACCTTATTACTCAGAGGAACAGGCGGGTCCGCACTTTGCGCCTAATGTCTGGCCCACGGCGTTGCCCGGATTTGATGCAGCTTACGCGGAGTACTTTGAGGCGATGGGTGATCTGGCCCGAAGCCTGATGCGTATTTTTGCGCTGGCGCTGGCGCTGCCGGAAACCTTCTTCGACGACAAGATCGACAACCACATCAGCATGTTTCGCAGCCTGCGTTATCCGCATCTCAAAGAGGGTATCGAGGACGGCCAATTGCGTGCTGGTGCCCATACCGACTACGGCAGCCTGACCATCGTTAAACCCGACGGTGCCCTCGGCGGACTGCAGGTGTGCAACCGCGAAGGCGAGTGGGTCGATGTGCCCTACGTTGAAGACGGTTTCGTGGTCAATATTGGTGACCTGATGATGCAGTGGACCAACGACCAGTGGATCTCGACCCTGCACCGCGTGGTGAACCCGCCGGAAGACGTAGAAGGCGAGCAGCAGCGGCAGTCGCTGGTGTTCTTCCATCAACCCAACTACGACGTGATGGTTGAGTGTTTGCCGAGCTGTTTGCCAGAAGGCGAGACACCACGCTACGCACCGGTTAGCTCGGGTGATCATCTGCAATCCAAGTTTGTCCGTCAGACGACTTTTGGCGGGAGCAAGGTGGCCTGATATGAGCAAACTTTCTTATGTAAACGTCTTTGCTCGCGATATCGACGCGTTGAGCGGTTTCTATCAGCGCGTGTTCGGCTTCCCGGAAGTCGAGGCTATTCGCTCACCGATTTTTCGCGGTCTTGACGCTGGTACCTGCTGCATCGGTTTTAATGCGCCCGACGCTTATGACCTGCTGCACCTTACCGAGTATGCAGAAACCAGCGGCTGCAAGTTCCTGTTGAATATCGATGTCGACAGCCCCGATGACGTGGACCGAATGGTACCGATCGCCTGCGAGCACGGCGCTACTCTGATCAAGTCGCCCTATACCACTTATTACAACTGGTATCAGGCCGTTCTGATCGACCCGGAAGGTAATGTTTTCCGGATCAACCACATGCTTTAACCCCTGTTTATTCAGATTACCCACCGCAAGAAGGATTTTGGCAATGAAAAAACTGCTCACGGGCACCTTGTGTGCTCTGGCCGCGTGCGGCCTGATGAACTCTGCTTCGGCGGAAGAAGACGGCTTTACCCTCAAGGGGCCGGCGAAAATCGCCATGCTTTATATCAGCCCACGCAATGACGGTGGCTGGACCCAGGCCTTTGATGAAGCGCGCCAACGCCTGGAAACCGATATTGATCAGAAGATTCAGTACGTGGAGAGCGTGCCGGAAACAGCATCAGCCATCAAACCAACAGTTGAACGTCTTATTCAGCGTGGCTCCAACATCATCATCGGCACTGCCTTTGGTTACTCCGATACCTTCAAGGAGTTGGCGGACAAGTATCCCGATGTGGCGTTCCTGAACGGCTCAGGCACAACCAACTCCGACAATCTGGAATCTTTCTACGGTCGTACCTATGAAAGTCAGTACCTGTGCGGTATGGCGGCTGGTGCAGCATCGCCAACGGGCAAGCTGGGTTTTGTCGCGGCCAACCCCTTTGGCCAGGTTAACTGGACCGTGAACGCCTTCGCCATGGGCGCTCAGGAAATGAATCCCGACGCGACCGTTACGGTTATTTACACCGGCGCCTGGAATGATCCGGTCAAGGAACGCGCCGCAGCTACGGCTCTGATTGATCAGGGCGCAGATGTTATTGGCCAGCATGTTGATAGCCCAACGCCGCAAATCGTTGCGCAAGAGCGTGGTGTTTATGGCACCGGCCACCACCGCGATATGAGCGAGTTTGCCCCTGAAGCCACCGTGTGTTCTTCCGTCTGGGTGTGGGATCGCTTTCTGGCTCCCGAGCTGAAGAAAATCATGGCGGGGAACTGGCATCCTGCCGAGAACGGCGCGTTATTGTCGATGGAGCAGGGCGGTACTGACGTTTCCTGCTGTGGCAAGGCCGTTAGCGACGAAGACAAGGCCGAGATCATGGCGGCGCGCGACGAGCTGCTCAAGGGTGAGAAGCTGATTTACGCTGGCCCGATTTCCGACCGTGACGGCAACGTCAAAGCGGCAGAGGGAGAGAGCCTGGATGACGGCCAACTGTGGTCGATGGATTGGTTCGTCAAGGGAGTGGTTACCCAGCAATGAGTCATACGAACGCGATCCAACTCGATGCCGTCAGCAAATCCTTTGACGGCTTCAAGGCCCTTTCCGAGGCATCCTTTACTGCCTGCTGGGGCGAAGTCCATGCCCTGTTGGGTGAGAATGGCGCAGGCAAGTCGTCATTGATGAACATTGCCGCTGGGCTCTATGCACCGGAAACCGGATCGCTGTTCATTGACGACAACCTGGTGCGCCTCAAAGGGCCACTGGATGCAGCAAACCAGGGCATCGGGATGGTGCATCAGCACTTCAAGCTGGTCAAACCCTTCACCGTAGTGGAGAACATACTGCTGGGCTTGCGCACGGAGCAGGCCCTCGGTTACCGCAAACGCTTGCAGCAAACCGCCGAGGACATCAAGGCCATGGCGGCCAAGCTGGGATTCAGCATTGATCCCTTTGCGCGGGTTGATCAGTTATCGGTTGCCGAGCAGCAGCGCGTTGAGATTCTCAAGGTGCTGTTGGCCGGTGCTCGTATTCTGATTCTGGATGAACCTACTGCAGTACTCACCGATGCGGAAGCAGAGAACCTGCTGACCACGGTGACCAATTTTGCTCATCAGGAGGGCGCTGCCGTCATCCTGGTGACGCACAAAATGAATGACGTCATGCGCTACGCCGATCAAGTGACGGTGATGCGCAGCGGTCGCACGGTCGCCAGCCTCAAGCCGCAATCAGTGTCGGTTGGCGAGCTGGTCAAGCTCACCGTGGGCGATGCGCCAACGCCACCGCAGATCCCTGCCAGCCGCGCGGCCGGCGAGGTAAAGCTCGAGGTGAGCGATCTGCGCTCCAGTGATCCTGATTCTCCGGTATTGCGTGGCGTAAACCTGAGTCTGCGCGCCGGTGAGATCTATGGTATCGCCGGTGTCGGCGGTAACGGTCAGAGCGAGTTGGCCAACGCTCTCATGGGGTTACCGGAACCGGTCAGCGGCAGCATGGCGCTGGTTGGCGAGGGTGACCTGAGCGGGCTGAGCGCGGCCCGGCGGCGCGAACTCGGCATCGCCTGTATTCCCGCGGATCGCTACAGCGCGGCGCTGGCGGCGCCGTTATCGATCAGCGACAACTTCGCTATGGGCGAGATTCACAGTGGACGCTACGGCCCTTTCTGGTTCCTGCGTCGCGGCCGCATTGACGCCGATACCGCAGCCGCCGTCAGCGAATTTGATGTGCAGGGCGTACGCTCGCTGCAGCAGAAAGCCGCACTCTTGTCGGGCGGCAATGCGCAGAAGCTGGTGATCGCCCGCGAATTCAACCGGCAACCTCAATTGGTCATTGTGCATAGCCCCAGCCGTGGCCTGGATGTGCGCGCTACGTTGGCGGTGCATGAGCGGCTACGCAGTGCGCGTGATGCAGGTGCTGGGGTGTTGCTGATCAGCGAAGACCTCGATGAAGTAATGGCGCTGGCAGATCGCATTGGTGTGATGTCGGCGGGACGTATTATTGGCGAGTTTGCCCAACCGGCAGACCGCCAGGCGATAGGGCAGGCCATGGTGAACCATGTTTGATGCAACGAACTTTCAACCCTTGCTGGCACGGCGTTATACGCTGGAAGTCCGTCAGCAAATGGCCTGGTACTGGCAGGCTGTGGTCATCGCGCTGGCATTGGTAGTTGGTCTGCTGATATCGGCAGGGATTCTGGTAGCTGCCGGGGTTCCAGCTGGCGAGCTGCTCAACGAGTTTGTGATTCTTACCCTGTTTGATAGCCAGAGCCTGCGGGCGGTGCTGTTTCAGGCGGCGCCGCTGATCATGGTTGGGCTGGCAGGCTGCCTGGCGTTCCGCGCCCGGTTCTGGAACCTGGGGCTTGAAGGGCAGATGATCTGGGGCGCAATTGGCGCCACGGCCATCTCTTTATTCGAGATCGGACCGCCGTCGCTGCGCTTGCCGCTGATGATGGCGTCGGCACTGATTTGCGGCCTGTTGTGGGCGCTCGCGCCAGTGCTGTTGAAGCTGCACCTCAAGGTCAACGAAATTATCTCGACCCTGATGCTCAATTACATCGCCCTGAACTTCCTGCTGCACCTGGTCTACGGCAGCTGGAAAGACCCGCGTGACAACTTCCCCTATTCACCACAGTACCGCGCTTTTGAACGCTTGCCAGAGCTGTTCGACGGGCTGAGCCTGGCCGTGGTTCTGGCCTTGCTGGTGGCCCTCTTTGTACTCTGGTTTACCGGCGTATCGCGGGCAGGTTTGTATCTGCGCTTTGTCGATAACAGCCCCGGTGTGGCGCGCGCCGTGGGTGTGCCGGTCAGCCGAGTGATTCTGGGCACGGTATTGCTGTCAGGCGCCCTGGCTGGGCTTGCCGGATTCATGGTGACGGCGGGGCAAGAGGGCCGCTTAACTCATTCGTTCTACGCAGGTTATGGCTTCTCGGGCATCCTGATCGCCTTTCTGGCGCGCAACCAACCGATTGCGGCTACCGTTGTCGCGTTGCTGGTCGCCACCCTGTTTGTGGCCGGGCGTAGCTTGCAGGTGTTCTATCAGATTCCCTTCTCTATGGTGCAGTTGATACAGGCCATTCTGGTGATCTGTGTCGCGTCATCCGAGTTTTTCATTCGTCACCGTATTCGCCGTATACAGGGAGGGCAGGGCTGATGAATATGATTGCAAGCTGGATTGGCAATATCCCCGACTTCGCCGTGCCCTTCGCGCTGGCGGCATTGGGCTTGATCATTATCGAGCGCACAGGCGTCTTGGCGCTGGGCGCAGAGGGCTTGATGCTGGTGGGCGCCTTGTCAGGTATCGGTGCGTCGCTGATGACCAGTGGCTCTACCTTCTGGGCCTTGATCATCGCCATGATAGCGGCTGCGGTGGTCTCGCAGTTGTTCGCGCTCATGGTACTGGTCATGCGTATCAACCAGGTGATTGCCGGGCTGGCGCTGGTGTTTTTCTGTCAGGGGCTGACCGGGTTGCTGGGTACGCTGATGAACTGGACCAACAAACCGGTACCGGGCCTGCACGCACAGCCATTGTGGCCGCTGTCGGAGTTGCCGGTGGTAGGCAAGCTGTTTATCCAGAATCCGGTGGTCTATTTAACCCCCATCATCTTTCTGTTGGTCGTGCTGGTGCTGAATCGCACGGTGCTGGGTCTGCGCATGCGGGCGGTGGGTGAGAACCCGCAAGCAGCGGATGCCGCCGGTATTCCGGTGTTGGCTTACCGCTGCGCCGCGATTGCCGCTGGCTCGGCGCTGATCGGCCTGGCGGGTGCCTACATCTCGGTGTTAAGCACCAAAATGTGGATCGCCGATATGGTCGGTGGTCGCGGTTGGATCGCCGTGGCGCTGATTATCTTTGCGCGCTGGTCACCCTGGAAGGCATTAGCCGGTGCGGTGCTCTTTGGTTGTATTGAAGCCTTGATTCCTCAGATGGCGGCCTCGGGCATTCGTCTGCCGCAGTATTTCGTCTTTATGACCCCGTATGCGGTCACCCTTGGGGTGATGATCTGGGTGGCTATTGTCAGTCGTGATAACAGCAGCCAGCCGGGCGCCTTGGGCGAGCCCTTTATTCGCGAGGAGCGCCGCTGAGGCGGCATCCGCTACTTACTGAAAACAGGATATTTGCATGCAAGGTGTAGCTTTGATTACGGGCGCAACCTCCGGTTTCGGCGCTGCCAGTGCACGACAGTTGGCGTCGCAGGGCTGGCCACTGATTATTTGCGGCCGCCGTCAGGAACGGTTGGACAAGCTGGCCGCCGAGTTATCGCCCAGCACGCCGGTTCTGGCGTTACAAATGGACGTGCGAGACGCACTGGCGGTATCACGAGCCATCGACGAATTGCCGGCCGCTTTCGCGGATATTCAGCTGCTGGTCAACAATGCCGGTTTGGCGCTAGCGCCGGGCCCGGCTCAGCAGGCGGACTTGAGTGACTGGCATACCATGATCGATACCAATATTACTGGCTTGGTCAATGTTACTCACGCGGTGCTGCCGCGATTGATTGCCTGGGGGGCGGGGGCCAGTGTGATCAATATTGGTTCAACGGCATCCGGCAACCCTTATCCGGGCAGCCATGTTTACGGTGCCAGTAAAGCCTTCGTTCAGCAGTTTTCCTTTAACCTGCGCTGCGACCTGCAAGGTACCGGCGTGCGAGTGACAGACCTGTCGCCGGGCATTGCCGAAACCGAGTTCAGTCTGGTGCGCAACGCGGGTAACGAGAGCGCAGCCGATGCGGTCTACCGCGATACCGTGCCACTGTCAGCGGATGATGTAGCAGAGCAGGTGGCTTATATCGCCGCCTTACCAGCCCACATGAACATCAACCGTCTGGAAATCGTGCCGGTGCGACAAGCCTGGGGGCCTTACGCTATTCACCGCGACGCGGTTGAGCAAGAACAGACCGCATAAGGCATAAATAGCAGACATTAAAAAACCCGGATTAACCGGGTTTTTTCAATTTGGCTCCGCGACCAGGACTCGAACCTGGGACCCAATGATTAACAGTCATTTGCTCTACCAACTGAGCTATCGCGGATCGGACGCTGCGCACTTTATCAAAATAGTGATTAAAGTCAACGTCTTGAAGCCTTATTGTGATGCACTTTAGCGTTGTGATCAGCCCTTGAGCACGGCGGCCATGGCATTGGCTACCGCATCAATGTTGCTGGTATTCAACGCGGCGACGCAGATGCGCCCACTGCCCACGGCGTAGATGCCAAACTCATCAGCCAGGCGAGCAACCTGTTCTTTAGTCAGGCCCGAGTAGGAAAACATGCCGCGCTGATGTTGGATGAAGCTGACATCGGTCTGTACGCCAGCGGCTTGTAGCTTGGCGACCAAGGCGCTGCGCATGTCGCGAATGCGGTCGCGCATCTCTGCCAGCTCTTCTTCCCATAGCTGATATAGCTCAGGTGAATTAAGAACAGCTGCAACGACCTTGGCGCCATGGGTCGGCGGGTTGGAGTAGTTGGTGCGGATCACGCGCTTGAGTTGCGAAAGTACCGGTGCGGTCTCTGTCTGATCGGCGGTCACCAGTGTGAGTGCGCCCACGCGTTCGCCGTAGAGCGAGAACGACTTGGAGAAGGAGCTGGCAACCAGGAACGCCAGACCCGATTCAGCAAACAGGCGTACCGCAAACGCATCATCTTCCAGGTTTTCGCCAAAACCCTGATAGGCGATATCCAGGAACGGCACGTGCTTACGGCGAGAGACTACATCGATCACCTTGGCCCAGTCGGCCAGTCCCAGGTCTACCCCGGTAGGGTTGTGGCAGCAGGCATGCAGTACAACGACGGTACCTTCCGGTAGGGCTTCCAGGCCAGCCAGCATGCCGTCGAGGTCCAGGCCGTGGGTGGCTGGATCGTAGTAGGGGTAGTCGACTACCTCGTAGCCCGCTGCCTCAAACAGTGAGCGGTGGTTTTCCCAGCTTGGGTTGCTGATGGCAACCATGCGCTTGTTGGTCTGACGGTAGAGAAAATCGGCACCCAGCTTCAGCGCGCCAGTGCCGCCGAGGGATTGGGCGGTGATCAGGCGGCCGGACTCCAGTAGCGCAGCGTCACTACCAAACAGCAGCTTCTGCACAGCCAGATCGTAGGAAGCAAGGCCATCGATGGGCAGATAGGCTCGGGCAGCATGTTCGGCAACACGCGCTTCTTCGGCTTGCTGCACGGCGCGCAGTAGCGGCACCTTGCCATTCTCATTGCAGTAAACCCCGACCCCAAGATTGACCTTGTCAGCACGGGTATCAGCGCCAAAGGCTTCATTCAAACCAAGGATGGGATCACGCGGGGCCAGTTCAACCGGGGAAAACACACTCATGATATGGGCTAACTCGATACAGGTGAATGGAAGGTGTCGGGCTATGCCTTGCGCAGACTAGTGAAACGTGGCTGCGTTGCCAAGGCGGCGTTAAAAGTCGCCAAACAATGCGTATTTACACTACGTAAACTTTGCTTGTTCGGCAATTTTTGCCTGGTCTTGGCTGTCTCGCCAGTGCTTTTCAGCAGCAAGCGAGCGGCCGTTCATTATAGAGAAGTGATTGCAGAACTCCAATCGGGTTTCCAAGCGAGGTTGCGAGTTAATCGGCCTGTTAACGTTGCTGCAGGCGGACAGGGCGTCTTGTGCGTTATGATGGGGGTTTGTCGCAGAACCACGGAGTACGTCCGTCGATGACTGAATTCAATCTGCAAACCCGGTTCGAGCCAGCCGGTGATCAACCTACCGCTATCAAGCAGTTGGTGGAGGGGCTCGAGGCAGGGCTTTCACATCAAACGCTACTGGGGGTAACCGGTTCCGGCAAGACCTTCACCATTGCCAATGTTATCCAGCAGATGCAGCGCCCTACAATTATCATGGCGCCTAACAAGACCCTGGCAGCGCAGCTTTATGGTGAATTTCGCGAGTTCTTCCCGCACAACGCGGTTGAGTACTTCGTTTCCTACTACGACTACTACCAGCCTGAAGCCTATGTGCCTTCCTCAGATACCTTTATTGAGAAAGACGCCTCGGTTAATGATCATATCGAGCAGATGCGCTTGTCGGCCACCAAGGCTTTGTTGGAGCGTCCCGACGCCATCATAGTCGCGACCGTCTCGGCGATTTACGGTCTGGGCGATCCCAAATCCTACTTGCGCATGGTGTTGCATGTGGACCGTGGCGATCACCTGGATCAGCGTACCTTGCTGCGTCGGTTGGCCGAGTTGCAGTACACCCGTAACGACATGGAGTTGGCGCGCGCCAACTATCGGGTGCGGGGCGATGTGATTGATGTGTTTCCCGCTGAGTCGGATTTGGAGGCCATCCGCATTGAGCTGTTTGACGATATCGTGGAAACCATCAGTTTCTTTGATCCGTTGACAGGTGAGGTTTTACGTAAGGTTCCGCGCGTAACTGTCTATCCTAAAAGCCATTATGTGACGCCACGTGAGACATTGCTTGAAGCCGTAGAGAAGATCAAGGTCGAGCTGGCTGAGCGCCTTGAGGTGCTCAAGGCGGAGAATAAGCTGGTGGAAATGCAGCGCCTTGAGCAGCGCACGCGCTTTGATCTCGAGATGATCATGGAGCTTGGCTACTGCAACGGCATTGAAAACTACTCGCGCTATTTGTCGGGTAGAGAGCAGGGCGGCGCGCCGCCGACGCTGTTTGACTACTTGCCCGAGAACGCCTTGTTGATCATCGATGAGTCGCACGTGTCGGTGCCGCAGGTCGGCGCTATGTACAAAGGCGATCGCTCGCGCAAGGAAACCCTGGTCAATTATGGTTTTCGCCTGCCGTCGGCACTGGATAACCGTCCTATGCGTTTTGACGAGTGGGAGGCGATATCGCCGCAGGCCATCTTCGTGTCTGCTACGCCTGGGCCCTACGAGGCAGATCATGCGGGTCGCGTGGTCGAGCAGGTGGTGCGCCCCACGGGCCTGGTTGATCCAGTGATTGAGGTTCGGCCGGCAACCACTCAGGTCGACGACCTGCTGTCTGAGATCAGTCTGCGGGTAGAGCAGGGTGACCGGGTATTGGTTACGGTGCTGACCAAGCGCATGGCCGAGGATCTGACCGATTACATGGCTGATCACGGCGTCCGAGTACGTTACCTGCATTCCGATATCGATACGGTGGAGCGGGTAGAGATCATTCGCGACCTCAGGATTGGTACTTTTGATGTGTTGGTTGGCATTAACTTGTTGCGTGAAGGTCTTGATATGCCTGAGGTTTCTCTCGTGGCAATTCTGGATGCTGATAAAGAGGGCTTTTTGCGTTCTGAGCGCTCATTGATTCAGACCATCGGTCGCGCTGCGCGTAACCTGAACGGCAAGGCCATCCTTTATGCTGATCGCATGACGGGCTCAATGGAGCGAGCTATTGGCGAAACCGATCGCCGCCGCGAAAAGCAGATCGCCTTTAATAAGGAACATGGCATCACGCCCAGGGGTGTAACCAAGAGTGTTGCGGATATCCTTGAAGGTGCTGTGGTGCCCGGTAGTCGATCGAATCGTCGCAAAAAGCTGAAAGCGGCTGAAGACGCTGCCGACTACAAAGCCAGTGAGTTGCGCACGCCGGCGGAGATTGGCAAGCGGATCAAGCACCTGGAAGAGAAGATGTATCAATATGCCCGCGATCTAGAATTCGAGTCTGCAGGCCAATTGCGGGATGAGATTCAGCAGCTACGTGATCAGCTGGTCCGGTTGGGTTGAGCCAAACGGTTAGAAAGAGAAGTAGGCGGCTGAAGGGTTAAGTGCGGTAACTTGATTGTTTATTGTACAAAGTCGGGTTTAATCGTATTTTTCAGTCACTTATGCTTGACAGGGTTCCGGTTGCTGCGTAAAGTTCGCGGCCATTGCAGGCACGTAGCTCAGTTGGTTAGAGCACCACCTTGACATGGTGGGGGTCGTTGGTTCGAATCCAATCGTGCCTACCAAATTTAAACCCGGTCCTTGTGACCGGGTTTTTTGTTTTTACGCCGTTTGGAGCGCTTCTGCAGTAGCCTGATGAGGGCTGCCGACGATCGTGAGTCGGTACGAACTGTAGCGAGCAGTCCGAATGGATTTTTCATCATGTGGCCTTGCGTAGGGGTCACCACTGAGCAGGAGCGACACATGCCCATTATTACCCTCCCTGACGGCAGTCAGCGTCCCTTTGATCACTCTGTTTCCGTTGCTGATGTAGCCCAATCTATTGGTGCTGGTCTGGCCAAAGCCACCATTGCCGGCAAAGTTGACGGCAGACTGGTTGATGCTTGTGATCTGATCGAGCAAGACGCAACGTTGCAGATCATTACCGCAAAGGATGAAGAGGGGTTGGAAATAATCCGCCACTCCTGCGCGCACCTGATCGGTCATGCCGTCAAGCAGCTGTACCCGACCGCCAAGATGGTGATTGGTCCGGTAATCGATGAAGGCTTCTATTACGACATTGCCTACGAGCGTCCCTTTACGCCCGAAGACATGGCGGCCATTGAAGCGCGCATGCGCGAACTGATCGCGACTGATTACGACGTAATCAAGAAAGTGACTCCACGTGACGATGTGATCAAGGTGTTCGCAGAGCGTGGCGAAGAGTACAAGCTGCGGCTGGTCGAAGACATGCCCGATGAAAAAGCCATGGGCCTGTACTACCACGAAGAATATGTCGACATGTGCCGTGGTCCGCACGTGCCGAACACTCGTTTCCTGAAGGCGTTCAAGCTGACGCGTATTTCCGGCGCCTACTGGCGCGGCGATGCCAAGAACGAGCAGTTGCAGCGCATCTATGGCACTGCCTGGGCAGATAAGAAACAACTGGCTGCTTATATTCAGCGCATGGAAGAGGCCGAGAAGCGTGACCATCGCAAGATCGGTAAGCGTCTTGATCTGTTTCACATGCAGGAAGAAGCGCCGGGCATGGTGTTCTGGCACCCACACGGCTGGTCTGTCTATCAGGTGCTTGAGCAATACATGCGCCAGGTTCAGCGCGATGGCGGCTATAAAGAGATCAAGACACCACAGGTAGTCGACCGCGTGTTGTGGGAGCGCTCAGGTCACTGGGAGCACTATTCCGAAGCGATGTTTACCACGCATTCGGAAAGCCGCGACTACGCCATCAAGCCAATGAACTGCCCCTGTCATATTCAGGTGTTCAACCAGGGCTTGAAGAGCTACCGCGAATTGCCGCTGCGCCTTGCGGAATTTGGCTCTTGTCACCGTAATGAGCCTTCCGGTTCGCTTCACGGTTTGATGCGTGTACGTGGGTTTACCCAGGATGACGCGCACATCTTCTGTACCGATGAGCAGGTCAAGAAGGAAGCGGCTGAGTTTATTGCGCTTACTTTGCAGGTTTATAAGGACTTCGGCTTCGATGATGTCGAGCTGAAGCTGTCCACTCGTCCGGAAAGTCGCGTTGGCGACGACGCACTCTGGGATCAGGCCGAGCAGGGGCTCGAAGCCGCTCTTAATGAGGCTGGCCTGGATTGGGAGCTGCAGCCGGGCGAGGGCGCCTTTTATGGACCGAAGATCGAATTCTCCCTGCGCGACTGCATTGGCCGGGTATGGCAATGTGGCACTCTGCAGTTGGACTTTATGCTGCCGGGCCGCCTTGGCGCGCAGTACGTAGCAGAAGACGGCGCACGCAAAACGCCGGTCATGCTGCACCGCGCAATTTTAGGATCATTTGAACGATTCATCGGAATTCTGATCGAACATTACGCCGGCGACTTCCCGGCTTGGTTGGCGCCTACCCAGGCGGCAGTCCTCAATATCACCGATAATCAGGCGGAATATTGTGCAAAAGTAGAGAAAACCCTAAATGAAATGGGTTATCGCGCTGTTGCGGACTTGAGAAACGAGAAGATCGGCTTTAAAATCCGTGAGCATACTTTGCAAAAGACCCCCTATCTCCTGGTAATTGGTGATAGAGAAGTTGAATCGCACACAGTGGCCGTGCGTACGCGGGAGGGTAAAGATCTGGGTTCAATGACTGTAACCGAGTTTTCTGAATTCCTGTCCCGCTCAGTATCATTAAGAGGCCGCCCGAATTCGGAGTTATAACGATTAAACGCGAGATGAGACAAGACAAAAGAGCCGCACAACGCCCGCCGATCAATGAAAATATCACGGCGCGCGAAGTGCGCCTGATTGGCGCCGATGGTGAACAAATCGGTATCGTGTCCATTCAGGAAGCATTGGCTAACGCTGAGGAGGCCAAGCTAGACCTGGTTGAAATCTCCCCTGATGCAGAGCCGCCGGTATGTCGCGTTATGGACTACGGCAAGAGTATCTTCGAAAAGAAGAAACAGCAGGCTGCTGCTCGGAAGAATCAAAAACAGATTCAAGTTAAAGAAATCAAGTTTCGTCCAGGGACGGAAGATGGAGACTATAAGGTCAAGCTTCGCAACCTTATTCGTTTCTTGTCTGACGGGGACAAGGCCAAGGTATCCTTGCGATTCCGTGGCCGCGAGATGGCACATCAGGAGCTGGGGATGGAGTTGTTGAAACGGGTCGAAGCTGACCTGCTTGAATACGGCACTGTCGAACAGCACCCGAAAATGGAAGGTCGTCAGCTGATGATGGTCCTCGCCCCCAAAAAGAAAAAGTAATCTCCAGGGCAACGCCAGGCCTTGCGATTATCTGATGCACTTCACTGTGGAGTAACTGAACATGGCAAAGATGAAAACCAAAAGCGCAGCAGCCAAGCGCTTCAAGAAAACCGGGAACGGCATTAAGCACAAGCATGCTTTCAAGAGCCACATCCTGACCAAGATGAGCACTAAGCGTAAGCGTCAACTGCGTGGCACTCAGCAGCTTAATGCTGCCGATGTCCAGAAAGTCGAACGCATGTTGCGTCTCCGTTAAGTCTAAGGTCGAGGATATAAAGAATGGCTCGTGTTAAGCGTGGTGTAATGGCGCGTAAGCGTCACAAGAAAGTTCTCAAACTGGCTAAAGGCTACTACGGTGCGCGTTCACGCGTATTCCGCGTTGCCAAACAGGCCGTTATCAAAGCTGGTCAGTATGCGTATCGTGACCGCAAGCAGCGTAAGCGTCAGTTCCGCGCGCTGTGGATTGCTCGTATCAACGCTGGCGCTCGTCAGAACGGCATGTCTTACAGCCGTCTGATTGCTGGCTTGAAAAAGTCGTCCATCGAGATCGATCGCAAGGTTCTGGCTGATCTGGCTGTGAACGAAAAAGCGGCGTTTACCGCGATTGTCGAAAAAGCAAAGGCTAGCCTGGCTTAAGCCCTCGTTACGACAATCACCGCGCTGCAAGGCGTGGTTGGCAACGTCAATGATAGGGGAAGAGCCTCAACGCTCTTTCCCTATTTTTGTTTCTGGAGTTTGTAAATGGAAAACCTTGACGCCCTGGTCTCCCAAGCCCTTGACGCTATCGAGCAGGCAGCTGATGTCAATGCGCTGGAGCAGATCCGCGTGCAGTACCTAGGCAAGAAGGGCGAGCTGACTCAGGTGATGAAAACCCTGGGCAATATCCCGGCCGAAGATCGACCCAAAGTAGGCGCCATGGTCAATGAAGCCAAAGAGCGCGTATCCAGTGTGCTTAATGCACGCAAGAACGAGATGGAAGCGTCAGCGCTGAACGCCAAGTTGGCTGCTGAGCGTGTTGATGTGACGCTGCCTGGTCGCGGCCAGCTAAGCGGTGGCCTGCATCCGGTCACGCGCACCATGGAGCGCATAGAACAGATTTTTGCCCACGTCGGTTATACCGTCGAGGAAGGTCCTGAAGTAGAGGACGACTACCATAACTTTGAAGCGCTCAACATTCCCGGCCACCACCCGGCGCGGGCAATGCATGACACCTTCTATTTTAATGCCAATACCCTGTTGCGGACTCATACTTCACCGGTTCAGGTGCGCACCATGGAGGCCACGCAGCCGCCGATTCGGATCATTTGTCCGGGTCGTGTCTACCGCTGTGATTCTGATCAGACTCACTCCCCAATGTTTCATCAGGTTGAAGGCTTGCTGATTGACGAGGGTGTGAGCTTTGCCGATCTGAAGGGGACCATCGAGCAGTTCCTGCGCGAATTCTTCGAGGCAGATCTGGAAGTGCGTTTCCGTCCTTCGTTCTTTCCCTTCACCGAGCCTTCTGCCGAAGTGGATATCCGCCGCACCGTAGTCAAGAACGGTGAAGAGAAGGCCGATTGGCTTGAAGTACTGGGTTGCGGCATGGTGCATCCCGATGTGTTGCGTATGTCGGGCATCGACCCGGAAAAATACCAGGGGTTTGCTTTTGGTATGGGCGTAGAGCGCCTGACCATGCTGCGTTACGGCGTGGGCGATTTGCGCATTTTCTTCGATAACGATCTGCGTTTTCTTGAGCAGTTTCGCTGAGCGCCGCACCCGCAACCCTTTTGAAAGCAGGAATCAATAATGAAATTCAGTGAACAGTGGCTGCGCACCTGGGTTAACCCCGCCGTCTCCCGTGACGAGCTGGTAGCGCGCCTGTCCATGACCGGACTCGAAGTAGACAGCGTCACCCCAGCCGCTGGCGCGTTCAGCGGCGTGGTAGTTGGTGAGATTGTCAGTGCCGAGCAACACCCGGATGCCGACAAATTGCGTGTTTGCCAAGTTAGTAACGGCAGCGAGCAGTTCCAGGTAGTCTGTGGTGCCCCGAACGCGCGCGTGGGTATCAAAATACCCTTCGCCATGGTCGGTGCCGTCCTGGGCGATGACTTCAAGATCAAGAAAGCCAAGCTGCGTGGCGTCGAATCCTTCGGCATGCTGTGTTCTGCTGCCGAACTGAAGCTGTCCGAAGATCACGACGGTCTGTACGAACTGCCGTCAGACGCGCCTGCTGGTCAGGATGTGCGTGAATACCTCGGGCTGGACGATGCGATCATTGAGGTCGATCTGACGCCAAACCGTGGTGACTGCCTGTCGATTGCCGGCCTGGCCCGGGAAGTGGGTGCTAACTATGGCGCTGCAGTGACACGCGTGCAGGTTGACGCTGTCGCCGCAACGCACGATGACGTGCGCCCGGTCGAGCTGTTGGCGCCGCAGGCCTGCCCACGCTACCTGGGTCGCGTGATCCGCAATGTCGACCTGTCCCGACCGACTCCGCTGTGGATGGTCGAGCGTCTGCGTCGCAGCGATATTCGCAGTATCGACGCCGTGGTGGATATCACCAACTATGTCATGCTTGAGCTGGGTCAGCCGCTGCATGCCTTCGATCTCGCCGAGATCAAGGGCGGCATTCGCGTGCGATTGGCCGAAGAGGGCGAGAAGCTGGTGCTGCTCGATGGCCAGGAAATCACCCTGCGCGCTGATACCCTGGTAATCGCTGACCACGAACGTCCTCTGGCTATGGCCGGTATCATGGGCGGCGAACACAGTGGCGTAAGCACAGGTACACAGGATCTGTTTCTGGAAAGTGCCTTCTTCGACACTATTGCCATTGCTGGTAAAGCGCGTGGCTACAGCCTGCATACCGACTCTTCGCACCGCTTCGAGCGCGGCGTGGATTGGCAGCTGCAGCGCGAGGCCATGGAGCGTGCTACTGCGCTTATTCTCCAGATCGTTGGCGGTGAGCCGGGCCAGGTGATTGAGGCGGTAGAGCAGGGCGAGCTGCCGACACTGAAGCAGATCATCCTGCGCGGCGAGCGCATCAATCAGATGCTCGGCATGCAAATGAGCCACACTGATGTAGTTGGCTATTTGACAGGCCTGGGCCTGACTGTTACCGCACAAGGTGAAGGTCAATGGCAGGTAGATGTGCCTAGTCACCGCTTTGATATCAGCATCGAAGTGGACCTGATCGAAGAGTTGGCGCGCTTGTATGGCTATAACCGCCTACCGGCAACTGCACCTACCGCAGCACTCAACCTGACGGCCAAGCCAGAAACCCTTGGCGAACTGCCAACGCTGCGCCGTCTGCTGGTTGCCCGTGGTTACCACGAAGCCATTACTTACAGCTTCATCGAGCCGGGCCTGAGCAAGCAGTTTGAGCCGGAAATCGAACCCTTGGCGCTGGCCAATCCGATCTCTACCGATATGGCGGTTATGCGTCCGTCGCTGTGGCCGGGCTTGAGCAAAGCGCTGCAATATAACCAGAACCGCCAGCAAGGTCGCGTTCGCTTGTTTGAAAGCGGTTTGCGCTTTGTGCCACAAGCCGATGGTGAGTTGCTGCAAGAGCGCATGCTATCTGGTATCGCCTGCGCCACACGCTTGCCGGAAGGCTGGGCCAATGGTGCTGATAAGCTCGACTTCTTTGATGTTAAAGCTGATGTTGAAGCAATCCTGGGCAATGGTGGGGCAGCAGACGCCTACACCTTTATTCCCGTCGAGCATCCGGCCTTGCATCCTGGCCAGAGCGCCAGTATCCAGCGCAATGGTGAACAAGTTGGCTTGTTGGGTGCGCTGCATCCCAAGCTGGCCGCTGATCTTGATCTGAATGGGCCGGTTTTTGTGTTCGAGTTGGCATTGGCAAAGATTTGCCAAGGCAAATTGCCGCGATTCAGCGAATTGTCGCGCTTCCCTGAGGTCAGAAGAGACATAGCGCTAGTAGTAGACCGCACTGTGCTGGCCGAAGATTTGTTGTCTTGTATTCGACGCGAAGCGGGCGAGCACTTGAAAAACCTCAGGTTGTTTGATGTTTATGAGGGCAAAGGTATTGATCCGCATAGAAAAAGCATGGCTATCGGCTTGACCTTGCAGAATTCCTCGCGCACTCTAACGGATGAAGAGGTGAATGCTGTCATGGACAGAGTGCTGCAGTCCTTGGAGCAAGGGTTCAATGCCACACTAAGGAAATAGCCTATGGGGGCTCTGACGAAAGCGGAAATGGCTGAGCGGCTCTATGAAGAGCTAGGGTTTAATAAGCGCGAAGCCAAAGAGCTGGTTGAATTGTTTTTCGAAGAAATTCGTAATGCATTGGAGACCAATGAGCAGGTCAAATTGTCCGGATTTGGCAATTTTGATCTGCGTGACAAACGTCAGCGTCCCGGACGCAATCCCAAGACGGGTGAAGAGATCCCTATTACCGCCAGGCGGGTAGTGACTTTTCGCCCGGGACAAAAACTCAAGGCAAGAGTAGAAGCCTATGCTGGAACCCAGCCATAACGACGAACTGCCGGCGATTCCCGGCAAACGCTATTTCACCATTGGTGAAGTCAGCGAGCTTTGTGCAGTAAAACCTCATGTTCTGCGTTATTGGGAGCAGGAATTTCCGCAACTTTCACCGGTGAAGCGTCGTGGGAATCGTCGTTATTATCAGCGTCAGGATGTGCTGATGATTCGTCAGATCCGCGGGTTGCTTTACGATCAAGGCTTTACCATCGGCGGTGCGCGTCAGCGTTTATCCGGTGATGAAGCGAAGGACGATGTAACTCAGTACAAGCAGCTGATCCGTCAGACTATTGCCGAGTTGGAAGAAGTTCTGAGTGTGTTGCGCGTGCGCTGATATCGAAAAAAAACTTTCGCATTTCAGATAGTTAATGTATCATGCGACCCGCTTCGACAGACAAATCGAAGCATCGTCGGGGCGTAGCGCAGCCTGGTAGCGCACTTGCATGGGGTGCAAGGGGTCGAAGGTTCGAATCCTTCCGTTCCGACCAATAAAATCAAGGGCTTACAGATTTATTTCTGTAAGCCCTTGTTCCGTTATGGCCTCAAGGGGTAAACCCAGGGGTAAACGCGCCTACCTACTATGAACTGCACTCTCTGCCGGAAGAAAACACATCATGCCTGAAATCGAGCCCGACTCGTCTGCTTCGTAGCGATGGCCCGCGTTCATTGCCCTGTATGGCGAGTAATGGAAGCGCTATTGAACCGAGGTATGTAGCCAAGCCTCTCAGCAAGACCTTGCACAGGCTAATGACCCGCTGCTGCGGGTATGATGGCAACAGGGCGAACGCGACCTGTTCTTGCTGCGCAGCCAGCAAAAGCCACTAGATTTAGCCAACGTCTGGTTGAATCGCCAACCGTGTGTGCTGACGTTGCAGACCGCTGAACTCTATAGTCGCCCCGCCAGGCAACACCAAGGACTGGGCTGTTTGCTATGGCAGACGGTATTTAAACGACACTCTACCCACGACCGATAAGGCCAGATTTTCGTGCACCGTGGCCTGCTACACAAAGCCGAACCCAAGGCGCTGCGCACATTGGAACGCTTGCGGCTACTGGCTTAATGGCAGTTATAAAGGCGGGCTAAATGTCTGGTGTGATGATGCACCGGCAAAGTGACAAACTCGATGCACACGCCGCGCTTGGTGAGTTTCTGCACCAGGCAGCGCAAGTCATCGAGATTGCGCGCCAAGCCTGACATCAGGTTAGGGTATGCTTCAACCTGACGACTGCGAACCGTCAGGAACAGGCGCAATGCCGGATTCTGTGGCGGCCTTGGCGCGTGCCAGGAAGCGTTCATAGCAATCCAGCCCGCAGAAGTGCTCGACGTATTTCGCGCCTTCCGGGGTGAAGGCGGCATCGAGCGGAATTTCTTTGCAGCATTCGCAGCAGGTGGTGCAACTGGCAGTGTTCGGGAAATTTGCGTTCGTGGTGATACTCCAGATTTGTAGCAAATCTCAAGATGCCTACTCTTGATTGGTAGGGAAGCGGTCATGATCTTCCCTTGAAGGCCCGAAGCAGCCGCATCACGGACAGGACAAACAAGCCGGTCAGCGCGAGGGCTGCAACACCCCAGTGCTCCCCGATGAATGCGCCGGCGGTCGTGCCGGCAAGAACGGCGGCGAGAATCGGCAGATGGCAGGGACAGGTAAGCACGGCCAGTGCGCCCCACAGATAGCCGGTCAACGGCTTGTGCGTCTCGACCGGCATGCGCTCGGGGCTGTTCATGGCAAACTTTCCGCATGTTGTGCCGGCTCGGTTGGCATTGTGGCCAACTGCATTTCGAGGCTGGCCAAGGCCTCGCGCCGGCGTTCGACGAGCTGACGCAACACGGCACAAGCTGCATAGCCGCACCGTCGCCATCCGCAGCATCCAGCGCCCGACACAGCCGCGCCAGTGCGTCTAGGCCGATGCCCGCCTGAAAAGCGGCCCGCACGAAACACAGCCGTTGCAAGGCGGCGGCGTCGAACAAGCCGTAGCCGCCCGCGGTGCAAGCGACCGGCCACAACAATCCACGCAGCATGTAGTCGCGCACGACATGCACACTCACGCCGGCATCAAGGGCCAGATGGGATACCGTGTAGGCGTTCATCGAACACCTCCTTTTCTTCATCCGGCGCAGCAAGAAAGCTGCTTCACGTCCTTACTGAAGGTTTGCGCCGCGAGCTTCAGCCCTTCGACCATCGTCAGGTACGGGAACAACTGGTCGGCCAGTTCCTGCACCGTCATTCGGTTGCGAATCGCCAGCGCGGCCGTCTGGATCAGTTCGCCCGCTTCCGGTGCGACCGCCTGCACGCCAATCAAGCGCCCGCTGCCGGCATCGGCCACCAGCTTGATGAAGCCGCGTGTGTCGAAGTTGGCGAGCGCACGCGGCACGTTGTCCAGCGTCAGCGTGCGGCTGTCGGTCTCGATGCCGTCGTGGTGCGCTTCCGCCTCGCTGTAGCCCACGGTGGCCACTTGCGGGTCGGTGAACACCACGGCTGGCATCGCGGTCAGGTTCAGTGCCGCGTCACCACCTGTCATGTTGATCGCAGCGCGGGTACCGGCCGCTGCCGCTACATAGACGAATTGCGGCTGGTCGGTGCAGTCGCCGGCGGCGTAGATGTCCGGCGTGCTGGTCCGCATGCCGGCGTCGATGACGATAGCGCCTTGCGGGTTGAGCACGACGCCCGCCGCGTCCAGCGCTAGGCTGCGCGTGTTGGGCGAGCGACCAGTGGCGACCAGCAGCTTGTCGGCGCGCAGTTCGCCGAGCGCCGTGGTGAGTACGAACTCGCCATCCACATGGGCAACCTGACTGGCCTGCGTGTGCTCCAGCACCTCGATATCCTCCGCCCGGAACGCGGCCGTGACGGCTTCACCGATGGCCGGGTCTTCGCGGAAGAACAGTGTGCTGCGCGCCAGGATCGTCACCTTGCTACCGAGTCGAGCGAACGCCTGCGCCAGTTCCAGCGCTACCACCGAAGAGCCGATCACGGCCAGCCGCACAGGGATCGTGTCGCTGACCAGCGCTTCGGTGGAAGTCCAATAGGGTGTGTCTTTCAGGCCGGGAATCGGCGGCACGGCCGGACTCGCGCCGGTGGCGACCAGGCAGCGGTCGAACGGCACAACGCGATCGCCGGCGCCATCGAGCTGTACGGTCAGGCTGTGCGCATCCTTGAAACGGGCTTCGCCGTGCAGCACGGAGATGGCGGGATTGTCATCTAGGATGCCTTCGTATTTGGCGTGGCGCAGTTCATCGACGCGCGCCTGCTGCTGGGCCAGCAGCCGCTCGCGCAAGATTGTCGGCGGTGTGGGCTGCATGCCGCCATCGAACGGACTTTCGCGGCGCAAGTGGGCGATGTGCGCGGCGCGGATCATGATCTTGGATGGCACGCAGCCGACATTGACGCAGGTGCCGCCGATGGTGCCGCGCTCGATCAGGGTGACGTGCGCGCCTTGATCGACGGCCTTCAATGCTGCCGCCATCGCCGCGCCGCCGCTGCCGATAACGGCAATATGCAATCCGCCACTCGCCGGAGCCAAGGGTGAGTCGACGAGCGTGGCCCGATAACCCGTTTTTGACAAAGCAGCGGCCGCGGCGGCAGTCAACGCGTCTGGCGACGTGCCGGCCTCAACGGCGAGCTTGGCGCTGCCCTTGGTATAGGAGACATCCGCCGACTGCACGCCGGGGACTTTCTCCAGGGCCTCCTTGACGTGCGTCGCACACGAGTCGCACGTCATGCCGGTGATTTTGAGGGTGGTCATTCATCTTTCCTTTTCTGTGTTGGCCGTTGGCTCACGCCGTCAGCCGTGTTTTGCGGGGAGTTCGCAGCCGTCCGGGCCGCAACGGCCATGCGCTGGCGACACGAAATCCCAGATCGACACGCCAACCATCAAGGCCAGCGCGGCGAATAGCGGTAGCAGACGGCTGATGAACAGGCCCTCATACTGGCTCAAGTAACCCAACCCGATGGCCGCGCCAAAGCTGGCGAGGACCGGAAAACAAGCAGCGCAGCCCATCGCGGAAACGACGCTGCCAAGCGCGCCGGCTTTATCGGCAATGCGTGTCATCAGTCCCATGATCGATCCCGGTTTTAGTCAGTGACTCACTGCTTGACGCTGGACGGGTAGCCGGCGTCTTGGGTGGCCTTGGTCAGCTTCTGCGCGTTGGTCTTGGCATCATCAAAAGTGACGACGGCCTCGCGCTTCTCGAAGCCCACATCTACCTTGCTCACGCCCTCGACCTTGGAGAGCGCCTTCTTGACCGTGATCGGGCACGTGACACAGGTCATTCCAGGCACCGCCAGCGTGACGGTCTGGGTGGCTGCCCATACCGGGGCGGCGAGTGCAGCGAGTACGAGGGCGGCAAACAGCTTGTTCATGGTGAGCTCCTGATTAATAGAAAAAGGGAACGACATAGGGGAATCCAAGCGCGACCAAGACCAGCATGGCCACGATCCAGAAAATCAGCTTGTAGGTGGCGCGCACCTGCGGAATCGCACAGACCTCGCCAGGCTTGCAGGCACTGGCCGGCCGGAAAATGCGCCGCCAGGCGAAAAGCAACGCCACTAGAGCCACACCAATGAACAACGGGCGATACGGTTCCAGCACCGTCAGATTGCCAATCCAGGCACCGGAAAAGCCCAGGGCGACCAGAACCAACGGCCCCAGGCAGCAGGTCGAAGCAAGGATGGCAGACAGCCCGCCAGCGAATAGCGCACCGCGCCCGTTTTGCGAATCAGACATACGTTGGCCCTTTTGAATTTGGATTGGATAGCGTAAGCTTACTTCCGTACCAATGTACGGAGTCAAGCGGTATGGAAAACAATTTGGAGAACCTGACCATTGGCGTTTTTGCCAAGGCGGCCGACGTCAATGTGGAGACAATCCGTTTCTATCAGCGTAAGGGCTTGTTGCCGGAGCCGGACAAGCCTTACGGCAGCATTCGCCGCTATGGCGGCGCGGATGTGGTTCGGGTGAAATTTGTAAAGTCGGCCCAGAGGCTGGGTTTCAGCTTGGACGAGATTGCCGAGCTGTTGCGGCTCGACGATGGCACCCACTGCGAGGAAGCCAGCAGCCTGGCCGAGCACAAGCTCAAGGACGTGCGCGAGAAGATGGCTGACCTGGCGCGCATGGAAGCCGTGCTGTCTGAACTTGTGTGCGCCTGTCGCTCGCGGCAGGGGAATGTTTCGTGCCCACTGATTGCGTCGCTACAGGGCGGAGTAAGCCTGCCAGGGTCGGCGATAGCTTAGCGTGCTTTGTTTTCCGTTTTCTGAGACGACCCCTGTTTGCTTGGCAAAGTCATTCCTGATGACAACGGACGTGCTTCTGGCCAGGATCGATACGCTGACCCAAAAGGTTGAGCGGCAGCGCGGCGCACGCAAGACGGCACATCTGACAATCGACAAGCTCAATTTGGAGCTTGCCTACCTGCGGCACATGCGCTACGGACGCTCCAGCGAACAGTTGAACGCCCAGCAGCTTCTTCGCAGATTCAGCGCCATGCAAACGAGTTTGAGCTCGGCATCGCACTTGGCCAGCCCGCGCATGCTGAACTGGCGAAACGCCAGCACGTTCTTGATCCAGCCATTGGGCGGCTCGCCGATCCACTTGTGATTCCGGTAGCCGCCTTGCCCTCTTCGGTCTGCAGCTTGGCGGCCATCTGGGCAATATACGGATAGTGCTGGCTGTCGATCTTGCCAGCGGCAACCTTATCCTGGCGCCACAGTGCGATGACCAGCTCGGACTGTGCATGATCCTTGGTCGGTTGCGCCATCACCGCTTCGCTGCGGTAGCCCGTATCGGCCAGCAGTTGCTGCGCGCTCGCATCCACATTGGCCTTCACCGATCAGGCGTCAGTCGCCTTGCCACACTGCGCGCAAAACTTCGCGCCGTGCGGTACCGCGGTACCGCACTGGGTGCAGGCCGTGGCAATCAAGGATCCACCGCACTGCTGGCAAAAACGCGCACCCGGCGCGTTGGGAGCGCGGCATGTCGGACACGCCACGCTTGGCACAGCCGGAGGTGGGGGCGGAGCCCCGCCTGGAGGCATGCCGCCGCCGTAGCCATACCCGCCATGGCCGCCGCCATGATGGCCACCGCCATGCCCACCTAAAATTCTGTCCAAAAGTCCCATGAGTCTGCTCCATCAGTTCAACTAATAATACACCCAATCGGGCTGCCTGCAACCTGACCACAGATCGACCAGGGGCTGCGATGAGATGGGTTTCATTGGCTTTTGCGCTGCTTATGGCAGCGGCAATCACTTCAGTGGGTGCCTGCGCGAATGCAGACGCAGCACCAAGCGATGCGGCCGCAAACAGGCACGTTGTGAGCCGCATGGCGCGGCCCTGCCGCTCAAAAGGCGAGTTGATGGTCCTGATGGCTGCGGCCATCGCGCGCGGTCGCAAAGGAAACCACGAGCGACCGTTCGTCCAGCGACTTCAGCCACTCGACAAGCTCGGGGCCGACGCTGCGACGAGGCTTTGATCCAACGAACCGGTTCCATGCAACACGCGCCGATCAAAACCGCTTGCTGATGCCGGCCGACAGAAACAGCCGCGGCGGCGTTTTGCCTGCGACCCGTGACCCGGCACTGAAGTCGAGCTGGACGTCCCGGCCGATGACATAGGCCGCACCGAAATCGACAAGGACGGCGACTTGCCCGTGTCTTGTTTCAGGAGACTGGAGGCCGGCGTCGATGAAGAAATTCGGGTCTTGCTAGGGTTGTAGTTGAGTGTCGCAAGGAACAACCCAGCCGCGTACAAGTGGCTCGCATCGCTCTCGTAGAGGGCGACACCTACGTTCGGGTTCAGGGACCATTGCGGCAAGAAATCCCAATCTGCGACGATCCTGAAGTCGCTAGTGGCCCGAGTGGTCTTGAAATTGCGAGTGCCGGATCGTAGGAAGAAGCGAACAATGGCTCCGACTGAGGGTTGTTGCCAGCCGAGAGAGTCAATGAAGTGGTACTTGAGGCCAACCGACGCAGGCGCGATGCCCTCGGCTCTCGCAGTCCCCTGCGGTCCGAGAATGGTTGCCATCGCTGCTGCGATACTCTTGCTGGATCCCCGTCTCCACCTGAATGCGGTCGGCCCCGACCACGTTGCTGCCGTCGGCGAGGCCAGGACGGTCAGGGTTGATGTAGTCGTCCAGCGGCTGGGCAAGCATTTCGGTGACGAGGTTCCCGTGCGCCTGCTGCAGATCGTGGCCCCACAGGATCGCCTTGCGCTGCGTAGCCTTGTCGAGGACGAACGCGCTGACCAGCGCTCGCGCCTGCTCGCACACCACGGCCGCCGCGCCCGGAGACAACGCTCGCAGATCCCGCACGGACACTTCGATCCGCTTTCGTTCAGCGCCCGGGATGGCCGTCGGCTGCCGCACCACCGGGCGTGACCGCAGGTACACGACGCGCCGTCGCCGGCGCGTCCTCTGGCAGCCGCGCGGCACCCGCCGGGCCGATGACCGTCGGGCGCAACTTGTCCTTCGCGGGCGGCACGGCTGGCCTCAGGAGAAGTGGCCCAGAACGTCGTTGAACGTACCCGTGAAGCCGCGGCCGACGGGAGCGTACTCCCAGCCGCTGTCGCCGTGCAGGATGCTGCCCAACTGCACCACGTTGAACTCGCCGAACTCCTTGACCACCACAGGATGTCCTTGTATCATCGTTCGGCCTCCTCCCTCTCAGGGCTCGCGCACGCCGTACCTCGGCAACGACAGGCGCATTGAGGTTCGCCGACAATGCTCCGCTGGCCGCCCCTGCCGCATAACACCGAAAGAGAGTGACGATGAACAAACCAACAACCCGGCTGCGGCTCGACCTGCCATTGCTGCTGCCCGAGGTCGATGATGCCGACGACCGCTGCGTCGGCCGGTTGATCGCCGCGCTGTCGGGAAGGCCCGGCATCGCCGAGGCGCACGTCGCGCGCGACGGCGCTGCGCCGCAGCTGTGCATCCATTACGACCCGGCGCAGATCAACATCGGTCGCGTTCGAGAGCTGGTTCATGCCGCGGGCGCGCAGGTCAGCGAGCGCTTCGGGCATTTGGTCGTGCGCGCCGACGCGGCGCTGCATGCGCGCGCCGCGCGCAGCGTTGCCGACGGGCTGCGCAGCATGCCTGGCGTGCTCGAAGCCGATGTCGCAGCTTCGGGCGCGGTACGGATCGAATACGACCGCCAGAAGGTGTCGGCGCAGGCCTTGCTGGAACACGCCGCCACGCTGGGCCTCAAGGCGCCCGATGAGGCACCGGCAGACGCGGCGAAAGCGGACGGCCACGCCGGCCATGAGCACGGCAAGGAAGATGGCGATGACGCCGGCCACGACCACGCCAAGGCAGCCGGTGACCACGCCGGCCACTCGCACGCCGGCGGCCCGTTCGGCGAGAGGACCGAACTCGTCTTCTCCGTCACTGCCGGCGCGCTGCTGGGCGTTGGCTGGCTGCTCGAAAGCGTGGTCGCCGGGCCGGCGTGGCTGCCCACGGCGCTGTACGTCGCGGCCTATTTCTTCGGCGGCTACTACACGGTTCGCGAGGCGTTCGACAACCTTCGGGCAAAGCGCTTCGAGATCGACACGCTGATGCTGGTGGCCGCCATCGGCGCTGCGGCGCTTGGTAAGTGGGCCGAAGGCGCCTTGCTGTTGTTCCTGTTCAGCCTGGGACATTCGCTGGAGCACTACGCGATGGGCCGCGCCCGCAAGGCGATTGAGGCCCTGGCCAAGCTGGCGCCGGAGACAGCCACCGTGCGCCGCGCCGCCGGAACCGAGGAAGTCGCCGTCGCCACATTGCAGGTGGCCGACGTTGTGATCGTGCGGCCCAACGAAAGACTGCCTGCCGACGGCGTGGTGGTGGTCGGCACCACCAGCGTCAACCAGGCGCCGGTGACGGGCGAGAGCGTTCCGATCGACAAGCGGCCGGTGGCCGACGCGCAGGCGGCACTGGCGGCGTTCGACCGCGTCAGCGCCGAGCACCGCGTCTTTGCCGGCACGATCAACGGCTCGGGCGCGATCGAGGTGATGGTCGCCCGCCGCGCCGAGCAATCGACGATGGCGCGGGTGGTGAAGATGGTCACCGAAGCCGAGGCGCAGCGCTCGCCAACGCAGCAGTTCACCGAGCGCTTCGAGCGCCTCTTTGTGCCGGCAGTGCTGGTGCTGGTGGTGCTGCTGCTGTTCGCTGGGGTGGTGATCGACGAGCCGTTCTCAGCCAGCTTCTACCGCGCGATGGCGGTACTGGTGGCGGCCAGCCCTTGCGCGCTTGCAATCTCGGTGCCGAGCGCCGTGCTCAGCGGCGTGGCCCGCGCTGGCCGCGGCGGAGTGCTGGTCAAGGGCGGCGGGCCGCTGGAAAACCTTGGCACGCTGACTTCGATCGCCTTCGACAAGACCGGCACACTAACGGAAGGCAAGCCGCGGCTGACCGATGTGGTGGCGATGCCCGGGGTCAGCGAAGACGAGTTGCTGGCCCTGGCCCAGGCGGTCGAACAGGGCAGCGACCATCCGCTAGCTTCGGCCGTCGTCACCGGTGCCGCCGAGCGGCTGGGCGGACGGGTCGCACTGCCTGCTGTGTCCGACGTCAAAAGCATCACTGGCCGCGGCGTGCAGGCGCAGGTCGCTGGCGAGACGGCGGTGATCGGAAAGCCAGTGCTGTTCTTCGAACTGCCCGGCTCGACGCTACCGCCCGAGGTGGCCGCGGCCAATGACAAGCTGGTTGCCGCGGGCCGCACGACGATGGTGGTGCGCCACGGACAGCGGTTCCTGGGCGTCATCGCCGTGATGGATACGCCGCGGCCGGTGGCCGCGCGGGTGATGGCCGAACTGCGCGAGCTCGGCATCGAGCGGCTGATCATGATCTCGGGCGACAACCAGCAGGTGGCCGAGGCGGTGGCCAAGAGCGTGGGCCTGACCGAGGCACGCGGCGACCTGATGCCCGAGCAGAAAGTCGATGCGATCAAGGCGCTGCGAGACAAGCACGGCAAGGTCGCGATGGTCGGCGACGGCGTCAACGACGCGCCGGCAATGGCCAACTCGACAGTCGGCATCGCGATGGGCGCGGCGGGCTCCGATGTCGCGCTGGAAACCGCCGACGTCGCGCTGATGGCCGACGACCTGGCGCAGTTGCCTTTCGCTGTCGGCCTGTCGCGCAGCACCAGCCGCATCATCAAGCAGAACCTCTATGTGAGCCTGGGTGTCGTCGCGGTTCTGATCCCGGCCACGATCTTCGGCCTGAACATCGGCACCGCGGTGCTGTTCCACGAAGGCTCGACGCTGATCGTCGTGGTCAACGCGTTGCGACTGCTGGCCTACAAGACGACTGCGCGGGCGGCCGCTGGTGCGGTGTCGAGTGCGGCTGCCGCTTGACGGCAGATCACACTCCGAATCCCTGAATGAACTTGTCCGACCCGATGCAGTCTGACCAGGTCACCCCAGCACTGCCAAAGGATCGCCATGCAATGCCCTGTCTGCAAAGACGCTCAGCTGACGATGAGCAACCGCGAGAGCATCGAGATCGACTTCTGCCCGCAATGCCGTGGCGTCTGGCTCGATCGTGGCGAGCTCGACAAGATCATCGAACGAAGCCAGCGCGAAACTGCGGCGCCACCACCTCAGGCACCCCGCAGCCGGCAGGCGACCTGCAGGCATTCCGTAGTGACTACGGCTACGGCGGCGGGCATCATGGGTCGCGCCGCGGCTCGCACCACGGGGGCTTCCTGAAGCGGCTGTTCGACTGGAGTCAGGCCTGCCAGGCGGCACTGGAGTTTATGCAACGCCACCCAGTCGCTGCGACTTGGGGTCGATCTGATCTGGCATCTTCGGACATGATGAGCATGGAGACCACCCAACGGGTGTGGCATGCCCGTCAGGACCCAAGACGCAACACGTCCTCGATTGGCATCTACTCCCATGTGCGAGACCGATGGGGAATCTTCTACGCGCAGCCTTTTGTACTCAATGTGCGCCAGGCAGGGGTCGCCATTGAAGGGGTCGTGCGCCAAGAGTCCATCGAGACGAGCCAGTTGGCGGTGGACACTCACGGCTACACCGACTTTGCCATGGCGTTGGCCCGGCTACTGGGGTTCGATCTGTGCCCACGACTGAAGGAGTTGAAGCAGCCCCATCTGTACGTGCCGCGTGGCACGGTCATTCCACCCGAAATCGTAACAGTTTGCGAGGCCAATGTCGACACCGCCTTGATTGAAAAACATTGGGATACCCTGGCTCACTTGACAGCCTCGGTGATGAGTGGAAACACCAGCGCAGTTGCAGCGCTGGCCAGATTTGGATCGACCGCGCGGGGAGACCCCATCTACGAGGCGGGTGTTCGGTGGGGGCGCTTGCTGCGAACTGCGTTCTTGGCCGACTACTTTGTCAAAGACGCCTTCAGGAATGAGCTGCGTCGGGTACTCAACCGGGGTGAGGCGGTCAATGCCTTGAAGCGGGTTGTCAGCAGCAAGTGTAAATTGATACAGTGCAGCGATTGAAAACTGATACACCATTTTGAGATGATGGCGGCTTTTCGGAGCCGCCTTGAAACCCCATTGGATGCTGGTGCGGACATTTGCCTGCCTGCCCATATCGGCGCCAACGAGTTCCGTTGTGCATTGATCAGGCTGGCAAACGACAAGCTGGTTGCCGTGTCTGACATTCCTAAACCCAAAGCTCGGAGACCATCTACTTGGAGCTCGCTAAAGAGTGCGTCCATGCCGGTCGAGCCGTGTTGGACACTGATCGATGATTGTTGGGTGCTATGTACGCCACAAGGCATCGGTCTATGTCTGACAGAGATGGAGCGAGACTTGTTGATAAACGTTTTTAGGGCGGGGAACAAGACGGTTTATCACGCCCAGTGGGATAGGCGTCACGGGCGTATTACACGTGAGAGGCGTGACAAGGTGTCAGCGCTATCTGTGCTGGTCGGACACTTTCGTCGAAAGTGTGCAGCGCTGGATATTGACTTTCCGTTGTACGTTAAGCCGGGCGGTGGGTATCGGTTTGTCGAGGCGTGTTTCATCGGCCAGGGTAAGGTATGCGATTCATCTTTACAAGGCTTATCGCACCAAGACGCGCTGCACGAATATGACGAGTGGCCTGATCATTTATTATTCAATCAATAGCTTTCATAAGCTTGGTCTACCGGCCAAGATAGACGGCTGTAATCTGCGTCCTTTCATGCCCCAGCTCCCCGCTAATGACTTGCCGTGCTTGGGCATCCTGCACGCGCTGCGCAAGCGTCAAGGTCTTGGTTGATGGCCCACCAGCCGCAGGGGCCAACCGCCCCGTCAGCGCTTCATAGCGGCTTTGCGCGTACTGATGCCGAAGCCCGTGCATATGGCTCAGGCCCGCCGCCTTGCATTGACCATCGTAGACGTGCCGTTGCTGGATGTAGTTCTTGTGTGCCGGGATCAATGACCCAGTTCCCGCCAGACGATGCGCCGCCTGAAGCACTTCGCGTTGCTCGGACGTGGTGATGGGAATGCTGCGCTCGCGTCCGCCTTTGGCCCAGGAACCTTTGAGGGTGATGCGATTGCCCCGGTCCGCATAGCTGGGCTGGAACTTGATGGCTTCTTCACGGCGCAATCCGAACACGGCCTGTAACTGAAGGCTCATGCGCACATGGGCATCGGTGACCAGAACAAGGTCTGGCCCCAGTTCACGAGCCTTGCTGACATTGGTCACATAACGGCGCTCGGCTACGCCAAGCTGCGTGTTGTCCGCCGGCATAATACCCGCCTTGCCAGTTTTCTCGGCCCACCAGCGCAGATGCGCGAGGCGGTTTTTGAGGGTACCCGTTGACAGGCCTTCGTCTTGCCAGCGATCCAGCAGCGCCTGGACGTGCTTGCCCTTAAGCGACGAGGCTTTCATCTGTCGGAAACCAGCCTCGCGCAATTGCCGCGCAGCCAGAGCCAGCGAGCGCATGCGGTCGGCCTGGGTCGCGTGGCTGCCGTCGCGGTTGCGCTGACAGAGCTGGCGCAGGGTATAGGTCAAGTCGTCCATCTTTGCCTCTCCGGGTGAACGTGTTGTCGGTACTGCTGCGTTGTCCTGAAACTCAATGGTTAGTGTTGGTGCCAACTCGCTGAGCGAGATCCCGTGGGGGCTAGGGCATGGTGTTCAGGAGACACCAGAGCCTCGAATAAGGCATCCGTCTTGCTTCCTGTTGGGAGGCCAGGCGGAGGTACTGCGAGATGAAAATGCAGTGAACGTGGATGAATCCCCCTTGTTAAAAGTGAGTGAGATAAGAAAGCGGCGACGGCTTGCGCATGGCACGCAAGGTATGGCCGCGAGGGACAGTGCGCCGTAGGCGCGAAAAGGGATAAGTGCAAGCAGATGAAAGAAGGCTCCGCCCCATGAGTAGGGGCCGGCATGCAGCAGGAGCCTGGGCATACCTGGGTGGGTTCCGCCCTGTCGGGCCAGCGCTTGAAGGAACCCGCACTGCTGGGGTGCCGATGTACTAAGCCCATCGGTCTTGGCAACTGTCCGGTCAGTGTAGGACGGCCATCATCATGTATGCCGCAGGCAATATGAAGTAGCGCTCGCCCGTATTATTGCTGGCGTGCGTGGGGCCGTCACTGCGGCGTGCAGTGACGGCCCATGTCGTAGCATCGGTGTCGTGCCACGGTAAAAGGCGCTGCGGCAGCATGCGCACCAGCCCCTCACCTGCGGCACTGACGCGGCTTTCGGCCTTGTCGGCTACCTGCGCAGGGATGACATGGTTCCCATGTCACGCCTGCACAGGCAGCTTGCGTGCAAAGCCAATGCCACAGCACCCACCACGGCGGTGGGCAATTGGCCAAAGGAAGGCGCGCAAAGTGGGAGTCAATGGCGGGCGCGCAAGCCGCAGCGGCGCGCAGCCACAGGCGAGCACCGAACGGGTGAGCACCCGGCGTAGCGCACCATTGACGCCTACGCAGCGCATCAGCCTGTCGGCTGGGTGCAGGGGATGTTTGACCCCCTGCACCCTTGCCCTTCGGCGAGAACGGTGCTCCAAGAGGCAGCGCCTCTTGGTCAAGGCCGCTAGGCCGCGAAGCCAAGGCGAGGGCTAGGCAGCACAAGCCCGCCATCCCCTTGCCTGGATTGCCTCAGCAGCAAGGTCTCCGGCGTTCATCGGCGCATTCAGCATTGTGCGGATGTTGGCGATATGTACCAGCGCGGTTTCGCGTGATGCGGGCTTGGGGACAGGCTCTTGGTGCGTCTCGGCGCGTTGAGTTGTCGCCGTCGTGCGAGGTGCAGCCCGTTGTGCAGCACTGGCGGGTGGTGGTGCCTTGCGCCCCGCCCATAAACGAAACTCGCCAGCCAGCACCCGCTTGACCAAGCCAAAGAAATAGGCGATGACATTGCGCACCATGCCGCTCTGGCTGCGTGACTGTAATTCGTCCAGCACTTCCTGGCGATGCTCAGGTGGCAGCCGACGCAGGGCAGCCTGCACGTCTTTTTGCTGATCGGCTTTGGCACTGCCCAGGCACGGCGGCAATGCCACGGGCAATGACATCGAATCGCCATCCTCATGCGCGCGTGCGCGGTACGTACGTTCTTTTTTATACAGATACGTTGTATACGTACTGTCTTGCTCGCGGGTTATCTGCTGGGCTTGACCGGTCTGCTGCGGACTCGCCGTGCCGCTGACGGAATCGCCAGACGCCGACGCTTGGGCAGCGTCCTGATCCGCTTGCGCTGGCGGCATGGGAGCGGGGGGCTCATCGTCGTCGTGGCGCGATTCGGGGGCCGCGTCATCGCTCACCGTGGGCGCGTGTTCCAGCGTTTCCCGGATGTGCATGGCAACACGATCCACCTGGTTATTATCGTTGCCCAAGGATTCTTGAAGGAGTTGTGAAAGACCGGCATCGAGCTCGCACGCTTGCTGAAAGCTCAGCACCTGTTCATGCACCCGATACCGCTCGCTCAGAACATGGCCGGTCATGGGATCGCAATGCTGCCCCACCAGGCTGATCCAGCCGGTCAGACGCAGCACCACGAGCACGCGCCGCGCTGTCAAGTAGCCTGCACGCTGCCCCAAGGGCGTAGTAGTGAGATAGCGGCGCAGTTGCCCCAGGCTCGCCAGCGGGCTCAAACCGTCTGCACCGCGCAGCATGCGCAGGACTTGCCACGCATTCCGCTCCAGCGGCGTGAGCCGGGTATCGAGCATGAGCGCGGTGGGCGTGGTAAACAGGGCATTAAGCCCCTGCGGGTTGTGGTGATCGTGATGGTCTGCCATGAGTAGCCTCCAAGGTTCGGGCCACACCGGCCCGTTGCCCTGCATCTCATCGCAGCCTTGCCCGTATGTCAGGCAACAATGCGGCCTGCACCGCAACCGTATTTATCGGCGCGTAGATTGCGCTGGTATCGCCCAAAGATCTAGTTGATGAACCCGACCCTCTCTGGGGAAGTGCAACCGGGGCGTGCTTTCAGCGGTTACTCAAAATGACGTCCAGCTTCTCGCCCAGCTTGCGCCATGCCTCAGTCTTTTCCTTCTGGTAGTCGTGGTGCAGGTAATGCCGCCTGACCCGATTGCCTGCTATAACATGGTTTTGACAGCGGTCAATGATGTCCAGTGACACAGCCAACGCCTGCATCATGGTCGCCCCAGTTCGGCGTAGATCGTGCGGCGTCCATTCGTCATTGGCACCGTCGGCTAGCACAAGAGTATTGTCATGGCGGCGGTTCTTCAAGGGCTTACGATCCTTGAATCGCTCCTGCCTGTCGCCTACGCCCTTGCTGATTGATTTGGGGCACACATGCGTTTCTTCGCCTTTCTTGTTCTTGGCGGGAAATAGCCATTCTGACTCGCCTGTGATTTGCTTCAATGCCTGAAACTGCCGTTTGGCAAAGTCGGACAGGAAAACGTAATGCTCTTGCTTCTTGCCGCGTCTGCCTTTCACATTCTCACGCGGGATATACCAGACACCTTCATTTAGATTGACGTGCTCCCAACGGGCTATGAGCAGTTCACCGATGCGGCAAAGCGTGCCCAGGCAAATCCATAGTGCTAGTTGACTTCTGTGCGGGAACGGACGTGGTGTGGCGCGTCGGTCTGGTGCATTCAGCCAATCAGCTTCCGTGAGCCTGAATATATCGCTCAATTCGCGGACTTCAGCAGCTGATAAGGTGCGGTCGCGTTCTTCCTCGTAGTCTTCTGGCAGCAGCTTATTTATGTCTACCAGATCGCAAGGATTGCCGTTAATCAGCAGACCGCGCCAAGGTTGGCGTTTCTCGCCCCAGGCCAGCATCTGGTTGGTGTCATTGTACGCAACCACGGCAAGGCGAGTAACGCCACGGTTTCTGATTTTTCGCAACATCGCCAAAATATCCTTGTCGCTAAGCTCGCGCAACAGCTTGACGCCTATGACTGGTAGCACGTCTTTGTTGAACAGGCGCTTTAGTTCCGCGTTTTCATCCTGCCTTGCTACACCGTCGCTGATCCAGGTATCAAACAGGTCTTTGACTGTACGGTCCTGGGTGCGCTCGTACTCGGCTTGACGAATCGTTTCCTTAGTGCTTTGCTGCGCTTGAATGCGCTTGGCTTTTTTTTCGTCGGTAGGGTTCTTACCAATGCGCACCAACCGCCGAGCGTCGTCCCTTGCATCACGGATTGTAGTAAGACTGGTACTCGGCCACGTACCGCACTGGAACCAGCACACCTTGCCTTGCCATTTAAACGCGTACTTGAACCGAACGGAAACCGTGCCATCTTTGAGTACACGGACCTCACCAAGCAAACCGCCACCATCGGCTAGGGTGTCGCCCTTGTTTGCCGGGGTGATGGCTCGCAGCTCTAAAACTGTCCAGCCCTTGGCCTTGTCTTTGGGGTGTTGTGTCGCCATGCTTGCTCCTTGAGGGGTAAACCCAGGGGTAAACCAATTGACTAGCTTTGGGTGTATTTCAATAGACTTATGCAGACACTATTTTATCCTGAATACCGCATTCTTACTAGCTTACAAGCGTCTATATATGTCCAAGCCTGTTTCTTGAAATCTACTATTTAATTGCATGGGGTGCAAGGGGTAGAGTGTTCGAATCACTCCGTCCCGACCAAATTCAATAGAAGGATCAAGCACTTAGCGGCCTGATCCTTTTTTTGTGTCTGGAGTACGCAAAATGCGCGTAAATCTAACGGGTTTTGTCGGCGAAAGGCATATCGGAGGCCGAACCAGCCCGCAAAAAAATGCTTCGTTGGCGGTGTTCTCCGTGACGACTGCGGCTCATGTCTGAGAGCTAAAGAAATTTTGCGTGTGTGGATGGAGGTGAAGCCGATTGCTTTCCTCTAAGTATTCAAGCGTACCTCCTCGTTACTCGCTTGGGGCTTTAAATTCCGATAAGTGCCAGTTGGTTCATTCCCGTCTTTAGCTATTTATTTTATCGTCCATGTTTGAGTACTGAAATAATAGACGCCTAAATTCGGGTGTGCAGTGCTGGTTCCACGGTTGGATAACGTCTCCGGTCTTCATTAGGTTGGCTTTGGTGCGTTAGCCTGCTAGAGGGTGACGTCTGCTAAACGCGCCGAAAGTTGTGATGACAGCATTGGCGCCATTGATGGGCGTCTCACACTTAGCTTGAGATCTTGATTGATTACAGTCTGCTTCCGATGGGGGTAAAGATTGTTGAAAAAAATCAATATAAATCGACTTGGTTCACCGTAGTTGGCGATGAAAAGGAGTAATCTCGCACCAGTATTTTACGCAAGTAATCAAGGCGCATTATGCTCAATTAGGCGGTTCCGGTCGGCATCGTGCGAGGCTTCTATTGAGCCACTAATATCTCGTCTGCGACGTGCGTTAGCGTTAACAATTTGTCAGGAAGGTAGGCATGCTTTTAGTCCTTGAGGGACATTCTAGCCAGCGTGACGTGATCGCTGGCGCGCGAGATGCGCTACCGCCGTCAGTTCAGATTTTCGCCTCTCACCGTGAGCAACGCCCAGAGATTACAGGGCTTGCTGATGTTGCTTGGACTGAGCCAAGTGACAATACGGTGAGAGTAGATTGGGTGATCGACAAGGCCCTAAGTAACAGCATTGAAGTAGTATTAGCGGGTAAATTTGGACAACTTTATGAAGCCCATCGTGGGCGATTTGAAGCGAATGGCATCAGGCTGGTGACTGGCTGCATTTCCTTGGAAGGGCTTCAGATTGTCGAAGACAAAGGACGGTTTACTGCCGCCGCGCTGGCTGGTGGCTTGAATTGTATTCCCGGCGTCCCTGTCACGAGCTCCGAGCAGTTGGTGGCTGTCTACCATGATCTGGTGTTGCAGGGGCCGGTTTGCGTCAAGCCAGTGGCAGGGGTTTATGGGCAGGGTTTTTGGAGGCTCAGTGAAAACACTGATCCGTTTCGTTGTTTTGCGAATGCCAGCGCATGTGAAGCAAACTTGCGAGTATTCGCGGATACCTATGCGCAGGCAAAAACCCCAACGCCTCTTTTGCTAATGCCGTACCTGTCTGGCAGCGAGTGTTCGATTGATATGGTATGCGAAGCGGGTGATGTCATCGCCTATGTTGGTCGGCGTAAGCAAGGCTATTACCAAACTTTCGAGCGTGAAGGGCGCGCTGTAGATCTTGCGATTCGGGCGGCCACGCATTTCAAGTGCGATGGTTTGGTGAACGTTCAAACTCGCGATGACGGCGAAGGCATTCCGCACCTGCTTGAAATCAATCCGCGTTATTCCGGTGGTATCGGTTACACCAGAGAAGTGGGGGTGAATTTGCCTGGCATCTTTGCCAGCCGCAGGCTGAGTCTCCCAGAACCTATTTCGCAATGGAAAATGGGCGTTCGTGTTAAACCTATTAATGTGGCGATTTCTCTCGACGGTAGGTGTTAGCCGTGTTACCCATGGAGCTATTGTCGTTGATTTTAATGTGGAGATTACAAGGATGATTTTTCTCTCACCTGGTGCAAACGCCAGTATCGGTGATGATGACTTCAGTTGGAGTATGGAGACTGACCGCGGAGCGCTTTTAGGTGATTACGCGGGCCTTGCGCTTTTGCCTGTTGATGGCAAGCGCATCCCCTGCGGCAGTCCCGTAATGTTTCAGTCACCACAGCCGTGGATGGAGTGGAGCGGCGGCCCTGAAAAGGCTTGCTGTAAAGTAACTTTTGGCAGTCTCCCTCAAGGCTGTGAGAAGGTGCTGATCGTAGCGTACGTATATGCGGCGGCAGGGCCGATTAGCGAACTCGGTTCTGTGCGTTTGATCGTGAACGATCATATTGAGCACAAACATAGTCTGGCTGGCTTTGGTGAGGCAGCAGTGGTCTTGGGTGAGTTCTACATCCGAAACTCAGAATGGAAGTTTAGGGCGCTAGCTGAAGGCTCAGCGTATGGACTTTCTGCCCTTGGTCGGCGCTTGGGCCGTGATATTGATGATAGCCATCCTAATCGTGGCACGTCGCGGACGGAGAGCTCAAGATCAGAGACAGCTACCGGGACTGGCTTCGCCGTCAGCCCGACGCACATAATGACATGCGCCCACGTCATCGAGGGCATGAGCTGCGTATCGATCGCGTCTTTCGAGGGAAGATACCGCGCGGAACCGGTGGTTGTAGACGAACGAAACGACATTGCGCTGTTGCGGATTGATGGCGCCAAGCCACTCGTTCCTGTTACGTTTCGTGAAGGAAGAGGGTGCGAGCTGGGAGAGACAGTAGTCGCTCTCGGTTACCCGTTGTCTGGTTTGGCTGGGCGCGGGCTGCATGTTACTCAAGGCGGGATTTCCGCGCTCTTTGGCATTCGTGACGACGCCAGTCTGCTTCAGTTCACGGCAGCGATCCAACCTGGCTCCAGTGGCAGCCCCTTGTTTGATGGCTCGGGATTGGTTGTGGGGCTTGTCAAATCTTCCATGGCAGATGCGCAGAGTATGAACTTCGCCGTAAAGTCCCCGCTGATACTGGCGTTTTTGGACGCATCGAGCATCAACGCGCAGCGGGGGGGTAGCAGTCAGCAACGAACCACTACTGAAATAGCCAAGGATGCACAAGCGTCTCTGTGGCGTATTGAGGCGAGTGCTGTTTAACACACCTCGCTGACGTAAAAGCTATATAGGCTACTTAGGCCTCCCGCTTCAGAAAATAGGCATACAGGTACATGTTCAACAATACCGCTTCAGATGTTCAGCGACTGCAAGCAGATCTTATGCGTGGCCGGCTTGAGGTCAACATTGATAAAGCAAGCGTCGAGCCCGAGGCCCTATTCGGCTTTGCTGAGCGTCGTAATCCAAAGCGTGCTTTTCTCTTTGTTTCAAAGGTGCTTGGCCGTCACATTCCGGCACGACCCTCGGCTATGTCAGGCAGCTTTGAAAAACTTGCCTCACTTATCCCTGAGGATTTGCCGGGCCCCATTCTTGTCATGGGTATGGCTGAGACGGCGGTTGGTCTAGGCGCTGGTGTGCACCGGGCATTGAGTAGCCGCCGGCCAGACTCTGTTTATATTGTTAGTACCCGTCATCCTCTTGGCACAGAAATTTTCGCTCGGTTTGAGGAAGAACACAGTCACGCCAGCGCGCACCTGATCCATCTCCCGGTAGATGCAGATACACGCGAAATGATGCTCAATGCCCGTTCGTTAGTGTTGGTGGATGACGAAGCGTCTACCGGAAAAACGTTTATCAACTTATATGACTCATTGGTTAATGCGGGACTGAAATCCATTGAGCGTGTCGTTACTGCAACACTAACCGATTGGTCCGCGGGTGCGGTCACCAGAAGTGTGGGCTCTACTGCAGCACAAGTTTCGCTACTCAGTGGCTCATACGAGTTTCATGATAAACAGGACGCTCCGCTACCAGAGATGCCAAAAGTGGGCGCTGTTGCGGCCGGCGATTGGCCAATCAACGCTGACCTCGATTGGGGGCGGCTTGGTACCCGAGGAGTAGAAGATACCTTGGGTCTGGACGTGCTAGTTCATCCCGGTGAGCGTGTGCTAGTCGTGGGCAACGGCGAGTTTGTCTGGCGGCCATTTCTGTTGGCTGAGCGTTTAGAACGTCTCGGTGCGGACGTCCATTTTAGCTCCACTACTCGCTCACCTATCGCTTTGGGACATGCTGTAAAGCATGCTATTTCTTTCTCAGATAGTTATGGCTTGGGTATGCCCAACTTTCTTTATAACGTCGCCCCAGGCCAGTTTGATCGTGTTCTAATCTGCAGCGAGACGCCTATCATGGCAGTGGATAAGACGCTCATTCAAACGCTCAGTGCAGAGGTGATCGTTGATGCTTTCTAAGCGTCCTTTGGCTTTCGTTGATCTCGACGATACGCTTTTTCAAACAGCCCGCAAAATGCCTGATGGAACGCCGCGTTTCCCTGCCACTTTAGATCAGGAGGGGCGACCCAACGGCTATATGTCGCCCATTCAAAAAGCGCTTGTCGAATGGCTTTTTGCAACCGCGGATGTGGTACCCGTTACGGCACGTAGCGTTGAGGCCTATAAACGCGTTCAGTTGCCATTTGCGCTAGGAGCAGTCTGCTCCCATGGTGGTGTCATTCTCGAGCCGGATGGGAGTTCGGACGCCGCTTGGCACTCTTTGATGGCCAGCGCTTTAGCCCGTTATCAGACCCGCCTAGCGGACCTCAGTGAAACGACACTTACGGTGGGTTCCGATCTCGGGTTCTCGCTGCGCGGCTGGGTTGTTGAAGAGGCCGGACTGCAGAATTATGTAGTGACTAAACACAATGGCAACGACGACAGCGTGCTTGTTAAAGTACTGGACGTTATTCAGGCGCGGGGTCTGCTCGACGGTATGTATGTTCACCGGAACGGTAATAATCTTGCCTTCATCCCTGTGGGGCTGGAGAAGCGAATTGCTGTGCAGGAATGGGTGCGCCGCGACCGCGCAATGAATGGCGAGCGCCTCGTCCTCGGTTTCGGAGACAGTATTTCAGACTTGGGATTCATGACTGACTGTGATTTCTGGGCCACGCCCGGCAAAAGCCAGCTAGCAAGGGCCGCGAGGAGTGTTATTGGTGGGTAGTGCTATTAGCGTGATGAAGACCGTAGGGAGTGGAAGTTACGATAAGCAGGATGTTCACTTTTTGCTGCGCAAAGTCGATATTGAGCCGACTGAGGTACTTGAAAAAGAGCGCTTGATTCAGAGTAAGCAGCGTCATTATTCAGAGATGATCAGTCAAGAGAACGCTCCCAGTCGTGTGCACAAGGAGCTATACGAGCGAGCGATGCTACAGAACGGCGAGCGTATGGCCCAGGACGTACAGGCCTTGGCGCTCGCGTTGGCCACTGAATTTACGGGAAGGTCGGTAGTGCTTGTCTCGTTTGTCCGAGCCGGATTGCCGCTTGGCGTTTTACTGCGTAGAGCGCTTGTAGGCTTTGGCTGCGAGGCCTACCACTACGGTATTAGCATCATTCGTGACCGCGGAATCGACAGCGATGCCTTGGAGGCGGTGATTCAGGACCATGGTGCAGAAAGCATTGTTTTCGTCGATGGCTGGACTGGCAAAGGCGCGATCTCAGCGGAGATCAAACGGAGTCTTCAGGGCGACTCACGGTTTCCTGCGGACCCGCGTCTTGTCGTACTTGCTGATCCTTGTGGGAGAGCGTGGCTCTCAGCGTCTGCAGACGACTGGGTTATTCCATCAGGTATTCTCGGGGCGACGGTGTCGGGTCTGGTCTCTCGCTCTATCTGGCCTTCCAGCGGAGGACTACACGGCTGTATCGTCTATGATCACTTGCAAGCGCATGACGTCACTCGGGCGTTTGTTGACAAAATTGATTGCTTGCGTCTGACAGTTCGCGGGATCGAACCGGCAACACCCTGGTCAAACACGCAGCGTGAGATGCTACAAGAGGCCTCTCGTCAGGTTATTCACCACATTGCCGAGCGATTTAGTATATCTAATCTTAACCGATTGAAACCAGGTATTGCCGAAGCTACCCGTGCAGTATTGAGACGCGTTCCTGATCATGTTTTAGTAGGCGACAAGAGCGATGCCGACGTGCAGCTACTGATACATCTGGCGGAGAAAGCAGGCGTGCAGGTGGAGGAGTGGGGCGGCTCCTTAGGGCCTTACCGGGCCATGACCGTAATTAGGAGTGTCAGCTAGATGAGTTTGTGCTCGCCATACGCACTTGGCGCCACCCTATATATGCCTGCAACCCGGCCTGATATCTTGGATGTTGTATCGGGCGATAGGCTGCCGGAGTTGCGTTCGCTTGTTGTTTGTTTGGAGGACGCCGTCTCGCCAAATGACGTTCAGTTCGCCTTGTCCAACCTGGAGCGGCTGCTCAAAAATATGCATGCACAAGGCGGTCGGTCTGTGCAGAGGCCGATGCTATTTGTCAGGCCCAGAGATTCAAAAATGGCGGCTATTTTGAACGACTGGCCACTGATTGGCTTGGTGGATGGATTTGTGGTCCCCAAACTGACTTTGCGCAACCTCTCAGCCTGGGAGTCTGCGGTGACTAACCCCAGCATCGTTTTAATGCCTACATTGGAAACCCACGACGTGTTCCAACCAGCGGCCATGGCAGAGCTTGCCCAAGCACTCAGGGGTGAGTTTGATCAGCGTATTATTGCGCTGCGCATAGGCGGCAACGACCTTATGGGCTGCCTCGGTTTACGTCGCAGTCGGACAAAGACGCTTTACAGCGGCCCTATGAGCTATGTTATTTCGATGCTCGCCGGTGTTATGGGTGCGGCAGGGTTCTCTCTTACCGCGCCTGTTTTCGAGCAACTTTCAAGTCCCGCCCTATTAGACGAGGAGCTCGAGCTTGATATTGCCCACGGGCTAGTTGGTAAAACGGCTATACACCCTTCACAGATCGCGGCAATTCATAGTGCACTAGCAGTGCGCATAGATGACCTCAACAGTGCCAGGTGCATAGTTGAAGAGTCTGCGCCAGCTGTTTTCAAGTTTAACGACGCCATGTGCGAACCTGCTACTCATTACAAATGGGCTCAAAACATACTGGAACGGGCTAAGTGGTATGGCGTTCGCCAGGAGGCGACCGAGACTGGTCTGGGCTTGGCTGAACTAATGCACTAACTAGCTCGTCCTAGTTTTTGCAATGAGCTTTATTCGTTGCTAACTGTATGGTGGCGCGGGAAGTGGGCGATAAGATCAGGTTCGACTGCACCTATGTTAGGTGAAGTCGATATTAGGTACCGAGGCGAGCGCCAGAAGGCGACCCTCGTGCAGTGAACGAAGTTAATTTAATTGACAAGGAGTGTAAAAATGGCGCTTTCACTAGCTAAAAACCAAACTATTTCACTTGAGAAGACCACCGGGAACGGGCTGACCAAGATTCGCATGGGGCTAGGTTGGGATCCCGCCCAGAAGCCGAAACCCTCGGGCGGCTTTTTCAGCCGGCTACTCGGCGGCGGGGCAGACAGCGATGATATCGACCTGGACGCATCATGCATCATGATGGATGGCAACAAGTCAGCAATCGACGTTGTTATGTTCTCACAGCTTAAATCGAAAGACGGGTCAATCACACACTCTGGTGACAACCTGACCGGCGAGGGAGACGGTGATGACGAAACTATTTTTGTCGATCTTTTGAAACTGCCGTCAGCAGTAAAGTACCTCGTCTTTACGGTCAATTCGTTCCGCGGTCAAACGTTTAATGAAGTGGAAAATGCGTACTGTCGCATTGTAGACGAGCAAGCAGGTTCAGAAATTGCTCGCCTCACGCTGTCTGAAAAAGGGAACCACACAGGCGTAATTATGGCCTACCTAACGCGCACAGCTGATGGCTGGGACATGACCGCAGTTGGCCGAGAAACCAATGGTCGCACTGCCCGTGACCTAGCTAGCGAGGCTGCAGGAGTATTAGGCTGATGACCACCTTAACTCCAGGGGCCAACGCCCCTGTCGACAATGCAACGGTCTCGGTAACCGTTACCTATACGCCAGACTCCGGTCAGGACATTGACCTCTCCGCCTTTCTGCTTGGTAGCTCTGGGAAAGTTCGCGGCGATGAAGATATGTGCTTCTATGGCCAAAAAACGATTGGCGACGGCATGGTGCAGATGACCGAGGTGAGTGCGGGTCGCGCGGTTTTCTCGTTGGACCTCGCTCGCCTTGATGCTGCGGTGGAAAAAGTCGCGCTAACCGCAACAATATATGAGAACAGGTCCACGTTCGCTTCTGTGTCACAGCTGTCAGTTAGCGTCACTGGTGGTATTGAAGCCGCGATTCCTACAGCAGGTATGCAGGAATCAGCGCTAATTCTTGGTGAGTTCTATCGTCGCCAAGGTACCTGGAAGTTTCGCTGCGTAGCTCAGGGGTTTGCGGGAGGGCTAGAACCGTTGGCCAAGCACTTCGGCGTGGAAGTTGCTTCTGCGCCGGCGTCTAGTCCAAAACCGCAGCCTGCCTCTGCCGGATCACCAGCTGCTGCGCCCGCTCCAGCGCCTGCCCCAACTCCGTCTAGTGTTAACTTGAGCAAGATTACACTAGATAAATCACGTTCAAGTATCAGTCTTGAGAAGAAGGCTGGGGGCCAGTACGGCAAGATTCGAATCAATCTGAACTGGAACCAGCAGCAGAAGTCCGGTGGGTTTCTGGGCTTTGGTAAGAAGTCGTCAGTGGACCTTGATTTGGGCTGTTTGTTTGAGATGCAGGATGGTCGTAAAGGCGTAGTTCAGGCGCTTGGCAGAGGCTTCGGCTCATACGATCAGTCACCTTTCATTCAGCTTATGGGCGATGACCGAACCGGCTCTGTTAGTGATGGTGAATGGCTCCACATCAATGGGGATCGCTGGAGCGAGATCAAGCGCATTGCAGTTTTTGCCTTTATCTACGACGGTGCCCCCAACTGGTCGGCAACAGACGGCGTTGTTACACTGTTTGCACCAAACCAAGCGCCAGTCGAAGTGCGTGTTAGCGAGGAGGGCGGCCAGCTCGGATGTTGCTGTATAGCGCTACTTGAAAACATCAGTGGTGAGGTTAATGTAACGCGCAGAGTCGATTTCCACCGAGATCAGGAAAAGCTTGATCAAGCCTACCACTGGGGAATGTCCTGGCGCGCAGGTTCGAAATAAACAACTTAGCGGCGCCGTAGGATGCCGCAAACACAAGGTGAACCCGAATGCTCGATTGGCTAAAGAAGAATGCGAATGAGGCGCGTGATCGCCTTGCAAATGAAGTGACTAAATTCAAGAACCGGGAGTTCATGGAAGCCGTGGTTGCTGGTTGCGCTCTAGTAGCGGCGGCAGACGGCAATATCAGCTCCGATGAAAAACAAAAGATGATTGGTTACATCCAAAATTCGAAAGAACTGAAGGTGTTCAACACAAAGGATGTAATCCAGTCATTCAATGATGTGTGCAGCAATTTTGACTTTGACCCGGCTATTGGTCAGGCAGAAGCCCTTAGGACCGTTGGCAAGCTCCGCAATAAGCAAGACGCGGCGCGTCTTCTGGTGCGCGTTTGTTGCGCCATAGGCGCTGCAGATGGCGACTTTGATCAAAGTGAACAAGCCATGTGCCGTACAATTTGTAACGAGCTTGCCTTAAACCCAAGCGAATTTGACCTGTGAGGGTATGACCTTGGAAAACACGGCAATCGGCTTTCCGCCGCTGACTATGGCGATTTTCGCCGGTCTGGCGATATTCGCACTAGCACTTGACCTGTTTACGCACAAGAAAGATAAGCCGGTGACCTTGCTCAATGCGTCGCTCTGGTCGCTTTTCTGGGTTTTTGTATCATTGGCCTTCGCAGGCTTTCTGTACGTAAACCATGGTCCTGAGGTGGCTAGCCTTTTCGTTACCGGTTACGCACTTGAGAAAGTACTAAGCGTCGATAACCTGTTTGTATTCATGGCTATTTTTGCTTGGTTCAAGATACCTGACGCACTGCGGCACAGGGTTCTTTACTGGGGCATCATCGGTGCGATTGTTTTCCGTTTGATATTTGTAGCTATCGGTACCGGTCTACTGGCGTTCGGACCTTGGGTGGAAATAGTGTTTGCCGCTATCGTTGCTTGGACGGCGGTCATGATGCTCAAAGGTGGGGGTGATGATGACGAAGAGGAAGATTACTCCAAGCACATTGCTTATCGCCTAGGCAAGAAGCTGTTTCCAGTGTGGCCTAAGCTATATGGCCACGCATTTTTTGTTCGCCGTGAAACGCTGGAAGGCGAGCTGAGGAAGCCTGAGAACAAAGGGATGACGTTGGCTGAAAAGGGGACTTGGTTTGCAACGCCCCTCTTGCTTTGCGTATTCGTAGTCGAGATCTCAGACGTCTTGTTTGCCTTCGACTCGGTGCCTGCAGTTATCGCTGTTAGCCGGGAGCCACTAATAGTCTATTCGGCCATGATGTTCGCGATTCTTGGTCTGCGGACGATGTATTTCGTTCTTGAAGCGCTGAAACGCTATTTGGTGCACTTGGAAAAAGCGGTTGTGGCTTTATTGTTTTTCATCGCCGGTAAACTGGCGTTGAATGCAACCAACCACTTGTTTCATCACGGTTACGATATTGATCCGAACACCAGTCTCATTATTGTGATGGTTGTATTGGGCATCGGCATTGTAGCTAGTATCATCTTCCCAGAAAAAGAAGATGACGTGGATGTAGTAAAAACCAACCCCAACGAAAACGTTTAACCTAAAAAGGATTTGTGAAATGGCTCTTTCACTGCAAAAAGGCGGAAATCTGTCTCTTTCTAAAACAGACCCAGGTATGACGAAGGCCCTGATCGGTCTGGGCTGGGATCCTCGCGCAACTGATGGTGCAGAGTTCGATCTTGATGCCAGCGCATTCCTCATTGCCAGCAATGGCAAGGTCCGTAGCGAAGCCGACTTTATTTTTTATAATCAATTGAAGAGCCCGGATGGCTCCGTTGAGCATACCGGTGACAACCGCACGGGCGAAGGTGATGGCGACGATGAAATTCTTAAAGTTGACCTGTCTCGCGTGCCTGCTGATATCGACAAAATAGCTTTTTCCGTGACTATTCACGAAGGCCAGACCCGCAATCAGAACTTTGGCCAGGTTGCTAATGCTTATATTCGTATCGTGAACGAAGTCAGTGGATCTGAAGTCGTTCGCTATGACCTGGCAGAAGATGCCAGCGTTGAAACGGCGATGATTTTTGGCGAGCTTTACCGCAACAACGGCGAGTGGAAGTTCCGCGCGGTGGGCCAAGGTTACTCTGGCGGACTCAAGGCCATGGCTAACCAGTTCGGAATCTCTATCTAATTTACTAGTACGAGGAAATTTACAATGGCGGTAAGTCTAAGTAAGGGCGGCAACGTCTCTTTGACCAAAGAGGCTCCAGGCCTGTCAGAAGTGCTTGTTGGACTGGGCTGGGACCCACGTGTTACCGATGGCGCGGAGTTCGATCTCGACGCGTCCATTTTTGTCTGTGGCGAGAACGGCAAAGTTCTGGATGACTCTTCGTTCATTTTTTACAACAATAAAACGTCGAAAGACGGTACGATTCAGCATCTCGGTGATAACCGCTCTGGCGAGGGCGAGGGCGATGACGAGCAAGCTGAGGTTAAATTGAGTGGCCTGGCTGGCGATGTTAAAAAGCTTGTTTTCGCAGTGACAATCCATGAAGCGGAATCGCGTAAGCAGAACTTCGGTCAGGTTTCAAACGCGTTTATTCGCGTGGTTAACAAAGCTGACGGTAAAGAAATAGCTCGTTACGACCTGTCGGAAGACGCGAGCACCGAAACCGCTATGGTGTTCGGCGAGCTGTATCGTCATGGTGATGAGTTTAAGTTCAAGGCTATCGGTCAAGGCTTTGCTGGCGGCCTGAAGGCGTTAGCTGAAGCTCATGGCGTATCCATTGGCTGATCTGCAGCTGTAACAGAAGCCCCTGTCCTGTTGGCAGGGGTTTTTTATGCGCGAAAGAATTTCGCCAGCTTCTCTTACTGCTTCTGTTGTGTAAAGCCAATAGGTTGTTCACCACTGGTAGCTGACTAATGGTTGGCAGGCCACCTAGCCTGTCTTGTACATTCACAGTAGCGTCAGATACTAAAGCCAAGGGATGTTTTTGTCGTTCGCACTCCCCTGAAAAAGTTTTCCTGTATTGGCAGCAAGCGGCGCGGTCCCGGGACTGTTACAATTCGCTTCAATATCACCCAAGAGGAATTTTCATGGCTACCAACCGTTCACGTCGTTTGCGCAAAAAACTCTGTGTTGATGAGTTTCAGGAGCTGGGTTTTGAGCTGAACCTTGAGTTCAAGGACGGATTGACCACTGAAGAAGTTGATAGCTTCCTCGACCAGTTTTTGATCCAGGCCATGGAAGCCAACGGCCTGGACTTCGTAGGTGGCGAAGACTTTGGTCTGGTCTGCTTGGCAGAGCGTGGCTCTGTCAGCGAAGAGCAGCGCGCCGCTGCAGAAGCCTGGCTCAAGAGTCGCAGCGAACTGGCTGTCGTTGAAGTCAGCCCACTGCAGGACGCCTGGTACCCAGACAAGCCGATCTCTGCGGCCGTCTGAAGCATGTTCAAGACCATCCATCGTGATGGTCTTTTTTTGTCTGAATGCAACGGCACATAAAGCGGTCACGTTCTCAATAGCATAGCTTCGAGCAACTCCATTCCAGCAAGTGTCAGGTCTGATGCAGTGGTACTTGTCCTGTGCTTTGGTCAGTTGGTGCAATCATTTTTTCGTAGGCATAACCGACTGATTATATTAGCCTTCTTACTTCTTTTAGATCAGCAGGAGATCCCTTTGATGCGAGCGAGTACCCAAATCCGACGAATCGCTTTTGCGCTAATGACTGTGATGGCAGCGCCGCTAGCCTGGGCAGGTAGTGATTCGGCTGTCGGCTTGTGGAAGAGTATTGATGACAATAGCGGCAATGCTCGCGCGCTGATTCGCATTGTCGAGCAGCAAGGCTCTCTGCGTGGCACTATTGAAGAGGTCTTCCCGCAGCCAGGTAGAGAGGCGCACACGACGTGCGAGAAATGCGAGGGCGATGACAAGGGCGCGCCGATAGTGGGGCTGACCATTCTTACCGGCCTAGAAAAGCAGGGCGATGAGTACACCAACGGCAAGATTCTCGACCCGGAAAACGGCAAGGTCTACAGCAGTAATGCACGACTGATCGACGACGGCGCCAAGCTGGAGGTGCGCGGCTACATCGGTTTGCCCGTATTGGGCCGCACGCAGACGTGGATTCGACAGTAGCAGTCTAACTGTGTTTTGGGTCGCACACGGTTAGCCTTTGCGGCACCCGATAGAGGGGTCGCTGACTTCACAGGTAGGGAGTAGGGCGCTCAGCTTACTGTGGGGTAAGGTCGAGAGGCGTCTCAGCATCCGCCTGCTGTCGCCAGTCGTGCGCCCGCAGTTGTTTGATGTATTGGCTGACTGAGTATTGCGGTGCCCAACCCAGAGCTTGAGTCTTCTCGCTGTTCAGGCTGGCGTGCATCCGATTGCCAGGTCTGGGCGGCAGCATCTTGATTGGGCCGCCAAACATCCTGGCTATATCAAGCACGCTATAGCCTTCCTCGCTGCCGACCGCATAGCCGTCACCTTGTCCGTGTTCACCAACCAGATAGACACCTTCGACAATATCGCGCACATGCGTAAAATTCCTTACCTGGGCGCCAGGATGCACCACTTGCAGCTCTGAGCCGTCGCGCATGTGCCGGGTGAAAAGGCCGATCAGCGTCGCATACGGGCCGCTGCTGATTTCCCGCGGGCCGTAGGCGTTGTAGAAATAGGCGATAGCATAAGACAGCCCGTACCACTTGCCATACAGCTGGATGAGTTGGGTATTGGCTGCTTTGGTCCAGGCATAAGGGCTCTGTTCCGGGCCACTGCCGGCATCGGCGAACTTGGTGCTGCTGCCAGCGTAAACCAGTTTGCAGCCCCGTTGGCGGCAGAATTCGATCACCGCTTGCGTGCCGCTTTGATTGAACTGCAGGACCTTTTCTACATCGGCAAAACTCTGCTCGGTTCGCGAGTACTCCCCCAAGTGGAAAACCAGATCGGGAGTAAAGTCTATGCGCTGATCTATGTCGCGCGTGTCACCGTTGAGATAAGTGACACCCTCAACATGGTTGTCTGTGCTGCCGCTGGAGTAGTTGTCCAGCGACCAGACAGCATAGCCTGGCAAACCGGCCAGTTTTTCACAAAGATGACTGCCAATGAATCCGGCACCGCCGGTAACTACCACTTTTTTCATGTGCTTGTTTAGCCTGGATACGGTGTCGGCTATGCCTCTATCACATTATGAAGTCACACCAATGACAGAGAGCCGAACGATGCGTGAAGTGTATAGAAGAGCGGCTCTTTGGTGAAACCGGATTTGCTGAAGTGCTGTATTATCTACCGCGTCAACAACGCGAACGCGAGCTACCTTGTCTGCCCTCAAATACCTCAACGGATATAGTCAGAGCTTGCAGCAGCAGGTCTCCCAGTTGCTTGCGGCGCAGCGGCTCGGTGCCTGGCTGGAGCAGCGCTATCCGCCGCAAGAGCAGCATCCGATCCAGACCGATGCGGCTCTTTACGACTATACCCAGGCGCTTAAGCAGCAATTCATGCGCAGCAGCGGTCCGGTAAGCAAGGTGTTCTTCGATACCCGTATGCACGTGATCGACAACGCCCTGGGTCAGCACCAGTTTGTTAGCCGTGTGCAGGGCAGCAAGCTCAAGCGCAAAAACGAGATCAAGGTCTCGGCCATCCTCAAGACGCTACCGGAGCCGCTACTGCGCATGGTGGTGGTGCATGAGCTGGCTCACCTGCGCGAGAAAGACCATAACAAAGCCTTCTACCAGCTATGCCAGCATATGGAGCCTGACTACCACCAGCTGGAATTGGATCTGCGCTTGTTCTTGACCTTGCGAGACTAAGGCAAGCCTGGGCTACTAGCTAGGCAGCCGTCAGCTACTTTAAGCCGTCCCCGTCAATTCAGGTCTGCTTAGTAATGAGCGTTGGAGATGCCTGGTTGATGCTGCTTCAATTTCTCTACAGTACTACTTCGCTTTTGAGGAGTGTGCAGCCTGTTCTGGCGTCTCACCGTCCTATGTCCGTTACCGAATAGTCACCCTGCCAAGGCAACGTGCAGACAATTCTTTGATCCCCAGCGTGCCAGTCTGTGGTGCACCTATTTTCGACACGCACTGCACGGGTGCGTTTTCCCGGTTGGGGATGGCTGCATCGCGCATAAACGCGTTCTAGAGGGCTGGCATGATCAATGCTTAGCAAAACCCATCTTGTATACAAGTTGGTATGCAGCGAGCGCTGGGCGCCTAGGTGTCCAGCGGATCAATCAATTTACGCACTGCTTAGCCTACCCAGGAGCGCTCCATGTCGAATATCGATCGCCGTACTCTTCTCAAACTCGCTGGTTTGATCGGCGCCACCGCCGCTTTGCCATTCAGTTTTGCCCGTGCTGCGGACAAGCCTTTGATTGTTGGTTTCATCTATGTGGGCGCACGGGACGACTTTGGTTACAACCAGGCGCATGCCGAGGCTGCAGCCATCATCAAGACGCTGCCTAACGTGGTAGTGGTCGAAGAAGAAAACGTGCCGGAAACCGTCGCGGTACAGAAATCCATGGAGGCGATGATCCGTCAGGATGGCGCCACACTGATCTTCCCAACCTCTTTTGGCTACTTTGATCCCCACGTCATCAAGATGGCCGAGCGCTTCCCTGAGGTGCATTTCGCCCATTGCGGTGGCCTGTGGCAAGAAGGTGTACACCCCATGAATGCCGGTAGCTTTTTTGGCTACATTGACGAGGGGCAGTACCTTAACGGCGTCATTGCGGGTTATGCCAGCAAGAGCAAGAAGCTGGGGTTCATTGCTGCCAAGCCGGTACCGCAGGTACTGCGCAACATCAACGCCTTCACCATGGGCGCGCGCTCGGTTGATCCGGAAATCACCACCACGGTTATCTTCACCGGCAACTGGTCGCTCCCGATCAAGGAAGCCGAGGCTGCCAACAGCCTGATCGATCAAAGCTGTGATGTGCTTACCTGCCATGTTGACGGCCCCAAGGTCATTGTTGAAACCGCAGAGAAGCGCGGCGCCATGACCTGTGGTTATCACGCAGACCAGTCGGCCCTGGCACCCAATGGCTATCTGACTGGCGCCGAGTGGAACTGGGAAACGCCTTATCGCGCCCATGTGAGCGCATCCGAGAATGACCAGCCGATGATCAACTTCCTGCGTGGTGGTTTGAAGGAAGGCTTCGTCAAGACCTCGCCCTACGGTCCGCTGGTGACTGCCGAGGCCAAAACCAAAGCTGATGCGATCAAGGCGCAGATGATGGCGGGCGAGTTTGCCATCTTCACCGGGCCGCTGAAGGACAACCAGGGCAATGAGGTGGTTGCCGCTGGTGTGGCACTTGATCAGACCGATGTCGTGCTGGAAAGCATGGACTATCTGGTTGAAGGCGTTCGCGGTCAGATCTGAGGCAGTAATGAATTTTCGTAACCAGTTTTACCGGGTGGGAGTAGCACTCTTGCCCGGCCTACCATCGCTGCTCGCAGCCTTGACCACCTTTGTGCTCTTTATGCTGTTTCTTACAGTGCAGGGTAAACCGGCGTGGGAGGCGTGTCAGTTGGTCGTGCAGGGCGCTTTCGGTTCGGCTTTTGCCTTGGAAAGCACCTTGCAGCGAGCCGCTCCGCTGATGCTGACGGCTCTTTGCGTGGCGTTGCCCGCGCGGGCGGGGCTGATCATCATCGGCGGGGAGGGCGCCTTGGTACTCGGCGGTCTGGCAGCTGCCGTGGCACCGCTTTGGCTACCCAGTATGCCAACGCTGCTGATGCTGCTGTGCATGGCGTTCAGCGCCATGCTGGTGGGTGGCTTCTGGATCGGCCTTAACGGCTGGATGCGGCAGAAGCGCGGGCTCAACGAGACCATCGGCAGCCTGCTGCTGTCCTACATTGCGATTGCGTTGTTCAACCAGCTGGTCGAGGGGCCGTTACGTGACCCGGCGAGCTTGAACAAGCCCTCGACCGTACCACTTGGAGACGATTTGTTGATTGGTCCGATCAGTGATCAGTTTCAGGTGCACTGGGGTCTGGTGGTCGGCATCATCGCCTGCGTTCTGGCGCAGATACTGGTACGCAACAGCGTAACCGGCTTCTCGCTGCAGGTGGTTGGCGGCAATGTACGCACCGCACGAATGATGGGCCTACCGGTTGATCGTCTGGTGATTCTTACCTGCGTGTTGGGCGGCGCCTGCGCTGGCCTGGCCGGTATGTTTGAAGTGGCCGCGGTGCAGGGTAGCGCCAACGCCGCGATCATCGCCGGTTACGGTGCCAGCGGCATCCTGGTGGCGTTTGCTGCGCGGCAGAATCCGTTGGCGATCATCGCCTGCGCCATTCTGTTGGGCGGCATCGAAGCCAGCGGTAGTTTGCTGCAGCGGCGCCTGGGGCTGCCGGATGCCACCACGCTGATCCTTGAAGGTATTTTGTTTACCAGCTTGCTGGCCTGGGAAGCGTTGACGCCGCGCATTGTCGCCTGGCGCCTGCGTTTGAACGAACGAGTGATACAGGCGCAGGGGGCGTTGCAACATGGCTGATCTGGATCTGGCGACGTTTTTTCTCGCCTTGCTGGCTGGCGCCATTCGCGTCGGCACCCCCTTCATCTTTGTCAGCCTGGGTGAATGCCTGACGGAGAAGAGCGGGCGCATCAACCTCGGCCTCGAGGGCATTTTGGTCAGTGGCGCTATGGCGGGTTACGCCGTGGCCTACCTGACTGGCTCTGCCTGGATTGGCGTACTCGCCGCCGGTGGTGCTGGTCTGATGCTGGGCCTGCTGCACGGCGCGATTTGTTCTTTGCCAAGGGTTAACGATATTGCCGTGGGTATTGCGCTGATGGTGCTGGGCACCGGCCTGGCGTTTTTCCTTGGTAAGAGCTTCATTCAGCCGCAGGCGCCGTCGTTGGTGGCCATTCATCTGGGTGGCTGGAGTGACGATGAGCGGGTCCGTTCGGCGCTCAGCATCAACGTGCTGTTCTTCATCGGTGTGGCGCTGGCCTTTGTTCTCAGCTGGGGGCTACGCAGTACCCGCTGGGGGCTGATGCTGCGGCTGGTAGGTGACCATGCCGAGTCGGCCCGCGCGCTGGGTTATCGCCCAGTACTGGTGCGGATTGCGGCCACCGCAGCGGGCGGGTTTCTCGCCGGTATCGGCGGTGCTTATCTCTCGCTCTATTACCCCGGTAGCTGGAACGAAGGCCTGTCGAGCGGGCAGGGGATCATGGCCGTAGCGCTGGTGATCTTCGCCCGTTGGCAACCGCTGCGCTGCTTGTGGGCTGCGCTCTTGTTTGGTGCTGCTGGCGCCATCGGGCCAGCGCTGCAATCGGTCGGTATCAGTAGCGGCTATTACCTGTTTTCGGCAGCGCCTTATGCGTTGACCCTGGCGGTGATGTTCATCACTTGCCGTCCCAATCAAACACTGAGTGGCGCCCCTGGCGAACTCAGCCTGACTCGATAGGAGTAATGTCATGTCCAGTGGTCTTGGTGGTCTGAATAAATCGCCTAATGGCGTGGTAGTTGGACTTGCGCAACTGTCGTTACCTGATCCGCATACCCGTGCCGAGCTCTGGGAGCAGACGCAGAAAGTTGTCGCTATGGTCGGCAAGGCACGGCGCAGTGTGGCCGGCATGGATCTGATCGTCTTCCCGGAGTATTCACTGCACGGGCTGTCGATGGATACCTCCGATGACATCATGTGCACCCTCGATGGTCCCGAGGTCGCGGCATTGCGCCAGGCCTGTATCGACAACGCCATCTGGGGCTGCTTCTCGATCATGGAAGCCAACCCCGACGGCAACCCCTACAACAGCGGAATTATCGTTACCGATCAGGGCGAGATTCAGCTCTATTACCGCAAGCTGCACCCCTGGGTGCCGGTCGAGCCATGGGAGCCCGGCAATATGGGGATTCCGGTCTGTGACGGACCCAAGGGCAGCAAGCTGGCATTGATCATTTGTCATGACGGCATGTTCCCGGAAATGGCGCGTGAATGTGCGTACAAGGGCGCCGAGATCATGATCCGCACGGCCGGTTACACCGCGCCCATTCGGCATTCCTGGAAGATAACCAATCAGGCCAACTCATTCTGCAATCTGATGCAGACCGCGAGTGTCTGCATGTGTGGTTCAGACGGCACCTTCGACTCCATGGGCGAGGCGATGTTTGTTGATTTTGATGGCACCGTGATGAATGAAGGCGGCGGCCGCGCGGATGAAATCGTCAGCTGTGAGCTGCGGCCTGACCTGGTGCGTGAGGCGCGGATTCACTGGGGGGTGGAAAACAACATCTATCAGTTTGGCCATCGCGGCTACGTGGCGGTCAAGGGCGGTGCGCAGGACGCACCCTACACCTACATGCAGGACCTGATGGCTGGGCAATATCGTCTGCCCTGGGAGGCGGAGGTGGTCCACACCGATGGCAGCTCCTGTGGCTATGAACCGCCGGAGCGTGAATATCAGGCGCAGGAGAAGTAAAGATGACGCAACGCTATCTCGAATCCGCCCCGTACCCTTGGCCGTACAACGGTGATCTGACGCCGCAAAACACCGCGCTCATCGTGATCGACATGCAAACCGACTTCTGCGGCGAAGGCGGTTATGTTGACTCCATGGGCTACGACCTGTCCCTGACCCGCGCACCGATTGAGCCGATCAAACAAGTACTTGAGGTGCTGCGCGCGCAGGGTTTCTGGATTATTCATACCCGCGAAGGTCATCGCCCGGATCTCTCCGATCTGCCAGCCAACAAGCGCTGGCGCTCGCAGCGCATTGGCGCCGGTATTGGCGATCCCGGCCCCTGCGGGCGCATCCTGGTCAGGGGCGAACCCGGCTGGGAGATTATCCCCGAACTGGCGCCGCTCGATGGCGAAATCATCATCGACAAGCCCGGCAAAGGCTCTTTCTGCGCGACGGATCTGGAGCTGATTCTGCGTACCCGCGGCATTGAGAACATCATCCTCGCTGGCATCACCACCGACGTGTGCGTGCATACCACCATGCGCGAAGCCAACGACCGGGGCTTTGAGTGCATTCTGCTCGAAGACTGTTGCGGCGCGACTGATCACGACAATCACTTGGCAGCACTGAGCATGGTCAAGATGCAGGGCGGCGTGTTTGGCGCTATTGGTGATTCGGCCATGCTCATCGACTGTCTGAAGCGGAGCTGATCATGCGAGCGCTTAGTCTGGAAACCATCGGCGCCGGCAAATCCTTTGGCAGCTTTCGTGCCCTGGGTGATGTCTCGATGAAAGTGCGCGCCGGTACGGTACACGCCTTGCTCGGCGAGAACGGCGCCGGTAAGAGCACGCTGGTAAAGGGCATCGTCGGTTACGGCCCGCTGGACGAGGGCAGCATCCTGATTGGCGGACGCGAGCAGACTATCGTCTCGCCACGGGACGCGCACGGGCTTGGCATCGGCATGGTATATCAGCACTTTACCGTGGCGCCCGGCCTTAGCGTTGCCGAGAATCTGGTGTTGTCACGCGGTGAGCTGCCCTGGCGTATCGACTGGAAGCAGGAGCGTGCCCGGCTGGCGGAATTTATGCAGCGCATGCCGTTCAACATTGATGTGGAGCGGGCGGTCAGCTCGCTGGCGGCCGGCGAAAAACAGAAGCTGGAAATACTCAAGCAGCTCTACCTGGATCGCCGCTTTATTATCCTTGATGAGCCGACCTCGGTGCTCACGCCGCAGGAAGCAGAAGAAGTGCTGGGCCTGATGCGTGACCTGACCCGCGCGGGTGATCTGTCGGTGCTGATGATTACGCACAAGTTCTCCGAGGTTACCCGCTTTGCGGACGACGTTACCGTGCTGCGCCGTGGTCAACTGGTGGGCAGCAAGGCCGTTGCTGATACGGATGAAACCGAGCTGTCGACCTGGATGATGGGCGAAAGCCGCACGCAGGCCGCTGTGCTGGAGCGCACCCGCAACGATGCCGAACGTGTACCGGGGCTGGAAGTGAGCAATCTGCAGGTCGCCAATGATCGTGGCACGCTGGCGGTCAAGGGTGTTTCACTCAGTGTATTGCCCGGTGAGATCGTCGGCATTGCCGGTATCTCCGGCAACGGTCAGCGCGAGCTGACCGAGGCACTGCTGGGCCAGCGTCGGCGCAGTGCGGGCGAGATTCGCGTCAACGGTAGGCCCTATCAGGCGACCCGCACTGAGATGCAGCGCGAGCGCGTGTATAGCTTGCCGGAAGAACCCCTGCGCAATGCCTGTATCGCCGGCATGAGCGTGGCAGAAAACCTGGCCCTGCGTGATTACGATCACGCGCCGCTGTGCCGCAGCGGTTGGTTGATCACTCGCCGGGCCATTCGTCTGCGCGCGCGTGATCTGATCGAGCGCTTCAATGTACGCCCCAATGATCCGGATCGTCCCATCGGCACGCTATCGGGGGGCAATGTACAGCGTGCCGTGCTGGCGCGTGAACTGACCGAAGACGTGGCGGTATTGATCGTCTCCAACCCGGTATTCGGGCTCGACTTCGCCTCGGTAGAACTCATCCATCGCCGCCTGCTGGAAGCGCGCAATCGCGGCGCAGCAGTGCTCCTGCTCAGTGAAGATCTGGACGAACTGCTGGAGCTGTCGGATCGTATCCTGGTAATCCACGATGGTGAGATCAATCACCAGACGGTACCGGCAGAAGCCGAGCGCCAGGTACTGGGCCGCTATATGGCAGGCACCGAACAGAACGAGCAGCAGGTAGCCTCATGATTGCCATAGACGCACAACCGAGCGCCTTTGTGTTTGACCCTGAGCGCACGGCGCTGGTGGTGATCGACATGCAGCGTGACTTCGTCGAGCCAGGCGGCTTTGGCGCCGCACTGGGTAACGACGTCACCCTGCTCAGAGCCATCATACCGGCGGTACAGCAGCTGCTGGCAACGGCCCGCTCGGCGGGGCTGCTGGTGATACACACGCGCGAATCGCACCAAGCGGATTTATCCGATTGCCCGCCAGCCAAGCGCGAAGGCGCACCAGCTGGCATGCGTATTGGTGATCAAGGTCCCATGGGCCGCATTCTGGTGCGCGGCGAGCCAGGTAACGACATCCTGCCCGAGGTCGCGCCCTTGCCGGGTGAATGGATAATCGATAAACCGGGCAAGGGCATGTTCTACGCCACCGGTTTGCAGGAGCGGCTGGCGGAGCAGGGCATCGAATATCTGATCTTTGCCGGTGTCACCACCGAGGTGTGCGTGCAGACCAGCATGCGTGAAGCCAACGACCGGGGTTACCGCTGCCTGCTGATCGACGAGGCGACCGAAAGCTATTTCCCTGAATTCAAACAGGCAACGCTGGCAATGATTACCGCCCAGGGCGGGATCGTCGGCCGTGTTGCCCAGCTGCATGAGTTGCAGCGCGCATTAGGAGCTATCCATGACCGAGATTAACCTGCCGCAGGTGGTTCAAGAGGTGACAGACGCCTTTGTCGACTACGAACGCGCCCTGTTGGTAAACGAAATGGAAACCCTGGATGACTACTTCTGGGATAGCGAGCATACCGTGCGCTACGGCGTAGCCGAAAACCTCTACGGTGCGCAGACGATTGCCGCCTATCGGCGTACCTGTGTGCCCGTCGGGCCGGGCCGTGAGTTGTACAACACCGTGGTGACCACCTTTGGCACCGACTACGCCACGGTGAGCACCCAGTTCCGCGATGGTGAAACCACCCTGGGTGGCCGCCAGATGCAGACCTGGGCGAAGCTGGAAGGGCGCTGGCAGGTGGTCGCTGCACATGTCAGTATCGACCTGTCGACAGTTCAGGGATAAGAGCATCATGGCGCAGCCACAGTCCGCTTCGCTGGCAGAGCAGGTTTATCATCGCCTCAAGCAGGATATTTTCGATTTTTACCTGCTGCCGCATGACCGTTTCAGCGAGAACCAGATAGCCGAGCGCTACCAGGTATCTCGTACACCAGTGCGCGACGCACTTTACCGGTTGGAGCGCGAGGGCTATCTGGAAGTCGGTTTTCGCCGTGGTTGGTCGGTCAAGCCGATTGATTTTGCGCGCATAGACCAGCTCTACGAAGTGCGCATAACCCTGGAGTCGGCGGCCATTGAAAAACTCTGTGTGGCGCAGGATGTGCGCGAGCTGCTTGCGCCCCTGGTCGCTACTTGGCTGGTTGAACCGGCGCAGCGCGAGACCGAAATGCAGGTCATGGCGGAGCTGGACGAGCAGTTCCATTGCGAGTTGCTGCGGTTGGCTGGCAACAATGAAATGACTCGCATTCATCTTGAGGTGTGTGAGCGCATTCGGATCGTGCGTCGCCTGGATTTCTACAAATCACACCGCATTGAGCAAACCTACGTCGAGCACGCGGACATCCTGCGTATGCTGGCCGCTCGCCGCAAGGATGAATGCCTGCGCATGCTGCGCGCGCATATCGAACAAAGCCGTCAGGAAGTCCACAAAATCAGCGTTTCCATGCTGGAGGCCGCGCGGCAATTCTATTGCGCCGGTTAAACGCGTGATAACCCCATCCCGCATCACCGCGCGGTCTTCCTGGCTGAGCGCGCCGGACTTACCACTGTGTCTTATTCTGCTTAGCTGATTGGCCTGCAAAGTGCCCGCGGCATTCTCTGCTTGACCCTATAGCCGCTGCAGGGTTTTTAATAGGTTCTTCACGGAAGTCCGGGGCAACCCGGACTTTTCGTTTCTGGAATGAGGTGAGGCGGTGACATCTCGGTCATGATGGTTGTGCGACCAACACCAT
>Ga0207888_100023_pt1 | contig 195383 bp, 183 predicted proteins | sample LinPmetageLP43_FD_184055 | JGI IMG/M metagenome (GOLD analysis project Ga0207888, IMG submission 184055) | Marine viral communities from the Pacific Ocean - LP-43 (SPAdes) | ecosystem: Environmental > Aquatic > Marine > Oceanic | place: Pacific Ocean | collected 2010-08-27
GCCGGCTGCGAGGATTTCCATGCGACAGATCACCGAGGTCTTGCGCCTCAAATACGAAGCCGGTCTCAGTCACGAGCGCATTGCTCGTGCCTGCGGACTTTCCAAGGGCGTGGTCGGCAAGTACGTCAGCCTGGCCCAGGTCCAGGGCGTTACCTGGCCACTACCGGAGGACCTGGACGAGGTTCGGCTGTACGCGCTGCTATTCCCGGCTAAAGCGCCCCCGTCACGCTTTGCCGAGCCCGACTACTTCGAGGTTCATCAAGAGCTCAAGACCAAAGGCGTCACCTTGCAACTGCTCTGGGCCGAGTACGTAGAACGCCACGGCGACAAGGCGTATCGCTACAGCAATACTGCCACCACTACCGCCTCTGGCGTGGCCGGCAGCGCCTCAGCATGCGATAGGCCCATAGAAGATCTTTATCGATTACTGCGGGCCTACTGTGCCGGTGGTGGACCGCTCTACCGGTGAGGTGCGCAAGGCCCAGGTCTTTGTGGCAGTGCTGGGCGCGTCCAGCTACACCTTCGCCGAGGCCACCTGGAGCCAGAGTCTTCCAGACTGGATCGCCTCCCACCAGAGGATGTTCAGGTTCTTTGGCGGGGTGCCGGAACTGCTGGTTCCGGATAACCTCAAGGCGGCAGTGACCAAGGCGGAGCGCTACAGTCCGACGATCAACGAGACCTATGCTGAGCTGGCCTGCCATTACCAGACGGCAGTGCTGCTAGCACGGCCCTACAAGCCCAAGGATAAGGCGAAGGCCGAGACGTCGGTGCTGTTGGTCGAGCGCTGGATCTTGGCGCGGTTACGGCACCAGACGTTCTTCTCCCTGACCGAACTTAATGCCGCTATTGCAGCGTTGCTACCGGCCCTGAACAGCGCCCGTTCCAGGGTCGAACTGAGAGCCGTCAAAGCTTGTTCGATGCTCTCGACCGACCGGCGTTGCGACCGCTGCCAGTAGCGCCCTATACCTACGCCGAATGGCGCAAGGCCAGGCGCTTTCCTTCGCCTCTTGCCCAATGCGGGGCATAGCCCCAGGCTACAGTGCTCATGCGCAGGCCATCCTCGTCCAGATGCAGCACGTTCACCTGCATGGTAGGCGCGATGTTGTAGCGGCCTATCGGCTTATCGCTGGGCTCAAAGGCGAGCGGAGCTTGATGGTTAAGCCGCTTGAGATAGCGCACCTTGGTTTGGTGCTGGGTGAAGCGTCCGCACATGATCAATCCGCCTGTGTGTTGTTTACACTTTTGTTTGACCCGTAATCGAGAATCTCGTCTACTGTGTATCCATACAGTATTTACCAAGGTCACTGACATGATCGCCGTTACCATCTTAGGCCCTGTGGGCAGCTCCGTTATCGAGCTGCCCTTTTTTTCCGCTCGTGTTCCTGCTGGTTTTCCTAGCCCAGCCCTTTTCCCATATGCTATTTATTGTCAATGCACCAAATTATTCTAGATAATCGTTTAGAAACATGGGATTGGCCATTTTATGGCCCGATTTCCTTTCTAATTTGCGCTGACAACTGTCAACAGTCGTTTACATACATCATTTGCGAGCATTATTCAGGTCGTTCAGCGTGCTGCGGCTGTGGTGACACTGAACCAGTCCGCGACGGTGAACGGGAATGTTTGCATGAAGCCAAAGCTTGGCTCTGCCCATGAGCTTGTTGGGTTGCTCTGGCTAGCGGCTCTGGCAGCTGTTGGCCGATCTCGGCCTGGTGTGAAGACTCGATGCGACCAAAACCCTACGTTGGGCGCTGTTAACTGATTCACGTGTCGGAACGTAAAAGCACATCGGCAGTGATGGGCGGCTCGGATTGGTATAACCTGATACAGAGAAACCAGCTAAGGATTGGCATGGATACGGAAAAGGTTTTGCTTGAAACCTACAGGAAATGGAGCGACGAGACGCTCATCAGAGGGATGTCGACTTTCACGCGAGACGCAGGGGTTGCCCGCCAGCCGTATCTGCAAGCCCTCCGCGAGCGCGGCTTAGAATTCGAGAAGCCCGTCTCAACCTTACTAGGGAAAAGCTGACTGAATAGCTTCCAGCTCCCTATATGCCACTGGACACCTAGTTTTGGCCAACACTTGGCCGTCGCAACTGACGGCTATCGGCCAGAAGCGGCCACTAATTGCCATCAAACCCTTGGCAATCAACAGCGGAAAAAGCATTATGGAAAAAACTGCTCACGCGCAGTCCCACCCTCGGCGGCATGGATGCTTTGCTTATCTCAAACAAGCATTCATTCCTCCCACCTATGGCGACCTGCTGTGAAGCGCGGGCTTATGTCGCATTCGGCTATAACGGACTTATAACGCGTTCGATATAGCGGCGCAGCAGAAGGAAGTGAAAGATGCGTAACACACTGATCTGCAAGAGAAAACTCAATATTGCCAGCGAAATGTTAGGCTGCGTATTAGTCGAGCGTTCGGTCTAATCACTGTTAGTGTTTAAATCATCGAGTATTTTAGGAGTCATTGTGAAATATATTATTTTTACTGTTCTTATGTTTTTTTGTGCCGCAACGATGGCGGCAAATAGCGAAGGTACATACACAGTCTTAGAGAAAGGCCTAGATAGTTGTGGCAAGTTTACCAATGCAGTAAATGAAGGTAATAACCAGAATAACTGGATTAAGTGGAATGGCTATCAGTCCTATATGACCGGATACTTAACGGGAGTTAATCACTACTTATCAGATACAAAAAATATTATGGGCAGCGCTGATGAGGAGGGAATAATGGCTTTTGTTGAAAAGTACTGTAGGGAAAACCCACTTAAGCAATATATAGACGCAATTGAGGCTTTAGAAACACAACTCTACCCAGGTCGGGTCAAATAACACTAACAAGTCAAAGCAGCAGCGCCACTTCGTGGCTGGACGCGCTAACGCGCGCCGCTGTTTGAGGCGTTACATGAATAAGGAGAAATCGTGCCATTCCTAAAAAAACTAGAATTCGGTAACTATACTCTCAGGTTTGGCGACAAAAAGGTCCTTCTCGACCTTTTTGAAGAGGTTGTGATGCCATCCTTCCATGAAATGCGCTATGTAAGGCACCTTAAAGATAAAGGTGACTATTTTTTTCTAGACACTAAGCTCGTCGTTCTAGATGACTCTCCCGAAAACCCTGTGTTGGGTATCTCTGGAAGAATTGTAAAGAATACCAAACTAAAAAGGGAACAAATTTACCGACCTGAAGGTGGGATCATTGAAGACCGAAGTGAATTAGAGACAGCACCCAGCTCTACTTTTTTGCTGGTGCTCAATAACCATCGCCTCATATTATGTAAAGAAGTGCCGGGTGCTCCTACTATTCAGAATTTTCAAAGCACTAGTCAATATTGCTTAAAAAAACGACATAAAGAATTTTTGGAAGGGATCTATGAAGAAGAGAAAAATAAAAGAGAAGAGGATCCGGGACTTGATCGTGTTACTAAAAAGTCACTATATGAAAAATTCCCGGTTCCTATTCTTAGAATAACACCGCTGTCTGACAAGGAATCTTTGAGAGCATTCGTTAATCGTCTAGAGCATATTGATAAAGTTACAATAAAGTTGCTTCCAACTAATAAAGAAGAGATAGATAATGACGACTTCTGGTCAGATTTTGGGCGTCGTCGCGATCAAATGAATAGTAAAAACGCGAAAGTGGAATTTGCGAATGCGCAAGAGGGGCTTGATAAGAATGAAGTATATGATCAAGCGAGCTCTGCCTCAAACCGGGGTAATTCGGATATTAAGTTCAAAGGCTATGATGCCCAAGGCGACACTATTCGGGGAAGTAACGAAGACTTCAACCTGACAGTTGAACTTGAGGAACTTCCGAGAAATGCAGAAAGAGCTGCCCGAGAAAAATATAATCAATTTAATCATCTAGTAAGATCTAATGTGATATCCGTTCCAGAGGTGGCAGCTGGGGTAATAAATAAAATTAAAGATATATTTGGAAGGCTCTAAGCCATGTACTCCTTTGATGAGTCAGAATTGACAAGCGAAAAATCGCTATGGGATGTGTACAAGTTGTCGAGGAGAATATTGCCTAGCAAATTCCAGGTGATATTCGTTCTTATTAGCTTTATGGCATTAGCTTCGAATTCCTTCTTTCTTTCGAGCGATCAAGGTGTAATTCTAGCCGACCTAAGAAAGTGGTCGGAAATGGGCTTCAGTTTCTCAATTACAATACTAGGCTTTCTAATAGCCGGTTTTACGATATTCGCGACGTTGTCAAAACCAAAAATGATGCTGGCGATGATGGACCATACGAACAAAGAAACAGGCTTGCCAACTTTAAAATACAACTTCTTTGCTTTCATGAAGGTTTTTATCGCCTATATATCTTTTCTTGTTCTATATGCATTAATTGTACTTTTTGGTCAAGCCGATGGGTTTGTCTCAAATGTGGTCGGCTATCTCCCCAATGGTGATTGCGTGAAGTCAATAATGATCAATATCTTATATGCGATTGTGGGAAGTAGCTTCATTTACTTACTTCTTCTTTTGAAGTCATTTGTGTTTAATATATATGCAATTGTTATGAATATGCTTCGGTGGGAGTACCACCAAGACTAATCATGTAACAAGGCCAAGCACAGCGACAGCTTTTTCGTTGCGGCTTCGCCTCCACTTCAAAGCTGCGCGTGTTGGCGGCGTTAGGTTCCCAGAAATTTGGAGGTGCGTATGAAAAAGAGTCTTTTTGGTTTGCTAGTATTAACATCTCTCCTGTTATCCATATATGGATATGGACAAATGGGAATGATGGATGAAAAAGGCATGATGAAAGGAGACATGATGAATATGTCAATGACCAGGCATCACTTCGTCATGCGAAATGGTATTGATAAGAAATACGTCAATAAAGCAAATCCTCTGAGCAGTACATCCAATAACATTACTGATGGGAGATTGCTATATGAACAAAACTGTGCGAGCTGTCATGGAACATCAGGGCAAGGTGATGGTGATGCTGGCAAAAATTTGAATCCTCGACCAGCTAACATAGCAATGTTCAGTAAAATGCCTATGGCAACCGATGGTTATCTCTTTTGGACAATTGCTGAGGGTGGAACTCCATTACAGACGGCAATGCCACCATTTAAAAGTATCCTTAAAGAAGACGATATTTGGAAAATAATTATCTATCTTCGTCAGCTATGAGCAACCTAACAAGGCAAATGCACTCGGACGGCAAAAAGCGCCGCTCGTTTCTCGCTCTGCTTTTTTCCGCCGGTGATTTGCAACGTTAGGCACTCATGAGGATGAAGAAAATTCACACGCATTATGACAACCTTAAGGTGTCTCGAACCGCACCGGTTGAGGTGATTCGTGCAGCTTATAAAGTGCTCTCTCAAAAACATCATCCAGATAAAAACACTGGAAACTCCGACGCGGGTCGCATCATGGCAATCATAAATGCCTCTTACGAGGTTTTGTCGAATGAAGAAACGCGTCGTGAGCATGATCTATGGATCGCTAAGCAAGAGCTTACGGCTGCGCAAGAAACAGTTGATAAAAATAGTCAACACCAGCCGGCTCCGTCTTCTGACTCCGTAGCGGAGGCAATGGCATTAGGGCTTTCCAAGGAAGATATCGAATATCTCGGGAAGCCAATTAGAGCAGACCGTTACCGAAAGAAGTATTGGGTTTTCGAGAGCAAACTATCCAAAGCTATTCGTCATGGCAAAATTCGAGGGGTCGTTTGCCGGGGCGTTCTGTGGGTTCAGGATCAAAAGATTGCCTAACAAGTGCATCAACATCGTTCGCTATCGCTCACTCGGACACTCCGCTGCTGCGCAGCTCCGCGCCGGTTATGCAAAGCGTTAGGCGCAGGAGCACATCGTGAAAAAGATCGTATCAATACTTGGCTTCATGGTCGTTCTGATCGCAGCCAAAGTCATCGGAAGTTTTGGTGGGAATTATGCTGCAGAAAGCAAGCAGCTGAACCAGCATGAGCTATTAAGAATGTTCGTAAACGAATTTGTCGTGAACAACGAATATTTCAACTATCCGATAAAGGTAAATGAAGAAACATATCTTATCAGCAGATCAATAAGAGATGAAGGTCGGTCAATGTTTCTGGTTGAGAATTATCGGATCATCGCTCCTGTCACAGCAAATCCAGACGAAATAAAAGTTGCAGAAGAAATTGCGTGGCAACAAGGTAAAGATATTTTCTGCGCAGGTCTTCAGGAGCGGGACGAGTTATTTATCGGTTACTCGTCTGTCGGATTGATACAAATAGTTAAAGATTCCAATGATAAGGAATTATTCAGTGTCAAGATTGAAAAATCGCAATGCTTATAACGACCCTTAACTTCGCCACTAGGTGTTATGTGTCGAAAAAATAAACATTAAGGAATTAAAATGAGTATAAGGTCAATTGGGGCAATTGTTGCATTTTTATTTGTGTTTCTTGGATTGATGTCAATGGTAGGGAATGTTCATGTTGCCGAGTTTTTTGGGAGTTTAGCGCTTGGTTTTATAGCTGCATTGGTGGCTTGGTTCAAATTACCTAAGCCCGCATCTATAAATAGAGGCTGAAGATCAGAGTGTACGGTCACATAACAAGCAAAGGCAGCGGATGCTTAGCACCGCTGCTTTGGGCGTTAGCCCTCAAACTCAACTTCGCTGGAATAGGACACAGACAGTGATCGAACCAACCACATCGCCAACCCCGAAGAAGAGAACAGCAGCTTTCGCCGTGCTGGCCATAACGGCAATAGTGATTGCCGTGGTTGGTTACAAGTACTATCTCAATCAAAAGATTGTTCCGGTCACGTCACTTCACAACGTGCATCTCGGAATGCGAGAAGTAGATGCAACACTTGCCTATGGCAGAAGCCCAGATTGTGACGGCCGAGAAGATCAGCTCACGAAAGAAATCGTGTTCCACGCCAACAACCCTTGTTCAACTTCCCTTACATTCCAGAAGGAGAACGGAGCAACAACACTTACAAAGATATGTCGCAATGATGGCTTCGCTCCGGTGTACATAGATAACTTCAGAGCGCACTATCTCGAGAGTGACGAGTCGGCCATTCTTAGAAATCTTGGAAATCCATCGGATGTGAGCATCAGTCAAGACGGCACTAGAAAAGTACTAAGCTTCTCAAAGTTCAACGTAGCTTTTGCCATAAGGGGCGGCAGCGTTGAGGTTTACTGTGTAACTCAAGACTTGCCACTAAGATTCGTAAATGAGTATGCAAGCCCCGCTATTGAGGGCTAACAATTCATTCAAGCCGACGCCGCTTCGCGGCGCGGCTTAATTCAGGCGTTGTCCGAACAAAAGTGAGCTACCCCTTGTTTCCCAGTCACCGTGAATGTCCGCTCTTGGCCGGTCGCGACCGCTGGCCACTGGCAGGAAGTCGGTTGGTGTCCGTAGAGGTGGCATTTCGTGTATCCTCTGCTCGCTTGCTCCGAGAACTTGTTGGCATATAGCCTCCCCTTGGAGACACCTGAAAGCCCGCCTTAATGGCGGGCTTTTTTGTATCGAGCTCTACGGGCCGGCGAAGGACGCCTATCGGCCAGTTGCTGACTGATGAGAAAGGCCGGTAACGGCCAGAAGCTGCCGGTCGAGTCCGGGGCCTTACGGCCATAAGTAGGCACTCAAGAACTCTTCAGATTGGTATCTCCGTTGTCAGCTTGACCATCTGCATCGGGATCTCAGTTTTCAGGTTTTGCACATCCTGGATACGAGCCAGGTGCTTTGCCTGGAACTGCCGGTATGCGGGGCTCCTCTCCAGCGGTTCAACTGCACATTTCAATCACCAGTCTGCTATAAAGGCCATCCCCCCCATGCATGTATGGCCAAGGAAGAATAATATGAACCAAGAGCAGTTGGCGTCAGTAAACCTAAAGATAGGCAACTGTGACTTTAAGGGCGCAGCCGATGAAATGTTGGCGATTGCCACATCTTTGTCCGAGTCCGGAAGTGAATCGTTGTCTGATTTTTTGGCCAGCTATGCGCACGGTTTGTCGGGGAGGAAGTCCGACATCAGCAAGTTTTCACAGAGCCTCAAGGATAAAATTGAGAGAGGTGAAAAAAGCCTGGCGGACATTGGTGCTCGGATAAATACTCTCATGTATGAGGTATATGACTACTTTTTGAAATTTGAAGATATATCCATACTCCAGAACGCGCTGCTATCGCGTCCCATGTTTTTCAGGCTTGAAAACCGGGAAAATTTCCCGTTCATTGAAAAATTTATTAATGGCAGCGACACCCATATAACTGGTGATAATTTTTACGAAGTATTTAATAAGCAAATTAGCTTCTACTTAAATCTGAGTGTGTATGGCGACAAGTCACTCCTACACATAGGGCAAAGGAAGACCAATATTGCCAAAGGAAAATACTGGAAATTCGTCGAGCTTAGTAGACAGTATAAACAGAAAATATCCTGCCTAGATCAGGTTCAGGTTTTATTGGATGAGCAAAATGCCTTGGACAAAGATCTGGCGGGCCTCAGAGACAAGCTCAGGAGGAATGATGCCACTGCTCATTTGTCTCAATCAGAATTCAATAGGGATTTAATATCATTTGTGGCTGGTTTGGCCACTAAAGAAACCCTATAAACCAACCGGGGCGAGTGAGGTTAGTTTGTGACGAGTAAGGATGAAGATAAGGAGAAGTCGCTGATGGATCTGGCGACTTTGGACGATTTCGCACATATAAATCCAGCCTCAATCATGGTGATGAGCAACTCGTTGCACTTTCATACGCTGGAGCAGGCGTTTAGAGAGGCGGCTCAGACCGCAGAAAACGCTGGCGATGCCGCTGCTTTTAGGGCGTTCAACGTCTTGGCGGTTGTCTGTAGCTACCACTTCAATCCCAGCAGGCCAGATACCTTCTCTCCCCAGATCATTTTTAATGGCAAGCGGACGCTTATCCCGAGTGATTACCTGGGCGAGCAACAGGCAATTCTTGTCCAGATAGCCGAGCGGATTGACCACCCATTGCTTCGGGCTCGGATCGCTGATAGCTGTTGGTACGTCAACCGAAGGCTCCATGCTGTCGCCGTCCTTGCTGCGAGTTCGTATTTGAATGCGGTAGAGCTCTTTTTCAAAAGAGAGCTACTTGATCAGTACGGAGCAGACTTTGCGGTTCCATTCAAGGTGGTTGATCTCATTGATCGGGCTTTCGCTATCTACGCTTCTGCTGGCAAGCGTAAAGAGATCCCGGACAGTGCCAAGGAGGTGCTGAAACTGGCCTATGAAACGGCCAAGGACAATGAGTGCCTTGCCGCCTTCGTGAGGTTGTCATCCATTGCCCAGTCCAATGGACTGCTTGAATGGCAGGAAATAGCGGCTGCGGCCGAGGCATTGGCGCAAGCGACGAGCGATAAACAATATGCTGAGGCAGTGAAGAGAGTATGGCTCCATGCGGCTCGTGCTTATCTCAAGGTGGACGACAAGGAATCTGCTGTCAGATGCAGGGTGAGTGCCGTCGAGCAGACGTTACGGATGCGGGACGCAGTCAGCACCGCCATGGCGAAAGCCTCATGGACGCGCAGTGCAATCGGTGAACTCCGTGCAATTGGCGGTATGGCGCAGAGAATCGAGAGTCTTAAGACGGAGCTCCAGCAGCATGAGGAGGATTCGCTTTCCGAGTTTGGCTCGTTCAGTGTGCCGATGGACTTAACGGATGAGCGTCGGGCAACGATAGAAGAATTTGAGCCGCTTGATGTTCACGAAATGCTGCTGCGGCTGGCATTCACAAATCGCGCCCCAGACAAAATAGAGCTTCATAAAAACTGCCTGGAGAAGAGAGACAAATACTTCTTCTCGTCGATGGCCGGCAAGTCCTATGCCGATGAACGAGGAAAGGTGATCGCGACAGCGGCGCATGTGCCGCATGACAGTGAACCGCCAGAGGAGTGGTTTGATCACGAAAGTCTTAGTGAGGCGGGACTTCACTACCATATAGCGACAGAGGCTTTTATTAGGCCAGCGTGCATCACGATGAGCCGTTGTCAGCTCATTGATGATCGGCATTTTGAACCCATTGTCTGTAGCAGTGAATTCGTGCCGCCAGGGTTCGAGGCAATTTTCTCCCAGGGCTTTTCTAAGCTTGTACAGGGGGACATGGTCTCGGCAGCTCACCTGTTGATCCCGCAGCTTGAGAACGCCCTCAGGCACGTGCTGAACTGCCGCAGATCGAATACCGCCAAGCTGAATGTGGATCTCACCCAGGAAGATCAGTCACTCAAGCAGCTGCTCTCGAACTACTGGGAAGAAATCGAGCAGGTGTTCGGGGTAGATAACACGTACCTATTCCACATCCTGTTCAACCTCAAAGGTGGCCCCATGCTAAGGCACGAAGTGGCGCACGGTAAGCTCTCAACGGCGCAATGCTATGAGCCTTCATGCATTTTTGCGTGCTGGTTTATTTTCCATCTCACGTGCGTCCCTCTCGCCCCGCACTGGAGCTCAGTAATAGCGGGGGCGGTTCAGGAGATTGCGAGCTGAGAGGCGGTGCTTAAGAGTTGGCTAGATCTCAAGTTTGCAATGAGTGAATCGCCCCTGATTTCCTATACACAGCCATGCATTTCTGGTCGATGGGGTGGTTGGCATGGCCTAGGGTTGGCTTACATGTTGAATGATGACTCAAGGAATCTTCTAGAATAATGCTTAAGCTCGGCCAGCGACCCATCACTCCTATATTTAGTCGATAGCATTTCATAAAGGACTGGTAATAATTCCTTTTTAACAACTATGTGGCGCCTTCCGTTTCTTGCCTGAACACCTCCTTTCAGGGCGGGACCGATCAATAATTTGCTACCATCTTCAATGACGTCTGAAATCGAGCATGGAACATTATTCCATCGGCCATCAACTTCTTCTGATGCATAAGCTTTAAGCCCCGCATTTTCTAGTTTACTAGTTGTAATGTGCACCAAAGAATGTAAAAGACAATCAAAATCCTTTTTCATTTCTACTACATATGGATTGGAAAAATTTATATTGTAATAGTCAGAGTGCGCGCACTTAATGTTTTTTTCTGGTGTCGCCGCTAGGTTTGTGATAGTGGCCTCTGTTTGTTTATATACTATGTTCTTATTATCTCAGTACCGCATCAACTTATACAATAACTATTTGAATGCCTGATAATAGCACTACGTCAGCTATCAAGGCATAAGCCATTTGACGACAAGCCCCCCCCATCTTTGTCATCAAACCAGAGCAGGGCAGGTGAGCGCATGGGGGGTGGTGGGTGGTATGTTTGTGCGTAAATGGGGTGATGGGGGTGTAGTGGGGCTGTGAGGTGATGATGCCTGTATGGTGTTGGTCGAAGCTGACCGGAGTTGCTAGCTTCTATATGTCGAAGGCAGTCTCTAGGGCATCGCGTGCGTATACTGCTAGATGCTTTCTGCTAGTGTCTTGCTGATATAGCTTGTATAGCTCGAGACACGCTAGCTTCTCAACGCGATCACACGTCAGCGCGACAAGATATACTTTCTCATTATCAGTATAGCCAGACAGGCGCACCAGCATTTCAATTGCGGCCTGTAAATCTGTCCCGGTTTCTTGCGCGAGTATGTTATATGTCAAATAGCGAGCCAAGATGACCTTACCGGCATGTCCACGCTCCCACTCCGTCTCTTCGTCCTGCAAACCCCTCAAATCTTCTCTAAGAATGGCCATGGCAAGCTCTTTTGAAGAGAGCATTTCAATAACTTCTTTCGGGATGTAGTCGAGATTTGACTTGCCTTTGATCACTTCCAGTTCCTTTTTATAATACCAGTGCTGCCTTTGCGCGCAATTACAGATCAAAAGCAGCATCAATGGCATGGCGTGCATACTTTGCCAAGTGCGTCTTTGCCGGGTCTTCTTTGTATATTTTGTATAACTCAAGACCTGCCGCTCTCTCTACAGATAGTGATGTGTACGCGACAGAGTATGAGTCAGCTTGATCACGTCCGGTAATTTTACACAGATAGATTAATGCATCGTTAAGCGACAATTCCATCTCACTTGCTAGCAGCTTATATGTAGCATCACGAATGCTATGGCCTGGCTCACGAAGAAAATAAGCAACGTCTGAATCGTCAATATTTTTTTTGAAATTAGTCAATTCCAAGACCTTTTTAAATTCCAGTGGTGTGCTTACGGAAAATCACAGATTAAAAGCCGTCTCAATAGCATCTCTTGCGTACACGGCCAGGTACTTTTTTGATGGGTCTTGCTGATAAATCTTGAACAGCTCGAGCCCTGCCAGTTTCTCCATCGCTGGTAGTGTGTAGGCGTAAATTGTCGCATTTGCTGGATTCAAGCCCGACTTTTCGCAAAGATAAATAATAGTTTCAGCTACTGACCAGTCTTTTTCTTTTGCGAGTAGCCTGTATGTACAATCGCGGCGGCTTGGTCCCTTATTTCCGTATTCACGCTCAAAATCAAGGCTGCCACCATCCATTTTAGACACTCATACCAATTTCAAGGGCTTTGCGCGCAAACTTTTCAAGGTGTTTCCGGTCAGGATGCTGCTTATATAGTGTCATCAAGGCAATATACTGTCTTGTTTCCGCCTCGTTTGAAGTCAAAATCCCCAGAACCTTATCATTGTCTGATGTTGCAGTGCCGCCGATGAGAGCGATATAGGCATCATCCAGACTGCAATCCATTTCATCGAGATACACTGAAATGAGTTCATGGCGCCGATCAAAAATTGACTGAATATGGTCTATTTCCGGGCTCTCGATTTCAGGCTGCCTAGATAAAGGGATGTGCTTGTTATTATCAAGAATCATCATAAATAGCATGTCTTCTTCTTCGATTTCAGGTAGTTTTCCTGTAATTTTGTGGCTCCTTTTGAGTTTTCAGTGGTCAGTCCTATTACGACTCAGATATCCATTCCCACTGCCAGGGCTTGGCGCGCAAAAACTGCAAGGTGCTTTCGATCCGGGTTCTTCTTGTACAGATCGATCAGCGCCAGATACTCACGTTTTTCCGCTTCGTCTGAAGTCAGGATAGCAATCAGCTGGTCTTCTTCTGAATCATGAATATGCCCGGTCAAGGCAATGCAGGCATGACGGGTAGTGCATGACATTTCGTCAAGATACAGGGCAAGCAATGCCTGGCGCTGCTCAAACATGGCCCGAACATCTTCGGGGTTTGTAATGACTCCGCTTAGAGCATAATCAAGCTGGACAATCGGCTCAAATCTTAGAGAAATTAGGAATTCGGCTTCGTATTGATCGATGTCTGATAGCTTTTTGAGCATGCTTTTGACTCCAAAGTGCGTTTGGTTTGCCGTCAAATGGGTTTATTGCGCGCAAAACTAGAGGTGCATTGATGCCGTGAGCTTCTTTCTCAAGTACTTTTCGAGATGGGCGTTTCCGTTTCTGTCGCTTAGGTAGATTCTGACGAGGTCATTGGTCATGATTGCCAAGAGCTCACAAGCAACAGGCAGGAAGATTTCGATATACGTGCTACCGGCGGGGGTGGAGCAGGTCTCTACCCAAAGTCTTACAATGTCCTCATCTGGCTGAGAGACAGCGACAAACTTGAAGATTTTTGGGAAGTTGTCGATGTCTACATGGTCGGCTTTAGAGAAAATATCAAGAACATGGCTGCATCCCTGTGTTTTTACGAGCTCATAAAATGCTTGGGCAAATTCTAGACTGTCAAAGTATAGAGGGGTACTGAACTCATAATCCATAGATTCAATCTCTTTTGAGTTGCAACCGACAGGAGAGATGCTTATATTATATCGATCTGACCAATTGAGATCCACATGCAATGTCGAAAATAAATGAATTTCGCGCTATTGAAGCCAGAATTGCGCAAGAAATGGAACGACTTGAAAAGCTTAAGCAAGATAAAGGCTTTCAAAAAGATATGGAATTTGGAGAAGAGCTCCAGTCTCTGATGTCAAGTTACGGAAAGAGTGTTCGCGATGTGATTTCTATCTTAAGCCCCGATGCCGGAGGCCCTGCACATCAAGAAAAGACCAAGAGGAAAGCCAGAGTATTGAAAGTGTATGTGCACCCTGATACTGATGAAATAATTGAGACAAAAGGTGGAAACCACAAATTGCTAAAGTCATGGAAGCAAAAGTTTGGCGAAGAAACAGTCGAGTCTTGGCGGCAGGATTAATAGGAACAATCTCCCTCGAGTGGCATTTTATAGTTCATTAGATTTTCAGTAAAAGCAAAAAAAAAGCGCTTATTGTTTATATTTGCAGAAGTTTTTACCATTATCTGATTATTGGCGAACCAGTCTGTCAGTCCGCTTTTGACCGATCTCTACCCGTTCGATCTTCAGCTAATACTGGCTATAAGTGCATCGTCAGCAGGTGCTTTTTCTAAGTTGCTAGTCCAGCAGCCAATAGCATTTAAAAGCATCCCTAGTCGGTATGCTAGCGTGATTTCAGGGAGGTTGGTCTATGTGGGTATGGAGGGAAGTAAGAGAGAGATGTTTGCTTTCAGCAGCTATCGGAATTTTAGTCCTCGTCGTCCTTATCAACCTCAAGTTGCCCGTGTGGCACCTGTTGGATGGTGGACAGGCTGCTGCATTTCTTCGCGCTGAAGCTACCGCGAGCGTTACCAGTGATCTTCTCGTCGGTCTCTTCTCGGCGTATATGTTTTACGTAATTATCGAGCTCATTCCACGGCACCGGAAAGAGCAGCTAACCTTGAAACCCCTGAACATGATTGCTGCTGCCGTGGTAGACGCATACGAGAGCACCAAGGTATTTGGACATGAGACCCCAATCACCTCAATCGACTTGGCCGTGCTTGATGTAAAAAGACTGAAGGCACACAAAAATGAGCTGGTGATCAAAAAAAATAACCTACTGAAAGTCAAGTTCGCAATGGAAACCGGCCATTCTAGGTACCCTGATTTCCAGCATGCGCTAGCAATGGCAGCATCTATCTCGCCGGAACACGCTTTGAGCTGGCTTGTGCTGACCGATAAAATTCGTTTACTTGCCGAGCAGTATGAGCAATGGCCAGTTAACCCTTTCTGTGAAAACCATCTTGGTAAGCCGGATCATGAACAATGCGAGGATGCTAAGCTCATGGAGGCGTATCACACGTATCAGAAAGATATGGAATCAATCGAAGGGACGCTTCGCCTCAGGGTTGTTGAGGTTATTGAGGCAACAATTTTCTGGATGCAGCATCAAGCCTCGTAGTACCCAATGCTCTGACGGCACAGGTCGCTAGCTTCCAAAAGCGGTCCAATATCGACTCCAGGCTCGGCCGCGATGGGCGAGTTCAGCCCACCGCAACAGGATACCCCAAAAGGTGAAGGTCTCTTGCAACCCGTTAATTTGTTAATCGCTTCTACCCGGTTCCCGACGCAAACATGAGCTCCTAAGCAAAGCGAACCTCTGGAAGCGGATCTAACTTGGCCTCTTCCAACACACGAACCAACTCAATATTTTTATCCTTGTTTCGGTTTGCGATATCTCTCGCCATTCTTACACAGGCCGCACGCACCAGCGAAACACTGACGGATTCCCGGCTGTAAGGAGAGATGTTAGAGTAACGGTTATTATCAAATATTACTGGAATAAACTCTTCTAATGATTCGATATCCTCGACGCGTAAGTACTCGTTATTGTACATCTCATTAACAGTCCATAACAAAGCAGGCAGGCCGATCAGGCGGTTTGCACCTATCAGATAAATTAGCCTGGAAGTTAACCCATCAGTTGCAGTCGATTGTGCCAAGTCTCTCCATTTTAGAAGTGCATAAGAAGAATATGCTAATTCCTTTGGATCTTTAGATTGGAGACCTTTCCTAACCAATAGCCGTACCCGTTCGACAAAATGGTGATTAGCTGCGGCAAAGTAGACGAATGCTGTCAAAGCTTCAGGTGACTCAACACTAATATAGAATTCTGATAATTTATTGAAGTTATCCTCAGTTAATACTTCCGGAGAAAGCACTGGCACCACTGAGCGAGACAATACCTCACCAATTAGACCCGCAAGATGCATTTCTTCTTGTTTAGAGAATCCGAATATATCTTTTTCGCTATGACTTGCCCTCCAACTGACTAGTTGTTCAAAGTAACTGCTGGCCTGAGTCTCTGTGGGAAAATTAGTAATATTTTTGTTCTGCGCAGCGCTAACCAAACTGTTTAATAACAACCTATCAAATATATCGCTGCCTTTGGCTTCGAAGAGACAGCTTCTTACAAGGGTTTCAACTGCATCATTATTTGGTGAAGGAAGAGCAAGCAGCACCGCGCTCCACAAGCCCGTATCAGGCAGTGACCGATATTCTGGGGAAGACTCCCATATTTTCGCACCAATTTTTACGCATTCCGCTTCGGTCAAGAAATTACTTTCTATCAGCGGCATAAGTCGAAGAAGGGCTGGTGCACTGCTGGATGAGCAGGGAGCTATGCTATCTATTATCTCATCTATTCGGCGATCTAATGCGGCATCGTGCGTTCTAACACCCGGTAGTCCTATAACTGGATTGGGCCACTCGGTATGATCCTTTATGCCTATTTCCGTTTGGAGTGGAAAAAACAAGGCGCCGGGCAAGAGTGAGAAATGGTCCTCCTCCGGAATACTTTCAAGGGCAAATTTTATCAAATGACTGATCGGATTGAAGAGCCAGAGATGGCGTAACTGCGGATTGTTCCCGAGCGAAAGTGCGACGTAGAAAGATTCTTTCGCTTGCTCCGCTGTCGCACGCACGGTAACCCGGGCCAGCACCTCAATAAAAATCCGTAGACGGTCAACTGGATAGTTTGCCAGCTCTCCGGATTGAGAAGTACGTTTATCTGTCCAGTAATTTATTGCTTGCATACAATTGTTTAGCAGGTAGTTTACCTCCGTCTCCGATAGGCAAGCCACGTTCATACGAGAAAATACTTTCTTCAAAACATCAGATGTGTCACTAGTAGCCGAGCGAATGGCTAGACTAAACCGGTGCGTTCCTTGAATATCTTCCAATTCAGTGAGCCTGGCTGTCGACTCCGCAAGGAAACTAACGCCGTTCCAGCGGAATGGAAGGCCTACTGACCTGGATATCCCCTCCAGTAAAAGGAGAGGATGCAGCTCACTACTAAAACTCAAAGTATTGGAGTTATCTTTGAACCGGCCTGGCTCAAATGATGGCTCGATAGATTGCATCCTTTGCTGTTTGACCAGTTCTTTTGAAACTCTCTCCCTAATATGTTCAATATGATCCCAAGGGCTGCATTTTGAATCTTGATAAACAGAAGGAAACGCCTTAAATTCACGCCCAGGGGTCCATAGCTCTACTCCTCTGATTATCCAATGCGCCCAAGCTAGCCGTGAAAATATATATATTGAATCCTGATGTTTTCGATGCTGGTCTAGAAATTCACGATATGCCTCCGCAATCAAATCTTCTCCTTTGGTAAACTGTCCGAGCTCAGCAAAAAGAGAGGCTTTCTTTAGCTTCCACGTCGGATCATTAGAGAAAATCTGATTAAGGTTTTTTTCTAAGGTATCGTAATCAAATTCATCTCGAGCTAAAATCGCCTGATGAAACAAAAGCTCATTCGTGGCTTCCGGCCAATACTTAGCATTTGAGTACAATATATTGGATGTCGCTTTTTCCATGGATCTAAATTCATGATCCTCGAACCAGCGTGTATTTTTCATTAGTACCAAAGCAACTTCTAATTGCTGTCTCTTGGTAAGAGCGCAAGGTTTACTGGGATCGCAAATGGAAAATAATTCATGGGCAAGCCATAAAGGGATTGCCTCATACGTAATGCTGTATCTCCAAGCAATCTCGTAGAGTATTTTCGCTTTAGGCTCATCTTCAAGCTCAGCTAGGTTCTTAGGAGTAGGGCTCGGATCATTGATCTGTGTTTGTAATTCCCAACGTTGTTTTGTTGGGCAAACCAACCACTTAGGGTAGGATTTTCTGTCTGCCTCGAGTATCTTAAGTTGCCCTTCTAGACGCTTAGCTGCTTTTTCTGTGTTGTGTGCTATGCCATCGAGCTCATCTTGAGAGAGAGTAGCGCGATGTAGCTGGATAGGTGACCACTCCCAAGCCTGCGCTGGCTTCAGGTTTTGCAGGGCTTCAATAAATACTTCCGCTGCTGCCTCGTGTCGTGCGTCAGAATCATCATAATCGGAAACCAGCTCACTGAGGTCGATAGGGGAAACATTGATAGATTCAAGGTACTTTCTTTTCGCAGAATTTAAACCCAGCGCACCTACAAGGTATATACGTCGAGAATGGGTTGCCAAATAGTCTCTGACCCATCCAGCCCACTGTAGAAAGTTTGGATCATCACCTGAGAAACCTAACAGACAAAGCTCATTTTCAATAAAGACCTGCCGTGCAAAGTTTACGAATGCGGCATGATGTTGGGGATATCGGCGATAGTCTTCCTGAGTGAAAATTAGATTTTCTGTTACGTCTACAGTCCCGTGTAACTTGACGATCCTAGGTGGCCGTGCGTTTGAGAGGTCTTCTTGCTTAGAGACGACGTTGTACAAAGGTTGGTGAACAGCCATTGCGGCACGTTCGAGCAATGAGTCCCAATTAGTTGTCAACACCTCTGTCCAAGGCAACTCCAAAAGGTGCTTGTGCATTTCGCCTGGCGTCCAAGCTGCATCGTTGATTGCTATTTTTATCAAATCGTAAAGAGCTTGCCGACCGAAATAAGCGCAGTACTCTTCAGCGAGGCGTAGCGGATCAGTGGTGACCGAGTCCAATTCTTTAGCAAGGGTTGTTGAGAAATCATTCCAGAGCGGCAATTTCCCGTTGATGTCTCCCGCCATTGCGGCGCTTCTGCTGAAGCCCGCACCAACCATGACAGCGGCCCCATGATATGCATTGTCCTGCCGCCAAAGGGCTGCCGCCAGCTTTTTTAATGCTGAGTAATCAGCAAGAGAGGATATATCTGTGGCCATTCGTTTTTGCTCCTTTCTGGCGCTGCTCTATTAACCTTACCTTGTGCGGTACTTTAGAGAGATGCGGGTACGAGGGCACTCTAGCGTTTTGATAAACGTGATACCGGTTCGATTTTATCGTTGCACCAAACAACACTAAGCCCCGTAGAAAGTAAGCCATTACCCACGATAACCAATAATAGGCCTGGGCCTGGATTTTGTGAGGTTTTGTATATTTCCTGGATTGCTTCAATGTCAGAGCTAGAAGGCGTAGCTATAAGCTCCGGGTGCGTGTGCCAGTCGCCCAGAAAGTAAAGCCCCCTTTCATAATGGCGATTAATTTCAATTTGCTCCTGCCTGTGGTCCGCTTTGTAGCGTGCCCGCGATCTTTGATCGGTCGGTCGAGGCCCAGTGACTGACGCGACTCGTCGATGACCCTCTGGCGCGTATTGCCAAAATAGCTGCCCGCCGGCTTCCTTATCTTTGGGGTGCGTCTGCCGGTAAAAATCAAAATGCTCAAGAACCGTTGGAGGAAACTCAATTTCTCCCAAGCCATCAGGAAGTAGATACCAAAATGAACCGTATTTCACTGGGCTTGGCATCTATAACAACCTTCACAATAGGTAACAGGTAGGTCGTACTCAAAGGGACCTTCATATCCTCTGGGGCGATGCCTTTTATGCTCATCTGTCCATTGCCCACCGAGCTCCCTGATGTCGTCACTGGCGCAGGCATAAATGCGATGATGAGGAGCTGAAACCTTCCCAGTAAGGATATCGAGCGAAAGCCGAGTCACTAGCAATTCAACGTGTCCCGCAGCCAGCGGCCCGTACGGCTGAAATTCTGTTCCACACCCGGGTTCAACTTTTGCTTGAGTGTCACCGCGAAAATCGGTGTCTGGATTACGGAGAAAGCCATCCGTATCAAAGATACAAGACAGTCCAGGCCCATCACTAGTCAGAGCCAACGCATGACCGGTTGTTCCCTGCGTTCCCAGCCATCCATAAACCGTCGGAGCGATAGCAGCCTCTGATCGGTGCCACGAGTCCCAGGATAATTCTTGGTCGACTTCTCCAATGCAGCTTATTACTAGGTCAGCATCCCTAAACATCTGCGGGTTCTCACGCAGGACGGCCTGGAATGACATTCCAATTCCTTTATAACTGCCATGTGGGTATTTCTCCGAGAGAGAGTGTGCCAGCTGTTCTGCTTTACTCTTTAGCACATTATCCATGCCTAAAGCATGGCGTCCTACGTTGCTGGTAGCCAGGCTCTCTGGATCAATAATCGTTATGTGTCCCGCGCCCGCTTGGGCAAGCCGAGTAGCAACCTGCGATCCGAGAGATCCGCTTCCTAAAATCACAACTTGGCTGCTCGCAAGTGATTGGTGTTGAGGATCCAGCCCCCTTCCATGAACCCATCTCCCATCTGCCCGGTCAACGCGAAAAAGAGTAAGTTGGCTGAAGCACCTCAACGCGGCCTCAACCCGTCGCGCGGGTAGATGCTTTACACGCCCGTTCCGAGATGGCTCTCTGAAGCCGTTTTTTTGGATAGAAGAAAGCCTGGCACCAATGAGGCAGGGGCCGGCAGCCCCCCTTATCGCTAAGAAAATAAAAGCCCCCTCCGATAACGACAGCTGCTCGATCAAGAAACCCATACTGGGACACTGATCAAGTATCCAGGTAAGAAATTGTTTTGAGTTCTTCGGAAGCGGAAGAGAGGGTGGAGTGTCAATACAGCCAAATATTGCCTGAACAGAGCTAGACGAGTTTCCTTTTCCTTGCCTCTTGAGCCATTCGTTAAGCGTTTCTCTATCCTCACCAACAAGCCAATAATTATCTGTCGTTACAGCGGACACGGCACGAGGTGTCTGTAAGGACAAATCGATTAGGCTTAATGCTTGAGCTCCTGCTGGTGCTGATCTCCCCCAATAGGAGAGAAACTCCTTAGCAGACTCGCTTTTGACATACTCATTAGACTGACAGTCATCCAATAGCTTGAGGGCGAGATAGAGTCGTTCCTGAATACTGGAGGCCAAGTTGTCGATAGGACGCCAGCCCGAGATCGGCAGGCAAAGGAAGCCATTTTCCTCCACGTGAGGCCAATGAAGATGCCGACACTCGCCGACGTATGCGACCTTGATATGGGTAAAAGGAAAAGCACCGTCTATCAAAACACGGAGACTAAGATCAGAATTGTGGGTCTTGACCTCCCACCCGGCGACAATGCCTTTTCCTTTATCGTTGTACAGGCTGACGGTTGGAGGAGATAGAGGACGCACCTTTTCCATTTGAGCATGCAGCCAGCTGCTGAGGTGGCTGCGATACTCATCGAAATTACTTCCGGATCCGAACTGTGTATCAGGCATATCCCTTCTCGGAGCGGCCCTTGTTTACTTTTTCTGGAACGGGGGAGGCGGATGGGCTCTCATCCGTTAGTGTTGGCCCTGACTCTGTTATAGATATCTTCAGCGGCCTGTCCTTTGAGTCATCCATGGTGCAAAGCATTTGCCCTCCAACACCCTCTGCCAGCTTGGTGTACTTCCTTCGCGCCAAACCCCGTCCGCTTTCTCGTTCAGGCACGTCCATGCTGCCGACAATGATTGACTTCGCCTTCGCTTGCGACAGGGCCTCGTAGGCCTCTGGGTCGATCTCGCAATCCTCCCCCTTACCTGGCTTACCGTTTCGATCACTGTACTGATCGTATGATAGAGCTCCCAAAGAGCAATGGTGCGGCGCTTGAAGAATGTGATATTCAAGATTCTCCGGCGTCTCCTTGTTTCTTTGCCAGATACGCCCCCAAATGTCGACCTCCGCGTCGCCACCCGTCAAAAATTTCCCAGCGACCTCATTATCCTCACCTGCGGTCAGCGAGAACTGCATAACGATGCTCGAATTGTTCTTGCCGGGTAGCTTTGCCGCTTCTTCCTCGGTAACCATCTTTGGGGAGAGAAGAAGTGCAGAAAATGACGAATCTTTCTTTCGGCAAATCTCATCCAGGGCTTCCCCTGTCTTTACCAAAAGCCGCTCAATACCCTCAGTTTTGTCGTGATGGACATCTTCTCCAAGAACACGGATAAAGTTGCCATCTTCGTCCGATGATTGATGGCCATCTCGGAAGAGTTTGACGCGCCGTTTGGCTTCTTTTCTCCACGCCTCGGCATCAGGACCAAGCGCACCGTCGACCTTGTCCACTCGGCGAAATGTCAGTGGAGAAGACCACATTTCACGAATAATGATCTTCTCCGACTCATTCCCATCTGGCTTCTTCCATGTTGATGGCGCACCAAGATGAAAATGCTTTCTCAGTCCTGAGATATGGTCCTGATCAGGATGAGAGAGCATAAAGACGTCAACAAAGGGGCGTCCGTCGGCATCCCGATCCACCCGTTCCTTAAGCATCCCTGCGACATCCGGAAACTTGTTCTCGCTGTCCTGATCTGCTTTCTGGCGGATATTGATATCAATTAAGATGGTTCTGCCTGTCTGTAGGCGAATGAGCGTCATATCGCCACTGCCGACGGGGAAAAATTCAATGCTGGCTGTCATTTTGCGCCTCCTAGGAACTGCGTTTCTGTGTAATTAGCGATAGCTCCAGTCACCATTCTGTTTCCTGCCTCGTTGGCCGCACCGATCAGCAACAATATGTAGATTGCTGCAAAGAGATACGCGGGCCATGTCATGAGCGGGAAATCATAGATTGCGCGGCCGACGAGATCGAAGAGGGTCGTTATCCAAAAAATGACGAAAGCACCGGCCGAAGCTTCTCGGTAAAGAAGGTAGCGACGATGACTATTCGATACCGCAGCGGAATCCCGAACCGGCCGAAAGATGTGGTTGTACCAATAAACATTTCGTTCTCGAGGCGACAACGATTCGTCCAAGAGCATCTCTATTTCTGGTGCCAGAGACTTAAAGTCGATGCGGGAATCGCTCTGAATCAATCTGTTCGCGCGGCCACCAGGCAGTGGATGGCTCCACCGAAGATGCGCGAGACGCTCCTTCCATCGGGTGCTTACATTATTTATGACCAGTCGCAGAACTGCTCGTAAGCAGACGATGGGCCCTATACCGATGGTGGCGAGCGCCGCAAACGCTTTCCAGGTGTGGCTGTTGAGAAGAGTCCATAGGCTATCTTTATGCAGGATTACCACAGCTAGATAGAAGGGAATCAGCGCCATCAGCAATAGCACCGTTAACTGTCCCTCGTTCTGTGTTTTCAGTTCCGTCATAATCTGGGCCTCGTTTCGGATATCGACCTGAAAATTGGGTGCAAGCGTCCGTGTTTTTGTAAAACGCATCTTGCCAAATGATGCAATTAAGGTACTATATTGTCAAGAAGAATCGCATCATTAAGGATACTGCATGACGAGGCTGAAGATAGGCTTGCTGGATGAGCTAGCTGAGGTACACCCTGGTTATCCGTTTAGAGGCAAGCTGCCATTGGATGGGAGGGGTAATGATTATGTGGTGCAATTCCGCCACGTGGTGGTGGGCGAGCCAGTAAATGATAGAGATGGTAGTTTTCTGGATCGGGTTACTCTGCCGGGCAAAAAGCGCCCAACCTATCTTCGGCCGGGTGATGTGATTTTCATGGCCAAGGGAACGCGCAATAATGCTGTGGTGATCGAGGACGTACCGACCAATACAGTTTGCACACCAAACTTCTATCATATTCGTCTCAAACCGGCTGCTTCCTATCTGATGTCGGAATTTCTAGCCTGGCAGATCAACCATGGAACCGCTCAGCAGTACTTCGCTGCCTGCTCTCAGGGCACGGCTGCACCCAGTATCACCAAGTCACAACTGGAAAGTTTGCCGATCATCATTCCACCTATTAAAGAACAGAATTTAATGGTCAATTTAGCCAATGCAGCGACCAAAGAGCGCAAGCTAATGGAGCAATTAATCGAAAACCGAAACCGAATGCTGGGCGCAATCGGACATCACATTCTTCATCCTGATCACCTGCCGGAGAATTAATATGACCAACGACACCATCAAGCAAAAACAGATTAATGATGCGGTCTGGAATGCATGCGATACGTTCCGGGGAACCGTGGATCCGAGCATCTATAAAGATTACGTTCTGACCATGCTGTTCGTGAAATACCTGTCGGATGTTTGGCAGGATCATTACGACACCTATGTGGCCGAGTATGGCGATGCTCCTGATTTAATCGAAGAGCTGATGAAGAATGAGCGCTTCGTACTGCCCCGCGGTGCCAGTTTTTATGCCCTGCACGACCAGCGCCATGAACCGGGCAATGGCGAACGCATAGACAAGGCATTGCATGCCATTGAGGAAGCCAACATCGGTAAGCTTGCCGATGTTTTCCAGGACATCAGCTTTAATTCCAACAAGCTGGGCGATGAGAAGCAGAAGAACGATATTTTGCGGCACCTGGTGGAAGACTTTGCCCGTCCGGAACTGAACCTGAGCCCAAGCCGGATCGGGAAACTGGATGTGATCGGTAACGCCTACGAGTACTTGATCAAGAACTTTGCGTCTACATCCGGGAAGAAGGCTGGCGAGTTCTATACTCCGCCGGAAGTCTCCGAATTGATGGCCGAGATCGTTGATCCGGAGGAGGGTGACGAGATCTGCGACCCGGCCTGCGGTTCCGCCTCCCTGTTGCTCAAGTGCTCCAACCAGATTCGCAAGAGGCATGCAGGGTCTAAGAATTTCGCCCTGTTTGGCCAGGAAGCCATCGGCAGCACCTGGGCCTTGGCGAAGATGAACATGTTTCTGCACGGCATCGACAACCACAAGCTGGAATGGGGCGATACTATCCGGAACCCGTTACTGCTGGATGAAAACGGAGGCCTGAAGCACTTCGATGTCGTGGTGGCTAATCCACCGTTCTCGCTGGAGAAGTGGGGTGTTGAGGGTGCTGAGAGTGATCCCTATTCTCGTTTCCGTCGCGGCCTACCGCCCAAGACAAAGGGTGACTACGCCTTTATCCTGCACATGATCGAGACCATGAAGCCAAGGACCGGACGTATGGCAGTCGTCGTACCCCACGGCGTCCTGTTCCGAGGCTCAAGCGAAGGCAGGATCCGGCAGAAGCTAATTGAAGAGAACCTGCTGGATGCTGTGATCGGCCTCCCCGAGAAGCTCTTCTACGGCACTAGCATTCCGGCCGCCATTCTGGTGTTTCGCAAAGACAAGACTGAGAGCAGCGTACTGTTCATCGACGCCAGTCGCGAGTTTAAGGTTGGCAAAAATCAGAACCAGCTGTCTGATGAGAATATCGCCAAGGCAGTCGATACCTACAAACAGCGCGACACCCGGGACAAGTATTCTTACTTGGCTACTTTGGACGAAATCCGAGAGAACGACTTTAACCTCAACATCTCACGCTACGTGGACACCTTCGAGGAAGAGGAAGAGATCGACCTGATGGTCGTGCAAGCGGAGCGGAAGGAGATCGAGGCAAGGATTGCGAAGCTGAATGAGCAGATGGACGGGTATTTGAGGGAGTTGGGTTATGGCAACTGATTCTTGGTCTTTGCAACCTCTCGGAAACCTGTTTCCTAAAATCGTCGTGGGCTATGTCGGAAACGTTAATAAATACTACTGCGAGGCGGATACTGGAGTTCCATTTTATAGAACTCTCAACATTCGAGATGGTCATTTCCGCCACGATGAAATTCGATACGTTACCAGAGCGTTCAACGATAAGAACAAGAAATCACAGATAGAAAATGGCGATGTAGTAATTGCACGAGTTGGAGCGAACTTGGGTATGACTTGCCAAGTCACAGGGCTTCAAGGAAGCGCCAATATGGCTAACGCCATAATTATCAAAGCAAAGGATGCTATCGGTGCTGATCCTGATTTTTTCGCCTACTACCTAGTTTCTCCAATGGGAAAGAATCAGATTTTTTCCGGGGCAGCAGGTGGTGCGCAAGGTGTTTTCAATACAAAATTGACTCAAGAAATTCTTGTTCCTAACCCCCCCCTGCCCGAACAAAAAAAGATCGCCGAGATCCTTTCCACCTGGGATCAGGCCATCACCGCCACCGAGCGCATGCTTGAGAACAGTCAGCAGCGGAAGAAAGGATTGATGCAGGAGTTGCTGACTGGGAAGAAGCGGTTGAAAGGTTTCAGCGGCGATTTTAAGAGGAGAAAACTAGAGGATTTAGCTGAGGTTGATGCACGTAACCTAGACAGTAAAACGCCTGCCGAATTTAGATTTCGTTACATCTCTCTATCAGATGTAGATTTCGGAAGAATTAATACCCGGTTGTCTGAGCATAAGTATGAAACATCACCAAGTAGGGCACGGCGTATCGTAAAAGAGGGAGATTTACTTTTTGCTACGGTTAGACCAAACCTCCAAGGATTTGCAAAGGTTTTAGACAAGCATGACGGAGTTGTTGCCTCAACAGGCTTTGCTGTGTTGTCCCCGCGAAGCCATGTATGCGGTAATTATTTGTATCATTATCTCTTTTCGACTCACATCACCGGGCAAGTCAAATCTCTTGTAGCAGGCAGTAACTACCCAGCGATTAGCTCAGGCGACGTAAAAAAAATGCTTGTTTACTGTCCTGACTTCGACGAACAAGCAGAGATAGCGGAAATTTTGAACGCTTGCGATCTTGATGCCTCCCTGCTGAGCCAGCGGTTGCACGTTTTAAAAGAGCAGAAAAGAGCCCTAATGCAACAACTCCTGACCGGCAAACGGCGAGTAAGCGTGGAGACCGCATGAACACAACTCCTCAGGGAAATGAGCAACATTCTAGCCATATCCCGGCCCTTGCGACATTGATCAACCTAGGCTGGACGTTTTTGCCCGCGTCAGAGTGTCAAGCCCTTCGGGGCAGCCAGCGCGAGGTGATAATGAAGCCTGTGCTGGAACGAGTGCTGCGCCGGCGCCGGTTCGAGTTCAAAGGCGAGTCGTATTCGTTGTCGAATCAAGGGGTGGATCAGGTGATGCGAGAAATCACCACGCCCTCCATGGCCCAGGGCCTGATGGCGGCCAACCAGTCTGTGTACGAAATGCTAACCCTCGGCATTACCGTTACGGAATTTATTGGCGGCAAAAAAGCCACACCCACGATCCACCTTATTGACTGGGATAATTTGGACAACAACGAGTTTCACGTCACCGAGGAGATGGAGGTGCTGTCCGCCCAAGGCACCCACACCCGCCGGCCGGATGTAGTAGCGTTTGTGAATGGCATTCCCCTAGCGGTGATTGAAGCCAAACGAGCTGCCTCGGGCAATCCTAATAAAGACATGGTGGAGGAGGGGATCAGCCAGAATCTTCGCAATCAGAGAAACGATGAAATCCCTTACCTGTACGCCTTCGCCCAGCTGTTGTTTTCGGTCAGTGGCAACCACGGTCGATACGGCACAACCCATACCCCAACGAAATTCTGGTCAACATGGAAGGATGAGGAATTTAATGACCAGACCGTTCACGCCATCAAGAACCGCCCGTTGTCGCAGTCTGACAAGAACGCCTTGTTCCAGGCAAAACCACCGAAAATCCAAACCTACTTTGAGACGCTCTGGTCAAAGCCTGTTTTGCCCACGGAACAGGACTGGCTCCTGGTCGGCCTGCTCGACCGGTACCGGTTCCTGGAATTTGTGCGCCTTTTTATTCTGTTCGACCGTAAAGTAGGAAAGATCGCGGCCCGGTATCCCCAGGCTTTCGGGATCAAGGCATTAATGGCGCGGATCTCAGAGTTCAAACCCGGCGGTGAACGCAGGGGCGGCGTGCTCTGGCATACCACTGGCTCGGGCAAATCGTTCACAATGGTGTACTTGTGCCAGGCCTTGTTACTTAGCGACGAACTTAAGAACTGCCGGGTCATCGTAGTCACCGACCGTGTGGATCTGGAGGAACAGCTGTCCAAAACTTTTCTGAGCGGTGGAGCGTTTGGCAGCGACATCGCCGGCAAGAAAAGCGGTGACTCTCTAGCGAAGACCCGGTCTGGGAAAGACCTGGCCAAGCGCATCGGCCTGGGCAATGAGCGCATCATATTCACTATCATTAACAAGTTCGCCTCGGCCGCCAAACAACCGGAGTGCTACAACCCGTCTGAGAACATCATTGTTATCGTCGATGAAGGGCACCGGAGCCAGGGCGGCGAAAACCACCAACGCATGAGACAGGCTCTGCCTAACGCCTCATTCAACGCTTTTACCGGCACCCCACTTCTGGATAAAGAGAAAAGCGAAACAGCCGAAAAGTTTGGGTCCATCATCCACGCCTATACTATGAAGCGGGCCGTAGAAGACGGGACGATTACACCGTTGCTGTATGAAGAGCGAAAGCCCTTGTTGAATGTGAACCAGGAGGCAGTGGATACCTGGTTCGATAAGGTCACAGCAGCCCTATCGGACGAGCAGAAGGGGGACCTCAAGCGCAAATACGCCAAGCAGGGCCAAATCTACACCGCGCAAGACCGCATCAAACTCAATGCCTTCGATATCAGCGTTCATTTCAATGAAAATTTCAAGAAGGCCGGCCTGGAATTGAAAGGGCAACTGGCTACTGACAGCAAGCTCAGCGCAATTCGCTACAAACAACAACTCGACGATCTGGGGCAGGTCACCAGTGCCATCGTGATTTCCGCTCCGGATACTCGGGAAGGTCATACGGAGGTGGACGAAACCAACCTGCCAATAGTGCAGGAGTGGTGGAAAAAGAATGTCACTGGTGATCCCAAAGACTACGAAAAGGACATCATTAAAGACTTCGGCACTGATGGGCCACCGGACATCCTGATCGTCGTTGATAAACTCCTTACCGGGTTTGATGAGCCTCGTAACGCGGTGCTCTACATCGACAAGCAGCTCAAGGGCCACAACCTGATCCAAGCCATTGCGCGAGTGAATCGGCTCCACCCTCAAAAGCGTTTCGGCTACCTGATCGACTACCGGGGCATCCTCAAAGAGCTGGATACCGCGATCCGCGATTATCAAAACTACGAAGACCAGACTCAGGGCGGCTACGCTATTGAGGACATCGAAGGCTTGTATTCCAACGTCGACACAGAATACAAGAAATTACCGGCCCTTCATGATCGGCTCTGGAGGTTCTTCAGTCACATCAACAACCGGCTGGATCAGGAATCATACCGTCAGGTGTTCATGCCGAAGTACGAGACGGACGAGGACGGAGTGGAGATGGATGTCCGGCAAGCTCTCCGGGAAGACTTCTATGAAAGCCTCACCGAATTCGGTATGTGTCTTAAAACCGCCCTTTCTACCCAGAGCTTTTTTGAGGACAAGGCATTCAGCGAAGACGACATCCACCGGTACAAAGCAGACCTGAAGTGGTTCGCGGATCTTCGTAAGATCATCCGTATGGATGCCCAGGAGACAGTGGATTACTCAGCATACGAAGGCCAGATTCGGGACCTGATCGACCGATACGTGACCGGTGTGGACGTGGCGCCTGGACCGGAGCCGGTGATCATCGACCCAGTGTGCGAAAGCCCCGACAACTGGAGTGATGAGAAGACCAAAAACGAAACCGACAAGATCAAAACCCGGACGAAGAAAACCATTGAGCAACGGCTCGGTGATGATCCTTATGCCAAGCAGGTATTCTCCAAATTGCTGCAAGAAGCTATCGAAAAAGCCGAGTCAATGTTCGACTACAAGGCCCAGTTCAAAATGTTCAGTGACTTTGAGGCGATGGTGGATGAGAGGGAAGTGCCGGACTTACCGACGGACGTATTCAATGACAACAAGCATGCTCAGGCCTACTACGGTGCTTTCAAATTGGTCCTCAGCGATGACTTCCCGGCACTTGAGGCCGAGAGGGGTGAGCAGCTAATTGAAGAAGCCTTCGAGATCGACCGAGTGGTGAAACGGGCCGTGGCCGAAAATTCCCTGAATCCAGCTGGCATTGAGCAGGACGTCCGTAAAAATCTCTTACCCCGGCTCTTTTCCCTGATCGGTCTGGATAAAGCCAAAGATTTGCTGGGCGAAATAGTGCAGATTCTGCGTAACGGAGCGAGGAAGTGAAGGAGGGGTTAGAGCCAGTCCGGAAATACAGTCCACGGGAATATGTGGGCCGATATGGTGACCGTGAGTTCCGGTACCACCTTTGCGAGCACGGGAAGGCGACCATCAAGATCCATATCCACCCAAACGGAATGGTTCAGGTATACGCGCCAGAGTCCGCCACCGTACCCGAGATTAAAGCCGCCGTTCAACGGCGGGCCCGGTGGATTTTGAAGCACCTGGAGGACATTGAGAAACGGACGCGCTACGTCCAACCACGGCAGTGGATAAGCGGTGAAAGCATGTTGTACCTGGGCCGGCGGTATGTATTGAAAATCATCCCCGACGCCGAAAAGCCAACAGTGACCTGCAAGCTCATTAGTGGTCAACTGCGTGTACAGGGGAAAACAGTAAGCCCAGAACGAATACAGAAGGCGGTTCGCCAGTGGTACCGGGACCGAGCAGAGGATGTGTTCCAACGCCGACTGAATCTGATGATCGAGACATTACCTTGGACAAAAACCGCACCACCCTGGCGCATCCTGGAGATGCAGACTCAATGGGGCAGCTGTTCACCAAAAGGTACCGTGCTTCTCAACCCACATCTTGTCAAAGCACCTACCCAGGCCATTGATTATGTGCTTCTGCATGAGCTATGCCACCTAGTAGAGCATAACCATAGTCCCCGTTTTTACTGGATGCTGGACCAGTTTATGCCTGACTGGAGAGCAGTGAAAAATAAACTTGATTACGAAGCAGAGATGTTTCTGGCGTCGGGCCTAGATTGGCAGCCTGGATCGTCCCTGATTTCATGAACTGTTTGAGCTGTGCAGATAATGGAACGCTTACTATTATTGTCGTATGCTGTACAATCTTATATGGACCATAATAATTAGCCTAAATATACATTGCGGCTACTCAACGAGAAAATCGGATACACTGATTAAGCGAGCATGGATGAAAACGCTAAATATAGTTTTAGCAGGAACCCTCTTATTTACTGTAACCGGCTGTTCGAGCATTCAAAAGTTTAGCGAGCAAGACACAAGTAAATTAATTAATGAAATCACGACGTACACACCGGTCGATACTGGAAAAGCTGTTCGTGCAAAGTGGATTCAGCCTTCAAATAAAGATGTTGCTTGCAAAATATTCGAGTCAAGTAAAAATCCTGAACTTATCTTATGGGATGGTGATTGCAAGTCTGGATATGCCTACGGCCTTGGCCGTGAGATGATAGTGGTAGATGGCAAAAGCATTTCTGCGCCAAGTATTCAGGCAATAAAACCGAACCAATTTACTATCTTCACGCCATGTACGATTCCAATGAATATTATTTCGGCGACCCTCTAAAAGGCGGTGTTCTCATGAAAGTTTCGGACAGCCTTACCGCTGATGCTGAAGCATTCATAGCGACATTCGCTCCACAACCAGACGGTGTCATTTATCGACAGATTTTCTCTATTGGAGCAGGAACAACAATTCTTAGAAAAGAATTTCCAACCGAATTCGCTGTTGAAATTATGAAATCGACTAATCCCGCTGACCCAATAGCGATCAAAGCTATCATGTATCGTAATAAATATCCGATGGGACTTGGATATTTTAGATACAGAAATAATGCAGTGCAGGTCTTTGAGCAGACTATTGGAGAACCAAAACTAGTGATTCCCCCCAACTCCTATTACCAGTTTTTAGGCCAGCTAGAAGCTGAAATAATAGCGCGTACAAACGAGGCAAAAAAAAGCGCAGACACAGCGTTGGAGGTAGTAAAAACATATCGCGCCAGGGCCTGCGCTCAAAGCCAAGATGAATTCAATAGCTTCACCTATTATCAAGACATATGTAATAAAGAAGGCGAGCTTCAGCATTTTGAAGCCGTGGCAACTAAAGTAGCAAGTAAACGGGATAAGCGTTTTGCGGATATTCGAGAATCCCTCCAAGCTAAAAGCCGCCAAAGGGCCCAATTGCAAGCAGCCAATGCTGCCCAGCAAGCCCAAGAGCTATCTAACATGGCTGACTCCCTAAACCAAACGGGACAAATGATCTACCAATCTGGTCAGTCAACACTCAACAGCGTTATGAGTAATGGAAGCTTTATCGAGCCGAGTTTTGGCATCCCTGAAACTATTAATACTTACTGTTATGAAACTGGCAACATAATCAACTGTCAGTCAAGATAGTATGATTTAATTTCTTGACGTCCATGATAAATCGGGTGCACCGGTTTCACATGAGGCTGCGAGGCTGGGATTCAGCCAGCATTGCGTGCGGCTAACAATAGGTAGAAGAAGAGACTTAGATCCCGACTTAAGGGCGGGTGAAGTTTAAAGGGAATAACTCGAATGGATTTAGATCTAAATCTGCTCGAAACATACGAAATGTGTGAGTCGACCTAAATGCAACGCAATAAAGAGGCCCAGCAGCGTTATGAGTATACCAGCGATGATTAAGATAACCACACATAAGCCTGACTGGATCGCAAATGAGGGGCATTGGCGATTGCTGCAAGCTCTGAGATTTCTGTCATCAGGTGTAATGGCTTTAATTAGTATTGGCTCGTTAATTGCGTTTCTCTTTGATGGGGATAGGGACTGGTTCATCGGAATCATTTTATTTTTTGGTTTAAGCTTAGTATCTTACTGGGGAGCCTATGCAGCCGCGTGGGCTGTGTGTTGGGTTAGAGATGGTTTTTCACAGAACAACTAAAAATCAATGTATATTATTTGGCGCTCTAGCCTTCGCAATAATCAGCGGTTTTAATTCACCACAGAAAGGAACAAGAAATGAGTACCGCAAGGACCGTATTATTCATTCTACTCGTAGGAACGATTACAGGCTGTCAAAGTATGAAAACACAGCCATACACCTCTGCCCCTGTAGGGGTCTCAATTTCTGGCAGTCAGTCAACCGGATACGTTGTTGATTCTGTAAATCTGATTCAAAGTAACGTGCAAGCCTCGCCCGAGGCCTTATCGTTTTGTTTTGGCCAAAATATTCCTGGTATCAGTGGGTCACCCATGCTGAACCCCTCTCAAACAAAGATAACAGCTCAAGGCAATGACCAAGTCTCTTTCATAGTTCCGATGACGATGGGCACGCCCTTAAACTTCGATTTATTTTTCTCTGTCACCTCTGAAATCAGCAACGATGACCTTAATTTTAATTTTAAAAACCTGAATATTAAGGGCACTTGGAGCGCTAATATAAACCCGCTACCCGGTAGTCAAGAAGCCCATCTTTACGTAGATGGCGCGCTAGAGAAGTTCAGGATGATCTCGGAGCGCGTAGCAAGCTGCGTGCGTGACGAAAATTAACACCTAAGAACAACGCAGAATTGTCTACTAAACCAGGAACAATTCAGCCAGGTTACTGCGCGCTTAGTTTGACCGTAAAAACGGACTTAGCTTTGATGGCAAATGGTCTTAAAGATAACCCCCGAGAGTTTCGGGGGTTTCTTGTTTAGGCTGGTGATAGTTCTTCCTCCTGTGGTTTGAATTCTTCGTTTGGCTTGTACTCTTGATACCATGATGCCGGTTGGCCTGGGTTTGCCTGGAACTTAACGCCGAAAAGGGCGAGGAGTAGGGCAATGATGATCATGATCAATTCCGCTACATCTTCTTCTTTTGATTTGAATTTGATGAACAGTTTCCGGCGCCTGTACGTGAAGATGTAGTAGCGGTATCTGACGACAACTGCTTCTGTACCTCCTTCATCTCGTCTTGCAATTTCTGTCTCAAGATCTGAAATGGTTTCGGGGTCATAATGAATACCTTCTTGTGTTATTAGTTTTTGCCACGTTAGTCGTGATCTTTTCAGCTGCCTGCCGCTTATTTTCTTGCCGTCCAGTTCGTAAACAATTCCCTTCGGCTGTCCGTTGTCGTCCATAGTCAGTTGAATATAAACGCCCTGGCGCCTGAGGAGCCCTACGAACATAAACATATCGCCGTCCATGCTCATTGTTTTTTCCATTGCGCCAGCCACCTTTACGATCATTTTGTTCTTAAAAGGTATATCGCCAGTCTTTGATGCCGCTGTCATTTCAGCGTGGCTGATCTCGATACCCCATGTTTCTGATGGCTTTAGCGATTTAACCAGGCCGAATGTATCTTCAATGCGTGTTACTGAATCTACGGTCTTTGTCCTTTCTTCTGAGTCCTTGACCATTCTGAAACCGTCCTCGAGCCTTATCCTGTTTGCGACGATGTGCACGTGCTGGTGGTCTGTGTCTTCATGAAGCACTGCAACATACTTGCAAGACTCGACAAAGCCCAGGTCTGACATATACCTCCGCACGGCTTGTTGCCATTGATCGTGCGTCAGAGACTCCCCGGGGCGAAGGGAAAGCATGGCATGAAAGACTGGCTTGATCTTTTTATCCGAGTCGATAGTCATTGCGCGCATCTTCTCAACGCTATCAAACTCTTCGACCATGGCTTCAACCACACTTTCATCGCCGGCCTGGATTGCTGGCAGTGGATTTGGCGTAACCGAGTTTGAATCGATTAGCGCGATTTTACTGATAGCATGATCATGCTTTGATAGTCCGAAAATATACTTGATGCGGCCTTCAAAACTACCAGAACTTTTTGGGAATATTTTGCCGATCATGACTTATACTCCCATTGCCAATTTGTATAGTACCGCCACCTTGCTCATCAATACTGATTTTTCAGCATTTGAGTTTAATAGGGCAGACATGGACATGAGCTCACGCTGCATTTCAAGCGTCTTTGGGTTGATCTCTGTTTTAAGCTTGGGGGTTTCTCGTGCGATATAGTCACGGACATATGCGCTCGCTGATTCATAGCCTGCTGCGGCTACTTTGTCATCGATCACCTTGCGCTCTTCATTGTTGACGCGGATAATAATGGTACCTGTTTTACGCTCCTTTTTTGGCTTTACTTCTTCGACTTCGTTCATAATAACCACTTTATTATTGTTTATTAGCGCAACCCCCCCCCCAGGGGAGTGAGCAGTATCTTTAACTATATATGTCTATCAAAGACACAGCTGGCTAACTGCTTTAAACCACAATTGTATTATCGCACTGGAGCACAACCCTTATCTATACTTTTTATCATATATAACTGAAACTAGTTCAATGGCAAGTAAATATAGTGGACACATTACAAGTATTGATAAGATCCGCATAACGATTGTGCAAAAAGTGATCAATCCGCATAACCCGAGTGCGGATATTTGGTATGTCACATAACTTGAGTGCGGTATTGGTTATAAACCGCATAAGTCGCTTGCGGTTTTGGTTATATGTCACATGATTGGAGTGCGGAATATATAACTGACTTTTGAGATCCGCATAACCTGAGTGCGGTAAATGGGTATGTCACATGATTAGAGTGCGGTATTGAGTGTATGGCGCAGTATGAGAGAGCGACATTGGGATATTTCACATTGACAGTGTGTGACATGCCTTTTATATAAGATTAATTAGTTCGCATTGGCATAGTGCGGAATAAGTGGCATATCTTTTACTCTGCGTGTTCGGATTTTATTTGCACCACACGTTTTTGGAATTCTTTCTGCTTATCTGGTTTCATGCCGAGTTCTAGCGCGGTTATGTAGTCGCTATACCATTGCATCATCTTTATGCGTGGTACGAGGTAAGCAGCTTTATCATAAACACCTTTTAGGCCAGGCTTTTTATGTGCAAGTTGCGCTTCGGACCAATCGTTTGGCCAGCCATGCTCAGATAGTAGCGTCTTACATGTATGCCTTGAACCATGGCCTGTCATTTTCCCTTCGTATCCAACTAGCTTAAAAACCTTGTTGATTGTGCCGTCAGAAATAACTGGGCACTTGTCGCCTGCTGAGGGAAATATGTAGCGGCTACGTCCAGTTAGTTTTCGAAGCTCTATTAAGTCTTCAATAACTTTATCAGGAAGTGGTACTAAATGATCTCGGCCCATCTTCATGATATCGTTTGGAACTGACCAGAGCTTTGCCTCAAAGTCTATCTGGGTCCATTCCGCAAATCTCACCATCCCCGGCCTTGATGCGGTTCTAACAACCATCCAGCTAGCAGTTAGTGCAATCATACGGCTCGGGCTTTTTCTTAAAGCGTTTAGGAAATCAGGAAGCTCAGCTTCAAGTAAGTGGGGGTACTGCTTTTCTTCCGGAGCCTTTGCAGCGATGTCGGCGAGGTTTGATGCCGGGTTATTTTCGGTTAGACCTTTGGCGATAGCCCATCCGAAAATTTGGTTGAGCCAGGTACGGGCCTTTTCAGACGTGTTATGTGCGCCTCTCTTTTCGATCTTTTCCTGTATCGCTGCGCAGTCTGCCCTCGTGATAGTCGTCATTTCCTTATCACCGATGGCAGGCATAATGTCATTTTTGAGGCATATACGTATCCCAGCAAGGGTCTTCTCAGCGCGTCCATCATCCACCTTTTTCTGGTACCAGCCTTCAGCCGCAGATCGAAACGAGTTGATAACTGGAGCAGGCTCAAGCGTCTTGGATTTGTCTTTTTCTTTCACTGGATCAATGCCGGCGTCGAGCAGAGCGATGATCTTGGTAACTTCCTCTTTGGCTTGTTTGGCTGAAACCTTGGGATATGAACCAAGACCAAGCCACGACCACGTTTGTGAGCCAGGCTTTTTGTAGCGCAGATCCCACCGCTTGCGTCCAGAGGGGTTGATCGTGAAGTAAAGCCGGTCGTCGTTGTATTTCTCTCGGTACTCCTTGTCCTCGGGCTCCAGGGCAGCCAGAACGGTGTCGGCCATGGGTCGGCGTTTGATTTCAGATCGCTTCATAGGGTCACCTGTATAGCTGGCTTGTATAGCGAGAGGGGGCTTGGAGGCACTATACACAGGACTATACAAAAAACGGAAGGGTGACGTGCGGACAGATCGTGCAACTTGCGGAAGCGGATTGGCTGGAGGCATTGTATTTACTGGGTGTGGCGGGCTACTTCGGAGTACATCAGGAAAGGGGTTGGAGCGGGTGAAGGGAATCGAACCCTCGTCGTAAGCTTGGGAAGCTTCTGCTCTACCATTGAGCTACACCCGCACAGGCGCTCTTTTTACCAGAGTCGCCGACGCTGGGGAAGAGGGCGACGATATTTGTTTTCGTCGCCCTCGATTTTAGGCTTGGCGCTCGCGGTTGAGTTGCATCAGTAATCGGTAACTATGCTGCCTGGCTTGTTGGTCAAATATAGGGCTATTGACGATCAACTCATTGACGCCTGTGCGCTCCAAAAGCTGATCCATCTGCTCACTTGCCGCTTGCGAGTCACCGATCAGACTGCCGGAAAGGGTCGACATAACCTGATGTCTTTCATGTGGCTGCCATAGGCTTTCCATATCATGCACTGGCGCGGGCATCTTGCCAGGGCGTCCACGAATCAGATTCAGAAACGCTTGCTGGTGTGAGGTCGCCAGGTAGTGAGCCTGCTCGCGGTCATCGGCCAGATAGGCGTTGATGCCCAGCATGGCATAAGGCTCTTCCAGCTGCTCGGAAGGCGTGAAGTGCTCGCGATACAGGCGCAGGGCACTGAACAGATAGTCGGGCGAGAACTGGCCGGCAAAGGCGAAAGGCAGGCCCAGGCGCCCGGCCAATTGGGCGCTGAAGGTGCTGGAGCCGAGTAACCAGATAGGCACATTGAGGCCAGAACCGGGTACCGCGCGCAAACGCTGTTCAGGTGTGGGGCTGGCAAACAGCTTGCGCAATTCTTCGAGCATTTGCGGAAAGTCTTCGCCGTCGGTGCGGCCGCGGCGCAAAGCCTGTGCTGTTGACTGGTCTGTGCCGGGTGCTCGGCCAAGTCCGAGGTCGATGCGGCCTGGGTAGAGCGATTCCAGCGTGCCAAACTGCTCGGCAATCTGCAACGGCGCATGATTTGGCAGCATGATGCCGCCGGAGCCGATGCGGATTTTGTGCGTACCCGCGGCTAGGTAGCCCATCACTACTGAAGTGGCGGCGCTGGCTATCCCCGTCATGTTGTGATGTTCGGCTACCCAGAAACGATTGTAGTCCAGCTCTTCGGCAAGTTGAGCTAACGCCAAGGCATTGTGCAGTGCATCAGCTGGGGTTGCGCCTTCAGTGACTGAACATAGATCCAGTATGGATAACTTTACGGCCGGGCTAGTCATGGTTTCTCCTGCACATCAGTTTGCAATCAGGCTATGCTAACGTTGAATGACCTCAGTAAACACAGCTAATCATGACTGGGCAATGAATCCCCTGAATGGTTGCTGCAAGCGTCTGAGTGTCGGAGGATCGGATCAGTTTCAGACTGCCTGATTGAGCACCTGATGAGCGAAAAGTCCATGCCGCATTTTTTCAGTCGCAGTCAAATGCAAGTTCCCCTTTTTATGGGGATGGCGTCACTTGCATCGTTGTTTTGGTCTGCATGTGGTTTTGCAGCCCAGGTGATGTTGACCGATGAGGCAGGCGAGCCTTTGGCCAATGCCGTTCTCATGGTTGACGAGGTTCCGGCACTCGCATCGCACTCTTATGTCATGGACCAAATTGATCGACAGTTTGAGCCGCACGTGCTGGTTGTGCCCAGTGGGTCATTGGTCGACTTTCCCAATAGTGATGATGTCCGTCATCACGTCTATTCGTTCTCTTCCGCCAAACCCTTCGAATTAGGTTTGTTCAAAGGTTCTGACGCGCCGCCGGTGTCCTTTGAGCGTCCGGGGGTAGTGGTGCTCGGCTGTAATATTCACGATGCCATGGTTGGCTATATCCTGATCACCGATAGTCCGCGCTTCGCCGTGAGTGATACACAAGGCATGGTATCTCTTGCGGATTTACCTGCAGGTAAGTGGCCTGTAGCGTGGTGGCACCCCTCCTTGTTTGAGCAAGCCCCAGTTGCCTTGGGCGAACTTGATCTGAGTCAGGCCAGTCAAATCATCAGCTTACCTGTTACGCAAGCTGGTTCAGTGGTGAAGCCCGCATTGTCGCCGCTGCAACAGCGCTTCAAGAATGCGACTCAATAGCTTGATGCGTATTCGCTCGCTGCGTACTCGACTTATACTGACTGCGGTTGGTTTGTTGGCGATAGTGCTGGGCCTGGTTTTTCTGGCGGTGTATGCGAGTACCAACTTCTCAGCCCAGCGCCAGGCGCAGAGGCAGCTGGAGATCGGTAGCAATGTTTTCAGTAACCTGCTGGAGGCGCGTGCCCGTGAACTAACCAATGCCACACAGATTCTGGTAGCTGATTTCGGCTTTCGCCAAGCGGTTGCGACCGGTGATCTTGCGACTATACGCTCAGCTTTGCTTAATCAGGTCGGTCGAATAGGCGCAGATCAAGCCCTTTTCTTCGATGCCAAAGGTGCTTTACGCATTTCTACTGCCACGGTTGCGGGGGCTGATAAGGTCGAAGTGCAAGCGCTGCAGTCTTTGTCTGATCAGGCAATGATCACGGTTATAGATAATCGGCCCTACCTATTGGTAGAGGCGGTTGTGCGTGCTCCAGTGCCGGTCGGTCAGGTAGCGATGGCGTTCGCGCTGGACACTGCGCTGGCCAACGAGCTGCAGACAATTACGGGGCTGGAGATTCGTTTTGTCAGTCGTCGTGACCAAGAGGTTATGAGTGCTTTCTCTACTATGCCATTCGCGCAGCAGAATATGAGCATGCAGGAGGGGACTCAGCAATTTGCGGAAGAGATTTACCTGACTATCCCTATCACTCTACTGGATCAGGCACCTTATAGCGTGGTTGCTCAGCTAGCCAGCCCCTTGAGCGAAGCCTTGGCCAGTTTTGATTACCTCAAGCGTGAGCTGATGATCATCACGCTGATTGCTTTGTTGGTCTCGTCATTGTTGGCAGTGCGCCTGTCTGGCAGTTTGGCGCGCCCTGTTACCTTACTGGCATTGGCTGCCGAGCGCATTGGTCGCGGCGACTATAGTGGCAAGGTGGCATTGCCGCGCACAGATGAACTGGGGATGCTGGCCACAAGCATTGACGAGATGCGGGTGGGTATCGCAGAACGTGAAAAATTGATTTCGCATAACGCACTGCATGATCCGCTTACCGGCTTGCCTAACGTTAGCGTGATACGTGAGCGGCTCAGGAGTGCAATCGCGAATGGGCAAGCAGGTGTGCTTGCGCAATGTGATCTCGTGTCTGCCGAGTTGCTGATAAACGCCCGCGGGCAGGATTTTATGGATGCATTTATTCGCCAGTCAGTGACGCGTCTGGTTGATCACCTGCCAGCGCATGCGTTGTTGGCCTGGCAGCCCGGTGTTGGATTTCTGCTGCTGTTGGAGCGGGCTAATCTGGATCAGGCTGTTGTGGATATTGATGCCCTGCTGGCGCGGCTTAGCGAGAAGATGCAGGTCGATGATATAAAGCTTAGTTCGCAATGGGTGGCGGGTGTGGTTGAGTGGCCGCTTAACGGGAGTGATCCTCATGAGCTGCTGCGCCAAGCCAGTATCGCACTCGCTGATGCCTCTCCCGGTGCTGATCGTGTTGCAGTCTATCAGGCTCAGCGTGATCGAGCCTTCCAGCGTCGTATTCAGCTGGCGCGGGATATCCGCTATGCGCCAGAGTACAAGGAGCTGTCCGTCGTCTTTCAGCCCAAGCTCGATCTGGCCTCAGGTGAGGTGCGGCAAGTTGAGGCATTGATGCGCTGGACTCATAGTGAGTTAGGGCCAATAGGTCCGGATGAGTTCATTGTGTTAGCGGAGCAGACCGGCAGCATTGGGATGCTGACGCAGTGGATGATGGATGCAGTTGTTTCGCAACTACGCGACTGGATAGATCGCGGCATCGGTTTGCAAGTGGCAATGAATATCTCCGCCCGGGATCTGGATGACCCACTTTTTCCGCAGCGCATCGAGGGTTTGTTGCTGGCTCAACAAATTAGCCCGGCGTATCTGTCGATGGAAGTGACTGAAAGCGCGTTGATGACAGACCCGGAGCGCAGCATTGTTAGTCTGCGTGTGCTGCGGGAGCTGGGTATCGCCCTGGCAGTTGATGATTACGGGACGGGTTACTCCTCACTGGCGATGCTAAAGAGTTTGCCGGTGCAGGATCTTAAGATAGACAAGTCTTTTGTATTGCAGCTGGCTGAAGGCAGCGAGGATGCAGTGATCGTCAAATCAACTATCGAGCTTGCCCACAATATGGGACTCAAAGTTGTCGCAGAAGGGGTAGAGAACCTTTATAGCCTTAACTGGCTGAAGGAGCGGCATTGTGATGTGGCGCAGGGGTATTTTATTAGTCGTCCGCTTTCAGCAACTGATTTGGAGCAATGGCTGGAAGATACCCGTGGCACCTTTGGCGGTGGTGAGGGCACATGAGAAAAACAGTTTTCGTCCTGATGTTATCGACTTTTACCGGCATCGCCTCTGCTCAACCAGGGGGGCGGTTGCTGGCTACCGGTGGCGCAACCAATATTGAGGGCGCGGCCGGTGGCGGAATAGTGCCATGGGCGGTCTTGTCCGGTTACGGTACGCGCGATGAGTGGGGCGGCGATGTATTCGCTACTCGGGTCGAGACCGGAGACTATCGTCTCGACAGCTATGGCGCCGCGCTCAGCTTGGGTAATCGTGTAGAGCTATCCCTGGCGCGCCAACGCCTGGATATTGACGCGCTTGCGAAAGCCGCTGCTCTGCCCGAAAGAACCCTGAGTCAGGATGTTTTCGGACTCAAGGTGAGGCTGTTTGGTGACCTTATCTACGATTCGCTGCCGCAGGTTTCCTTTGGCGCGCAGTACAAGCGCCAAAACAATTTTCAGATTCCCTCGCTGGTGGGGGCGCGACGCGACGCTGACACCGACTACTACATGGCAGCATCGCGTTTATTTGTCGGTGCTGCAGGCGGGTATAACCTGCTGCTGAATGGCACGCTGCGTTACTCGCGGGCAAACGAGACTGGGTTGCTGGGCTTTGGCGGTGATCGTCGAGACAGTCGCAGTCTGTTGAAGGAAGGTAGTGCAGCGCTTTTGCTGAGTCCGCAATGGGTAGTGGGTATCGAGTATCGTGAAAAGCCTGACAACCTGTCGTTCGCCGGTGAAAGTGACTGGCAGGATCTATTTGTTGGCTACTTCCCCAGCAAACGCCTCGGGTTGGTCGCGGGTTGGGCCGACCTGGGTGAAATCGCTACGCTTGAGGATCAGCAGGGGCTATATCTTTCATTGCAACTAAGCTATTGAGGCAGTGTATGCGCCGGTTTACCTTCAAAGATCTCAGTCTGAGCCTGCTTTTCTTGGGACTGGCTGGTTGTATGACTAGTGCGCCACCTGCAAACGATAGCCTTTATCAGGATCTGGGGTCGCAGGCGGGAATCAATCGGGTGGTAGAAGGGCTGTTGTATCGCATTGCGGATGATCCGCGCATCGTGCACCATTTTGCCGATACCGACATTGCGCGGCTGCAGGAGAAGTTGCAGGAGCAACTTTGTGTTGAGGCTGGTGGCCCTTGTGAATACACAGGCGACAGCATGAAACAGGTGCATGCCGGTTTCGATATCAACGAGGCTGATTTTAACGCGTTGGTGGAAGACCTCATCGCCGCAATGGACGATGAGGGGATCCCGGTGCGGGTGCAAAATAGACTATTGCAACGCCTGGTGCCCATGCGGGACGACATCATATACCGCTAGGAGTCAGGCGAATCGCTGTCTGTTGCTGACTCTTTGCCGGGCATGGTGACCTTCGTGATAAGGCTGGCCGATGGCATGCCAATAGCGGCTCCTTGCGCGAAGTTGATGCCCAGCTCTCGCACCTTGGCAAGAATCGCTGGGCTATGCACAAACTCAGCGACCGTCTGCATGCCGAGCTCTTCGGCAAAGTGCACGATCCCATTACAAATGGTCATGGCTGTCGGGTTGGTATCGAGTTGCTTGATCAGGCTGCCATCAATTTTGATCAGGTCGACATCCAGGCGCAGCAGGTGCTCGAAGTTGGAGTAACCGGTCCCGAAGTCGTCAATCGCGATCCGGCAGCCTAAGGTTTTGGCGCGATCGATGAACTGACGGACTTCCGCGTAATTCTCGATACCCTCGGATTCCAGGATTTCAAAAATGACACGCGACCCAATTTGATACTCTTCGACCATGGCAATGATATGGTCCGATAGCGCCTGATCCAGCAGGTCTTCACAGGACAGGTTCAGCGAGAAGGTGTAGGGCAGGTCAGCAAATTGACGCATGCTGCTCTCGACCATACAGCGTGTAATCGATCGGTACAGGCGTACCTTTTTTGCCAGGTCCAGGAAGTGGATAGGTCCGATTGGCTCTCCTTGCTCATCCAGTAGCCGCACCAGGCACTCGAACTTGTCTATTCGGTTGGTCTTGAGGTCCATGATGGGCTGAAAGAAAGGAACTATGCGGCCGCTTCCGAGCGCACCTTTTAGTCGATTGGCCCAGATCAGATTTTGCTCGTAACTCTCGCGAATCTTGTGCCGCTCATCGTAAATGACGTAGTTGTCCTTATTCAGGCGGGCCAGCTCCAGCGCGATATTTGCACCTGGCAGCAGTGATTCGCCATTGATCTCATCGCTACTGCGCTGCGAGCTGCTCGCGGCACCAATACTCGCATTGACCGGGATATCCTGGTTTTGCCAAGTGATCTTAAGCGCGCTGATGAATTCAAGCAGGTGATTCAGCTGGGGGTGCAGCGAGTCTTCACTTTGCTGTCCTGGTAGCCAGATCGCCAGCTCGTCGGCGGGCATGCGGTACAGTCGGCTTTGTTGCCACTCGGGCTCGTCCGCCAAGTAGTGATCCAGAGAGTGGGCCAACTCGGCAATCACATGGTCGCCGCACTCATGGCCATAGACGTCGTTAATCTCTTTGAATGAATCAATGTTGAGCAGGATTAGTGAGGCGGTGCGGCGTTTTTTCAAATCGACGATGAGGCGCTCACGATTGGGTAAATTGGTGAGGCTGTCGGTATAGAGATTGTGTAGCTGGCGCAGGATGCCGGCTACAAGATAGAGAATCAGCGCTGCGATAATCAGCAAAATCAGCGCGGTAAGGCTGACAATCTTGAAGTTGCTCTTGCGCATGGGTGCCAGCACTGCATCGATTTCCGCCTGGGGTACGCCAACCCCGAACATCATGCCGGCTTGCGTGCGTGAAAAAAACAGCGCGAACTCTCGCTGATCCAGGTTAATCCGCAATTGCTGCATCGGTGAAGCCAGTTGACGTGTGCTGACGATTTGCGCAGACGTTTGCGGCGTTACTTGCTCATACAGATTCAAATCAATGATAGCGTTGATCAGCTCTTGCGCCTTGGCCACGTTGTCGGCTTCGGCGAGACTGGAAAGGTTGCGGTTCTCGGTATCGAGTAGAAACGAAAAAGTGCCGGGTGTGACTTCTACACGACTTACAGTGCGGACGATATCTTCTGCCCGCCAATCGGTGATGGCCAAGCCGATTGGCTGTTGTTGACTATTGGTAATCAGGGCCGCGTGGCTGATAACGGCGCTCTCGATACTGGCTTTGTAGTAAGCGGGCATCCAGCTATCTGCGGGGTCTGGTAGGTCGCCTGATTGATATTGGTTTGCAAGCCGCGCAAACCACTGCGCAATCATCTCACGCTCGCCCGCCGGGATACTCTCAACCTGTATGTTGTTTTCCTGGCGATAGGCGTAGAGCGCTCTGTCTGCTCGATCGTTGGCAAACCAGACACTGCCCCCGTAACTATCGGGAAAGTCTGTTAATGTTTGCTGCAGGCTTTGACGCAAGCGTTGCGTGGTTAGGCTGGGGCTACTCTGCAAACTATCGAGCAAACTACCCATGCGCGCCAGGCCTTGGGTGTTGTGCTCCATCTGTCGATGGTGTGCATTGATTCGGTCCAGGTTGGCGTAGAACGTGTCGGTTATCTGCCGCTGGCGTAATTCCGCCATCGCGCTCTGCGAGTAGTTCAAGTTCAAGCTGGACATTAGCCAAGTGCCAAACATGAAGATCCCAACCAGCAGGCTGAGTAGGAGCATGATGGCTGGCTTGACCGGGAGCATGGGCATTCCTAGGCTAAAATCCGTTGAGTCCAGAATGGATGCGGTTTTGCGCCTGCGTCAACTCCTCCGCACTTAACCGGCTGGATAGTTGTTCAAGCTTAGCTCTGCCGCGGTTCTCGCCATTGACCAGCGCCAGACTGAGCCAGACGTAGGCTTCCTGCAAATCAATATTGCCGCTGCTGCCTTCCAGATAATCCATGCCCAGCAGGTATTGCGCTTCGGACGCATTCTTGTTGGCCGCTTGCTTTAGCCATTGGCGCGAGCTGGGCAATCCCTTTTCCTGACTGGCTAGCTGCAACATAGCCTTTACGTCACCAGCATTTGCCGCGCGCTCCAGGTACACCTGCGCTTGTGACGGGTTGGTCGCTGTGCCTGTGCCCTCACGGTATGCCCGTGCCAACAGGTAAGTAGCTTCACGTTGACCCTGCTCTGCTGAGGCCTGCAGCCAGCGAAAGGCTTGTTCGTCATCACCCTTGCGACTGAGCAGGTTGGCGAGCATCAGCTGTCCATTAGGGTCTCCCAGTTCTGCCGACCTGGTTGCCCACTGCAAGGCCTGCGCTTGATCATTATTGGCCTGTGCGATCACTGCAAGATGATGCTGAGCCTTGGCATCATCATTGGCCGCTGCGGCGCTGCAAGGCGCTGCAGCCTGTTGGAAATTCTTGATGCTGAATAGTAAGTAGCAATCTTTGCTTTCGCCGCTGAGTGAGGTGCTTTCAGCTCTTGTGGGCTGATTGCTATTGGACTGCGCCGCGGCAGGCAGTTTGCTGGTTGTTGGTTGCTGGCTGGCGACGCGCTGAGCAAAGGCGTCTACCACGGCAGGGCAGGAAAGGTTGTAGCCGCGTTTCAAGCGCTGCAGGCTGGCGGGAGAGGCTGTCTGGCCAGCGTAACGGTTAGCCACAGCGCTGCAGCGCTCGTTACGTTCGGCGCGAACAAGATCCAGGTAAGGGGCATAGTCGATGTCTTCGCTATGCAGCCGCAGATACTCGGTCAAGGGGTCGATGTATTGCTGATCGAATAGCGCTTGAACTTCGGTGTGGCGTGCCTGCTCTTGCGGGTCACTCCTCAAGCTGGATGCCAGTTCAGCCAAGCGCTGGCGCTGGTTTTGCAGTACTTCGCTTGAGCGCGCTAACAGTCCGTCGGGTTTAGACAAGCTTTCGCAGCCAGTCAACGCTGCCGTGAGGCCGAGCAGCAAAACCAAAAGTGCGCGCATGAAATCTCTCTATGAAGGTCGGTAACGCTGGGTGGAACATCTTTACAGGCTACTCAGATGATCCGGTATGGCGGTATTACTAAACTTGGCCATCCCTTGCCGTTATCGAGCCGCGATTGTAACAGAGTGGTGCCGTGAGCAAAGCATAGCACTGGTCTTTGAGTTTAATGAGTGGCCTTTTAATGTCATCTGTCTGATATTTTTTTGCTAGCTGGAACGCTTCTTGCGTAAGGCTTCGTAAGCACGCAATTCGCGTCAAATTATTGATCTGGGATGCTCCGAGCAATGGCAGTCGATCGCGCACAAATGATGGGTAACATGCGGACCAACCTGGCCGGCCTGCGACATGGCAGTCTGGGCGTGCCCATTTTGTTGCTGGTCATGCTCGGCATGATGATGTTGCCGGTACCGCCATTCCTGCTTGACGTACTCTTTACCTTCAATATTGCGCTGGCGCTGGTGGTTCTGCTGGTTGGCGCCTACGCCTTACGCCCGCTGGATTTTGCCGTATTCCCTACTATTTTGCTGGTGGCTACTTTGCTGCGGCTGGCGCTCAACGTTGCCTCTACTCGGGTGGTGTTGCTGTACGGCCATGAGGGGGGCGACGCAGCGGGTAAGGTTATTCAGGCGTTTGGTGAGGTGGTGATCGGCGGTAACTATGTGGTGGGCCTGGTGGTCTTTGCCATTTTGATGATCATCAACTTTGTGGTGGTAACCAAGGGTGCTGGCCGCATCTCTGAAGTAAGCGCCCGCTTTACTCTGGATGCCATGCCGGGCAAGCAGATGGCGATCGATGCCGATCTCAACTCGGGCCTGATTGATCAGGAGCAGGCTAAAACGCGCCGCATGGAGGTTTCGCAAGAGGCAGACTTCTACGGCTCTATGGATGGTGCCAGTAAGTTTGTGCGCGGCGACGCGGTTGCTGGTCTGCTGATCCTGTTTATCAACGTCATTGGCGGTCTGGCCATCGGTATGGCGCAGCATGGCTTGCCGTTCGCTGAAGCCGGAAAGATATACGTACTGCTGACGATTGGTGACGGTCTGGTGGCGCAAATTCCGTCGCTGCTGCTGTCTACTGCCGCCGCCATTATGGTGACGCGGGTATCCACCTCAGAGGATATGGGTGCCCAGGTTCAGAGGCAGATGTTTACCTCGCCCAAGGCGTTGGCGATTGCTGCAGCAATTATGATTATCATGGGTTTGATCCCTGGTATGCCGCATTTCTCTTTCATTGGCCTGGGTGCGCTGGCTGCCGGTGGTGCATACGTTATTGCCAAGCGTCAGCAGGTGAAAGTTGAGGAAGATGCCGAGGTTGAGCGCCAGCAGGCGTTACCACCAGCGGTTCAGTCGCCGGAAACCCGTGAGCTGGGCTGGGATGACGTTACGCCCGTCGATATGGTTGGGCTTGAGGTCGGTTACCGGCTGATTCCGCTGGTCGATCGTAATCAGGGTGGGCAGTTGCTGGCACGGATCAAGGGTGTACGCAAAAAGCTATCGCAGGACCTGGGGTTTCTGATGCCCTCAGTGCACATCCGCGACAACCTCGATCTGGCTCCCAACGCCTACCGATTGACGCTGATGGGTGTGGGCGTGGCCGAGGCGGAGATTTATCCGGATCGTGAGCTGGCGATCAACCCGGGCCAGGTGTTTGGTGAGGTCAAGGGCGTGGCGGGCAAGGACCCGGCCTTCGGGCTGGATGCGGTATGGATCGAGCCCGCGCAGAAAGATCAAGCCCAATCCCTCGGCTACACGGTCGTGGATGCCAGTACTGTCGTGGCAACCCATATCAATCAGATACTGCATAAGCACGCGCATGAGCTCATCGGCCACGAGGAAGTTCAGCAACTGCTGCAGGTTCTCGCCAAAGCCTCGCCCAAGCTGGCCGAGGAGCTGGTGCCCGGGCTGATCTCCATTTCCAATCTGCTTAAGGTATTGCAGGGGCTGTTGCAGGAGCAGGTGCCGGTGCGTGACATCAGAACCATTGCCGAGGCCATCGCTAACAGCTCTGGCAAGAGTCAAGATCCTGGCGCTGTGATTGGCGCGGTACGTGTCGCGCTTTCGCGCTCCATCGTGCAAAGCATTGTAGGGCTTGACTCCGAGCTCCCTGTGATCACCTTGGAACCAAGGTTGGAACAGATGTTGCTACAGAGTCTTCAGAAGGCCGGGCAAGGTGTCGATGATGGCATGTTGCTGGAGCCGGGAATGGCAGAAAAACTGCAGCGCTCCTTGTCGGATGCAGTGCAGCGCCAGGAAGTGCAGGGCAAGCCAGCGATACTGCTGGTCGCTGGGCCGATTCGCATGATGATGGCCAAGTTTGTCCGCTACGCCGCTCCCGGAGCTCATGTGTTGTCCTATCAGGAAATTCCGGACAGCAAGCAGGTGACCATTGTCGCCACGGTCGGACAGAACTGAGCGAAGGCTCTAGAGTAAAGAACAACAGCCGCCTGGCGCGATGCGCGGGGCTTTGGTAACTGATGAGGTCAGCCATGAAAGTCAAACGTTTCTTTGCCGCCGATATGCGCCAAGCGATGAAACTGGTGCGTGATGAGTTGGGCGCTGATGCCTCCATCATCGCCAACCGTCGGGTTGCCGGTGGTGTTGAGCTGACCGCTGCGCTGGACTACGTGGCGCCGCGTCTTACGCCTCCGACTCCCGGGCTTGATCAGGAACTGAAGAAAACCCAGGAGCGCATTGTTGCCGCTCGGGCTGAGCTGGAAGTGGGGAGCATGGCCTCGCACAACCAGCCGACGGTTAACCGTCAATTATTTGGAGATAGCATGCGTGCGGCTGCGGAGCAGGGCTCGCCCGTGGCGCGTGATTTACTCGACAGGCTTGTGCAGGAGCCGAGCGAAGAGCCTTCAGTGCAGCGCAAGGCCAAGTCGGTTGAGCCGTCTGCGCCTGCCGCTGAGTCGGCTGACGCGGGCGGGCTCAGCGCTATGCGTGCTGAACTGGCTGGGCTGCGTGAAATGCTGGAGTCGCAATTGGGCGGTATGGCCTGGGGGCAACTCAACCAGCAGCAGCCCAAACAAGCGGGTTTATGGCGTCGTCTGACTCAGCTCGGGCTGCCAGCGGAAATCTGCCAGGATCTGCTGCGCCAGGTGGCTGATGTGCCAGATGTGCGCCAAGCCTGGCGCCTGCTGCTGGCGCACCTGGCGCATCGGATCCCTACGTTACGTGAAGAGCTGCTGGATCAAGGCGGTATCATCGCGTTGGTTGGGCCCACGGGCGCAGGCAAGACAACTACACTGGGTAAGCTGGCTGCGCGTTATGTACTTAAGCACGGTAGTCAGCATGTGGCTCTGGTGACGATGGATACCTATCGCATTGGTGCGCATGAACAGCTGCGCACCCTGGGTCGTATTCTGGATGTGCCGGTGCGGGTGGTTGACGAACAAAACAGTTTGCAGGACGTACTGGCTGACTTTTCCGGCAAGCGTTTGGTGCTGGTAGATACGGCTGGCCTGCAGGCCCAGGATCCTTACCTGCGCAGCCAGTTGAGCGCATTGGCGCAGCAGGGCCGGCAGGTACGCAATCTGTTGGTGTTGGCTGCCACCAGTCAGTATCGGGTGATGAAGGCTGCTTACCACAACTACAAGAGTTGCGGTCTCAGTGGCTGCATACTGACCAAGGTCGACGAGGCTGCTACCTTGGGTGAGTCATTAGGGCTGGCTATGGAGCAGGGTTTGCCGGTAGCCTATCTGGCAGATGGCCAGCGAATTCCCGACGACATCAATCGTGCCGTAGGGCATCAGTTGGTCACCCGCGCAGTTAGCATGGGAAGTAGTGAGGCGCCGGCAGATCAGGCGATGGCAGATGTGTTTGCCGGCATGATGCATGGCCAGCGGGCAAGTTAAGCAAATCAATAACTCAAGGTAATCATCGTAGATGGGTAGCAATCATCCGGTTCAGGTTATCGCGGTCACCGGCGGTAAAGGCGGTATCGGCAAAACCAATGTGTCGGTCAACCTCAGCTTGGCGCTGGCGGATATCGGGCGGCGTGTAGTGCTGCTGGATGCCGACTTGGGCTTGGCCAATGTCGATGTACTGCTGGGGCTAAAGCCCAAAGCTACTCTGGCTGACGTGCTGGAAGGCAAGTGTGATCTGCGCGATGTAATGATCAACGGCCCCGGAGGCATTCGTGTGGTACCTGCTGCTTCGGGTGCTGCCAGCATGGTTAGCCTGAGCCATCAAGAGCACGCTGGGCTGATTCAGGCGTTCAGTGAGATTGGCGACAACATCGATGTGTTGGTTGTCGACACCGCTGCGGGTATCGGTGATTCGGTTGTGAGCTTTGTGCGTGCTGCACAAGAGGCCTTGGTTGTTGTCTGTGATGAACCGACCTCAATCACTGATGCCTACGCGCTTATCAAGCTGCTGAATCGGGATCATGGCATGACCCGATTTCGGGTATTAGCAAATATGGTGGGAACTCCGCAGGAAGGTCGCATGGTTTTTGCTAAACTATCAAAAGTAACTGACCGGTTTCTCGACGTAGCGCTGCAATACGTCGGGGCCGTACCTTTCGACGAGGCGGTACGCAAGTCCGTACAGAAGCAGCGTGCAGTTTACGAAGCGTTTCCGCGCAGCAAGGCTGCCATGGCGATTCGTTCGATTGCGCAAAAAGTAGATTCATGGCCTTTGCCGGCGAATCCTCGCGGACATCTTGAGTTCTTTGTCGAACGCCTGGTACGGCCCACTGGATCAGGCCTATGATTGCAGCGGCTGGCGGATTAAGCATGTATACACGAGCACAAAGTTCTGCAAATAATCAGGATCGACTCGTTGAGCAATATGCTCCGTTGGTAAAACGTATTGCTTATCATCTGCTTGGTCGCTTGCCGTCCAGTGTGCAGGTTGACGATCTGATGCAGGCCGGAATGATAGGTCTACTCGAGGCCTCGCGGAAATTTGATTTTGGCAAGGGCGCCAGCTTCGAAACCTACGCTGGCATTCGCATCCGAGGCTCTATGCTTGATGAGGTGCGCAAGGGCGATTGGGCGCCACGCTCTGTGCATCGAAATACGCGCATGGTGAGTGATGCAATGCGCTCAGTGGAATCTCGTTTAGGTCGTGACGCTAAAGATCACGAGGTTGCTGCCGAACTTGATATGAGCCTTGAGGAATATTATTCAATTCTCAATGACACTGCCGGTAGCAAGTTGTTTAGCTTTGATGACTTGCTGGAAAGCGGTGCGCCGGCTGATGTCCAGGGTGACTATGAACCTTTTTCGGGGTTGCAGGACGAGCGTTTTCGCGTGGCATTGGCTGAGGCTATCGACAGTTTGCCTGAGCGTGAGCGATTGCTGCTGTCGCTGTATTACGACGAAGAGTTAAACCTCAAGGAGATAGGAGCTGTACTGGGTGTGAGCGAGTCTCGCGTCAGTCAGTTACACAGCCAGTGTGCCGCGCGGTTGCGAGCAAGGTTAACAAGTTGGCGAAATGATTGATTTTGTCGCCAGCATCCGGACAATGCACTGGCTGCTCAACACAGCAGCACTGCGCCTTATCCTGTTTTAATGACGTAAACATGAAGATGTTGTGAGCAGCGGGTTGTGTCGCAGTGGGCTGCTCAGAATTTCTTTTAACGGCTAGTTTGGCCATTGCAATGGGTTTCGGGGTGCAGGCCTGCACTTTCCCTGGTTTGTACGGAGGTCGACTTGGACAAGAATATGAAAATTCTCATCGTTGATGATTTTTCAACGATGAGGCGCATTATCAAGAACCTGTTGCGCGACCTGGGTTTTACCAACACGGCAGAAGCCGATGATGGCAACACCGCTTTGCCTATGTTGCAAAGCGGCAATTTCGATTTTCTGGTGACTGACTGGAATATGCCCGGCATGAGTGGCATCGATCTGTTGCGTGCGGTGCGCGCTGATGATCGGCTTAAACATTTGCCGGTGCTAATGGTGACGGCTGAGGCCAAACGTGACCAGATCATCGAAGCTGCTCAGGCTGGCGTTAATGGTTATGTAGTCAAGCCCTTCACCGCTCAAGCCTTGAAAGAAAAAATCGAAAAGATTTTTGAGCGCGTACAGGCAAAATAATAATCAACCGGGGTACAGGTTATGTCGTTAAGTAAGGATCCCGGCCAGGCGACTGCTCAGGAATTTGAACATTCCCTGAAGGATAACGCGCGCCAACTGGTCGATCATTTAGAGCAAGGCGACTTTGCCGAAGCCCTGCTGGTGATCCACGCAATCAATCAGGCGCGTGATCGCGGCCTCTATCATGAGGTCGGGCAGCTGACCCGAGCACTGCACAATTCCATCGTCAACTTCCAGATCGATACCACTCACGCGCTGGATGACGTAAACGACACCTCAAAGATTTCTGACGCCTCTGATCGTTTGGATTACGTCGTAAAGCTGACTGATAAAGCAGCTAACCGTACTATGGATCTGGTCGAAAATATTGCGCCCAAGGTCTCTGGTTTGGGTGCGGAAGCAACGTCACTGCGTGCTGATTGGCAGCGGTTGCAGCGCCGCGAAATGGCCGCTGATGAGTTTCGTGAGCTGTACAAGCGCATGGATGACTTTCTGGACAAGGTCGAGACTACCAGCACCGATGTGTCGGGCGATCTCAACAATATTCTGATCGCACAGGATTACCAGGATTTGACCGGTCAGGTAATCAAGCGGGTTATTACACTGGTGCATGACGTTGAGGAGAGTTTGCTCAACCTGGTGCGTATGGCCGGTCAAGTTGACCGTATTACCGGCGTAAGTCATACCGAAACAGTCAGCGAGACAAAAAAACCTACAACTAAAGGTGAAGGTCCGCAGATTCATGCCGATACAAGAGAAGACGTTGTATCCGGTCAGGATGAAGTTGACGACCTTCTATCCAGCTTGGGATTCTGACTCCTACAGATAAACGCCAGCGCGCAGCGTGCTGGTTGCAGTCAGGCAGAATGTAGAGTGGTTAGGTTTTCTGGTTCCGGATTGACGACTGATAACAACGGACTGCGTGCAAGCAGCACTATTAGCGCCCGACGTATGCCCGTTTACTGTTAACACGCCCGAGGGGAGTGGGTGCATGAGTTTCGATGCGGATGAAGAGATTCTCCAGGACTTTCTGGTCGAGGCAGGTGAAATTCTCGAACTTTTGTCTGAGCAGCTGGTTGAGCTGGAGAACCGTCCCGAAGACAAGGAACTGCTCAATGCCATTTTTCGCGGTTTCCATACCGTCAAAGGTGGTGCTGGGTTCCTGCAGCTCGATGCCCTGGTAGCCTGCTGCCATATCGCGGAAAACGTGTTTGATATTCTGCGCAAGGGCGAGCGTCCTGTTACCTCCGACTTGATGGACGTGGTACTGCAGGCGCTTGACGCAGTCAACGTGATGTTTGATCAAGTACGCAATCAACAAGACCCCACTCCTGCAGAGCCGGCATTGCTTGATGCGCTGGCAGCATTAGCGCAGCCAGCCAGTGCCGATGTTGTTGCTGAGCCATCTCCGGCTCCGGTCGCAGAGCCTGAATCGACGCCGCCAAGCGTTGCAGCAGTTGAGAGCATTGCCAGCGGTGAAGGTGACATAACCGACGACGAGTTTGAGCTTTTACTTGATGCGCTGCATGGGGATACGCCCGCGGCCTCTCCGGCAGTTGCAGCTCCGCCCGCAGCTGTATCCACTGGCAGCGATGAGATCTCCGACGACGAGTTCGATGCCTTGCTGGATGAGCTGCATGGCCAAGGTGGAGCGCCGACAGGCGCTGCTGCCAAGGCTGCAGCTAGCAATGGCGATGATATTTCAGACGATGAGTTTGAAAGCTTGCTGGATGAGCTGCACGGTAAGGGCGCGGCGCCTGGTAAAGAGGAACAGAGCTCGTCAGGCGCAGCAAAAGCGCCAGCAGCGTCCGGGCCTGCCGATCCTGACAAAATAACCGACGACGAATTCGAGTCTTTGCTCGATCAGCTCCACGGCCACGGTGCGGCGCCCGGCAAGCAGGATGCTGCTGAGCAAGCGCCCGTCACGTCCACTCCCAAGGCTGCGGCTACACCGAGCAAACCTGAGCCCAAGCCAGCTGCCAAGGCTGCTACGCCAGCCCCAGCCGCCAGCGCTGCGAAGACAGCACCGGCTGTCGAAGCGCCTGCTTCGACGGCAGAAACTACAGTGCGGGTCGATACCGCCAGACTCGACGAGATCATGAATATGGTTGGCGAGTTGGTGCTGGTTCGTAACCGTCTGGTGCGCCTGGGTTTGAGCAGCGGCGATGAAGAGCTCAACAAGGCTGTGGGTAATTTAGATGTAGTCACAGCTGATTTGCAGATGTCCGTCATGAAGACGCGCATGCAGCCGATCAAAAAAGTATTTGGTCGTTTCCCCAGGGTTGTGCGTGATCTGGCGCGCAGCTTGAAAAAGGAAATAAACCTTGAACTGATTGGCGAAGAGACCGATCTCGATAAAAACCTGGTGGAAGCCTTGGCAGACCCGTTGGTTCACCTTGTGCGCAACTCGGTGGATCATGGTGTTGAGCTGCCCGCCGAGCGCGAGGCTGCTGGCAAGCCGCGCACGGGTAAGGTGGTACTGGCTGCACAGCAAGAGGGCGATCATATACTCTTGACTATTGTCGATGACGGTCGCGGCATGGATCCTGATGTGCTTCGTGCCAAAGCGGTTGAAAAAGGCATGATGGACAAGGATGCAGCCGATCGCCTGACTGAAAGCGAGTGCTTTAACCTGATTTTGGCGCCCGGCTTTTCAACCAAGACCGAGATATCCGATGTCTCCGGTCGTGGTGTTGGCATGGATGTCGTTAAGACCAAGATTTCCCAGCTCAACGGCACTATCAATATCGAGTCTACCAAGGGCCAAGGCTCGCGTATCGCGATTAAGGTGCCGCTGACACTGGCGATCATGCCAACCCTGATGGTAATGCTGGCAGATCAGGCCTTTGCGCTGCCGCTGGTCAGTGTTAATGAAATTTACAGTCTTGATTTGTCACGTACCAATGTCGTTGATGGTCAGGAAGTCATCATCGTTCGTGACAAGGCGCTCTCGCTGTTCTATCTCAAGCGTTGGTTGATGCCTGGTGTTGAAGATACCAGTGATCATTCAGCGGCCAGTGTGGTGATAGTGTCGGTAGGTACTCAGCGAGTCGGTTTTGTGGTCGATCAATTGGTCGGCCAGGAAGAAGTTGTTATCAAGCCGTTGGGTCGTATGCTGCAAGGTACTGCGGGCATGGCGGGTGCGACTATTACGGGTGATGGACGTATCGCGTTGATTCTGGATATTCCCAGCCTGCTTAATCGTTACGCACGGCGCACATAATAGCGCTAGCTTGTTGTTTCAACCGCATCTGCCGCCTACTGTGGCCATGATGAGCTGAAGCAACAAGCAGTTGTTGGTGCTCAGGAAAAAGGCGCACAGTAGTTTCACCGATTGGCGACGCGGGCTCAGGAGAGGGTATGGCGGTCAAGGTTCTGGTAGTGGATGACTCAGGTTTTTTTCGCCGCCGGGTGACGGAAATTCTCGCGGGCGACCCGCAGATCCAGGTTGTGGGCACAGCAACCAATGGCAAGGAGGCTATTGAGCAGACGCTATCGCTGCGGCCAGACGTTATCACCATGGATTATGAGATGCCGGTGATGGACGGTATCACCGCGGTCAAGGAGATCATGCAGCGCTGTCCTACGCCGGTGATCATGTTCTCTTCGCTCACGTATGAAGGTGCTCGTGTCAGTCTTGATGCCCTTGATGCTGGCGCCGCCGATTATCTACCCAAAAATTTCGAAGATATTTCTCGCAACCCGGACAAGGTCCGGCAGTTGTTGTGCGATCGCGTTAACGCACTTGCCCGCACCAATCGTCGATCGCTGGGTCTCAGTTCTACTCCGGTAGCGAGCCCTGCTCCCAGCCATACCAGTAGTAGTGTTGCTCGGCCCGTGACGGGGTCAACGACTGCTGCGAAACCGGCTGTCGCCGCACCGCGCAGTAGCCCGGCGCCGCGCAAGCGCAGCTACAAGCTGGTCGCTATAGGTACCTCTACCGGTGGCCCCGTTGCCTTGCAGAAGGTGCTGACCCAGCTGCCAAGTAACTTCCCGGCTCCTTTGTTGCTTATTCAGCATATGCCTGCGGCTTTTACCAAGGCATTTGCGGAGCGTCTTGACAAGCTATGTCGTATTTCCGTGAAGGAAGCCGAGGATGGCGATATTTTGCGTCCTGGCCAGGCACTGTTGGCGCCAGGCGGCAAGCAGATGATGCTTGATGGTCGTGGCGTTGTACGCATTCTCCCTGGTGACGAGCGGCTAAATTACAAGCCTTGCGTCGATGTCACCTTTGGCTCGGCTGCCAAGGCTTTTCAAGACAAGGTGCTGGCAGTGGTACTGACTGGCATGGGCGCTGATGGCCGAGAGGGCGCGCGCATGCTCAAGCAGGCCGGCAGTGCGGTCTGGGCGCAGGATGAGGCCAGTTGCGTTATTTACGGTATGCCTATGGCTATTGCCAAGGCTAATCTTGCCGACGGTGTTTACAGTCTGGATGAGATTGGGCGTTATCTGGCAGAGATTGGCTGATGGATATCCTCAGCATCATCGGCATCATCCTGGCTTTCGTCGCCATTATCGGTGGTAATCATCTCGAAGGCGGTCACGTTTCCGCTTTGCTGAACGCCCCTGCCGCGCTGATTGTCATCGGGGGCACCCTGGGCGCTGCCTTCATTCAGACACCCTTGACGGTTTTCAAGCGTGCGCTGGCTATTCTGCGCTGGATTGTCTTCCCGCCCTCAAGTCGTTTGCGTGAGGGAATTAGTCAGATTATCAACTGGAGCACGATAGCGCGTAAGGAAGGCCTGCTCGGGCTGGAGGCACTGGCTGATGTCGAGTCGGATCCTTATGCCCGTAAAGGGTTACAGTTGTTGGTTGATGGCAGTGAGCCTGAGGCGCTGCGCAGTATTCTCGAGGTCGAGCTGATGACTCGCGAAAACCACGATCTCATGGCGGCCAAAGTCTATGAAAGTATGGGTGGGTACTCGCCAACCATTGGTATTATTGGCGCCGTAATGGGGCTGATTCATGTAATGGGTAATCTGGCTGATCCGTCAATGCTGGGCTCTGGCATTGCCGTTGCTTTTGTCGCAACTATCTATGGTGTTGCTCTGGCGAATCTTTTTCTGATTCCGGTAGCTCACAAGTTGAAGGCGGTAGCGATGCAGCAGTCTCGGTACCGTGAAATGCTACTCGAAGGCCTTATGTCGATTGCTGAAGGGGAGAACCCGCGCTCCATCGAAATGAAGCTCGAGGGCTTCCTGGACTAGCTGGAGAGAGTAATGCGGCGACGTCGTCAGGAAGAACATGAGAATCACGAGCGCTGGCTGGTTTCCTACGCTGACTTTATCACGCTGTTGTTCGCTTTTTTTGTCGTTATGTATTCCATTTCCTCGGTTAATGAAGGCAAGTACAAAGTGCTGTCTGACACCCTGGAGGGCGCGTTCAACCAACCTCCGCGGGCAATAGACCCCATCCAGGTTGGACAAGAGAAGCCGCGCGGGGTTGGCACCCAGGACAACAGCGGAACCCAGGCGGGACAGCAGGCTGATGGACGTGACGCGCTGCAGGATATTACGCAGGCAATGCAGCAGGCCTTTGGTGAGCTGATTCAATCCGGTGAGCTAGAGGTTCGTGGTAACGAGCTCTGGGTTGAAATCGAGCTGAGTTCGGGTTTGTTGTTCCCTAGTGGGGATGCTTTACCACTGGATGCTGCATTTGGTCTGGTGGACCGGATCGCCGACATACTGGCGCCCTACGAAAATCCGGTGCATGTTGAAGGCTTTACCGATAATGTCCCCATGCGTTCTGGCAACTACCCGACTAACTGGGAGCTTTCTGCAGCGCGGGCCGCGAGTGTGGTGCGCATGCTGAGCAATGGCGGTGTCAATCCTGACCGTTTGGCTGCGATAGGCTATGGTGAATTTAGGCCAGTTGCCGATAACACGACTGCAGCAGGCCGAAAAGCGAATCGTAGGGTCGTGTTGCTGGTCTCTCGTTTTCTCGATAAACGGCATGAGCCTTACGGCGGGGAGCCGGGCTCCGTCAATGCAATGCGTGAGGCCCGTAGTGACGTTGCGGCACCTGTGAACACGGTTAATTCATCTGGCACGGGTTCTGCATCGAACTCTACTCCTTAGCTGTAATAGATCTGGATAGTCAAAATGTTGTCGTTTATCACGTGTCATCGGGTCTATCCGAACAGGAATGCCCCCGGAGGTGAGCTATGAGAGTCTGGGCAGTAGCCAACCAGAAGGGTGGGGTGGGCAAGACTACCTCTGCTGTAGCGTTGGCCGGGCTTTTGGCGGACCAGGGGCAGCGTGTGCTGGTGGTGGATCTTGATCCCCACGGCTCTATGACCAGTTATTTCGGGCATGACCCTGACCAGCTCACCAGTAGCGTATTTAATTTATTTCAGCACAATGGGCAGGTGCCTGAAGGCTTGGCATCGGCGTTGTTGCTTGATACCTCGCATCCCAATATTCAGCTGCTCCCCTCCAGTACTTCGCTGGCGACGTTAGAGCGGCAGTCTGCGGCACAGGGCGGTTACGGGCTGGTTATTTCTCGCGCGCTGGCTCAGCTGTGGAACGATTTCCAGTTTGTAATTATTGATAGTCCACCGTTGTTGGGTGTGTCCATGATCAATGCTTTGGCGGCCAGTGAGCAGCTGATTATTCCGGTGCAAACCGAGTTTCTGGCTCTTAAGGGCCTGGAGCGTATGGTGCACACATTGAACATGGTCAATCGGTCACGAAAACAGGCGCTGCCTTATACCATCGTTCCTACCTTGTTTGATCGTCGTACTCAGGCCTCGCTCAGCACGTTGCGCATGTTGCGGCGCGATTATGCTGACCAGCTTTGGCAGGCTTATATCCCGATTGATACCAAATTGCGCGACGCCAGTCTGGCTGGTCTGGTGCCTTCGCAGCTAGATAGCAGCGCGCGCGGTGTTTTGGCTTATCGCGCGCTCCTGCGTTATTTACTGGCGCAGAGCCTGTCGCGAAGCGAGCAGGTAGCCTGAACACGGTCAGGTTGGCTAATGCTTTAATCTTCGCCGCCGATATACTGTTAAGGTCAGCAATTGCTGAGGCTTCAGACAAACTAATGACGACGCAGGTGTTATGAGTAAATCCAGATTGCCGGTGCAGGAGTTCGTGCCGGAACAAACCATTCAGCATTATCTGGATGCGCTGCTGCAGGATGCGGCAGAGGAACTCGCGCGAGTTGAAGTTGATCCTAGCGTTCAGCCTGTTCAGGCCGCGCCTGTGCCCGTGGTAGAGGCCCTCAAAACAGAGGCTCCCCAGCGCCTGCGAGACAATACGCCGTCAGTTGTCGAATCTGTGCCAGCGGTGTCTCAGCCAGAACCAGAGACTTCTATACCTGTGCCGGCAGCCAGCGCGGCCTGGCGCGAGCAGTCTTTTGAAGCCTTACTCTTTGATGTGGGTGGCTTAAAGCTCGCAGTGCCGCTGGTATCATTGGGCACCATCTACCCGCTGGATACCGAAATCACGCCGTTGTTTGGCCAGCCCGATTGGTTCCTGGGCATAATGGCGACCCAGGCGGGCAATCTTAAGGTGCTGGATACCGCACGTTGGGTCATGCCGGAGCGTTACAGTGAGGAATTGAAGGACAGGCTGGCTTTTGTCATCTCAGTAGAGGGTTATGACTGGGGGATGGCCGTGCACGGTGTGCATCAATCCATTCGGTTGCAACCGGAGCAGATTAAATGGCGTTCGCAAGAAAGCAAACGTCCTTGGTTGGCCGGTACCGTGATTGATCATATGTGTGCCTTGCTGGATGTGTCTGCGCTGGCTAGCCTGATAGTAAAGGGTGTTGCCGCGCAGAAATCTGGTAATGCCGCATCGCCAGCATTAGGATAACTACACTGGCTTCTGGCTACTGAGTCAGAACCAACATCCGGCGTCCCAGGCTGCTGGATCGCTATCAACGATGATCGGGAAGCAAGATAATGAAAAATAATTCGGGACAAAGTAGTGAAGATCCGATCCTGCAATGGGTTACCTTCCGCCTGGATAACGAGAGTTATGGCATCAATGTTATGCAGGTGCAGGAAGTGCTGCGCCACACCGAGATTGCCCCCGTTCCGGGTGCGCCATCCTATGTGTTGGGTATCATCAATCTGCGTGGCAACGTTGTTACCGTTATTGATACCCGCCAACGTTTTGGACTGACGCCTGCACCTATTACTGACAGCACGCGTGTGGTGATCATCGAGGCTGACAAGCAGGTGGTGGGTATTCTGGTTGATAGCGTGGCCGAGGTGGTTTATCTGCGTCAATCCGAGATCGAGACCGCGCCTAATGTGGGTACCGATGAGTCTGCCAAGTTCATTCAGGGTGTATGCAACAAGAACAATGAACTGCTGATTCTGGTCGATCTCGAAAAGATGATGACTGAGGATGAGTGGGCTGAACTGTCCGGATTTTGATGGCGATGAATGAACCTTGGCTAGTGCTGTTGCTCGGCAGTGTCCTGGGCCTGGTTGTAGCTGCACTGATTGTGCTGTTCGCCAAGGTTCGTGCTCTGCCGATGGAAGTTCGGCTCCAGTCAGAGCAGCTCCGTCTGCGCCAGGAGCAGCTGTCGCGTGATGTTGCGACTTTTCAACAGGGCAGTATTCGTATGGGTGAGGAGCTGACGGCACTGCGGCTGCAGCTCAAGCGGCTGGAAGACAAGCAGCTCAAGTTGGAAACCCATGACCCGCAGTCGTTGCCCTATAGCCAGGCCGCTCGCCTGGTTGGTATGGGCGCTAGCATAGAAGACCTTACTCAATCGTGCGGGCTTTCCAAGTCGGAAGCAGAGCTTTTCGTAAAGCTGCACGGCGTCGGACGTAATTGAGGGCAGGCTTTCACCATCCCGTTGGTAGCTTGTTACAGCATTCTTATTTTGAGCCCTGATTCGGCTGATCATGTTTTAGCTGCTTGGGCTTCGGCTGGCCGCCATCGGGGTCGAATCCCGCTGGGCGTTTTCCCTTCAGGTACCAGGCAAAAGCAATGATTTCCGCAATGGTGCGATAGAGTGCCTCAGGTATCTGGTCGCCCAACTCCAGTTGCGTGAGCATCCGAGCCAGGTCCGCATTCTCGTAGATGGGAACTTCGTAGTCTAAAGCGAGCTGAATAATCTGTTCGGCGAGTTCGCCTTCGCCTTTGGCGGTGAGTACCGGCGCTTTCTCCCCGTCGTAAACCAGGGCGATGGCTTCACGTGAATTGCTCATCAGGTTACCTCGTCAATCCAGGTTTGCTGCAATGCTTGGCGAGGTGGTGGCGGGGAACCGCGATGGCAGCTCAGTTCACCTACGTCCAATCCTTTTGCCAGCAGCCGGTCGCGCAGCTCGGACATTTGTGTATCCAGCAGGCTTAGGGTCTCCGCCCGCTCGGCCCAAAACTCGGTGCTAACTTTGTCTTTTCGCAGCCTGGCAATAGCTTGCATGCTGCCGAGCTCATCCAGGTTAAATGAAAGCCTGACTTCCCATTGGGCTACTGGTTCGGCCTGTTGCTTGGCATCGGGCGGCGGGTTGTCGCGCTGTATACGCATTTGTACGTGGCTGAACTGATGGCCGTCGCGCAGCGGAATTTCCAGCTGCCAGGTCGTCTGTGTGCTGCCATCGGAAAAGCTCTGGGTTTGCCCCAGACTCTGAAGCTGATGATGCTGTATTCGTGACAGCAGGGCCGCCGTCAGGCGCAACAGGCTGCCAAGATCATTGGCCTCTCCCAGTGCTTGCAAGGCGCGGGTTGGCAGGGGAAACAAGCCAGCCTTGAGCTGCTGTTGCGTGGCCGCCTGGCTGGCTTGCTGCCATGGCCCTTGAGGGGGATTTAGCGCGTTCAGGCTGCTGGGCGGCAACTGTTGCTGCAGGTTGATCAACAGACTGACCAGGGTACCCTTGAGGTCGACTCCGGCCAGGGGCTCGTGTGTTCCGGGCGGCGTTGAAAGACCTGACAGTAGAGGAAGCAGTTTATCCAGTGCGGGCATGATTCGCTGCGCTGCGGTATTTAGTTGGCTGCCAGCGTCTGTGGTCCCGGAGCCAGCGGGCCCGATATTTTGTTTGGCGGTGGCTTGAGCGATCAGAGAGTCAGCCAGCTTGGCGAGATTGGGTTCGAGAAACAGGCCGCTCTGCTTTATTGCATTGGCGACGCCGTTAGCGGTGGTTAGTTGTTGCGGTGTGGTGATCTGCTGCAGCACATTGCTTATTGCCTGATGCAAGGCTGGCACCGCGGGCAGCCCGCGTGGTGACGCTTGCAGCTGATCCAGGCGTTTCAGCAGTGGCTCGCTGGACGCTTGATTCTGCAAGGTGTCACGTAATCCTTGCAGCAAATCCAGTTGGCGCTGTTGAGCGCCGCTGGCTAGTACGCGTAACTCACCTTGTGCTCCTACGCTGGCATTGAGCTGAGTGCCGGGCTCTACCGGTTGATTGCTGGTCAGCTTCAACAGGTTACCCATACCGGCGCCTTGAATGATTTTGGCCAGCAGGGCAAAGGCAACCTGTTTGCCCGCAGCGTCGTTAACGGGTTGCTGGCTCAGTACCTTGGCTTGTACTGCGCTGCCTGGCGGAAATTGAGTAGGGTCCAGGCGAGTGAGTGGCTCCGTGGTGGCTGCGGTGCCGCTCGGTTGCAGTACTGCCAGAAGCTGCGTTTGGCTCACCGCTTGAATCAGCACCTGGGTGCCGGTAGTGAACGGCTGCGGGCTGCTCGTCTGCAGCGTGGCCGGGACTCCGGTGTCAGCGCGTGCGATGCGCAGCATCACATCAAACTGTCCGCCAGTGCTGGTGCTCGGGTTACTTTGCACCACTTCGGCAGGTACCTTGGCGCCAGCGCCAAGTTGCAGTGCGTCAATTGGCCGCAACAGCTGTAAGGCCACACTGATTGCCTCTGCGCTACGCGCGCTCGGCGCCGCAACAGGCGTGGTTGGCGCGCTGGGCGTTATAGTGCTGGTTGGCGGTAGGCGAAAATCCGGGCTCATGTTGTCACATGTTGATGTAAATCGAGGTCCCCCGGGCAAGGGGGGCATGTATAATGGCGCCCCTGAGAACGGGCTCTTAAGCCCGCTTCTGGCGGCTATTGCATTGAGTATAGCGGCCAGCATGCCGTAATCATGAACGCAATGGTATCGGTGCGATATAGCCTGTGTCTGGAGTAGCGGTGAGCAAGCAGCAGATCGACGTCATCGAGCTGGCCTGTGAGCGGGATGAGCGTGAGCTTTTCTCCGCGGTCTCCTTCTGTCTGCAGCCAGGAGACGTCCTGCAGGTTGCGGGCCCGAATGGCGCGGGTAAAACCAGCCTGCTGCGCATTATGGCGGGTTTGATGCCCGCTACCGCCGGCGATATCAGCTTTGCCGAAAAGAGTATCCTGTCCGGTAGCGGTCGAGAGTATTGGCGCCGCAATCTCCTCTATATTGGTCATGCTCCCGCCGTGAAGTCTGCGCTGACAGCGGAAGAAAACCTTAGCTGGCTCTGCGCATTGACCCGGCCGGTCAGTAGCGAGGCTATCTGGCAGGCGCTCGATCAGGTGGGGCTGCGCGGTTTTGAGGATGTGCCCTGTCGCCAGCTTTCTGCCGGCCAGCAGCGCCGCGTTGCATTGGCACGTTTGTATTTGCCGGGCGCACCGATATGGATTCTCGATGAACCTTTTACCGCGCTGGATCAGGCTGGCGTGCTCACGCTGGAGCAGCACATTATGAGCTTTGCCGCGTCCGGCGGCACTGTGGTGCTAACGACCCACCATAGTCTGGCGCATGTTGCCGGCGTGCGGCGGCTGGAACTGGGGCGGGTCAACTGATGCGACAGATGATCTGGCTGTTACTCAAACGCGAATGGCAATTGACCTGGCGCCGCCCCGGCGATTTGCTCAACCCGCTCATTTTCTTTGCCATGGTCATTACCCTTTTCCCATTGGCGGTCGGGCCGGAGCCACAATTATTGCAGCGCATGGCGTCGGGCATTATCTGGGTAGCGGCGTTGCTGGCGACCTTATTGTCTCTGGATGGCCTGTTTCGCAGTGATTTTGAAGATGGCTCGTTGGAGCAGTGGGTGCTGTCACCACACCCACTGACGCTGCTGGTGTTGGTCAAAGTACTGCATCATTGGTTGATGTGTGGCCTGTTACTGGTACTGTTGGCGCCGGTGCTGGGTTTGATGCTCGCGCTGCCCTGGTCGGTTATGCCAACACTCTGCCTCACGCTCTTGTTAGGCACCGCCGTTTTAAGTTTATTGGGCGCAATTGGCGCAGCACTGACCGTCGGTTTGAAAGGCAGTGGCAGCATGCTGCTGGCACTGTTGATACTACCGCTTTATATCCCCGTGCTGATTCTTGGTACGGGTGCGATGGACGCTGCTTTGCAGGGGTTACCGGTATTGGGTTATCTGCTCTGGCTTGGCTGTCTGGCGTTATTGGCTTTGAGCCTGGCGCCACTGGCAATAGCAGCAGGTTTGCGAATTGGCGTGAGTGAATAGGCGCGGAGACTGACAGCGAATGAGCTGGACATTTTTTCACAAACTGGGCTCGCCCAAATGGTTCTACGAGATCAGCGGAAAACTGCTGCCGTGGCTTGCGCTGGCTAGTGTGTTGCTGTTGGCTATTGGCGTTGTCTGGGGCTTGTTTTATGCGCCCGAGGATTACCAGCAGGGCAATAGCTTTCGCATCATTTACATCCATGTGCCTGCCGCTATTCTGGCGCAATCATGCTACATGATGCTGGCTGTGGCCGGCATAGTCGGCTTGGTCTGGCGCATGAAGCTGGCTGATGTGGCGCTGCAGTGCGCGGCGCCCATTGGTGCCTGGATGACCTTCGTGGCGCTAATCACCGGCTCAATCTGGGGTAAGCCGACCTGGGGTACTTATTGGGAATGGGATGCGCGCCTGACGTCCATGCTTATTCTGCTATTTCTGTACTTCGGGATTATTGCGCTGCGCATGGCGATCAGTAATCGGGATACCGCCGCCAAGGCTACTGCGGTGATGGCGATTGTTGGTGTAGTGAATATCCCGATCATCAAATACTCGGTTGATTGGTGGAATACGCTGCATCAGCCGGCCACGTTTACCATGACTGAAAAGCCCGCGATGCCACCGGAAATGTGGTTGCCGCTGCTGGTGATGGTGATCGCTTTTTACGGCCTGTTTGCGCTCAACCTGTTGCTGCGCATGCGTCTTGAAGTGCTCCGCCGTGAGTACAAGGCGCGTTGGGTCCGCGAGATTCTGGAGAAAAGCTCATGAGCAATCTGCCCGATGTTCTGGCGATGGGTGGTCATGGTGTGTATGTCTGGTCTGCCTACGGGATTACGGCGACGGTTCTGATTCTGTTGTTCCTGCCACCGATACTGGGAAAGCGTCGGTTGGTTCAGGCTGAAGCACGCCGACGTCGGCGGGAGGGTATGTAATGCATCCGTTGCGAAGAAAACGCCTGATTTTGATTTTGCTGGTGATCATTGGTGTGGGAGCGGCTGTCGCGTTGGCGCTGTCGGCCCTGCAGCAGAACATCAATCTGTTTTATACGCCTAGTCAGATTGTGGCTGGCGAGGTGCCCGGTGACGCCCGTATTCGCGCCGGCGGTATGGTTGTCGAGGGGAGTTTGACACGCGCCAAAGATAGTCTGGATGTGCACTTTGATGTTACCGATGGCACGCACGTCGTAACTATCGCTTACAGCGGTATTCTGCCTGACCTGTTCCGTGAGGGGCAGGGGATAGTGGCGCTGGGTCGGCTGGATGCCGAGGGCGTATTGCAGGCTGACGAGGTGTTGGCCAAGCACGATGAAGAGTATATGCCGCCTGAAGTGGCCAAAGCCATGAATGACGCCAAGGCCAAGAAGGCTGCCGATGGCGCCCCGGCCAGCAATTACTGAGGTGGAGATCGTATGATTCCCGAGCTTGGGCAAGTTGCCCTGATTATTGCCCTATGTCTGGCGCTGCTGCAGGCAACGGTCCCGCTGTATGGCGCCTGGCGGGGTGACTCGCTGGCGATGAGCTTTGCGCAGCCAGCGGCCATGGCCCAGTGCCTGTTTGTATTCTTCGCCTTTCTGTGTCTGGTGCAGGCGTTTGTCAGCAACGACTTCAGCGTGACCTATGTAGCACTCAACTCCAACTCTGCACTGCCCTGGTACTACCGGGTTAGCGCGGTATGGGGCGGCCATGAAGGCTCCTTGCTGTTGTGGGCACTGATTCTTTCTGCCTGGACCTTTGCCGTGGCGATCTTCTCGCGCGATTTGCCCGAAGATATGTTGAGCCGCGTGCTGTCTATCATGGGCATGATCAGTGTTGGCTTTTTGCTCTTCATGTTGATGACCTCCAACCCCTTTGATCGTCAGCTGCCGTTTCATCCAGCAGATGGTAATGACCTCAACCCGCTGTTGCAGGATTTTGGACTCATCGTGCACCCGCCGATGCTCTACATGGGGTATGTGGGCTTTTCGGTTGCCTTTGCCTTTGCCATTGCTGCGCTACTCGGCGGTCGTCTGGATGCCGCCTGGGCGCGCTGGTCACGGCCATGGACCATCGTCGCCTGGGCGTTTCTGAGTCTGGGTATCGTGCTCGGCTCCTGGTGGGCTTATTACGAGCTTGGCTGGGGTGGCTGGTGGTTCTGGGACCCGGTAGAAAATGCCTCTTTCATGCCGTGGCTGGTGGGTACTGCACTGATCCATTCGCTGGCAGTGACCGAGAAGCGTGGTGTGTTCAAGAGCTGGACGGTGCTGCTGGCCATTGCCGCTTTCTCGCTGAGTCTGCTGGGTACCTTCCTGGTGCGGTCCGGCGTGCTCACCTCGGTGCATGCGTTTGCGACCGATCCTGAGCGCGGTGTGTTCATTCTTGGCTTCCTGCTGGTTGTGGTGGGCGGTTCACTGTTGCTCTACGCCCTGCGTGCTCCGGTGGTTAAAAGTCAGATTGGCTTCGCCTGGAACTCGCGTGAGGCACTCTTGCTGGTCAATAACCTGGTCCTGGTGGTTGCGGCGCTGATGGTGCTGCTGGGTACGCTTTATCCGCTGATCATGTCGGCCTTTGGCAGTCTGGTATCGGTGGGTCCGCCTTACTTCAATGGCATGTTCCTGCCGCTAATGGCGATTCTGATGTTAGCCATGGGCGCGGGTATTCTCAGCCGCTGGAAAGAAACGCCGTTGAGTTGGCTAACCGGGCAGTTGAAGTGGGTGCTGTTACTGGCGGCAGTCGGCGCCATCGGCATCGCGCTATGGATTGGTGATCATCTGTTCGCCGTTGGCAGCATGCTGCTGCTGGTGTTCTGGGTAACTGGCGCGAGTGTGCGCGACATCCTGCACAAGACGCGCAACAAGGGTTTGCGCAAGGGCTTGCGTGCGCTACCGCGCAGTTACTGGGGCATGACGCTGGCGCACCTGGGTATCGCTGTGTGTGCGGTCGGGGTGATCGGCGCCAGCCTGTTCGATAATCAGCGTGACCTGCGTATGGCGCCGGGCGACAGCCTTGAGCTGGGCGGTTATGAGTTTGTCTTTGAGGGTGTGCAGCACCGTGAGGGCTCCAACTGGGTGTCTGATCAGGGGCGGGTGCGGGTGATGCAAGGCGACAGTCAGGTCACCATGCTGTATCCGGAGAAGCGCTTGTACAAAGTAAAAAATCAGGTGATGACCGAAGCGGGTATCGACGCCGGTTTCACCCGTGATCTGTTTGTTGCCATGGGCGAGCCGCTGGAAGGCGATGCCTGGGCCATCCGCGTGCACATCAAGCCGTTTGTGCGCTGGGTGTGGCTGGGCGGCTTGCTGATGATGGCGGGCGGCTTGCTGTCGGCCAGCGACAAGCGCTACCGCCTGAAAGTGCGGCAGCGCAAGTCAGCGCCGCTCAATGCCGAGGAGGCTGTCTGATGCGCCGGCTATTACTGATTGTTCCCTTTCTGCTGTTTCTGGTGCTGGCTGGGTTCTTTTTGCGCGACCTGCTGAGTAAGGAGGAGGGCAAGAACGAATTGACGCTACCTTCTCCGCTCATCAATCAGCCGTTTCCCGCATTTAATCTGCCATCGGTACCGGATGCGCAGCAACACGTGTCACGCGATGATTTGCTCGGCAAGCCTGCGCTGGTCAACATCTGGGCTACCTGGTGCGTCGCTTGCCGAGTTGAGCATCCGGTGTTGAACAAGCTGTCTGCGCAAGGCGTGGTTATTCATGGCGTCAACTACAAGGATGACAACGCCGCTGCGCAGAAGTGGCTGCGTGATTTTCACAACCCCTACCAGTTGAATATCAGTGATACCGATGGCCGTTTAGGTCTTGATCTGGGCGTATACGGTGCCCCCGAGACCTTTCTCATCGATGCCCAAGGGATTGTTCGCTACAAGTTCATTGGGGTGATCGACGAGAAGGTCTGGGAGCGCGAACTTGCTGCTCGTTATCAGGCACTGGTTGATGAGGTGAAACCATGAAGCGCTGGCTGGCAGGTCTGACCCTGGGTGCTGTGCTACTCAGTGCGCAGGCAGCAGTCGACACCTTTGAATTTTCCTCGGAGCTGGAACGCGAGCGCTTTTACGCGATCAGTACCGAGCTGCGCTGCCCCAAGTGCCAGAACCAGAATATAGCGGACTCGGATGCGCCTATCGCTCATGACTTGCGTAACGAGGTTTATCGGTTACTGGAAGACGGCCGCAGTGATGAGGAAGTGGTTGATTACATGGTCGCGCGCTATGGCGATTTTGTGCGTTATCGACCGGCGTTGAACGCCGAAACCCTGGTGCTTTGGTTTGGCCCGGTGTTTTTCCTGCTCGCGGGTTTTCTGGCGGTGTTCATGCTGGTTCGCCGCCGTCAGCGTGCTGCTAAAGACCCGCTGGACACTATCTTGACCAGTGAAGAGCAACAACGGCTGGATCAACTGCTGGAAGAAAAGAAGAGTCAAAATGATTGATTTCTGGTTAATAGCCGCCGCCATGGTTTTACTGGCGGTGGTAGTCGTCGTCTGGCCGTTGTGGCGCAGACGTAGCAATGAGCGGGTTGATCGTACTGCGCTGAATGTCGCGCTGTACGAAGAGCGAGTGGCTGAACTGCAGGCACAACAGCGCGCTGGTGAATTAACCGAGGCGCAGGTACAGAGTGCCCAGCAGGAGGCCAGTCGCTTGCTGCTGGAAGATACTGCTGCAGCCGATGCCAAGCGCGCCCCGTTAACTCGGGGGATCAAAGGTGTATTGCTGCTGGCGGCGGTGGTAATGCCGCTGGCGGTTGTCGGCCTGTATCAGGCATGGGGTAATCCGGACGGTCTGGCGCTGTACCGCGAAATGCAGGACACCCCACAAGTGAGCAGCGTTGAAGCCTTGATCGATCGTACCGAGCGGGTGGTGGAAGTACAGCCAACCAACGGCGAAGCCTGGTATATGCTCGGTCGTGCCTATATGAGCGCGCAGCGTCCAGCCGACGCTGTTCAAGCTTTTGGTAATAGCTTGAACCAGTTGGGCGAAGCGCCGGATGTATTGGCGCAATTGGCCCAGGCGCGTTACTTCGCCAATGGCAATCAGCTTGATCCAGAGGCGGTGGCTGCGCTGGACAAGACCCTGGAGCTGCAACCCAATAACCCCACTGCCTTGGGCTTGCTGGGCATCGCTGCATTTGAGGGCGGCGACTATTCAGGCGCGATTGGCTACTGGCAGCGTTTGCTGCAGGCAACTGAGCCGGGCAGTCAAGGAGTCGAGGCTATTCAGGGCGGTATCGATCGTGCTCGCGAGCGTCTCGCAGCCGCGGGTGGCACGCCGCCGGCAGCAGTGGATGAAGGGCCGTCAATCAGCCTCAGGGTCAGTGTGGCGCCAGAGCTGATGGCACAGCTGGATCCCAACGCCAGTGTGTTCGTCTTCGCTCGTGAGCCCAATGGCCCACCCATGCCGCTTATCGCCAAGCGGCTGACGCTATCCCAGTTGCCACTGGATATTATCCTGACCCAGGCTGATGCCATGTTGCCCGGCGTCACGCTCAGCGCTGAACAGACGCTGGAAGTAGTGGCGCGTGTTTCGCCCACAGGTGATGCTCGCCAAGGCACTCATCTGGGACGGCTGGATGATGTGCATGCTGGCAGTGGTGAGCAGTTGGAGTTGGTTATCAACCAGGCCGCTGACTAACCCGGGCTAACTGCGCGGCGCCCATGATCGCTCTGTCGGATACCGGCAGGGCGATTTTTTTTGCGTGAACCTCACGTGAGTGTGTCAGTCAAAATATCTGTGTTACCTGAGACCAGCTCCCGCGTGGCGGGCGCTGGCAACCAAAGCGGCTGATGGGTTCTGCCGCTGACAGCCTGTTTAGCAGGCAGGAGAGGTGGGAGATGCTGGTTTCAATTCCCTTTGCCGACGACCGGGTGGTTGGTTTTCGTATTGAAAGCAAAGTCACCACTGAGGTGCTGGACCAGGCCATAGCGCTGATTGAGGTCGCGCTAGAAAAGCACGACAAGGTCAGGCTGTATGTCGAGATGCCAAGCTTTGACGGCATCACCGTGGAAGCTTTCTATAAAGACATCAAGTATGGCTTCAGTCACTGGAGCCGTTTCGAGCGTGAAGCCGTGGTCACCGATAAGCGCTGGATGGAAACCATGGCTAGCCTGGCGGATACGCTGTTCAGCTCGATTGATGTGCGTGTGTTTCGGTCTGATCAAACAGACGAGGCGCGCGACTGGGTGCAGGCCGGTTGAGCGCCTGAGTTCAGTCTTGCTGCACCTCTGGCAGGGTGAACGCCAGCAGCGCTCCGAGCAGGCCGATACCTGAGAGCAGGAGTAGCATTCCGCTCGCGCCGATGAGCGAGCTGAGCAAGCCGAACAAACCGGTTGCCAGCAGAATCAGGCCGATAGCGCTGTTGCCTACCGCGACGTAATCCGTGCGTTTGCTGCCGCCCGCCATATCCAGTACATAGGTCTTGCGGCCCACGCGCACGCCGCTATGGGCAATGCCGAGAATAAAAAAGGCGACAGGAAACAGCCAGGCCTGCAGGCTGTCTGGCAGTACCGATAGCTCATGCAGGGCAATCACCAGCGGCCCGAGCAGGCTGGCCATAAAGGCGGCACGAATCATCACCTGCTTGCTCGATGTGTCCGACATCCGCCCCCAGACCATTGCGCTCAAGCTGCTCGCCAGGCCGTTGGCCACCAGAAAAGCGCCGAGCATGCCAAATCCGGCGTTGATATCCTGCGCCAGAATGACGTAATAGGGCGCGGATAGCGCCGAACACAGCAGCAGCGCACGGGTTATGACAAAACGGCGAAAGGCTTTGTCATCGCGCAGCAGGCTGATGCGCCCAATAGCTTCGCTGATGCCATTGCCGCCACCGTCCGTTGCCCCAGGTGCTTCATCGATCGTTTGATAGACCAGCGCCGCGAGCACCCAGAGCAAGGCCGAGGCGGCAAGCAGGACGGCATAGAACAGCATGTCATCATCCTGAGGTGGCCAGATCAGGCAGTAGACACCGAAGGCCAGAGCAACCCAGCCGGACAGGCTGCTGGCCAGGCCATTAAGGCGGCCACGACGGGTCTTGGGAACCGTCTTGCCAATCACGTCCTTGCTGGCCACAGAACAGAGGCCGCGTGCCAGGCTGAAGATGATCAGGCAAAGAATGATCAGGCCGCCAGCCAAGGCACCTTCAGTCGCCCAAGCGACCGCGCCCATCGCCAGCAGGGCTGCAGCCTGCAGCAGACTGCCGAGTATCCAGGTGCCTTTACGATACTTGAAGCGGCGCACGTAAGAGGCAATGAGCAGTTGCGGCAGCATGGAGCCGGATTCGCGGATCGGCACCAGCCAGGCTACCAGCGCCACCGGCGCGCCCACCACGCCCATCAGCCAGGCCAGGGTGGTTTTCGGGTTGGTCAGCGTGTCGCCAAGGCTGGTCAGGGTGTTGGCCAGCACTTGCCGGAAGAAGTTCTGCGGCACGTTGGTGCAGGCACCGTCCGGGATATCCTTGCACACGCGCGCGTCTTCTTCATTCATCAGCTTGTTGTACAGGCCGTTAAGATCAGGTTCCAGTGCCATGGTGCGCGGTCTTCTCCGGTGGCTATCGACGTCGGCGCAAGAGTTTGCCGCAGTTGTCGGCGCTTGGCTAGCAGTGCCAATCATGCTTGTTTTGCCGCGCGGGGCTTCTCTTTGCGCAGCATAGTGAGTAAAAATGGGCGTTTATTCTGTCTGCGGCGGTTTTTGGCCGAGACAGCCGCTGAGTCGAGCAAGGACATGCCTCACCCATGCGATTGAAATGCATCAAGCTGGCAGGCTTCAAATCCTTTGTTGACCCTACCACCGTTTACTTCCCGACCAACATGGGAGCGGTGGTGGGGCCGAACGGCTGCGGCAAATCCAATATTATCGACGCGGTGCGCTGGGTGATGGGTGAAAGCTCAGCCAAAAATCTGCGTGGCGAGTCCATGACCGATGTCATTTTCAATGGCTCCAACACGCGCAAGCCGGTAGGCCAAGCCTCGATTGAACTGGTATTTGATAATAGCGATGGCACCTTGCGTGGTGAATACGCTGGCTACAACGAGATATCCATTCGTCGCCGGGTAACCCGCGAGGCGCAGAATCAGTACTTTCTCAACGGTACCAAGTGCCGCCGCCGCGATATAACCGACATCTTTATGGGCACGGGCCTGGGCCCGCGCAGTTACTCGATCATCGAACAGGGCATGATCTCCAAGTTGATCGAGGCCAAGCCCGATGAGTTGCGTCTGTTTATCGAAGAGGCCGCAGGTATCTCCAAGTACAAGGAGCGCCGCCGGGAAACCGAAAACCGCATTCGCCGTACCCACGAGAATCTGTCCCGTCTGACCGATCTGCGCGAAGAACTCGAACGCCAGCTTTCGCACTTGCATCGACAGGCGCAGGCCGCGGAGAAGTATAAGGAATACAAAACTGAAGAGCGACAGCTCAAGGCGCAGCTGCAGGCACTGCGTTGGCAGGGGCTGAACGCGCAGACGGGTGAGCGCGAACATCGGGTGCGTGATCTTGAGGTCGCGCTCGAAGCCCTGATTGCCGAGCAGCGTAACGCTGACAGCGAAATCGAAAAACACCGCGACCAGCACAGCGATCTGAACGAGCGCTTTAATCAGGTGCAGGCCCGCTTCTATAGTCTGGGTGCGGATATCAGCCGTATCGAGCAGGTGCTGCAATTCAACCGTGATCGTCAGCGGCAGCTGCATGACGATATCGAGCAGACCGAGAATGCCTGGCAGGAAGCGCAGAGCCACCTGACTCAGGACCAGGCGCTATTGGCCGACCTGCAAAACGAACTGAGCGAGCTGGAGCCCGAGCTGGAACTGGCGGGTGCTGCCGATGAAGACACCGCCATGCAACTGCAGGCAGCCGAAGAGAGCATGCAAAGCTGGCAGCAGGCGTGGGAGCAGTTCAATCAGCAGGCAGCGGTACCGCGCCAACAAGCCGAAGTCGAGCAGTCGCGTATCCGGCACATGGAGCAATCCATTGAGCGCCTGGGCGAGCGTATTCAGCGCCTGGAAGAAGAGCGCGGTAGCTTGAACGCTGGGCCACTGGATGACGAGCTGGCTGAGCTGGGTGAGCAACTGGCTGAACTGGAAATGCGTGGTGAGGGTGATCAGCTGGCCTTGGCAGAAGTGGGTGAAACGCTGCAGCACGAGCGCGACAACCTTAATGCGCTGCAGCAGGAGCAGGATATTCGACGTGGCGAAATGCAGCGCGGCAGCGGTCGCCTGGCGTCATTGGAGGCCTTGCAGCAAGCCGCGTTGGATCAGGGTACCGAGGTGGGTGACTGGCTGGCGGCGCAGGGTCTGGCGGGCGGTCGTCAGCTCGCCGAGCAGATTCAGGTTGCCAGCGGTTGGGAATTGGCGGTGGAGACTGTGCTGGCCGATGACCTGCAAGCGGTCTGTCTGGACGACGTTGCCAACCTGACTGAGGCACTGGCTGACTTCGAACAGGGCAATCTGCGCTTGCTGGATGCGCGCAATGCGGGCCGCAGCTCCCCCGGTAGTCTGCTCGACAAGGTTGAATCCGCGATCGATCTCAGCCCCTGGCTCGGCAGTATTCGTCCGGTTGAACATCTCATAGACGCCTTGGCCCAGCGCGACCAACTGGCAGCGCATGAATCGCTGATTACCCCGCAAGGTCATTGGCTTGGCCCCAACTGGTTGCGGTATCGGCGTGGTGAGGCCAGCGAGTCAGGCGTACTGGCCCGGCAACAGGAGATGGAGCAGCTGCAGGCGCTACTCGCTGAACAGGAATTGGCACTGGAGAGCAGTCAACAACGCCTGGGTGACCTGCGTGAGCGGATTCGCGGACTCGAACTCAAACGTGAAGGGTTGCAGCAGGCAATCTCTGGCTTGAGCCGTCAGCAAGGTGACCTAAAGGCACAGTGGTCGGCCAAGCAGGTACGGCTGGAGCAGATTACGGCGCGAAGGCAGCGCATTGGCGACGATCTGCAGGACATCAAGCAGCAGCGCAGCGATGAGCTGGAGCAGATTGGTGAAGCGCGGCTGACTCTGCAAGCCGCCCTCGACAGTATGGAGCAGGACACCGGCCAGCGCGAAGAGCTGCTGCGCCAGCGCGATCAGGCGCGTGAAGCGCTGGATCAGGCACGGCAGCAGGGCCGTCAGCAGAAAGACCGGTCACATCAAATGGCCTTGCGGGTGCAGTCGCTCAAGGCGCAGCAGAACAGCACGGCGCAGGGCCTGGAGCGGCAACAGATGCAGGCCGAGCGACTGGGCGAGCGCCGTGAGCAGTTGCGCATGACGCTGGAAGAGAGCCAGGCACCGGAAGACGATCAACGCATTGAGCTGGAAACCTTGCTGGAGCAGCGGGTTGATGTCGAGCATCAGCTGACTGCTGCGCGGCACGAGCTGGAGACAGTCGACCAGCAAATGCGGGCACAGGAAACCCGCCGCGTGCAGGCCGAGCAGCAGGCTCAGGTTCTGCGTGAACAACTGGACGAGCAGCGCCTCAACGCCCGTGATCTGCAGACTCGTCGTCAGGGGTTGCAGGAGCAGTTGCTGGAGTCGGGGTACGATCTCAACGGCGTTATTGAGACCTTGCCGGAAGGGGCGACCGAGGCCGACTGGGAGCAGCAGTTGGCCCAGCTGGATGCGCGTATTCAGCGTTTGGGCGCGATCAACCTGGCGGCGATTGAAGAATACGAGCAGCAATCAGAGCGCAAGCGGTATCTGGATGCGCAGAACGCGGATCTCGAAGAGGCGCTCAATACGCTGGAGCAGGTCATTCGCAAAATTGACCGGGAAACCCGTGCACGCTTTAAGGAAACCTTCGATAAGGTTAATCATGGGCTGCAGGCACTCTTTCCCAAAGTCTTTGGCGGAGGTAATGCCTACCTTGAGCTAACCGGCGATGATCTGCTGGACACCGGCGTGACCATCATGGCGCGCCCACCCGGTAAAAAGAACAGTACTATTCATCTTTTGTCCGGTGGTGAAAAAGCGCTGACCGCGATTGCGCTGGTATTTTCTATCTTTCAGCTTAATCCCGCGCCATTCTGCATGCTGGATGAGGTGGATGCACCGCTGGATGATGCCAACGTGGGGCGTTACGCGCGTATGGTCAAGGAGATGTCGTCACGGGTGCAGTTCATTTACATTACGCATAACAAAATTGCGATGGAGATGGCAGATCAGTTAATGGGAGTAACTATGCATGAACCGGGTTGCTCAAGACTGGTCACAGTAGACGTAGAAGAGGCAGCAGCACTGGCGGCAGTGTAAAGTTTAGAGCTGGCATGCTAGCATCCGGCCAGATATCAGGCGGGCCTTGGCCCCACACAGAATTGTAAGAACAGGAACGGGTATTCATGGATTTCGGTTTGCGTGAGTGGCTTTTCATTTTTGGCCTTCTTGTCATCGCCGGCATTCTGTTCGACGGTTGGCGTCGTATGGGCGGGCGTTCGCGCATTCGCTTCAAGTTGGAGCGCAACCTCAACGACTTGCCGGAAGAAGCAGCAGGAAGTGATGAATTGCTGGGCCCACCAAGGGTTATCGGTGGCAGACCTGAGCGCGAAGAACCGTCCTTTGGTTCTTCTCTGGACGACGTGACTGACTCGCAGGCCGACGCTGATTGGCGTGAGCCGCAGCAGGGCGGCCTGGATCTGGAAGAACCGCCGATACTGGTTGACCCTGTTGCCTCTCGCGGGCCTGCAGCGGGTAAGCCGGGCAAGCCGCGGCAACCAGAGCCGAAGGCCAAGGCCGGGCAAGACTTGCCTCCGGTTGAAGAAGTGCTGGTGATCAATGTTGTTGCCCGTGATGAGCAGGGTTTTGTCGGTTCAGCGCTACATCAGAGCATTCTGGAAAGTGGCCTGCGCTTTGGCGATATGAATATTTTCCACCGTCACGAGAGTATGAGTGGCAACGGTGACGTGCTGTTCTCCATGGCCAATGCCTTGAAGCCGGGTGTATTTGATCTGGATGAAATGGATCAGGGACATGTCCGTGCGGTTAGTTTCTTTATGGGGCTGCCCGGCCCACGGCATCCCAAGCAGGCGCTGGATCTGATGATCGCCGCTGCCCGCAAGCTTTCTCATGAGCTGGGCGGCGATTTGAAAGACGAGCAGCGTAGCGTGCTTACCGCACAAACCATCGAGCACTACCGCCAGCGTATTGCGGAGTTTGAGCGGCGGCACTACAGTCAGCGGCGTTAAAAACAGTGCTGGAAGGCGTGCGCCTTCCAGCCACAAGCCACAAGCCACAAGCCACAAGCCACAAGCCACAAGCCACAAGCCACAAGCTTCAAGCTTCAAGCTTCAAGCTACAAGCCGCAAGCTTCAAGCTAGAAGCAAGAAGCAAACCCCGCCGGTTGGCAGTGGTTGCTGCTTTTGGTTTAGCTTGCCGCTTAAAGCTTGAGGCTTGCAGCTCTGCGGCTGCGGCTGCGGTGGCACTCGCCGCGTGCGGCTGGCTTGGTTACAATCAACAGCCTGTTTCCCATCACTTCGGTTACCCATGACTCAGCACACCACGCCCGCCGAACGCGCTATTGCGTTGCGCGACGAGATTGCCCAGCACAACCATAATTACTACGTGCTGGATGAACCCGCCATACCGGATGCTGAGTACGACCGCCTGTTCAACGAACTCAAGCGTATTGAAGCGGAGTATCCCGACCTGGTTACGCCGGACTCACCCACTCAGCGGGTGGGTGGGGCGCCGGCGGGTGGTTTTGGCGAAGTGCAGCATGAAGTACCCATGCTTAGCCTGGGTAACGCTTTTGCCGAGCAGGACATGCACGACTTTGATCGCCGGGTGCGTGAGGGATTGGATCTGCCAGCTGGCGACCTCTTCGGTGACGGTGCCGAGGTTGAGTATTGCTGTGAGCCCAAGCTGGACGGCCTGGCAGTCAGTTTGCTGTATGAAAACGGGTTGCTGGTGCGGGGCGCAACGCGCGGTGATGGCAGTACCGGTGAGGATATCTCCAGCAACGTGCGCACCATTCGCAATGTGCCGCTGAAGCTGCGCGGCGAGGGTTGGCCAGCGGTATTGGAAGTGCGTGGTGAGGTGTTCATCAGTAAGGCGGGCTTTGAGGCGCTGAATGAGGCCGCGCGCGCTAACGACAGCAAAACCTTCGCCAATCCGCGTAACGCCGCGGCTGGCAGCTTGCGTCAGCTTGATCCCGCCATCACTGCCAGTCGTCCGTTGGAGTTCTGCTGCTATGGTTTTGGCCGGGTCGAGGGCGAGCTGCCAGCGACTCAGGTAAGCATTCTGCAGGCATTCAAGGAGTGGGGCCTGACCATTAGCCGCGAGCTCAAGCAGGTACAGGGCGTCGCCGGTTGTCTGGCCTATTACCGTGATATTGGTGAGCGACGGGCTGCTCTGGAATACGAGATTGATGGGGTGGTGTTCAAGGTTAATCGGTTGGACTACCAGCGTGAGCTGGGCTTTCGAGCGCGTGAGCCGCGTTGGGCCATTGCCCACAAGTTTCCCGCCTCCGAGGAGTTAACCGAGTTATTGGATGTCGAGTTTCAGGTTGGGCGCACCGGGGCCATTACGCCGGTGGCGCGGTTGAAACCGGTTCAGGTCGCGGGTGTGACCGTCTCCAACGCAACCTTGCACAATATGGATGAGGTGGCCCGCCTGGGTGTGATGATCGGCGATACCGTGATCATCCGTCGCGCCGGCGATGTTATTCCGCAGGTCATGCAGGTGGTGAGCGAGCGTCGTCCGGCGGATGCCCGCCCGGTTGACGTGCCTAGCGAATGCCCGATATGCGGTTCTGCGGTCGAACGCACCCAATTGGTCAAACGGGGCAAGGGGCGGGAAACCACCTCGGACGGTGCGGTCTATCGCTGTGTTGGTCGCTTGACCTGTCAGGCACAACTGAAGCAGTCGATCATTCATTTTGTCTCGCGCAAAGCGATGGACATCGACGGCTTGGGCGAAAAGAGCGTCGAACAGTTGGTGGATACCGGCTTGGTCGCATCACCTGCGGATCTGTTTCAACTGACTTTTGAGCAGGTATTGGCACTGGACGGCTTTGCCGAGCTGTCCAGCCGTAACCTGTTGGCGGCCATTGCCGATAGCCGTGCACCTGCACTGGCGCGCTTCATCTACGCGCTGGGCATTCCTGATGTGGGTGAAGAGACCGCCAAGTTGCTGGCACGTGCGCTGGGCTCGCTAGAGCGCATTCGCCAGGCATTACCACAGGTATTGGTGTACCTGCCGGATGTGGGCGCCGAAGTGGCTTACGAGATCCATAATTTCTTTGCCGACGAGCATAACCAGCAGGTCATCGATCAATTGCTGGCACGTGGTGTAACGCCCAAGGAAACAGGCGAGCTGGGCGCGGAGTTCGCGGCCAGTGTGTCGCTCGCCGAGTTTCTGGCGCGCCTGGATATCCCGCATATTGCCAAGACCGGTGCCGAGCGACTAGCTGCGCGCTTTGGCAGTCTTGCAGCGATATTTGCTGCCGACTGGCTCGATCTCAAGCAGGTCGAGCGGTTGAACGATAAAGCCATCAAGGAGCTGCGGGCCTTTGCGCAGGATGATCAGGCGCGTGCACAGGCGCTTGCCGTTGAGCAGCAGTTGCGTGACTTCGGCATGCACTGGGAGTCGGCGCGCGCCGAGACAGACAGCTTGCCGCTGGCAGGCCAGACCTGGGTGCTGACCGGCACCCTGGAGGCTATGCCACGTGATGTTGCCAAGGTGCACCTGGAAAGTCTGGGCGCCAAGGTGGCTGGCAGTGTATCGGCCAAAACCCAGTGCGTGGTCGCCGGGCCGGGCGCTGGCAGCAAGCTGGCCAAGGCCGAGCAGTTGGGTGTGGCTGTGCTGGATGAAGCAGGGTTGCTGAGTCTGCTGGCTGAACACGGCATTCAGCCATGAGCGAGATTATTGTACTGGCGCCGATGGAAGGCCTGGTTGATCCGCCGATGCGCGATATTCTTACCCGCATTGGCGGGATCGACTGGTGTGTCAGCGAGTTCATCCGCGTGACGACCGGGCTGCTTAACCACGGCACACTACAGCGCATAGTGCCGGAAATGGATCATGGCTGGAAAACCCGTGCCGGGGTGCCGGTACGGCCACAGTTGCTTGGCTCGGATGCTCACTGGCTGGGTGAGAACGCAGCGTTGCTGGCAAGTCTGGGAGCGCCAGCGATTGATCTGAATTTTGGCTGCCCGGCCAAGACGGTGAACCGACACCGCGGTGGTGCCAGCCTGCTGCGCGAACCTGAGCTACTGCAACAGATTGTAGCCAGTGTCAGAGCGGCTACGCCCGCGTCTGTTCCGGTTACCGCAAAAATGCGCCTGGGTTATAGCGATACCGGATTGACGCTGGAGTGTGCTGCCGCGCTGGAGGCGGGTGGCGCGGCCGAAATCACGGTGCATGCGCGGACCAAGGTTGAAGGTTATAAACCGCCAGCGCACTGGGAGTGGCTGGCGCGTATCCGTGAGTCGGTCAGCGTGCCGGTGATCGCCAATGGTGATGTCTGGACGCCCGAGGACTATCGCCAGATTCGCGACATTAGTGGCTGCGAACGGGTGATGATTGGCCGCGGGCTGGTGCGGCGGCCTGATCTGGCCCGGCAGATTCGCCAAGCCGATTGTGCTGATACGGCTATGGCGCCTTGGCCCAGCCTCTTGCCCTGGATTGCCGATTTCTTTCAGCAGACCCGCGAGCGGGTAGTGGATCGGCATGCACCGGGCAGGCTGAAACAGTGGTTATCCATGCTGGGATTGACCTATGCCGAAGCCAAGCCGCTATTTGATGCGCTGCGCCGTGAGACGAATGCAGAATCGATCAGTCGTTGTCTGGATGCGCTGGCTGCAGGCGCAGACCAAGCGCAAACACTGTTGGCACTGAGCGAGCAAAAGCCAATAGTGCAGAGCTGCGCCTGAGGCCAGTGCCCCGCTAGTCATCCGGCAATCAGGCTTGAAGCTCTGCACTCAATTGGCCCATCTCAAAGCTGAGTTGCTCAAGACTGTGCTGGCCTTGCTGCAGGTCGTTCTGTAGTTGCGACAGTTGCTCTGCCAACTGCGCATGGCCAAGTTCCGCGTGGTGCTGCTCAACCTGCGTCAATTGCTGCAGCGCGGTATCGCTCAACTGCTCGGTTGTCTCTGCCTGCGTACTGGCTTGTTCGATTAGCAGGTTGGTTTTTTGTACCTGATTACCGAGTGCATTGATTTCGGTATCCACTTTGCCCGTCTGCAGATTCATCTGTTCGATAATCTCGCCCACCTCTGCGGTGGCCTTGGTGGTACGGGTGGCCAATGCGCGAACCTCGTCGGCGACCACCGCGAAGCCACGACCGCTTTCCCCGGCACGCGCGGCTTCAATGGCTGCATTCAGCGCAAGCAAGTTGGTCTGGCTGGCAATGCTATCAATCACCTGGGTTACCTGACTGATTCGCGCGCTTTGCTCCTGCAGTTGAGCAAGCAATTGCAGGCTGTTGTCGCTATGCAGTGTCAGACTCTGGCTCAGGATGACGCACTCACTCAGCGTTTGTCGGTTGAGCGCGTTTGCACTGCGCACCTGGCTGACAGACTCGGTGGTATCGGCATGCAACTGCTGCGCTGCACCCTGGCTTTGCAGGGCTGATGCCTGTTGATTGTGAAGTTGCTCCAGTTCACTGCACGGCGCAGTGAGGCTGAGAGCCAGTTGTTTGGCGTTGTGCGCGAGAATCTCGAGACGATCTGCATATTGCTTGTTCTGTTCTGCGTCGGCCAGGCCTTGCTGCCTGATCGTCTCTGTGGCTGCCAGGTTATCCTTTGCCATTGGCTGATCCGCTGGTGGATAGCGCCAGGGCAGGCCTAGCCAGGGAATAATGCAGAGTACCAGTGCAGGGGCTACCGCATCGCCGCCGTGACTGTAGAAAAGCCAGGCGAGCATGCCAGCCTGAATGATGGCCAGGGCGACCTTGCCGATGAATCCTGTTTGCATTGTTATAGTCCGTTAGGTACCGCTACTGCTCATTATTGTTGTTAACACAGGCGTGCTGGCAGTCATTAGGCCATTGCCTGCGGTGCAATTCAATCAAGCTGTCCTTACGTCAGTCGCTGTTGCTGCATGAAGCGTAGGTCCAGCCAGTCTTTAAAGCGTCCCGCCAGTTTGCCTTCGCTCGCCAATGGGCCATAACTCAGTAGTGCACGGCCGTCGGCGCAAGACAGCAGAGCCAGCGCCTTGCTCTGCGGTTGAAAGCTGCCCAGTGGGCTGCCCTGCAGGTGAGCAATGAGGTTATCGGCCAAAACCGAGCCTTGCCTTACAGCATAGACGCCAGAGTGGGGCGTTTGCGGCAGGCTGGCGCAATCACCGCTGGCAAAAATGTTGTCGTGGTCGAGGCTTCGCAGGTGTGAGTCGATACGGATAAAGCCCTGGGTATCACAGTTGAGTCCGCTGTGTTGCTGCCAATCCGGCGCGGCGGTGCCTGTGGCCAGAATCACGGCTTGCGGTTGCAGTACCGGTTGCTGCTTAACATAAAGCTGTCCGCTGGTGATGCGATCAATTGGGCTGTGCTCGTGGAGTGTGATTTGCGCTTTTCTTAGCCGGTTGCTGGCCAGTCGCGCCAGCCTCGGCGGATGACTAGCCAGCAGTGTACCGCTGCTGAATAGGTCGATTTGTGTGCCGGGCAGGCTTATGCGTAAGGCCATAGCTAACTCAAAGCCGGCAGCGCCAGCACCAACGATGGCGAGTTGGCGGGGTGGGGTGGTTAACCATTGCTGCCACTGGCGGATAAAGTGTGGGAAGGGCTTGGCACCGATTAGCGCCAGGCTCTGGTCCTGCTCGAAGAGCACCGGTGCTTTAGCACCGCTGTTGAGTGACAGCGTGTCGAACGCGATGCGCTGCCCGTCGGCCAATTCAAGCGCACTATTGTCTGCCGTAATCGAGCTGACGGCAGCGCAGACAAGCTCAAGGCCGCTGGCCGCGCAGAGCGGAGCTAGGGGAATGCGGCACTGCTCAGGCTGAAAGCGACCAGCAATCAGTCCGGGCATCATGCCTGAGTACCAGGCATGCGGATCGGGATTGATCAGCAGGCTACCGGCAGGTGCACTGAAGCCCTTGGCCGCCCATTGGCCCAGGGTTACCAGATGAGCATGGCCCGCACCAACCAATACCAGCGGAGCGTTAGGTGTGTTTTTTTGCATGCCTGAAGACTAGCTGCTGTGGGCGGCAAGGGGAAGTGTGCACAGCTGGTCGGATTGGGTCGTCGGCCTGCATTTCACCGGCTACGCTGATAGCACTTTGTTACGCACATAGCCCCCATTGATAAGTACGCATTGTGCTTACTAATGCGCGTATTTCGAAATCGACTTTCGCTGTGCGAACCTGATAGTCTGCAAACTGATAACTCCAAATACAAACAAAAAGGGAGCGTAGAGTGAACGACCAGATTCGTTATCCGACAACCGTCCGCGCCTGGTGTACCGTTGGTATCCTGTTGGTGGCCTATGTTCTTTCCTTTGTTGACCGCCAGATCCTCAATCTGCTGGTTGGCCCAATCCGCGCCGACCTGGGCATCAACGATACCCAGATGAGCCTGCTGATGGGCCTGTCGTTTGCCATTTTCTATACCATTGCCGGTATCCCCTTGGGCCGCATCGCCGACAGCAAGAGCCGCCGCGGGCTGATTGCCTGGGGCGTGGCCTTCTGGAGTCTGATGACCGCTGCCTGCGGTCTGGCGCAGCAGTACTGGCACTTCATCCTTTGCCGTATTGGCGTCGGTGCGGGTGAAGCGGCCTTGTCGCCAGCCGCCTATTCGCTGATTGCCGATAGCTTCCCGGCTGATCGCCGCGCCACGGCCATCAGCGTGTACGCCATGGGTATTTACCTCGGTGCCGGCATGGCCTTTTTGCTCGGTGGCATCGTGGTTACCTGGGCCAACGCGCAGGGTCCGATGACGCTGCCGGTGCTGGGTATAGTACGCCCCTGGCAGTTGATCTTTCTGGTGCTGGGCGCCGCCGGTCTGATGTTCTGCCTGGTGCTACTGGCCATCAAGGAGCCGACTCGCAAGGGCGTGGGCGCCGGTGTGGCCGTGCCGCTGAAGGAAGTGGGCGCCTATCTGCTGACCATCCGCAAGGCGGTGCTGTGCCACAACTTCGGTTTTGCCTGTCTGTCGTTTGCCTCGTATGGTGCCTCGGCCTGGATTCCAACCTTTTTTATCCGTACCCATGGCCTCACGGCCGGTGAAGTGGGTATCTACTACGGTAGCCTGGTGATGGTCGCTGGCTCCACGGGTATCGTCTTTGGCGGCCGCCTGGCGGATTATCTGGCCCGTCGCGGCTATCGTGATGCCAATATGCGGGTAGGTCTGCTGGCGGCGGCACTGACGCTGCTGTGCAACGTAGTCTTCCTGGTCGATAACATGCCGTTGCTGTGGGCTATCATGTTCTTCAACGTGTTCACCGTGGCTATGCCTTTTGGTGTGGCGCCGGCCGCCATTCAGGAGATCATGCCTAACGCCATGCGCGGGCAGGCCTCGGCGATCTATCTGTTTACCATCACCCTGATTGGTCTGGGTATTGGGCCGACCGCCGTCGCCATGTTCACCGACTACGTATTCGCGGACGACATGGCGATTCGTTACTCCATCTTCATTGTGGCCAGCGTGATTACAGTGGGCTCTATCATCCTGCTCTGGATGGGACTCAAACCCTATCGAGAGGCGCGCGACACACTGGAAAGTTGGAGCCAAAATCAGGAACAGCCTGCTTGAGTCGCTGACTCGCAGTGCCGGCTGACTTATTTCTTTAAACAGGAGCAATAAACATGACTGACGCAGTTATCGTATCCACGGCCCGTACGGCTCTGGGCAAATCCTATCGCGGTGCGCTGAACAACACGCACAGTGTCGACATGGCTGGCTACGTTATCGAGCACGCGGTCAAGCGCGCCGGTATCGATCCTTCCCTGGTTGAAGATGTGATCCTCGGTGCGACCTTCCATGAAGGCGCTCAGGGCAAAAACATGGCCCGTCTGGCGGCCATCCGTGGCGGTCTGCCGGTCACCACCGCAGGTATGTCGATCAACCGCTTCTGCAGCTCAGGCCTGCAGTCCATCGCCATTGCGTCGCAGCGGGTTATCAGCGAAAAGATCCCGGCCATTGTTGCCGGTGGCGTTGAGTCCATCAGCCTGTGCCAGAACGACAAGCTGAACATGTTCCATGGCACCAACGAATGGCTCATGAAGAACAAGCCTGAGCTGTACATGTCGATGATCGAAACCGCCGACATCGTGGGCCAGCGTTACAACGTCAGCCGTGCATCGCAGGACGAATACGCATTACTGAGCCAGCAGCGCACCGCAGCAGCCCAGGAAGCCGGCAAGTTTGACGATGAGATCGTCGCCTACAACACCATCATGAAGGTGCAGAACAAGGAAACTGGCGAGATTACCGATAAGGAAGTCAAACTGGTTAAAGACGAGTGCAACCGTCCGAGCACCACGCTGGAAGCCCTCTCAAGCCTGCAGCCAGTGCGCGGTCCAGGCAACTTTGTGACGGCCGGTAACGCCAGTCAACTGTCCGACGGCGCGTCTGTTTGCACCGTGATGAACAGCAAGGTTGCTGAGCAACTGAACATCAAGCCGATGGGTATCTTCCGTGGCTTTGCAGTTGCCGGTTGCGAGCCTGATGAAATGGGCATTGGCCCGGTCTTCGCGATTCCGCGTCTGCTGGAGCGTAACGGCCTGAAAATGGACGACATCGGTCTGTGGGAACTGAACGAAGCCTTTGCTTCACAGGTTGTCTACTGCGCCGAGCGTCTGGGCATTCCGATGGAAAACCTGAACGTTAACGGTGGTTCCATCTCTATCGGCCACCCTTATGGCGTAACGGGTTCACGTCTGGTTGGCCATGCGCTGATCGAAGGCAAGCGCCGTGGCGTCAAGTACGTGGTCGTGACCATGTGCATCGGTGGCGGCCAGGGTGCTGCCGGTCTATTCGAGATCGTTTAAACCGCAGCGGCAAGCTACAAGCCGCAAGCTGAAAGCTAGAAGCTAGAAGCTAGAAGCTAGAAGCTAGAAGCTAGAAGCAAACCCGGGCCTCGCTCGGGTTTTGCTTTTAAGGTTTTACTTGGCGCTTGCCGCTTATGGCTTGCCGCTAAAAATTCCGGAGGAATTTTTCCTTGTCCCAGAAGATCATCAACACCGACGACCTGGCGTTTCTACTTTACGAACTGCTGGATATCGAACGTTTTAGCCAGTTTCCTCGCTATGAAGACCATAGCCGCGATACCTTTGATGCCGCCATCGAGCTGGCCCTGAAAGTCGCCAGCGAAACCTTTGCCCCGCACAACCACGCCTGCGATGAAGACGAGCCGCGCTTTGAAAACGGCAAGGTGGTCATGCGTCCGGAAGTAGCCGAAGCCCTCAAGGTACTGCGCGAAACCGGCCTGATGGCCGCCTCGCAGGATTACGAGCGCGGCGGCATGCAACTGCCGGCAGTGGTCGCGCAGACCTGTATCGGCCTGATCAAGGGCGCCAATGTCAGCACCCAGGCTTACGCCGGTCTGACCATCGCCGCCAGCAACCTGATCATGGCCCACGGCACCGACGAGCAGAAACAGCGCTTTGCCGAGCCGATGATGGCTGGCCGCTTCTTCGGCACCATGTGCCTGACCGAGCCGCACGCGGGTTCATCGCTGGGTGACATCAAATCGCGCGCCGTACCGCAGGATGACGGCAGCTACCGCATCAGCGGCAACAAGATCTTTATCTCTGCCGGTGACCACGAACTGAGCGAAAACATCATCCACCTGGTATTGGCCAAGCTGCCCGACGCACCGCCCGGTGCCAAGGGGATCTCGCTGTTTATCGTGCCTAAATTCCTGGTCAACGAAGACGGCAGTCTGGGTGAGCGCAACGACGTCATCCTGGCTGGCCTGATCCACAAGATGGGCTATCGCGGCACCACCTCGACCATGCTCAACTTTGGCGAGAAGGGCGGGGCGGTCGGCTATCTGGTCGGCGAGCCGCACAACGGCCTGGCTGGCATGTTCCACATGATGAACGAAGCGCGCATTGGCGTTGGCCTGGGCTCGGTCATGCTGGGCTACACCGGTTACTTGCACGCGCTGGACTACGCCCGTGACCGCACCCAGGGTCGCTCGATGACTGAGCGTGATCCGGCCACCCCGATGATCCCGCTGATTCAGCACGCCGACGTACGCCGCATGCTGCTGGCGCAGAAAGCCTTTGTAGAAGGCGGCTTGTCGCTTTGTCTGTTCTCCGCAACCCTGGTGGATGAGAAGAAGCACGCGCCCAGCGCTGAGGAACGCGAAACCGCCGCTGGCTTACTTGACCTGCTCACGCCGATCGTCAAATCCTGGCCCTCGCAGTTCTGCCTGGAGGCCAACAGCCTGGCGATTCAGGTACACGGCGGCTACGGTTACACCCGTGAATATCCGGTCGAGCAGTTCTACCGCGATAATCGTTTAAACCCGATCCACGAAGGTACGCACGGTATTCAGGCCCAGGACCTGTTGGGCCGCAAAGTGAGCATGGCTGGTGGGCAACACTACCAGGCACTGCTGCAGCGCATTCGCGCCACCCTCGAAGCCACCCGCGGCAGTGATGAACTAAAGACTAGCGCCGAGCTGCTAAGCAACGCCCTTGCCACGCTGGAAGAGACGACCAGCGCCTTGCAAGCCATCAAGAACACCGACCCTGATCGCGCCCTCGCTAACGCCTATCTGTATCTCGAGTGCTTTGGTCACGTGGTCGTCGGCTGGCTGTGGCTGCGGCAGGCGCAAGCTGCACTCAAAGGCCTGCAGGACGGCGGCGCACGGCAACCCGAGTTCTATCAGGGCAAGCTGAACACCTGCGAGTACTTCCTGCGTTATGAACTGCCCAAGCCGCTGGCGCTGGCAGAGGTGCTGCGCAGTGCAGATCGCACCACGCTGGATATGCCGCTGGATTGTTTCTGATTCGGTTGGTGTGACATAAAAAACCGACCGGGCCTTGGGCCCGGTTTTTTATGGGTAGCGTGAGTTGGCTATGGATTGGCTGCTCGTGGGCAGGATGGCCCGGCGTCGGCTAGCTGCTCACTCCGCCGCCAAGTAGGCCTGCGTCGAGGTCACGGCGCAGTAGCCAAACTCGAAGGCGGCCATCATGGCAGCATGCACTTGGGCTGCAGGCGTTGTGACCCCGTTGAACTCCAGATCCAGGGTGGCGCAGGCGTCGTGCAGCACCGTGACTGGGTACCCCATGTCAACGGCAGCACGCACGCAGGCATCGACGCACATGTGGCTCATCGCGCCGATTACCACAATGTCGTCAATGCCATGTTGGTCCAACTGCTGCTTGAGATCGGTTTCGCGGAAGGCGTTAATGTCCCGCTTGACGATAACTGGCTCACCCTCAATGGGCGCCACGCGCGTTTGGATTTGCGCGCCTGAGGAGTCAGCTGCGAACAGCGGGGCATCGCTGCTGACTGATTCATGGCGTACGTGAAATACGATAACGCCCTTGGCTCTGGCATCAGCGATCACTTTGGCGGCGTTGGCGGTGGCTGCCTCGATGCCCGACAGCGGCAGCTTGCCGTCAGGCAGATAGTCGTTTTGCAGATCGATGACAATCAAACCGGTTTTTTTCATGACGTAATACCTCTGGTGATGGATAGCCGTCATGGTCGGCCTTTAACAGCTGGCTGATAAGTGGCGGTAAAGACATTTCAGGTGTTAATAACGACACTGGTGCTTACCTCACCTGGTGTCGTCACTTACGCCTGACTCACTCGTGCACTGCTACTGAACCGGCGGCGATACTCGCTGGGCGACAAGCCGACGATACGCGTGAACACCTTGCGAAAGGCACCCGCGTCACCATAGCCAACCTCCCACGCCACGCGCTCCACGGACGCTTTCTCGAACTGCAGCAGCTCCTGTGCCCGACCCACGCGCAGCCGCTGGCAGTACTCGGTCGTGGTCATGCCGGTGGCCTTCTGAAAGCGGCGCAACAGGGTGCGCTCTTCCAGCCCCGCTTGCGTAGCCAGAACAGGCAATGCCACCTCCTTGGCCTGAGTGGCTTGCAGCCAATGCTGTACCTTGAGTATCGCCGCGTCGCCGTGGGTCAGGCGAGGGGAAAACAGGCTGTAGTAGCGCTGCTCGCGGCCGGGTGGGTCGACCAGCAGCGTACGCGCCGTCTCAATCATGACCGTTGGCCCCAGCAACCGATCTACCAGCCTGAGGCCCAGATCGGTCCAGGACATGAGGCCACCTGCCGTAATCACGTCGCCATCGTCGATGATGAGTTGGTCCACATCCACCAGCACGTCGGGATAGCGCTGCTGCAACAGCTCGGCGTAGGCCCAGTGGGTTGTCATCTTGCGGCCTGTCAGCAGCCCGGTCGCCGCCAGTGGGAACGCACCCGCGCAGACCGATGCCAAGGCAACGCCATCGGCATGCCGCTCACGCAGCCAGCCGGTGAGCACAAGCGTTTCTTCCGCGCTAATCGGCTCGTTAAGCGTAGGTGGCAGGATCAGTGCGGACAGCACAGAGTGAGCAGCTGAGTCTGAACCGCTATCAAAGACGCGCACCGGTAGGGCGCTAGCCTCGCTCTGCTGCCAGTGGGTTATCCGCAGCGGCGGCTCGGACTGCTGCAGGTGCGATAACGCCTCACGGTTCGCGACCGTAAACAGGTCGGTCAACCCCAGCACCGCCGCCTGCTGCGCGCCCGGATAAAGCACCAGCCCGATCTCGACAGTCTGTGTTGTTTGCATATAGACCCAAAGCCCCTTTGTTAATGTCATTCAGCATTCACCGCCCTGTCGCCGCAGCTATGGCTGTTGCGTGCGACAGGGCTGCCATTGTGCACTCTTTTTAGGTGCTGAAATGGCTTAGTAAACTAGGCCTTGCCGGCATCAAGCGTTACCGCAGTTCCATAACGGCTACCTTGGTCATACGCGCAAGCTGTCAATAAAGACCTATCTGACAAATCGCAATTGGTACTAAGTTGCCTAGCACAACCCGCTGGCGCTATTTTCAGATTTATAATGCCGATTTGGCTGTTATCTTCTGGAAAAGTAGCCCTGTATACACCGCTGCTACCGGGTTATCCTTGTGCTATGTACAGTCTTGCTCACCCCGTCACCCATACGCTGGAAATCCGCAAAAGTCGCTTTCTTGCCTGCGTCGAACCCATCGCTGACCGCGCCGCAGCGCAGGCTCGGGTAAACGAGTTGCGCGCGCAGCATCCAGGTTGCAACCATGTGTGCTGGGCGCTGTTGGCGGGCGGTCATAGCGCCGCAGTAGACGACGGAGAGCCCTCGGGCACCGCAGGCCGCCCCATGCTGGAGGTACTGCGTCACCAACAGTTGGACGGCGTGCTGGCCACCGTGGTGCGCTACTTCGGCGGCGTCAAACTGGGTGCCGGTGGTTTGGTGCGTGCCTATACCGACGCTGTCGCGCAGGCACTAATGCAAGCCGAAAAAATCGAACACATCCCCACCCAAACACTCTGCTGCGAACTGGCCTACGCCCACGAAGGCGTCGCCCGCAACCTGATCGCTGAGCTTGGCGGTGAACTGCTCGATGTAAGCCACGGGCAGGCGGTGCGCATGCAAATAAGCCTGCCCGTTACCGCAGCTGACGCGCTGCAGGAGCAGCTCTTATCGATCACGCGGGGCGAGCTTGGGTGGGAGGTCGTAGTGTCCTCAGGCGACTGAGTCAGCGGTTTGGTCAATAGGGGGTAGCTGCACGCAGGGTAGGGGCATTAGGTGAAAGCCGGGCGGTTGGTCCGGCTTTTTTGTGGATGGTGTGAGGCGGCTGCTTCGGCCAGAAGCGGACGCCTGAATCGTCCGCATACTGCTCTCGGCTGAGCGTCAGCGGTGCGCCGCTCTGATGATACCTTGCTATTTGCTTCATGGATTGGCGCCAGGTCACCAGTATGGCTGTTTGGCTCGCGGGCCAGGGCTTTCGGCTGGTGCGCTGTTATGGCAGGCGTTGTGGTGAGGTGAGCTGTCACAAAGAGACAACAATTCTGTGCGACACCGGCTCAACTATGTCGATATGCTGGTCCAGCTCGTGAGCGAATAATATCAGCGCGTGATTTCAACCCGCGTCTACTAATAACAATGTACTCAGAAGGGAGTTATCCATGGGAGCCATCGTTGGCGGAGAAGGGGGAACCCAAGGCCATTTGGTCGGCTACGGGTCCAAGGCGTACCGCAATTATGTACTCTTCGCACTGACCCTCATTTACATCCTGAATTTTGTTGACCGCGCTTTGCTAGCGGTCGTCGGCCCCGATCTGGTGCCGGACCTTGGTATTACCGACACGCAATTTGGGCTTCTCACTGGCTTCGGTTTCGCCTTGCTCTATACCGCCGTGGGTATTCCGCTAGCGCGCTTTGCCGATGTCGCTCATCGCGTGTGGATCATGACAATCTGTGTGGCCCTCTGGTCGCTGATGACCGCAGCTTGCGGCCTTGCGACGGAAGTCACCATCGGCTCCATGACTATCGGCGCGTTCTGGATTTTGCTGATGTGTCGCGTCGGTGTGGGTATCGGCGAGGCGGGCTGTACGCCGCCGGCCAACTCGCTGATCGCGGATTATTTCATTCCGCGTGAAAGATCCCAGGCGCTGGGTTTCTACGCCATGGGCGTTACGCTCGGCACCATGGTGGCCAACCTGATCGGTGGCTGGGTTACCGATATGTTCGACTGGCGCACGGCCTTTTTCGTCGTCGGTTTGCCAGGCTTGCTGGTCGCCCTTGTTTTCAAATTCACAGTCAAGGAGCCGCCACGCGGCTACACCGATCCGCGGCAAGCCGAGGTAAAAGAGCGAGCCAGCCTGGGCGAGGCTATCCACGAGTTGATGGGCAAGCCTGCATTCTGGCTGATGACCGCTGGCGCAACCATTGCTGCGTTCTGTGGTTACGGCATTTCTTCGTTTCAGTCACTCTTTCTGGTGCGTACCTACGAAATCACCGCGGGTCAGGCAGCGATCTGGATCAATACACCGGTAGCCCTCTCCGCGGCCATTGGCACCTTCGCCACCGGTTGGCTAGCGACCAGGATTTACAAGAAGCACCCGGGCGCCATCGCCTGGGTACCGGCTCTGGGTCTGGCACTGTCGGTTCCCTTTTATATCTTTGCCTTCACTACCGACAATCTGCTTTACGCTGCCATCGGCCTGATCATCGGCGGCTTCGTTAAATACGGCTATCTAGCCGCTCAGTACACTATCGGCCAGGGTGTGGTCAGCGGGCGTGTGCGCGCCATGGCTACGGCAGTGATGCTGCTGCTCGTCAACCTGGTTGGCTACGGCTTTGGCCCGTTGTTCATTGGCGCAGTCTCCGACATCTTCTTCAAGTCTGGCATCGCCGAGCTTGGGGTCGCTGCTGGCGAACTGGCGCGCAACCAATGTCACCCCGCGGTGGTTGGTCAGCTGAACGAGAATCTGCAGGAAGTCTGTGGCCAGGTCTACGCGCAAAGCCTGCAAACCTCCATGGTTATAATGGCCTGCCTCTACATTGCCAGCGCTCTGTGCTTCTTTTTGACCTGGCGCCGGCTGGGCAAGGATATGGTGGACAGACAGGTTTAAAAAACCGATCACGCCATAAGTGACTACCCAGAGGGCGCATTGCGCCCTCTTTTTTTTGCGCTTAAAAGAGTAATTGGGGGAGCATCATCGCACGCCAAACTACGTGACCTGATTGCCGAGCTCGGTAGCGAGCTGCTCGACGTCAGCCACGGTCAGGCGTTGCAGGAACTGCTTTTGTTTATCACGCGGGGATAGCCTGGATGTGAACTGGTCGATTCTCCAGTGCGCTGAGCCAGGGGGGCAGCGGGCAGGGCGTTTGGCCGTGGTTAGTCACTTAGAGCAGAGTAACCAGGTGGACCAGAGGCATTAATGTTGATCTGACCCTGGTCTTGATGTGTCCCGTTTATTCATCACCTGCTGATTAGCGCTGGCAGTCACAAATGGTAAAAGTTATCTGGCTGGACGGCACGGGGCACTCGGCTATATTCTGACAGTCCGTTATCAACATGGACTCCTTAGTGGACCCCAGCCCCGCAGCACCCAGCCGCTTCGCCCTTTCTGTATCGCGAGTGGCAGTCAAATGATCGAACCTGTCATTAGCCTTATATTTGGTATTCTGGTCGTCCTCACTATCATCGCGGTAAATGGCTATTTTGTGGCGCAAGAGTTTGCCTACATGGCGGTTGACCGCACCCGGCTCGCCGCATTGGCTGCCGGGGGTAACGCATCGGCAAAGCGCGCACTGGCGGTCACGAAGCGTACGAGCTTCATGCTATCGGGCGCGCAGCTGGGCATTACTGTCACCGGCCTGCTCGTGGGTTATGTTGCTCAGCCGCTCGTTGGCGAATCGCTAGGCGCGTTACTCTCAGTAACCGGTATTCCAGCTGAATCCAGGGTGGCTGTCGCAACCGGCTTGACTCTGGTCGCGGCGACGATCATCCAGATGATCGTGGGTGAGCTGTACCCGAAGAATCTCGCCATCGCCAATCCTGAGCCGCTGTCGCTGGGCCTGGCCCGCTCCACGCTCTTTTATATGTCAGCCTTCGGCTGGTTGATCAGCTTCTTCGACAAGTCTGCCAACCTGCTCTTGAGGTTGCTGCGTATCGAGCCGATTCATGACCTCGACGTCAGTGCTTCGGCTACCGATCTGCCGCACATCATTGCTGACTCGCGCGACAGCGGGGATTTGCCCCGTGAGCTTTCATTCATGCTGGATCGCATCCTCGACTTTCCGCAGCGTAACGTGGAACACGCGATGGTGCCTCGTTCACAGGTTGACTGGGTCGAGCCAGAAACAACGCTGCAAGAACTGCGTGGTTTGATGGCGCGTGCGCACACCCGCTACCCGGTGATTGATGACGATGATGCGCCAGTGGGTGTGGTGCATCTTGCTGACGTATTGGCGCATCTCGACTCGGGGTGCGGACACGAGACCGTTGCGTCCCTGATGCGACCGGCCAAGGTGCTGCCGACGCTCATGCTGCTGCCAGATGCACTGGACCAGTTGGTGCAAACAACCAATCAGTTGGCCTGCGTGATCGACGAATACGGCGGTTTCGCTGGGGTGTTGACGATTGAAGACCTTGCCATGGAAATTGTCGGCGAGATCACCGACGAGCATGATGCTGAAGCGGGCGATGCTATCGTAGCGGAGGGTAACGACACATGGACCATGGAAGGCGACGTCCACCTGGACGAGGTTAGGCGCATTATTGGGCATGACCTGCCACGCGTTGATGTGGAGACCGTTGCTGGCATGGTCATCGCAGAGCTTGGCGCGCTGCCAGAGCAAGGCGACACTATCAGCATTGACCTGCCGGTCGACCCTGCCGAGCTGGTTGCCGACGAACCCACGATGTATCGACTCGAAGTTGACGTGTTGCGTATTGAAAGACATATCCCCGCTGAAGTTCGCGTGCGACTGGTCCAGTTCCCCATGGCGGAGGAAGAGCGATGAATGATCCCTTTTTCGTCACGATAGCGACTATCGTCCTGATCGCCCTCAGCGCCTTATTTGTGATCATCGAGTTCGCGTTGCTCGGCGCTCGCCGGCATCGTCTTGAAGAGCTGGCCGTTAACAGCCTTTCGGCTCGAGCCGCGTTGCGTGGTATGAATGATCTGACACTGATGCTTGCCGGCGCTCAGCTGGGTATAACACTATGTACCTTTGCTTTGGGTGCGGTGACCAAGCCTGCGGTCGACGTTTGGCTCGGCCCGGTATTTATCGCCTGGGGCTTGCCCGATTGGGCCGCGGCTGGCACAGCCTTTGGCCTTGCGCTGTTTCTAGTGACATTCCTGCACCTAGTAGCCGGTGAAATGGCGCCCAAGTCCTGGGCTATTGCACACCCGGAAAAATCGGCCCTGGCGATTGGCGTCGTCTCACGCATTTATATCTGGCCCTTGCGTTTGTTGCTGAGTGGGGTCAACCGAATCGCCAACCGCCTGGTCAAGGCCTCGGGTGTCGAACCCGTAGAAAGTGCTGCAGTTGGCGGCCAGGATATCGCGACCATCCGTCAATTGGTTGAGCATTCGGCAAAGGTCGGTACGCTGATGCCGCAGATGCAGCAGCAACTCTCAGGCTTGATCGACCTAGGCACGCTGGCCGTTGAAGCCCTGCTGGTTAAAGGCGAGGCGCCGGTTTACGTTGAGCGGGATGCGACGGTGGCAGATGTTCGCGCGACAGCCATGCAGACCGGGCACTTGCGTATTCTAGTGTTGGGTGCGGGCATCCAGCCGTCCGTGGTTCATGTGCGCGACACCTTGCTTGAGCCGGAAACTCGTCCGGCGCACGAGCTCGCCCGGACAGCATTTGTGCTCGACGCAAAAACCCCCGTCTATGACGCACTGGCGCGCATGCGAACATCGAGCGTTCAGCTTGCTTTGATCGTTAGGGAGAATCGTCTGCTTGGCGTGGTAACCCTGGCCGACATTCTGAAACGGGTACTGCCTGCGCCGTCCAGCGCTTAATGGCCGCAAACCCGCTTCGTCGCCTGCGTCTAACCAACCCATAGCCGGTTGCTCCGCAGCTCAAGCGCGGGTGAACGCATTGCGCCCGGTGCACCCGGTGTGATTGGCGCCGCCCGCACCACCCAAGTAATCAGGACGCGAAGTACGCTGCCAGCACGTCCTGGAGCTGTTGTACTTCTGCCAGCTCTGATTCAAATGACGTGACGAACCGCACTGCCAGGTGATCTGCCTTGATATCCAGGGCCTGTGGCACGCTGTTTGGAAGCCAGTCATTCAGGCGTACGCCTTGTGCCTTGAGGTGCTCGAACAGCGCTACGGGAATGACAGCGAACAGCTCGTTGGCCTGAACCGGCCAGGCGATCTGGATCGCGGGGTAGGGCTGCAGGCATTGCTCAAGCGCCAGAGCAATCTCATTGGCGTGCCGGGCCAGCGTGAGCCAGTGATCGTCCTTGAGCCAGGCGCACATTTGCGCACCAAACAGGCGACCCTTCGACACCAGGTGCCCTGCGCGCTTGCGACGCAGATCGAAGTCTTTTGCCAGCGCCTCGTCAAAAAAGATAACCGCTTCCAACGCCAAGGCACCGTTCTTCGAGGCACCCAGACAGAGCACATCGACACCGGCCTTCCAGGTAATGTCAGCGGGTGTGCAATTCAACGTTGCCAGCGCATTGCTGAAGCGAGCGCCATCCATGTGCACACGCATGTCAGCCGCATGCGCGACCTCCGTCAGAGCGCGCACTTCCTCAACGCTATACACCAGCCCACTTTCAGTACACTGCGTGATACTGAGCGCGCCGGGTATCTGGTTGTGGGGGCGGTCTTTGGGCAAGGACTGCAGCGTGTCGCTTAGGCATTGCGCCGTCAACTTATCGCCATCGTCACCCATCAACACCAGACGAGCACCGCCGGTAAAAAGCTCAGGCGCACTCAGCTCATCAACCGCGATATGCGCCTGTGAATGACAGAGAATGGAATGCCACGGCTGCACCAGCGCGGACAACGCCAGGCAATTAGACGCCGTCCCGGTCGCCACGAAAAACGCCTGTACCGGTTTTTCGAAAACCGCAGACAGCTGCGCAACCGCAGCTTGCGTCCATTGGTCATTGGAGTAAGAACCCGCCACCCCCACAGAAGCCCCGACAATCCCTTGGAGTACGGCTGGTGATACGCCAGATTGATTGTCGCTTGCGAAATTCATGGAGACTATCTCTATGGTGGGGGAAGGAGAGGGGCGAGGTTAACATATAGCCACCCAGACGCTTGGCTGTGAGTTGGTCCTTGTAGCCCATAACCTGTTTGCCGAGTTCGACGTTAGCGACGGGCAGGCGGTGCGCGTGCGGGTGGGTCTGCCTGCTAAGGGACAATATTCATCTGACCCCATTTGCTCTGATCCTTGATCATCTTCACGACTTCCAGCTTGAAGCTGTCGTCGAATTTTCTGCGTGTGTCGCTCATAAGAAATTCCTCGATAGATGCATTTTCCACCTATCGGGGTATGCGGGGAAATTAAACCACCACAGAAACGCTAAAGAGGTCCAACAAAAAGCTGGCAATGTGCTATTTTCTGTCTCGAATCAGCATTTTCATCTTAGGGAGCAAGGCATGGTATTCGAGAAGGGAATTAAATTTGCGATTGCAGCAGGAGCTTTGAGTCTGGTTACAGCTTGCTCACATAACGTTCCAGCTTGCAGTGATCAAGAATCAACTGAGTTGGTGAAGCAAATTGCAAAAGACGCCATTGCAGAAGAGGTTGGCCGCTCAATGGCTGACCAGACACTGCTAAGCGTTGAAGCAATTCGCACTACTGATGAGAATGAGAAAACCGGTGCTCTTGAGTGCGCCGCTGAACTTATAATCCTACCCCAAAGAAATGTATTTCCAATCACATATACAGTAGAAGCTACGGACGATAATGGTTTCTACGTTACAGTCTATGGGATTTAGGACCGAAAATGGATAGTAAAAAATACTTATACAAGCCCCGAATGGGTATTTTGCTCATATCATTAGCTTTTTTGGGTATTGCCAGTGTTGTTGTATTATTCCTATCGTTTGAGCCAGTCAGAAGCCACTTTATTGGAAGGCTTTTAGTTAAATATGACTTGAACGCAAAGCTTATAATAGCAGCAGTAGGCTGGGCTGGTCTTGCCTTGACTATCTTCGGAGGTTCTGCGTACCTAAAGATAGCGAAGCTTGGCGATAGATTTGTTGAAATTATTAACGGACGGTTTCGCGCACCGTTATCAGCTGGCTCCAAAGCAATAATTGATGTGCCATTGAAAGATATTAGCAAGGTAGGTTTTGTTGATGTGGCATCAACAAGAGTCATTACTGTGCATTATCCATCAGGCAAAGCTGAGTTCATAAGCACGATGTTCCCTGTCAAAGGTGACTTTGATGATCTTTACCAATCGCTGATAACAATCACTAGCTCCGGTAGCGACTTGCAAACATAAGCAACTAGCCTGATACCACTAGATTAAAAAAACCCTTACCCTTATGCGAAGGGTTTTTTTATGCGTTAGAAAAAAATCGGGGTCAGATGAGCGTATGTGTTCAGCTATCTCAAAGGAAAACGGCAAGACCTGACCCTGATCTCGAGTGGTCGATCAGAATGAGCAGAAGAATTAATGCTCATCTGACCCCAATTACGCCTTGATCGGTCAAGCGACAGTGGCATAAACAAGACCTCGGACCACACTTGGCGTTGCGGTATGCGGGGGTAGACAGCACATCGCGCCCTAGAATAGTCTTGAAGCACAAATGGATAGCTCAGCGCAGCCAAGGCTCAGCAGAGCGGACTTTGCACAACGGCAAAGGTATTACCAAGGACATGGGTATAAATCTGCGTAGTACGCACATCGGTATGCCTAAGCGCGGTCTTCACCGTGCGAGTGTCACTGCCGCGGCGCAGCGGCCCCGAGCCGTACATCAGCGAAGCAAGCAGCTTGTGAGGCTCAGGCAGCAGCGCGATGAGCGGGGTTGCTTCACTGCGTGTCAGCACCGTGGGGATACGTGCATAGCGCTTAGTCCGTACCGTGTCACCGATATCGCCCAGCGGCGGATCAAGCACCTTACCGTAAAGAATTACCAGAGCGTTGAGCGTCCTATTCTGCGTGGCAGCCGCTACATGCCGCCTGACGGCAAGCCAGGTAAGAAACTCGCTAACTTCCGCTGGCCCCCTCTCCAGAGCGTGACGCATCCGGTGGTAGCGCGGGAAATAGCGCATCCAACACCAGTAGGTTTTCTCCGTCCTAATACTGTAGTGATTCACCCTGATGACGTTACGAAACTGTTCTCGCAGGCGCGGCTTGGCTGCTGTGGTATCCGTACCGCATCCGTGCTGTACGTTTGTCCAGTATGATTGGTTGCACAAAAAGAGGAAGTCAAGCGAATACAGGCAGTACGCAGTGATGAGAAGGTAACTGGCTGTTTTAAAAAGAAAATTTACGTATTTTATCGACCGGCCGAGGTGTTGTTATGAAGAAGTCACGAATATGCAATCATAAAGCCGTCGGTCCACTCAACTGTTATTCGCACGATAGCGAGCGAGACCCAATATCAGCATAGTGCAAATTGCAGAAAATGCTGTATATCCAAACAGTATATCGGTTGCGGCTGATATGAGAACAAAGTCTAGGAAATGAAATTGACAGACCTCTGCCTATCATCAAACCTTAAGACCAAGTGGTCGCCGGTAAGCAAGTGGTGATTTGCTGTACAGGACGACCACTTGGTCTTAAGGCAGAGAAAAGGCCATCAATTGCTCATCCCTCTCGCTCGCTATTCGGCAAGCTGCTGGCGTATCCATTTGCTGTGGCAAATGTCAGTGCAACGCCATCAGCAAATAACAAGGTGGTAGTGTCGGACGATTCCGCAGATGACACACTGCTTGCGAAGCAAGCAGTCCGCCAAATGCGGCCTCGCCGCACACCACGACGTTATGCGGCGGCAGAGAAATAGATGGATCGTAACGTAAAAGACAAGGTGGACGGATGGGATATTTCTTTACAGAGAAATGTTCACATGTATTGCCATGCGCTATCCGTAAAAAATGGCCAGCTTGACTTCAGTATCGACTGTGAAGACTTGGTTACAGAAGAGAAAACTATAGGAATTTGGCTCTACAACTCCGAAATCCCTGAGTCTATGGTTGGCGAGCTACAGAAAGTATTGCTCAAGTGGGCAAGCCAATATGATGTGAGATTTCACATATACACAAGCAAGCTTGAATATGTCACTAACAAATAGGGCGCATAACAATCGCAGGCACAGCGACGGCTTTTTCACTCCGGCTGCGCCTCCATTACAAAGCCGCGCGTGCTGCGGGCGTTAGGCAAACAAAGGAGAGCACTATGAACGTCAAGAGAGCAATCGTTGCCACCATTTTTGCGGTAGCGTTCCCAACAATGGCGTCAGCAGTATGCCCATATGACCCGAACTGCTTAGACAATCCATATGGTGCTGGTAGCCCATACAAAGCAGACGGGCTAAACAACCCCTATAGCCAGTACGGCAGCCCGTACAGCAATAAGTCACACACAAATCCTTATGCTACGGACGCACCGAAGCTCTACGACAGCCAAGGGAATTACAGAGGGCGCCTTAGTAACAACCCGTACGATCCTGATTCCACATCGAATCCCTACGGTAGATATGGAAGCAAGTATTCACCGGACAGCATCAATAATCCATACGGAGCGGGCAATCCATATTCGAATGAGCCAATTTATGTTGTCCCATCTAAATAGCATTCGGGGATATCAGGAGAATAAAATATGGCAATAAAGAAAATTCATCCGCCTAAGCCACCAAAACCAGTAGACCGCCTGCAAAATATGAAAACAGTGCGGCCTATAGGAAAAACAAAATGGGTTAAGGCGCACTGGCGTTGGAATTATGGAACACATAAATGGGAATGGGTTTTGGGTCATTGGAGCAAATAAACATGCCTAACAAGGCAAATTCACTCGGACGGCAAAAAGCGGCGCTCCTCGTTCCTCGTCGCTCTGCTTTTTGCCGCCGGTGATTTGCAGCGTTAAGTCTCACTAGGGTCGACAAAGATGCATTATAGAAAGCTAACATATCTCTTGATTTTGACAATCTTACTATGTGCTGGCTGTAGTGAAGGCAAAAATCACAAAGAATACTTTCCAGGCAAAAATGGAGAAAAACCTACTGATTTTGTCTATTCATTCCAGAAGGACTACAAGTTAGCAGAAGCAGAGGCTTTAATATTTCTTAACAAAGTAGAAATCTTCGCTGAAAAAAACTCGATGTATGAAGGAGAGAATACTGAGGACTTAAAAGGTTTTGTTAGCAAGTATTATGTTGCGGGACCGCCAATGAAGTTTTTACTCAAGATTGTACAGTTAGACGCTTCCGCCTACAGATTGCAAATATCTAATTATCCGGGGCGCGAGTGTACATTGTGTCGTGACTTTTCAAGTAGTATTGATTCAGAGTTGTCAGCTGCAAATCAATAAATCGGCCACAATTAACAAAGCCATTAAAAATCACTCAACAAAAAGCGTTGGGCTGGACTCGCAAAAGCAGCTCGCCTTTTATGGCGGTGTTAAGTGGCAACAGAGAGACCATGAATTCTATGCTTAGTGCAACCAATCAAAATTGGAAAATGAATGTCTTTTATATATCCTTAGGTATGGGCGCTTTTTTAATGTTTGGTGGAAGATATTTTGGTGATCTATTTTCTATAGCTCATCCGGCGTATATAAATATTGCCGGCGTTCTTATTGGATTGATATCATTTTTTGTAGCATGTGTATCTATTAAATGCCCAGATTGCAAAGATAAATGGTTTTGGCGTGCAGTATCTAAAAGTAAAAGTGGGGACTGGTTGTTTTGGCTTAAATCGCAAATATCGGGTCCAGCATGCAAACAAGGTGCTAATAATGGCACTTAACAAAGGTAGCCAATTGACCTCCGTAAGCTGTCTTGGTTTTTGCAAAAATACGCAAAAATACAAGCCATCTTACTACGGCAATTGCTACCGGCGTTAGATTCCTATGCATAATCTCTACGAGTCAATAAAGTTCACAGAGCAGCATCATTTAGAAATAGCGGAATTATTCGACTACTCAAAAGTGCCAGTTAGTGAACTAGACCTAGCCATAGAAAAATACAAGAAGTACGTAACTAACGACGAATCACCACGATATCTGTACCTGATTCGCCGCACAGGAACGAAATACTACAAAATAGGCATTACAAACGACCTAAACAAACGCTTATCCACGCTCCAAACTGGGTGCCCACATGAGCTACGTATAATCTTTTATGCGGAAGCTGATATGGATGATTACTTGGGCAAAGAAATTAAGTACATCGAAGAGTTCTTTCATAAAAACTTCAACGAGCAGCGACACAGAGGTGAGTGGTTTAAGCTAGGTTACCATCACCTCTCTGACGTAGTCATGTTCCTCGATCTCAATAGAGAACTTGCTGTGAGAATCCTCTCGACAAATGAGCTCTCGAATTATCTTCAAAAACGTGAACGGCTTGGTAATGATGCTGAGTAGGCATCTAACCACTGGTTCAAATCGCTCACTTCGTTCGCTGGGACGGGCTAAAGCACGCCCCTTAATCAAACGTTAGCTCTGATTGAGTAATACCTATTGCTGCTGTCTACTACATTTTCGGGAAGAGGAGATTCACTGGCACCACACGGACCCAAGCCCCATCTGAGCGGGCGAGTAGCGCAGAGCTGTCGGGAAAAAGATGCTCGCGGTGTCTGAGCGAAGCGAGTTTGCGAGTATCCCCGGTAGGTCGAGCAACGCAGCGAACCCGAAGGGCCGCGCAGCTGGGTGCCCAGGGGAGTTGTTAGAGGGGAATGGGCAAGCATTCCCCTCTAACTCGCCTAGAGGCGAAAAGCGATAACCAGCCAGTGCAAGGCAGACCTAACCCACTACTCTCCGAAAAGTCAGGTTATACCTAACCGCCCCGGTTGCGGCATGAGAAGCCCGCTTCCCCAGCGGCGCCACTCCATGAAAATACAACCGACTAACCCCACCCCAAACCACCACATCCCCATGCTCCAACAACCACCGGCTGGGTTTATCGGTCCGCAACAAGCCCCCAAATAGAAACGTAATAGGCGCGCCCAGCGTCACTGACACAATAGGCGCTCCAAGGTCCTGCTCGTCTTTATCCTGATGCAAGCCCATACCCGCCCCAGTCTGATACCGATTGATCAAACAGGACTGCGGCTCAAAGCCCTCAAAACCAACCTCAGCAGCAGCGCGTACCGCCAGCTCACGAAAGGAGGCGGGCATGGCAGGCCAAGGCTTATCAGTTAAAGGGTCTTCAGTGGTGTAACGATAGCCGCGCTTATCGGTGACCCAGCCGTAAGTGCCACAGCTGCACTGCGCGGATGACATGGCATGGCCACCGGGCGTGACTTGGTGACGAAAGGCGGTCTGTTGTTCGATCTGGCCGATCTGCGCCAGCAGGTCATCCGCCTGCGCATGGGCAAAGCCTTTCAGCAACCAGGCATCCGGGGCAATGGCGATGGACTCCGGCGTGGGCGGGGCGAAGAGGTCAAGACTACTCTGCAAACGTGGCCTCCCGACGTAACAGCTCGCGCTTGCGCGCTACGCCCCAGCGGTAGCCGGAAATATCGCCATCGCTGCGCAGCACACGGTGGCAGGGCACGACGATAGCGAGCGGGTTAGCAGCACAAGCGCTGGCGACGGCGCGGGTCGCTTTGGGTCGCCCGAGGCGGCTGGCCAATTCGCCGTAGCTGATGGTGCTGCCGTTGACGATCTGCTGCAGCTGCTCCCACACCTGTTGCTGAAACTGAGTGCCGTTTGCGTTGAGCGGCATGCTTAGCGCCAGCGGTTGTTGCGGGCGCTCGATAAAGGCCAGGAGTTGCTGCATGTCGGGGCGCAGCCGCTCAGGGTTGGCTTGCAGGCGGGCACCGGGAAAGCGGCTCTGCAAATCGCGCAGCAGGCTTTCATCATCGTCGCCGAGCAATATGCTGCAGATGCCCAGCTCGCAGGCGCCGAGAAGTAAGCCGCCGAGTGAGCAGTGGCCGGTGAGGTAATCAATGCACAGGGGTTGGGTAGCCATGCTGTTGTACGCTGCTGGTGAGTTGATCAGCGCTCAGTGTCCGACTTCCAGCGGCTGGCAGCAAGTGCTGCAAACCGCTGGCGACGGTAAAAAAGCAGACGAGGTGGCGATGGCCACGCAGGTAGCTTTGTGGTTAGAACTTCATGCCTGGCAGATTCAGCGACGCGGTGTTGCCACCGTCGACTGGCAGGGCCTGACCTGTGACGTAGCTGGCATCGTCGCTGGCCAGAAAGGCAATGGCGCTGGCGATTTCTTCCGGACGGCCATAGCGGCGCAGCTCGCAGCGCGAGCCCAGCTTGTCTTCCTTTTTGTTGCTGCGGGCATACTCAAACACGGGCGCGGTCATGCCGGTTTCGATCAGGCCGGGGCAGACCGCGTTAACGCGAATGCCTGAGCCGCCCAGGTCGCAGGCCGAGGTCATGGTGAAGTTGATCACACCGGCCTTGGAGGCGCTGTAGGCGTTGCCGCCAGCGCCGGAGCGAATGCCCGCCACGGAGGCGGTGTTGACGATGGCGCCCTTGCCCTGTTTCAGCATCTGCTGCGAGGCATACTTGGTAAACAGCATGACGCCGTAGAGGTTGACGGAAATGATCTTCTGCCAGGTCTCCAGGCTTTGTTCGGGCGCGCCGCTGTAGTCACCGCCAGCGATACCGGCGTTGTTGCACAGCACATCCAGGCTGCCGTAGTGGCTGATGGTTTCGGCTACGCACTGTTCGACGGCGACTTCGTCAGACACATCCAGGGTGCGGTGCTGTACCTCGGTGCCAGCGGGCAGTTCGCTGAGGGTCTGTTCCAGACCTTCGGCGTTACGGTCGACCAACATGAGTTTGGCGCCTTCGCTGGCCAGACGTTTGGCGGTGGCGCGGCCAATACCGCTGCCGGCACCGGTGATCAGGGCAATCTTGTTATCAAAACGTTGCATGGTTCCTGTCCTCTGCTGTGCTGCGTTGTAAGCGAGTGCGGCGGCGCCGCACTCCTTGTTATTAATGATCGATGCTGACGTCTTCGCTGGGCGGCTTGCTGGCAGCCTGCGCTGCATCTATGCCGAGGGTGCTGGCCATGGCGGCGGTGTCTACCTGCCAACTGCTGGCGATATCACGCTCGATGCGCACGGGTGAGAGGCTGATCATGCCCTCACGCAGTGCACCCACGTCGGACTGCAGGCCGGTGACCTTTTCGGTCTGACGCTGGAAGCCGAGCCAGTAGTAGGGCACGCCACGGGTGTCTTCACGGCGCTCGATGTTTACGCCGCCAATGCTGCCGCGCTGTGGGCGGCAAATGGCAACGCCACGTACCTGCTTGGGCGGTAGCGCCGGGAAGTTGATGTTCATGGCGCAGTCTTCCGGCCAGCCTTCGGCCAGCAGCTCACGCACCAGCTTGCCGCCATACTCGCGGGCGGTATCCCATTCGGTGGGCACACCAGCGTGATAGGCCTGACTCAGAGCAATGGCGGGAATACCCAGCAGGGTGCCGGTGAGGGCGCCGCCGATGGTGCCGGAGTAGGCGACCGAGTCGCTGATGTTGGCGCCGTGGTTGACGCCAGAGAGCACCAGGTCAGGTTTCTCGGGCATGAGTTCAGCCACGCCAAGCAACACGCAGTCACTGGGTGTGCCGCTGACGCTGAAGCGGCGCTCTTCAAAGTGATGTACGCGCAGCGGGTGATGTACCGAGATGGACATGGAAACACCGCTTTGGTCCAGGTCTGGAGAGACGATCCAGACTTCTTCGGCGATCTGCGCAGCGATCTCTTCCAGCACTTTCAGGCCGGGGCCGCGCCAGCCATCATCGTTGGTCAGCAATACGCGCTTGATTGGCTTGGACATAGAGATTCCTTTGCGATTTTGGCTATTCGGGGATATCGGTAGGCGAACGATTTTTAGGTACAAGCAATGCGGGGCACCTGATGAGGTGCCCCGCGAGGGTGTTGCCGAGTTACTTGCTCTGGGCTATTTCCCAGCCGCGATCAGCCAACAGGCTGGCGCGTTTGCCGACTTCCAGTGCATCTGCGTTGCTGGCGTTGCCTTGCAGCGCGCGGTGGTAAACACCTTGCACGATGGCGGCCAAGCGGAACAGCGAGAAGGCTACATAAAAGTTCCAGTCTGGCACACCGCTGCGGCCGGTGTGTTGGCAGTACCAGTCCAGCACTTGCTGCTCTTCTGGCAGGCCAAGGGCTTTCAGATCGGCACCGACCAGGCCTTTGGCGCCATCGACGTTCACTGGCATGTGGTAGGGCAGGCAGCAGTAGGCCAGATCCGACAGCGGGTGGCCAAGGGTAGCCAGCTCCCAGTCGAGGATGGACACGACTTTGGATTCGGTTGGATGCAGCATCAGGTTGCCGATACGGAAGTCGCCGTGGGCGATGGTGGTGCTGTCGTCCGCCGGGATGTTATCCGGCAGCCACTTCATCAGGGCGTCCATGGAAGGCATGTCGTCGGTGCGGCTGGCTTCAAACTGGCCGCCCCAGCGCTTGAGCTGACGGGCGATGTAGTTGTCTGGCTTGCCGTAGCTTTCCAGACCAATAGCTTTCCAGTCGGCATTGTGCAACTGGCCCATGGTCTGGATCATCGACTGATAGATCGGCATGCGTTCTTCCTGCGCGACTTCGGCCAGCTGTGGCTGCGAGTAGACGCGACCGTCAACGTAGTCCATCACATAGAAGGCGGTACCGATGATCTCGGGGTCTTCACACAGCAGATGGACGCCGGGTACCGGCACATCAGTGCTACCGAGTGCGTTGATCACCTGGTACTCACGCTCGATCATGTGTGCCGAAGGCAGTAGTTTGCCCGGTGGCTTCTTGCGCAAAACGTACCGTTTTTCACCGATTTCCAATAGGAAAGTCGGGTTGGACTGGCCGCCCTGGAACTGCTGGACTTTCATGCCCTGGTTGGCTCCGGGGAGGTAATCCTGCAGGTACTTGGCCAGTTTGGCCTGGTCAAACTGGTGTGCAGGTAATACGTCAATCAGGGTGGCTCCGCTCATCTTATGATCCTGTAGTGAATGGGTCTGTACAGAAAGTAACACGCCAGGCGGCTGCCTGGCGTGTAGAAAAGCCTTATGAATCAGGCGTTATCAGGTAATGGTATCGCCGCCATCGGCAACGATGGTCTGCCCGGTAACGTAAGCGCCAGCCCTGGAGCCCAGAAACAGCGCTACCCCGGCGATATCCACCGGCTCACCAACGCGGCGCAGCGGCAGTTGTTCTTCGACTCGCTTGAGGCGATCCGGGTCTTCGATCAGGGCTTGGGCGAAGTCGGTACGGATCAGGCCAGGGGCGATAGAGTTGACGCGGATATTCTGCGGGCCCCATTCCAGCGAGAGGTTCCGTGCCAGACCCGCTTCGGCCGCTTTGGACATGCCATATACGCCGATGTTGGCACTGGCACGCAAGCCAGCAATGCTCGACAACAGCACGATAGAGCCGCCACCTTGCTTGACCATGTGCGGGATCGTCATGTTGCACAGCCAGAAGGTGCCTTTGACGTTGGTGCCCATGATCTTGTCAAAGGCCTCATCGCTGACCTTGTGCGTGGGGCCATAAACCGGGTTGGTGGCAGCGTTGCACACCAGGATATCGATCTTGCCCCAAGCCGCTAGCGTCTGGTCGACCAGATTCTGCAACTGTGCCTTGTCGCCTACATGGCAGGCCACCGGCAGAGCCTCAAAACCCTGCTCGCGCAGTTCGCTTGCTACTTGTTCGCAGACGTCTGCCTTGCGGCTGGAAATAACTACCTTGGCACCGGCCTTGGCGTACTCCTCGGCAATCGCCTTACCAATGCCCTTGGTTGAGCCGGTAATGATGGCGACTTTGCCGGTTAAATCGAAAAGAGACATTTGGGCCTCGCTGTTTTTTTATCTTGTGGTTGTTTGTTCGGGTAGTGGTTAGAGCTGGATGGGGCTTGAAGCTTGAAGCTTGAAGCTAAAACCAGGGCAGGCTGCTTGCTTTTTTGTGGGAGGGCTCACTCATCCGTGGCCCCCCACAAAAAAGCAAATCAGATCAAAGCTTCCAGCTCAGCCTCTACCGCTGGCTGCTTCCAGCTTTCCGCTTCAAGCTTCCAGCTTGTTTTAAAGATATTGCCCCATTTCCAGCTTGGCGATGGTGCCCAGGTGGACTTCGTCCGGGCCGTCGGCCAGGCGCAGGGTACGGGCTTTGGCGTAGGCGGAGGCCAGGAAGGTGTCCTGACATACGCCTTTGGCGCCGAATACCTGAATGGCGCGGTCGATCACGTTGCAGGCCATGGTGGGGGCGACGGCTTTGATCATGGCGATCTGCTGACGAGCCACCTTGTTACCGTGCAGGTCCATACTGCGGGCGGCGTGCAGGGTCAGCAGGCGGGCCTGATCGATCTCGCAGCGTGACTTGGCGATGGCTTCGGCGGTGCTGCCGTGTTTGTACAGCGGCTTGCCGAAGGCAACACGCTCGGCGGCGCGTTGGCACATGGCGGCCAAGGCGCGCTCGGCGATGCCGATGCTGCGCATGCAGTGGTGAATACGGCCTGGCCCGAGGCGACCTTGAGCGATTTCAAAACCACGGCCTTCGCCCAGCAGGATGTTGGACACCGGCACGCGGACGTTCTCGTAGGTGATCTCGGCGTGGCCGTGTGGTGCGTGGTCGTAGCCGAACACGTGCAGGTCACGCACGATGGTCACGCCGGGGGTGTCCAGTGGCACCAGAATCATGCTCTGTTGTACGTGCTTGGGTGCATCCGGGTCGGTTTTGCCCATCACGATGGCGATCTTGCAATGCTCGTTCAGCGCTCCGGAAGACCACCACTTGGTGCCGTTGATCACGTACTCATCGCCATCGCGGCGAATTTCGCACTGGATGTTGGTGGCGTCGGAGGAGGCGACGTCGGGCTCGGTCATCGAGAAGCAGGAGCGGATTTCACCGGCCAGCAAAGGCTTGAGCCACTGCTCTTTTTGCGCCTCGTTGCCGTAGCGCTCGATGGTTTCCATGTTGCCGGTGTCCGGTGCGCTGCAGTTGAAGACTTCACCGGCGAAGGAGACGCGGCCCATGATTTCACAAAGGTGGGCGTATTCTTCGTTGTTCAGGCCAGCGCCACGTTCGGAGTGGGGCAGAAACAGGTTCCACAGTCCCTTGCCCTGAGCTTTTTTCTTCAGTTCTTCAAGAATCGCCGGGTGGCCCCATTTGTTCTCTTTGACCTGTTCGTAGAACAGCGCCTCATTGGGGTAGATAAACTCGTCCATAAAAGCTTCGAGCTGTTGCTTAAGGTCTTGCACGCGGGGGCTGAGTTCGAACATGGTGGGTCCTTTGCATTATTGTTTGGCGTGAAGGTATTTCACGGCGTCAGGCAATGCATGTGACCATATAGTCAGCCCGCTGCGAGATGAAGAATATCCTGCGGCTGGAATAAGGTTTTATAGATTTTGGTGATAGAGGGGTGGATGTATTATTAGCGTGGGTGAGACGCGCCCCTCTCTGCAGGGCTTCAGGCTGTGCCCGACATCTGTGGGCGCAAGTTGACTGGTAGTCGTTGCAGATCATGGGGGTCATCCAGATCCCACAACGTTGGCCCTATCCAGAGGCTTTGCTCGGCGGCCTGCAGTCGCTTGCGCGTGTCATGCATAACCCGGTCGTGGCTCCACTGCATGTTGGTGAAAGGCACTGCATCGGGTTGCCGCTGGGCGATCAACACGTAGCCGCCATCTTCGCTGGGGACCACGGCCGCATCGTGAGTGGCCAGTGCGATATTGGCTTGCTGCACGACGGCGGTGGACATATCCGGGCAGTCTGTGCCGATCAATAAAGCCCCGTCAGGGTGTTCAGCCAATGCGTTGGCCATGCGCTCACCCAGATCGGCACCCACCTGCTGGCGCAGGGTGAGGTTATGATCCTTGGCTAACTGTTGGAGTAGGGGGTGGTCTATCTGCGGAGCATAGAGGTAGCGCTGGGCTGGCCAGTCAATGGTTTGTTGCAGACTGTGCCGCAGGAGCTGGATGTAGAGTTCACAGGCTCCCTTAGCACCCAGAGCGGGGATCAGGCGGGTCTTAACGCGGCCAGGTACCGGGGCTTTGGCGAAGATCAGTAACGGGCGAGGGCGGTTCGGCATGGTCGGGAGCAGCCTCCGTCAGGCATTTAATATAAACCGCTAGTACCACTGAGCCAGGCGTTGCGGCGGTACGCCAAGCCAGTAAAGTGCGCGCAGCCACCACATCAAGGCTATGGTGCGCAGAGTGCCGTGCTGCTGCCAGCGACGGCTGGATGTCACCAGAGGAGGGCGAAGGCAAACTGGTTTGCCATGGCGGCGTAACCGTTTGCTCAATTCAATGTCCTCCATAAGTGGGATATCCGCATAGCCGCCAAGTTCCGTAAATAGCTGATGCTCAACAAAAATACCTTGATCACCGGTACAGACGCCGGTGATTCGTGAGCGCCAGTTCATCATGCCGGCGACGGTATTGAGTAGCGCGCTACTGGGATCAAGCCGCACGTCAAACCGGCCCCAGCGCTGGTTCTTGTTCGCGGCTTGGGCAATCAACCGGGTAAAGCCGCCGGGTAGGCGGGTGTCGGCATGCAGAAACAGTAGCGTGCTTCCGCGTGCGACTGCCGCCCCGGCGTTCATCTGGCGCGCTCGTCCAGGTGGACTTTGCAGCAGCTGGTCGCATAAGCCGGTGGCCAACGCGACCGTGTTGTCTGTGCTGCCGCCATCAACCAGAATCACTTCCAGCTCGCCGCGCAGTGCCTGCAATGGCTGCAGGCTGCTGACGATATGCGCGGCCTCGTTGCGCGTAGGCATGATGATGCTGAGCGCTGGCCCATCTTGGCTTGGCATCAGCGCTTTAGCCGCCAGCGGTGAAAGCGCTTCACCCAGCCGAGGAGTTTTTCCGGCGCATGAGCGCGCTTCCATTCGCCTGCTGCGTACTTATTTGCCTCGGCAAAGGTGGGGTAGCTATGCACGGTACCGAGTACCTTGTTCAGCCCCAGGTTTTGCTTCATTGCCAACACGTATTCGGCGATCAGTTCGCCTGCATGGGCGCCAACAATGGTCACACCGAGAATGCGGTCCTTACCCGGCGTAGTGAGTACTTTTACGTAGCCCTCTGCCGCTTCATCTGCGATGGCGCGATCGAGATCCTCAATGCCATAGCGGGTTACTTCTACCGCTATTTCCTGCTCTTCGGCTTCGGCTTCCGACAGCCCCACGCGGGCCACTTCGGGCTCGGTAAAGGTCACATGCGGTAGCACGCGATAATCGACCTTGAAGCGTTTGAAACTACCAAAAAGTGCGTTTACGGCGGCGAACCAGGCCTGATGCGCGGCGGCGTGGGTGAACTGGTAGGGGCCGGTGACATCGCCCACGGCGAAGATATTCGGAAAGCGGGTGGCCAGATATTCGTTGGTTTCCAGCGTGCCGTTATCGCGCAGTTTCAGGCCTAGCTCTTCAACGCCATAACCTTGGGTGTTGGCCTTTCTGCCCACCGCAACTAGCACCGCATCAAAACTGATGCTCACCAGCTCGTCGGTATCCAGCTGCCGCGCGTGCATCACAGCGCCTTGATCGGTCTGCTCGAAACGCTCGGCTTTATGGCCCAGGCGTAAATCAACTCCCTCACTGCGCATTGCCAGGCTGACCAGCTCGCTGGCGTCGCTGTCTTCGTTTGCCAGCAGGCGTTCGCCCTGTTCGATTTGAATCACCTGCGAGCCCAGACGCTGAAACGCCTGTGCCAGCTCGCAGCCAATCGGGCCGCCGCCCAGTACCAGCAAGCGCTTGGGCTGCTCGCGCAGGCCCCATAGTGTGTCGGAGGTATAGGCGGGTACGGTATCCAGGCCGGGGATCGGCGGCATGACCGGACGCCCACCGGCGGCGATGATGATGTTGCGTGTAGTCAGGGTGCGCCCGTCCACTTCTACGCTCCAGGGCGAGGTGATGCGCGCCGCACCCTGGATCACGTCGACGCCGAGGTCGCGGTAGCGGTCGGGCGAGTCGTGTGGTTCGATTTCGGTGATGACGCGCTGTACGCGGTCCATGACGCGGGCAAAATCGACCGTTGCGCTGGCGTTGGTATAGCCCAGCGTGGCGGCGCGTTTGACTTCAGCTGCCAGTCGCGCCGAGCGAATCAGCGCTTTGGAGGGGACGCAGCCGGTGTTCAGGCAGTCGCCGCCCATGGCGTGTTTTTCTATCAGGCTGACTTCGGCCTTTACCGCTGCGGCTATGTAGGCACTGACCAAGCCGCCGCTGCCCGCACCGATGACCACCAGGTTGCGATCAAAGCTGTTGGGTTTTTGCCAGCCGCGGTAAACCCGACGCGCCTTGACCTGATCGAGTATTTTGCGTGCGATCAGCGGGAATAGCCCGAGCAATACAAAGGCGCCAATCAGCCCCGGTGACAGAATGCCGCCCAGTGAGTCCAGCTGGCTGAGTTCGCGACCTGCGTTCACGTAGACGAAGGTGCCGGGCAGCATGCCGAGCTGGCTGACCCACCAGAAGGTGCGCGCCTTGATGTGGGTTAGCCCCATCGCCAGGTTGATCATGAAAAAGGGGAAAGCCGGCACCAGCCGCAGGGCGAACAGATAAAAGGCGCCCTCACGTTCTATGCCTTCATTCAGCGGTTTCAGGCGTCGGCCAAAGCGCTGCTGCACCCAGTCCTGCAACAGAAATCGGCTGATCAGCATGGCCAGAGTAGCGCCAAGGCTGGAGGCAAAAGACACGATGACCAGGCCCCAGCCAAGGCCAAATAGTGCGCCGCCGGCTAGTGTCATCAATGCTGCACCGGGCAAGGACAGGGCTGTCACCAGCACATAGACGACGAAGAAAATGCCGCCGGCGATCAGCGGGTTCTCTATTACCTGGGTATTCAGTGCCTGTTGCTGCGCCTTGATGGCGTCTAGGCTGAAGTACTGGTTAAGGTCGAACACAAAGAAGGCGGCGACCAGCGCAACGATGGCCAGCAATACTGCCAGCTTTTTGATATTCATACGAAATGGGCCTCCAGGGCGCATAGGGTACTGGCAAGGGCGAAGCCCTCGATTAGGGCGTCCTGTGGTTGCTCATCGCAACCTTGGGTAATACGGGTTCGGTAGGACAGTGCGGCAGCACTGCCCTCTGGCCAGGCCTGATCAAAATCGGTGATAAACGCCTGCTGATCGTAGTTCAAGGGCAGCGCCTCGACGTACAGATTGCCGATTTTTGCGCGATACAGTGCGGCTAGACTAGGATGCGCGGCTATCCGCGTGACCAGACCGTAACAGCCGTTGTTGAAGTTGGGCAGACCGGCGGCGCCGTTGTTGATGACCGCCCAATTCTCGGTTGCCAGCGCTGCTGCAGAGCAGGTATGACTGGTGGCTAGCACACTGATGCGGTTGCGCTCACACCAGTCGCCCAACTGCTGCTGGCGCTCGGGACTACGCAGCGCTGAGCGGTCGCATTGCCAGCCGGCAAGTGACTGTTCATCGCCGTGGGTGATGGCGACGCGCTGGCCGGCAACGTCAACTACTGCCGTCGCTGCGCGGCCAGCCAACGCGCTGGCCATGCCCGGCAGTTGCGCTACGCAGTTGCTGAGCTGTTGATGGATGGTGTTGGACCAGTTCACCGTCTGCTCTGGTACTTCGTCAGGGTAGGCGCAGCCACAGCCGTGCGCTGAATTCTCCTGGCGACCCAGCTCGGTCTCAACGTTGCCACGCAGTAGGCTGTACTGTTCAATTTGTGCTTCGATTCGGCGGAACACCTCGGGCTCACAATCAAACCAGTGCGCGTCGCCGTTGAACACTACGCGGGCTTCGGGTTCACGCAGTAGTCGCCGCTGTAGTGCCGCCAGTGCCTGCTCATTGCCATAGAGCCCGCCGACCACGTAAAGACTGTCGCAGCTAAACAGGCTTGTACCGGCAAAGCTGTCTGCGGGTAGCTGATAGTCAAGCGGGCAGCTGCGTCCGGGTGTCATGCTGTTCTCCGCAGGCCGCACAGCAGGTAGGCTGCGGTGCACAAGATCAGACCGTAGAGGTTAACGCCCAGCAGCAGCGCATAGCGTCCATCGCCGATAGCCCAGCTGGCAGGTATCCAGTTGAGCGTCAGCCCTACGCCCAGCAGCAGGCCGCACCAGAAGCTCAGGTGAAAGCCCAGTGCGGTAGGGCGAACCAGCCCGTGCAACAGGAACACCGGTGCCAGGCCAATCACCATGGTGCCGCTAATGGTGGTCGCCTTGAGAATGTCGGTACCCGCCAGCATGGGCAAGTTGCCTAGTACCGCAAAGATCAGCATGGCAAGCATGCCTACGGCGATGGCTTTTTGGCCCAGATTACGGCCGGCCAAGGCGGGCAGTTCGCGGCCGGTCAGGCGCGCCTGGCTGGAGAAGGTCGAGTCCAGCGTGGAGCCAGCGGCGGAGATCATCACCAGGGTCATCACGATCAGCGCGCCAATGCCCATGGTCTTGGCCAGCGCGGCCGGCACGTTGCCGGAGGCTTCTATGCCGCTGAGGCTGGCGTGTACACCGATCAGGCTGAAGGCCAGAATCGCGACAAAACCCAGCACGCCAGCCAGGGTGAAGGCGCGTAGCATGGATTTCTCTTCGCTGATAAAGCCGCGATCAGTCAGTACCGGATCATGGAAGGGGTAACTGAACAGCTGCAGGCAAGCGACCAGAAACAGGTCTACGCCAGCGTTCATAGCCCAGTCGCTGGTGCTGCTCAGTTCGGCCATGGAGTGGTTGGGCAAGACCAATCCTAAAACCCAGACTAATGCGACGATAAAAATCGCTGCTTGGGCAGCATCGGTCAGGATCGAGCTACGCAGGCCGCCGCGAAGGCTATAAGCCAGAGTTACGACGGTGAAGAGGAGTGCGGCAAGAATAAAGGGCGTGCTGCCGCTATCGCCATAGTAGCCGCCGACGACCGCGGTGTTGCTCCAGACCTCGTTGAACAGGCGAATGAGGATCGCTGCGGAAAACGCCAGTGCCGCGCCACGGCCGTAATTGCTGGTCAGGAAGCTGACCATACTAGTGGCGCCAAATTTGCGCCGCAGGCGATAAATGACGTAGCCACACAGTGGAATCGACAGCCAGTAGGTGGCGTAGGCCAAGCCGCCAACCAGACCAAATTCGGCCCCCAAATTCGCCGCGTTGGTAACCGACTTGGCAAATATCCAGCTGATGAAGATGCTGATAGTCAGCAACAGTGGCGACGCTGGGCGGCCGTCACTGTCTTCGCCATTAAAGAAGCCACCCAGGGTGACGCTGCGTGGCGATAGGGCGTACATGATGACGCCATAGGCAATGAGAAAGCCCCAGAAGAAGATGCCGGTCATACCGCTGATGGCCATGCAGTGGTTCCTGTTAGTTCTTGAGTTAGAGAAAGTAGTTAGCTGATAACGCCGCCGCAACTGGAGCCTTGCCCTGCGGTGCAGGCAAAGCAATGGTCGCGGGTGGCGATGGGATTGTCTTCCAGTGTTTGCTCTGCCAATTGGCTCAGGTGCGGGCGATCACTGGCAATTAGCGGCAGCGGCAGATCCAGCATCTGGTTGAAATCACAGTCGTACAGGTAACCGCGCCAGTCGACGCTGATAGTATTGCGGCACATCAGCCCCGGCAGATTTTGCGCGCTGAAATTATCGCGCAGTAACTGCATGTAGTCGTTGAATTGACCTCGGCTGGCTAGCGTGCTGCCGAAGCGGGCAATAGGTTGATTGGTGATGGTGAACAGCTGACTGAATACGATGCCAAAGTCTTCGCTCAGGTGCGATTTGTAATCAGCCTGCAGTGCAGCCTGCGGTGGCGGCAGGCTGGGTCCTTGCGGGTTGTAAACCAGGTTCAGCTCGAGGCCACTGTCTGCTACGCCGTAGCCGAGCCGGTTGAGCTGTAACAGACCTTGTATGCTGCGCTCAAATACGCCGTCGCCGCGCTGCTGGTCTACGTTGTCGCGCGAATAGCAAGGCAGCGAGGCAGAAACGCTGACACGATTTTCCGCCAGAAAGTCGGCCAGGTCTTCGTAGCCCGGCTCGGACAGAATGGTCAGGTTACAGCGGTCGATAACCTCGATCCCTTCGGTGCGAGCGTGGCGCACAATGTCGCGAAAACGCGGGTGCATCTCGGGCGCGCCGCCGGTCAGATCGAGCGTTTGCACCGAGTGGGCGTCGAGCACGCGGTACAGGTCTTCAATCACCTCGTCAGTCATCGCCTCGGTCCGGGTCGGACCGGCATTTACATGACAATGCAGGCAGCGCTGGTTGCACTCATAGGTCAGGTTCACTTGCAGGGTATCGAGTGCACGCCGCTTGATCGGCGGAAAGTCGAGACGGTTCAATAGGGGCAGGGTATCCAGCACAGAGTGCTCCTCATAACGATAACTATATGAAGAATAGAGCATTGGCCGCCTGCTTTGTTACAAGATCACCATCTTTTAGCTTGGCACCATTTCAGTGAGGGCGTGTCACAAGACCAAGTTGCTCACGTTTACGGGCTTGTCTCTTGCTGGTGTATCGTTAGGTTTCAGTTAGACATTATTAAAGGAGTGGTTTGATGAATCGGCTATTGGTTGCCGCCAGTGCGTTATTTCTATCCGGCGCAGTGCTGGCTCAGGATGCAGTCTCGCCCCCACAGATTACTCAGGCGCAGCAGCAAGCGCTCGGTGACGCGGTTGCTAGTACCTCGCGAGGCATTACCAATGTGATGCGTGATGCCTACCGCAACCCGCAGCACACGCTGGCTTTTTTTGGCATTACGCCCGGGCAGACCGTGATTGAAGTATGGCCGGGCGCTGGCTGGTATACCGAGATACTCGCGCCACTGCTGCGCGATGACGGCAAGTTGATCACGGCGCATTTTGATCCTGAGTCCGACGTGGCGTTTTTCCGCCGGTCACGTGCCGACTTTGCAGCCAAGCTGGCTGAAGATCCGCAATGGTATGACAAGGTCGAACTCTCCACGCTTAATTATGATCCGCAGGTGCCGCTGGCCGAACCGGAGAGCGCAGATCGGGTGCTGACCTTCCGCAACGTGCATAACTGGTTGGCCGCTGGCGATGACAAAGCTGCGCTGGTATTCGACAAGTTTTACGCAGCGCTCAAGCCGGGCGGTATGTTGGGCGTGGTTGAACATCAGGCCAGGGCCGGGACCAGCCTGGAGGACATGATCAAAACCGGCTACGTGACCCAGGCCAAGGTGCGTGAGCTGGCTGAGGCCGCGGGCTTTGAGATGATTTCGATCAGTCCGGTCAATCAGAACGTGCAGGATACCAAGGATCATCCAGAGGGGGTCTGGACCCTGCCGCCCACGCTGCGTTTGGGTGACAAGGATCGGGCACGCTACCTGGCTATCGGTGAAAGCGACCGCATGACCTTGCTCTTTATTAAACCGGAGTAGGGTGGCCTTGCCCTTGCCGTGCTTTAGCGGGAGGGGCTGTCTTTTTTGCCGAGCTGGCGGCGATAGCCAGTAGGGCTCATATCGGTCCAGCGGCGAAAGGCGCGGGTAAAGCTGCTTGGGTCCAGGAATCCTAGCTCGTAGGCAATGCTGGTGAGCGAGAGTTGGCCGTCAGTAATCATACGCAGCGCCGCTTCACGGCGAACCTCATCCGCCAGTTGCTCATAAGACGTGCCTTCCTGGCTCAGCTTGCGCCGCAGGTGACGCTGGCTGATATTCATCGGTCCGGCTACCCGTTCAGCGCTAATGTCGCCAGACCCCAACAGCAGATGTATGCGTCTTTTTACCTGCTCCGATAGCGTACTGCTCGGCAAGGTGGCCAGCATATGCTGGAGTATGTCGGTCAGCTTGGGTAGCAGTAAGGTAGATGAGGTAGGCAAGGATTTATCTAGCAGGCTGCGCTTGAGCGACAGCGAATAGCGGTTAGCGAACCTTACTTGCTGATTTTTCAACAAGCGCTGGCAACTTTCTGCGTGTAAGTCGTGATGGTCTGCCAGCTCGATAGCATATAAAAGGCCGTCTGCGTCGAGGTCAATGCGGGTGAAGTAGCGAGCCAGGTAGCCGACAATAGACGCCATGTGCTGAGGGTGAGTATCCCCGATGGGCTTGAGCAACAGGTGCACTGATTCTTCCTGCGTATCGACCTGCAAGTTCAGTTGCGTGCTGACAATCGGGAAGTAGCGCGTAAGGATATTTAACGCGTCCTGAATAGACGGTGAGGCTGATGCCGCCAAGGCCAGGGTGTTGAAGGCGGTAGGGCTGAATACCCGATGCATGCGCAAGCCCAGCAGCGGGTCATCGCTGATACGAGCGGCCTCACTCCACACCAGTGAGCAAAATGGCTGATCGATGAACCCCTCTGCTTCAAACTGATCGCTGAACAGGCAGCCAGCCACGCTGGAGTCGCGCAGCGACAGGTCGTATTGCCGAAGCGTTTGCTCGACTGCGGTGGCCCAGAATGCACTTTCACGAACACGAAAAAAGGAGTGTGAACTCGACTGCTCGAACATCATCCCTGCCTGTTTTTGCTTTTGTTAGGTGACAAAATTGTTGTTTGTCTTATTGGTGGATTATAACGATAAAAAAAATGGGTAAAAGCCTGAAATTTTGTTTCGCACAGCAGAATCTTGTTACAAGTAATGTAAGAGGCCCTCCTAGCCCCTGATGGCCGTCACCTGAGCTTGTATCAGCTGGGGCGGAAATCTTGATGATAATTATTTGTTTTTTTGTAAACTCTGCATTTTTTATCCGGGTCGTGCTTTCCAGAGCCTCTGCAAGGCTAGCTGTCGTTGGTCATGAGCTTCTTCTTTTTCTGGCGATTGGAGGCTGATTCAGGTCTTTTTATTGCTAGCTATAGTGCTGATTCATTTCATGAATGTCCTGCTAGGACAAATATATTGGCCGGTATGGGCAGGTTATTTGTGTCGGCCTCGTGACAGACTGCGTTTGTCCTGAACGTGTCCTTTTGAAACACGGTTTCATGTCACCCCAAACGGAGCAGCACAATGACAAAAAAAATGCATTGCTGGTCTCTGGCCTCATTGCCCTTGGCAATCGGCCTAGCCAGTTTTTCGGGTTCTGCTAACGCAGCTAATTTCTATCTCGGTGAAGTAGAGGGTCAATTCGACTCGCAGATCTCCATCGGCGCCAGTATGTCTACCCAAGGGGCGGACAAGCGATTTGTTTCCCTTTCCAACGGCGGTGAAGCCGCCGCCCGTACCTCGGACGATGGCCGTCTTAACTACGACGCTGGAGACGTTTTCTCCAAGATCTTCCGTGGTGTACATGACCTGGAATTGCGCTATGGCGATTCAGGCGCATTCTTCCGTGGCAAGTACTGGTACGATTTCGAAACTAAAGATGGTAGCCAACGCTTTTACAATATCGACGATTCCGGACGCTCACCTCTAGTGAAGGGCGCTGGCACCGCACTGTTGGATGCTTTTGTTTACCACAACTACTTTATCGGCAACAACCCGGGCAACATCCGTTTGGGCCGTCAGGTTGTGAGTTGGGGTGAGTCCACCTTTATTCAGAATTCGATCAACTCTATTAACCCGATTGACGTGGCTGCACTGCGTCGCCCGGGTGCAGAGATCAAAGAAGGTCTGTTGCCGGTTGAGATGCTTTATCTATCTCAGGGTCTGACAGAAAATCTCAGTATGGAAGCCTTCTATCAATTAAAGTGGGCTCCCTATGCAGTCGATAACTGCGGGACCTTCTTTGGCTCCGATACTGTAGCTACAGGGTGTAATGATCGGCTGGTTGCTTCTGGTACTGATTATCCTCAAGGCGATCCGCGGCTCCAGAACGGCGCTTTTGCCCAGCTTGGGGGGGCTAGCTACATCGTGCGGGCGCGCAAGGATAAAGAAGCTAGAGATGATGGCCAATTCGGTGTCGCTTTTCGTTACTTTGCTCCGGAGCTGAACGACTCCGAGTTCGGCTTTTATTTCATGAACTACCATAGCCGTTCGCCTTATTATTCAAACGTAGCGGGACGTCTGGCAGGGCCTGCGGGGCTGGTCAAAGCAGGCAAATTGCCAGAAGCAATTCTAGGCGCTCCGGGAATGATCGATACGGTCACTGGTGTTGATGGTGTTGAGGGGCCAGCAGGTTACTTTTTTGAGTATCCTGAAGATATTCGTCTATATGGAATGAGTTTCCAAACTATGGCGGGTAGTGCTTCAGTTGCTGGTGAGATTAGCTACCGTCCGAATATGCCGATGCAGATTAATACTGGAGACATGAGCCGTACCGCATTGGTTGCGGCGGGCGTTCCCGTTTCCGGTGGGGGTAACGTTACAGTACCTGGCAGTGACAACACGCACCGTGATCTTGCTGGCAATGTGCAGCCGGGTGACTACATCCAAGGCTATCAGCGTAAAGAGTTCTACCAAGCACAAGTCACCGTCATCAACTTTTTTGACCGTGTGATGGGCGCAAGCCGCTTAGCATTGGTCGGTGAGGCGGGTGTTAACTACATCGGCGGGCTCGGCGATGTTAAGTTTGGGCGCGACTCCTTGTTTGGCCAGAGCCCCTATGTCGACGGTGATGGTGCCACCACTGGTGCTGGAAGTTGCGCTTCCAATGAAGGCACGGACGCGGCTGAACGGTCTCCAAATGCGGCGAGCTGGTGCGAAAACGACGGCTTTTATACCGACTGGTCCTACGGTTACCGCCTACGTGCTTCGCTGGATTACGCCAACGTGATTGCCGGCGTCAACCTCACGCCTAACGTTGCGTGGTCCCATGATGTTGAGGGTTACGGTCCCAACTTCACTGAAGGTGCCAAGTCTATCAGCGTTGGCCTCAATGCTGATTACGCGAACAAGTACAGCGCCAGCCTGAGCTACACCGACTTCTTTGATGGCAAATACAACACCAATGTTGATCGCGACTTTTTGTCCGCCAGCTTCAGCGTAAGTTTCTAAGACCGACCACAGGAGAAAGAATAAGATGCGTATGCAAAAAACTCTGTTGGGTGCAGGCGGTTTGGCTTTGAGCCTTCTGGCCTCTGGTGTCATGGCGCAAAGCCTGACCCAATCCGAAATCGATTCACTGGGTACTACACTGACGCCAATCGGCGCAGAGAAAGCCGGTAATGCTGCGGGCACCATTCCGGAGTGGACTGGTGGCCTGGGCACTGATGCTGGCAAGCAGCTGGAAAACAACTTTCTGGAGAATCCGTTCAAGAACGATCAGCCAGAGTTCGTGATTACGGCGCAGAACTATCAGCAGTACAAGGACAACTTGACCCCCGGTCAGATTGCCTTGTTTGAGCGTTACCCAGAAACCTACAAAATGCCGGTTTACCAGACCGAGCGTACTGTGGGCTACCCACAGTCTGTGTACGACCAGGTCAAGCAGACTGCCGGTCAGGCCAGGCTGGTTAACGGTGGCGATGGTATCTCCAACTTCTCGCACGGCACCTTTGCCTTCCCGGTTCCTAAATCGGGTGCTGAAGTGGTGTGGAACCACAACACGCGCTACCGCGTGAACATCAAGCGTTGGTACATGCAGGCTATGCCGCAAACCAACGGTTCTTACACGCTGATCAAGATGGAAGAAGAAGCAGGCTATCCGCAGCTGATGGACGATATTGACGCGTCTACCATGCCCAATACCCTGTTGTTCTTCAAACAGCGCGTGAACGCGCCAGCCCGTCTGGCCGGTAACGTACTCTTGGTACACGATACCCTTGATCAGTTGAAAGAGCCGCGCATGGCGTGGGTTTACAACGCAGGTCAGCGTCGCGTTCGTCGCGCTCCTCAGGTTGCTTACGACGGCCCAGGTACCGCGTCTGACGGCATGCGGACGTCAGACAACTTCGCCATGTACAACGGTGCTCCTGACCGTTACGACTGGGAGTTGGTTGGCAAGAAGGAAATCTACATTCCTTACAACAGCGGCAAGCTGAGCGAGCCGGGTGTCAAATACGAAGACGTATTGCAGGCGGGTCATATCAACCCCGACTACACACGTTTCGAGTTGCACCGCGTATGGGAAGTACAGGGTAACGTGAAGCAAGGTCAGCGCCATATCTACGCGCAGCGTAACTTCTTTGTTGATGAAGACTCCTGGCTGATCACCTTGGCCGATCACTACGATGGTCGCGGCACACTGTGGCGCGTAGGTGAAGGCCACGTCGGCTTTAACTACCAGCAGAAGATTCCAGGCTATGCGATCGAGACCCTGTATGACCTGTTGGCGGGTCGTTATATCGCGCTGGGTATGTACACCGAGGAGCAATCTGCGCCTCAGTATGATTTCCAGCCGAACTACAACTCCTTTACCCCGGCGGCCCTGCGCTCTTCAGGCATCCGTTAAGGTTTAGCTGAGTAGTAAAGAAAAGGGAGCCGCGAGGCTCCCTTTTTTGTTGCTCTGCTAGTTTTGCTTTTTGACGGCTTTTTGACGGCTTTTTAGCGGCTCAGGCTCTGGTCGAGGATGCAAGGTATGCTTTGAGGTGGCTGAAAGAGGCAAAAACAAAGGGCGCATGTGCGCCCTTTGTTTTGTCTTGAGTCTCATATAGATGTCAGGAAGGTAAGGCTGCCTGATTGAATTGACTACGGAAGGTAGTGGGGCTCATGCCGGTCCAGCGGCGAAAGGCTCGGGTAAAGCTGCTGGGGTCAAGAAAGCCCAGTTCAAAGGCTATGCGTCCCAGGTTCAGTTTGCCTTCCTTTATCAGGCGCACGGCGAGTTCCATGCGCACCTCGTCCAGCAGCTTTTCATAGGTGGTCTGCGTTTCGCTGAGTTTCCGGCGCAAGTGCCGTGGGCTCATGTTGAAGGGAGTCGAGACCAACTCCTCTGATACGGTGCGCTCTGACACAAGCACGCGAATGCGCTGCTTTACCTGTTCAGCAAAATCAACGTTTGGCAGATCGCTCAACATGTCTTCCAGTGAGCTATCCAATCGCTTGCGCAGAAAAGCATCGGCATTGGGCAGACGTGAACTCAGTAGTCGACGATGGATGCGTACCGACTGGCGCTTTGAACCTAAACGAACCGTGCCACCCAAAATAGCTTCGCAGAGCGAGCGACTCTTGTCGTGTTCGCAGGTAAGACGGGTTTCCAGCATCAACGATGCTTTGCCAATGCCCAAAGCTTCCCAAATACGATTGCACTGGCTCATAAGTGCTTCCATATGCATGGGGTGGGGCGCGCCCTTGGGCTGAAAATAGAGTGTTAGATACTGATCGTCCTCGACCGAGTAGAGCTGAACCTGGGAGCTGAAGACCGGCATAAAGCGAATGATTCGCTGAATGGCGTCGCCCAGCGTCTCACTGGAGGCGGCGGCCAGGCACAATAAAGAAAGTGTATTACAGTTGTGCTGTTGTCCCATACGCAAGCCGAAACAGTCGTCCTTGGATAGGCGCGCTGCGGCCGTCCAAAGACGGTTGATGTCGGTCTGGCTGATGTGGGTAAGGCTCAAGTCTGCCTGCTTGCAATGCACGCGCAGGTCTGCGGGTAGGTCTTTGATGCTCTTGTCGTAGTGCTCAAGACTCTGAGCAATACCCTGAGCCCAAAGGGCGCGTTCGTGAACGCGCTCCGACGGTAGCGGATGGAGTTCCGGATTCATAAGCAGGAGACGTCTCAATTTTATTATTGTGATTAGGCACATCTAAATCCTGCTTTAAAGATAGAGGAACGAGGGGCATTATGCAAAATTATGCAACGGATAATTCCACGGCAAAACCAGTAGGTATTCATTACATGAATGTCCCCACCGGCCAATAAACTCGTCCTAATCGGCCAATTCGGTTTTTTATCTCGTGACAGACTTGTCCTCGATGCTAGAGGCCTCCGGGTCGTCTGGTGTCCATGATTCATTCTAACGGAGCAGCACAATGACAAAAAAAATGCATGCTTGGTCCCTAGCCGCGTTGCCACTGGCAATCGGGCTGGCCAGTTTCTCTGGGTCTGCTAGCGCAGTTTCATTCTCGCTGGGTGAGGTTGAAGGTCAGTTCGACTCTCAGCTGTCTGTAGGGGCTAGTTGGTCTACTCAAGACGCCGATAAGCGCTTTATCCACGTTAATACCTCTGTTGATGGCAAACCGCAGGGCGGGCAGGCAGCAGCGCGCACCAGCGATGATGGTCGCTTGAACTATAAGTCGGGCGATGCTTTTTCCAAGATTTTCCGCGGCGTGCATGACCTTGAGCTGCGTTACGGCGATTCCGGCGCGTTCGTTCGTGGTAAGTACTGGTACGACTTTGAAACCAAGGATGGCAGCCAGCGCTTCTATGATATTAGTGACTCCGGTCGCAAACCACTGGTTCAGTCTTCCGGTGTGGCCTTGCTTGATGCCTTCGTCTACCACAACTACTTCATTGGCAACAATCCAGGCAATATTCGCCTGGGCCGTCAGGTTGTAAGCTGGGGCGAGTCCACCTTTATCCAGAACTCGATCAACTCCATTAACCCAGTCGACGTTGCTGCGTTGCGTCGTCCTGGTGCCGAGCTGAAAGAAGGTTTGCTGCCGGTAGAGATGCTATATATATCTCAAGGTCTGACCGAAAACCTGAGCATGGAAGCATTTTATCAGCTCAAGTGGGCCCCTTACGCACTAGACAACTGCGGCACTTTCTTTGGCGCTGATACGCTGGCGACAGGCTGTAATGATCGTCTGGTGTTCCTAGGCGCTGACTCCCCGGAGGGTGACCCCAGCTTGAATGGTCGCCTCATTGTTCGCGACCGTAAGAACAAAGAAGCAAGTGATGATGGCCAGTTCGGTGTGGCCTTCCGCTATTTTGCGCCTGAGCTAAATGATTCCGAGTTCGGCTTTTACGCGATGAATTATCATAGCCGCTCTCCTTACTATTCTGGTGTATCAGGGAATGGGTACTATGCATCTGTTCTTACTCCGCCGGCGGGGACTGGTGATACCTCCCTGTTGGTGACTGGGTTGGGCGGACTTAAGGGCGGCTCCGGTTATTTCTTTGAGTATCCTGAAGATATTCGCTTGTACGGCGTAAGCTTTCAGACCTCAATTGCTGGTACTTCGCTGGGTGGCGAAATCAGCTATCGTCCGAATATGCCTATGCAAATTACGACAGGCAGCATGAGTGTGGCGGGTCTTGCTAGTAGTGGTTCGTTCATCGGACGGAATGAGACCTATGCTCCAGGTGAGTATATTCAAGGGTATGACAGGAAAGGTTTCTATCAGGCTCAAGTAACAGCTATCAAGTTCATTGACCGTGTCTTGGGTGCCAGCCGTTTGTCTCTGGTGGGTGAAATTGGCTATAACCACATTGAGGGCATTGGCACGGATCCAGGTGATACCTTCTACGGACGTGATTCTCTGTTTGGCCAGTCACCGGTAGCTGATGGGTCTTGTGCGTCACAAGGAACCGGCCGCGGTGCTAGCTGGTGCGAAACTGATGGCTTTTACACTAGTGACTCTTATGGCTATCGGATGCGTGCAAGCCTTGATTACAGCAACGTCTTTGCCGGTGTGAACTTGAAGCCAACCTTGGCTTGGTCACATGACGTCGAGGGCTATGGTCCTAACTTCAACGAAGACGCTAAATCAATCAGCGTTGGCCTGGACGCTGATTATGCGAACAAGTACAGCGCAGGTATCAGCTACACCAACTTCTTTGATGGCAAGTACAACACTAAGGTTGACCGTGACTTCGCGTCGCTTAACTTCAGCGTCAGCTTCTAAGATTGGGCTTTAAGGAGAAACAATAATATGCGTATGCAAAAAACTCTGTTGGGTGCTGGCGGTCTGGCTCTGAGCCTGTTGGCTTCAGGTGTCATGGCGCAGAGCCTGACCCAAGCCCAGATTGATCAGTTGGGCACGTCTCTGACGCCTATCGGCGCAGAGAAGGCCGGTAATGCTGCCGGCACCATTCCTGAGTGGACTGGTGGTTTGCCAACTAATGCTGGTAAGCCTCTGGGCGATAACTTTTATGAAAATCCACTGGCCGGCCAGCAGGCCGAGTTCGTCATCAATGCTCAGAACTATCAGCAGTACAAAGACAACCTGACCCCCGGTCAAGTTGCGATGTTTGAGCGTTACCCGGAAACCTTCCGTATGCCCGTCTTCAAGACCGAGCGTACGGTAGGTTACCCGCAAGAGGTATATGACCAGGTCAAGCAAACGGCTGGTCAAGCCAAGCTGGTGAACGGTGGTGATGGTATCTCCAACTTCTCTCACGGCACCTTTGCCTTCCCGATTCCGCAATCGGGCGTAGAAGTGATCTGGAACCACAACACCCGCTATCGTCTGAACGTGCAGCGCCTGTACATGCAGGCAATTCCGCAGACCAACGGTTCTTACACGCTGATCAAGCTGGAAGAGGAAGTCGGTTATCCGAACCGCATGTCGGATGTCGATGCTTCGACCATGCCGAACACTCTGCTGTTCTTCAAGCAGCGCGTGAACGCGCCAGCCCGTCTGGCCGGTAACGTTCTGCTGGTGCACGATACCCTGGATCAGCTGAAAGAGCCGCGCATGGCGTGGGTTTACAACGCAGGTCAGCGTCGTGTTCGTCGTGCTCCACAGGTTGCTTATGACGGTCCAGGTACCGCCTCTGACGGGATGCGTACTTCCGATAACTTTGCCATGTATAACGGCGCACCTGACCGTTACAACTGGAAGCTGGTCGGTAAGAAGGAAATCTACGTTCCTTACAACAGCGGCAAGCTGACCGAACGTGGTGCGCAGTATAGCGACGTTCTGCAGGCTGGCCATATCAACCCTGATTACACGCGTTTCGAGCTGCACCGCGTGTGGGAAGTACAAGGCAACGTGAAGGAAGGCCAGCGTCATATTTATGCGCAGCGTAACTTCTTCGTTGACGAAGACTCCTGGATGATCAACCTGGCTGATCATTACGATGGCCGCGGCACTCTGTGGCGTGTAGGTGAAGGTCACATCGGCTTCAACTATGCCAACCAGATTCCGGGTTATTCGATCGAAACCCTGTATGACCTGTTGGCGGGTCGTTACATCGCACTGGGCATGTTCACCGAAGAGTCGTACGCGCCTAACTTTGATTACGAGCCTAATTACAATCAGTTCACACCGGCTGCCCTGCGTGCCTCGGGTATTCGTTAAGCTCTGATGCTGCTTAGATAGAAGTTTGGGTTTTAAGGGGTATCTTCGGATACCCCTTTTTTTGTGCGCTTTTTACCTTCCTTCCTGCTTTCGTCCGGCGTTCGACTGCACATCTGTTAGACTATCGGAATTGTTGATACCGACCTTTTCAGAGTGATGCCCTTGTCCAGCCAAACCGCGTTTAACCAACTCAACCTTCACGAACGTCTGCTTAAAGGGCTTGAAGAGCTGTCCTTTGATCAGCCTACTGAGGTGCAGAGCGCTGCCATCCCTGCATCCATCGCGGGCAGTGACCTTTATGTCATTGCGCAGACAGGCAGTGGCAAAACCGCTGCGTTCGTTTTGCCGTTGCTGCAGCGATTACTGCAGGATGAGTCCAAACCCTTGGCGCCACGAGGCTTTATTCTGGTGCCGACTCGCGAGTTGGCTCGGCAGGTAGTCAAGGATATTGATATTCTGGGTAAATACACTTTCCTTAAGGCCGAGCTGGTGACTGGGGGCGAGGACTTCAAGGTTCAGGCGGCCCGCTTGCGCAAGAATCCGGATATCGTGGTAGCAACACCTGGTCGCGCACTCGAGCAGTTTTCTGCAGGCAACCTTGATCTGGGCAGTGTGCAAACCCTGGTTCTGGATGAAGCAGACCGCATGCTGGACATGGGCTTTAGTGAAGACGTAACCACACTAGCCAATGCCTGTCCGGAGGGGCGACAGACAGCTCTTTACTCTGCGACAAAAGGCAACCGTGGCCTGCAGCGAATGATCGACTCGGTGTTGCGTGAGCCCGAGATTCTTGAGCTAACCAGCGTGCGCGATGACACGCCAGCCATTGCGCAGCAAGTGATACCGGCGGACGACAACGCGCACAAGGAAGCGATGCTCAAGTGGCTCCTGATTAACGAAGGCGAGGGCAAGACCATCGTTTTCACCAACACCCGTGTGGCGGCGGATCGCCTGAATGGCGTGCTACGCGCTATGGACCTGCGGGTCTATGTGCTGCATGGCGAAAAGGATCAGAAAGATCGCAATATGGCGGTAGAGCGTTTCAAGCAGGGGCAAAGTGGTGTGCTGGTTGCCACTGATGTGGCCGCACGTGGCTTGGACATTACCGAGCTGGATCGCGTCATCAACTTTGATATGCCCCGCAGTGGCGATGATTATCTGCACCGTGTTGGGCGCACCGGGCGCGCTGGTGCCAGCGGTCTGGCTATCTCGTTGATCAGTCCACACGAGTGGAACCTGATGTCCAGTATCGAGCGTTATTTGCGTCGTCAGTTTGAGCGCCGAATTCTTAAAGAGGTGCCGGGTAGCTTTAAGGGGCCCAAGAAGGTTAAGTCTTCAGGCAAGCCGGTAGGGGCCAAGAAGAAAAAGGATGACAAGAAGAAGTCGTCCAGGCCGAAAAAGCCAAAGGCTGGTAAGCGTCCTTCCAGGCCTCCAGAGGGACAGGTTGTCACCAGCTCCGATGGTTTGACGCCGCCTAAACGTAGGTAATGCCGATAAGTAATGGGTACGTTTGTGGCGGAGTATCAGGCGAGGTAGCTGAGTTCCTGTGAGAATAGCACTTGGCATCGGCTTTTTTTGCGTCTCGGGTTGCCAAGGCCGTACTCAATCGACTACATTTGTGGCTCGTTAAACGGAGATTTATATGTCATCCCTGCCTTACTCCTGCATTGCTTCGACCCTCAGCGCCACTGGCGTTGTCGTGTCGCGTGCGTTGTCGGCGCTGGCGATGAGCAGCTTTTACTTTGGGTATTGGTTTAGCCATAGGCGCGCCTGATACCCCACAGGCGCCCTTTATAAACGGGTCGCCACCAGAGAAAAAGTAAAACCCCGGTCGGCTTCCCGATCGGGGTTTTTTATTGGCTTTTTTCAGTTTTCAAGAGGATTTATAGATGAATAGCTACCGCACTTTTAACGGATTTTTCTGCAGTTACTGGTCACTCAGCTATGCAGCTGCGACGCAGCGAACATCAGATCATCGAACACTCAGATAGAATCGCAGCGGCCTGGCCGCGCGAATAAGGAATCCAGTATATGAATGCCATTGTTACCGCTCTTACCCCTGTTGCGCCCAACTCTGCCCCGCGCTCTGCTCAACCTCTGCCAACGCCCGCCCAATTACGTGCCCGTATGCCGGCCAGTGCCCAGTCCTTAGCGACGGTAAAATATGGCCGTGAAGCCATACGCGCCATCATGCAGGGCGATGACCCCAGGCTGCTGGTGATTGCCGGCCCGTGCTCGCTACACGATCCGGATGCCGCGCTCGAGTATGCCGAGCGTCTGGCCAATTTGGCATCCCGAGTTGGCGATCAGATGCTGCTGGTAATGCGGGCCTATGTTGAGAAGCCGCGTACCACCGTAGGGTGGAAGGGGCTGATGTACGACCCGCAACTCGATGGCAGTGGCGATATGGCTTCGGGTTTGGCGCTGTCACGCCGCCTGATGCTTGGCATTACCGAGCTGGGCTTGCCGGTAGCGACTGAGTTGTTGCAGCCATTAGCTGCCGGGTATCTGGATGACCTGCTGAGCTGGGCGGCAATTGGCGCGCGTACCAGTGAGTCCCAGGTTCACCGCGAACTGGTTAGCGGGCTTGATTTGCCGGTGGGTTTCAAGAACGGCACTGACGGTGGTTTCACTATTGCGTGTGATGCGATGCGCTCTGCCGCGCATGCACATCAGTACTTTGGTGTGGATGATCATGGGCATCCAGCGCTTATACAGGCTAACGGGAATCCGGATACGCACCTGGTGTTGCGTGGTGGACACGGTGGGCCGAATTATCAGCCGGAGTCGGTGCAGACGGCCGTGACGGCGCTGCGCAACCAGGGTATTCAGTCAGGCTTGATTGTGGATTGCAGCCATGCAAACAGTGGCAAGAACCCGCTGCAACAGCCTGCGGTATTGGAGGCGGTCATTGGTCAGCGCCTGGCCGGGCAGGATAGTCTGCGAGGCATCATGTTGGAGAGCCATTTGTTTGATGGTTGCCAGCCGCTTTCGCCGGAACTGCGCTATGGCGTTTCCATTACCGATGGCTGCCTTGGTTGGAGTGCTACAGAAGATGCGCTGCTTAGTGCCGCGCAGCGGCTGCGCTGACATTGTGCACTGTTCATGCAGCCGGGACCTGAGGTCTCAGCTGCCTGAGCGGTCATGATGGTTCAGCCGGTGCCGGTCTTTTTGCGGACAACAGCGAATATAAACAGCGCCAGCAGTGAAAAAACCGTCAATACCAGGCCCATCGCCGCTGCAGCGGTGATGGGAAGCGCGCTGGTTGCCCAGGTGCCAAGCGCTGCGCAGCTCATCTGTAGAAAACCCAGTAGGGCCGATGCTGCGCCCGCCTGCTGGCCAAAGGGCTGCAGGGTAAGGGCTGTACCCAGTGGGTTGACTAAGCCCATACCGGCGAGAAAAATCGTGAGTGCCAGAGTGAAGGTCACCAGGTTGTGTTGATCTTGCACCAGATAAATAGCTGTACCACCCAACAGTGCCAGCGCAATGCCACTGACTGCTACGCGCTCTGCTCCCCACCGGTGCGCCAGCCTGGGTGCCATCAGACCGGAAGCGAAGACCACGACAACAGTGCCCGCGAATAACAAGCCAAGCTCAACGGAACTCAGCCCCATATCGACCATGAGTACGGCAGGTGCTGCGCCAAAAAAGGCATAGAGCCCGCCAACAATAAGGCTTACCGCCAGTGCTGGTCGCGCAAAGCGGGGGTCAGCCATTAGCCGCAGGTACTGGCTGGTGATGGCTGCTGCGGTAACTCGCTGGCGTCGCTCTGGTGCATGGGTTTCACCAAGGGTACGGGCGTAGCCGATAGCCACCAGTATGCCGACTATACCAACGATGCCAAAGGTTGCTCGCCAGCCTAGATAGCTGTCGGAGGCGCTGCCCAGCAGCGGTGAAAAACCGGGCGCGGCAGCCATTGCTACCATGATGAGGGCCAGGCTACGCGCCAGGGTCTCGCCCTCGAACAGATCGCGCGCTATGGCGCGAGACAGTACTGACGCCGCGCAGACTCCCAGCGCCTGAACCACGCGCCCGGCAAGTAAGGTCTCAAGGTTGCTCGCATAGGCGCAGAGCAAACTGCCGAGTGAAAAAAACAGTAAGCCACCAATGACCAGCCACTTGCGGCCGTAACGATCTGATAGCGGGCCAACCAGTAGTTGCCCGACGGCAAAGGCGACAAAGAAATAGGAAAGTGTCAGTCCCATCTCGCGTGAAGATATACCGAGCTCAGCGCCCATGGATGGGAAGGATGGCAGGATAATATTGGTTGAGAGTGTACCCAATGCAGCCAGGCTAGCGAGTAGCACTAAAACCGACAGGCCTGGCTGGTCTGCAGCCTGGCTACTCAACACATTAATCGGTTGACGCTGTGTAGGTGCGTTCATGCTGGTTGGTCCGTTGCAACGTTATGCGCAAGATGAGCGACCGTGCCGATGATCACGTCATCGTCAGTGAGTATTCGGCGATGCCCCAAGGCGTGTGTCTCTATCAGCTGTGACCCTGACCAGGCCTGATTGAGAGCCATTGAAGCCGCGAAGGGGACTACTTTATCCTCAGGATCATGCATGATCAGCGCGGGGTGGCGCAGGCCATCAAGCAGGCTTTCAAGGTCTACTGACTGAGTAGACTGGCCGATGAATTGCTCTACCCATGCGTGAAAGGCCTGGCTTTGCTGGGGATTCAGGCCATAGCCACGAGCCTGCAGTTTCACCATGGTGGACAGTGAGCTCGGGCCGCAAAGGTGCACGCTGGCTTGTACCTGCAGTCCCTGGCAGAAGGCAATCAGGGCTGCCGCCGAGCCCATTGAGTGCGCAATTACCGCTTGTACGTCGGCTAGGGCAGTGGCTAGTGAGAGCAGGGCTCGGCTTGAATGCACTACGCTGCCATGCTCGCCAGCGGAATCACCGTGTGCTGGCATATCAAACAGGGTAACGGAGAAGCCGGCTTGCAATAGTGGCTGAATGAAGCCCGCCAGGTGCGAGCCACGGCTGTCCCACCCGTGTACCAAAAGAACGCGAGGGCCTTCGCCCCAAGTCCAGACGGCGATATCTTCACCTTCATGCGCGTGAGTTGTGCGTGTTGCTGTTGCCAGTGCCGCTGTCTCTGCCTCACTGGCGGCAATGCGACGTGGCCTGCTGAAAGCAATACAGGCTTGCGTAAAAGCATTTTCCGCTGAGTTTTGGCGCTGCGAGATGGGTGAGGTTTGTGGATTCATTTTGCAGGCTTCCTGATATTGGTTTTGATGTGATGGCGGGTCGGTAAGAGGCCACCTGTTAACTCGCTGTTGACTTGTATGATGATTGTAATATTAAAATGTCGCCTATCATATAAACAAAGTCAAGTTGCTAAAGGCTTACGAATAAAGTTCTTCAGGCGGAGGGTGAGGGTGGTGGCGGGCGGGGTGCTTTCAGCCAGCGCGATTGTTAGGCAAGCGCTTTTGCAGTGCGGCGGCTGGCTGGTCGTCACTTTGAATCGTTCAGCTCAGTCTGCATTTGCTTTGCGCTATCAGTTTCTTCCGCCTGCTCTGATGAGCCACTCCACCTTTCACAATACCTAGGCAGGTTATTTGCTGTGCTTTTTTGTTCCTCTTGGTAGCACCCGTGCGCTTATTTGATGCGCTTAGCGGAACACTCTGTGTCGAATTTAGGAAGAAAATGTCGCACTAAGACAAATCAAGGATGAGCGGTTTTTGGCAAGCGCTCTAGAACGGGCTCTGGTACGACGCTTGCATTCTCCATCGGCACTGAGCGCGCCTCGCTTGATTCAGCTATGTGAATTTAGCTGCTGATGCGCTTTGGAGAGACTCGTCTGATGGGCGAGGCAAAAGGGAACGTCGAACGCACTATGTTCGATCATAGGCAAATTGCTATCAGTCTCGTGTCCACTATAGTTAATGGGCAGGCTGGCTCCACTGAACGGCCGCAGGCTCTCACCCAGTGCTTCACAAGAGCATGAAGGGAAGCGCTCGAGACTCCAACAAAACAATAGCAACTGGAGATTCAAATGAAGATGGTGAAATCTACTCTGGCAGTATGTACCACCGCCGCGGTATTGGGTGTAAGCAGTTTTGCGCAGGCAGGTTCAACCCTTGATGCTGTCAAAGAGAAAGGGTTTGTTCAGTGCGGTATCAGTGATGGCTTACCCGGTTTCTCCTATGCCGATGATAAGGGGAACTATCTGGGGTTGGATGTTGATGTATGCCGCGCCGTGGCCGCAGCCATGTTCGGTGATGCGACCAAAGTCAGGTATAGCCCGTTGACTGCGAAGGAACGTTTCACCGCGCTGCAGTCAGGTGAAGTAGACGTGTTGTCGCGCAACACAACCTGGACCAGTTCGCGAGACGCTGGTTTGGGTCTGAACTTTACCGGTGTGAACTATTATGACGGTCAGGGCTTTCTGGTGAACAAGAAGCTGGGTGTGACCAGTGCCAAGCAATTGGATGGGGCTACCGTCTGCATTCAGGCCGGTACTACCACCGAGCTGAATTTGTCTGACTACTTCCGTGCCAATAATCTGCAATTTACTCCTATCACTTATGACACCTCGGATGAGAGCGCCAAGTCACTCGAGTCAGGTCGTTGCGATGTGCTGACCTCAGACCAGTCACAGTTGTATGCGCAGCGCATCAAGCTGGCTGCTCCAGAGGAGTATGTGGTTTTGCCCGAGGTGATTTCCAAGGAGCCATTGGGGCCTGTGGTACGTCAGGGTGATGACGAGTGGTTCAACATCGTGCGCTGGTCGCTGTTCGCCATGGTTAACGCAGAAGAGTTGGGTGTGACATCCAGCAACGTTGACGAGATGGCCAAGGCAACGGGTAAGCCTGATGTGGCGCGCCTGCTGGGTGCGGAAGGCGAGTACGGCAGAGATCTGAAGCTGCCTGCTGACTGGGCAGTGAACATCATTAAACAGGTAGGTAACTACGGCGAGAGCTTCGAGCGCAATGTCGGTGCCGGCAGCGAGCTGAAGATCGAACGTGGCCTCAATGCTTTGTGGAACCAAGGTGGGCTTCAGTACGCACCCCCTGTGCGCTGATTCCTAACCGGCACGTCAGCCCGGTCGCAAGATCGGGCTGATTTTGTTCTGACAAGTTGGATCTTCGCTCGCTGTTTGAGCCGAGGATGCGAGAGGCTTATATGCAAAATACTGCCAATGTGCCGCGACGCGGAGGCTCGGTTCTGACCGACCCAAAGCTGCGGGCATTGATTTTTCAGCTGCTTGCCATAGCCGCGGTGGTGGGGCTTGGCTGGTATCTATTCGACAATACACAGACCAACCTGGAACAGCGCGGTATCACTTCCGGGTTTGCATTTCTCAACAACACTGCGGGCTTTGGCATAGCTCAGCATCTGATTGATTACACTCAGACCGATAGCTATGGGCGCGTGTTTTTTGTGGGCCTGCTCAATACGCTGCTGGTCTCGGTGATTGGTATCGTACTGGCGACCATCATCGGTTTTCTGCTTGGCGTGGCGCGCTTGTCGCCCAACTGGCTAGTTCGCCAGCTAGCGACGCTCTATATCGAAACCTTCCGCAATATTCCGCCGCTACTGCAGATTTTGTTCTGGTACTTCGCGGTTATGCTCTCCTTGCCCGGGCCGCGGCAAAGCCTGGGTGTACTCGATAGTTTCTATCTCAACAGCCGTGGTCTGTACATGCCTTCGCCAGGGCTATCCGAGACTTTTGGGCTGTTCTTTGCCGCGTTGCTGCTGGCTGTTGTGGCGTCAGTGTTCTTGGGGCGCTGGGCGCGCAAGCGTCGTGAGACGACCGGGCAACCTTTCCCTGTGCTGGTCTCGGTTCTGGCGTTATTGCTGGTAATTCCGGGCGCCGCCGTCCTGATAGCCGGTAATCCGCTGGTCTGGACGGTACCGGAGCTATCGGGCTTCAACTTTGCCGGTGGTTGGGTGCTGATCCCCGAGCTGATCGCGTTAACGCTCGCGCTGAGTATCTATACCGCTGCCTTTATTGCTGAAATCGTGCGTGCGGGCATCCAGTCCGTAAGTCATGGCCAGACAGAGGCGGCCCACTCACTGGGGTTGCCGGCGGGTAAAACGCTGCGTTTGGTGATCATTCCGCAGGCCTTGCGGGTCATCATTCCGCCGTTGACCAGTCAATACCTGAACCTGGCAAAGAACTCGTCGCTGGCTGCCGGCATCGGTTATCCCGATATGGTGTCGCTGTTCGCCGGTACCGTGCTTAACCAGACGGGGCAGGCTATCGAAGTCATCGCGATTACCATGAGTGTTTACCTGGCGATCAGCATCAGCATCTCGCTGTTTATGAACTGGTACAACGGGCGCATAGCGCTGATTGAGCGCTGAGGAGCCGCTATGCAGACACATACTTTCAAACCTGACATGCCGCCGCCCAAACAGGCGATCGGGGTGCTCGCCTGGCTTCGTGAAAATCTGTTCTCCGGCTTGTTTAACAGCCTGCTCACGCTCTTTGCCTTGTATCTGCTGTGGCTGATAGTACCGCCGTTGATCAATTGGGCCATTATTAACGCCGACTGGGTTGGTACTACCAGAGCCGACTGCACCAGCGAGGGTGCCTGCTGGGTTTTCATTCAGCAGCGCTTTGGCCAGTTTATGTACGGCTTCTATCCGTCTGAGCTGCGTTGGCGCGTTGACCTCACGGTGATATTGGCAATTGTCGGCGCAGCGCCTTTGTTTATTGATGCCATGCCGCGTAAAGCCCGTTATGGCATCGCCTTCCTGGTCGTTTATCCGCTGCTGGCCTACTGGCTGCTGCACGGCGGCTTTCTGGGGCTGGATCTTGTGCCTACCAGTCAGTGGGGCGGCTTGACGCTGACGCTGGTGATCGCCGCAGTGGGCATCGCTGGCGCACTGCCTCTCGGTATTATGCTGGCGCTGGGGCGTCGTTCTGATATGCCGGCCATTCGCGTGATTTGCGTGACCTTCATCGAGTTCTGGCGGGGCGTCCCGCTGATCACGGTGCTGTTCATGTCATCGGTGATGTTACCGTTGTTCCTGCCGGAAGGAATGAATTTCGACAAGCTGGTGCGCGCGTTGATCGGCGTCATTCTGTTTCAATCTGCTTACGTCGCCGAGGTGGTACGTGGTGGTCTGCAGGCCATTCCCAAGGGGCAGTACGAGGCCGCAGCAGCGATGGGCTTGGGCTACTGGCGGATGATGGGTCTGGTGATATTGCCGCAGGCGCTGAAGATGGTCATCCCGGGTATCGTCAATACCTTTATTGCGCTGTTTAAAGACACCAGTCTGGTGATCATTATCGGCCTCTTCGACTTGCTCAATAGCATTAAACAAGCGACCACCGACCCGGCCTGGCTGGGGATGGCAACCGAAGGCTATGTCTTCGCCGCTCTGGTGTTCTGGATTTTCTGTTTCGGTATGTCCCGCTACTCCATGCATCTGGAGCGCAAGCTGGACACAGGCCACAAGCGTTAGGAGCAAGAGATGAGCGACGTAAACATGCAGCCAACCCAGCCTGAAGGCATTATCCAGATGGATGGGGTACACAAGTGGTATGGCCAGTTCCACGTATTGAAAGACATCAACATGAATGTGCAGCAGGGCGAACGTATTGTGCTCTGCGGGCCGTCAGGGTCAGGTAAGTCGACTACTATTCGCTGCCTGAACCGGCTAGAAGAGCATCAGCAGGGACGCATTCTGGTCGACGGTACCGAGCTGACCCATGACCTCAAGCAAATTGAAGCGGTTCGCCGTGAAGTAGGCATGGTATTTCAGCACTTCAATCTGTTTCCCCATCTGACGGTGCTGCAGAACTGTACGCTATCGCCGATGTGGGTGCGCAAGACGCCGCGCCGTGAAGCGGAAGAAATGGCCATGCATTATCTGGAGCGGGTACGCATTCCGGAGCAGGCGCACAAGTTTCCGGGGCAGTTGTCTGGTGGTCAGCAGCAGCGAGTAGCGATAGCGCGTGCGCTATGTATGCAGCCCAAGATCATGTTGTTTGATGAGCCAACCTCTGCGCTGGACCCCGAGATGGTAAAAGAGGTGCTGGACACTATGATTGGCCTGGCCGAAGACGGTATGACTATGCTCTGCGTGACGCACGAAATGGGTTTTGCGCGAACGGTGGCCAACCGGGTGATCTTCATGGATCGTGGCGAGATAGTCGAAGAGGCTGAGCCAAACAAGTTCTTCAGCAACCCTGAAAACGAACGAACACAATTATTCTTGAGTCAGATACTGCATTAAATTGACCGAAGCCGGTTCGGCTGGAGTACGTCATAGACGACCTGCTCAAGCTGAATTGGCTTTATTAGTAGTAGCTGCGGCTGCCCCAATTAACTACACTTCAGGCACTCTTGCTGTCGGCTCTCTGGCAGTTGACCTTAATAATAATATGACTTTAGGTGATAGCCTTTATGCCAGGGTCGCACCCAGAAAATCCACACAAGCGCGACGCGCGGCCTGAGTTTTGGCAGCTTTCAATGCGTTGTTGCCAGTTGGCCGGCGGCGTTGATGTCGCTTTTTTCTTTATTTTTCTGATCCTGGGTTCTCCTGTTTTGGCGTGGGTCAACGTCATTAGTGTGGCGATGTACGTTTACGCCTATCGTGCGTTCAGCCAACGGCGTAATCGTTTGGCGATCATGTTGATTCGCACGGAAGTGCTGGTGCACGCAGGGTTGGGCACTGTGCTGGTAGGTTGGGAAAGTGGTTTTCACTATTTTCTGCTGATGTTTATACCTGCCTTGTTCGTCAGCATGCGGGCGCGCAGTGCCTGGATACTAGCGGTTTGCCTGTGGCTCTACTATGTCGGCCTGGATGTGCTTATGTGGCACATCGAGCCCCTGCAGCCAATATCCTCAGGCGCTCTACTGGGCGTGCATGTTTTCAATCTGACCATCGTATTTTGTATGTTCAGCTATCTGGCGCTGTTCTATGTGGTAACGGTCACGCGCGCGCACCGGCGGCTGGCGCGTATGGCGACAACTGATCCTCTGACCGGTTTATTCAATCGCCGACATATTATCGAGCTGACAGAAAAAGAATTGGCACGTCATCATCGTCGGCCGAGTAACCTGACATTCATGTTGATGGACATAGATCACTTTAAGCAGATCAATGATCAATTCGGTCATGATATGGGAGATCGTGCTCTGGTTGCGGTTAGTAAGGCACTGCAAGGCGCACTACGTGAGCAAGACTTTATTGGTCGTTGGGGTGGCGAAGAGTTTCTGGTGATACTGCCAGATACGGATCTTGAACAGGCGACCGCCAGTGCCGAGCGGTTACGTAGCGCGATTGAGTCGCTGGAGCTGGAGCAGGACGGGGAGCGAGTCAGCGTGACCTTGTCGATTGGGATTACGCAGTACCGTGCCGAAGAGTTGTTAAGCAGTGCGGTTGCCCGCGCGGACCACGCCTTGTATGCGGGAAAATCAGCTGGGCGCAACAGGGTAGAGATCGCGCTGGCCTGATTGCTTAATCGCTAAACCGGGCACTGCGGGATAGTGTTTTTAATTCCGCTTTTAGTCGCTATTGAGCATTGGGCCTATCATTTCGGCAACCTGCTCGTATACGCCGGGGCAGGCGACCAGATAGGGATTGCCGTGCAGCAAGCCCTCGCCACGTAAAAAGTCATTACTTCGACCGCCTGCTTCAGCAACCAATACCAACCCGGCAGCGCAGTCCCAGCTCTTGAGCAGTGTTTCGTAATATCCCAGCAAACGTCCTGCGGCTACGTAGGCAGTCATCAGCGCGCCTGAACCGTTGCGCAAAAACATGCCACCTTCGCCGAGCAGACTGGTGAGAAAGGGTAAGAAATACTCTGTGCCGCGCGGATAAAACGTGCCCACGCCCATCAGGCCCTCGCGCACATGCGATGCCTTGCTGACGCGCAGTGGTCGTTCGTTGACGAACGCGCCCTGACCGCGCACCCCATGAAATAGCTCAATGTGGTTGGGGTCCGCTATAGCACCAATGTGTGGGGTACCATCCAGCAGCATGCCAATAGACACGCACCAATTGTGCAGACCGTTGACAAAACAGGCCGTGCCATCGATCGGGTCTACCACCCAAAGACAGCGCGCACTCAGGTCGGCGGAGCCACTTTCTTCACCGAGAAAACCGTCTTCAGGAAAGGCAGCCAGCAATTCGGCGCGAATATAATCTTCCAGCGCGCGGTCAGCGATGCTCACCAGATCCTGGCGATCATCTCCCTTATGTTCAATATTGAGTTCTTCGCGCTTTTGGTAATAGGCCATACCGCGTCGGGCCGCCTCTTGCGCTACCTGTTTGGCGAGGACGTAACGTGCTTCAATATTCAGGTCGTGGGGCAGGGCACTGGACATTCGGTTTATCCGCATGAGGCTGTTAAGGATTCAAGGGTACTGAATATCAGCGCTAAAATTAAGTTAGTCGGTAAAGCGAGTCTCAGTCTGCGTTGCGCACAACGGGTCTAATCATGCTGCTGCCCAGGCGCCAATAGCCATTTCAGGCGCGCAAGCGCGGCTTCTGCGTGAGCATGCCGTTGCAGCGCAGGTTGAGCTTTAACCCGGCCCAGTAGGGGCGAGCCAGCTCGCGACGAATCTGTGCACGGGTCAGGCCGATATCGGCCAATAGATGTTCGTCGAGTTTCAACAAATGGCGGTAGTCGCGCCTTTGTTGGTGATGCTTCAGCGCCAGGCTGAAGATGGCAGTGAGTGACTTGCTGTTCATTACGGTTCTCCTGTTAGCGTGGAGCTAGATTAAGGTTTTCGTTATTCTTGATACAGATACAGTAAAAAAATAATAAATAGATACAGAGGCGGGTGTGAGCGGGCTGTATGCTGTATTTTGGTTGAATCTGTACTGGTAAACGTGAGTCGGGTGACTTTTGTTATGAAACGCTATGAAGAGGTTGCGGCGACGATGCGCCAGCGCATCGAGCATGGTCTGTACCGCGCAGGTGATAGATTGCCGTCGATCCGCGAGCTGTGTGCCGAGTTTGCTGTGAGTATTTCAACGGTACAGACCGCCTACGCGGGGTTGGAGGCTCAGAGCTTGATAGAGGCGCGTCCGAAGTCCGGTTACTTTGTACTCGCGCGCACGGCTCCGGCGGTGCTGCCGGGCGTGACTCGTCCTGCTCAGCGGCCCCTCGATGTATCCCAGTGGGATCATGTGCTGAACCTGGTGGGTGAGCCCAGTGCCGATCACATTATTTCGTTGGGGCGGGGCATACCCGACGTCGAAGCCAAAACGTTGAAGCCCCTGTTTCAGGTGCTGGCTGGCCTGCACCGCAGTGCCCATGCCGCTGGTTTAAGGTACGACTCCCTGGCCGGGAGTCCGCAGCTGCGCAAGCAACTCGCGCGGCTAGCCTCAAGTTCAGGTTGCCTGCTGCATCCGGACGACATCCTGATTACCACTGGTTGCCAGGAAGCGCTGTCGATTGCCATTCGTACGCTCACCGTTCCAGGGGATGTGGTCGCGGTCGACTCGCCCAGCTTTTACGGCAGCATGCAGATTCTCAAGGCGCATCAGCTCAAGGCGATGGAGATCCCCACCGACCCGGAGACCGGAATCAGTCTGGAGGCGTTGGAATTGGCATTGGAGCAGTGGCCAATCAAAGCGATACAGATTACGCCCACGCACAATAACCCGCTGGGCTATACCATGCCTGAAGCGCGCAAGCGCGAGCTGGTGGCGCTGGCTCAGCGTTTTGATGTGGCGATCATTGAGGATGATATCTATGGCGATCTGGCCTATCGCGCACCGCGTCCAAGGACGCTCAAATCCTTTGATGACGATGGCCGCGTGCTGCTCTGCAGTTCTTTTTCCAAAACCCTGATTCCCTCGCTGAGGGTAGGGTGGATAGCGCCTGGTCGCTACCGTGATCAGGTTTTGCATCAGAAGTATGTATCTACCGGTGCGTCGGCGACCTTGCCGCAGCTGGCCGTTGCCGAGTTTGTCGAGCAGGGGCACTACGAGCGGCATTTGCGCCAAGTGGTCCGTCAGTATCAGCGCAATCTGGATGTGGTTCTGGGCTGGGTGCAGGCGTTGTTTCCTGTGGGTACCGGTGTGAGTTACCCGCAGGGCGGCTTTTTGCTCTGGGTGGAGGTCAAGGGGCTGGATTCGGTACGCCTGAACGAACGTCTACTTAGCTCGGGTATTCAGATCGCCCCCGGTTCGCTGTTCTCGGCATCAGGCAAATATCGTGATTGCCTGCGCATCAATTACACGCAGGCCAGCGCGCAAATGTATGAGGCTTTGGTGGTGGTTAGTCGAGAGGTGACCTTGCTGTTGGCTGAGGCTGGCGCCGAGACGCTTTAGTCTCAGCGCACTCTATGCTCGCTTATCAAGCCTGGCTGGCAGAGCAGGCAGGCTTGGTGGTAAAGGTGCGGGAGGTATCTACCATGCCCAGTTCATCCAGCGTGCGGCGACCAAGCAAAACCGGGTAGTGCATGTTACTGCGGTCGCGCAGAGAGAACTCCTGATTGAGTACCTCTTCGCCCACGCAGACTTCCATTTTTACCACCGGGCGTTCTTCCGAACCGCCAGCGCCACGTACTTTCAGGTTGCGTTCAAGTGGACGCTCAAAAGTCGAGGCGACGGTTTGCTCTGTCTTGATATCTTCAAGCTCTACCTGAAAGCGCACCCAGTCCTCGCCATCCTTTTCAAAACGCTCGATGTGTTGTGCGTGCATCGAGGAGGTGAGGGCGCCTGAATCCAGTTTGAATTTCACCGTCACATCCTCAGGCATGATCACGCCTTCTTCCAGCCAGCCCAGCGAGTTTGGTGCGTCTGCATGAGACAGACCGGAACCGGCGATGGCGGCAAGGGCGACGGCAGGAATGAGGGCTTTTTTCAGCAGGTAATGCATGAACACGTCTCCTGTTATAGCTAATCAGTTCAATTCAGTCTGTTAAAATTGACTGGTTCGCTCTGAAAACGTTCATAAAAAAGCACAACCGCGTATTTGACTGGATGTTACGGTGACCGCCCCTGATACTCTTGGCACGGTCACCGTTAGCTTATTCGGGCTGCAACCTGTACAGGCCGTTGTCGATGTCCGAGCTGAAGAAAATAGTGCCGTCTGCAGCCACGGCTACGCCGGTCGGAATGCCGGTTGGCGGCATACCTGGGCCAGCGGGAAAGCCAATGGGTAGCTCGCTGGCGAGCACGCTTTTAGTGCCGGTTGCGGGATCAACCAGCAGTAGTCTGTGAGCGGCACTTTCGGCGACGACAAACTTGCCATCGGCTGTTTCGCTCAAGCCTTCTGGCAGTTGCAGATCACTGACCAGGCGTTCCAGTTTGCCTGTGGCAGGATCAACGCGGGTCAGGAATCCCGCGATCTCTGTCAGATAAATCATGCCGTCGTGGCCGAGGATCATCTGTACCGGACCCTGCAATCCCTCGCTCAGCACCTGCTGCTGGTCCAGGCTCCCGCCGCTCAGGCGCAACAGCTTGCCGCTTTCCATCTCACTGACCACTATGTCGCCATTGCTCAACTCTACGGCGCCAGAGGGGGCTTTAAGGCCGTGAATCATGTGCAGCGTCTTGTTGTCCTGGCGGTCAATGACGTGCAGCGTGCCGGTTGAAAAACTCGTTAGTAGTAACCGCTCTTTACCCAGACCAACGCTGATCGGGTACTCGGCATCCGAGCCGTGCGCGCGGCGCAGATCGGTAACCTCGCCGCTAGTGGTATCCACTTTGCGAAAGGCAAAAACGTCGGCGACGTAGAGGTCTGCGCCGTCCTCCGTCAGTGCCAGCCCCGCTGGTACTGCCAGCTTACCGCCGGTGATCAGGCGTACCTTGCCGGTCGCTGGATTGACTTCCTGAATGCTGTTATCGGCCATATTGGAGACAAAGATTCGATCCTGGCTGTCGATGGCCAGGTTATCCAGCGAGCTGCTGAGCTGGGCGATGTTGGTGGTTTCGCCGCTGCTTAGATTGATGCGCTTGAGCAGTCCACTGAGCGTGTCGATGGCGTACAGGTTGCCTTTGGAGTCGAAATTGGCGGCGGCGGGTGTGCCGAAGCCGGTCGCGACTGTCTGAATCTGGCCATCAGCCGGGTTGATGCGTACGACTTCCCCTTTGAACCAGAGTGGCCCATATAACCAGCCATCGCTGCCGACTTCAAAGCCGTTGAAGCCGCCCAAGTCCTTGGCGATCAACCGCGGAGCCTCGCTACCCGTGGGGTCGATTTCCCAGAGCGCATCGCCCAGAAATACCTGGCTGGCATACAGTTGGCCGGTTTCATCATTGAAATCGAGCGAGTTCATACCGGGTAGGTCGGTGGCGACCACGCGTATCGGGGCGTCGTCGTTGTCGCGTATCAGCAACTGACCGGCGTAGAATCCGGTCCAGGCCATCTCACCCTTGGGGCCGATTGCAATGTCATCCGCTTGCCCTTGATCGGGCCCAATAAAGACGCTGGTTTCACCGCTGTCAATATCGACCTGATAGATGCTGTTGCCCACCACGCTGCCTGCCAGCAGGCGGCCTTGCTTATCGACCGCAAGGCCATGCACGCCTTTGAAGGACGACGGCGCTACTAGCGCTTCGGGCGCGGAGTACTCGGTCGCGAACACCGCGCCGCAAAGGCTGACCAGCGAGGCAAAGGCGGCGGCCTGGAAGGATGGCTTCATGCGAGATTCCTATTATTGTTGTTTGCAGGTATGTCTCGATTCTAGCCAGCTAATTGTCAGATGCTCGCGGCATAGGTGGGGTTGATGGCGTTGAATAAACGTGGCGGGGCCGCGCTGCCGGGCGTGGGGTCAGTCAAACAATCCAGTGAAGGGCAGAAAACTCAGCGCTTGACCGCGTTCGACGCGTGTATTGGCTGGAATCAAAACCAGTCCGCTGGCGTGGCTGGCCGAACTGAGCACCCCTGAGCTTTGGTTGCCAGCAAGTTGAATGCAACCATCGACTAATGTGGCTCGCAGGTATTCATCGCGGTTGCCTGGCCGCTGCCATGTAAACCCGGCGGGCAAAGCAAAATGGGACGGCTCGACGGTGGTACAGCCAAGCCGCGTCAGCAGATAGGGCCGAACCAGCAGGAGGAAGGTTACCAGCGTGGCCGCCGGATTACCGGGTAGGCCCAGCACCGGCGTGCCGGCGAAGCTACCCAGGGTAAAGGGCTTGCCCGGCTTGATCGCCAGCTTCCATAGCGTGATCTCACCGCTGTCACGCAGTACCTGGCCAAGGCAGTCGGCCTCACCGACAGAAACACCGCCGGAGCTGATGATCACGTCAGCCTGACCCGCCAGCGCGCTTAAACGGCTGCGCGTCTGCTCAGGATCATCCGGTAATATGCCGCCGTCGATAACAGGTTGGCCAAGCCGCTGTAGCGCGCCAATCAAGGTAAACCTGTTGCTGTTGAAAATCTGCCCAGGATGTAGCTGTTCACCGGGTTCGACCAGTTCATCCCCCGTGGATACCACGGCCACCCGTAACGGACGATGCACGGCCACGCGCGCCAAACCTACCGAAGCGATCACGCCCAGATCCTGTGGACGTAGGCGCAAACCGGCGCTCAGTACCTGACTCCCGGTCTGCACATCCTGACCTTGCGCACGCACGTTCTGACCTGCGTGTACTGGTTGCATTAGCCGCGCCAAGCCACTTTCGGTCAGCTCGACGTTCTCCTGCATTTCCACGCAATTGGCGCCAGCTGGCAGCGGTGCGCCAGTGAAGATACGCGCGCAGCTGCCAGCCAGCAGTGGAGCCGGGGCCATACCAGCGGTGATCCGCTGGCTGATGGGTAAACCTTCGGCTTGCGCTTTGGCCACGTCGTTGGCGTTGAAGGCATACCCGTCCATGGCGCTATTGTCCCACGGCGGTACGTCATGCGCAGCGATGACGGGTGCCGCTAAAACCTGACCCAAAGCCTGCTCCAACGGTAGTTCGTCAACCGGCTGAGTCGGATGGCTACGGGCGCTGTCGAGCAGTTGCTGCAGGGCTTGGGCAACCGGCATCAGGCTCATGTGCGGCTGCCGCATTGCTCGGTATTATCCAGGTGCTGCACAAAGTTGCAGGGCCGCGTGCGCGAATCCAGTTGCTCGTGCAGTATTTTCGTCCAGGCAGTGCGGCAGGCGTTGGTAGAGCCGGGCACGCAGACGATCAGCGTGCGGTTGGCCAAGCCCGCTAGTGCGCGTGACTGTAAGGTAGAGGTGCCGATTTCCTGCCAGGAAATATGCCGGAACAGCTCACCAAAGCCGTCGACCATTTTGTCGAGTAGGGGCGTTATGGCCTCGGGAGTACTATCACGACCGGTAAAACCGGTACCGCCGGTGATGAGCACCACCTGCACGTCAGATCGGGCAATCCAGGCCGAAACAGTGGCGCGAATCTGGTAGATATCATCGGGTTGCAACTGGCGATCGGCGAGCTGATGTCCGGCTGCGTTCAGGCTGTCGCTCAGCAATTGGCCGGAGGTATCGCTGTCGAGTGTGCGGGTATCGCTGACGGTCAGAACCGCGATGGAGAGCGGGATGAAGGGCGCGTCTGGCTTGGCCATACTGGGTTCCTTAAAACGGCTGTGGTGACCGCCGCCAATGCGTGTATCCGGGCGGTCAGCTTTCTATTGAGATAGGTCGAGTGTTATAACACACAGCCATTGATTACCCGAGTTTTGCACTATGTTTGGCGCTTCGACCCACACCTCACTTTTGCTCGCCGGTGGCCGTGGCAGCAGGCTGGCCGGACGTGACAAAGGCTTGATGTCTTTTCAGGGCGAGCCGGTTGCGGCGCACTTGAGTCAGTTGCTGCGCCGTATGGGTGGTGAGCTGTTGATCAGCTGCAATCGTAATCAGGCGACTTATAGTGCTTGGGCCGATCGGCTGGTGGCTGATGATGAGCCTGATTTTCCTGGGCCGTTGGCAGGCATTCTGGCGGGTTTGCGCGCGTGCACCACGAGTCACTTGCTGGTGGTGCCCTGTGATATGCCGCGGGTTGATGAGGATTTGCTGCAGGGCTTGCTGAGCTGTGCTGCGCGGCATCCACGGGCGCCGTGTATGGTGCGTGTGGGTACGCGTTGGCAGCCGCTGCTCTGCGTTATTCCACGCACGCTACTGGCAGAGATGGAGGCAGCTTGGCAGCAAGGGGAGCGTAGCCCGTTGCGCTGGCAATTAGCGCAGAACCCCGGCTTTTATGATTTATCTGAAGACGATTTGCGATTGCATAACGCCAACCATGGCGCTGACTGGCGTTAGCGATAACCCTCGGAAAACGGTCATGATTTCTCAGCCGACCTCTTGAACGATTCGATCATTGAGGTAAAATATTCGCCCATGACGGAGTGTAGCGCAGCCTGGTAGCGCGTCTCGTTCGGGACGAGAAGGTCGCTGGTTCGAGTCCAGCCTCTCCGACCATATCCGTGTTGATTGATTTGCTCAATCAGGCAAAAAAACAAAGCCCGCTTATGCGGGCTTTGTTGTGTCTGTCAGCTGCAAAATCAGACTTTTGCTGCGGGCTCGTCCAGTTCTTCACCCAAAAAACCGCCGGACTGGCGTGCCCACAGATTGGTATAGAGACCGCCGCGCGCGACCAGCTCAGCATGGCTGCCGTCTTCGATGATGCGGCCCTGGTCCATCACGATCAGCCGGTCCATCTCAGCGATGGTGGAGAGGCGATGGGCAATGGCGATCACGGTTTTGCCCTGCATCAGCTTGTTCAGGTTTTCCTGAATCGCCGCTTCGACTTCGGAATCCAGCGCCGAAGTAGCCTCATCCAGAATCAGGATAGGGGCATCCTTGAGCATGACGCGGGCGATGGCGATACGCTGGCGCTGACCGCCCGACAGTTTGACGCCGCGCTCACCCACATGCGCATCAAAGCCACGGCGGCCCTTGGCGTCCTCCAGTTCGGCGATGAAGGCATCTGCTTCGGCACTGTGCGTCGCCTCCCGCATCAACTGCTCGTCCGCATCCGGGCGACCATAGAGGATGTTGTCGCGCACTGAGCGGTGGAGCAGGGAGGTGTCCTGTGTGACCATGCCGATTTGTGCCCGCAAGCTGTCTTGCTCGACGTCGGCAATATTCTGACCGTCGATCATGACTCGGCCGGACTCCACGTCGTAGAAACGCAGCAGCAGATTGACCAGTGTTGATTTGCCCGCACCGGAGCGGCCGACCAGACCGATCTTTTCGCCAGGTTTTATATGCAGGTTCAGGTCGGCCATGACCCCGTGGCCTTTGCCGTAATGGAAGTGCACCTGATCAAAGTGAATCTCGCCCTGGGTCACCTTTAGCGGCTTGGCATCAGGTTGGTCGTCGACCTGCTGCGGGCGTGAAATCGAGTTGATGCCATCCTGCACAGTACCAATGTTTTCAAACAGGGCAGAGAGCTCCCACATGATCCACTGCGACATGCCGGACAGGCGCAGTACGATGCCTACCGCCACAGCAACCGCGCCGACGCTGATGGAGCCTTGTGTCCAAAGCCAGATCGCCGTACCGGCAACGCCAAGCAATAGCAGTGCATTGAGCAGATAGAGCAGGCTGTAGAGCGTGGTGACCAGGCGCATCTGCTGGTGCACGGTGAGCATGAAGCCGTCCATGCCTTCACGGGCATAGCTCGACTCGCGCTTGGCGTGGGAAAACAGTTTTACCGTTTGAATATTGGTATAGCTGTCGACGATGCGACCGGTCATGACCGAGCGTGCGTCAGCCTGGACTTCTGCGACCTTGCCCAGCACCGGCACATAATGGCGCATGAGCAAAATATAGCCGATCAGCCAGGCAAACATGGGCAGCGTTAGCCGCCAGTCAGCCATGCCGACCAGCAGTAGTGTGCCGATGAAATAGACGCATATGTAGTTGAGTACGTCGATCAGCTTGATGACGCATTCGCGTACCGCGAGGGCGGTCTGCATCAGTTTGGTGGCGATGCGTCCGGCGAACTCGTCCTGATAGAAGGCCATTGATTGTTTGAGCAGGTAACGGTGTACCAGCCAGCGGATGCGCATGGGGTAATTGCCCATGAGCGTCTGATGCGTCAGCAGACTGCTGCTGAACACCAGTAGTGGCAGCAGGATAAGGGCAATCAGTGCCATACCGATCAGCTTCCAGCCCTCGGTTTGCAGGAAGGTTTCGCGGCTTTGGCCTGATAGCCAGTCGACAATATTGCCAAGGAACGCAAACAGCCACACCTCGGTCACTGCAATACCGGCCGTGAGGATAGCGGCGAGGATGATGTAGGGCCACGCGCCACGGGTAAAGTGCATACAGAACGGCAGCAGCTTGCGCGGCGGCTCGCTCAACTCGGCAGCGGGGAAGGGATCAAGGCGGTTTTCAAACCAGCGAAACATGCAAAAGGGCCTGTGGCTAGGTGAGCAGGCCGAGCATTATGAGCGCCGCGATTGCAGCCCTCAAGGGAAGATTGGTAACAGTGAAAGCGCACAGACCACGGAGTGGGTGCCGTGGCCTGTTCGCATCATTAATCCAGTGCTTGCAGCAGCAGGTCAGCCAGCACGCGCGAGCCCGCCGCTGTTGGATGAATGCCGTCGGCTTTGATGTACAGCGCTTCCTTGCCGGCAAAGGCAGCGCGCACGTCAACAAACTTTACGTTCATGCCGGGATAGGCGGCACTCTTGTAGTCCATGCTGTAGTTGTTGATAGCGCGCAGCTCTTCAGCACCACCGGTGGCGTTGTAGTAACCGAGGAAGATGATTTCCTCAATGCCGTCGTCACGCATGTCCTCAACCAATGCAGCAATTTTGTCTTCCAGCTCGTTGAGCAGCGGCATGCAAGCACTCAGTGATGGACGGCAGCTGTTTAGCTGGATGTCATTGCCGCCACCATTAAAGATCACGGTTTTGATACCTGTCTTGCTGGCACGTGCATATTGACGTTCCACCGAATACAGACGCGAGCAGAGCACGTTACCGCCACTCAACTGACAGCCTGAGCGCGCATAGGTCTCGATGTTTTCATCCAGGTCGGATTCCAGATAATCGTGAATGTCGCCGGAAAGAGCAAATATCGAATCGCCCAGAATCATGGTGTCGGGCGCACTGGAGCCGGGGTTCGTTGCTTGAGCCGTACCGCTTAACAGCAGCGCTACGGCCACGATGGCGAGGCTGCCTTTGATGAGTTTTTGCGTTAGCTGCATGGGTATTCCTCTTATTGTTGTTAGCACGCAGTCTCACCTAAAACATAAGTCAGGCATTGATTGAAACTTAATGATGAGACAAAAGTGGTTAATGCCTCTGCTAATGGTAGGTATTTGTGCAGGATTGGGCAGCCACCCAAATAGGCGAGACGTTCATGTATGTGACGCACAGCCCAGTCAGCTGCGCATCAGAGGAAAAGCGTTCAAGCCTTGACGGCAAAAAACGCGGTAGGCTGTGTGGTTAGCGCCCTTTGACTTCGCGTTTGAGCAGACGTTGATCATAAATCAGCACTAGCCATGCGAGTGCACCCAGCACCATCCCGGTCGCGCAGGTCGCGCCCCAGCCGCCATGACTCCAGGCGGCCGCACCCAGCGCCGAGCCGCTGGCGGCACCGACAAAATACACCGTCATGTACACCGCATTAACCCGTGCCTTGGCCTCTGGCGCCAAGCGGTAAATAACGCTCTGATTGCTGATGTGTATTGCGGGCAAGGCGATATCGAGTAGCAGTAGCGGCAGCAGAAACAGCCACAGGTTGCCCAGCCCCAAATACAGTCCCAGCCAGCCCAGTAGGAGCAGCACCAGTGCAAAGGTACTGACCACTTGGCCGCGTCCTCGGTCTGCCAGACGGCCTGCCAAGTTAGCGGTGATGACGCCACCAATCCCGAGCAAGCCAACGAGGCCGATCTGGCTATCACTCAGGTGGTAACCGGGGCCTGATAGCAGCAGTGCCATGGTTGAAAACAGGACGCTGACCGAACCAAATACCAGACCACCAAGGATGGCCCGGCTGCGCAGGCGAGGATAGGTGATAGCTAGCGCCAGTAGTGACTTCAGGGTGGCGGCATAGCTTTTTGGATGCGGATTTCGTGCCTTTGGCAAAATCACCCAGAGTGTCGCTGCGAGTGCCAGCATCAGCACCGCAGTAACGCGGTAGACGGTGGTCCAGCCGTCCACTTCGGACAACAGGCCGGCGGCAGTGCGCGCCAGCAGAATACCAGCCAACAAGCCGCTCATCACCAGCCCAACAGCTCTCCCGCTGCGCTGCGGGTCCGAGAGGTTGGCCGCCATGGGAACCAGGGTTTGTGCCGCCACCGAAAACAGACCGGTGATCAAGGTCCCCAAGAGCAGCATGCTGAAATTGTGCGCATAGCCACTGATCAGCAAGCCGGCTGCGGCGATCAGCATCAAGCCGACTGCCAAGCCCCGTTGCTCCAGTTTGTCGCCCAGGGGAACAAGAAACAGCAGGCCGACGGCATAGGCCACCTGCGACAGGGTAACCGTGGTGGCGGCAAGCCCTTCGCTGACGCCAAGCGACAGTGCTATTGAATTCAGCAGCGGTTGATTGAAGTAGTTAGCCCCGGCACATAGACCGGTGGCAATGGCCATTAGTAGCAAGGTGCTGGTGGTGAGGTAGCTGCTGCTCTTGGGTACGCCGATGTTTAGTCCTTGGTTGTCACTCATGCTGCTGTGGCCTCAGTCGCGCCGATGCAAGCGGTTGCATCTATTTCTACCAGCATGCCGTCAAGCGCCAACCGGGGTACTGGCATTAGTGTGCAGGCCGGTGTGTGGTGATCACCCCAGGCTTTGCGCAATGCTTTGCTAATAAGGTCCAGCCGCTGCTGGTCATGGTCTACCACCAGCACCGTAAGGCGCACCACATGCTGCAGCGATGCATCTGCGGCGGCCAATGCTATACGCAGGTTACTCAGGCAACGTTGTAGCTGCGAGTTAAACCCCTTAGCCAGCAGTCCGCTGGCATCCTCACCACCTTGACCTGCTACGAAAATCCAGCGGGCGTTGGCTGGCGCGATCACTACATGCGAGTAACCGTTGGGTCGGGGGTCGTAGAGTTCGGCAGGGTTGATTGCTATGGTTTGCTGGTGTCTAAAAGAGGGCTGCATTGCGGTTTGATCCTGGACGTTGTGTGAAGATGTTACGCACTTTAAAATCTCAACCTAACTTGAGGTCAAGCAAAACTCTCACTAGGGGCGATGGCTGTGAAAATGCAACATAAGCAGGGCACAGAATACAGCAGTATTGGTGTCGGAGAGGCTGCTGAGCGCAGTGGGCTCGCTATTTCCACGTTGCATTTTTATGAGTCGAAAGGGTTGATCAAGGCTTATCGCACGGCGGGCAACCAGCGCCGTTACCCGCGCTCAGTGTTACGGCGGCTTGCTGTGATCAAGGTGGCGCAGCGGGTTGGCGTCTCCTTGACTGAAATAGCTGAAGCCCTGCAGGCTCTGCCCGCCGAGCGGACGCCTGGGCTCCGTGATTGGCGCCGTTTATCGCGGCACTGGCAGCAGTCATTGGACGAGCGTATTCATGCCTTGACCCAGCTGCGTGATCAGCTAGACGGCTGCATCGGTTGCGGTTGTCTATCTCTCAAGGCCTGCCCGCTGCGTAACGCCGGTGATGAGTTGGCGGATGAAGGGCCGGGGCCGCATTTTCGCGAGTAGTTGTTAATCTTCTTTATGTGAATTGCGCCAACTCATTCGCACTGGTTTGGCGCTTTTTTCTGCGGCTCCTTGCCTGCTTATTGAACCAGTCCGTCTGTTGCTCTTTTCCCTATGCTGCTGGTTGATGTCTCCCTGAGCGAGGATGTCCTTCGTTTTCGAGTGAGGAGGTCGGCCAGCTAAATACGATTTTCCCGCAGGGCGTCTGTGACTACAGTAAGCCGGACCTTGGCCGGCCAGCTGGCTGAGGCCGAAGGGCGGTCGCAACCAAAAAAGGCGCCTTGTGCGCCTTTTTTTGCCGTTAAGTCGCGTGCAATTGCGTTCAATACAAGGCTGGGTGTTCTGGGCACTATGGCGTTAACGGGGCAATACGGCCTCGGTAATATGGGTGTCTGTAGATGTTGTCGGTCATTATTTCCATGTTGGCTTTCTCGTTGGTCGGCTCTATTGCACCGGGTCCGGTGTGTGTGGTCGCGGTCAATTCTGCGGCGCAGGCCGGATTTTTCCGTGCACTGGGTTTTGTGCTGGGCGCCACTATTGGTTATACGCTGATGGTGATATTGGTCGGGCTGGGCTTACTCGGTAGTCTGCAGCGCCAGCCAGCTATCATGGAGGCCCTGAGCTGGATTGGTGCCGCCTATTTGTTGTATCTGGCCTGGCGCATCGGGACCTCAGGGGCGGCGGTAATGGACGTAAATGAACAGCATAAGGTCCCTGGGTTTTGGGCGGGCGCCTGGGCTCAGTGGTTAAACCCCAAGGCCTGGTTGTTCTCGGTCTCCGGTATCGGCATGTTTGTCAGCAGCGCAGAGCCCGGTGGAGGTTATTTGGCGATTTTTACTCTGCTGTCACTATTGATGTGCCTGCTTGGCGTGGGTAGCTGGGCACTGGCCGGTCATCTGCTGGGGCGGCGTTTGTCCGGCCATCCTGCGCTGCTGTGGTTCAATCCGTTGATGGGCTTGTTGCTGGCGGGCAGTGTGGGCCTTATTCTGACGCATTAGAGAACGGAGCGAGCAATGGCTGAATCGACATCACAGTTTCTGCAGCGCAGTCCGGCGTTGCCCTTTGTCGAGCTGCGTCAGGCTGATCGCTCCAGCGCCTGCTATCAGCAGCATACCCATGATGAGTTTTCCTTTGGATTGATAGATCAGGGGCACACGCTGTACCGCAACCGTGGTCAATCGCAGTCTATTGGTGCGGGCAGTATGGTCACGGTTAATCCGGGCGAGGTGCACTCCTGTAATCCGGCGGCGGGTCTGTGGTCCTATCGGATGATTTTTTTGAACGCCGCCTGGTTGGGCGAGTTGCAGCGCGAGTTATCGGGCGGTAGCGCTGACTACCAGTGTTTCCCTGAGGTGACGAATAGGCGCTCGGATGCAGGTAAGCGTTTTGATCAGTTGTTTGCCAGTTTGCTCCAGGCGGATACGCCTTTGGCGGCGCAAACTCAGTTAATAGAGCTCATGCAGCCGCTATTCGCTGCCGAGTCGCTCGCACCTGAAGCTAAACATGGTGGTGTGTTGCTGGCGCGGGACTTAATCATGGATCAGCTCGATGCCAACCTGCAGCTGGATACCCTGGCCGAGGTTGCCGGCCTCAATCGCTATCAACTGATTCGTGGCTTCAAGCGCGAATTTGGTCAGGCACCGCATGCCTATCAACTGGATGCAAGGATCAAGCAGGCGCGGGTTCAGTTACGTCGGGGAGCATGCAGTCTGAATGGGCTGGCGCTGGATCTGGGGTTTGCCGATCAAGCGCATTTTCAGCGTCATTTCAAACTGCGTACCGCGCTTACGCCCGGTCAGTACCGAGCGTTTTATCGCGCAGCCTGAGGCTCAGAGCAGTTCGATATGATCACTGTGAATGCTGATTTTTTCCTGTTTGAGCAAACCGCCGATGGCTTTCTTGAAGTTACCCTTGCTGACGCCAAACATGCGGCTGATGGCCTCTGGGGTGCTTTTGTCGCTGAGTGCCAGGGTACCGTCGTTGTCCAGCAGCTTCTGTAGGATCTGATCCTGCAGTTGATCGCCAGCGGCAGCGCCGACCGGCTGCAGGCTGAGGCTGATTTTGCCGTCAGCACGCATTTCGCGGATGTAGCCGGTTTCGTGCTGGCCGCCGCGCAGGTACTTGAAGGCCTCGTTCTTGTGAATCAGGCCCCAATGCAGGCCGTTGATAATCGCCTTATGGCCAAGATCGGTGCGCTCGACTACGAGTAGCTCGACTTGCTCGCCGGCTTTGTAGCGCGCTGGGGTCTTGTCCAGATATCGGTCGAGGCGGCTGGTAGCGATTACGCGGCTGGTGTGCTTGTCCAGGTAGAGATGCACCACCGCGTAGCTGCCTTCTTCCAGCGGCTTCTTCTGCTCTGAGTAGGGCAGCAGCACATCTTTGGGCAGGCCCCAATCCAGAAATAATCCGACATTGTTCTTGGCGACCACCTTGAGACTGGCAAAGTCGCCGACCTGTGCCTTGGGCTGCTCGGTGGTGGCGATGATCTTGTCTTCGCTGTCGAAGTAAATGAATACGTTCAGCCAATCGCCGACTTCGGTCGGCTCATCCTTGGGGATGTAGCGATTGGGCAGCAGAATATCGCCGTCATTACCGCCATTGAGATACAGGCCGAAACCGGTGTGTTTGACGATTTGCAGTCTGTTGAAGCGTCCGATGTCGGCCATGCTGGTTTTCCTGAAAACGATAATTGGCCATTGTAGCAGGGCCGGGCGCAGCAACGCAGGGCGTATTACTCTTGCCTGGGTTGCAACAGCTCGTCAATGCTGCGTGCTTCAATCTCGTCGGAGTCAAACAGCCTCTCCAGATCGGCGCGGGCTTCGCGCGCTGTCTGTATCACCGCGGCAGCGTCGTCATAGACTTTATGCTGGGCTGCCAGCACCTGTTCATCGTGCTGTCGAAAACGCTTCAGCCGTGAGTCGGCTTGCGCTTCACTCAAACCCAGTCCGGTCAATATGTGTTTGCTCATTTCCAGGCTGGAGTGGAATGTCTCGCGCACCGGCAAAGCCCCCAGATCGATCAGCTTGTGCACATGTTGCCGGTTGCGGGCGCGCGCGATTATCGTCAGTTGCGGGTAAAGCCGGCTTACCAGCTCGGCGGTTTTCAGATTGGTTTCCGGGTCGTCGGTGGTGATGATGAAGTACTCAGCCTTATCGACCTGGGCGGCGCGCAGTATCTCCGGACGCAGGGAGTCGCCATAGAAAATCGGCATGTCGCTGCTCATGGCACGTGACATTTCGATGCTGTCTACCGATGTCTCCAGGCCGATGTAGGGTATGCGTTGCGCGCGCAACACACGGGCGATGATCTGCCCCATACGGCCCATACCCGAAATCACCACGCGCGGCGCAGCGGCATCAATCTGTTTGTATTGCTCGGGCACCTCGACGGTTACCGGCTTGGGCTTAATCAGCTGTGACAGCAACAGAATGATCAGGGGCGTCACGGCCATCGATAGGGTGATGGCCAGTACCAGCATGCTGTGCATGCGCTGGTCAAACAGCGCTTGATCGCGGGCCATCTGGAATACCACAAAGGCGAACTCACCGCCGGCGGCCAGCACCACGCCGAGCCGCAGGGCACTGAGACGGTTGAGCCCGCCAGCGGCGCGGCCAACCAGGTAGATCAACGGCAGCTTGCAGCCGATGATCATCGTGGTCAGTAGCAACACCGCGCCGGGGCTGCTCAGCAGCAGACCGATGTCGGCGGTCATGCCTACGCTGATAAAAAACAGCCCAAGCAGCAGCCCCTTGAAGGGTTCAATTTGTGATTCCAGCTCGTGACGGTACTCTGAGTCTGCCAGTAGCAGGCCGGCGAGGAAGGCGCCCAGCGCCATGGAGACGCCTACGCTTTGCATCAGCCAGGCGGTACCGATAACGACCAGCAGGGCGGTGGCCGTTGATACTTCCTGTAAGCCGGTTCTGGCCACTATGCGAAACACCGGCCGCAACAGATAACGTCCGCCGACCACGATAATGGCGATGCTGCCGACGATCTTGATAATCTGCTCAAGATCGCTACTGCCGCTCGTCTCGCTGGCAGCGTTGCCCAGCAGCGGAATCAGCGCAATCAGCGGGATGGCGGCGATGTCTTGAAACAGCAAAATAGCAAAGGCCAGGCGCCCGTGGGGGCTGGTCAGTTCCTTGCGTTCAGCGAGAATCTGCAGGCCGAAGGCGGTCGATGACAGCGCCAGTCCAAGGCCCAGTATCACCGCGGTGTTCAGCTGTTGGTGCATGCCAAAATAGGCTACTGAGCCAATCAGGCCGGCGCACACCAGTACTTGCGCCAGGCCCACGCCAAATACGGACTTGCGCATCACCCAGAGCCGACGCGGTGATAGCTCCAGGCCGATGATAAACAGCAGTAGCACGACCCCCAGCTCGGAGATATGGCGGATGTCTTCGGGGTGATCTATCAGATTCAGCACCGAGGGCCCGATGACTACGCCTGCCAAGAGGTAGCCGATCACTGCGCCCAGGCGCAAACCTTTGGCCAGCGGTACCGCCGCAACAGCGGCCAGCAGGAAGACAACGGCGACGAGAAGGAAGCTGCTTTGTTCGTGCATGAAGGGTTCCAGGACACAAACGGCAGCCAGACTGGAGGAAGTGAGGCTACCGCATAATACAGGCGAGAAAGAATGGGCTGATAATACGCCTTGAACCGCTCTGTGTGGTCGCTTTTATCGGTTATCGACGGGCTTTTTTCAGTGTCTCGGCAATCATGAATGCCAGCTCCAGCGACTGGTCGGCATTCAGCCGCGGGTCGCAGTGGGTGTGGTAGCGATCCGACAAACCGTCTTCGGTCACCGGTGTGGCCCCGCCAATGCACTCGGTCACGTTTTGCCCGGTCATCTCGATATGAATCCCGCCAGCCCAGGTGCCCTCGGCGCGATGTACCGCGAAGAACTGTTCTACCTCGGCCAGAATGCGCGCGAAATCACGCGTTTTGTAGCCGCTTGAGGCCTTCATGGTATTACCGTGCATGGGGTCCGAGCTCCACAGCACGTGCTTTCCTTCACGCTCAACCGCACGCACCAGCGCCGGCATATGCTGCTCTACCTTGTCCGCCCCCATGCGCACTATCACGTTGATTCGATCGTCGCGGTTGCCCGGGTTTAGCCGGTCTATCAGGCGCAGCAGATCGTCCGGGGCGGTGGTGGGGCCAGCCTTGATGCCAATCGGGTTGTGAATACCGCGCATAAACTCAACATGAGCGCCGTCCAGCTGACGCGTGCGATCGCCAATCCAGAGCATGTGTGCAGAGCAGTCGTACCAGTCGCCGGTCGTGCTGTCGCGGCGGGTAAAGGCTTGCTCGTAGTTTAGTAGCAAGGCTTCATGCGCGGTAAAGAACGCGGTTTCACGCAATTGCGGGCTGTGATCATTATCAAAGCCGCAGGCGCGCATGAAGGCCAGGCTTTCGTCGATGCGGTCGGCCAGTTGCTGGAAGCGATCGGCCATCGAGGAGTTGGCAATGAAGTCCAGGTTCCATTGATGCACCTGATCCAGACTGGCAAAACCGCCCTGGGCGAAGGCGCGCAGCAGGTTCAAGGTGGCGGTTGCCTGGTGGTATGCGCTCAGCAGGCGCTGTGGGTCAGGCGTTCTGCCAGCCGCGTCGAACGCTATATTGTTGATGATGTCGCCGCGGTAAGCGGGTAAAGTCACGCCGCCCTGGGTTTCGTCATCGGCTGAGCGTGGTTTCGCAAACTGACCGGCCATGCGGCCAACCTTGACCACCGGACAGCCGGCGGCAAAGGTCATGACAACGGCCATCTGGAGCAGTACTTTGAAGGTATCGCGAATCTTGGGTGCAGAGAATTCGGCAAAGCTCTCCGCGCAATCGCCGCCTTGCAGCAGGAAGGCACGACCTTGAGTTACTTCCGCAAACTGACGGCGCAGCTCACGGGCCTCGCCAGCAAATACCAGGGGTGGGTAGCTTGCCAGGGTGTCCTCTACGCTCGACAAGGCCCGTTGGTCTGGGTAGGTGGGTTGTTGCAGAACGGGCTTGCTGCGCCAGCTGTCAGGTGTCCAGATTGCGGTCATGGGCTTCTTCTTGGGTGGGTATCAATGTGGGTGCCAGCGAATGGTAACGCGACTTTTGGGGGTTAAACAGCCTATGGGCTGGATCAGTACGCTTTATAAGTATCTAGTTAACCTGGGCCCGGCTAAACCTGAGAGGGAGCTGGAGCGCTGTGAAGATGATTTTGGCACGCTGCGGGTCAGCGAGCAGGGCGAGCTGCGTTATCTCTATTTTGGCAGCCAAACCGAGCAGAGTTGCGGTTTGGTCAATCATCCTGCGTGGCTGGAATATGACTATACACGTGCCATGTTGCTGGCTGGATTCTGGCAGCCGCAGGCCTCGCGCGCAGTTGCTCTGGGGCTGGGCGGCGGCACTCTGGTAAACGCCGTGCTGGCGTATTTAACGCCACAACAATGCACCGCTGTTGAGCTGCGTGCCAAGGTCGTTGAATTGTCTCGCCGCTGGTTCGGGCTGAGCGCGGACCCGCGTCTTGAGGTGGTGGTCGCCAACGCCGAAAGCTACATTGCCAGCCAGCCAAACAGCTGTGACCTGCTGTTCGTCGATCTTTATCTGGAGGGAGGCATCGCGCGTCTGCAGTTGCAGGCTGATTTCTTTGCAGCCTGCAGGGCAGCGCTGCGCCCAGGTGGGCTATTGGTAGTGAATCAATGGCAGTTGGGGCAGAGCGGGCGTCCTTATGCTGCCAGCCCGCTGCAGCGTCTGTTCGGTACCCACTACCTGCAGGTTGAGGTGGAGGAGGGCAACATTATTCTGTTTATTCCGCAGTCCGGTGAGTTGATGCTGGACCGCACCGCCATGCTGCAGTGGGCGGATCAGCTTGAGCCACAGCTCGGCTACTCGCTAAGGCCGTATATCATGACCCTAAGGCGCGCTGGCGACGTACCCAGGCTACAAGAGGAATAAGGTGGCCAGCGCGTCATCAGGGTAGATCGACGAACCTAATACATGCGCCGGCTATACCACCAAGGCTTGCTGCTGGCCGGTAAAGTGCAGCAGATCGCCACAACGCCGGCATTGGTATTGGCGGCCTTTTCTGACCCAGGCGTGTCGCTGCGGCGTGAAGTGCATATGGTCGGGGCAGGCGCAGCGGTAGAGATAACGGGTGCTGCGGCGTTTAGCCACTGCATAGTTGTGGCAACGATTGGCTGGCAGCTGGAACAGTTGAGTCATGACGGCTTGCCACTCGCGGCCGTGCGGGCGAATCCGGGCGCCATAGACCTGGTGTGCGATCAGATGAGCCACTTCGTGTGGCACGGTTTGCAGTAGAAAGTCGTCTGCGTTGTCGCGGTAAAGCTGACCATTGAAGCGCAGCAGATTCTGGTTTAGATAAGCGACACCCGCACGCTGGCCGCGCAGATCCAGTTCTATATCCGGGCGGGGAAAGTGGCGGGAGAAGTGCTGCTCGGCGAGCTGATAGCAGCCTTCAAGGCGGGCAAGAATACGATCCATTGGCGCAGTATACCGTTGAACGTGCCTTGCCAGAAAGTGCGCTTGAACGCGCGAAAGGCAACGTCAGAAGACGCTGTTGTCGAGTCCTGCAGCCATGTACAGGCCCAGCTCTTCCGCTTGCTGCAAAAAGCTGTCCTGCCAGTCACCCTTGAACGTCAGGGGAGATTGCACCCAATTCCAACGCAACCCGGTGACAATGGATTCGACTGCGCGTCGAGTGCCAGTCCCATCCATCCCCGCGCGTATGTAAAGCGCGCAGGGCAGGCCCTGTTTTTCTTCCAGAACGGGATAGTAGCTGCGGTCAAAAAAGTCTTTTAGCGCGCCGCTCATATAGCCCAGGTTTTCAGTGGTGCCGAGGATGATGGCGTCGGCGCTGAGGACGTCCTCCGGGCCTGCCTCCAGCGGCGGCTTGCAGTTGATCTCTACGTCTTCAATATCGCCATGGCGGGCACCCCTTAGCACCGCGTCGACCAAGGCACGGGTGTTGTCCGATGGGGCGTGGGCAACGATCAATAGGGTCTTGCTGGACATACGCACTCCGGTAGGTGTCAGCCCTGTTTGCTGTTCCACAGCCGAGCGACTGCGCGCTCGGAACCCAGCCAGGCAACCAATAGGCCGAGCAAACCGATCAAGCCGAATACCGTGACCGGAATCAGGAAGGTGCGCTCTATGCCGGAGGGTAGAAACACGGCCAGTCCGGTGGCAAGGCTGAGAAACAGCAGACTCATGATGACCAGAATGCCGCGACTTTTGGGCGTGTAGTGGTAGGGCGCATCGCTATTTTCGAGTGGCTTGAGCAGAGGCGCGCAGAGTTTTCGGGCAAATTCTTTCAAGCTGGACATGGTGTGAACCGGTTTGTTTGCTGAGGGCTGGTTGGGCTCAGTTTAGCGCCTTAAAGCCGGTGAATAGAAGCGGCTGTTACTCTCTTTGGCGCAAGCGCTGTAGAAAAATTCAGGCTAGTCATGCAGCGTTTGCTGGGGTAGGGTGTTTACAGCTGAATATAAATTATAGATGCATAAGCACGTTATTTGACACCCGTCCTGCCTGGAATCTACCACACCTTTAAGGGGAGATTTCGGCTCCATGATTAAGCTTCTTGTGCCCATTGGGGCATTGCTTACCGGTATCGCCCTGTTGTTGCTGGGCACTGGCTTGCTCAATACCTTGCTGGCCTTGCGTGGCAGCGCTGAAGGTTTTGCTGATCAAACTCTGGGTCTGCTGGGGTCGGCCTATTTTGCCGGCTTCATTCTTGGTACCTGGCTATGCCCACGGCTTATTCGCCGTATGGGGCACGTCCGTGCGTTTACCTTTCTTGCCGCTGCAGAGGCGGCCTGCGTGCTGATCCATGTGCTCTGGATCGAGCCCGGTATGTGGTTATTGCTGCGCGTGATTACAGGCGTGGCGTTGGTCGGTATTTACACCATCATTGAAAGCTGGCTCAACACTACGGCGCCGTCCGAGCGGCGGGGTCAGGTATTTGCCTGTTACATGGCGGTCAATCTGGGCTCGCTGGCTCTGGCGCAGCAGTTGTTGCGTTGGGATAGCCCCATGGCATTTACTCTGTTTGCGATTGCAGCCATCCTCATTGTGGTGGCCGTTATGCCGGTTGCCGCGACACGTTTGGCACAACCCGTTATCACCGATACGCCACCGCTCTCTCTCAAACGGCTTTGGCAGGCTGCGCCAGTGGCCTGCGCGGGCGCGGTGCTATCGGGTCTGGGCATGGGTGGCTTCTGGGGACTGGGTGCGGTCTATGCAGGACGCATGGGAATGGATACCACTCAGATTGCTGGTTTCGTGTCGCTAGTGATTGTCGCTGGTGCCCTTTCGCAGTGGCCTATGGGGCGTCTGTCCGACCAGATTGATAGACGCAAGGCGTTGGTCGTCATCAGCGGTATGGCCGCCGTTGGCGGTGTATTGATGGCGCTGCTCGCACCTTTCGGTCAGTGGTTGCTGGTCGCCGCCGCCGTTTTCGGTGCGGGTTCGTTTGCAGTCTACCCGGCCGTAGTCGCACACCTGATCGATCATTTACACCAGGAAGATATTTTGTCCGGCAATGGTTCGCTGCTAATGCTGCATGGCATTGGTGCGGCTGTTGGGCCGGCTTTGGCCGGTTGGTTAATGGGCATGACCAGTCCGGTAGCGTTACCTTTGTTCTTTACCGCGATGTTTACACTTTGTGCCCTTTACGCGCTGTGGCAACTGCGCCAGGGCCGTGATCGCATCGTTGATGAGGCGGCGCATTATGTACCTATGGTGCGCACCTCCAATGCCGTACTGGAAATGATGCTGGAAGATGCCACCCATGAAGAACATGGTGAAGTGAAACCACAGGCGGCCAGCGGGAATGCAACTGACAAGAACGTGGACGATATTGCCGCAACTGACAGTATTGAGGGATCGCCAGAGCCATTATCGGTAGAACAAGATCGGCAAGCTCTGGCGAAAGATGATGAAGAGCAACAAGGCCACAACTGAGCCTCGGAGGCTATATATGTATTCAGTAGTGACAGGGAGAACAGGGCTATGATGTTGGCAACTGATTTGGACGGTACCTTTCTTGGAGGTGACCCCGATAATCGTCAGCGGCTGTATCAGCTGATCAATGCGCATCCCGGCATTAAGCTGGTGTTTGTTACCGGGCGCGGACTTGAAGTAGTGGTGCCGCTGCTATCTGACCCGGCCATCCCGCGGCCTGATTACATTATTTGTGATGTCGGTGCGACCGTGGTTGATGGCGAAACGCTGCAGCCGGTGTACCCGGTACAAAGCGACATTGAAGCAGACTGGCCGGGTGAGCAGGTGGTCGCTCAGCGGCTGTCGGTCTTCCCCGGCCTCGAGCGCCAGGATGTGCCGCAGCAGCGTCGGTGTTCGTATTTCTGTGAGCCAGGCGCGGTGACCGAAAAGGTCCGCGATGCGATGGAAGGCTTGGGGTGTGACCTGTTGTTCTCCGCCGGTATGTACCTTGATTGTCTGCCGCGAGGCGTGAACAAGGGCTCTACTCTGCGCCGGCTGGTCAAGCATTTGGGCAGCTCCATGGAAGAGGTTCTGGTAGCGGGCGATACCCTTAATGACCTGTCCATGTACGAACACGGTTTCAAGGGTGTGTGTGTTGGGGAGTCTGAGCCAGCATTGCTGGAGGCTACCGGCGATCGCGCCAAGGTACTGCATGCGCGGCTTAGTGGCTGCGGCGGCATCCTTGAGGCTATCTCGCACTTTGGTTTCCTGGGCCCACTGGGCGTGGATTCCGAGTTGCGTGACCTGCAGATCAAGGGCAAGGCAGATCTGGTGATGGTCTACCATCGGCTGCCCTACGAAGAGGTGATCGAAGATGGCAAGCTGGTCCGCCGTCCACCGACCTCGCCCAATGGTATTTTGCCTACCTTACTGAGTTTCTTTGCGGGTGATCAGCCTGGTTCCTGGGTTGCCTGGTCGATACACGACGCGCGCAAGCGTGAAGCCTTTGAAGTGCATACCAAGGTAGACGCCGAGAATTATCCCAACCTGGTGGCGGCGCGGGTAGCGCTAAGCAAGAATGACGTGGATGTCTTTTACAAACGATTTTCCAAGGAGGCGTTCTGGCCAACGCTGCACACCTTCTGGGAGCGAGCGGTGTTCCGTGAGGAAGATTGGGCCGTGTTCCTCAAGGTCAATCGCCTGTTTGCCGAGCGCACCGCAGCGGAAGCGGCAGAGGGCGCGGTAGTTTGGTTGCACGACTACAACCTGTGGATGGTGCCGGCCTTTCTGCGGCCGCTGCGACCGGACCTGAATATCGCCTTTTTTCACCACACTTATTTCCCCTCGGCGGATGTGTTTAATGTGCTGCCGTGGCGCCGCGAGATTATCGGCAGCCTGTTGCAGTGCGATTACATTGGCTTTCATATCCCGCGTCAGGCCGAGAACTTTGTCGATGTGGTGCGTGGTGTCGCGCCAGTCGAAGTGCTGGAAGAGAAGGGCTGCGCACCGCGCTATCTTACCTATGGCTGTGCTGTTGGGCTGGATCGGATGACCACCATGATCTCGGTACATGGTCGTCCGATTGGTCTGGGTGCGCATCCGGTTGGCCTGGATGTAGGGCGGGTTAAAAAGATTACTGAAACGGCGGAGTGCCAGGAGCAAATTGACGAGCTGCGCGAACAGCTAAAAGGTGTGCGCGTTGTGCTCTCGGTAGAGCGTCTGGATTACACCAAGGGTACGCATGCCAAGCTGCTGGCGTTTGAGGCGCTACTTGAGGCGCATCCGGAGTTGATCGGCAAGGTGACGCTGATCACCATCTGCGTGCCGGCAGCCCGCGAGATGACCATTTATGATGAGCTGCTGAGCCAGATTGAACAAGCGGTTGGGCGTATCAATGGACGCTTCTCCAAGGTCGGCTGGACGCCGGTACAGTTCTTCTACCGTGCGGTGCCGTTCAACGAACTGATTGCCTATTACTTGATGGCTGATGTGATGTGGATTACGCCATTGCGTGATGGTTTGAACCTAGTCGCGAAGGAGTACGTGGCTACTCAGGGTCTGCTCGGCGGTAGTGGCGCCTTGGTATTGTCGGAGTTTGCTGGCGCAGCAGCTGAGCTACATGGTGCGCTGTTAACCAACCCACATGATCCCCATGACTTGCGTGACACGCTTTATATCGGCCTTACCCTGGGTCGGAGCGAGCGTGAGGCACGGCTGAAGGAATTGTTTGGTGTGGTGCAGCACAACGATATCAAACGCTGGGGCGATGAGTTCCTGGAGGGCGTGCGGCATGCCCGGGCGCTGGCATTGGAGCATCTGGCTGACAAGGTAGCCTGATCCGGTACCTGAAAAGCAGCGGCTGGCTCCGGCCAGCCGCTGCTTTATCCGTGGCTTATTTTCCTAACACCTGGTTGATTTGATACACGGCGGTAGTGCCACTGACCTCGTTACCAATCACCAGCAGGGCTTCACCGTTCGGTGAGTCTTCAGCACTGATAAATACCAGTCCTTCCGGCCCCAGATCGCCAACACTGCTGAGCACTGTTTCCGGGTCTTCCGTGGTCCAGTCCTCGCGGGTATTGAGGTAGTCCACAAAGAAGGGGGCGGCAGGGTCGGTGATGTCGTAGGCCATCACGCCACCGATACGTTCCAGACCGATAAAGGCAAAGGCCTTTTTACCCAGATGACCGACAGTGATCCCCTCGGGCTCAGGGCCTTTGTTGTCACTGCGGTTGTCGAAGGTATCGCCCTCATCGTGGGTCGAGTTGAAGTAGTCTGCGCAAGGGATGTCGCGGTTGCTGCCCAGCATGCAGTCGGCGCTGGCCAAGTGCTGCTCGATCTGATCTGCCGAGTCCCACACCAGCTTGCCATCAGCATCGCGGATCGAGAAGGAACGTGTGCCGTAGGCGTAGAGGTTGTCGTACATCAGGCGGTCGCCAGCAACGTTCTCGTTGCCCGTGCTATCAAACATCACTGGGTCGCCATTGGCGTCTTTGCGGTAGCCGTCAGTCCAGGCAATGGTCAACCTTCCGAGCTTGTCGTCATCACCACAGGTACCGCGGTCTGCTATCGTTGCGCCGCAGTAGGCGAATACCGAAGGGTTAATGAGCGCGGCTTCAGCCAGTGCATGCAGCTGCGGGGCGAGATCATCGCCGACCCGGCGATCAAAGCCGCGGCTATCGGTCAGGCTTTTCATGCGGAACTCTTCAACAAAGCCCTTGCTGGCATCGCCATCCCAATAGGCCTGATCATCCTCACCCCAGGCACGCGAGTCACCTTCATTGGCCGTCACCAGATAGGTGCTACCCGCTACCTCGTAGGCATAGATTGCGTCAGGCTGATACATGCCCAGCAGGCCTGGCCAGGTAGCGATATTGATGGTGCCATCCTTGTCGCTGACGTCGATACCGTTGCCGCTGGCACCATGGTCCTTGTAACCCAGCGGCAGTATGTCAATAACGGCGGCGCTGGCAATGTCGATCTTGGCCAGGGCGTTGTTCTCCTGCAGGCTGACCCAAGCGGTGCTGCTATCGGCGGAGATAGCAATGTATTCGGGCTCCAGGTCCTGCGCGACGCTGGCATTAGGGCCGAAAATACGTATGCCAGCGTCTCTCAGCGCAGCGGCTTGACTATTGAATGCAGAAAAATCAGCGGTTTTTATCTCGGCCAGGCTATTGCCGTCCAGGCGCAGGACGCTCACAGAGCCTTCCGGATCTATGCTGTAATCGTTGTTTGGTTCGCCTTCGTTGGCGACCAGTATATGCAGGCCGTCTGGAGTGAAGGTCAGCATATCAGGCTGTGCGCCAACCTGCTTCGAGTCCAGCAGCGCGAGCGTAGCAGCATCAAATAGAGCGACGTAACCAGGGTCTGTTTTACTTGCGGCTTCTACGGCCACGGCTAGATAACCGTCCCGGTAGGCAAGGCTATTGACGACGGCGCCTGTAGCGACGCTTTCCACGGTCAGCGTGGTGATCAGTGTTGGGTTGCCAATATCGCTGGCATCCAGCACGTCTACTGCACCTTTTTGTGCGTTAACAATAAAAATCTGCTGATTGGCCGCATCGTAGGCTGGAATTTCTGCGGCGCTCTTGCCGAATACGCCAGAGCTGTAACGTCCGAGATGGCTAAGTGAAATACTCTCTGGCGTTATCTCATCTGAGACTTGCGGCGTGTCACTGTTGCTGCTGCTTTTACAGCCGACAACGGCTGCCATCATGGCAGCGCTGGTGGCGGTAATGATCCATTTGTTCATTTTATTGGCCCCTTCCCCTAGTTTGGTGAGGGTGACATTGATACGCAGCTTCCATGACAGTGCCTTTACTCTTTGATGGCACTTTGGTTGTGGTTGAAAAAGCATGGCTCGTTCCACCGCAGGCGGACTGATACACTTCGGTCATGGATGATGTGCAACCAGACGATTTACTCCCCGACGGCTTCAGCGATGAACTGCTGGTAATATTGCGCGCCGCACCCTCAGGACTGGGGGAGTACGCGCTGATTCGGCAGTTGGCTGAGCGTTACCCTGATTCGCTGTTCGCGGAGCCAGGCGCGTTACAGGATTCTCTGCGCCTTTTTCAGTTGCACTTTCTTCTTTTCCACCTGTTGTATCGTCTGGCAGATGAACTATCAGAAGCGGGGCAGATGCTAAGCATTCATGCCTTGAGTATTCGCCTGGCACCTCGATCTGCAGCTCAGCCTGGGATCACACAAACGGATCCGCTGCGCGCCTACTACCTGGATTGGCAGCAGTGGCGTGAAACCCACGCTGAGGATGTACAGCGTCTGCTTGACGGTTTCTGGCGGCGGGGGCGGGGCGTTGTGGGTGTAGACGAGCTGCAACAGGCATTGGCTGTGATGGAGCTGCAGGAGCCGACCGATGCGCGGGCAGTAAAGCAGCGTTATCGCGCGTTGGTGAGGGTGCATCATCCGGACAAGGGTGGCAGCACGGCGCGGGTCCAGGAAATAAATCAAGCCATGCTAATTCTTGAACGCTATTACGGACGAAGTTGAAGTCGCTAATCTCTCTAAGCAAATCGGCTCTCCCTTTTTATTCTTCGCTATAGTCAATGCAGGGTGCTGAAGTTCAGGTACCTGTGCGCTGCCATTGATGCTAAAGCGCTGAATAATAATTAGGAGGTCAGACCATGATCCACCATGTAGTGGGGCTGTTCACCCATCCCGATGAGGAATGGAGAGAAATAAAAGGCGAGGACGAAAGCATTGGGCATATGTACTTGACCCATGTGCTTGTTCTGGCTGCGATTCCGGTAGTCTCTGCTTATATTGGTACCACTCAGGTAGGTTGGTACATTGGCACCGAAGAAGCGGTCAAGCTGACTCAAGCCAGTGCGCTATCGATGACGCTGCTGTCTTATCTCGCGATGCTTGCTGGCGTAGCCGTGATGGGCGCCTTTATCCACTGGATGGCTCGTACCTACGACTCAACCCCCACCTTCAATGATTGCGTCGTGTTTGCCGCTTATACCGCAACGCCGCTGTTTATAGCCGGTCTGGCTGCGCTCTATCCCAGCCTCTGGTTGGGGATGTTGGTGGGTACTGCTGCGGTAGCCTATACCGTCTACCTGCTTTACCAGGGGATTCCCATTTTTATGGATATTCCTCGTGATGAAGGCTTCCTGTTTTCCAGTTCCATCCTGGCCGTAGGGTTAGTGGTGCTGGTTGCCATGATGGCTACATCAGTTATTTTTTGGGGCTTTGGCGTAGGGCCCGTTTACCTTCGTTAGTATCTTGCAAGTTCACCGATCAACCCCTCTCGGCAATGCCAAGAGGGGTTGATGTTTTTATGTACAGCGGTTTCCAGTAAAATGCCGGTTTTACTCTACCGGTGTGCCTCTCCATGAGCCGTCTCAGCGTTAACCAAAACAAGCTGCAAAAACGTTTGCGTCGCCTGACCGCCGAAGCGGTGACCGATTACAACATGATTGAAGATGGTGACAAGATCATGGTCTGCCTATCCGGCGGCAAAGACAGCTACACGCTGCTTGATGTGCTACTGCACCTGCAAAAGGTTGCGCCGATCCAGTTTGAATTGGTTGCCGTCAATATGGATCAGAAGCAGCCAGGCTTTCCGGAAGACGTATTGCCCGCCTATTTGAGTGAGCTGGGCGTGCCGTATCACATCCTTGAGCGCGACACCTATTCCATCGTTAAAGAAAAAGTCCCCGAAGGTAAAACGACCTGTTCGCTTTGTTCGCGGCTGCGTCGTGGCAATCTTTATACTTTTGCCGATGAAATAGGTGCGACCAAGATGGCGCTGGGGCATCACCGCGACGACATTATTGAGACCTTTTTCCTCAACATGTTTTACGGCGGCAATCTCAAAGCCATGCCACCCAAGCTGCGGTCGGATGATGGCCGTAATGTGGTGATTCGGCCTTTGGCATACTGCAATGAGAAAGACATTGCTGCTTACTCTGAGCTTCAGGGCTTTCCGATTATTCCCTGTAACCTCTGCGGCTCGCAGGAGAATCTGCAACGCCAGGTGGTCAAGGATATGTTGCAAGGTTGGGAGCGTGCGACACCTGGCCGTCTCGACAATGTCTTTCGCTCGTTGCAGCATGTGCAGCCATCGCAGCTGGCCGATAGCAAACTGTTCGATTTTGCCAGTCTGAGCATCGATGAGTCCGTCGCGCCACGTTTCCTTAATGTGACGAATCTCTGATTCACCTCTGCTGTGGAGTTTGACTGTGCAGGACTATGCCTGGCTTGAGAGTTATTGCTTGAACCGGTTTGGCTCAAAGGCCCAGCTCGAGGCACATTTGCCCAAGCCAAGGTCGGCCGCCCAATTACGTGCGATAACTGATGATCGTTACCTTTCCACCCTGGCGCTGCGGGTTTTTCGTGCCGGATTGAAGCACAGCCTGGTAGACGCCAAATGGCCGGTATTCGAAGAGGTCTTTTTCGGCTTTGACCCGGACAAAGTGGTGCTGATGAGCGCCGAGCATCTAGAGCGGTTGATGGCCGACAAGCGCATCATTCGTCACTTGGGCAAGTTGCGCAGTGTTCCACGTAACGCCCAGTTGGTGCTGGACATACGCACTGAATACGGCAGCATGGGGAAACTTATAGCCGATTGGCCGGTAGATGATATCGTTGGCTTGTGGCGTATGTTGGCTAAACGGGGCAGTCAGCTTGGCGGCCAATCCATGCCGCGTTTTTTGCGCATGGTCGGTAAGGATACCTGGGTTGCTACAGAAGACGTGGTTACGGGATTGAAGGCCCAAGGGGTTATAGACCGGACTCCGGCCAGTCAGCGTGATCAGAATGCGGCTCAGGCGGCGTTTAATCATTGGATGGAACAGAGCGGCAGACCGCTGTGCCAGTTATCGGCGATGTTGGCTTTTACGGTAAATCACTGAGACTTGGCGTACAAAGTTAAAGTAAAATCTTGACATGGTGTGCGCAATCGTACATTTTTTAATCAAAGTTCAATGATAGAAAGGTATGCGGATGCGGTTTAGTGCTCTATTGATGTTACTCGTCATAGCTCTGCTGGCAGGCTGTAGCAGTGCGCCAAGAGCGCCGTTAGACGTTACCGCTAAATCCAACGTACGCACGCCCGTCCCCTCTGTCCCCGCTGTTCGTTCCAATACCGCCGATGCTTTGGGTAATGATGTTGTCTTCCAGGCATTCAGCCTTATTGGTACCCCCTACCGCTGGGGCGGCACTTCGCCGGATACGGGGTTCGACTGCAGTGGTCTGATTCAGTATGTTTACCGCGAAGCGGCTGGGGTTACCTTGCCCCGCACCACCGCAGGCCTTACCTCGATGCAGACCGACAAGCCCAGCGAAAGCGCATTGGTGCCCGGTGATCTGCTGCTTTTTGCCATGAACGGCGGACGAGTCAATCACGCCGGTATCTACATTGGCGAAGGGCGTTTCCTGCATGCGCCCAGCACCGGTGGTGTGGTGCGGGTGGATGAGCTTGGGTCCAGCTTTTGGCAGCGTACCTTCAAGGGCGCGCGCCGGGTACTCAGCAGCAACTGAATTGGTCCACCAGGACGGCTTCACCCCCTCTTCTTCTCTCTACCCGGCTCAATCCGCGTCTTAATTACGTCAAGCTATTCGTTGTCGGGCTTACACATAGTAAGAAAAAACACATGACGCTGCTGGAATGGACTTTGCTTTATGTCATCACTTCGCTGTTCTGGAAGTGGATAATCAGCTGGGGCGGCGCTCAGTGGGTTGAGGGCTGGAAATCCTGGTTCTTTATTCACTTTCTCGCGCCTGCGTGGAGCGCAGAAGGCATTCGTCTGTTTGCTGTCGTGATGTGGTTTTTTACCAGTCTCTGGTTTGTCGGCGGTCTGTTCAGCGAAACCATACGTAACTCGGGCTTTCTGTTATGAGCGCTGCGCTTTTCAGCAGCGGTCTGGCTAGCGCGCGCAGTGTGTTCGGGTGAATACGCAAGAACGACTTCCGTTATGGTCTGCGCTGTCCTTTTTGTTTCTGGATACAGAGATTTCCGCTGATACCCACCGATATATCGCACGACAGGTAATAAGCTCCGGGCTCTCGCCAGAAGCGGTGCTGGAGGTGCTCTGGCTTGAGGTGTTTCCTGCGCTGTGCGACAACCTGCGCGATGTGGCGGGTGAATGGGCCGGGTTTGATGATGTCTGGCTGTGCGAGCGTATCTGCGCCGTTATTGGTAAACGGATTACTGCTTATCGACCTATGGGAATGCTGTCAGTCAATCAGGTAATAGACATCATCGAGACTGAATGGCGCTATTGCTGCCGTTATTTGCCTGCCGCCTACTCTGTAGCTGTGCGCCCGCCAAGCAAGCGAATCAAGCGACAAGGCGCTGCCAAGGGGCTTTGCTTCTGGTTTTTCTGAGCGCTTTTATCATTGTTATGGATACAGCACTAATAGCCTTGGGTTACATGCGCTCGATACAGGGCCTTGTGCTATCTGCGCAAGGGCAATAGCCGCTCGATAATACGGCGAGATAGAAAAGGGAGAAGGGAAATGAAGCCTGCATTATTGTTTATGCAGGTGGGCTCCTGTCTTCTGCAGCAAGACCACGTCGTTGCCAAGGATCTCTAGCCTGGCGTCCCAGCGCTGTGCTAGCCAGGTGAAGCTCTGTTCGCTGAAATAACTGATATGGGTGGGATCGCTTTTATAGTGCCAATGCTTGAAGGCTTCCTGGTTCTTGACCCTTTTGGTCATGATGCCGAGCCAGCCATTGGGCTTCAGGCAGGTCCACAATTGATCCAGGACCAACAAGGGTTGGGACAGGTGTTCGACTACTTCAGTCGCGGTGATGAAGTCCCAGCGTTGGCTCAGCGCCTGCGGGTTGGGGTGGTAGTACAGGTCGTGCAGGCTAACCTCATGGCCGTGCTCACGCAGCATGGCCGCCAAGGCGGGGCCAGGGCCACAGCCAAAATCCAGCCCGTTGCTGCCGGGCCTTAGGCGCTCCAGCAAAGGCGTTGCAAGGCGTGAAAGAAACTGCCGATAGCCGGCATCGTTCGGGTGATTTTCATGTCTGTCATATTCGGCGCGCTCGGCGGCAGGATCAAGGTGCCACTGGGTGGGAACATGGACCATCAGGCAGTCGTTACACTGAAAGTAGGGCCGCTTGACGTCACTATAAAACCAGGCTGCTGCCGCCTGGCAGAGTGGGCAGCGTGAATACGCTGGCGTCTCTATCACAGGGGCTGCACGCGGCTGATCAGATCATCGCTTTCGACCAGGCGCAGAAACTCGTCACCCAGTCGTTGGCTTTCACTCATGGCTGTGCGCCAATACTTTTCGCGGCCGTCGTTATCATAGACAAAGCGGTTGAAATCCTTACGGTCGGGGAGCTTGCGGTAGGGCAGACTGTCGAGATACTCGCGCGACGGAGCAACCAGCAGAACGTCACGCATCTGTTGCGGGTTGGCTTTACGCCACGGCAGACTTTTGTCAAACCAGCCGGGTACTACGCGGTCCAGAAAGTGCGGATAAAGCACCACGCCAGGAGCCGTATAGGGCAGGTCAAGATGATAGTCGAGCAGGCCACCATCTCGATATACCCCGGCTGTTGTGCCAGGAATATCGCGTACCGCTTCCATCACCATCGGGATGGAGCCGGAGGCGAGCAGGGCTGCACGCAAGTTGGCGGGCGTAAGGTTGACGTGACTGCTCTTGAAATCATGCAGGTCATCCAGTGCCGGTCGCTGGCGGGGATCGTGTAGTATTACTCGCTCAAAAAAACGCCCCAGGTGCCTGCGTCCCAGCAGGTTGGCACCAATGACACCGCTTAGGCCGAGCCCCAGACGGGTGCGTGAATCATGCTGTAGCAGGCCCAGGCTTTTTACTACTACGATGTTGAGGTAGTAGTTAGGATTGGTCAGGATAGTGTCGAACTCTCCGCCCAGCAGCTCGTCCAGCATCTCGCCACAGGCAGCACTGATACGCTGAATACTCACCCCTTTGGGGAAACGCATGTTGGTGTAGAGTTCACCCAGTTGACGCAGGGTGGTGACCGGATCTGGCATGCAGGCACTGGCAAAGCGCCAACTGCCAATAGAGGCGCCGATCAGGCTGCGCGGTTGCGGCGCGCGAGGTAGCCACTCGCCAAACAGGGCCAGGTCCAGGCCTTGAATACCCAGCGCCTTGGGGCCGCCGGCTGCACCGGGAATCATGTGCACATCCTGCGGCTGCAGGCCGTTATGGCGGATGTGCTCGATAGCACGATGGCCTGCGCGTAGCGTCAATGCAGGGGCGGCAACATGAATGGCGGGCATGGCTCGGCGGTTCCTTTACAGTCCGAAAAGCGAAAGCGAGTTATTTTAAGGTTGGTTTCAGCTGCTGACTATAGTCTGTGCTTACACCCTAAGACGACAGAGGTACTATTTATGAACAAGGCAATTGCACTTACCTGCGCAGCATTTTTGAGTTTGGGCAGCGGTGCGCTGCTGGCAGATGATGACGTCCGCCTGGACGAGGCTAACACCTTGATCGAGCAGGGTACCATCATGAACTTTGAAGAACTTAACCAAAAGGCACTGAGCGTTCAGCCCGGCACTATTACTGACACCGATCTCGAAAAGGTCTACGGTCGTTATGTTTACCAGGTAGAAATTCTGGATGGCCAGGGGCAGGAATGGGATGTTGATATGGACGCCAGCAATGGTGAAGTACTTGAACACAAGCAGGACAATTAATAATACGCTGCTAAGGTCCAGCCGTTTTGTGCTGGGCCTTTTGCTGTGCAGTGCCGCTATTCAGGCTGACGAAATCGGTCAGGACGAGGTGCTGGAACTGGTGGAGCAGGGGCGAATAGCTCCGCTCCAGCAGTTTATTGATGATGCGCTGCTGCGCTACCCCGGACGCTTTCTGAGTGCCGAACTGGAGGCCGACGATGGCCGCTATGTTTATGAAATTGAAGTGATCACCCGTGAGCGGGTGGTAATGGAACTTGAGTATGATGCGCTGAGTGGCGAACTGCTTGAGGTAGAAGAGGATGATTGATGCGGATACTGCTGGTCGAAGATAACGTAGCACTGGCGGACTCCCTGACCCTGACCCTTAAGCGTGCCGGTTATGCGGTGGACTGGCGCACGGATGGGCGCGATGCCCTGATTCTGGGGGAGCAGGAACCCTATGACCTGGCGATCGTTGATCTTGGCTTGCCTGGTATGGATGGGCTTGAGGTGGTGCGACGTTGGCGAAATGCGGGACAGGCGACGCCCGTATTGATGTTGACTGCACGCAGTCGCTGGACTGAGCGCGTGGCTGGCCTGCAGGCTGGTGCTGACGATTATCTGACCAAACCCTTTCATAATGAAGAGTTGCTGTTGCGTATCCAGGCGCTGTTGCGTCGCGCGCATGGTCGCGAGCCGAGCGCAACGCTAAATGTCGGGGGCTTGGCCCTGGATGAAGCAACGCAGCAGGTTAGCGGTGCGGGTCTGGCGTCGACCGGTCTATCTGCCACCGAGTTCAAACTACTCCGCTACATGATGCTCAATGCTGGCCAGGTACTGTCCAAAGCACGCTTGGCCGAGCATCTGTACGATTATGAAGACGAGCGCGACTCCAACGTTATTGAAGTACAGATTAATCATTTGCGCAGCAAGCTGGGGCGCGCTGCGATAGAAACGCGGCGTGGCCAGGGCTATGTGTTGGTAGGGCTGGCGCCGTGATCTCCATCGGGCGCCGTCTTGGCGTCGGCCTTTTGCTAATCATGCTGTTCAGCATAGTGTTGCTTGGTCAGGGCAGTGTCTGGTTGTACGACCGGGCACAACGCGCCTATCTGCTGACGTTATTGCAAAGTGAGACAGATAGTCTGCTGGCGGCCATGACGCCTGGTGTTGACGGGCTGTATCTTGACCTGAGTAAGGTTGACCCGGATTACCGTCGAGTTTACTCCGGTCGCTATTTTATCGTTCAGGGTCGGGAGCGCTGGCGCTCACGCTCACTCTGGGATCAACGCCTGCCAGTACCCAGCGACAGCGACGCTCAGTCTACCGGCCTGGTACCTGGACCCAAAGGCCAGCAGCTACTGGTTTGGTCTCAGCGGTACAGTAGTCATGGCGAACAATTGAGGGTGACGGTGGCGCTGGATTATCAGCCGCTGCTGGCGACTTTTCAGCGCGCGCGCTGGTGGCTCTGGGGGCTGGGAGCAGCTGTGATTGTGGTGGCTCTGCTGTTGCAGCAATGGCTATTGCAGCGTGCCTTGCGTCCTCTGCGTCGAGCGCAGGCTGAGTTATCCGAGTGGCGCACGGGTGCGCGCATGCAACTGAGTGAAACTGTGCCGCTGGAGTTACATCCGCTGGTAGTGGAAATCAATCACTTGGGTAGACAGGTAGAACGGGTTCTGGAGCGAGGGCGCAGTAGTGCTGGTGACTTGGGGCACGCGTTGAAAACGCCTTTGGCGGTGCTCGAGAGTCGCCTGGATAATCTGACCAGCACCTTGGCGCCCGAGCACGTGACGCCTCTGCGCGAGCAGCTCGATATCATTCACAGCCAGTTGGAGAGAACCCTTCAGCGCGCACGCCTGGCGCCCGAGCAGCAACGTGCAGAGCGTTTTCAGGCAGAGCGCGATATGCACGCCCTTATTGCCACCTTCAAGTCGCTGTATAACGAGATAGATATCAGCGTTGATGGGGTTGGTGAACTGAGTTGGCCCTACGACCGTGAAGATATGCAGGAGCTGTTGGGCAATCTGATCGACAATGCCTGCAAGTGGTCAAAGGGGCAGGTCCAGGTTGGCTGGAAATTGAACTCTGAGGGTTTGTATCTGCAGATAGCGGATGATGGGCCGGGTATCGCACCTCGCGAGCGTGAAGAGGTCTTGAATCGTGGTACCCGCCTTGATCGGCAGGTGCCTGGTCACGGGCTTGGGCTCGGTATTGTCACCGATCTGGTGAGTGCCTATGCAGGCAGTCTGCAGTTGTCTGAAGCGACGCTCGGTGGTCTGCTGGTTGAGGTATGGTTGCCGCTACGCACCTAGATGCGCAGCGGCTGGGCGTTAAAGAAAAGACGTATCTATGTCGACCAGCAACAAGTGACGGCTGTCATCAATGAATAGTCCTGAGGTCAAGCAGTACTGATTGGTGGTGGCATCGCGATACCGGTTGGATAGTATGACCCTGCTGTCTTCGCCGCCTTCTGCCAGAATCTGGTAGAAGTATGGTCGCCAGGACCAGTTGTGATCCAGGTAGCGCGGATCGGTGTGCCAGGCGTCACCTTTCCACTCATAGTTGGGTGAAATCTGCGTGCCATGGGCATCACAGAGGAAGCAGCGCAGCAGCCATGGGTAGGATTCTGGAGCGGGCAGGTGGGCAGGTTGGCCGCCCTTGCTGAGCCATACGCGCAAGTCTGCAAACAGCTCGGCCAATGATTTGCGCAGGCTGGCGAGCTTCTCCCGCTCGGCCAACTTATCCAGCACATAGTGATCGCGCATGTCTGAAAACTTCTGTTTTACCGCTTCGGCTGGCAAGAAATTCTCTTCAGGCCTACCGAACAGGTAACCCTGTACATAGCGGGCGCCGCACTCCAGTGCGAAGTGCAGTTCCTGCTCGGTCTCCACACCTTCTGCGATAATCCAGCAGCCGCTTTTCTCCGCCATCAATGCCAGAGCTCTGACGAAGTCGCCGCTGTTGCCATTGCCGCTGGCGGCTTTGCGAAACAGCTGGATATCAAGCTTGAGGATGTCTGGTTCCAGTGCCAGAACACGGTCAAGCATGGAATAACCGGCGCCAAAGTCATCGATTGCAATTCGAATACCGGCCTGGCGATAACGCTGAACCACATCACGTAGCTGATCAATACTGCCCTGCAATTCGGTAATCTCGAATACTACTTGGTCAGGTGGCAAGCCTATTTCCTCCAGCAACTGCAGGCTGGGTAGCGGCTGCCCGGGTTTTAACTGGCTTACCCAGGATGGCGATATGTTCAAGCTGATAAACCCGTCCGGGTTGTCGCGGAAGCGTTCGAGTGCCATGCGACGTATACAGCGGTCCAATTCCAGCAGATCAGCGGGGTTTACCTCCGGATCGGTAAATAGCGGGCCGGCGCTGGTGATGTTGCCTTCGTCGTCACGTAGGCGGGCAAGCGCTTCGTACCCTGCGATACGGCCTGTTGCGGTATCGATCAGAGGTTGGAAGTAAGGCAGTGGCTGACCATTAAACACATTATTCTCCGGGTCGGAATGGGCGGGTAGCGGTATGCAAGATTATAGCCAAGGCTGGTTGAGCCCGCATTGTGGCTGCGTTCGGCATCAACCTAATCGGGTTTTGGATAGTCCGGGGCTACATCGGTGCAATAACGCAGGATTTTGGTATGTGTCTTGCACTTTAAAGGTGATTTCACACCTGCTTGGCGCCCTAATTCGGTGCTTTTAGCTGGCTTGCGTTACGCGATTTTAAAATAACTTATTGATAATAAAAAATAAAATTAACCGCTATCAGTTTGTATGCAAATCAAGACAGTTTTATTTCATTGGGAGTAAGGCACCACAATGGAACCAAAGCGGCTTGATTGCACAAGATTGGTGCGAACTGTCTATTCATAAAGAGGCTGTCTGAATGGAAAACCTGAACAGCGCTGTGGAAACTCTGGTTCACGGCGCCAACACCCTGTTTATTCTGATGGGCGCTATCATGGTGCTGGCAATGCACGCGGGTTTCGCTTTTCTGGAGGTCGGTACTGTCCGCCAAAAGAATCAGGTCAACGCGCTATCTAAAATCATCAGTGATTTTGCCATTTCTTGCCTGGCATATTTCTTCGTTGGTTACTGGATTGCCTACGGCGCCAATTTCTTTGCCGATGCAGCGACCCTGTCCGAGAATAATGGCTATGCGCTGGTCAAGTTCTTCTTTCTGATGACCTTTGCTGCAGCCATCCCGGCTATTATCTCCGGCGGCATTGCCGAGCGCGCCAAGTTTGCTCCGCAGTTGTGCGCCTCGCTGTTGATTGTGGGTCTGATTTACCCCTTCTTCGAAGGTATCGTATGGAACGGCAATTATGGTTTTCAGGCGTGGCTGGAAGTCAGCTTTGGTGCGCCATTTCATGACTTTGCCGGCTCTGTGGTAGTGCATGCCGTCGGCGGCTGGCTGGCGCTGGGCGCCGTGTTGATGCTGGGCGCACGACGCGGGCGCTACCGTGCAGGGCATGTGGTTGCCATGCCGCCATCCAATATACCCTTCCTGGCGCTCGGTGCCTGGATTCTTTCGATTGGCTGGTTCGGCTTCAATGTGATGTCGGCGCAGACGCTGGAGGGTATCAGCGGGCTGGTTGCGGTCAACTCGTTGATGGCGATGGTGGGGGGCACCCTGGCTGCGTTACTGGTTGGCCGCGCGGACCCTGGCTTTATTCATAACGGTCCGCTGGCGGGGCTGGTGGCAGTATGTGCTGGTTCTGACCTGATGCACCCGCTAGGCGCGCTGGCGACTGGCGTAGTTGCTGGTGGTTTGTTCGTCTGGACCTTCATACTCACGCAGAACCGTTTGAAGATCGATGATGTACTCGGCGTCTGGCCGCTGCACGGTTTGTGCGGTGTTTGGGGTGGGTTGGCTGCCGGTATTTTTGGCCTGCAGAGTCTGGGTGGTCTAGGCGGCGTCAGCTTTATCTCACAGCTGCTCGGTAGCCTGGCTGGGGTGGTAGTGGCGCTGTCGGGTGGCTTGCTGGTGTATGGCGTGATTAAAGCCATCGTTGGCATACGTCTAAGCGAGGAGGACGAGTTTCAGGGCGCCGACCTCGCCATTCACAAGATTGGAGCCATCTCGGAAGATTGATTTTCGAGCATAAAAAAACCGGGCATAAGCCCGGTTTTTTTATGGCAGATTTACTCTTCCAGATTACCCATCGCGGTGATGTTGAAGCCACCGTCGACGTAGGTGATCTCACCGGACATACCGGATGCCAGGTCGGAGCAAAGGAAGGCGCCGACGTTGCCGACTTCGTTGATGGTGACGTTGCGGCGCAGCGGGGTTTGTGCCGCGTTGTGCGACAGCATCTTGCGGAAACTCTTGATGCCAGAGGCCGCCAGAGTGCGAATCGGGCCAGCCGAGATTGCGTTGACGCGGGTGCCTTCCGGACCCAGGCTGGTGGCCAGATAACGTACGCCAGCTTCCAGGCTCGCCTTGGCCATACCCATGACGTTGTAGTTGGGCATGGTGCGCTCGGCGCCAAGATAGGACAGGGTCAAAAGGCTACCGTTGCGGCCTTTCATCATTTCGCGACCGGCCTTGGCCAGTGCGACAAAGCTGTAGGCACTGATGTCGTGGGCGATACGGAAGCCTTCACGAGTAGTGACTTCCGCAAAGTTGCCGTCCAACTGATCACCGGGAGCAAAGCCGACCGAGTGGACGATGCAGTCCAGTCCATCCCACTTCTTGCCCAGTTCGACGAATACCTGATCGATCTCGGCATCATCGGCAACATCGCACGGGAAGCACAGCTCAGGACCTGAGCCCCAGCCGGCGGCGAATTCTTCAACCCGTGCCTTCAGTTTTTCGTTCTGATAGGTGAACGCCAGTTCGGCGCCCTCGCGGTGCATCGCCGCGGCAATCCCTGAGGCAATGGAGAGTTTGCTGGCAACGCCAACGATGAGTACGCGCTTTCCGCTGAGAAATCCCATAGTGCTTTCCTGTTTTGTTACTGGGCCGTCGTGGCCTTGTTAAGGGTGTTGGGTATGGCAAAAGCCGCATCCAGCAACTGACGAGTATAGTCATGCTGCGGTGAAGCAAAGATATCGCCTGCCGGTCCCTGTTCGACTACCTGTCCCTGACGAATGACCATCAGCTGATGACTGAGGACCTTTACTACCGCCAGATCGTGGCTGATAAACAAATAACTCAAATTATACTTCTGCTGCAGATCGCGCAGCAGTTCTACTACTTGTCCCTGCACGGTACGGTCCAATGCGGATGTCGGCTCATCGAGCAGAATCAGCTTGGGTTTGAGTACCAGTGCCCGCGCGATGGATACCCGCTGGCGTTGGCCACCGGAAAACTCGTGCGGGTAGCGGTGCCGGGTATCGGGGTTTAGACCGACTTCCTGCAACGCCTGAATCACCATCTGCTCACGCTCGGCAGCCGTGCCTATACGATGAATCTCCAGTCCTTCGCTAATGATCTGGCTAATCGACATACGCGGGCTCAGACTGCCAAAGGGGTCTTGAAAAACCACCTGAAACTCGCGTCTTAGTGGCCGCACATCATTCTGACTGAGATTGTCCAGCCGATTGCCATTACATTCAATAAGGCCTTCGCTATCGATCAACCGCAGTAGTGCCATGCCCAGCGTTGTCTTGCCCGAACCGCTCTCACCAACGATGCCGAGGGTCTGGCCCTGCGGCAGGCTGAAGCTGATGTCGGTCACCGCCTTGACGTGATCAACGGTACGCTTGAGTACTCCCTTTTTAATAGGAAACCAGACCTTGAGATGCTCGACGCGCAAGATTTCTTTAGCGCCTGCGTCCACCGGCACCGGCTCGCCGCTGGGGTCCGCCGCCAGCAATTGCTGGGTATACTCATGGCGCGGGTCACTAAAAAGAGTGGTGCAATCATTCTCTTCGACGACGCGACCCTGATACATGACACATACGCGATGGGCAATCTTGCGTACCAGGTTGAGATCATGGCTGATCAGCAGTAGCGCCATACCAAGCTTTTGCTGCAGCTCTTTGAGTAAATCCAGGATCTTCAGCTGCACTGTTACATCCAGTGCGGTAGTGGGCTCATCGGCGATCAACAGCTCTGGCTCGTTGGCCAGCGCCATGGCAATCATCACTCGCTGGCGTTGTCCGCCCGATAGCTCGTGGGGGTAGGAGGCAAGACGCTTTTCGGGATCGGGAATGCCGACCAGCGTCAGCAGCTCCAACGTGCGAGCGCGGGCATCCTTCTTGTTCAGCCCCTTGTGCAGGGCCAACACCTCGTTGATTTGTCGCTCGACCGTGTGTAGCGGATTAAGCGAACTCATGGGCTCCTGAAAAATCATGGAGATGCGATTGCCACGCACCTTGCGCAGTTTTTTCTCGCTTGCCTTTAGCAGGTCCTCGCCGTCGTAATATATCTCACCGCAAGGATGATGGGCGACAGGGTAGGGCAGCAGGCGCAGGATCGAGTGCGCCGTGACAGACTTGCCGGAGCCGCTCTCGCCGACTAATGCCAGGGTCTGGCCCGGCTGAATATCAAAGCTGACGTCGTGGACTGCCGTCACCTGACTGTCGCCTTGATTAAAGGCCACGCTCAGGTTGCGGATGCTGATCAGGGGCGTATTGGTCATCTCATTTCCTTGGGTCGAAGGCATCGCGCAGCGCCTCGCCGATAAACACCAGTAAGCTCAGCATGAGAGACAACACAACGAAAGCCGTAATGCCTAGCCAGGGAGCTTGGAGGTTGTCCTTGCCCTGGGCAATCAGTTCGCCCAGCGAAGGTGAGCCCGGCGGCAGACCGAAGCCAAGGAAGTCCAGAGAGGTCAGGGTGATGACGCCGCCGGTAAGGATAAACGGGAAGAAGGTCAGGGTGGCGACCATGGCGTTGGGCAGAATATGTCGGAACATGATCACCCCGTTGCTTGCCCCCAGCGCACGGGCTGCCCTGACATACTCGAGGTTGCGACCGCGCAAGAACTCGGCGCGTACTACGTCGACCAGCGACATCCAGGAAAACAGTAGCATGATGCCCAGCAGCCACCAGAAGTTCGGTTGCACGAAGCTGGCCAGAATGATCAGTAGGTAAAGGACGGGGAGGCCGGACCAGACCTCGATAAAGCGTTGCCCGATCAGATCCACGCGTCCGCCGTAAAAGCCCTGAATCGCGCCTGCGATCACGCCAATTATGGAGCTGAAGATGGTGAGCGTAAGGGCAAACAGTACTGAGATGCGGAAGCCGTAAATCACCCGTGACATGACATCGCGGGCCTGATCATCGGTTCCCAGCCAATTGTCCGCCGAAGGTGGCGCGGGTGCCGGTACATCCAGATCGTAATTGATGGTGCCATAGTGATAGGGGATGGGTGGCCAGAGCATCCAGCCGTCGCCATCGCCTTCAATCAGTTGATGAATGTAGGGGCTGCGGTAGTCGGCCTCGATGGGGAACTCACCACCGAAGTCCGTCTCTGGGTAGCGTTTAAATACCGGGAAGAACAGCTCGCCCTGAAAACCAACGGCCAGTGGTTTGTCGTTGGCGATCAGTTCTGCGCCCAGGCTGAGTACAAATAACAGCATGAACAGGTGCAGCGACCACCAGCCGCGCTTGTTGGCGCGAAAACGGGCAAAGCGGCGTTGATTAAGCGGTGACAGCTTGATCAGGCTCATGTTCAGCCCTCCCGGCTGTCGAAGTCGATCCGTGGATCAACCAGGGTGTAGGTAATGTCGCCGATCAGCTTTACCACCAGACCCAGCAGCGTAAAGATAAAGAGGGTGCCGAACATCACCGGATAGTCTCGATTGATCGCGGCTTCGAAGCCCAGCAAGCCGAGCCCGTCCAGAGAGAAAATAACCTCGATCAGCAGCGAGCCGGTAAAAAAGATGCTGATCAACGCTGATGGAAAGCCGGCGATAATCAGCAACATAGCGTTACGAAACACATGGCCGTAGAGCACGCGGCTTTCGGATAGCCCCTTGGCTCGCGCGGTAGTCACATATTGTTTGCCGATCTCATCCAGGAAGCAGTTTTTGGTCAGCATGGTCAGGGTCGCGAAGCTGCCAACCACCATGGCGAAGATGGGAAGTACCAAATGCCAGAAGTAGTCACCAATCTGCTCCCAGGTACTCATCTGATCGAAGTTGTTGGAGGTCAGGCCACGCAGTGGAAACCAGTCGAGATAACTGCCGCCGGCAAATACCACGATCAGCAGTATGGCGAGCAGAAAGCCCGGGATGGCGTAGCCCACAATGATCAGCGAGCTGGTCCAGATATCAAAGGCCGAGCCATGCCTGATGGCCTTGCGGATACCCAGAGGAATGGAAATGAGGTAGGTGATCAGCGTAGTCCATAGCCCGAGGGAGATGGAGACCGGCATCTTCTCGAGTATGAGGTCAGTCACTTTGGCGTCACGGAAGAAGCTATCGCCAAAGTCAAACTGCAGGTAGCCCTTGATCATCAGCCAGAAGCGCTCGTGGGCCGGTTTGTCGAAACCGTACATCTTCTCGATTTCTTTGATGATGTCTGGGTCCAGCCCCTGGGCCCCGCGATAGTTGCCGCCGCTGGCGACTTCGCCACCGCCTCCGGATACGCGGCTGGTGGCGCTACCTTCAAAGCCTTCCAGATTGGCAATCATTTGCTCAACCGGGCCGCCCGGTGCGGCTTGAATGATCAGAAAGTTGATCAGCAGAATACCGAACAGCGTAGGGATGATCAGTAGCAGGCGGCGAACGATATAAGCCAGCATGCTTAGTCTGCCTCGCTGACAGGCGTGGTGACGGCGGGCACGTCATCGCTTTGCATGGGCGTGTCTGCTTTATCTGGATCGACCCACCAGGTGAACAGCCCGATACCGTATTTTGGCGACGTTTGCGGGTGGGCAAATTTGTCCCAGTAAGCGACGCGATAGACCTTGGTGTACCAGTTGGGTACGAGCAGGTGTTGCGCGCGTAATGCGCGGTCCAGTGCGCGCGTATGGGTAACCAGTGACTCGCGCGTGTCGGCTTGCACCAGACCATCAACCAGCGCGTCGACGGCTGGATCTTTCAGCCCCATTAAATTGCGGCTGCCGGGATTATCTGCGCTGCTGGAGTGCCAGTATTCACGCTGTTCATTACCTGGTGAGTTGGATTGGCCAAAGCCGCTAACCACCATGTCGAAGTCGCGCGAGCGCAAACGGTTGATGTACTGCGAGACGTCAACCCGGCGCAGTGTCATTTCGATACCCAGCGACGCGAGGTTGCGTTTGAAGGGCAGCAAGACGCGTTCAAATTCGGCTTGAACCAGCAAAAACTCGAAGCTCAGCGGCTCGCCTTCAGGATTGACCAGTTGATCATCAACAATCTGCCAGCCGGCCTCCTGCAGCAGCGCATAGGCTTTTCGTCTTTGCTCGCGCAGGTTGCCACTGCCGTCAGTTGTTGGCGGGATATACGCAGGCCCAAAGGCCGCAGCTGGAAGTTGGTCGCGCAACGGCGTTAGTAGCTCAAGTTCAGCGGCATCGGGCTCACCTTGAGCAGCCAGCTCCGAATTGTCGAAATAACTGGCCGTTCGGGTGTAGGCACCGTGAAATAGTTTGGCATTGGCCCATTCAAAGTCGAACAGCAGGCTGATCGCCTCACGTACGCGTACATCCTGGAAGTAAGGTTTGCGCAGGTTGAAGACAAAGCCCTGCATGCCTTGGGTGTTGTTGTTGGGGAGCTCTTCTTTAATGATGCGACCTTCGCGCAATGCCGGGCTGTCGTAGCCTATGGCCCAGTTTTTTGCTGCCATTTCCTGGTTGAAATCGAACTGTCCGGCCTTGAAGGCTTCCAGCGTCACACCGCCGTCGCGGTAGTAATCGACCACCACACGGTCAAAGTTGTTGAAGCCGCGCTGAACCGGAAGATCCGCGGCCCAGTAGTCAGGATCGCGCTTGAAGCTGATGCTGCGACCGGGGCGGACATCGTCAATCTCGTAGGGGCCGCTACCCAAGGGTATATCCAGTGAGCCTTTGGTGAAATCACGTCCTTCCCAGTAATGCTTGGGAAGCACCGGTAGTTGTCCAAGCACCAGCGGCAGCTCGCGGTTATTACCGTGATGAAAGTGAAAGGTCACGGTTTGCGGATCGTCGGCAACCACTTCCTGAACATCACCATAGTAGGCGCGGTAAAAGGGCGCACCCTGTTCTACCAAGGTATTGAAGGTAAATACGACGTCCTCGGCGGTGATGGCTTCCCCGTCATGGAAACGGGCTTCGGGGCGCAGGTGAAAGCGCACCCAAGTGCCGTCTTGTGCCTTCTCCATACTCCCGGCGATAAGCCCGTACTCGGTGAAGGGCTCGTCAAGGGCATGGAAGGTAAGAGTGTCGTAAATCAGGTTAAGGTTGTCGGCTGAGGTGCCGCGGCTGATGTAGGGGTTGAGTGAGTCAAAACCACCGAAGCCAGCCAGCCGCAAGGTTCCGCCCTTGGGGGCGTCCGGGTTGGCGTAGTCAAAGTGTTGAAAGTCGACCGCGTACTTGGGCGCTTCATCGTAGAGGGTCAAGGCGTGCTGTGGCAGTGGCTGATTGGCGGTAGCGACGGCGGTGCAGCAGGTGAGCAGAGCCAGACAGGCAGATTTCAGCAAAAGATGCATTCAGAGACCTTATTGTTCTAGTGTGTTGCAGGCTCTTCCCACCAGCTGCGGATGACCAGCGAGTAGGGCGGTATATTCGGGGTCTGCAGCCAGGTGCGATAGGCGATGCGATGGTAGTTTATATACCAGTTCGGAATTGTATAGTGATTCCACAGCAGTACCCTGTCCAAAGCGCGCGTTGCAGCCACCTGCTGGCTGCGGCTGGTCGCGCCGCTTAATTTATCAATTAGGTCATCGACTACCTGATTATTCACCCCGGCGTAATTGCGACTGCCTTTGACGTTGCGTTGGCTGGAGTGAAAATAACCGAATTGCTCAAGTCCCGGTGATAACCCCTGCGGCAAGGTGGCAAGAATCATGTCGTAGTCAAACTGGTCCAGGCGCGCCTTGTACTGGGCGCGATCCACGGTCCGAATGTGCATGTCTATACCCAGTCGCGCCAAGTTGGCTCGATAGGGCTGCAGGATGCGTTCCAGACTCGAGTTAACCAGCAGTACCTCGAACACCAGTGGCTTGCCGTCTTCATTTTCCAGGCGGCCGTTACGCAGTGTCCAGCCAGCCTGATCAAAGAGGTCAACGGCTTCACGCAGGGTTTCACGCGGAATACCGCGCCCATCTGTCACGGGTAGACTGAAGGGCTGTAGAAAGAGTTCCGGCGGTAGTTCTTCGCGGTGCGGTGACAGGTACAGAAACTCCTGGCCCGCCGGGAGGCCGGTAGCGCTGAACGGACTGTTCGGGTAGTAGCTCAACGACCGCTCATATGCCCCATAAAAGAGCACTCGGTTAGACCATTCGAAATCAAACAGCATGCCCATGGCCTTGCGCAGCGCGAGGCTATCGAAGGGGCGTCGGCGAGTATTAAAGAACAGCGCCTGGGTAGAGCTGGGGATTTCATGTGAAATGGCGCGCTTTACTACGTCGCCGTCAGCGATTGCCGGAAAGTCGTAAGCGTTGGCCCAGTTGCTGGCCTTGTGGTCAATATACAAGTCGAATTCGCCGGCCTTGAAAGCTTCGAAGGCTACGCTGTTATCGCGATAGAACTCGACTTCCATGCGGTCGACGTTGTATTTGCCGCGGTTGATCGGCAGGTCTGCGCCCCAATAGTCCTTTACGCGCTCGTACACCACGCTGCGTCCCGGATCGACCCGGGTGATGCGGTATGGCCCGCTGTTGAGTCCGGGCTGGAAGGTGGTCTCAGTAAACTCTCGATCTTTCCAGTAATGCTCAGGCAATACGGGTAGTTCGCCTAATCGCAGGATCAGCAGACGGTTATTGGGGCGTGAGAAAACGAAACGAATACGCCGCTCACCCAGAATGTCGACCCGCTCTACATCCTGCAGCATGGAGCGGTAGTTGGGGTGTCCGTTTTCCTTGAGTAATCGATAGGAGAACGCGACGTCCTCGGCAGTAATGGGTGTGCCGTCGTGAAAGCGCGCTTGCGGGCGCAGGTTAAACACGACCCAGCTGCGGTTATCGGCAAATTCCAGGGTTTCGGCAATCAGTCCGTAAGCGGAGTAGGGCTCATCTCCGGAGGGGTCGTAAATGCCGCTGCCGGCCATGAGCGGCTCGTTCAGTTCGCTTATACCAAACTGGGCAAAATCCCCGGTATTGATCGGACTGGTGCCTTTGAGGGTGTAGGGGTTGAGGGTATCAAAGGTACCAGAGCCCATAACCCTTAAGGTGCCGCCCTTGGGCGCGTCGGGGTTGACGTAATCGAGGTGTTGAAAATTTTCCGGGTACTTGGGCAAGCCATAGAGGGCGTAGCCATGCTGCGTGTGCACCGCCGCGCCTGCAGTCAGCGAAATCAGCCAGCAGAGCAGGAATACGGTGATGGTGTAAGGACGGAACAGCAGCGACATGAATACCTACGCGGAATATAGCCAGAGAACGTCCGCGCGGCGCAGTGGATCTGACCTTTTAAGGTGACCCGACCGGCCGCACGTCGCCAATTGCTGCCAAAGCTAACATTCCCGCAGGTTAGACGGAAGGGGCTGCGTCGCAATCAGGGCACGAACAGGGTGAGTTGCTGCCCCGGTTGCAGATAGCGATCCAGTTTGTTCCAGCTGCGGATCTTTTCGATCTTTACATTGAAGCGAGCAGCAATAGTGGAAAGCGAGTCACCTGACTGCACTGTATAGGTGACGCTGCGGTTATCTGAATTGCTGCTGTTGCTGCCACCCGGCAGCATCAGTGTTGAACCGACGCTAAGGACATTGTCGCTCAGCTCGTTGTAGCGCTTGATGTAGTTAACCGTCGTGCCGTGCGCCCGAGCAATGCTCCACAGGCTGTCACCAGGCTTGATACGGTAACTGAGGGCCGAATTGCTGGCTAATGCCTGGGCCGGCGTGGGTAATTCGACCGGGCCGTCGCTGAGCTGCGGTAGCATCAGCACTTGGCCGATATGCAGCAGGGTGCCGTTTATGTCATTGGTTTCGCGAATAACGCCGACGGTCAATTGATAACGGTGTGCGATCTGGGACAGGGTGTCGCCACTGCGCACCTTATAAGCTTGATAATTGAGTCGTTCGTCGTTAGGCAGCTGGGCTAGCGCCTCGGTGAACTGCTCGGCCTGGTCAATGGGGATTAGTAGCTGGTATTCGCCCTGCGGTGCGGTCACACGTTGGTTGAATGCGGGGTTGAGTTTGAGTAGTTCTTCAGTCTGTATGTCCGCCAGTTCGGCAACTTTATACAGGTCAATCTGCTGATCGACAGTTACCTCGGCAAAGTAAGGCTCATTTGCCAGCTCTGGCAAATGGGTTCCGTAGCTGGTGGGACTGTCAATGATTTGTGCCAGAGCCAGCAGCTTGGGGACGTAGTTCATGGTTTCGCGCGGTAGTTGCAGATTCCAGTAATCGGTCGGCAGGCCTAGTGACTCATTGCGTTTGACCGCGCGTCCCACGCAACCTTCACCGCAGTTGTAGGCGGCTAGCGCCAACAGCCAGTCGCCGTCGAAGTAGTTATGCAGGAGACTGAGGTAATCGAGTGCAGCTTGGGTTGAAGCGGTAACATCACGGCGCCCGTCATACCACCAGTCTTGCCTGAGAGAGAAGTTGCGGCCGGTAGACGGGATGAATTGCCAGAGGCCCGCAGCTTGTGCGCTGGATAGCGCCTTGGGGTTGTAGGCGCTCTCGATGAAGGGTAGTAGGGCTAGTTCCTGTGGCATGTCACGCGCTTCAAGCTGCTGCACAACGTAGTAGATGTAGCGTTGAGCGCGGGGGGTGGCGAGTTCGAAGTAGCGGCTTTGGCTGGCGAATACGAGGCGTTGCTGGTCTATGCGCGGGTTGTCGATCAGGGCGGGGTCTAACATGAATCCAGAACGGATTCGGCCCCAGAGCGTGGCAGGCGTCTGCGGCTCTACACTGACCACGGGGCTGGTGGGGCGAATCAGCTGTTGGCGTTTTTGCGCTTCTTGCGCCTTCTGCTGTTCAGACTGCCCCAAGAATCGATAATCGGAGCGTTCCGTAGTCTGACAACCTGAGAGTGCTAAGACACCCGCTAAAGTTCCGAATACCAGTGCTTTGGGCAAGATGGCAACTACCGGATAGCTCATTTTAGACCCCACAAAATGGTGGAGATTTTATTGAGTCATCCGGTTACGGTCAAGACGTGCTCGATTTAAAAGCTGTCCTTCCAGGCGCGAACTGCCGCGAAGGTCTCTACGCCGGGCGCCAGAGGCTTGCCTGTATGATTGCTGGCAGCGCTCACTACCGATGGGTTGTCAGCCCGTAAAAAGGGGTTGGTAAGGAGCTCAAGAGCCATCTCGCTGGGCAGTGTCATGCGTCCTGCCGCGCGCAAATCCTGCACCACCTCCAGCCGCACTTTGATGTCCTTGTTGTCCGGCTCGACCGCGTGCGCGAACTGCAGATTGGCTTGGGTGTACTCGTGAGCGCAATAGATGCGAGTCGCTGCTGGTAGCGCAGCGAGAGTGCTGAGTGACGCATGCATTTGTGCGGGCGTGCCCTCAAACAGTCGGCCGCAGCCGCCAGCGAACAGGGTGTCGCCACTGAGTAGCCAAGGCTCGCCGTGGTTTTCGCAATAATAGGCGATATGCCCAAGGGTATGGCCGGGTACGGCAATAACCTGTAGCTCAAGGCCAAACAGCTTCAGCGTGTCACCCTGCTCAAGCGCACGGTCGCGTGCCGGAATGTTATCGGCGGCGGGGCCCCACACCTTGCAACCTGTCCCGGCCTTGAGCGCGGCAACGCCGCCGACATGATCGGGGTGGTGATGGGTAATGAGAATATCGCTGAGGCTGTACTCGGGATGCTTGCCTAACCAGTTGATGACAGGCTTGGCGTCACCGGGATCAACCACGGCAACACGCTCGCCGTCGTCAGCCAGTATTAACCAGATGTAGTTATCATTGAATGCAGGTAGCGCGATAAAAGTGGACATGGAAAGCCTATTCTTTAATCTGTAGATTTATCTTAACCAACTCTGCGCCTGCGCCAACCCCTATCTGGAGATTTCATGGCTCGTCAGCAATCCTCGCACTCCAACGGACAGGCCGATTTACTCCGCCTGTTGCACGAGGCGCGTGAGTGGCTGGCTTCCGCTCCGGGCCAAATGCTGCTTGCCGCGGAGAGGGCAGCGCAGCAGGAGTTGCTGCCTCAATGCTTTGGCCAGCATCTGGTTCAGTACGGACTGGCGCCTGGGATGCTGGATCCTGAAGAGGCAGTGATGCGGCATCATTGGCACCTGGATATGGAGGCCCGTAAGGGCACCCTGGCCGTTGAAGAGACGCGCTGGCCGTTTTCTCCGCAATCGTTGGATGCAGTGGTGTTGCACCATGGCTTGGACTTCAGCCTGTCTCCGCGACTGTTGTTGCGTGAGGCCAGTCAGGCGGTTCGGGCTGGAGGTCATCTGGTTGTTTTTGGCTTTAATCCGCTGAGCACTTGGGCGGCACCGCACTACCTGGGCCAGAGCTGGCTAGGGCAGGCCGGGTTTGTGCGCCCGGGTCGGCTGATTGATTGGCTTGAACTGCTGGGGTTTGCGGTGGAGAAACGTCTTGATGGGTGCTATCGTCCGCCGCTCATGTCGCCGGCCTGGCTGCAGCGTCTCACCTTTTTCGAACAGTTGGGACAGCAGCGGCTCCTGCCCGGCGGCGGTTTTTACTGTCTGCTGGCGCGCCGGCAGATGTTCGGGGCGCTGCCGCAACGTCAGCGCAGCAGGGCTTTTCCAACGCTGACGCTACCACCTATGGCAGCGGGTACTCGGCGCACGCATAAACGAGATAGGCAATGACTCAACCCATTGAGATTTTTACTGACGGGGCCTGCAAGGGCAATCCGGGGCCAGGCGGCTGGGGTGCGTTACTGCGCCTTGGTGAGAACGAAAAAAGCCTTTATGGCGGAGAGTTGAATACGACCAATAACCGCATGGAGTTGCTCGCGGCTATTCGCGGTCTGGAGGCGCTCAAGCGTTCCGCAGAGGTGGTGATTACTACCGACTCGCAGTATGTAATGAAGGGGATCTGTGAGTGGATGCCCAACTGGAAAAAACGCGGCTGGAAGACAGCCAGCAAGCAGCCGGTAAAGAATGCTGATCTTTGGCAGCAGCTGGATGAACTGGTCAGTCAGCATCAGGTTGAGTGGCGTTGGGTGCGTGGCCATACCGGTCACCGCGAAAACGAGATTGCCGACGAACTGGCTAATCTTGGCGTACAGCACGTATTGAATGAGCGTAAGGGGTAGGGCATGCGTGAAGTAGTGCTGGATACTGAAACAACGGGTATCGAACACAAAGAAGGTCACAGGATTATCGAGATCGGCTGCGTTGAGCTGATTGATCGACGCCTAACGGGCCGGCATTACCATGTCTATATCAACCCGCAGCGCGAAATTGATGAGGGTGCGCAGGCGGTTCACGGCATCTCCAGCGAGTTTCTCGCAGACAAACCCCTGTTTGGCGATATCGCAGATGATTTTATGAACTTCATCAGCGGCGCCCGATTGGTGATTCATAATGCCGCCTTTGACGTGGGGTTTATTGATAGCGAACTGGTTCGCCTGAGCAAAGGGCATGGTCTGGTAGCCGAGCATTGCAGTGTGCTGGATACACTGTTGATGGCGCGGGAAAAGCATCCGGGACAGCGCAACAGTCTGGATGCGCTCTGTAAACGTTACGGGGTAGATAACTCGCAGCGTGACCTGCACGGCGCCTTGCTGGATGCGGAAATTCTGGCTGACGTTTATCTGCTGATGACCGGTGGCCAAACGGCGTTATCACTCGCCGCCAACGGCCAAGGCAATGACGACGGTAGTGACTCGGCGAGCAGTATCCGTCGACTGGACCCGGCAATGCGCGCTGGCTTGCAGGTGCTGCGTGCCAATGCCGATGAGTTGGCCGGACATGAGGAGCGGCTGGCCGCGATAGAAAAGGCAGCTGGGTTCGCACTGTGGAAAGGCACCCCAGCTGCCGCCGAGTAATCGTCAAAGCTGTTAGCGTTAGAGCGAGAGGCCAGCGGTTCACACCGCTGGCCTTTTTTGTTGCCTTAGATCCAGAGCGTAACGGCCAGTAGGCCTACACCGCCGAGTACCACGGTGTAAGGCAGTGCCATCACTACCATGCGGCCATAGGACAGGCGTACCAAAGGTGCGATTGCCGAGGTGAGCAGGAATAGGAAGGCGGCCTGCCCATTGGGCGTAGCAACACTGGGCAGGTTGGTGCCGGTGTTGATGGCGATGGCCAGGCGCTCGAACTGCTCGCGGCTGATGGCGCCGCTGTCGAGGCTCTCCTTTACTTCCGATATATAGACAGTTGCAACAAAGACGTTATCGCTGATCATCGATAAAAAGCCGTTGGCCAGGAAGAACATACTTGGCTGGCTCTCTGCCGGTAGCGCGAGTACGGCGTGGATGATTGGGCTGAACAGGTGCTGTTCATGGATCACCGCAACAATGGCGAAGAAGACGATCAGGAGCGAGGTAAACGGCAGAGCCTCTTGAAAGGATTTGCCTATCTGGTGCTCATCGATGATGCCATTGAAGGAGGTGATAAGAATAATCACCATCAGGCCAATGAAACCGACCTCGGCCAAATGCAGTGCCAAACCTGCCACCAGTAATAGTGCTGCCAGTGCTTGAACCATCAGCGCGGCTTTTTGTGGCGCCTTGCGTTTGAGCTGCTCGGCAGTCGCAAACTCTTCCAGTACATGACGCACTGGCCTGGGCAGGCGAGCACCATAGCCAAACCAGCCCGTCTTCTCCAGTATCAGGCAGGTAAGCAGTCCAGCGGCCAGTACCGGCATGCTGACTGGGGCCATTAAGACGAAGAACTCAATGAAGTCCCAGCCAGCGACCCCGGCAATCAGCAGATTCTGTGGTTCGCCAACGAGTGTGCAGACACCACCCAGGGCGGTGCCGACAGCGCCATGCATCAGCAGGCTGCGCAGGAAGGCGCGAAACTCTTCAAGGTGCTCTCGGTGCAGTGGGTCCTCGACCGGAGTGCCGTCCTGACTATCGGTACCTGCCCCTGCGGAGGCGACCTTGTGATAAACACCATAAAAGCCCACAGCAACGCTGATAATGACCGCTGTTACCGTCAAGGCATCCAAAAAAGCTGACAGCACTGCTGCGACCAGGCTGAACATCAAGCCAAGCAGGGATTTGGAGCGTACGCCGAGAATCAACTTGGTGAAGGTCAGTAGAAGCAGATCCTTCATGAAGTAGATGCCGGCGACCATAAACATCAGTAGCAATATCACCGGGAAGTTGGTCAACACTTCTTTGTAAAGTGCTTCAGGCGAGGTCATGCCGATCAATAGTGCTTCCATTGCCAGCAGGCCGCCAGGTAATAGCGGATAGCATTTTAGCGCCATGGCCAGAGTGAAGATAAATTCCAGTACCAGCACCCAACCGGTTATATAGGGGCCAAACAACCAGAGAAAGGCGGGGTTAAGTAGTAGGAAGGCGACTATGGTGCGCTTGTACCAGTTGGGAGCCTGGCCTAGAAAGTTTTGCCCTAATGCCGGCAGCATGGCGTCAGACATGGTGAGGTTCCTTTCATGTGTTAAGGAGAAAAAACAGATTCAGGGTACGCTGCCTTATTCTTGGTCTTCCTTGCGTTCAGGGCAATGTGGCATGGCGCCACCCACCCATCAGGCTGGGCGATACTACCGGAATAGGTTTAGTAATAAAGTAGTTCAAGGAACAAGCTATACGAATTTTCAGTACCTTGGGCCATATTCTTCATTGATTGGTTATGGTGTTCTGCTTTTAGCTTGATATAGTCATACAAATGAAAAGGTCGGTAGTGCAGGGCATTAACCGACACAGTGACGATTCTGTTGACATAAAAAGAAGGTCAAGTATGCCTGAATTCAAGACATTGCTGGTGGAGCAGACCGGCAAAGTGGCCCATATCCGTATAAACCGTCCAGAAAAGATCAACGCGATGAATCGCGATTTTTGGGCTGAGATGATTGAGGTCTTCGGCTGGGTTGATGAAACCGACAGTATTCGTTGCGCCGTTATATCGGGTGAGGGTAAACACTTTTCCGCCGGTATTGATTTGACCATGCTGGGTGAAGCTGCGACGCAGATGGATAAGGATATCGCCCGCAAGGCAGAGGCTATACGCCGTCATGTTTTGCACCTGCAGCACTCCTTTAACGTCATTGATCAATGCCGCAAGCCGGTTCTGGCCGCTGTGCATGGTTATTGCATCGGTGGTGCAATCGACCTGATTACCGCCTGTGATATGCGCTATTCGACCGAGGATGCACACTTTTCGATCAAGGAAATCGACATGGGCATGGCTGCCGATGTGGGTACCTTGCAACGCTTGCCCCGTGTGATTGGTGATGGCATGGTTCGGGAAATGGCCTATACCGGTCGCCCTGTCTATGGTGTTGAAGCTGCCCGTATTGGTTTGGTGAACCGCACTTTTGCTGATCACCAAGCGCTGATTGCTGGTGTCATGGATGTGGCTCAGAGTATTGCCGCTAAGTCGCCTGTGGCCATTCGAGGCACAAAAGAAATGATTCGTTTCGGTCGAGACCACAGTGTTGAGGACGGTCTCAATTACATTGCAACATGGAACGCCGCAATGCTGCAGTCGGAAGACATGAAGATTGCGATGGCCGCACACATGAGCAAGCAAACGCCAGAGTTTGCTGACTAAGCGGCTTCGGGCCCACGCAGGGATGGTTGGAGACTGAATGCTATGTTAAGCGGTACCACGTCACTAGATCTTGTTAGGGATGAGCTCTTCACCAGTATGGGTGAGGTGGAAAATCTGCTTCAGCAGTTTCTGGATGATCGTCAGAACGGCAACCTCTTGCAGCAATCAATAGAAGGGCTGCAGCAACTGCGCGGCACCCTGGCGCTGATTGAGCTTAAAGGCGCAGCCGAGTTGCTTGACGAGATGGTCGCGCTGGCGACTGATATTCCAACGCATGATGGTGATGAGCGTAACGAGCCCTTATCGGCTCTCTGTGACGCTTTGTTCCTGCTCGAACGCTATCTTGATCAGGCGCGGCAAAGTGGCCGCGAACGGCCTGAGCTGCTGTTGCCAACGATCAATCAGTTGCGTGCGCACCGCCCCGGGGTTCCGGCGTTACCACAAAGCCATTTTTATCCTTTACCGGTGGCAGGCCTGCCGGCAAATCTCCGTTCTGGAAGCAAAGGGGCTATCGAACCCAAGGCGTTTAATCGCTTGCGCCAAATGTACCAGATGGGCCTGCTGAGCCTTATCCGTGATGATGCGCCCGCTGCTGCGACGCCGCTGATGCAGAGAGCACTGCAACGCTTTGAAAGCTGCCTGAGTGCGCCCGTGGCAACGCTTTGCTGGGTTGCGGGTGCCGCTTTGGAGGCCATCGAGCAAACCCCGCTTGAGCTGTCTGCGCCGCGTAAGCGACTGTTTTCAATGCTGGACCGTGAGATTAAGCGCGATGCGCAGGGTGCGTCTGATGGCGTCAATGCGGCATTGCTGCACGAGCTTCTCTATCTGGTAGCTCTGGCGGACGGTAATTGCTCGCGCAGTCAGGAGGTCGCTGAAGCTTATCAATTGCCTGATCCGGGCTTTACCGAGCTGGAAATTCAAAACGCCTTCGGTCGTCTGCGCGGTCCAGGCGTTGACGTAATGCACTCGGTGGCAGAGGCGCTGCGTGAAGAAATAACCGCAATAAAAGATTTGCTGGATTTGCTCGCACGTAATGCAGGTGATGCAGATCATTCGCTCGAGATGCTTGCTACCGGGTTGGAGCGGCTCTGGAAAACCCTTGGAATGCTGGATTTGCAGGTGGAATCCAAAGCCATTCAAGTGGTCTGTGGGCAGATCGCAGGCTGGAATAGTGATAGTCCGCAGTCGTTGGATGCACTTGAACAGGTCGCTGATGCGGTATTGCGCGCAGAAACCGCCGTCAATTACCTGGATTCGCAGGGTGATGAGGGTGAGGCTCGAATGAACGCAACCGGTGGCGTCAGCGAGCCGCTGGAGCTTAAAGAAGCGCGTATTGTGCTGATTGAAGAGTCGCAGGCCGGGTTGGCATTGGCCAAGCGGTCTATCACGGCTTACATGGAATCCGGTAACGACGCGATGCATTTGCTTAATGTGCCACCCTCTCTGGAGACAGTGCGCGGCGGGTTGGTGTTTTTAGGTATGGGGCGCGCAGCCAGTATCATCCAGATGGCTGCCAGCTTTATTCGCGAAACCATGCTTGAGCGTAAGCAGGTACCCCAGGATCAGCAGCTTGAAGTCTTGGCGGATGCGCTTACCAGTATCGAGTTTTATTTAGAGTCGGCTGAGCGCGCGGCGGTCGCCACGGGCGATGTACTGACGCTGGCGGAAGAGAGTCTGGCTGAATTGGGTTATGCAGTTTCGGGGTCAACAGTGGAATGAGATCTTTTCGTCAGTTTGAGCCTGCGGTCAGCTTTGAACACATTGGTGCTTCTGAAGCACTGGTAGTCGTGATTTATCAAAACCAGTTCGCCATGTACGACGGCAGTTTGCTGCACGAGATGGATCAGGCGATCTATTTTGGCGATAGCGCGCATCGTTTGAAGTTGGGCCTAATCGATGGTCGACGTTGTGAGTTGCTTTACCTGAGTGCAAGCATGGATATGCCGGGTTTGAGTTGGCATGGCCTGCGCACCCTGATTGGTCAGGTTGATGATCAGCTATTTCAGTTGTTGGGTTTTTCGCAGCAATTGAATGCCTGGTACAGGTCCCATCAATTCTGCGGTAGTTGTGGCCAAGCCATGCAGCTGCGCAGCGACGAGCGCGCAATGGAGTGCTTGTCCTGTGAGCGTCGTGAGTACCCTAAAATTGCGCCCTGTATTATCGTTTTGATCACTCAGGGTGATCAGGTTTTGTTGGCGCGTTCGCCGCACTTTCCTCCGGGCTTCTTTAGTACGCTGGCTGGCTTTATCGAGCCGGGCGAGTCGGCTGAGCACTGTCTGCACCGTGAGGTGAAGGAGGAGGTCAATCTGGAAGTGACCAATCTTCGTTATCTTGGCAGTCAGAACTGGCCGTTCCCTAACTCCCTGATGTTGGGTTTTCATGCTGAATACCTCAGCGGTGACATAGTGCCGCAGCCGGGGGAAATTGAAGAAGCGCATTGGTGGTCTGTGGACGATCTGCCGAGTATTCCGCCACGTGGCACTATTTCGCGTTGGCTGATCGACTGTTATCTCGCGCAGCGGGAGGGCCGAGAAGCTCCTCCTGTTCCGGTCTGAGCAAACCATGGAGTGGGTATGCAATATCTTGGCTTGGCGATTCTTGTAGGATGTATTGCGGCGCTATCGGCGTTACTTGCGCTGCGTTTCGGCTGGCGTTTCGGCTGGCTGCTTGGTTGGCTCAAGGGCAACCTGTTGCTGGCTTTGCTGGCTGTGTCAGTTGTTCTCGGGCTCGCTGCTTGGGACCTGCAAAGCTTTGCAGAAATAGAGCCCAAGGCTGCAACCGTTGGTACCTTGAGTTTCAGCAAGGTAGGTAATCAGCAATATGAAGCGGTGCTCGCCAGTGCCAAGGGTAACCAAACTCTGCGTATTGCCGGAGATTTGTGGGAGCTTGAAGTAGAGGTCTTGCGCTGGCATGGGTTGCCAGCGGCTCTGGGGCTGGTTGATGGTTATCGCCTGCATCGCTTGCTTGGGCGCTATCTTGCTTTGGAGCAGGAGCGTGACAGCAGTGATGCCATGGGCAGCGCTTTGCTTCCAAATTTACATGCTACGCCACCATGGCGTGACCTCTGGGCCTGGATTGACCGGATTGAGGCGCACAGCGCAATTGAAGCCGATGCCTTCGAGGTGCGTTTTATTCCGTTGGTAGATGGTGCGCGCTTCTCGCTGGAGATGGGGCCCACCGGTTTGACGCCGGTTCCGCTTAACCCGGCCGCCACGGCCGCCATGATGCGCTTCCAATAAAAAAAGCCGCCTGAGTAAGGCGGCTTTTTTCTGGTTCATCGCATTTTACCGGGAAACGCTGCTTTGATTTTCAAGAAGAAGTAGTTGTTATCCCGGTAACCGTAAGCCATTCGTTTGATGACCTTGATCT